>Ga0100402_1000026_pt1 | contig 229205 bp, 221 predicted proteins | sample CryGeyme20150102_FD_80419 | JGI IMG/M metagenome (GOLD analysis project Ga0100402, IMG submission 80419) | Groundwater microbial communities from Crystal Geyser aquifers in Utah, USA - Crystal Geyser metaG 2015-0102 | ecosystem: Environmental > Aquatic > Deep subsurface > Groundwater | place... | reverse complement strand
ATTGAAAGCATTGAAGCCGAAAGAACATAGCGCCAAGGGTAACGACTGGCAGTCTCAGAATGAGGGGTACAGAAAAGGAAAAGAGGCCCAGTTAAACCGGGGAATGACCGGTACAAAACGCGAACTACTGGAGGCGTTATGAGTAACCGCAAGAAGTTGATCGCACAAATCCATATCGGCAAACAGCAACTTGGCCTGGACGATGACACGTACCGGGCTTTGCTCAAATCCGCAACGGGTAAAACCTCGTCTGCGAATATGGGCGTGATGGAACTGCATAAAGTGGTTGAGGCTATGAAGCAGCGCGGGTTCAAGGTTAAAGGAAAGTCTGACGGAAAACCCCATAACATCAACAGCGCCGGCATGCCGAAAATGATGAAGAAGGTTGAGGCATTACTGGCCGATCAACAGCTTCCATGGTCGTATGCGGACGGTATTGCAAAGCAGATGTTCGGTATAGACCGCTGCAGCTGGCTGACAGATCCTGAGCAGGTAAAAGCGATTATCGCCGCACTCTATGCGCGGCAGAAGAAACAAAGAACTAAACCAGGGGGCTCGCAATGACAAACCCAATGGATGCCAAGCGCCATGAGCTGTATGCAGATATCAGGGCGCATATATCATCAGTGCTTGCCCAGCATCACATTCCGGCGGATGCGGCTGATCAGGCGGCTGTGGCTGTGGTAAACCACCTGGCTGAGCACTGGGGCGGTAGCACCTTTAGCTTTCCAAAGGATGTTGCATACATCATCTCAAAGCGCGACCTGGATATCTGGCATAAGTTTCGCGGGAATAATCATCGTATCCTGGCGCTGGAATACGGGCTCTCTGAAAACGCCATATACAAAATTGTTAAGCGTATGCAACAGCAAGCCATCAGCGCGCAACAACCGGATATGTTTGCGGGAGATGATGGCGATGATGAATAATGCGTATCTGCTTGACGGTAAGGATGGGAGTACACCTTTCCTGGCGACTGATGACTGTGAGCAGGCGGTGTGAATCTGCGCCTGCCTTGGTCGCCAAGAGTCAAAGGTTGTCTTCTTATTTTATGAAACGCAGTTTCAAAACTCATTCCGTTTCATGTCACCTCATCCCAGTCCGTCCCACCTTTATCTCGCATCCCTCTGGTTGTTTATCTCACTCCCCCTCATGATCAGTGTCGGGTCAGGATATCGTGCCCATCCTCTTTATAATGGTGTTCAGGATTATCATTTCCTGATTAAAGATCACTCGGCCCGGAACACACCGGATAATTATAAAACACTCAAATTATCTGACCTGAAGCGCTGGGGCTCGGGCGGTAGCGAACATGGTTGGTTTGTAAAACTGCAGGCAACCGGTGAAAAAGCACTCTCACCGTCAACAACCCTGAAGGGTTATGTGGCTTTTACAACGTTTGCCCCCAACGATCCAGCCGAAAATATTGCCTGTGATTTTGATACCGGTGATGCCCGGCTTTACACGCTCTATATTCACGAAGAAGATGAACAGGATCTCAACATCACTGAGCTTGATCAGCCGACCATTCCGCCAAGCCCGGTCGTTGTGCTGCGCTCAAATCCGGCCAGCAACCCTGATGGCAACAACGGAGGTGATGATCCCGGAGAAACGAACTGCGAAAGTTTCAGCAGTATGATGTTAATTGGTCCGGAAGCGATTGGCAGCGATGTAAATCGTTGCGATCAGATTCAACGGACTTACTGGCTGGAAAACCGCGGTCAACGCTGAATGAAATAGTTCCTATAAAAAAGCCAGAAATCAATCTGGCTTTTTTATTACTCACAATAACGGTCAATATTAATCAACAGCATTGAGTCTCAGTTCTTTCGGCAACGAAAAAACCACATTTTCCGGACGGCCCTGCATTTCCTGCGGGGCTTCTCCTCCCAGAGCAACCAGCTTATTAACCACTTCGCGTACCAGCACTTCCGGCGCTGATGCGCCTGCGGTAATGCCAACGGCTTTCACATTGTCCAGCCATTGCGGCTGAATTTCTGCGGCATTATCGATTAAGTAAGCTTTGGCCCCCATACGCTCGCCCAGCTCGCGTAAGCGATTGGAGTTCGAGCTGTTCGGTGAACCGACCACCAATAACAAATCACAGTCAGCGGCGAGGTTTTTTACGGCGTCCTGGCGGTTCTGCGTGGCGTAACAGATGTCGTCCTTGCGCGGTCCCTGAATATTGGGGAATTTTACCCGCAGAGCATCAATTACCCGAGCGGTGTCGTCCATGGATAGCGTCGTCTGCGTAACATACGACAGCATATCCGGATTATTCACTTCCAGTGCTGCCACATCGTCTTCGTCTTCGACCAGATAAATATGGCCACCCTGAGCATAATCATACTGCCCCATGGTGCCTTCAACTTCGGGATGGCCTTTATGGCCAATCAGAATGCACTCACTGCCATCGGCGCTATAGCGACTGACTTCCAGATGTACTTTGGTGACTAATGGGCAGGTCGCATCAAATACGCGCAAGCCGCGGTCTTCTGCGGTTTTACGTACCGCCTGAGACACACCATGAGCAGAAAAAATAACGATGCTGTTGTCCGGTACTTCATCCAGTTCATCGACAAAAATGGCACCACGTTCACGCAGACCATTTACCACAAATTTGTTATGCACCACTTCATGGCGCACATAAATCGGTGGTTCAAACAAATCGAGCGCGCGGTTCACAATGTCGATTGCACGGTCAACACCGGCGCAGAAGCCACGTGGGTTTGCGAGTTTAATCTGCATCCTGAACCTCAAGAATCTGCACTTCAAACTGTAGGGTTTTACCCGCCAGCGGGTGATTAAAATCCACCGTCACCCAATCACCTTCTACTGCACTGATCAGGCCCGGTAATTCCGCCCCCTGAGCATCAGCAAAAGAGACCATTAAGCCCGGAGCAACCGGCATATCAACCGGAAAGCTGTTACGCTTCATTTCCTGCGTATTCTGCGGATTCGGCTGACCAAAGGCTTTTTCCGGTGGCACGCTGAAGGTTTTATGATCGCCGGTTGTCAGGCCCAGTAAATACTCTTCAAAACCCGGCAGCAAATTGCCATCACCCAAAACAAAATTAACCGGGCTGCGTTCGAAGGTTGAATCAACAATCTGTTCATCATCGATTTTCAACGCAAAGTGCATGGTGATTTTACTGTCTGCTGCAATGATTCCGACGGACATAATAACTACTCAATAAAAACAATATTTCAGGAAGCCTGACGACGTTCCTGCCAGGTTTCGCGCACAACATCCAATGCCATCATCACTGCACCGACGGTAATTGCGGAATCAGCGATATTAAACGCAGGAAAATACGAACGACCCCAATGCACGGAAATAAAATCGATCACATGACCATACACCAAACGATCAAATAAATTCCCCAAAGCACCGCCTAAAATCAACGCCAGCGCCACCGGCATCCAGACTTGTGCACGCGGCAAACGCTTTAACCAGACAATCAACATGGCGCTGACCCCCAGCGATACCGCGGTAAAAAACCAGCGCTGCCAACCGGATTCATCGGCCAGAAAACTGAACGCTGCGCCACGGTTATACAGCAGGGTAAAATCCAGTACCGGTAGCAGATAAACCGGCCGACCATAAGTCAGCATCATCTCGGCCAGCTGTTTGGTGGCGATATCCAGTACGAATACCACAAGTGCCAACCAGAGCCAGATTAATGCTGAACGGGATTGTTGAGAATTCGGCATTTATGCAAAACGACGGACTTCACCATCGCCCTCCACGTTTTCGACACAACGGCCGCACAGCGTCGGATGCTGAACATTCTGACCAATATCATCGCTGTGGTGCCAGCAGCGTTCGCATTTTTCATGCTGCGATGCTTTAACCTGCACACGCAGGCCGGCCAGTTCAGTTGCGACACCGGCTTCGGCATTGAAATCCAGCAGCTGTACGCCGGAAGTAATCAACACGAAGCGCAGCTCATCACCGAGTTTCTCCAGCTGAGTTTTCAGCTCAGGCTGAGCATAGAGTTCAACCTCAGCACTCAGGCTTGCGCCGATTAATTTATCCGCGCGGGCTTTTTCCAGCACGCCGTTTACGGCTTCTTTGGCGGTAATTAAATTACTCCAGAAAGCATCGTCAAACACGCTGGAACCGGTATCCGGGAAGGCGTTGTACCACTCGGCCAGCATGACGGATTCTTCACGTTCACCGGCCAGGCAACTCCAGATTTCTTCTGCAGTAAACGACAGAATCGGTGCAATCCAGCGGCTCATGGATTCCAGTACATGGTACAGCGCCGTTTGTGCGCTGCGGCGTGGCAAGCCATCGGCTTTGCAGGTGTACTGACGGTCTTTAATCACATCCAGATAAAAACCACCCAGCTCTGTTACACAGAAATTCATCAGTGTTTTAGTGAGGCCTTTAAAATCATAGTTGTGATAAAAGCCGATCACTTTTTCCTGCAGCTGGCGGGTGTAATCCACCATCCAGGCATCCAGCGGCAGCAGCTCATTACCGGCAACCATATCTGTCTGGGGGTTAAAGCCGTTAATGTTGGCCAGCAGGAAACGACAGGTATTACGCACACGGCGATATGAATCTGCACTGCGCTTGAAAATATCCTGGGATACTGTGATCTCACCGGTATAGTCGACATCACCAACCCACCAACGCAGAATATCACCGCCATACTGTTTGATAACCTCGGCAGGCTCGATCGTATTACCCAGTGACTTGGACATTTTGTGGCCATTACTGTCGACCGTAAAACCGTGGGTCAGCACACTTTTATAAGGTGCTTCACCGTACGCGGCTACACTGGTCAGCAGGGAGCTCTGGAACCAGCCACGGTGTTGATCAGAGCCTTCCATGTAAAGCTCCGCAGGCGCTTTTAATTCATCCCGACGGCGCAGAACAGCACTGTGTGACACGCCGGAATCAAACCATACGTCCAGCGTATCGGTTACTTTTACGTACTGTTCCGCATCGGCTCCTAACAGCTCAGCGGCTTCCAGCTCAAACCAGGCTTCTATACCTTGCTCTTCTACTTTTTGGGCAACTTTTTCAATTAATGCTGCAGTATCCGGGTGCAAGGCACTGGTATCTTTATGCACGAATAACGCAATCGGCACACCCCAGGTGCGCTGACGGGAGATACACCAGTCTGGTCGGTCGGTCATCATGCTTTCGATACGTGCCTGACCCCAGCTTGGCTTCCACTCGATATTTTCATTCACTTCATGCAGGGCTTTTTCCAGCAATCCGGCCTGATTCATGCTGATAAACCACTGCGGTGTGGCGCGGAAAATAATCGGCGTTTTATGACGCCAGCAATGCGGATAGCTGTGAGTAATTTTCGCTTTTTTCAGCAGTGCGCCTTTTTCCGCCAGCAGACCCAGCACGCGGAAATTGCCTTTATCGGCGGTACTTAAACCACTCAGTTCCAGCGCATCAAGAGCAGGAGTACTGATAAAGCAACCATTACCCCCAACCAGCATATCATCGGATTTCACGTCAAAGCGCTTGGACACTACAAAGTCATCCGCCCCGTGCATCGGTGCAGTATGAACAGAACCGGTCCCCGACTCCGCCGTCACGTGATCACCGGTAATGACCGGCACCATTTTCGCGCTGCCATCAGCCGCCGGCATAAACGGGTGCTGTACCACAAATGGCGCAGCAGCATGTCCGTCGAGCTGGCCAAAAGCCGAACCTTTCGCCGTGGCAACGACCTCAAAACCGTCTGCGGCAATGCCATAACGTTGCATAGCATCGTTCACCAGATCAGCGGCCAGCAGCAGAATTTCATCCTGCTCTTTCAGCAATACCAGCGAGTATTCCAGCGTCGGGTGTACAGACACCGCTTCGTTGGCTGGCAGCGTCCATGGCGTTGTCGTCCAGATAACAATGCTGATCGTTTTTGCTGCCAGAGATTCATCGGCGGCAAAGGCTTTTAATAATGCGGCGCTATCCGCAAAAGCGAATTTAACGTCGATGGCAATGGATTGTTTATCCTGATATTCGACTTCGGCTTCCGCTAAGGCAGAACCACAATCAGAACACCAGTTAACCGGTTTAAACCCTTTGTGCAGGTGGCCGTTATCGATGATTTTTCCGAGTGTACGGATGATGTCCGCCTCGAATTCAAAATTCATGGTCAGGTAAGGGTTTTCCCAATCACCCAGTACCATCAGGCGTTTAAAATCGGCGCGCTGACCATTCACCTGTTCCATTGCGTATTCACGACAATGTTTACGGAATTCGGCAGCCGTTACTTTCTCACCAACCTTGCCGACTTTTTCTTCCACTTTTAATTCGATCGGCAGGCCATGACAATCCCAGCCCGGCACGTAAGGCGAGTCTTTACCGCTGAGTGTCTGCGACTTTACGATAATATCTTTTACGATTTTATTAATGGAATGACCCAGGTGAATTTTGCCGTTCGCGTACGGCGGGCCATCGTGCAGAATAAACTGATCGCGACCAGCACGGGCGGCACGAATTTTCTGGTACAGGCCAATCTGCTCCCAACGGGCAAGCATTTCCGGTTCACGCTGTGCCAGATTACCGCGCATCGGGAAATCGGTATCGGGCAAATTCAGCGTCGCTTTGTATTGGCTTTCCACTTTATCGTTCATAGCTGCGTCACTTTTCTGAAAGTCTGAATTCGGTTCTAAAATCGGGATGAATCGGGCAAAGCGGCAAAATACTGTCTGGCCGCTGTTTTATCGGCCGCAATGGCCTGCTTAAGTTCATCCAGACCAGAAAATTTCTGTTCTTCGCGGATTTTATGTAAAAACTCCACCGTTAAATGGCGGTGGTAGAGATCGCCCTGAAAATCCAGCAGGTGTACTTCCAGCGAAGGTTCAGGCTCTCCGCTGATGGTGGGCTTAACACCACAATTGGCAACGCCCTGATAGGGTTGACCGTTGCCTTCATCAATTGCACACACGGCGAACACACCACTGAGAGGCAACTTAGTACGCTGCACCATCACATTGGCCGTCGGCGTATCCAGCATACGGCCCAGTTGTCGGCCAAAGGCAACCCGGCCCGACATACGGTAAGGATGCCCCAACAAATGCGCGACCCGGGCCAGATTATTGGCGGCAAGTTCGCTGCGAACGCGGGTACTGCTGACCCGTTCACCATCCACTTCAAAGGTGGAGGTATCCTGAACACGGAAGCCATGTTCCTGCCCGGCTGCCGCCAGTGCCTGATAATCGCCGCTACGGTCACAACCAAAGCGGAAATCATCGCCAACAATCAGGTGCTTAACACCCAGGGCAGAGATAAGAATATCGCGGATAAAGGCATCCGCCGGCATAGAGCGCAACGTCTGGTTGAAGGGCAGGCAGAGCACATAATCCACTTCCTGCGACGCCAGATCCTGCAGTTTTTCCCGCAGATTGGCCAATCGCGCCGGAGCCACCTGAGGCGCAAAAAACTCTTTTGGCTGGGGTTCAAACAGCATTACCAGCGTCGGTACCGAGTGCTCACGCGCAACGCGTTTCAGCGCCCGCAAAATGCCCTGATGCCCAAGATGCAGACCATCGAAATTGCCGATCGTAACCGCACAACCGCTAAAGTCTTCCGGAATGTTATGAAGCCCACGCAATAAGCGCATCAACAACCACTACCCGCCGAATACAAAGGGCCGGATTATAGCCAAATGACTGCTCAGGTAACAGCCATTTGGCCACGGATGGCGATCTCAGAACACCTCACCACGCAGATGGCGCAAGCGCAGACCGGCCGCAATCAGTAAAGCGAAATAAAGCAGGACACCGGAAACCACAATCAAAGCCATCCAGCCTGCACGCCAGGAAGGCGACCAGCCCAGCCAGGCTTGCGCCGGCCCCATCAGCCACCACATCAATCCCAGCAAAGCACCGTTGGCCATCAACAGCTTGAATGCAAAAGACCACCACCCGGCCTGCGGCAAATAGACACCCTGCTGACGCAAACCACGGTACAGCATGTAGGCATTGAAATACGCCGACAACGAGGTCGCCAGTGCCAGCCCGGCATGGGCAAACGGAAACACCAGAATCAGATTCAGCACCATATTCACCACCATGGCCTGAACACCGATTTTCACCGGAGTTTTAGTGTCCTGGCGGGCGTAATAGCCCGGTGCCAGCACCTTGATCATCATAAAGGCCAGCAAACCGGAACCATAAGCCTGCAGGCTCAGAGTCATTTTGCCGACGTCATAAGCCGTCACTTCACCATGAAAGAAGATTGTCGACATCAACGGCATTGCCAGCAGTATCAACGCCAGTGAGGCGGGCAAAGCAATCAGAAATACCATGCGCACTGCCCAGTCGAGAGTACGCGAGAAACTGTCTTTCTCGTCCGCCGCATGCTTACCCGACAGCGCCGGTAAAATCACCACACCGATAGCAATGGCAAACACCCCCAGCGGCAAATTGCTCAGACGATCCGAATAGTACAGCCAGCTGACCGAACCACTCTCCAGAAAAGAAGCCAGCAGCGTATCCAGCAGCAGATTGATCTGACTGACCGATACACCAAACAGCGCCGGCACCATCAGACGGCCAATGCGCTTAACGCCTTCGTCTTTTGGCTGATACTGCGGGCGCACCAGCAAGCCAAGCCGCGCCACAAACGGCAGCTGAAACACCAGCTGTACCAGCCCCGCCAGACACACCCCCCAGGCCAATGCGAACAACGGTTCAACAAACCACTCGGTCATCACCAGCGTGGCGAAGATCATGCACAGATTCAGCAATACCGGAGTAAAGGCCGGCACCGCAAAACGGCCATACGCATTGAGCACGCTGGAAGCAAACGCCGTCAGCGAAATGAAGAACAAATAAGGGAAGGTAATGCGCAGCAGATCGGCGGTCAGGGCAAACTTTTCCGGATCACTGCGAAAGCCGGGCGCAAAAATCCAGGGCAGATAATCAGCAAACAACAGAGCCAGCAGAGTGACCGCCAGCAGTGCCAGACCCAGCACCCCAGAGGTGCGGGCAATCAGTAACTGCACTTCTTCCAGTGGGCGCATGCGGCGGTATTCGCTCAGCACCGGTACAAAGGCAACCGAGAAAGCACCTTCAGCAAACAAACGGCGGAAAAAGTTGGGGATTTTAAACGCAACAAAGAAGGCGTCAGCACGGGCGCCAAAATACTGTGCCACCACCACATCACGGATCAGCCCCAACACCCGGCTGAGCAGGGTCATCAGACTGACAATGGACGACGAGCGCAACAGACCCGGGCCTTTATTATTGGCCGGTTTCTGATCGGCTGAAGCGGGGTCTTGCTGTTGCGTCATACGACGATCTCCTTTTATCTGCGCGTATCATACGCAGCCATACAGGAAAGTCAGCTACCGGAATCATGCCGATAAAGACAGGCGGTGAATAAATCCGGATGACAAACGACAGAAACAAAAAAACCCGCAAAAGCGGGTTTTTCGTTCGTACCGGAACGTTAATCAGAGATTAACCTTTCAGTGCGAAAACCTTAGCATTCAAACGACTCTTGATGCGACCAGCAGTATTCTTGTGAAGAATACCCTTGTTCACCATTTTGTCGATGTAAGGTTGAGTCTTAGTAAACGCAGCGTTGGCTTGGTCATAGTCGTTAGTCGCAACAGCAGCGTGTACTTTCTTAATGTAAGTACGCACCATTGAGCGCAGAGCTACAGTACGAGCACGACGTTTGATAGCCTGACGGGCGCGTTTACGAGAACCAGCGGAATTTGCCACAGTCGGCTCCTCAAAATTGGTTTATCAATCAAATCTAAGGGCCGGGATTATCCAGACATCCCGCCCCAGTGTCAACAAGGGCACCGCTTAAAAAGCAGAACCCTTCCTTTAATGATCAGTCGATGATCACTTTTGCAAAAGACTTCACCAGCGAATCCACGGCTTTCATCTGTTCCAGATACACTTCCAGCTTATCCAGCGGTAACGCACAAGGGCCATCGCACTTGGCTTCAGCCGGATTCGGATGCGCCTCAAGAAACAGACCCGCAATCCCCAGAGCCATACCGGAACGTGCCAACTGGAACGCCTGCTGACGGCGACCGTCGGCAGAATCGGTACGACCACCAGGACGCTGCAACGCGTGCGTGGCGTCGAAAATAACCGGCGCCATGGTCTTCATATCGTCCATACCCAGCATATCCACCACCAGATTGTTGTAGCCAAAACTTGAGCCACGCTCACATAACATGACGCGCTCATTGCCGGCTTCAGCAAACTTTTTGATGATATGGCGCATTTCGTGCGGCGCCAGGAACTGCGGCTTCTTCACATTGATGGCCGCGCCGGTTTTGGCCATAGCCACTACCAGATCGGTCTGACGTGCGAGAAACGCAGGCAGCTGGATAACATCCACCACTTCAGCCACAGGTGCGGCCTGATAAGGTTCATGTACATCGGTGATCAGCGGCACATTAAAGGTCTTTTTGATTTCTTCAAAAATCTTCAGACCTTCATCCATGCCCGGACCACGGTAGGAATTGATCGAGGAACGATTAGCCTTATCGAAAGACGCTTTGAACACATAAGGGATGCCAAGCTTTTCCGTCACTTTGACGTAGTGCTCGCAAATCTGCATCGCCAGGTCACGGCTTTCCAGTACGTTCATACCGCCAAACAGGGTGAAAGGCGCGTCGTTACTGACGTTAATAGCGGCTACGTTTACGGCCTCGATCATGTTATTCCTCTGCTTATTCTTACTTTTGTTTAACGCGCAGCCTGAGCGCCGCGCCAAAGTTACAAGACTACCAGATTATCGCGGTGAATAATCTCCGGCTCGGCAATATAACCGAGCGCCTGCTCCAGCTGCGCCGTTGGCGTGCGCACAATTTTCTGCGCGTCAGACTGGTTGTAATTCACCAAACCCTTGGCCACCAGATTGCCCTGCTCATCTTTGCAGGCAACAACCTGACCGCGTTCAAACCTGCCCGTTGTTGCCACTACACCAATCGGTAACAAACTGCGGCCACCATCGCGCAGCGCTTTAACTGCACCGGCATCGAGCACCAGCTCACCGTGTGTCTGCAGATGTCCGGCAATCCACTGCTTACGCGCCGCTACCGGCTCTTTATCAGCCAGCAACATAGTGCCCAGCACTTCACCGGCCCGCAGACGGGTAATGACGTTATCAATCCGGCCACCAACAATCACGGTATCAGCACCAGAACGCGCTGCCAGTTTGGCGGCACGGATCTTGGTAATCATGCCACCACGGCCCAGCACACCACCGCCGCCGGCCATCGCCATATATTGCGGATCGGAGGCACGGCCTTCAGCAATCAGCTGCGCATCGGGATTGGAACGCGGATCGGCGGTAAACAAACCCAGCTGATCAGTCAGAATGACCAACACATCGGCTTCCACCAGATTGGCAACCAGCGCGCCGAGGGTATCGTTATCGCCGAATTTGATTTCATCGGTGACCACGGTGTCGTTTTCATTAATAACCGGCACCACACCCAGACTCAGCAGCGTGCGCAGTGTACTGCGGGCATTCAGATAACGCTTACGGTCACTGAGATCGTCATGGGTCAGCAGAATCTGCGCCGTGGCGCGCTGATGGCCAGCAAAAGCCGTTTCATACGCCTGCACCAGCCCCATCTGCCCGACAGCCGCTGCAGCCTGCAACTTATGCACTTCGTCCGGGCGCTTAGACCAACCCAGGCGGGTCATACCTTCTGCCACCGAACCGGATGACACCAGCACAACCTCATGCCCCTGTTGCAGCAATGCGGCAATCTGGTCAACCCAGCTCTGCATGCCTTCACGATTCAGGCCACGACCGTCATTGGTTAACAGTGCACTGCCAATTTTGATGACCCAGCGCTTCTGTTGCGCCAGTTTTTGCCGGGTTTCCTGCCACTCCACAGCCGTCATTGCTTTCTGCCTGTTGCTCTCTGCGACTGCTCTTTCGAGCGTTACTGTTAGGTGTTTATTCGTTGGTGTAGACAACTTCTACGTCGTAATCGTCATCGTCATCTTCATCGCGCAGCAACTCACGCTGCTGGCGACGACGCTCCTGCAGATACTCGATATGCTCACGCGCTTCAGCTTCCACCTGAGCACGCTCAACCTGTAACTGCTCGGCAAATTCTTCATCTTCCAGCGCGCGTTCACGGCGCTGTTCAATGTATTCCATGATATCGCAGCTGATTTTGAAGGTACCTTCGCGATTAATGGCTGCAATACGATACACCGGGCCCTGCCACTGCAGACGATCAATCACATCCTGACAGCGGGCTTCACGTTCTTCTTCCGGGACCAGATCCAGCTTGTTCAGCACCAACCAGCGATCCCGCTGCGCCAGTCCTGGAGAAAACTGCTCCAGCTCATTACTGATGGCCTGTACGTTTTCTGCCGGATCCGAATCATCAAAGGGAGCCATATCCACGACGTGCAGCAACAGATGGGTACGCACCAGATGCTTCAGGAAACGCGTCCCCAAACCGGCACCATCAGAGGCTCCCGGAATCAGACCCGGAATGTCCGCCACCACAAAGCTGCGGTGCGCTTCGACAGAGACAACGCCCAGATTCGGCACCAGCGTGGTAAACGGATAATCCGCGACTTTCGGCGTGGCAGCAGAAACAGCACGGATAAAAGTCGACTTACCGGCATTCGGCAAACCCAGCAAACCGACATCCGCGAGCACTTTCAGCTCCAGCTTGATGTTACGGGATTCACCCGGCTGACCCGGTTTGGTCTGAGTTGGCGCCTGGTTGGTACTGGATTTATAACGGGTATTGCCCAGCCCGTGGAAACCACCACGGGAAATCATCAGCAACTGCCCCTGTTCGGTCAGATCACCCAGCGTTTCACCGGTATCTTCATCAATGGCCGTTGTGCCCACCGGCACTTTCAGATAGAGGTCAGCGCCCTTATAACCGGTACAATTACGGCTGGAACCGTTCTTACCGTTTTCAGCCTGATAGTGGCGCGTATAACGGTAATCGATCAGGGTGTTCATGGAATCGTCGCCTTCAAGGAAGACAGAACCACCATCACCACCATCACCACCGTCAGGACCACCTTTTGGGATGAATTTTTCGCGACGGAAGCTCATACAGCCATTGCCGCCCTTGCCCGCCTGAACGGTAATTCGCGCCTCGTCGACGAATTTCATGCCTTATATCCTCTTAGGGCCTGTTTACACAGATCAAACCGGCCTGCTGTTCACTAAAAATTTCTCAAGCAAGGCGCTGAGAGTGTTAACAGGCCCTGAATGCAAACAAAAACGCCCTGACTGCAAAGTAACTTTGTAGCCAGGGCGCTCGGGTAAGTCGTGCAGCGATTAAGCGGCTGGAACGATACTTACAAACTTACGGTTATCCGGACCTTTTACTTCAAAGGTAACCACGCCGTCTGCAGTTGCAAACAGAGTGTGGTCACGGCCAACTTTAACGTTGGAACCTGCATGGAAACGAGTGCCACGCTGACGAACGATGATGCTGCCTGCTTTAGCAGCCTGACCACCAAACAGTTTGACACCAAGGCGTTTGCTCTCGGAATCGCGACCGTTACGGGTACTACCACCAGCCTTCTTGTGAGCCATAATCTTTCTCCTTCTGTGAGGTCACTGCAACACTGCGATTGCGGTCTGTTTGGCCAACAGACACGGACCCCGGAATTCAAATTTAACGATATTAGCCAGCGATGCTGGTGATTTTCAATTCAGTGAACCACTGACGGTGGCCCATCTGCTTCATGTGGTGCTTACGACGTTTGAACTTCAGGATCTTCACTTTCTTGTGACGACCGTGAGCAACGACTTCAGCAGTCACTTTCGCGCCTGCAACCACAGGAGCACCGATCTTAACGTCATCGCCGTTACCGATCAGCAAAACTTTTTCCAGATCAACGGATTCGCCGGTAGCGATTTCCAGTTTCTCTACTTTCAGGGTCTGGCCTTCTTCTACACGGTACTGTTTACCGCCAGTTACTACTACAGCGTACATACTGTAATCTCCACATGAGCCCATAACGGGCACTTACTTGGCTGCTACTTTCACGACCTGCTTCTACTGGCAACGCTCTGGTTTCCATATGGCAGGGAGCAGAATTTCGGGGCGCGAGACTATACCCCAGCTATTTTGTCCGCGCAAGCCGCAATCCCATTGAGACACCGAATAGACGCCAACTGCGGATACCCGCGCAGAAGGTTCCCGGTAAGCAACGGCGGCGATTACAGGCCAAAAAGCAAAGATAAGCAGAGAAACCTGGTTTTAGCCGGCCAAAAACCGACTTTTTCGCCCACCATCGTTGTCAGCCCTTCCAGTACATCGCTACACTGCACGCCTTCAGCTGCTCCGGCGCTGCTTGCAGATACACCCGGAGATGAGCGCCGTTTTTTATAAGGCCCCTAATTCATGCAGATACAAGATATTCTCGCCGTGGTCGGCGAAGAATTTAAGTCGGTGGATCGCCTGATCCATACCCAATTGGCATCGCGCGTTCCTTTGGTTGAAAAGATCGCCGATTACATCGTCAGCAGCGGTGGCAAGCGTATCCGCCCGCTGCTGGTACTGATGACCGCCAAGGCCTTTGGCCGCAGCGATGATAACGCGGTTAAACTGGCGACCGTCATCGAGTTTCTGCATACCGCCACCCTGCTGCACGATGATGTGGTGGATACCTCCGATATGCGCCGTGGCAATCCGACCGCCAACGCCAAGTGGGGCAACGCTCCCAGCGTACTGGTCGGTGACTTCCTGTATAGCCGCGCCTTTACCATGATGGTCGAGCTGGGCTCTCTGCCGGCGATGAGCATCCTGTCGAATGCCACCTGTGTCATCGCCGAAGGTGAGGTTCTTCAGCTCACCAACGTCAAGAACCCGGACACCAGCGAAGCGCAATATATGGATGTTATCCACGGCAAAACCGCGATGCTGTTTGAAGCCTCAACCCATGCAGCCGCCGCTCTTTTGCAATGCACCCCCGAGCAAAGCCGCGCCATGCAGGAGTACGGCAAAGAACTGGGCATGGCCTTCCAGCTGATCGACGACGTACTGGATTACGAAGGCGATGCCGACGCCATGGGCAAAAACGTGGGTGACGATCTGGCCGAAGGCAAACCGACACTGCCACTGATTCATGCCATGGCTCATGGTAACGAACACCAGCGCAGCCTGATCCGTTCGGCCATCCGCAAAGGCGGCCTCGACGATATGGCCGACGTGCTCACGGCCGTACGCGAACTGGGTTCTCTGGAATACACCCGCCAGAAAGCCTATGACTGTGCCGAGCGCGCTCAGGCACAGCTGCAACTTTTACCCGATTCAGAGGCCAAAGAGGCCCTGCGCGCCCTGGCTCTGCTGGCGGTACAACGCAATACCTGATTGACGGAACATAACCCGGAGGTTATCTGTGGCGAAGTGGTTACTCTTGTGTATTTCTCTGTTCTGCCTGCCGACCCAGGCTGGCTTGCTGGACAGCCTGAACGGTAACGACGAGCCGGATTTCCTGCCGGTAGAGCAGGCCTTTCCGCTGACCACCCTGGTCGACAACGGTCAGCTGAATGCCAGCTGGCAAACAGCCGATGGTTATTACCTCTACAAGCACCGCATTTTTATCCAGCAGGGCGAGCGGAAAGCCGATCCGGTGTACTACTCACATCCGGGTAAAGAAAAAGAGGATGAAGCTTTTGGCCTGGTCACCGCATTCTATGGCGAGCTGGACACCCATTTTGATCTCAGCCAACTGCAACCCGGCGAGCTGGTTCTGCATTATCAGGGCTGTGCCGATGCCGGACTGTGCTACCCGCCGCAGCGCTATCGCCTGACCATCACCCAGGCAGATATTCAGGCCGCCGCGAGCAATATGACCGCCGTTGCGGATAGCAACAACACAGTGACAGACACCGACAGCAGCAACAGCTCACAGAGCAATACCGACAACTGGTTCAGCAACCGCTCCTGGGGCGCAGTGGTCGGTTTGTTTTTCCTGCTCGGCCTGGGTCTGACATTCACCCCCTGCGTATTACCAATGGTGCCGATTCTGACCAGCGTGGTACTGGGCCAGAACAACACCTCCGCCAGTCGTGGCTTTATCCTCTCATCCATCTACGTCCTCGGCATGGCCCTGACCTATGCCGCCGCCGGTCTGACCGTCGGCCTTCTGGGAGCGGGTGCCAATATTCAGGCCTGGATGCAAACGCCCTGGGTACTGATCCTGTTTGCCCTGCTGTTTAGCCTGCTCGCACTGGCCATGTTCGGTCTGTATGAACTGCAACTGCCATCGGGCCTGCGTAACCGTCTAAACCAACTCAATCAGAACCAGAAAGGCGGCCAGTGGCTGAGCGTCTTTATCATGGGCATTCTGTCGGCACTGGTGGTGTCGCCGTGCGTATCGGCACCATTGGCCGGCGCTCTGGTATACCTGAGCACCACCGGCGATGCCGTTTTGGGTGGCAGTGCATTACTGGCCCTCGGTCTCGGCATGGGCGCACCACTGATTGTACTGGGCACCACCGGCGCATCTTTCCTGCCCAAGGCTGGCGGTTGGATGAACCAGATCAAAGCCTTCTTCGGTATTTTGCTGCTCGGGGTTGCCATTTGGTTACTGAGCCGCATTCTGCCCGAAAACATCAGTCTGCTGCTGTGGGCACTTCTGGCCCTGTTTTACGGCATCAGCCTCGGCGCACTGGAACCCGCAGCCAGCGGTATTCAGCGGCTGGTTAAAGGTCTGGCCTGGGTATTTTTACTGTACGGCATCGCCGCCTTTGCTGGCGTACTGCAGGGCAACAGTAATCCACTGCAACCGCTGAGCAGCAGCCAGCAAGGCGTCAGTGACAAGCGGGCAACAGCCCATTCATCGGCCTTTTTCCGCAGCGATTCGGTCGCCGAAATCGAACGACAGATAGCCGCCAGCCAACAGCCGGTCATGGTCGATCTGTATGCTGACTGGTGCATCAGCTGTAAAGTGATGGAGGAAGAAATCTTTGCCCAGCCCGATGTGCAGCAAATGATGAAAGACGTCACCTGGCTGCAACTCGATGTCACCGACAACAGCACCGAACAGATTGCCTTTATGCAAAAGCACGCCATCTTTGGCCCGCCGACCATTCTGTTTTTTAACCAGCAGCAGGAAATGCAAACTGCCCGCATTGTGGGTGAGATGAGCAAATCCGATTTCATCACACACATTCGTAACCGTCTGTTCTGAAAGAATTTTTCATAAGCCGCAGGCCGCCGTCCGGTGGCTTGTCTTTTATTTTTGGCGGGCTATGATCCTGTCTGTCAGCCACCAGAGAATGAGCTCCATGAAACTGTATTTATTCCTGCCACGAGCCAACACCTTCCAGAACTAAGCCGGAGAGTTTTTAACTCTCCGGCGATACAGAGCTTCTGTTATCAGTCAGCGGAGAGAACAATGATTTCCTGCATTCCGAATTCAGTGCGGCAGTTAAGCCAGCGCTTAAAACACGATTTAGTCACCACCGACGTCTTCAGCTACCACAACCCGGTACGACTGCTGAACGCCTACAACCTTGCCCGGCGCACAAGCCACTCAGCGCCCAATAACCGCATCCGGCTGGAATCGTTGATTGTCCTGCAGCAGGCCGCTGAACGCTTTTCAGTGGTACTGACATCGCCTGCTCACGCCGAGCCGGACAAGTATCGCATTTCCGTCTTATCGCCACTGGGAGCCGCTTTAACCGGTCTGCAACCTGGCGATAACTGCACGGTGAATGTCGTGGGTATCCGCTCCACCTTCACCGTTATTCAGGTCATTAACTGACCGGTCTGGTATGGAGGATATCGCCTTGAAGCACATCCCTTGCCGCGTGCCTTAACAGCACAAACAGCCCCACTCAGTTAATCGCAAGCTGTCACCGTCCCGGCGGCAGGACAGGACAGCGGCGCTGAACGGAGATATTGCTATGGCAAAACAAGAAAAGAAGCAGCCAGCTAAAACGCTGAAAGAAAAGCGGCGTGACAAACGCAGCAAAAAGCAAAACCAGGCTTAAGCCATCGACAGAGCGCCCGCTGGGCGCTCATTTCATGAAAAAATCCCTCAGTAAAAGATTAAAGCCACACTTGAAACTCCATTACCGAAGACGCATATAGATCAAAAGCTTTTCGCGGAGATCTCACCATGCATTACACCTGCCCTTCCTGCGCAGCCATCAACCGGATTGCAGAAGATCAGCAACACAAACAACAGGCCCAGTGTGGGCGCTGCAAGCAACCGCTGTTTAACGGTCAGCCGGTGGAACTGGACGACGGCAGCTTTCAACGCTTTCTGCAGAAGAACGATATGCCTGTCGTCGTCGACTTCTGGGCCAGCTGGTGCGGCCCCTGCAAAATGATGGCACCGGTCTTTACGCAACTGTGCGGCCAGATGCAGCAACAGCTGCGCTTCGCCAAAGTGAATACCGAGCAGGCGCAGCAAACCAGCGCACAACTCGGCATCCGCAGTATTCCGACGCTGATTGTTTACCATCAGGGGAAAGAAATTGACCGCCTGGCCGGAGCCTTACCGGCACCGCAGCTGCAACAGTGGTTACAGGCGGCGCTGAGTAAAATTCACTGATGCCAGACGGAGACGGGCTCAGACCGTCTGACGCTGCCCGGCAATATCCGCCAGTGCCTGCAACACCGGCTGTAACGGGCCGGTGACATCGGCACCGGTGCGGTACAGGCGCTCCAGCTGATCGATATGATTACGCACCAGCTGCGTCAGATGACGCTCCTGGTCCGGATCAAGATTCAACAGCAGCAGTTCTTCAGACAGCTCCAGCTCAAGTTCCTGCACCGTTTCCTGCGCGCTGTTAAGGCCGTCATTCTGGCGCCGCTGCAGCCCCTGCAATGCATACTCAACATCATCCAGCGCATTCAGCAGCGTCTGTTGCTGATGCAACTGCTGCTCGGTGGACAGAGATTGCAGACGCGCATGCACACTGCTCATCAGCACACACAGATGGTCCTTAATTCGGCCATAGCGTGCGGTATCCTGCCAGGGGACATTCTTAATCAATACCGATGCGTGGCCAAAATTCACCACCATGCGCTTTTCCAATTCAATAATCCGTGCCCCCTCACGACACGTGCGCAGCAACTCTGATTCCAGTGGGCGCACGCTTTCGGCATGAGACACAAAACAGAATTCCGCTCCGCTCCAACAGGCAACCACGGCGTTCAGACCAAAATTCTTCAGACTGGCAATCAGCACCGAGGCCAGCTGTTCGCGGCTTTTACAGCCCATTGCCTGTTCAATAAATCGGCTTATTTCACCCTGCTCGGCCGAATGTGTCATCGCTTCGAAAGCGGCCTGACGCGCCTCGTCCGCCGAAGACTGCAGGATTTCCCGCTGCTCTTTGCTGAGCAAAGCACGCTCGACTTTGGCGCGTACCTCGTCCACATCGAAGGGTTTAGTAATAAAATCATCGGCCCCGGCGGCGTAGCCCTGCAGACGGTGATGCAGATCACTCTGGCCGGATACGAATAAAATCGGCGTATGCCGGGTGGCATCCTGAGCCCGCAGCAGACGACAGACCTCGTAGCCATCACGCCCCGGCATCTGGATATCAAGCAAAATGCAATCGGTTTGTACGCGCAGACCGCTGATAAAATCGGCTGAATCGGTAAATGCCTGAACATCGTAGTTATCCAGCGCGCGCTCAAGCAGTCTCACCATGCTGACTTCATCATCCAGCAGCGCAACGTTGTTACAACTCATAAACCTCTCCCTGAGGTGATTAGCGGTTTGATCTGCATCAACTATAGCAAAGGCCCTGCAAACGACGGGGATTGGCCTGATCTGTATCAAGGTGATTTTTGCCGAAGCAGGCAATCTGAATACATCTTCAAAGGAGGCCTCATAATGACAATTGAACACCACGACCTGCACAGCGAATTTCCGGACATGGGCGACCAGATCCGTTCACTGAAAATGAAAGACCGTCACTTTGCCCGTCTGTTTGACGAGTACCATGAAGTGGATCGCGAAGTACGCAAAATCGAAGAAGCCGTTGAAGCGGCCTCCGACGAGCGTCTGGAAGGCCTGAAAATGCGCCGTCTGCACCTGAAAGACGATCTGTATGCGATGCTGAAAAGCGCCTGAGCATTGCCGCCAGACACAAAAAAGCCCGGATTTTCCGGGCTTTTTTGTGTCTGGCGCATCACTTATCAGAAGTTTTTGCGAATACCGATAACGACATTCAGATCGGAATCGTCTTTATCGTTGTTATCGCCGAACGGCGTTTCATCGCTGATAAAATCGACGGCTACAAACAGGTCAATCTTGTGGAATTCAGGAAAATCGCGCGCCAGTTCAGCACGGGCCGTGAGCGCTTTATCATCCGCATCGTCCTGCATCCACATCCCAACCGCTACATCCAGATATAGGCGCTGAGGAAGGAATTTCTCGAAGGTCACTTCCGGATACCAGTACTGAGCTTTTACGCCACGATGCAGATTAATATCCAGGCCTTTCGCCGGGCTGGTGCCCAGTTTGAATTCGGTCTCTTCACGGCCAACATCAAACAAGGTGTTGTAGGTGCGCACACCCATATCGAGGTTAAAACCATCGAACTGATTGTTGTAACCGAAGTAAACATCCATCTCCACTGGCAGCCCTTCCGCACCATCCGGCTTGTCGACGTTAGAGAACCAGGCGCCGGCATAGGCATTGCCATTTTTAATATCAGCACCGCCCTGCAAGGCCGGACCATCATCGGTCTGCGTCAGACCACGGAACAGATAATTTGAGACAAAAGCGGCGTTATAGGTCGGATTGGCAGCAGATGCCGCAGACGAGAGTACTAAAAAGGCCGGAACGGCCAGCAGGGTAATGCGTTTCATGGGGTTCCCTCGGTGAATTCAACAGGAACCCCATGTTTACCACAGACCGGTTACAGAAACATCGCTGATGGCTCAAATGCCACTGACGTCTTCACCCTGAGCCTGCAGATCCGCATGGTACGAAGAGCGCACCAGAGGTCCGCTGGTGACCCGCAGGAACCCCAGGCTTTTGGCTATTGCGCCCAGTTCTTTAAACTCTTCCGGTGTGGCAAAACGCTTAACCGGGGAGTGGTTTTTACTCGGCTGCAGGTATTGGCCCAGCGTGATGTGATCAATGTTATGCGCGCGCATATCCTTCATCACTTCAATCACTTCCTCGTTGGTTTCCCCCAATCCCAGCATCAGGCCGGATTTGGTCACCACTTCAGGACGACGGGCTTTGTATTCTTTCAGCAGTGTCAGTGACCACTGGTAATCAGAACCGGGACGGCATTCTTTGTACAAACGCGGCACGGTTTCCAGATTGTGGTTAAACACATCCGGTGGCGTTTCGCTGAGAATATCGAGGGCAATGTCCATACGGCCACGGAAGTCCGGTACCAGGGTTTCAACCTGAATGGCCGGGCTGTGCTCGCGGGTCAGGCGGATACAATCAGCAAAATGCTGAGCCCCGCCATCACGCAGATCGTCACGGTCAACCGAGGTGATGACCACGTATTTCAGGCCCATATCGGCAATGGCGGTAGCCAGATTGATCGGCTCATCCACATCCAGCGGATTCGGCCGGCCATGGCCCACATCGCAGAACGGACAACGGCGGGTACAGATATCACCCATGATCATGAAAGTTGCCGTACCGCCACCAAAGCACTCGCCGATGTTCGGGCAGCTGGCCTCTTCACACACGGTGTGCAGCTTGTGCTTGCGCAGCTTCTGTTTGATTTCGTTGATTTTCGGCGAGGCCGGAATGCGCACGCGAATCCAGTCGGGTTTACGCGGCAGCTCTTCGGTAGGAATGACTTTAATCGGAATACGGGCGACCTTTTCTGCACCGCGCAATTTCTCGCCTTGAACCACTTTCGCCTTATCTGTCATATCACGCTCCGGGCGCTTCGCCACCGGCTCTCAGTTCGGCCAGCAACTGTTGTTGTAAGGAAGCAATCACCGCATCAATACTCAGCGGCTGATCGGTTTCGTTGCGCATTTGTGTCATCTGCATGCCAGCATAACCACAGGGATTAATACGCTGAAAAGGCTCAAGATCCATATCGATGTTCAGCGCCAGTCCATGGAAGGAGCGACCATTCTTAATACGCAGCCCAAGCGACGCAATTTTGCGCTCTCCGACATAAACACCGGGCGCATCTTCACGCGGAGCAGAATCAATCTGCCACTCGTTAAGGGTGGCCACGATCGCCCGCTCAATCGCCGACACCAGGGCGCGCGGTCCCCAGCCCAGACGCTTTATATCCACCATCAGGTAAACCACCAGCTGACCGGGGCCGTGGTAAGTCACCTGACCTCCACGATCACTCTGCACTACCGGGATATCTCCCGGCATCAGCACATGTTCGGCCTTGCCGGCCTGTCCCTGAGTAAATACCCGATCATGCTGCAGGAACCAGAGTTCGTCAGCCGTTTGCTCGTCGCGCGCGGCGGTAAAGGCGAGCATATCGTCATACACCTGGGTGTATTCCTGCAGGCCCAGCTCACGCAACAGCACTTCGGTCATCAGATCACCATATGGATATAGTCATGGGCCATCAGATCCTGATGCAGAGCCTGCAGCTGTTCAATACCGGTGGCCGTGATGTACACGGTCAGCGCACGGAAACGGCCGTTGGAGCTGTTACGGATCTGGATGCGTTCAACATCGCATTCAGGCGCATGAATGCGCACAATCTCCAGCACAACCTCGACATAGTCATCTTTTCCATGACCGAGAATTTTTACCGGATAGTTGGCGCAGGGGAATTCGATTTTTGGGGCTTCGGGTTGACTCACGTTTGTGGCCTCTCTGTACATCAGAGCCTTATATGGTTGTAACCCATACAAAATTCAAGCGCCATCGGACTTTGGCCGAAGACGCCTCGGTTATGCCACGACCAGAAACACAAAAGCCAGCCTGAACCGGTGATTCAGACTGGCGTGCAACGATCGCGTTTACTCAGGCAAACAAGCGTACGAAGAACAACTTAATGCTGCCCCACAAACGACCGAAGAAGCCAGCTTCTTCGACATCGGCCAGAGCAATCAACGGACGCTCGGCCTGTACTTCGCCTTCCATGCTGACCGTCAGCGTGCCGACCACCTGGCCTTTGCTGATCGGCGCTTCGATAAATTCGTCGGTCAGAATGTTCACTTCCAGCTCGCCTTTCATGCCACGCGGCAAGGTCAGGTACAGCTCTTTCTCAAGACCGATGTCGATATTCTCAGCTTTGCCCAGCCACACAGGGTTACTTTGCAGTACTTCTTCAGCACTGTAGACCTTGCGGGTTTCGTAATAGCGGAAACCATATGCCAGCAGTTTTTGTGTTTCGCGGGCGCGGGCTTCTTCACTGCGCGTCCCCATCACAACCGCAATCAGACGGGTGTTATCACGCACGGCGGAAGCCGCAAGACAGAAACCGGCTTCATCGGTATGACCGGTTTTCAGACCATCCACTGACGGGTCGCGCCACAGCAGTTTGTTGCGGTTAGGCTGACGGATATTGTTGTATTCGTAATATTTTTCCGCGTACAGCTTGTAGTAGTGCGGGTGATCTTTAACGATGTGCAATGCCAGCTTGGCAATATCACCGGCGGTCGTTAAGTGACCATCGGCCGGCCAGCCGGTAGCATTTTCAAAGTGCGTACTGGTCATGCCGAAACGTTCGGCGTACTGGTTCATCCAGCCGGCGAAGGCTTCTTCTGAACCGGCAAAATACTCCGCTACGGCGACCGATGCGTCATTACCTGACTGCACAATAATGCCGCGCAGCAGATCAATTAATGCGACTTCCGTGCCTTCACGTACAAACATTTTAGAGCCGCCTTTACGCCAGGCTTTGACGCTGATAGGCACCGGTGTCTGCTCTTTAACGTTACCCAGTTCCAGCTCATGCACAGCAATGTAGCTGGTCATCATTTTGGTCAGACTGGCCGGTGGTAAACGCTCATCAGCATTATGCTCAACGAGGATACGGCCACTGTCGGCATCCATCAGAACATAGGCGCTGGCATCCAGATCCGGAGCCTTAGGTACAATGACTTCTGCACGCGCAGCGGAGGTCGCCAGCAGGGCAGAAAACATAGCGGAAACGATCAGTAACGAATAACGCATAACAATAATTTAACCGTTGGGTAAACACGGGCGCGCATTGTAACACGCTGAACATTTTTTGCAGGGTTGCAGAAAAAGTGGCCAATAAGGACTTTCACTACTGCGCCGGCATCTGCTCATTTGCCCCTGTCGGGTGAATGGGTGAACCATAAACGGGTGGAAACCCGACCATCAATGACCATGAAACAGTGTGCTAAGTTCCCGAAAACGGGTAGCCGCTATAACGCGACAAACCGATATAAAAAAACCCGGCACATAAACCGGGTTTTTTATTGCGGCGGGAATGTTTAATCGCCCGCCTGACGTACCAGAGACACTTCACGCGTTGGATGCAGTGTTACGAACGGGCCACTGTCAGCAGCAACTTCCTGATAGCTGTGACGCAGACGGAACGATTTATCCAGACGACGCAGACACAGCGTCAGACGCACAGTCAGCCAGCGGTAATCGGCTTTATCCAGTGTGTGTACCACGACGGATGCATCGTTATCGAGAATGGCTTTACAGACAGGCTGTAACGTATCGGCGATATCGCGATCACGGCTGGAAATCTGCTCGGCGGATACCGGGTAGCTTGCCAGCGGCGCAGTGTCTTCGCGTGCTTCGCTCCACAACTCGGTAATTTCATTACTGCCGGCGCTGGCAACAACCACAGGCTTGGCCGTTGCTTTCACTACCGCAGCAGCAGGAGCCGCCTTCGCTGCGGTTGTTGCAGCAGTGTTTTTAGCGGCTTTTTCAGCGGCCGCCAGACGCTTAGCAGAAGCCGCTTTCTCTGCTTTTTCAGCATCAGCACGACGCTGACGTTCTTCTTCCTGACGACGCAGACGATCTTGCTCGGCTTTTTTCTTTTCGGCTGCGGCCAGACGTTTTTCTTCTTCGGCTTTGCGCTTACGTTCCGCTTCTACTTTGGCTTTTTCTTTTTCTGCCGCTTCGGCCAGCTGTTTCTGACGAGCCAGTTCCGCTTTGCTCGGACCTTTTTCTTCAGCACGGGCTACGACATTAGGCGCGCCTTTGTAGAGCTTATCCAGTTTGTCCTGGGTATCTTCCAGGCCGGGCGTCAACGCAGCCACCAGCCAGACTTTATCCAGATAGCCTTGCGCCTGATCGTAATCTTTGGCGCTGATGGCTTTGTTTGCCAGCGCTACATAAGCTTCGCCCCACTGGTACGCCAGTGGCACAACGCGGTAATCATAGGGAGCCTGCTCACGGAAAGCATCCATGCGCTCCAGAGCATTATTGCCCGCCGGGCTCGACAGGCGCTGGGCAGCGATGTCGGCTTTGATGCTGCTCAGCAGCTGATCCAGGTTCTGGGTAGCGGCCTGGGAATTCATTGCCAGCAGTAGAGCAGTTACGGTAATCAGTCGTTTCATAATGAGCAGCTTTATTTTGTTATCGTTTTGTCGGGCGCAACCAGGGCCTGTTCACACCAATTAAACAGGCCTGTTATCGACTAAAAATGTCTCAGGCAAGGCACTGAGAGTATGGCCTAACGGGTTAAACGAACAGACAACAACGCAGCCTGAGGGATTTTTAGCCGCCCCTCTTCGGGTGGGGCCAGTTTTTCCCATTAACATCGTTGTTCGTCATTCATTAAGCCAACTGATATCAATCATCTCTCCCTGTTCAGAGAAAAATTGGCGATCAGCAGGCTGGATTCAATTAGTGTGAGCAGGCCCAAGGCTGGTAAGATGCAAACAATCGCCCTCTCATGTCAAGTTCCATCTGTAATCCTCCGGAGAAAAACCATGTGGCTACGCCTCGGTTCATTATTATTTGCCGTACCCGGCATCCTTCTGCTGACCCTGTACGGAATTGAAATGTCAGCCGTGGCTGACTGCAGCCAAAGCGGCGGCTTTTATGACTTTATTAACGGTGTTTGCGCGGATCAGGAACAAGTCCGTACCAGCTATTACCAACGCCACAGCACGCTGGTCAACCTGATGATGCTGCTGTCGGTTATTGGTACCTTCGCCATGGTCTGGGGCATGCTGATAAAAGGCACCACCCGTCCGGCTGAGTAATTCAGGCACCACAACATTTCTTGAACTTCTTTTCGCTGCCGCAGAGACACGGGTCATTGCGGCCCGGATGCAGCGGTTGAAACTCCGCCTTGCCATCCACGTAGCGCCAGAAACCGTCATCGGCCAACACAAAGCTGGAAACTTCGCTCAGACAAAACCAGTCTTTGCCTTCGCAAAAACGGGCGCTGAAACTGACGCTGGCGCTGCCAGCGTCCTCATCCTGTTGGGCATCGTGTATCGTCAGGCCAAACCAGCGGGTCGTTTTGTCCAGTGGTAAATCTGAAGGCCGGGTGCGGACATCCCAGCTGCTGAGCAGATAGTCCTGCAAGCCAAGTACAAACGCACTGTAACGCGAACGCATTAACGCTTCGGCACTGCCGGCCGGCTGACCGGCATGCAAAAGCTGACAGCAGTCGCCATAAAGGCCGCCGCTGCCACAGGGACAAGCGTCAGTATCGTGATTCATTGCAGGTTTCCGTGATCACCCTGACGCGCCAGTGACAGCAGCTGACCAATAGCCTGGGCCAGCGACTCACTGCGCTGTGGCGAACGGAATACCGTCATAAAGCGTTCACGCATCCCCGGCAAGGCGAGCAAATCAGCGACCAGAGCGTTGAATGCGTTGATCCCCTGCTCGTTCACCGCCAAACATTCCAGATACGTCAGCAACAAACCGCCCTGCAGATCACGCCAGCAACGACTGCCCAATGCCGCCAGCACTTCCACCGAACGGCTGTGCGGATGCTGCAACAACAGTTGCAATAACAGCACGCGCTGATCGGCATTAACGCTGTGTGATAACGCGCGGGCAAAGGCCGCCAGATCAGCCACCCCGGCACCGGTCGCCACAACCTGCGACAGCGTATCGTTGATGGCGGAGGTCAGAGCCTGACCCGGTGCCACGTTTTCCAGAAAACCCAGCACCACATTACGCGGTACCGCTGGCAGCTGTGGTAAGGCTTTGCACAACAGGGCTTCGTTTTGCTCTTCCTGCAGGCGTGCCACCACTTCGGCCAGCCCCTGCAACCCCAGCTGTTGCCAGTTATCCCAACCGATATCACCACTCAGGTAAGCGCGGGCGGTGGCGTAATACTGCGTCGACTCCTGCCCTAACGTTTGCAACGCCAACGCATGGAAGTACGCCATACGATTGGCATCCGGTTTATAACTGCACGGAGCATCGCCATGCTTTTCTTTGGGGTATTGCGCCACCCGCAGCCAGTGCTGCAAGAAGGCATCGCGCGGGCCAGGTTGCAGAATATTCTGCTCATCCAGCGGCAACTTCAAAAACCAGATGTTGTGCTGCCCCGGCTCGTCGACATTCCAGCTGAGAATCCCCAGCCAGGCATGCTTCAGATAAGGCACCGGATACGGACGCTGCATCTGCTCAAAGGCTCGGAAATCGTCCAGCGGTACTTCTTCAATGCGCCGCCCCAGATCAAATACGCGCATCTGCGCGCCGCTTTTGGCTACCAGCTCACCAATGGTCACAACACTGCCTCATGAAAAAATGTATCGGCGCGCAGTTTAACATTTTTTGCTCACGTGCCGGGAATCCATATACGCGATGATACCCCGGCAGACTTCAGACCGTTTTTATCCGGCTGCCGGGTATATCCCCCACGATTCCGATAAACTGCAGGATCATTAATCACACCCGTACGGCAACAGGAGCTGTTATGAGTTTTATTCTGGCGATGATGGCAGGCATGATTATCGGTGGCGCAGCGGTGGCCTACCGTCTGAGCCGCCGCTGGCAGCAACAGGTGAAAGAGGCCGAGAAGAATCTGCAGGAAATTGCTGAACAGCATCAGCAGGAAGTGGCTGCCGCGCGTGAGATGAAGCAAAAAGCGGCAGATCTGCAGTTTCAACTTAATCAGGCACGTAACGAACTGCGAGCCCTGCAGCATAAACCGGAAGACTAACAGGCCGCTGCATTTGCGCTGTTCGAGGCAGTCAATGCAAGACAAAAACCGGCGAAAAAGCGCCGTTTACAGGTCGTAAATGAGCATTTTGAGTCGGTTTTTAACACTGCTGTGGCAACGCAGATAGAAAATCTACAGCCTGCCAGGGCACGAATAATTCAGAGATACCCTAAGGCCTAATTGCGCGGCCCGCTCTGGCGTTGCCGATGCTGTAGCAAGCGGCTGACCAACAACGCCACCAGCGTCGCCAACCCCAGTCCCAGCATTAATTGCCATGGCTGAAGCAGGGTCAGCACGGCCTGACCAAACCAATACACCGGCAATAAATAGAAGGCCGCCCAGGCGGCGGATGACCAGATATTAATCCACCAGAACGTTGGCGGCTTCATGTCACAGACTCCGGCAACGGCCGGAACCAGTGGCCGCAAAGGACCAATAAAGCGTCCCAGTGCGATACTCCATAAACCGTAGCGGGCAAAAAAACTATGCCCGGCCGGTAACCAATGAGGATGGCGGCTGAATATCCGCCATCGCGCCAATCCCGGGCCCGCACGGCGACCGATATGAAAGCTGATACCATCACCACAAAGCGCCCCCAATGCTCCGGCCAGCCACCACGCCAAAGGCGATAACGATTGCCCGGCTGCCAGCAGTGTTAAAGCCACCAGAATAGCAACACCGGGAATTAATAAACCGACCACCAACAACGACTCCGCCAGCGCCACCACAAACAACGCCGACAACAACAGCCAGGAATGCTGCTGCAAAGCCGTGAGCCAATCGGCAGAAAAGCCAGACAGTGCGGATTCCATCACACACAACCTGCCCGCAGACCGCTGACCATACATGGACGTACCGGGGCATTCCCCTGTATTCTCGTGTGCGTACACAACAACAATAAAAGACAGCTCATGACCTCTTCCACTTCCGCCACCGATACGTCCCGCATCAGCATCAGCGCTCACTATACCGGCTACATCTGGTACAAGCACGGCCTCTCCGCCCCCGGTTTTATTACCGGCATGGGTCGCGTTGCCAATGCCGCACTCAGTCCGGTGAATGCCTTTTTACGACTGGTTGCCGGTGCCGACATCGATACCTTTTTACTGCAGCGGCACTCTGTTATTGATCATCAGGTCGAGCGCCTGATTGAAGAAGAAGGCGTGGAGCAGATTGTTGAAATCGCCGCCGGTCTTTCGCCGCGCGGCTATCGCTTTAAACAGAAATATCCGCAGCTGACTTATATCGAAGCCGACCTTCCCGGTATGGCCAACCGTAAACAGGCATTGCTGGCGGAGATTGGCCAGAGCAGCGGTCACAGCGTCCGGGCCTGCAATATTCTGCAGCAGGAAGGTGATGATTCTATTGCCGCATTGCTGGCCAGCCTTGATCCGGCGAAGAAAACCGCCATCGTTACCGAAGGCCTGGTGAATTATTTTGATCTGGCCACCATCCGCAGTGTCTGGTCGCGTATGGCTGAAGGACTGAAAGGATTTCCAGCCGGATTTTACGTCACCGATTTATACCCGGATTTTGCCGATCATCCGTCATACCGTTACGTAAAATTCGCGCAGAAACTGGTGGGATTTTTTACCCGCGGCCAGTGGCCACTGCACTATCCGTCGGATGCTGCGATTAAAGAAGGGTTTCAACAGGATGGTTTTAACGAGGTGCGGGTACACGACCCGGCAGAGTTCTACGGCAAACTGAATCTGCCACAGGCAAAAACACAAACACTGGTACGGATTATCCGCGCCAGCGTTTAGTTCCAGAGCAGCTCTGAATCATTCAGAGCTGCTCTCGCCGCTTTATTTAATCGGCAAAGGCCGCCAGCTGCAGGCTGGCACGTTTTTGTTTCTTCAGTTTTGCCGATAAACGTTTTTCCAGATCCTTACTGTCCTCTCCCATCTGCAAGCCAACCGCCGATGCGCTGATGGAAATTTCCGCAAAGGGCTTCCAGGCCTGTTGCTGCAGCGTGCGTTTTACACGCTCCATCAGCACAATGGCACCGTCTTCCGGACAGTTTGGCAGTATCAGTACAAATAAATCATCGGCTAAACGGAATACGTCATCACCGGCACGGATCTGACGCTGAGTGCGCTCGACAAAGCGCGGCAAAAACTGCGACATCACCCGGTTGCCGTGGATATCAATTAACTGGCGGTAATCATCAATAACCAGGCCAATCAGACTGACACTGTGGCGGGTGGATTCGCTGCGGGCAATCTCACGGGTCAGAGCATGAAAAAAGTGACGGCGGTTATAAGCACCCGATGTCTGATCAGTCAGTGCCAGACGTTTTAACGACCAGCCTTTTAACAGTGTCAGATAGGCGAAACACCAGGCCGAACCGAGCAGCAATGAATAATTGGTGCCGGTACGCAGCGCCAGCATAAAGCCATGATCAATCCACAACAACAGTGTCATTAATACCGCCACCACCACGTTAAATACGGTGGCCGGATACAGCGGCAGGCAGAAATAACTGAACAACGGCAAAGCGTATAAATAGTGCGTCATCAGCTGTGGATATTGTGGCAACTGATACAGTGCCAGCGCGGCCAGGGTAAATATCAGCGGATAATTGACCCAGGAGAAACTGTCCCGGTCACGGTTGATGTAAATAAAGATGGCACTGAATACAAACGCCGGAATCGCAATCGCATTGGTCAGAACCAGTGGATACAGCCCCTGCCGGTACTGGTCATACATCAGAATACCAATGGCGACCGAAGCCAGCAGATAAACGAGCGTTTGCAGCCGCGGCAGCAATTCGTCCTGAGATAAATCAGCCAGCATGTAATGCCTCCATGACCCGGCGGATAAGACTGTGGGCGTCATCATCCGGTTGATACGCTTCAACATGCACCGGTAATTCTTTCAGTGCTGCGAATTTTCTATCCGCCATGCAGTCCAGCAACTGATTTTTCAATTCTTCAGAATCCTGCGCATCGCTGTGCGGCATGACGATGATGAAATCATCGGTATTCAGTCGATAACAGGCATCGTATTTGCGCAAACATTTACGCAGTTTATTGCCCAGATAGCTCAGGCGCTGCTCGTAATCTTCCACTTTAAGACTGTGCCAGGACTTCGGCGTTGCCACCGCCATCAGCATCAGGCTGCTGCGCTGCCGGTCGGCACGGGTCATTTCTTTGTTTAAATCCAGATACAGCTGATGCTCGTTATAAACCTGCGTCAGCGGATCGGTATTCACAATTTCTGTCAGGGCGCGGTTATTACGTTCATTAATCAGCGCGTACATCACAGAAAAGGTGTAGCAGGCCGCGTAGGTAAACAGCATCTGCAGACGGCTGTAATTATCAAAGTCCTCCAGAACCAGCACCACCAGCACAGCGCTGTAAGCCAGCGTGATATAGCTGGCCAGGCGAAAAGGAAACAAAAAGTAGGTATAAACCGGCACAAAATAAATCCAGTGGGCAACCTGCGCACTCTGATGCATACCAAACAGGGTAAACACCGACAGCAGGCCAACCAGAATCCACTCAGGATAAGGCGATGAACGCTGCTTACGGCGCAACAACAGATAACCGGCATACACCACCAGCGCCAATGAAAAACCGGCAGCAATCATGGCAAATTGTTTTTTATCTTCGAGCAGATCAAGGGCAGCAATAATGCTCAACCCTAAAGCGGCCAGCAGGCAATAAAGCACTTTAACCTGCAGTACAACCAGACTGTGAAACTGCGTTTTTTCCATAGCGGGGAGAATCCATAACTGAAATTACTGCGCCACAGCGGCTGCGGACGCTTTCATTGTAGTTGTTGGTGTATACTAGCGCACTTTCTCCCGCTACAGACTGTTCAGGTGTGATCGATGGATGTAATCGAATACATGCAGACCCTGGGTCAGAACGCCCGCCAGGCCTCCCGTGCTATGGCCCGTGCGTCGACTCAGGACAAAAACAAGGCGTTATTGGCCATTGCCGATGCCATTACTTCTCAGCGCGACGCGATTAAAGCGGCCAATCAGCGCGATATGCAGCGCGGCCGTGACAACGGTCTTGAACCGGCCCTGCTCGATCGTCTGGAACTGACCGACGAACGCATCGATACCATGATCGAAGGCCTGCATCAGGTGGCCACACTGGCCGACCCGGTCGGCGAAATCACCGATCTTAAATACCGGCCGAGTGGTATTCAGGTGGGCAAAATGCGTGTTCCGCTGGGCGTTATCGGTATCATTTATGAAAGTCGTCCGAACGTGACCATCGAAGCCGCCAGCCTGTGCCTGAAATCCGGCAACGCTGCCATTCTGCGCGGTGGTTCAGAAGCCATCGAAGCTAACCGCACCCTCGCCGCCATTATCAGTGCTGGTCTGGAACAAGCCGGATTACCGGCCAATGCCGTACAGGTAGTCGAAACCACCGACCGCGCGGCCGTTGGTGCATTAATCACCATGTCTGAGTACGTCGATGTTATCGTACCGCGTGGTGGCAAAGGCCTGATTGAACGCATCAGCCGCGACGCCAAGGTGGTTGTGATCAAACACCTGGATGGCATCTGCCATGTCTATATCGACGAATTCGCCGATAAAACCAAGGCCATCAACATTGCCATCAACGCCAAGACACACCGCTACGGCACCTGTAACACCATGGAAACCCTGCTGGTGCATCAGGCCGTGGCCGCCGATATCCTGCCGGAACTGGCCGAAGCCTATGAAGCCCTTGGCGTGGAACTGCGTGGTTGTGAGCGCACCCGTGAACTGCTGACCGATATTCATGCCGCCACCGAAGAAGACTGGCATACCGAATATCTGGCGCCGATTCTGGCGATTAAAATCGTCGATGATATGGACAGCGCCATCGACCATATCAACCATTACGGCTCACACCACACCGACACCATCGTCAGCGAAAATTATACGCTGGCGCGCCGCTTCCTGACCGAAGTGGATTCCAGCTCGGTGATGGTCAACGCCTCCACCCGCTTCGCCGATGGTTTCGAATACGGACTGGGGGCCGAGATTGGCATCTCGACCGACAAAATCCACGCCCGTGGCCCGGTCGGCCTTGACGGTCTGACCTCACAAAAGTACGTAGTGCTGGGTAATGGCGAAGTCCGTAAATAATCCGCCCACCCCGCAATCAACCGCCGGGCAGCAGTCCGGCAGCCGCGCCAAACGCTGGGCGCTGCTGGGCGGTACCTTCGATCCGGTTCACATCGGTCATCTGCGTATTGCCGTGCAGCTGCGCGACCTGGGCTTCGAAAAAGTCCTGCTGATTCCTAACCGTATTCCGCCGCACCGGCCGCAGCCCCAGGCCAGCGCCGAACAGCGCCTGTCCATGCTGCTACTCGCCTGCCGTCAACTGGAAGGCATCGAGCCCAGCAGCATCGAACTGGAACGTGACGATCTGAGCTACAGCGCCATTACCGTTGCCGCCTTACGTGCTGCCTACCCGGATGTGGCCTTCACCTGGGTCATGGGACAGGATGCCTGGCAGGGATTCGAACACTGGCACCAGCCACAATCGCTGCTCGATGAAGCCAACCTGTTGGTGATCAGCCGTCCCGGACTGAGAAATGTCAGCCACTGGCAGGAACAACAATTAGAGCAACGTGAGTGCTCACTGACCGATTTACTGGCCGCTGAAGCCGGTCATATCTGTCTTCATCACTGGCCGGAGCTGGATATATCCGCCTCCGACTTGCGCCGGGCTATCAAGCAGGGCGACAATGTGACCTTTCTGACACCGGACGCGGTGCTGGATTACATAACCCAACAACTACTCTATCGATAGAACTGAATGCAAACTGAGCAAATCAAATCTTTGGTGATCGACGCTTTGGAAGACCTGAAAGCGCAAAATATCACCGTTCTCGACGTCCGCGGCCGTACTTCGGTAACCGACTGGATGATCATCGCAACCGGTACTTCTAACCGTCACGTCACCGCTGTTGCCGGTAACGTGGAGGAAAAAGCCAAGCACGCCGGCCTGCGCCCTAACGGAACTGAAGGTCGTGCTGCCGCTGATTGGGTTCTGATCGACCTGATTGATGTGGTGGTACATGTCATGACCGACCAGTCCCGCCACTTCTACGATCTGGAGCGTCTCTGGGGTGAACCCAGCGCCGGGACCGGACAATCTGAGGCATGAAACTGCGCCTTCTGGCGGTAGGTCATAAAATGCCGGCATGGGTGGAACAGGGCTTTGCGGAATACGCCAAGCGCCTGCCCGCCGATTGCAGCATTGAACTGGTGGAAATCCCACCAGGGCACCGCGCCAAAAACACCAGCAAAGAAAAAGCCATGCAGCAGGAAGCTGACGCTCTGCGTAAAGCGATCCGCCCGCAGGATCACGTCGTGGCACTGGAAGTCAAAGGCCACAACTGGTCGACAGAACAGCTGGCCCAACAACTGGAAGACTGGCGTATGCAGGGCGGCGATGTGGCCTTGCTTGTTGGCGGCCCGGATGGTATGACCGCTGAGGTTCTGGCGCTGGCCAAACAGCGCTGGTCGCTGTCAGCGCTGACCCTGCCTCACCCGCTGGTGCGTGTCCTGCTGGCCGAACAGCTGTACCGTGCCTGGAGCATCCTGCAGGGTCACCCTTACCATAAGTGAGTCGTTTATGTGGGAGCATTCATTCAGGGATAAATCGGCCGAACGGAGGCTATTCCGCTCCCGCGCATTAACACTGGCAATTTTTATCTTTCTGATGTTGTGTGTGCTCGCCTGGCGCATGACTTACCTGCAGATCAACCTCTACGAAAAATACAAAGATCTGTCAGAAAACAACCGTATTCAGCTGCGCCCTATTGCGCCGAACCGTGGTCTGATTTACGACCGCAATGGCATTCTGCTGGCCGAAAACATCCCCTCCTACAGTCTGACGTTAGTGCCCGAACGGGTACGGGACATGGAACAGACCATCGCCTTCCTCGATAAGCTGATCGGCATCAGCGAGCGCGACCGCGAACAGTTTGATAAACGTCAGGGCTTCCGCCGCCGGCCATTCGAACCCGTTGTACTGCGTCATAAACTGACCGAAGACGATATCGCCAAAGTGATGGTAAACCGCTTCTATCTGCCCGGCGTTGATGTCGAAGCGCAACTGGTACGCCACTATCCACAGGGCAAAACCTTTGCCCATGTGCTCGGCTATGTTGGCCGGATTAACCAGCAGGAGCAGGCCGCTCTCGACACCGACCCGGACACCAAGCGCCGCTACAGTGACACCCAGTTTATCGGCAAACTGGGCGTGGAACGCCGCTATGAACAAGATCTGCACGGCGAAGTGGGCTACCAGAAAGTCGAAACCAACGCCCGTGGCCGGGTGATTCAGATCATCGAACGTCAGGACCCGGTACCCGGACAAGACATCACTCTGCACCTCGACAGTCGTCTGCAACAGCTGGCCGAAAAAGAAATGAAAGGCATGCGTGGTGCTCTGGTTGCGATCGAAGTCGCGACCGGCGGTATTATCAGCCTGTATTCCAACCCCAGCTTTGATCCGAACTTATTTGTCACCGGCATCTCGCACAAAGATTATTCCGACCTGCGCGACAACCCTGATTTGCCGCTGTTTGACCGGACCATTCGTGGCCAGTATCCGCCAGCGTCCACGCTTAAACCCTTTGTTGGCCTGGCCGCACTGAACTCCGGCATAACCAGCTGGAGCGAAACCATCGACGATCCGGGCTGGTATAAGCTGGAGAACGACGAACGTCTGTACCGTGACTGGAAACGCATTGGCCATGGCAAAGTGAATTTGCAGCGCGCCATTGTCGAATCCTGCGATACCTACTTCTACGATGTCGCCGTCCGCGCCGGTATCGACAATATTTCGCCGTTCCTCGCGCAGTTTGGCTTTGGTCGCAATATGACGCTGGATATCAGCAATGCCCTGCCGGGTCTGCTGCCCGACCGCGACTGGAAGCGGGCAAAAAGAGGCTCATTCTGGTACGCCGGTGACACCGTTAACCTCGGTATTGGCCAGGGCTTTATGCTGGTTACACCGATGCAACTGGCAACCGCCACGGCGGTTCTGGCCAACCGAGGAACCTGGCAGGTACCGCGCCTGATTCTGGCTCATAACGATACGCCGGATGAGATTCCCCACGGCGATATCCCTGATCTGCAGCTGAAAAATCCGCAGGATTGGGAGCAGATGTACCACGCCATGGAGCAGGTCGTCAGCGGCACCCACGGCACCGCCCGGCGTCTGATGAGCAAGCTGCGCTATCCCATTGCCGGTAAAACCGGAACGGCGCAGGTCGTCGGCATCAAGCAGGATGAAGAATACGATTCTGAATCCCTGCGCGAACGCTGGCGTGACCACGCCCTGTTTATTGCTTTTGCACCGGTGGAAAAACCTGAGATCGCTATCGCCGTGGTGATCGAAAACGGTGAGTCCGCTGGCCGCACCGCCGGCCCGATCGCACAAAGCATCATTAACGAATACCTCGGAGGCGCAGAAGGCTAGTGGCTAATACTGATTTCAGCCGCACCATGGGCAGCGGCCACCAGCAACACGGTTTTGACCGCAGCCGCGCCTGGTTTGAGCGCATGCACATCGACCTTGTGTTGTTTTTGCTGATTTTACTACTGGCCTGCTGCGGTCTGTTGATTCTGTACAGCGGCAGTGGTCAGGACATGACCATGGTGAAACGTCAGGCGCTGCATTTTCTGATTGGCTTTGTGGTGCTGATTGTCGCGGCACAGTTCCCGCCGCGCTTCTATCAGACTGTTGCTCCCTGGGCGTTTGCTATTGGTGTCATCGCCCTGATCGGCGTACTGGTCATGGGCGTCGGCGCTAAAGGCGCACAACGCTGGCTGGCCATTCCCGGCCTGCCGCGCTTCCAGCCGTCAGAGCTGGTCAAACTGGCACTGCCGTTAACCGTCGCCTGGTATATGTCGACCCGGCCGGTTCCGCCGCGCTTGTTCGATCTGATGAAAGCCATGCTGATCATCGGCCTGCCAACGGTGCTGATTCTTAAACAGCCCGATCTGGGAACCTCCATTCTGATCAGCGCCTCCGGCATTCTGGTGCTGTTTTTTGCAGGTATGTCCTGGACGCTGATTCTGTCGATGATCGGTATCGTTGCCTCGTGTGCGCCGCTGATGTGGTTTTTTGTGATGCGCGAATATCAGAAGCAACGGGTACTGACCTTTCTCAATCCGGAAAGCGACCCTCTCGGTTCCGGCTGGAATATTATTCAGTCGAAAACCGCTATCGGTTCCGGCGGTATTGACGGCAAAGGATTTTTACAGGGCACGCAATCACAACTCGAATTTCTGCCCGAGAGTCATACCGATTTTATTATTGCTGTACTGGCCGAAGAACTCGGCCTGATTGGCGTACTGTCGCTGCTGACACTGTATTTCCTGATTATTATGCGCTGTCTCTATCTTTCGTCACGCTGTGAAACTTTATTCGGCCGTTTGTTGTCCGGTAGTCTGGCAGTTACGTTTTTTATTTACGTGTTCGTAAACATAGGTATGGTCAGTGGCATATTACCAGTGGTCGGCGTACCCTTGCCGTTGGTGAGCTACGGTGGCACCTCGGTAGTCAGTCTGTTGACGGCTTTCGGATTAATTATGTCTATGTATACCCACCGGCAGAATTAGGATAAAAATTTATGCGCATTTTTCGCGACACTCTGACAAAGCTGAGCAGCACACTGTTGTTATGTGCCGCGTTGCCCGTTTCGGCAGCGTACGATCAGCATCCGCGCAGCGAAGAGTTTATTGCCGAAGCCAGCAAAGAATACAAAGTAGACCCGGCGGAAATCCGTACCTGGCTGAGCCACGCCGAAAAACTCGATTCCGTGCTGGAAGCGATTGCCCGTCCGGCTGAAAAAGTAAAAGAGTGGGACGAGTATCAGGATATTTTTCTGACCAAAAAACGCATCTCCGCCGGTAAAGCGTTTTTGCAGGAACATGCCGAACTGCTGCAACAGGCAGAGCAAAAATTTGGTGTTGATAAACACATTATCGCCGCCATCATTGGTGTAGAAACATTTTACGGCACCCGCCAGGGGAATTATCGCGTACTCGACTCGCTGGCAACACTGGCATTTGATTATCCGCAACGCCCCCTGTTCTGGCGTGAATTAAAGGCGTTTTTTGCCCTGGCTCGCGATGAAGAAATTGATCCGGCCAACATCAAAGGTTCTTATGCCGGTGCCATGGGATATGGTCAGTTTATTCCCACCAGCTTCCTGCATTATGCCGTTGATGCCGACAACGATGGCAAACGTGATCTTTGGGGAAATCCGGCCGATGCGATTTTCAGTGTCGCCAATTACTTTAAACGCCACGGCTGGCGCAACGGTGAAGCGGTAACCCAACGCGTACGCGTAACGGGTAAAGAATACGAAGCCATCATCAACGACAGTCTGAAACCCAAGTGGACCGTGGCTGAATTAAAAGCACTGGGCGTTGAGCCAACCAGCAAAATCGCCGATGAGCGCTCAGCAAACCTGATTCGTCTGCAAGGAAAAGTCGGCGCTGAATTCTGGCTCGGCGAGCACAATTTTTACGTCATCACGCGCTACAACCACAGCCGTATGTACGCCATGGCGGTCTATCAATTAAGTGAGGCGCTGCGTTGAAAGCGGCGGCTTTACTGCTGGCGCTGACCCTGGTGCTGGCAGGCTGCGCCACCTCACGTTACCAGCACGCCAACGATTTCACTCCGGTTGCACTTGCGGACATCCATAAACTGCCGGAGCCGGAACCTAAAGCAGAGCCGCGCAGCAGCATGGGTAATCCACGCAGTTATCAGGTATTCGGTAAGGAATATCAGGTAATGGACAGCGCCGATAATTACAAAGAGCGCGGCATTGCTTCCTGGTACGGCATGAAATTTCATGGTCACCGCACGTCCAACGGTGAAATTTATGATGTTTACCAATTCACCGCCGCCCATAAAACCCTGCCTCTGCCCAGCTATGTGCGAGTGACCCGTGTGGATAATGGTCAATCCATTATTGTCCGCGTCAACGATCGCGGGCCTTTCCATGAAGGACGGATTATCGATCTGTCTTACGCGGCGGCGGTAAAGCTCGGTATTAATAAGATGGGCACCGCGCAGGTCGAAGTCGAAATTGTTAAACCACCGCACGCGCACAGTGTTCGCTGGGTTCAGGTCAGTGCGCTGTCAGATGCGGCAGCTGCACGCCGCTTACAGGAGAGCCTGCAACGCTCATTAGCGCCCATGACCTGGCCGGTCAATATCAGTACTCAGGATGGTGGCACAGGTTTGCACAAGGTCCGTATCGGGCCGGTGCCGGAAGGCGAGGATCTGAATGCGGTGATCGAACGTCTCAATCAACTGAATATTCGTCAACCACTGCTGCTGGCAGCACACCAGTTGAACTGAAGTTATAAAACGCACAGACAAAAAAAGGGGCCATGACTACAGATGTCAGGCCCAGAGGCAAGGTACTCAGCGCAGAAACAGTAAAATGAAAGTGGTACAGCGTGACTTATTCGCCAGTGCCGTGTTTTTCGATATCTTTCTTCACAGCCCAATACACACCGCCAAAGAAGGCGCAGGTCAGGGCAACAATAATCAGACCGGAAAATACAACTTCATCCATAAACATAATGCTCACCTCTCAGTTGGGCAGTGCCGTTCGGTTGTGGCAATGGCGGCAGCGGCTGCTTCATTGCGCTTGGTATGAAGTCACTTTAGCAAGGGCTGGTTGGTCAGAATTGATACAAATCAACGAAAAAAACGCCGCTGAGGGCGGTTGATCACGAGCTTGACGCACGTCAAATAACCATACTGTTAATATGACTACTGGTGCGAACTTTGCTGTTCCAGCAAGTGCCGGATCGGCAGAGAAATCAGCGGATATTTGCTCTTTCCTGCTCCGGCTTTTTGCCGCGCCATCAATAGCAGGACGACGCGCAGGCTGATGCCGGGCTTGTCACTGTTGACCCAAACGCCAGATACCATCGCTCTGGCGCTTATGCTGTCAGCTTAAGCCGGCTTTATTCCTTATCCACACAGGCTCAAAGATTGGTATTTATCGTCAGGCAGTGCAAACTATGGCAATTGGTGATCATAAAGGACTGGGCAAGGTGAAAGGACCTACAACACAAGCAGCCTCGCGGCTGTTGCTGTGCGGATTATTGTTCTCTGCCTCTGCCCTGCAGGCAGAAGAAACAACCTCAGACGCCCAACCTGCAGCCAACAACAGCACAACGCCGAAGCTTGCCACCACACCGAAGCTTGTCACGCTGGAGCAGACCAACCAGCAACTGGCCGTTCTGATTCACAATCAGGATTATCTCGCCGCCTATCAGCTGGCTAAACCGCTGCTCAGTCTTTATGAAGGCGATCCGTCATTTGATTTCTATTACGGCTTCAGTGCCGCCCAACTCGGCTATTTTAACGAAGCCCTGTTCAGCTTTGAGCGCCTGAACAGCAATTACCCGAGTGTCGCCCGTTATCGGCTGGAATTAGCCCGCGCGTATTACTATCTGGGCAACTACGATGCCGCCGAGCAGCAATTCCTCCAGGTGCAAAGCAGCAACCCGCCCGCGCAGGTGCAGCAAACTATCGGGGAATTCCTGCAACGTATTCAGGAGCAGCGTCAGGCGGTCTTTCCTTCATGGGGTGGCTTTGTCTCGGCCAGCGGCGGTTATGATTCCAATTACAACACCGCTACCGATCTGAACGAGGTCGATCTGCTGGATGGTCTGCTGACCGCCAGGCTGAGTCGTGATCAGCGCGCCCAAGGCAGTGGCTACTATCAACTGCGCGCTCAGGGCAGCTATATCAGCCCGCTAACCCGGCGCAGCGCCTTGGATCTGCAACTGGGCGCCAGTCGTAAAGACAATGCCGCCGATGACCTGTTCGATCTGGATAACCTTTATGCCAGTGGTGGTATGCGTGCCATCCGCGGTCGTCATAACCTTCGCCTCGGAGGCCGTTACAGCCATTACTGGCTGGGAGGGGACGACCTGCTGTCAGAGTTATCCGCCAATATCGAATGGTATTACCGGCTCGCTCCTCAATGGCAGACTCAGGCCAGTCTGACGCTGAGTGATCAGGATAACCTGCGCAATAACGATCTTGATCTGCTGCAGGCAGAAACGCAGCTTGGTGCCGCCTTCTCGGCGGAACAGTTTTCTGTCCAATTCGCTCTGGTATTAGCCACAGATGACGGCGAACAGGATTATCAGGCACGGGATACGCTGGGACTGAACATCAATGCCCAGCAGTTGCTGAATATTCACAACAGCCTGTATGTCAGCCTGATTCTGCGCGATTACCAGTTTCAGGGCGAAATCCCCGCGGACAATTTGCTGGCCGGTGGTGAAACCCGCGCCGAACAAATGACTCAGGCCATGGTGGGTTACGGCTATACCCTGCTGCCAACGCTGACGTTTTACACCCAGCTCAGCCACGTTCAATACGACAGCAATCTTCCCTTATACGAATATGACCGCACACTGCTGGAAGCGGGCGTCAATCTGACATTCTGATGGAGACCATCATGCACCGAATTATGCGCTCTGCCTGGCCACTGCAGGCACTGATGATACTGACACTGATGCTCTGGCAGACGTCGGTACGCGCCGCCGAGCTGGCCGGCCACATCATTATGGTAAAAGGCGATGTAAGCGCTCAGGCCGCCGACGGCAGCAGTCGCAATCTGAAACGCCGGGATGAAATTTATATTAACGATACCATCAGCACCGGCGCCGGCAGCCGCGTGCAGATCCGCTTTATTGATAACGCCCTGCTGGCACTGCAATCAGACAGCAAGCTCAGCATTCATGCCTACCAGGAGGCTGACGCCGATGGCAAAGGTGAAAAAGCACTGATGGAGCTGGTCGAAGGCGGCTTCCGCACGCTGACCGGTACCATCGGCAAGGGTAACAAAGAGGCTTATCGGGTCGACACGCCGGTCGCCAGTATTGGTATCCGCGGCACCATGTACACCACTCTGCTGGCGAAGGGCAAACTGATCGCCGGCGTCTGGAAAGGCGGCATTACCCTGTCATCGTCACAGGGCAGTTTTAACCTCGGCCAGGATGCCGATTTCAACTTCGGCGAACTTGGCAACAGCGGCTTTCAGGGAATGCTGGAAGCGCCACAGGAACTGGACAGTGCCGATACCTCATCCGCAATCCCGGACGACGATGCAATTGCGGGAGATGATACTCAGGACAGCAGCAACCTGCCGCCACCGGATCCGGCCACTACACCCGCTTCCCAAACCGGCCTGAGTGACCGCACAGATAACCGTAAAATACCGGGGCCGCTGGATCAGGACGCCGACAGCGGTTCAGAAGAAACCCTGCAGGAATCCGGTAATCTGGTTCACAACACACAATCGCCGGACATACGCCTGACTGCGGAAGAATATACGGCATTAATGAACAGCAACCACATCGGCAGCATTATTGTGAACGGTCAGGTGGTGACGGCATCGGCGTTCAAGGATGGTCGCGGAGAGCCGGTGTTTGTTTCTGTCGACAACGACAACGGTACCGACATTACACGCTATAAGGGCGCATCGGCAGAGATGCTGACCGGCATCGCCGGCATTGAATGGGGAATCTGGAACGGCACTACCGAAGTCCCGGTAACCCAACAACTGGACGATAATTCGCTGGCCGTCACGGTGATTCAGTCGCCTGTACTTTGGGTGATCGCAAATCCGGTTCCGGAAGGCAACATTCCGACCTCCGGCGTTGTTTCTTTCAATGGCAATCAGGCCATCGGTATCGACAGTCAGGGCAACAACCTGCTCAGTGCCAGCGGCAGTTTTGATCTTGATTTCAGTGATGGCGCCATCAGTAATGGCTTCCTGAGCGCGGAATACGCCGATCCCCGTGGCGACAGCCAGAGCGTTGGCGGAAATTTCTGGAACGCTGATTTTACCGGTTCCATTAACCGTAATGGCCGCAACAGTGCCTCGGCTGAGATGCTGTTCAACAGTGGTTATCACGGCGAAAACGCCGAGCTGGACGCCAGCGCCAGCCAGTTCAATGGCGTGCTGGTTGCCCCCGATGCGGGTGCCTTTACTGGCAGTTTCCAGCTGATCGACACCAATGGCGACAGCGCTGGCGGCATTGTGATCTGGCAACAACAGTCAACGTCAACAACACAGTAACCAGAGCGTACAGAGGCCTCGGCTGTACCAGTTAAACCGGCTTTTCCGCCTTACTTCGCGGTATGGCGGAAGACACCATCCCAGTCTTCAGGTAATGCCTGCTGGCGCAGATCAGCGATTCGCTCGATATAAACCTGATACAAACGCCGTGGTTGCTGCTGCTCTAACCGGGTAAACATCAGCACGGCGTCATCCCAGCGCCGGGCAAAGTAATGCTCAACCGCCCGCTGCTGCATTTGCAGCTCCTTCAGCACGGCCTCCTCCACATCTCCAATCCGTCCCAGCGGCTCATACACCCGGATAGGCTCATTTTTACCTTTCACCTGAATACGGTCGACATAACGGTAAACAAATTCCGGAGCCAGTGCCTGTGTATGCTCACCCACCAGGATTTCAGCGCCATAAAACTTGGTAATACTTTCCAGTCTTGAGCCCAGATTGACGGCATCGCCCAGCACGGTATACGCACGCCGATAGGACGAGCCCATGTCACCGACGTTCATCTGCCCGCTATTAATTCCGATGCCAATTTTAATCGCCGGCCAGCCGCGCGCCGCAAATTCTTCACACAGAGACGCCGTCACCTGCTGCATGCTGAGCGCCGCCTGCACCGCATGAAAAGCATGGCGTTCGTCATCCAGCGGAGCCCCCCAAAAGGCCATCACCATATCGCCGACGTATTTATCGATAGTGCCCTCATGATCAAAAATAACTTTGGTAACAGGGGTAAAGTAACTGTTCAGCAGGGCTTTCAGATCGGCGGCGGACAGACTTTCAGAAATATTGGTAAAGCTGCGGATATCACTGAACAAGACCGTCAACTCTTTACTCTCACCGGCAAACTGGTAAGCCGCCGGGTCATTCATCATGCGCTCGATGTGGGCCGGAGGAACGTACTGGTCAAACATGCCCTTCAGCAAACGCCGGCTGACGTTTTCACTGATAAAACCATAACCCAGATTAATGATCGTCAGCCCACCTACCAGCAACAGCACCGCCGCCAACGGTAAATCAAGATGTTGATAGGTCCACAGATAAAAATTGCCGCTGATCCCCAGCAGCACCGCAATACCACTGACAGAAATGGCCGCAAACGGTCCCAGACGCGGTAGCCAGAATGACAACAGCAAACCAAACAGCAGCAACTGCGCCAGCAGTGCTCCGGCCTCCCACTCCGGGCGGTATGGGAATTCGTCATTCAGCAGCGCGTCAATAATGTTGGCGTGTACTTCCACTCCCGGATACTGCGTGCCGACCGGCGTGGCACGCAGGTCCGACAACCCCAGCGCCGAGGTGCCCACCAGCACAATGGCACCTTCCAGCGCGTCAGGATTGATGTTGCCGTTGAGAACATCGGTGGCAGACAAATAAGGAAAGGTTCGCTTCGGGCCCTTGTACGGCACAATCACCCGCCCTGCCGCATCGGTGCGTGCCAGCTGACCGCCGACACCGGCATAACGCAGCACATCCACCTCACCCAATGCGACGGTTTCGAGCTGCAACTGCCGGTCAAACAGATAAGCCATCACCGTCGCCAGCGCTAATGAAGGATACAGCTCATTGCCGTAGCGGATAATCAGCGGGGCAAGACGGATGGCACCATCGGCATCCGCCAAGGTGGTGACAAAACCCGCCCCGGCCGCCGCATCCTGCAGTAACGGCAGGTTGGCCGCATAGCCGGGTTTGGTAATCACCACCGAACGTCTGGCCGATTCAGGTGGAAGCTCATACACCGGCGCCGGTAACTGGCCAACACTCACATTGGCCTCATCAAGAAAGAAAAAGCCCAATACAACGTCGGTTGCCGGTAACTCCTGAGCAAAATGGGTATCGGCATCGACCTGCCGACGCCATCCATCAGGAGCCAGCCAGCGCTCACCGTCCAGCGCCAGGCGTTTACGGATATCGTCTACCGGGTTGCGTTCCGGTTCGGAAAACACCACGTCAAAGGCCACCACCACCGCGCCATACTGCGCCAGCATGGTGACCAGATCGGCGAGTTTATGCCGACTCCAGGGCCATTGGCCTTCCTGAGCGAGTGATTTTTCATCGATATCAATAATGATGATCGGCTGCCCGCCACGTTCAGGCGGGTGCCAATCCAGCGCTGCATTAAAACGCAGGTCGTAAAGCAGAAAGTCGAGTCGTTTCAGCCAATGACCGGGGCTTTGCCCGGGCTGCAAACTCAGCAGAATAAAATAGATGGTCAGTAGCACGCCCAATAAAACAGGCAGACGCTTGCGAGACAGTGATCCCCAGCGCATAGAGTCCCTCAGAAACGTCCCTGCATTGGGCGAACACTAGCACAGGCGCACTTTAATGTCGCACCTGCCAATCGTTCAGGCCATCACCACCTGGCCACGGTAAACACGCTGGGAGCGCTTACTCACCCGCTCAGAGTCATCCATCAGACGCTGACTGCCACGGTAAACATGGCTGACTTCGTTCAGCTCCGGTGGTTCCTGGGTCGGCAGGAACTCTTCGATCAGCGCCAGCAACTCTCGGCTGACGCCGCTTTGTACCAATAAACGCAGGTCATGTTCGAGGGACGGTGAATCAAAATGAATCACGCACCCCTGCTCGTCTTTCGCCTGTCGTTTGATCTTTTGCAGCAAAGCGATGTTATGACGGTTGAACTCCATGCACTCATCTCCGGTTAAAAGCTACGATCAGAAGTTTCAGTTAACCAAAGCATTGCAACCCTCATACCATAGTTTGAATTTGTCCCGTTTTGTTGCGTGATTCTGTGCTGACATGACTGATGGCCAGGGTTGAAAACTGTTCCGCCACACTCTGCCAGCTGGCACGCTCTGCCTGGCTGCGTGCCGCAACGCCCATCGCCTGCAGATTGGAGCCGGCCAGGCGTAGGGTGGCTGCGATAAAGGCGTCATCAGTGTCAGTTATCGCCAATTCGCCATTGATTCCGGCCTGCACATGCATCTGCGCCGCGGCCATATTAAACGCCACCACCGGCAAGCCGCTGGCCATGGCTTCTAAGGTCACCAAACCAAAGGTCTCGGTCTGACTGGGGAAAATAAACGCATCGGCCGAGGCAAAATAGCGTGCCAGCGCTTCTCCGGTTTGCACGCCGGCAAAGACAATCTGCGGATATTCGCGTTCAAGCTCAGCACGCATCGGGCCATCGCCCACCATCACCAGGCGTGCATCGGTGCCCTGAGCCCGCAGCGCCTGCCAGCTGCGAATCGCCAGCGGGATATTTTTCTCAGCAGCAATACGCCCGACGTACAACAGCACCGGCTCACTGCCGACCTGCCATTGCTGACGCAGGGCAATACTGCGCCGGCGCGGATGAAACAGCTGGCAGTCCACGCCATGGGGAAGCACCGACACATTGCGAAAGCCATCAGCGCTCAGAGCGGCTGCAATTTCCCCGGCAGGCACCAGCGTGGCGGCGGTGCGGTTGTGAAAACGCCGCAGCCAGGCCAGGGTCAGGCTCTTAATCCAGCCCAAACCGTAATAGCTGCTGTAGCGATGGAAATTGGTATGGAAGGCACTGATGACCGGAATCCCCTGCCTGCGGGCCTGCCGTAAGGCTGAATTACCCAGCGGGCCTTCAGTGGCGATATACACCAGATCCGGCTGAAAGCTTTTCCAGGCACGGGCGATCCGGCGGCGGGCAGGTAAACCCAGCTGCAAATCAGGATACATAGGAATCGTCAGGCCACGACACCAGACTTCTTCGCTTTCCGGCAGCCAGCCACTGCGTGGACAGGTACGGATAATCTGGATACGGAATTGCTCGGGATTCAGTGCGCTGAGTAACTGACGCAGGGAGTTGGCAACGCCGTTAACGTCCGGAACATAGGTTTCCGTAACAATGGAAATGCGGATCTGAGCCATGGTTAAGCGGCACTCTGGTGATAATTCCACCAGTGTGACGCTCAACCCATGACAGTTTTATGAAGAACAGACAGAAGGAGGTCAGCACTCGCCGGAAAGTTTGGACAGGCGATAACGCAGCTGACGCGGCGTCAGACCCAGCACTTTTGCCGCCATGGTCTTATTACCGCTGCATTTCGTAATCGCCGATTGAATGTCGCTCAACTCATCAGCCTGCACCCGCTGATAAGGGCGGGCATATAAAGTCTTGAAGTTCGGTACCACCTGAGTGGCCAGCATATGGGCGATCTGCGCGCCAAGAAAATTCACCAGTGCCAGATCAATACCATCGGCCCGCGCACCACGCAGATCCATGACCAGCACCGCCAGCACCGACTGACGCAGTACCAGCGGCACCAGCAGGCAACGATCCTGATGGCTAAGAGCATCGATAAACGGCTCAAAACGTTCCGGCCGCTCACTGCCATCTTTGATCACCAGCCATTCCCGTGATTCAAACTGGCGGCACAACGCATGCTGTACGGCAAAGCTGTAAACACCGTTGCTCACACCGGTTGAACAATACTGCGCTTTAAAGCGGCTGGGAGAATCGGGCAAAGCCACGGAGACATTGCTCAGACCGCTGTTTTCGGCCACCAGCAACAACAGTTGCTGAATACTGTCTTCATCGTGGTAACGGCTTTCAATAATTTCCGTCACACTGTTCAACCAGGCTGATGGCGTGGATGAAACGGGCATAACGGGCTGACGGTAGTCCTGGATATCGGCGATTTTATACATAGGCTGCTCCTCCTGATGAACAGCCTTTCGCAAACTCCGTACCATGTTTTTATATTGCTCAGAATACGCTTAAAAAGGCCGAAAACAGGCGTTCAGAAGGGTCGGAAATGATAAAACGTGCGCTATTTGTAAACAATGGAACATCAATATGTTCCAAGGCGGTGCACCCCGCAGCAGGGAGCTGCGGACGCGAAACGAGAGTCTGGCGTTGATCAGGCGACGCCTGGATCATCGCTGGGAAGGTATTCTTTCTGCAGCCAATGGGCAAAGCCACGGCAGGCATCCTGACTGGTGAGAATACCGGCCAGACGTTCATTACGCATAATCAGTACGGCGTTTATATTCTGCTCCGCCATTCCCATCAGCACCACATCCAGCCGGGTATGCAGATCAACCTGTTTAATCTGCCGGCGGCACATATCACCGGCGCTCAGATCGCCCATATCGGTCGATGCATGGCCTGGCTGCTGTGCCAGTTTGAGATCTTCTGTTGTGAGCAAACCAACCACTTCGTGCTCGGCCATGACCGGTAAATGGTGGCAGTTATGAGACTTCATCAAGTCTGCCGCCTCGTTCAGCGGCAGGCTCTCTTCGACATGAACCGGAAAGGCCGTCATTATTTCTGCAATCGTTGGCATATGGCGCATAGCTGTTCCCTCAAAACGAATTCCGCAGATATAAAGTCTGCGTTCTGCAGCCGATTGACCGGGCAGAACACAGCCCGGTTATCAGACGCCGATACGTCCCAGCGTATCCACAATCTGACGCAGAATTCCCGATAAGGTCGGATGCTCCTGCTCAAAACGTATGGCCTGCTCCTGCACCCGCTCACCAATATCCGCGGCATCGCTGTTTTCCATCGCGTCGATATCACGGGCGATGCTGTGCAGCAGTTCCAGACTGCCGTCATCCAGTTGAGGATTCTGTTGCAGGGTTTCGTGCAGCTGTTGCAGTTGTTGTTTGAGATCTTGTTGAGGCATAAAAGCAACTTCCTTGGGTTGGGCCTGTTCACACTGATGTTGTCAGTCTAACAACAGCAGCGACGAAGGTACTAATCCAAATCAAGGGAGTCTGAGAATAAGCCGGTGCCGGGGATACTTAACAGGTCTTAGTAAAGTGCGTGAAAACAAAATGGCATTGAGCAGGCTTCAGCCATGGCTTTCAGCGGCTTACGATTGGCGTGATCACCGACATACAGCAGGGACGACTGACTCAGATCCAGTGCCGCCGCTTCCGGCAGAATCAGACGCAGAGAGTGAAGAATGGCACTGTGACTGGTCGATACCGGCACCCATATCTGCTCCCGGCCCGACATCTGTTTAAGCAGTTGCAGCAAGCGCGCAGCATTGGTGCCGATCTGATCGCGGGGATTAACATAAAACAGATAGACAGGCAGCTGCTCAGACAGCGACTGGCGCGCCATTAAATGCCAGACCAGCGGCATGGCATCTTCGATCAGTTCACTGAGTTGTGGCGTATAACCGACCAGGCCCAAAGCCGCCGAATCGGCTGGCAGATTGACGATATAAACACTGGCATCGGTGTGCCCGCTGAGTGCCGGAGGAACCCGCTGCCCAACGGCAAGAAAATCAATATTCTGCGCTACGCTGAATGCCACCATAACCATTCCCTGTTGTTGTTATCGCCGGATAACACGTAGCTCTGTTAGCAGAGCTGCACGGAATATCCGTTATACCTTTAAGGTATAGACAAACAACAAGGCTGGCGCTAGCGCCAGGCGGGCATTACAGCAGGAACTCACACCAGGTCATTAAAAAAACCTGAGCACCCGAGTTTAATCTCAGAGATCGAGCACTTCGACCAGCACCGTCTTAATAATAAAACCGACCATTCCCAGCCCAAGTCCGATCAACAATATCATCATGCCGAATTTACCGGCATTCGAGCGCTTACCAAGATCATAAATAATAAAAAACATAAAACCGATCAGCAGCGTAATGCCAATATTCATTGCCCAGGTTTCAAACAGCTCTGCATTCATCCGCGCTACCTTACCGGTGTACTGCCAAAAGTGCGCGTATGGTACTCAGAGCCGGGCTGTTGCACCAGCCCGCGAGCCGATCCTGCGCCTGACTTGCTACCGCAACCCAGATGGTTATGATGAGCGGGCAGATGACCTGCATAATAATAAACAAAGGTCCTGATTATGTTTTCTACCGTCTCACGCGGCGTATTCCTGTTGGCCGCCCTGCTGTGCAGCCTTTCTTCAGTCCATGCGGATATCGTCAAACGTACATTCTGTGTGTTCGATCCGGTCGGTGCCAAAGGGCCGATTTTTGATGCCATGCGCGATTATCAGACCAGCGCCCTGTCCTGGGGAACTGAACTTGAGTTGAAAGCCTATACCAACGAAGCCGTAGTGCTGGCCGATTTTAATGCCGGACACTGTGATGCCATGGGCGTTACCGGCACCCGGGTGCGTCCTTACAACGCCTTCACGGCCAGTATCGAAGCGCTGGGTGGTATCAGCGACTACCAGCAACTGCAGGATTTGATCGGCATGCTGGCCAAACCTCAGGCGAGCAAATATATGCAGCAGGGTGACTATGAAGTGGCCGGCATCATGCCCGGTGGCGCGGTGTATATTTATGTACGCGATAAAGCCATTAATTCGGTTGAAGCGGCGGCCGGTAAGCGTATCGCCACTCTGGATTACGACAAAGCTTCGGTCAGAGTGGTCGAACACGTGGGCGCCACGATGGTGCCGTCCAGCGTTGCGACGTTTGCCCCACGCTTTAACAATGGCGATGTCGATATTGCCTATGCTCCGGCCATCGCTTATCAGCCGTTCGAAATGTATAAAGGATTGGGCGAAAAAGGGGGTATCTACCGTTTCAGCATGGCACAGATGAACTTTCAGCTGCTGATACACAGCAAGCGCTTTCCAGCACAATTTGCCCAGCTGAGCCGTGAATTTGCTTTTCGCAATTTCACCAAAGCCATGGAACATATCCGTGTGGCCGAAGCCGGAATTCCTGAGCATTACTGGATCGACCTGCCAGCGAAAATGATGGATGAGTATCAGGAGATGCTGCGCCAGATTCGTCTGGAGCTGACCGCTGCCGACGTCTATGACCCACGCATGATGAAACTGATGTTCCGCCTGCGCTGCCGGGCCAATCCCAGCCATTTTGAGTGTGCCGAAAAAGCTGAGGGCTGATGTAGCTACTGCCCTCCCGGCGTCGATACGCAGGTCGTTTTTACGACCTGCGCACCTATAAAAGGCGTCTGCTTCCGCACTGATATCCTTTACAATTCTGCCAGACCTCAGATTCTGTGCTCTGCCCGGCGCGGACACATCATGGTGATTTTCAGCCTATGACAGACTTCGATTACTGCATCATCGGCGGCGGCGTCATTGGCCTTGCCTGTGCTTATGAACTCAGCCAGCACGGTTCCGTACTGTTGCTGGAAAAAAACGCACACTTTGGCGCAGAAACCAGCAGCCGTAACAGTGAAGTCATTCACGCCGGACTCTACTACACACCCGGATCGCTGAAAGAGCGCCTGTGTATCAGTGGCAAACAGCGTTTGTACCAATTTTGCCAGGAGTTTGATGTACCGCATCAGGCCACCGGTAAACTGATTGTCGCCGCTGAAAGCGGAACGGAAGAATTACAGCGCCTGCTGAATAAAGGACAACGCTTAGGCATTCCATTGCAATGGCTGGATCAACAACAATTGCGGAATATCGAGCCTGAAGTCAGCGGCTTTGCTGCGCTGTTTTCACCCGGCACCGGCATCATTGACAGCCATTGTTATATGGAGCGCCTGGCGCAGCAGGCCGAACAACGCGGCGCATTATTGCTCAAACACTCACAGGTTCTTTCTGCCAGCGAGCGTGACGATGGCTGGCAAGTAGCGGTCAGCAGCGCGGATGGAACAACCCATATTCACTGCTCGGCACTGATTAATGCCGCCGGATTACAGGCCCAGACAATGGCACGGGCACTGGGCGTTGAAGAGAATCAGATTCCAGACCTTCACCTCTGTCGCGGGCATTACTTCAGCTACCAGGGAAAAAGCCCCTTCCGTCATCTGATTTACCCGCTACCGGAGAAAAATCTGGCAGGACTGGGCATTCACGCCACCCTCGACCTTGGCGGTCAGGTACGTTTCGGGCCCGATACCGACTATCTGCCAGCCGCTAGCACGCTGGATTATCGGGTGGATCCGGCGCTGGCGGCCGTCTTTGCCAGCGCCATTAAGCGTTATTTTCCTGGCCTGAAAACACAGCAATTACAGCCTGATTACGCCGGTATCCGGCCCAAATTGCATACAAAGCATGAGACCGCTGCAGACTTTATTATTCACCGCCCCAGTAACAGCCCGCCAGCGGTGCATTTGTTCGGAATGGAAAGTCCGGGTCTGACCGCTTCCCTCGCAGTTGGCACTTTTGTAACAGAAATGTTACAAAAGAAGGCTCAGGAGTAGCTTTCCCATCACCAGCCATCGTTGCGTGCCGGAGTAATTCATCTAAAGAATCATAGAGTTATACGATTCAGAGCTGCCAGCACGGTGAATTGTGCGTTTATGTTACAGCCGCACTACACTGTAATCCGATAGCCCGCTGGTGATGCACAATCGGCTTACGAATGCTCACCATAATTCCCTGATACGACACAAGCATGAGACAACGAGCTGCTAATCTGAAGAACAGTTGTTAAGATAAACAGTTTGAACGAACAGGGGAACCCTATGAGCCAAGCGCTGCCTGTTAAACAAGCAGAGATCCAGTACGGCGAAATCAGCACGATTTTGTCTGAAAAAGTGATGATTCCGATCAGCTGCGATCATTGCCGGCAGGACACCGACGTCAGTATTGAAACGCTGAAAAGCAAACACGGAATTCTGTGTGAGCATTGCAGCCATGTGCGTACCTTCAGCACCACAGAAATGCGCCTGATGCGCATGCTATTGGCTCAGGCCGGCTACCACTTCGCCCTCTGACAGCGCTTTGCCCATGGCGGGACAAAGCGCAGCAACCTTCAGCCTGCCAGCAGACCCGGCAGCAACAGGGACAGGTGTCGGCGCAGAACAGCCGATACCTCCGTTAAATTCAGTTCCTCTTCATTTTTCAGCAATGCGCTGTATTCCAGAGAATGGAACAAACCCAGCAGAATTTCTGCATCGGCTTCCGGTTCTGCCGAATTGGTGACATTACCGAAAAACTCGGCGGCTTTATCAAACAACGCCTTACGGTGCATCTGAGCCAGCTTACGGATGCTGTCATTAACAATGGCTTCGTAGCGGAATGCCTGCTCAGCAATCAACATGTCACGCTGACTGACAATCTGCTCATTCATATAAATTGTGAGCTGCTCAACCATAAAATCCAGCAGTGCTTTCTGCCCTTCCGGGCTGCTGAGATCTGTTCCGGCCATGCTGGCCATGGGCTGATAAAACTGATGGGTAAACTCGTTAACCACTTCTAACGCCTTCTCCGTATACAGGGTGAAGGTGTCGATGATCAGTTCCTGAATGTCTTTAAAGTAATACGTGGTTGCCGCCAGGGGTACTCCGGCTTCTTTGGCAACCGCACGGTGACGGATGCCGCGCACGCCTTCACTGATCACAATACGTAATGCTGCTTCCAGAATGATCCGGCGACGCTGCTCACTTTTGGCCCGGCTGGCTTTCCGGCCCTGGTACTGCAAGGGTTTGCTTTTGTTTATTGCTGTTTCAGCAACCAATGCCATGTTCGTCTCTCCGAATGTTTCACAGATATCGCCATTATTATGCGGATTGTCCGACGAAAGAAAAATGGCAAATATGCGCACTCAAGTACCACTTGTGCACATTTCATACTTTAGAATGGCAGAATTATCCGCTCAAAAACCTGTACTTTCGTACTATTTTTAGGTTTTATAGGCTTAAAAATAACAATCACAGGATTTCAGTATGTTGAGCCACGACCAGTTCCGGCCTTTTTTCTTCCATCGTTTTGCGCTTCTGTTACTGCTGATGCTGGGCTGCACTGCCACTGCTCAGGCGGACGAGCAAAGTAAACTCCGCTTCCTGCAACAGCAGTTTGATAACAGCGCCGACCATTCCCGTCTCTGGCAAAACGGCTGGTTCGGTTTATTTGCCGGATTCACTGCTGTGAATGGCATTGCCTATACGCAAACAGACGGTGAGCACAATAAGTATGACCGTGTTGTCGGTTTTACCACCAGCTTCCTGGGCGCAGCCGATATGCTGCTTAATCCGATGGAAACCCATAATTTTGCCGATGATCTGGCGGCCATGCCAACAACCGACAACAATGCCCGCCAGGCAAAGCTGGCACAGGCCGAGCAATGGCTGAACACCGCAGCCGAGCGTGAGATATACGAACGCAGTCTGTTGAACCATGTGCTGGCTGGTCTGGTAAATGGCCTTGCCGGTCTGGCCGTTGCTTATGATGACAAGCGCCCCGCGGACGGCTGGATGACGTTTGCCAGTGGTATGATTGCTTCTGAAGTGAAAATTTATACCGCGCCGCAAACCATGACCGAAGCCCGCGAACAATACCGCAATGGCAACCTTGAGGCGGCAGCGGCAAAGTCTGACACCGCCTACTGGCAGGTTGCCGCTTTCGGGCCTGTGCTGAGCGCAACTTACCACTTCTGATGTTCTGCCGCACGACCCCAGGCCGCGCCAATACTGGCGGGGCCTGATTTATCCCTTCTCCGCCTGAGCGCTGGCACAGCTTCTGCATTCTCCGCTTAACGCCGGAGAATATGATTTATGCTCAACGCCCTGACCAGCTATCTGCAACAACAAGCGCCCATGATGCCGGAACAACATCCGGCAGATGCTGTACCGGGCAGCCAGATCGGAGCCACTGCAGCGGTTTCTGCCGCGTCTCCAGGCAAAACCGATACCGGCTCCGAGAACGACCCGTACTCGCCATCGCAACGGGCATTAATGGTCAGTGCTGTCGCCAGTGACTTCGATGTGCGTTCATTAGCGGCCGGTGACGTAAGCGATTTTCAAAGCCGTTTACAACAATACGGCTTAATTGGTGGTCGTGATCTCAATGCCTTTGCTCTGATCAACACGGCACGGGCTGAGCTGGATGATGAAACTGCGCTCGATACCGTCGCGATTCTTGATGAGGCACGGCAGCAGTTCGGCGAACGCGGTACCGCCTACTCAGAACGCCAGCAAATCAACCGTTTGCATACCCTTATCCAGAATCTGGCATCGGCACGCATGGCCCAGTAGCATGGCCCAGTAGCATGGCGCCGCAGTCATTAGCCGTTATCCCGTCCATCACACAGCATGCAGCCCGGGAATTAGTTCCCTATAATGTCCGACTTTTTTACTAACGGAGTCCGACATGCGCTTAACGCTGCTCGCTGCTTTCAGCCTGCTCAGCTTCACCGCTCAGGCAATTACCAACGTTGAAGAAAAACGCGCCGCTGACGACCAGTTGGGCTGGTCCGGCAAAGCAGAAGTCGGCTTTGACGCAGAGTCAGGCAATAATGAAAAGCGGAAATGGAATCTCGGACTTAACGGCAACTGGCAGGATGACAACAAGCGCTTTTTTACCTGGGGCAGTCGCAGCTACGAATCCAGCAATGGCGAGCGCACCGACGATGACACCTTTATTCACAGCCGGTTAGTGCTCAACCGTCGCGAGATCTGGTCAGAAGAGTTCTATGCACAATATGAACGCGATCCGTTTGCAGCACTGGCACACCGCGCACTGATCGGTGCCGGTATGCGCTACCAGCATGCATTTGATGAACAAACCCGCTTGTATCAGGGATTGGGGTTTTTTCACGAAGAAGTACGCGAGCGTGTACTGGATGAAGACAACAGCAGCCAGCTGACCCGCCTGAGTTTATACACTCATATTCAATGGCGACTGGCCTACAGTAAATTGCAAAGTACTCTGTATTTTCAGCCATCGGTCGACGAACCTTCAGACCAGCGCGCCTTATGGCAGCTGGCACTGACGTTACCACTGGGTACGCATACCGATATTAAGTGGCAATGGCAGAGCCGTTGGGATACACGCCCACCGGAAGGCACCGAGTACCACAACCACCAGACGCAACTGAAACTGGTGATGCGTTTCTGATTATCCTTCCACTCTCTGGGCGCGTCAGTGTCAGAGAGCTTTCTCCATCCACTCCTTCAGCCAGAACAAAGCATCTTCATCCGGCGTGACCGTCTCGGTCGCGTCAATGGTGACCCGCGGCACAGGCGCACTGCCCTGTAATTCGAAGAAACGTTCTTCAAACAACGCACCGGCACCACAAAAGGTTGCATCATATGAGCTGTCCCCAAGGCTGATAACGCCGAAAGGTTTGCCATTCTGCAATGGAAATTGCTGCTCAAGCTCAGCATAGAAAGGAATAATGTTGGCCGGTAAATCACCGCGACCGGTGGTTGAGGTACAAATCAGTACGGCATCACACTGACTGTCGTTTAAGGCCCCAACGCTGGGATTCTCATCCAGAACAACCTGGTGGCCAGCGTGTTCCAGTTGTTGCTGTACCGCTTGGGCAACAATCCGTGCCGTCCCCGTCACACTGCCGACGGCAAGATAAATAACAGACATAAAGCCTCCGCAAAAACAGCGATTATACGCAATCGTTTATGCCGGGGCACGACAGGGCAACAACAATAACACCACCAGAAAACCGCAAAGGCAGCGGCATCAATAGCCGGACGGTACCTGCAGACGCTGGCTTTCTTGTTCAATATCCGCCAACAACGAGCGGAAACGACTTTCCAGCTCGCGCCGCGTCCAGATACTCAATGTGCCGTGTGCACGACACAATTGCAGCGTTTCTTCAAAAACCGCCCGCACAGACTCCGACAATTCCATGGCGGTTATCGTCTGCAGCAACAGCGGCAAAGCAACGTTCCACTCCAGCTGCTGTTCATTCAGGTCCTGGCACACAAACCAGTCCCGCAACAGTTCATTAAATAATGGCAACGGCTCACGCTGTGCCCGGTTATCGGTCAGCCCCGCATCTTCCAGCGCACGGTTTACGCGGGCCAGAACCTGCAAAGGCGATGGTGCAGAGGGTTCGGCGGACATAGCCATATCTCCCATTCATGCTTTACTTGTATTACTTTCATTCAGCATAGACGTACTTAAGCAGGACGATGCCAGACCCATGGATAATTCAGGAAAGCCCACGCCACCCGCACTCGATATTGAAAGCTTTTTCAATAATCTTATTCAGCGTCTGTTCCCGGTCTGGTATGCCACTCAGGCGGCAAAAGAACTGTCTCTTGCACCACTGGGAACCATCAATCCCAACAGTTTTCTCAGCCACCGCTGGCTGAGCCTGCAGGCCGTTGTGCAATCACTGCGGGAATCACTGCAACCTGCCGGAAAAGACTGGCAACCGCTGATTGATCTGATGGAAAAACTGCTGATCGAAAAAGAATACAAACGGCCGCTGTCGATAACCGCGATTGAAGGCGTGGAGTTCAGTCATCAGGAACAGGACTGGCCCAACCTGTATTCCTATGCAGAAAACAATTGCGCCGATATCGTGCCGGAAAGCGCCGATGATTTTGATCAGGCACTGCATACCGTTTTCCCCGATGCCGCCAAACCACACCGGGTGGTCTACCGCGAATGGGATGGCCGATATTATTGGGTAAACAAGGAAGAACCACGCCTGTTTGCTGCAACGTTGCTGTATGCGCAACAAAAACAACGAGATGCTTCTATTCAGGCGTTAATCAGTGTCGAGAGCCTCAATAATAAGGTTCTGGACCGTCTGCGTAACGATTACTGGCTGCTGTTGATGCAGCGTGACAGCGCTTATGTCATGCATGATCTGCTCAGCCGTGCCGACTTACCGGTAGCGCTGGCCGAGTTTGAATGGCGACGCAGCGACCTGGTCTTTCTGGTGGCCCGCAAAGACAGCCGCAAGGTGAACCGCGTTCTGCTGAATCTGATGAACAACCGCTCAACCCAGCAGATTACCGAATTTGGCCGTTTCCTTACCCGCCAGCACTTCCCCTTCCGTAATCATTAAGACCGATATCAGCCCCCGGAAAGCGTGTCAGCGAACATGCGAATGCGCATTCAAAGCATCGGTTTAACGGGGTTAATATATGCCATTGCTGGCCTATCCAAAGCGTATAGCTCTTGATTTAACGCTAAAGCCTGTCATCCTATCGCCCAATATAACAATAACGGTATTCACATGATCCGAGGTACTTGGAGCCTGACCGAACCTCTGGTTCCGGTAAATATTCCGGCAACCATGATCCGTGTCGGTGCAGAGAAAGGCATTACCAGCGACGTCCTGCTGCTGAACACCGGCATCAGCCCCGAGCAGTTATCCGATCCGTCCGCTCGCCTGACCTATCAGCAAATGCTGCTGCTGGCAGGCAACCTGATGCGTGATTATCCGGATGACACTCTGGGTCTGGATCTGGGCAAGGCCATCAATATCAACCAGTTTGGTATGCTGGGTTATGCCATTCTCAGCTGTGCCGATCTGCGCAGTGCGCTGCGTCTGGGGCTTAAATATCATTCACTGGTTGATCCGGCATTTACCTTTGAGGTCGTGGATCAGGGCGAAACAACCGCCGTGCGCCTGACGTCGCATATTCCGTTCGAACACATGTATCGCCTGATGTGCGATGTGTTTATTGCCATCTTTGCCACCCTTGCACGCTTCCTGACCGGCAAAGATATCGACGCCCGTGAAGTGCATCTGAATCACCCGATGCCATCCTACGCCGATGAATATCAACACCTGTTTAATTGCCCGGTTCTGTTCGACCAGCCACGTACCGAATTTATTATCGACAGTGTTCTGCTCGATACGCCCCTGGCCATGGCCGACCGCGCCACGGCGGCAATGGCCGAAAGCCAGTGCGAAGAAATTCTGGCCCGTATGGGGCCGAAAGAAGGCATCGTTGCCAAAGTACGCCGTATCCTGCTCAGTAATCCCGGCACCTTTCCGCCGGTGGATGTGGTCGCCAGCCATCTGGCAACGTCCACCCGCACCCTGAGCCGCAGTCTGCAGGATGTTGGTACGTCGTATCAGCGTATTCTGGATGAAGTGCGCAAAGAAATGGCGATTGAATACCTGCGCAACTCCAGTCTGCCGATTGAAGAAATTGCCGCACTGGTTGGCTACAGCGACCCATCCAATTTCCGTAAAGCTTTCCGCCGCTGGACACAGCACGCGCCTTCCTATTACCGCGAAGAACGCGGTCTCTGACCTCTGTCCGGCCGGGGTTTCCTGGCCGGGCTGTCATGCACCGGTACAGTATTAATGAACGCCGGACGGCAATCTGCCGGAGTTCACCAGACCGTCACAGGGCTGAAATATAACTGTCACACTGCACCCGCAAAGTAAAAGTCATAATCCATCAGTCAACGATGACCTATGACTTTGACCGCAAGTTCCTCCACGCTGCAACGCGTGACCATAGTGACCGAGACCTTTGCCCCGGAAATTAACGGTGTTGCCAATACGCTCGGTCATCTGGTTCGTGGGCTGATATCACGCGGCATCGAAGTTCAGGTTATCCGCCCGCGTCAACACCGCACAGACCTCTCCGCCAGCCACGACAAACTGCACAGCGTCACCCTGCCTGGCCTGCCCATTCCCGGCTACAACGCCCTGCGCTTTGGTTTTCCGCTGATTGGCCGCATCCGTAAAGCCATTAACCGTTTCGCCCCTCAGGCAATCTACGTCGCCACCGAGGGTCCTATGGGCTGGGCCGCGGTCAGCGCCGCCCGCGCCAGTGGCATTACCGTACTCAGCGGCTTTCACACCAATTTCCATCAGTACATCGAACACTACCGCATGGGTGCGCTGGAAGGCCTGGCTTACCGTTATCTGCGTTACTTCCATAACCGCACCAGCGGCACACTGGTACCGACCCGTGTACAGCGTGACGAACTGGAAGCCCATGGCTTTCACAACGTGCGGGTAATGGCGCGCGGCGTCGACAGCCAGCTATTCAGCCCGGAAAAACGCAGCACAGCGCTGCGCCGACAATGGGGCGTGCGTGACGATGACCTGGTATTGCTGTATGTCGGCCGTATTGCCGGTGAGAAAAATATGGATCTGGCACTGGCCACCTACCGCCGTCTGCTGGCCGCCGATGAGCGGGTGAAGCTGGTACTGGTCGGTGATGGCCCGGCACTGGCGGGAATACGTGAACATTATCCGGCGGTGATTTGTTGTGGCATGCAGCGCGGTGAAGACCTCGCCCGCCACTACGCAAGCGGCGATGTTTTTCTGTTTCCGAGTAAAACCGACACCTTTGGCAATGTCGTCACCGAAGCCATGGCCAGCGGCTTGGCGGTGGTCAGTTTTGACTATGCCGCCGGGCACGAACATATCCACAGCAGCCACAACGGCATGCTCGCGCCATTCGGCGATGATCCAAGCTATATGCGCTGTGCCGAAACCCTGCTCGACAGCCCGAACTTACTCCGGCGTCTGCGCCAGCAGGCCAGCCTGCATGCGCGCAGCATCAGCTGGAACAGCATTGTTGATGATTTTATCCAGCGTCTGAACGGCGCAACTGCGGAGGTAATCCAGCATGGAACTGAGCAAAACAATACAGCCAAAAGCCGCGCTACTGTTTAACAAAGCAGACCGCTTCGAACTGACGCTGTGCCAGCGTCTGAACCGCATGGGCCAGTACACATCAGTTCGCCTGTTTTTCAAAAGCATCAGCCGTCTGGGGGATGGCGTATTCTGGTACTGCCTGGCACTGTCCCTGCCGCTGTTTCAAGGCGCTGCCGGTCTGGCAGCCGTCGGCCATATGATGGTTACCGGTCTGCTCTGTGTGGCAATTTACAGCCAGTTGAAAAACCGGCTGGTGCGCCAGCGGCCGTTTATTTCCTGGGATGATATCCGTGCCCACACGGCACCGCTGGATCTGTACAGCTTCCCATCCGGTCACACCATGAATGCGGTCAACTTTGCCGTACTGTTCAGCGTGTTTTTTCCGGCCCTGTTCTGGCTGGTTGTGCCGTTCGCCCTGCTGGTTGCCCTGTCGCGGGTGATTCTCGGCATGCACTACCCAACCGATGTGCTGGTCGGTGCGGCGATTGGTCTGCTGATCAGCTACCTGTCGCTGGTTTTATGGCCGCTGGGGATGTTTGCCGGCATCGTGATGTAACGGGGTTCTGTTGGCCACTCAGAACAGCGTCAGCTGATTGCGGTCGATCTCCGGCGTGCGCCCGCCAATACCCAGCAGGCGTACTGCTTTATTCTCACGTTGCAGCGCCAGCTTCAGCAATCGGGCAAAGCCCTGCTCGGAAGCCTGCTCGTGACTGTCAGCCATGGTGGTCTGGGTAAAGTCAGCAAATTTCACTTTCACAAAAGGCGCCAGCGCCTCTGCCGGCCAACCCGCCCGTTCCACCCGTTCATGCCAGCGTGCCAGTAATTGTGGCAACTGCGCCAGACAGTGTTCTTCACCGGCCAGGTCTTCGGCAAAGGTGCACTCCACACTCACCGATTTACGCGGCCGCTCCAGATTCAGCAGACGATGATCAATACCGCGTGAACGCTCATACAACACTGCGCCCATGCGACCAAAGGTACGCACCAGCTCGGTCAGCGGCCAACGGCGGATATCGGCACAGGTCTGCAATTTATACAGCGCGAGTTTTTTTTCCATGGCCGGGCCAATACCTGGGATTTTGCCAACCGGCAATGCAGCAACAAACTCATCGACCTGATGCGGCTTAACTGCCCACTGGCCGTCGGGTTTATTCCAGTCGGAAGCAATTTTGGCGAGGAATTTATTCGGCGCAATGCCTGCAGAAACGGTAATGCCCAGTTCGTTGCGTACCCGCTCACGGATCTGGCGGGCAACCTCGGTCGCGTTTTCCTGACTGGCGATTTCCAGATAGGCCTCGTCCACCGACACCTGCTCCAGCTGCAGTGCGTAATCCTGCAAAATGACCATCAGTTGTTGTGACACGTCACGGTACAGCGCCATGCGTCCCGGCAATAAGACCAACTGCGGGCAGAGTTTTTTTGCCTGCGCAGTGGCCATCGCCGAGCGCACGCCAAAGGTTCGCGCCGGATAATTACAGGTCGCAATCACGCCACGACGATCGGATTCACCGCCAATCGCAATGGGCAGCTCACGTAACGCCGGATTTTCGCGCATTTCGACCGCCGCAAAAAAACAATCGCAGTCGATATGAATGACTTTACGTTGCGCGGTTTCAGGCGGCTGAATTGCGGTTATCTGCGTTTCTGTTTGTTGCATGCTTTGCTGCCGTATTTCTGTGGCCGACACACCCTGGGGGCTGTGAGACATCGTATTTACTCCACGGATAACCTTTCCTGAGCACTACCCCTGATAAACCAACTCCGGCCAACCCCACAGCAAGTGGCGGCAGGCGGCTCTGGCATACAGATTAAAATACTGTATATTCAAACAGTACATTAATCAATCGCCATGACATCAACAGACACTGGTGTTAGCCTTGGCGACCTGTCATTAACAGCCCGGCGGCGAGTCGCTCATAAATCGTACAGAGCACAGCCTTTGCCAGAGCACCCTATATTTACAGGTAATTCCGCGTGAACGATTTCTCTCAGGCCCAGGCCGCTTTCCTTATTGCCATCGACAGCAACGATCATTTATTCAGCAGCACACTGGCGTTTATTGAGCAGTGGTTTGATTTTACCCCCAGCGCATTCGATAACGGCGGCGTGCAAAACAGCGCAGAACAAAATCAGGGCAGCTGCAAAGTGTTTGCCCTCGCGCAATTACTGCCACTGAACAAAGAACAGGCTCTGCGTTGCTTTGGTGAACATTACCGCGATGTGCTGGCCACGCCCGATGCGGATAACCACCACAACCTGCGTCGTGTATTACGCGATGGCCTGAGCGATATCCGCTTCGACCAGTTTCCATTAACTGCCAAAGCGCAGGCTTAATATGGATACCGCCGTCAGTCTCAAAGCGGGCCTGGTGCCTCTGACCACGCTGCATTTCAGCAGCAATAACGTCGCCGACATCCGCGCCGAGCTGGAAAAAAAACAGGCCGAAGCACCGGCGTTGTTCCGCCATTTACCCTGCGTACTGGATTTATCCACCCTGGATCACCAGCAACTGACGCTGGCGGATTTACAACAGATCTGTCGTGACTGTGGTCTGCTGCCCGTTGCAGTGCGCAATGCCGGCAATGACTGGCAGACGCAGGCAGAAGCCCTGCATCTGGCTGATCTGGGTAAAGGTACCAGCCGCGCGGCCGCCCGCCAGCAGGACACACCAGCCAAAGATTCAGGCAACGATACGCCGGCGCCTGCACGTGCGGTCAAAATTCATACCGGCAATATCCGCTCCGGCCAGCAGCTGTATAACGACGGCGATCTGATTATTTTCGGCATGGTCAGCGCCGGGGCTGAGGTACTGGCAACCGGTGATATTCATATTTACGGCACCTTACGCGGACGTGCCCTGGCGGGGGTAAAAGGTGACGAATCGGCCATTATTGCCTGCCAGCAGTTCGATCCTGAACTGGTCGCCATTGCCGGTCAGTACCGCCTGTTTGAAGAACAGCAGGAGCAACGCCAGCAGCCTGTCGCAGTGAGCCTGCAGGATGGCACCTTGAACATCACCAGCGTTTGATAAATACTGCCCCACACATTGAATTTTCAGGGAAATACGGCTTTGGCAAAGATCATCGTTGTCACCTCCGGTAAAGGCGGAGTCGGTAAGACCACCACCAGTGCAGCCTTCTCCACCGCTCTGGCCATGAAAGGCCACAAAACCGTCGTCATCGACTTCGATGTTGGCTTACGCAATCTGGACCTGGTCATGGGCTGTGAACGCCGTGTGGTCTACGATTTCGTCAACGTCGTACAAGGTGAAGCATCACTCAAGCAAGCGCTGATTAAAGACAAACGTCTGCCTAATCTGTTTGTACTGCCCGCCTCCCAGACCCGCGATAAAGACGCTCTGAATTCAGACGGCGTAGAAAAAGTGCTGAACGAACTCAGCGCCGATTTTGATTACATCGTCTGTGATTCTCCCGCCGGTATCGAACACGGTGCGCATATGGCGCTGTATTACGCCGAAGAAGCCATCATCGTTACCAATCCGGAAGTGTCTTCGGTACGCGACTCTGACCGCATTATCGGTATTCTGCAGAGCAAATCACGCCTCGCCGAACAGGGTAAAAGCGTTAAAGAGCACCTGTTGCTGACCCGCTACAATCCAGAGCGCGTAGAGCGTGGCGAAATGTTGTCGGTACAGGACGTCGAAGACATTCTCGCCATTCCGCTGCTGGGTGTTATTCCGGAATCGGAAGCCGTATTAAAAGCATCAAACCAGGGCGTGCCCGTGGTACACGATGCAGAAAGCGATGCAGGCCAGGCTTATGACGATGCTGTTGCCCGCTACCTGGGCGAAGACCGTCCGCACCGTTTTCTTGAGAAGCAGAAAAAAGGCTTCCTGAAGCGCGTTTTCGGAGGTTGATATGAGCTTAATGGATTACTTCCGCAAGGAGCAGACCAGCAGCGCCAGTGTCGCCAAAGAGCGTTTACAGATTCTGGTAGCCCACGACCGCCTGCGTAATAACGGCCCGGAGTATCTGCCGCAACTGCAGCAGGAAATTCTTGCCGTTATCCGCAAATACGTTGTCATTGGTGAAGACGACGTATCGGTTCACCTAGAACAACAAGGCACCACCTCGGTACTGGAACTGAACGTTACCCTGCCGGATCGTAAATGATCCGGCTGCTGACACAACGCTGGTCAGAGGCTGGTCTTCTGCAGCGTTGCGGCCTTATCTTCGCCCTCTGCAGTTACGCCTTACTCTGGCCCGGTGTGACCGAACCCATTATGACGCTGAGCGCACAGGTCAGTCTGTTCGGTTTAAAAACTCAGTTATTTCACGAAACCCGCTCCATCTGGGAAACCGTTCTCAAGCTGCATAACCTGGGATACACCCCGGTTGCCATTCTTATTGTCACGTTCAGTGTAATTATTCCGCTGCTGAAACTGGCGCTGATCATCTGCACCTGGTTACTACCCTCGACCCTGCGCTGGCGCTTAATCGCCGCACTGGGAAAGTGGTCGATGGCGGATGTGTTTGTCGTCGCTATTCTGGTGGCCTTTTTTACCGCCAAAGCAACCGCCGAAGTATCCGCCGAGCTGCTGCCCGGTTTTTACTGGTTTGCGGCGTTCTGTTTATGCTCTGTTATTTCCGGACAAATGCTCACCAGTCAAACTACGACCGCGCCGCGCGCAGAAGTCGCGCAGCTGGACTAAGCTTATCCGCAGACAGATGATACCGGAGACGCTATGACCACCCTCGCCCTGCACCATATTCTGCTGAAAAGCCCCCTGCTGGCGGCTGACGTATTGCAAGAACTTCAACTCGGCGCAGAATTCAGTGAGCTGGCTGAAGAGTATTCAGCCTGCCCGTCGGCACGACATCAGGGCTTTGCCGGTTACCATGACAGCGACCAGCTACCCACTGAGCTCCTGCGCGCCCTGAATGATCATGACAGCGAATCGCCCTACGTCGGTCCGGTCAAAACCGCCTTTGGCTATCATATTCTGAAAGCCGTAGCGAAACCGGAACGTACTCTGCTGATTGATGAAGCCGGACAATAAATTGGCTGAAAACAAAAAACGAGCCGGATGGCTCGTTTTTTTTGTTCTCTGCCCCGGCGACCTTTACTCCGACAGTAACGAGTAATCCCAGTCAGCTTTCGCCATCGGCGCTCTGGTTTTGATCAAGCCCATTGCATTAAACGCATCCTGCACCCGCTCATTCAGCACTTCCAGACGATGGGGAAATTGCGGATTACTGAAGAAATCGATATTGCCTTGTTTATCGACAAACTGCGCGTCGTAATACAGGTTTTCAATATCGGGCTGAGCGTTTTTATCACCCAGTAAAATATCCGCTGAGGCTTCCAGTAATTGCAGTTTTTCAGGGTTGGCCAGATCGCGCATCAGCTCCTGCAGCTGAGCCGACGTACTCATCAGCGTTTGTACAAAGCTCTGCACCTCTGCTTTATTTTTTTCGAAATAATCGGCACGCACCACATACACGTCGGCAATAATACGGCGCGCAAACATGGTGGAAATAATCATCCGCGCCCCGGTAATAGAGCCATTACTGCCGGTGCCGACGCGACGGCCGGAGGTCAGGCCGTAAGCATCAGAAATGATCATAAACGAGGCATCAATTTCCGGCAGTTTCAGCGCTTCCGGTGGCGAGTTGGGCGATAACGTAAGATCCGGCATCCATTTCAGATTCACATCACTCATCTTCAGACCAGCCTGCGTCAGCAACGTAGTCATAAAATCCACATGCGGGCCATAAGCCTGAATAGCGATGGTTTTTCCCTTTAATTCACCCACCCGGACAATGCCATTTTTGGCCACCAGCGTGTCGCCACCGCGTGACCAGGTCAGCTGATAAATAACCACCGGACGGGTACGCGGATCTTTATTGATCAGATCCAGTGCCTGATTACACATCCCGATGGTGCAACGCAGATAAGGTGATGCGCCGGATAAATAATCCTGCAGTTGTTTGTCGAAGTTATCCTGCAGGACAAATTCATAATCCAGTCCGGCTTTGGCCATGGCACTGCCTGGCTGGGTACGGGTATTCATGCCGTTAGCCAGAATGGTGGTCATATCACCACCCCAGGTAATCATTGGCACCCGCAATGGCTTAGTGGCTTTTACCGGACCCACTGGGGTACGGATACGCGCCGCCAGTGGTTCAGGTTCAATAAACTCCGGGCTCACTGCAGTACCGCTGATTGCCGACGGAGATTCCGGCTCAATTAATCCGGGTTCCGAACAAGCACCCCGCGCGAACAGCAGGGCCAGGGCGGCGGCAGAGAACAACAGTATTGAACGCAACACGATGTATTTCCTATAGGCTGATGGATGAACACTTGCTGAGCTTTAGCAAACATAGTGCCACCGTAGCCTGTGCGCATCACATCAGCGCAAATCCGTGAGCAACTGCACAATTAAAAAGCAAAACAGAAATATCGGCTGAAAAATACACGAATAAAAGCACCAAAATAATGCTTATATTTTCTCAAGAGTGCGAAAAAAGCGCACAAAAAGAGCCGCCAGACATAATATCCTCTGCGGTTTATCAGGGCCTGTTAACACTCATTAAACAGGCCCTGGCGGTCAGCGCGAAACTCAGCCTTGCTGAGCCAGATAAAGACGCAGAGCCTTGCTGGCACTGCTGACATGATAAATCGTGGTCTGCACGGTGTATTCCCGACACAGAATTTCACAGCGGCGACCATCAACGCTGAGAATAAAGTGACACTGATCCTGACCGTAACAGGCTGCGGAAGCAACAAGCTGAAAACATCCCACCTGTTGCATGACACCATCGGCATCGTAATCAATGCCGTCATATTCCAGCAGGCTGTTCAGCTCAACCGCATCGGTATCCTCCGCGGTCATGGCTAACACAACAAAGGCACGCGGCGCGGATAAAAAATCCCGCGCCCGCTCATACACCAACAGGTGCGGATCAGCATCAGTAGCGGCAGCATAAAAAAACGCATACGCACCGCCCGGACCGCCGACAGAGTCTTCAGCCGGGGGAGGCAAGTCGTTTAATAACTTCAATGTGGGTATATGACTCATCGCTTATTGTTTTTTCCTGCTGCTGATCAGGCCATCGGATCGTAAGTCCAGAATGGATAACGCAGACCTGCCATCGCACAGAGCACACGCAGGAACGCATCACAGGCTTCGACACCAGCGCTTTCGTCCATGGTGTGATAACCGGTGGTCGGAATCTGCAGCGTGGTGCCATCCACCAGACCGTTGGAGGCCGCAATAATACGCCCCATTTCAGTACTGCCCATGGATTTAGCGGCTATGCCCTGACGCGCATTGTCTTCATTCTGGCGACGGATATAGTCATCTTTAAAGCTGTAACGAATACCCAGCTTTTTGCATTTTTCCGCCAGACGATGGGTTAAATCGACATTAAAGGAAGCGTTGGCATCGCAATGGCGTAACACCAGCAACTGCTCGTTAGCCGCCGGAACATCCGGATAAGGGCTGGTATCCACGACCACCAGTTGGTTGGTTGAACCACCAAAGCGGCGGAACCATTCAAGCAGATAACGCCAGCTGCGACCGGCTTCTTCCTGAGCGGTAAAAAAGGCGGTGCCCTGAAAACCCAATTCAAATAAATACACCAGCATGGCGGCGGTGAGGACGTTATCCAGCTGACCCAGATAGCGGCCATTTTCAATGCGCAACTGATCACGGAAAGCGACAGGCGTACCTGCGACCAGGTGCTCCATTCCGGATAATTCAAAAATCAGGTTGTTACGGTGCGGGCAAACGTAAGTGCCCTCAATTTTGCCACGCCCACGGTAAGCGCCGGACCAGGGTTCATAGGCAAACACACCGACATCGCCGAAACGGTCGACGATCATTTTCATCAGTTCTTCCGACACCGAGTTGCCGAGCAGATCGGAGCGTCCGCCGGACACAAAGGCCGCGTACTGAAATTCGTTCGGGCCGGTGCAGACCAGGCCATGACGATCAATGTGCGCCGAAAACATCAGACTCATAGGATCGTTGCCCTGCGCCACCAGCACGCCTTCGTACCAGGTAACGCGCGCACCGCGCTCCTCCAGCTCGCGCTGCAGCACACGGAAAAAAGAATGCTCTGCGCCGACCACCGATGGACTGCGCAACAAACTTTTTAAAATATCGAGAAAAGCCGTACGGTCGCTCATGGATACCCCGCCGAGCTGAAACAGAAATAAAAACAGAAGCCGATGAAAGCACGGTTAGAAAAAGGGGTGCAAGAGAAGTTACACCCCGGAGGAAGGAAATTGGCGCGTTGTGCGCTCAGTCCTGATAATCGATATCGAATCCCAGCAAATCACGCAGACGGGCCTGCTCCAGGATACGTTCGGCACGACGACGTTTTTTATCGTAATCGACACTGCGTCCTTTGGCTTTGCTGCGCGCTTGTGGCTGGTCATCGAGATCGTCAAAATCTTCGTATTCTTGCGGCTGACTCATACCCACCTCAGAGGTTCCGGATTCTACTCACCACCGGTATGCAGAGCTTCCGGGGCGAAAACGGCGGCATAATTTCACCAGTTTCAGCGGCGGTAAATTGAAAAAAATTGTTCTTCTGGATCAGTTTTTTTTGTTGTTTTTACAGCGAGTACCATAACGTCTTACGGGGTGACGTGTGCCGGTGAAGCCGTTATAATCGCCGCACTCTTGGGGGAGTAATCTGCCCTGACCGGCAAGGTCAGAGGTGCCCGTGTCAACATAATTGAGCCCCATGCTCATGGCACCGGCGACCATCATCACGATGGTTCGATGAGACCTGAGACAAACAGCGTGATGACCAGGGCGGCATCGTGCCGTTTGTCTTTGGTTAACAATCTCCGCCCGGACAATCAACATGACTGATACCCTGATTAACCTGCCAGCGCTGAGCGATACCTTCGCACATTCAGCTTTCCTGACCTCTACCGTTGCTGTTGCCATTGCCGAAATCGGCGATAAAACCCAGCTGTTATCCTTGTTGCTGGCAGCCCGTTTCCGCAATAAAAGTGCGATTGTGCTGGGCATTCTGCTGGCTACGCTGCTCAATCATGCCGCTTCGGCCTGGCTTGGTGCCTGGCTCGGCAATTCCCTCACCGAGTGGTTGAACGGCAGCAGCGGCCGCCTGCTTCTGGCCGCCGGCTTTGCCGCCATGGCTATCTGGGTATTGGTACCGGATAAAGAAGACGACAGCACCGACACTCATCAGGCCTGGGGAGCCTTCCTCGCACCCTGGTACTGTTTTTCCTGGCCGAGATCGGTGACAAAACCCAGGTAGCGACGGTCTTGCTGGCCGCTGAGTTCAACTCTGTCCTCTGGGTCACACTGGGCACGACCTGCGGCATGCTGCTGGCGAACGTACCTGTGGTGATTTATGGCGAACGCCTGATGCGCCGTATGCCGCTGCATCTGGCCCGTTACGCCACCAGCCTGCTGTTTGCCATATTAGCGCTGTGGACATTGCTCAGTTGAGCAGGAGGCCCGTCAGGGCCGCATTCAAAGCGGCCCTGCCCTGCTACATCAAGCAATAAACAGGATCGAAACGATCTGTATTTTTTGTTTTTCCTGCTGTCGCGGTTTGGGTAAAACGCCTGTCCCATTGATGTTTCTTGCCGGAGCACGTCCTTGCAGCTTGCTGAAACCAGCCATGACGATCTGTTCGAAAGCCTTGCCACAGATCTGCAGACCCAGGGCTACGCCATCACCCATGATGCACTGCCATTGCTGATGTCATCCGGCCTGTTGAATCGAGTGGTCAGGCTACAACATGACGACTTTACTGCCGCCGGTACCGGACGCCAGCAACAGCATCAGCTCAATCAGTTTGTCCGTCGCGACAAAATCCGCTGGCTCAGCAATGACGATCCGGCCGAAGCCGCGTGGCTGGACTACATGGCCGAATTACAGCGCTATATGAATCGCCGTCTGTATCTGGGCCTGTTCAGCTACGAAGGTCATTTCGCCCATTACCAGCCCGGTGATTTTTACAAAAAGCACATGGATGCGTTCAAAGGACAGGCCAATCGGGTGCTGACCACGGTGTTGTATCTGAACCCTAACTGGGAGGTTCAGGATGGTGGGGAACTGGTCATTTATCAGGCCGAAAACCATGAGCAGGAACTGCTGCGCGTCAGCCCGCGCTTCGGCACGCTGGTGACGTTTCTCAGTGAGGACTACCCGCACGAAGTGTTGCCCGCTAAACGCGACCGCTACAGTATTGCCGGTTGGTTCCGCCTCAACAGCTCAACCCCACTCCGCGCTGACCCGCCGCGCTGACAACACGGTTATTACTGATTACTACGATCAAAGAACAACCGTCGCACAGGCGAAAGTACGCTATTATTTAATGCAATGAGGTGAGGAACCTCGGTGCATAGCCACGGATACCCGGCTGCAGAATTTGCGGAAGCGACCGTGCTGACAAAGCGCTTTTTAATTATTATTTTTATCCTTCTCAGTTGCAGTCAGAATGTGCAGGCAAACCCTGAACATTCTGACCTTGCCCAATATCCCCATGTGCTGATTCTGCATTCTTATCATCTGCAATTCCCCTGGACTCACCTGCTTAATGACACCATTCTCAGCAACCTTGAGTCACTGCTGCCCGGCGAAAATATTCACATTGAATTTATGGACGAGCGCCGTTACAGCGATAACCCACGAGTCCGCACTGAATTACTGCGGCTGTACAATCTGAAATACGCAGCACAACCACCGGATGTGATCGTGGTTAGCGATGATGCGGCTCTTAATATGGTTCTCAATTCTGATTTACCCTGGCTAAAAAAAGCGCCGCTGGTCTTTCTGGGTATCAACATACCGGAAAGTCATGATCTGAGCCGGCATCCGCAACATACCGGTGTACTGGAAGGAATGGCGATTGCCGAAAATATCGAATTTATCCGCACCCTGTTACCGCAAACCGATCACATTCTGCTGATAGCTGACCGCTCCGGTCTGGGGGCTTTAATGGCTGAAGAAGCCCGTAAACTGATCCGCCAGAAGCACTTTAAAGAGATAACGTTGTCGGTCTACGACGACTTTACCTTTGCCGAACTAGATCAGCATCTGGCCAGGCTGCCGGCCAACAGCGCCGTACTGTTTCTGACTATTCATAACGACCGCAACGGCGATTATTTTTCCTACGCCAAACACCTGCCCACGCTGAGCGCACACACGCCTGTACCAGTATTCGGTATGTGGGGCGACCTGATGATGGGCCAGGGCAGTATTGGCGGCATGATGCACAACGCCAGCAGTCAGGCTGAAATGGCGACGCAGATGGTGAAAGACATTCTTGCCGGAGTCCCCGCCAGCGCTATCCCAGTTATACAAAAAACGCGCTTTACACCACAACTGGATGAACGTCAGCGGCTGCGTTTTAACATTCCCGTCAGCCGTCTGCCCGCAGGTACCGAACGACATTTTCTGCCACAGGGTTTTCTTGCCACCCATGCCGTGCTTATCGGTGTTGGCCTGAGCATAATCGTTTTTCTGTCGCTGATTATTTTACTGCTGAGCCTGAATATCCGCCGCAGGGTACATGCCGAACAACAATGGCAGAACCTGCGCCATACCCTTGAGCAGCGGGTTTCACACCGTACAAATACCCTCAATCGTCAGAATCAGCAGCTGACCGAACTCAGTACTCAGCTGGCATTACAGGCCAATACCGATGCGCTCACCGGCATTGGCAACCGTCGCTATGGTGATGAACAACTGCAACAGGCAATGGCAGAAGCGCGCCAGGAAAATACCGCGCTGAGTCTGGCTCTGATTGATGTCGATTATTTCAAGCGAATTAATGACCAGTACGGCCACGAACGGGGAGATCAGATGTTAATTGAACTCGCCGGATTACTGAGCAGGCATCTGCGTCCGCAAGATATTCTGGTGCGTTGGGGCGGAGAAGAATTCATGCTGCTGCTACGCAATTGTCCTTTATCTCAGGCCGAAATATTATGCGAACGTCTGCGTCTGCAGGCGAATACTATTAATATCAGCAGCAATAATTTTCTTACCATCAGCATTGGCCTTTCCTGCAGCCGCTATGCTGAAAATACTGAGGAGCTGCTGCGCCAGGCTGACATCAACCTCTATACAGCCAAAACCCATGGTCGCAATAAAGTCATTAGTCCTTCTCAGCCGTCAGAATGAAAAACGCGACACAGACAACATAATGCGCCATCTGTCAGTACCGACGACGGCCGCCATGATAGACCACGGTTGTTGATCTACACTTCTCCGTATCACAGGCTGCGCTGAAACATTCACGCACCCCAATCCAGACAGGCCAACCATTCGATTGAATAACCGCGCCATGTTCAAGAAGCAGGAGATAGCTATGAAATGGTCTGACCTCGGGCTGGCAAAAAAACTGATGTTACCCATTGCCGTGCTGGGTAGTTTGCTCGCCGCGCTATCGGTTATTCAGATTTCAAATCTGAATAGTATTACTGCGGAATACAGCCATATTAACGAGGAATATCTTCCAGCCGTTGAGCTTACGCTCAATGCCGACCGGGATCTTTATCAGGCTCAGATCGCCGAGCGCTCCATTGCTCTGGGATTAAGCGCAGAGACCTATACTAAAATGCACGCCGAAAACCTGGATCAGGTCGCCACCCGCCTGAAAAAAATCAGCACCCTTCATGTTTCTCAGGAAGCCAAAGATCTGGCTCAGTCATTTCTCACTGCCTTTAATATCTGGCGGCCAAAGAGTGAAAAAATGGTGCAGCAGGCCGTTTCCGGTGGAATAACGATCGGCCAGGCGACAGAAATGAGTACCGGCAGTCTGGAAAAAGAATTTGAAACAATCCGCGAAACGCTGAATGTCTTAGGCGAAAAACTCGGCGAAGAGGCCAAGTCACTGCAAGTGAGCGCCGAGCATACTAAAAGTGCGGCGTTACGCAGCATCCTGATTCTGGTCGGTGTTGCTCTGCTGATTGCACTGTTAGTTGCCGTTTATTTTCCACGCCTGATTACCCGTCCGGTTAATGAACTGGCCAGAGTGCTTGGCCAAATGGCCGATGGTAAAGGTGATCTGAGCAAACGCATGCCGGATCTTGGCCGTGATGAAATAGGCCTGCTCAGCCATAATTTCAACCGTTTTCTCAGTGGTATGCAGCAGATGATTGGCACCATTCAGCAGGTTTCCGTGGATGTCGCCACCACCACCAATACCCTGAAAAAAAATGCGGGTGACAGTCAGCGTATCAGCGGTGAATACGCCGGTTCGATGGAACTGGTAGCCACCGCCAATCACGAAATGGGACTTGCTATCCAGGAAGTCTCTTCCAACACTCAACAAGTATCAGAAGAAGCCAAAGCCGCAGATAAATCGGCCCGTGAAGTGTCTGCGCAATTCCGTCAGGCCATGGAAGAAATCCAGGCGCTGGCCAATAATGTCGATAATTCCGGTGCGGTTATTCAGGAACTGGTGGCCGAAACCACGAACATAGCATCGGTACTGGATGTCATTAAAGGCATTGCCGAACAAACCAATCTGTTGGCACTTAACGCGGCCATTGAGGCGGCACGGGCAGGTGAACAGGGTCGTGGCTTTGCCGTTGTTGCCGACGAAGTGCGAACACTGGCCAGTAAAACCCAGCAGTCGACCGGCGATATTAATGTGATGATTGAAAAACTGCGCAGTGGTGTGGATCGTGCCGTTAATAGCATGAACGAAAGTCAGGCTAAAGCCGTCAGTACCGTCGAGTACGCCAGTAAATCAGAAGGAAATATTCGTCAGATTTCAGGCTCACTGCTCAGTATCAGTGATCGTATTCTGCAGGTTGCCTCTGCGATTGAAGAACAAACATCGGTTATCAACAACATTAACGAAAACCTCAGCAATGCCAAACACCTCAGTGATCAGGGCATGCAAAGCGCCAGCAGTATCCGCCAGGCGGTGGATGGACTTAATCATCAGGCATCCAGCCTGCGCGACGAGGTATCCAGTTTTACGCTGTAATCTTTCCTGCATCAGATAACAATAAAAGCCGGCTATTTATTCAATACCCGGCTTTTATTTTTCGCTTAAAAAAGATTATGTCTGATACTCTATCTCACGCTGGCGCCAGAGAAAGTACAGTACCGGAATCACCACCAGCGTCAGCAATAATGCACTGGCTGTGCCGCCCACCATAGGTGCGGCAATGCGGCTCATAATTTCCGACCCCGTTCCGCTTCCCAGCATCACCGGCAGCAAACCGACCGCGATGGTGGCGACGGTCATCGCAACCGGTCGCAGCCGCAACCCGGCACCGTCAATGACCGCCTGACGCAACTCTTCTTGCGTTACGCTGCGCTGTTGTTCTCCGGCCCGAATGACCGCCGCCTGATACGACTGATTCAAGTACACCAGCATAATCACACCAATTTCCACGGCGACACCCGCGAGGGCAATAAAGCCCACACCGACAGCCACAGAAAAATTAAAACCCAGTGCCCACATCAGCCACAAGCTACCAACCAATGCCAGAGGCAAGGTCAGTAAAATCATGGCGACCTCCGTCAAACGGTTAAAACTCAGGTACAGTAGCAGCGCAATAATGGCGATGGTTAACGGCACCACATACTGCAGCTTCTCTTTCGCGCGTTGCATATATTCATACTGTCCCGACCAGCGCAGCGAATAGCCCGCCGGCAGCGTCAGCTCACCGCTGTTCAGTGCCTGCTGTACCCGGTTCTGGGCAGAATCAACATAGTGGCCAATATCAACGCCGTCGATATCAATAAACAGCCAGCCATTAATGCGCGCATTTTCACTTTTAATAGCGGCGGGCCCCGCCTCACTGCGGATATCAACCACATCACCCAGCGTCACCAGCTGGCCATTTGGCGCGACAAAAAACAGCTGTTTTAATGCCTCAGGAGAATCACGGTACGCCTGCGGATAACGCAGATTAACGCCGTAACGCTCCAGCCCTTCGACCGTCTCAATGATATTTTTTCCGCCAATGGTGGTGGTAATAATCTGCTGCAGCTGCGCCACACTCAGACCATAACGCGCCGCCTTTTCACGGCGGATATCGAGGGTTAAATAACGGCCACCGGCGACCCGCTCAGCATAAGCTGAAACTGTACCGGGTATGGTTTTAATAATGCCTTCAAGCTGTTGACCGATAGCCTGAATCTGCTGCAGATCCGGCCCCGCGATTTTTAACCCGACCGGGGTTTTAATACCGGTCGCCAGCATATCAATACGGGTCTTGATCGGCATAACCCAGGCATTACTCAGCCCCGGAAACTGTACTTTTTGCTCCAGCTCCGCACGGATATCGGCGGTCGTTATACCATCACGCCACTGATCTTTTGGCTTCAGCTGAATAAAGGTTTCGATCATGGTTAACGGCGCCGGGTCGGTGGCGGTTTCAGCACGGCCGATTTTTCCCATAACGGTTTCCACTTCCGGCACACTGCGGATTAATTTATCGGTCTGCTGCAATAACTGCCGCGCTTCACCAATGGATAAACCAGGATAGGTGGTCGGCATATACATTAAATCGCCTTCATCCAGTGGCGGCATAAATTCGCTGCCGATATTTTTCAGCGGAAAAACACTGGAAAGAGCCAGCAGCGATACCACCAAAAGTAACGTTTTTGGCCACGCCAAAACCTGTTTAAGCAAAGGTAAATACAGTGCCTTCAGGGCGCGGTTTAGCGGGTTTTTATTTTCTGGCTGAATATGGCCACGGACAAAATAGCCCATTAATACCGGCACCAGGGTAATCGCCAGTATCGCCGCCGCGCCCATGGCATAGGTTTTGGTAAAGGCCAGCGGCGCAAACATCCGCCCCTCCTGTGCTTCCAGGGCAAATACTGGCAGAAAACTCAGGGTAATAATCAACAGACTGAAAAACAGCGCCGGACCGACTTCCTGTGCCGAACGACTGATCAGAGCCCAGCGTTCTCTGCGCTCCTGCTCCGGTTTTCGCTGTTCGGCTTCCAGGTGTTTATGCAGGTTTTCAATCATCACAATGGCACCATCGACCATGGCACCAATGGCAATGGCGATACCGCCAAGGGACATAATATTGGCGTTAATTCCCTGCCATTTCATTAAGACAAAGGCGGTCAGGATGCCCACCGGCAAACTCAGAAGAATCACCAGCGACGACCGCAGATGAAATAAAAACAACGCACAGACAATGGCAACCACAACAAACTCTTCCGTGAGTTTTTGCCATAAATTATCAATGGCACTGTCAATTAACCGGGTACGGTCATACACCGTGGTTATTTCCATCCCCGGCGGCAGCGAACTTTTTAAATTTTCCAACCGTTGTTTAACGCCCTCGATTGTAGCTTTGGCATTTTCGCCAAAGCGCATCACGACGATGCCGCCCACCACTTCGCCATCGCCGTTCAGTTCGGCAATACCACGGCGCATCTGCGGGCCGCTGCTGATAGTAGCAACGTCCTTCAGCAATAACGGCACACCGGCACTGTCGATACCCAGCGGAATATTTTCCAGATCAGCAATGCTGCGTATAAAACCGGTCGCACGCAGCATGGTTTCCGCTTCGGCCATTTCAATCACCGAGGCTCCGCTTTCCTGATTCGATAACTGCAGTGCATTCACCACCAGCGACAGCGGGATTTTATATGCTGCCAGCGCCACCGGATCGAGCTGAATCTGGTATTGCTTCACCATGCCGCCTAATGGCGCAATTTCGGCGACACCCGGCAGACTCTGTAATTCGAATTTTAAAAACCAGTCCTGATAAGCGCGCAAATCGGCCAGTGAGTGCTGACCCGTAGGGTCGCTCAGGGCATAAATAAACACCCAACCCACACCAGTGGCATCCGGGCCTAACTGCGGCCGGGCGGCTTGCGGCAAGCTCGGAGCAATCTGGCTTAAATATTCCAGCACCCGTGAGCGCGCCCAGTACAGGTCGGTGTCGTCATTAAAAATAACGTACACATAGGAATCGCCGAAAAAGGAAAAACCGCGCACGGTTTCTGCACCCGGCACCGACATTAATGCCGAGGTCATCGGATAGGTTACCTGCTCCTGCACCACCTCCGGTGCCTGGCCGGGGTAACTGGTTTTAACAATCACCTGCACGTCGGATAAATCCGGAATCGCATCCACCGGTGTACGCGATAAGGCGTAAAAACCGCCACCAACCAGCATCAGACTGAGCAGCAGCACCAGCAGGCGGTTGCGTACCGACCAATCAATGATGGCTGTGATCATGCATCACCTCCGCTGGCTGGTTATCGCTTTCCGGCAGCTTATGATCCATCTGTGAATGATCCATGTTCGAATGATCCATGTTCGAATGATCCATGTTCGAATGATCCATGTTCGAATGATCCATGTTCGAATGATCCATCTGCGAATGATCCATCTGCGAATGATCCTGCTCGTCATCAAAACGCTTCAGGTCGGCACCGATGGCCGACTCCGAATCCAGCATAAACTGTGCGCTGGTCACCACCTGCTGCCCGGCTTTTACGCCGCGCAGAATTTCAATGCTGTCACGCCCGCGACGGCCTACCACGACCGCCTGCGAACGGAAACGTCCGTCGCCCAATGCCAGCACTACCCGAGGCTGCACGCCATCATCAATCAGGGCGTTACGCGGCACCTGCAGTACCGGCTCACTCTGCTTCTGCAGTTGTGCCTGAGCAAAATCACCGGGACGCCAGTCACCGTTCTGATTATTCAGCAGCAGCCGCACGGTCTGGCTGCGCAGCTCGTTATTCAGTAGCGGATACACCACATCTACCTGCAGTTCGGCCGCCAGGCCATCACGGCGCTGCAGGTGTACGCGGTCGCCCGCACCGAGCCAACCGGCCATCGAACCCGGCAGGCGCACATCCACCCATAATTCGCTCAGGTCAGCCACTCGCAGCAGGGCCACGTCCGGCATGATCCGCGCACCGGGGGTCAGATTTAACTGAGTAATCACCCCATCCTGCGGGGCGACAATGGCAATCTGCTGGCGCACTTTGCGCTCGCTGCGCAGACGTTTCAGCCAACTGTCATCCACGCCCAGCGCCAGTAAACGGCTTTCCGCCGCACGGATCAGCGTTGATTGCCTTGCATCCAGTGCGCCCAATAATTCTTCCTGCGCACTGATAATGCGTGGACTGTAAAACTCAAACAGCGTCTGTCCGGCCGTGACCCGCTCCCCCACAGCAAACACCTGCTGACGACTGACCCAACCTTCACTGCGTACCTGAACCTGATGTTCACGCTGCGCATTCACCTGAATTTCTGCCAGTGCCAGCGCCTGCTGCACCAGCGGCGCCCGCTCGGCTGCAACACTCTGTACGCCCATATTCTGTACCACAGCAGGACTGATACGGATGGTGCCCGGCGCATCTTCGGTGTTGCTGTTATCGTCGGCATAAACCGGCACCAGCGCCATTCCCATTGGTGATAAACCCGGTTCCGGACGGCGATAATTGGGGTCCATCGGTGCGACCCAATACAACGGCTGCGGCTCTGCGACGGTACTTGTTGTTGTCTGATCTGTGTCTGTCGATGATGACTGCCACTGCATCAGACCGGCTCCCAGCCCGATACCTGCGGTTAACGCCAGCCATAACGGCGCGTGTTGTTTTATGTTCATATCATTTCATTCCTGTCGCTGTGCCGCGCTAACGGGAGGCAATTCAGAGGAGAATCCGGGGGCATAAAATTCAAGACGGATGGCGGTTTTGTGCCATTCACGCAAAAGATTCAGGCGTTCGATATCGCCGTTCAGACGTTCCATTACGGCGCGGATGACGTCGTTATAATCATCACGGTCCTGGCCATAACTGTTTTTGACCGCCTGTAGCTGGCGGTTAATCTGCGGCAGCAGGGTCTGGTCATAAAACTCCAGACGCTGCTGTTGCAACTGATACTGAGCCCAGTCATTACGCACGGCGCTGAGCAGCTGGCGCAGCAGCAGTTGCTGACGGGTTTGCTCAGCTTCGCGGCGGCGCACACTGGCGGCCACTTTGCGCTGGTTGCGCTCACCGTTAAACAGCGGCAGGTCGACACTCACTCCCAGAGAAACAAAATCGGCGCGATCATGGCCCATCGCATCCTCGCCGCGATAGCCATAACTGGCCTGGACGCCCCACTGCGCTTTGTCCTCCTGACGCGCCAGCTCAATATCTGCTGCCGCACTGGCGATACGGTTGTCGGTCTGTGCCCACAGCGGATGCTGCATCAATATGGCCGCCAGAGCCTGGTCATCGGCAATAGCCGTAGCGAACGCCAATGATGGCTGGAACAACGGCTCATCGTTCAACTGCAGCGGTGCCGAAGCCAGCGCCGGTGGCAACCATTCATTTAAACGCTGGCGCGCCGCCTGATACTGCTGCTGCAGATTAAGTAAGCGCTCACGGATGCGCTGGGTTTCAAGCTCGACGCGCAACAAGTCCTGCTGCTGCGGCCCACTGCTACCATTCAGCCCACTGGCATTACGGTAACGACGGTTAAGTACCGCCGCCTGCTGTTGCAGATGCTGTAAATGTTCGGCGGTCAGCTGCTCGGCGGCCTGCGCACGGGCGGCTTCGAGCCATAACAACGACACATCACGGCGCAGCTCACGCATCCGTAACGATTGCGTTTCATGGCTGAGCCCAGCCATCAGGCTTTGCTTTTTGGCCTGCCAATCCAGACTGTCGCCACGCGGCAGCATCTGACTGATCCCCAGCTGAATCTGGGTCATGGGCTCCTGTTCAAACGACCAGGAATCGGTGGGGAAATTCTGCGCATTCAGCGCAATTTTGGGGTTTGGCCAGTAACGGCTGGCCGCGCTGTCCTGGCGGAAGGCCTGCTCCAGCTGGCGCTGGCTGACCAGCGCCGGGTCAGATTGCAGGGCGTAAGTCCGGGTCTGTTCCAGGCTCAGCCCTGGCTCGGACGCCAGCGCTCTGGCCGTCAGCAATACACACAGAATAACCTGCGCGCACACAATGGCCTGCGCACGAGAGTGGCGGCCGGTAAAAATCGACATCATGGAATGCTCCACGTTCAGCAAACATCAAAAGACAACCCGCCACAAAAATGGCCGGCATTCAGTCAGAGTTGATCAGCTGAAAATGGGGGGACGCTGAGGCAGGGCAAGCACCACGGCAGCCGCCGGGCGTGGGGTATAGCTGGAGAAATTCTGTTGTTTGCTGCGTATAGCACGCGGCATATCCAACGTGATGGCAAAAGATGAACAGGCGCCGGAACAGCATGGACAGGATGCATCGCAATCCTGCAGCGCAGATGAATCCTGCGGCTGGCCGCTGTCGGTGTTCATCATGTCATGACAGGACGGCCTGTCGGCCATAGCGTGTTTGTCTGCTACTGACGAATGCTGAATATCGTCCATTGCCGTATCAGTACTGGCAACGCTATTCATCTGCCCCATCTGCCAGGCCATAAAGGCCTGACTGTTGGCGCTCAGCACCATTCCACACACCAACGACAGCACCAGCAGCCCATAAAGCGGGCGGCGCAGGCGGCGTCGGATGAATGAAAAGCGCAGTGTCAGCAAAATAAAGGCCTGTCAGCAGTGAGTTATAAACCGGGCGCTGAGCGCCTGGTGTTAAAAATAAGAAATCCAGGAAACAACACTATGCGTCTTCGCTACGCCCAACACATAGGCATAGCTCAATAACGCGATAAAAAATGCGCTGCGGCTGGCGCGCTTAATCGCGGCGGCACCAAAACCAATATACAGCAACAGACCAATGACTTTCGCCGTCAGCCAGGCTTCGGTCAGCGGATACTGGGCAATGCGGATACACAGCATAATGGCAAACACCAGCAGCAGCGTATCGAGCACATGAGGCAGCACTTTCAGCAGTTTGTTCCGCCGCCATACCGGGGCAAAATAAAACAGCATAAAACGACCGGCAAACAGCAATACAGTCAGATAAGCCAGGCCGGCGTGCGAGTGCTTGAGTACAGAATAATCCACGGTAATCCTTATGACGGCCGCCCGGGCCTGACCAATAGCATGCTACGGATACAGGTGGACGGGTCTGCTAAAAAATTTTCGCGAGCATAACAAGAAGTGCGCGGCGATTCACCCGTCGGGTATTGTCCAATACCAAACCTGGCCTGCATGGAAACATCAGACTTCAAGCCAGAAGGTTACCGGGCCATCATTGGTCAGCGACACTTTCATGTCAGCGCCAAAACGACCACTGGCAGTAGTAACCTGCTGTGCAGCCTGCTGCAGAAAATAGCGGTATAACTCATCGGCCAGATCCGGTGCTGCTGCACGGGAAAAACCAGGGCGGGTGCCTTTGCCGGTATCAGCGGCCAGAGTGAACTGCGACACCACCAGCAACTCATGACCACAATCGAGCAGACTGCGATTCATACGCCCTTCATCATCGGCAAAAATGCGGTAGTTCAGAACTTTATTCAGCAATTTATCCGCCTTGGCGGCCGTGTCTTCACGCTGCACGCCCAGCAAGAGCAAAATGCCAGCGCCGATAGCGCCGGTGGTTTCGCCATCCACCACCACGCTGGCGCTGCTGACGCGCTGAATTAATCCGATCATAAAATGCCGCCCTGTTTATACAAATCAGGGCGCAAAGGATAACGACTCAACGTACCGGCGCAAGCCTGTATGCGGCTTCAGTTACGGCTGATGGCGTGCAAACGCTGGGCAACGGCGGTGTAGTCGCGGCTCATATCATTCAGATGGCTGGCATCCTGTGCATTCTGTTCCGACAGACTGCGGATCCGTTCTGCCAACTGGTGAATTTCCTGCGCTACCCGGGTTTGCTCCTCCACGGCAGTGGCAATGGTGGCGGTACGCCCTTCGATATTACTGAAGGCGCTGACGATATCAGCAAAGCTGTCGCGTGCTTCCTGTGCCCGTTCGATGGACTGACGCGACAGCTCGCGGCTGTTTTCAATCACCTCGACACCAGAACCGGCGGCATTCTGCAGCTGAATAATCATCTGTTCGATTTCACTGGCTGAAGCCTGAGTCCGGCCTGCCAGGGTCCGTACTTCATCGGCGACGACCGCAAAACCGCGGCCCTGCTCACCAGCCCGGGCAGCTTCAATGGCCGCGTTCAGTGCCAGCAGGTTGGTTTGTTCGGAGATGGCTTTAATCACCGCCAGCACCGCGCCGACCTGTTGTGAATCGGTTGCCAGGCGTTCGATCACCTGCGAAGCATTGCTCAGCGCATCGGCCAGGCGGCTGATCGCTTCGCTGTTTTCTGTGACCACCCGCTGTCCCTGATCCACCACAACCCGCGCTTCACTCGCGGTCTGCGCAGCGGTCGCGGTATTTTGTGCGACTTCTTTGGCACTGGAAGCCATCTCGCTGACGGCGGTAGCGAGGGTATTATTTTCATCCAGCTGCGCATGGGCACGGCGGGTCAGCGTATCGCTGAGACCGTTCAGACCATCCGCCCCCTCGCGGATTGCTCCTGCTTCGGTACCGATATTATTCAGAATGCCACCGAGGTAATCGGCGTAATCATTCACCGCCTGGCGCAAGCGCCCTACTTCATCATCACGACTGACCGCCAGGCGCGTGCTGATCTGGCCATTCACCAGACTGCGCACCTGAGTGGTGGTTTCTTCCAGCCAGCCAATGATTTGCCGGCCAAACACAATCATTACCAGCACAAACAGCAGAATCAGTGGTACCAGACTGAGATACAACATCATCGACAGTGCACTCATGGTCTGCAAAGCCACGCTCTGCGGCAATAACATGCCTACCTGCCAGCGCTGATCTTCAAGAGTCGTCAGCACCATCAACGCCTGATCACCGGGCACGACCCCCGGCGGCACTGTAACGCCAGTGCGCCCAGCCTCCAGCAGGGTTTTCAACGGTGCCAGACTGCTGTCAGCGGCGGCCAGTTCATCCAGCGTTTTCATATTCAGCGACTGCGGACGCAATCCCGGCAGCGCGACCATGGTGCCTGTCTGATCCAGTACAAAGGGGTAGGCCTGGGCAATTTCACGATGTCGCTGCAGTAATTTACCCAACCCGCTGAGCATCAGATCAATGGTGGCAACGCCCCAGAATTCGCCCTGACGACGGATCGCAACCGTACAGGTAACCATCGGAGTGCCGGATACCGGATCGGCATAAGCCTCCGACCAGGCACACTGACCGGGCGCCAGGGTACGGCCAATGCTGTACCAACCTTCATTGTGGTAGCCGCTGCCGGCCGGGTCGTTATAGTCATTCAGCAACTGCAGTTTTCCCTGCGCATCCCGCGCCCAGAACAACGATGCCCGCTCGCGCGCCGGGTCCAGACGGCGCGGCTCTGGCCAGATACCGCCACCGGCAATGGCTCCGTTACCAAATTCGTCTACCAGATCGCGTAAATGTGCGCTGAATGTGGTCTCATCCAATGGCAGAGTCGCGGCTAATGCCGCCATACTGCGCGTCAGTGAGGCGGTGGCCTGCAATACGCCGTGAATTTCTGCGGCAATACCTTCAACCCGCAACTGAGCATTGTCCTGCGCTTGCTGATACAGACGCGGCTCGGCAAGATAGTGGGTAAGAAGAAAAATACAGAGGACCGCGCCCAACAGTAGCGTGACGCCGGCCAGCCATAACTTTTTACGAATCAACATAGAATGGGTCCGGAAAGATAGTTATTTTCAGTTTAGTGATAATTTCTGACCCATCTGATTAATCGACTAGAGCACAGCAGGATTACCATGACAAAAACGACATTGGCGTCACTCATTCTTTTATCAGCAGCCTGCACCAGCAGCCTGGCGACCGAGGTATATATTAGCCGTGATGCCAACGGTAATGTCGTCTTCAGCGATAAACCGGGGCAGAATTCAGAAAAGCATGCGGTGAAAGAACTGCCGTCCATTCCGGCGTATGTGGCGCCCCCCAGCGCCCATCAGCCAGCCAAGGTAAACGAGCCCAGCTTTAACTACACCAGCCTGAGCATTATTACGCCGTCTAACGGTCAGGATATTCCGACAGGCTTTGCCGGCAATGTGGAGGTGTCCGGAGTACTCAGTCCGGGGCTGCGCGAAGCCGATACCCTGTACCTGCTCGATAATGGCGAGATTATCCGTCAGGGACGTCAGACGGCTTTCCAGCTCACCAATCTGAGCCGCGGCGAGCATGGCCTGCAACTGGTGGTGCGCGATAAAGCCGGTAATACCATCATCAGCAGCAATCTCGTGACAATTTATGTGCAGCGCGCCTCGGTATTGAACCGTTCAGGCCGATAACCCACAAAGCACCAGAATGACGCACAGAAATATTGATCAGCACTATTTTTGTGCGCGTTTTTCTCCTGTATGTTCATTCATGTTCGACTTAGCTACATGAATCGCCTATCCCGGCGCTAATATTGTGCATCCCGTTTCATTACCCTTATAGATGGCTCAGTTTTTGCTGAAAGCCAGTTGCACAATGTTTTAGCGGCCTGACAGATGGCCATGGCAGCCCTCTGAGATAATCCTTAGCGGCGCAGCCTGACCCACGCCTCATGCGGCGTATTTACAGGCAGCAAACGGAGACAAGCATGCTGGCCAGCCCGATTATTAACCAACGTTTACTTGAACACCTGAACACCGGAGTTCTGCTGCTGGATGCAGACCTGACCGTTTTGTATATGAACCCGGCAGCCGAAGCGCTGCTGGAAATGAGTGGCAAGCGCTGCCTTGGCGTTCCCTTTTTCGAGCTTGCCATCGAATCGGAAGAAGCCACCACCGCACTGGAGCAGGCCATTATCACCGGCCACTCCTACACCAAACGCGAAGCCACCATTCAGCTGCACAACCAACAACAAATGACGCTGGATTACAGCGTCAGCCCGGTGTCTCATCCGGAGAGCCGTCTGCCGTCATTATTAGTGGAACTGCAGGGACGTGACCGGCTGATGCGCATCAGCCGTGAAGAGCAACTGATTGCCAAGCAGGAAACCACCCGCTCACTGGTGCGTGGCCTGGCCCATGAAATTAAAAACCCGCTCGGGGGTATCCGTGGTGCAGCACAGCTGCTGGAGCGTGCCTTACCTTCTGCGGATCTGAAGGAATACACCAACATCATTATTGAAGAGGCCGACCGCCTGCGTGATCTGGTCGACCGTCTTCTTGGCCCGCGCCAGATTCCGAAACAGGAGCAGGTCAATATTCACGAAGTGCTGGAACGCGTCTGTCAGCTGATTGATGTAGAGTCCGGCGGACGCATCAATATTGAACGTGACTACGATCCTTCCATCCCTGAACTTGAGGCCGACAAAGGCCAGCTTATTCAGGCGCTGCTGAATATCTGTCGTAACGCCATGCAGGCAATGCTGGAAGCGCAACCGGCGCTGGAACATCCGCAGCTGAGTTTACGCACCCGTACCGTACGCCAGTTTACCATTGGCCATCATCGTCATCGTCTGGTCGCACAAATTGATATCAGCGATAACGGCCCGGGCATTCCCGAAGAGCTGCGTGAGAATCTGTTTTACCCTATGGTCAGCGGTCGCGCCGATGGCACCGGACTGGGTCTGTCCATTTCTCAATCCATTATTAATCAGAAGAACGGCATCATTGAATTTGTCAGTGACGCCAGTAAAACCATCTTCTCTATTTATTTACCTCTGGAATAACTATGAGCACTGTCTGGATTATCGACGACGACAAATCAATCCGCTGGGTTCTGGAAAAAGCGCTGGAACAAGCCAACATTGCCACCCGTGTATTTGAACAGGCAGAGCCTGCACTGGCCGCATTAAAGCGCGAACATCCGGACGCTATCATCTCCGACATCCGCATGCCGGGCATGGATGGTCTGGCACTGCTGCGCCATGCCCATGAAGCCCACCCGGATTTACCGGTTATTATCATGACCGCCCATTCCGATCTGGAAAGTGCCGTATCGTCTTATCAGCAAGGGGCATTTGAATATCTGCCCAAGCCATTTGATGTGGACGAAGCCGTCAGCTTAATTAATCGTGCCATTGCGCATTTTGCCGAATTAAATGCCAATGCTCCGCAGACAGAAGAAGAAACCGAAGAGCACGAAATTATTGGTGAAGCTCCGGCCATGCAGGAAGTTTTCCGCGCCATTGGTCGTTTGTCGCAATCCAATATTACCGTGTTAATTAACGGTGAATCCGGTACCGGTAAAGAGCTGGTTGCCCATGCTCTGCATAAACACAGTCCACGTGCGGCACAACCTTTTATCGCGCTGAACATGGCGGCTATTCCAAAAGATCTGATCGAATCGGAATTATTCGGTCACGAAAAAGGCTCGTTTACCGGGGCCGGTGGTCAGCGGCGCGGGCGCTTTGAACAAGCCAATGGCGGCACCCTGTTTCTCGACGAAATCGGTGATATGCCGGCCGATACCCAGACGCGCTTACTGCGGGTTCTGGCGGATGGTGAATTCTATCGCGTCGGCGGTACCACTCCGGTCAAAGTGAATGTGCGCATTATTGCCGCCACCCACCAGAATCTTGAAGGTCTGGTGAAAGAAGGTCGCTTCCGGGAGGATTTATTCCACCGCCTTAATGTTATCCGTATTCATCTGCCGCGCCTGGCCGACCGTCGCGAAGACATTCCCAAACTGCTGTCGCACTTTTTAAAACGTGCCGCAGAAGAACTGGAAGTCGAAGCCAAAACCCTGCGCAGCGAAACGGAAGATTATTTAAGCTCGCTCGACTGGCCCGGCAACGTCCGCCAACTGGAAAATACCTGCCGCTGGATCACCGTCATGGCGTCCGGCCGTGAAGTATTAATCAGTGATTTACCGCCGGAATTACTGGAGCAGCAAGGCAGCATTCATACCTCAGGCAACTGGGAACAGGCGCTGCGCTTCTGGGCTGATCAGCAACTGGCAAACGGCGTCACCAATCTGTTGGATACCGCTGTACCGGTATTTGAACGCATCATGATTGAAACAGCACTCAAGCATACCGCCGGACGCCGTCGTGATGCCGCAAACCTGCTGGGCTGGGGACGTAATACGCTGACCCGTAAAATCAAAGAACTGAATATGGACGGCCACGGTTCGGATGATGACGACGACAGCGACGAGTAATGCAGGTTCTTCGGTCAGGCCTCAGGGCCTGACTTCACGCCAGTAAATCACCCGGTCATGGCCACGGTAAATACCAAAGGTAGCCGTGGCCTGCGGGTCGTCCAGCGAGCCGTTACTATCAAAATCATCCTGCAGCCATAAAGGCACATTAAAGCCAACCGTTGCCGTACCGGTATCCGGTGTACCAGCGTGTAAAACCGGCGCCTGTAATAACACCGCATCGGTATTACGGCCACGGATTAATGTCCGGCTGTTACCCTGCACACTGGTCAGCGTTGACGGTGACACACTGGCATCGGTGCTGCTGTCGTAACTCCAGCAACTGTCATCGCTATTCTGCACAAAGCGTCCGCCAGAAAAATATTCTGCCCGTGCCGGCATCAGTAAGTTTTGTGTTTCCGGGCCGTAACTGTCTTCCAGCCATAAGCGCCCGTAACGCAGTTCAAAAGCAGACAAGATATTCAGCGCTAAAGGGGCTGTAATATCGGCACCGTCGGTATCGGAAAAACTGTTTAATGTTAATGCCAGATCCGGAATAAACGGGTCAACTTCAGCTCTCAATTCTTTAGTGTACGTAAAGCGGTCATCCAGCGCATTGAGGGTGTAATTCAGAATGCCTGCCGCAGCGGTGGTCAGGCTGCCGGCATTAATCACTGTTGACAGCGAGATGGGTAAACCATCATTGGCCAACGCGCTGCTGTCTTTAGTCGGCAGAGAAAATATGGCTGGGTTCAGTGGTAACTTCATAAACCCGGCCTGAGTATAATTCTGCGTCAGATTGTTTGCGGCATTCTGCGCCTGAATTTCCACAACCGGGGCCAATTGCCAGTTAATATCCTGGCCGCTGTAAGCAAAAGCAGAATCCGTACTGCAATACGGCTGCAACTGCCCGGAGAGCAATTCACTGACGTTGAAATGATGCGGATAAAAACGCCCGGTCGGAGTACTGACGGATGGAGGCAAAGTTACACCATGATAATTGCTGTCCGGCGTTAAACGGATATTAAATACGCCGACTTCTGATACATTCGCTGTCAGAATATTTTTGTTATCAGTGGCAGCACTGTGATTATATTGCGCCGGATTGAATACGGCATTCACACCGCCGGAGGGTGCAACCAACTCGGTACTCAGAGCCATATTATTCAGTGCGAAACTGGGGGTTGGCGTATTATCGCAAAAATCAGAATCGCCAGCTTGCTGCCAGCCGACTGCAGAAATATTCAGATTAAAATTATCACCGGCTTTAACAAAAGCCGGACAATCAGCATAGGTTGCAGGAGCTGCAGGACTGCACTCACCGGCATTGGCATCGGTCTGAATACAGAACCCTGCCGGGTAACTGACAAAACGGTCGTTGCCACTCATGGTTAAACCGCTTTCTGCACCCGTTCCGCTGTATTGTACATTCAGCTGCATCAGCCCGGCATCGGCATAGTTAATGGTCAGAGGGGACTCGCCATCAGCATCAAAATTCAGCGTTAAAGTGACCGCTGATGCAGAAATATCACCGATGGCATTGCCATTAACACTGACCGGCCAGGAAACAACGCGAGAGGTATTATCCGGACTGATATATTCCGAGTTAAAAGCAATATCACGACTGACACCGGCAAACCCCGGCACACAAGCCCGGGTAACTTCGTCTTTTTTCACCGCCTTTAACAGCACATTACTGGCGCCAAGCCCCGCTGCAAAATCCGGTATATCCAGCACAAAACCGGAATCGGCAAAGGTCATACTGCAATTGGTGGATAATGCTCCCCCATCACGCGAGCACAGATTGCTGGTAAATGCCTGCGATACCGGTACTGATGACAGCACCTGAAGATTGACCGTTAGCGGATTATTCTGCCGTAAAGAAAGCGTGGTTGAACCACCACTGAAGGCTTGTACATCGCCCCCCTCCCAGCCAGAAGGGCCCAGCGTAACGGTCACCGGATCGGTATATAAACTGGAGCAGCTGGCGTTCGCACAGGCGCGGATCAACACGTCCTGTGGGGAACAGGTTAATGCGCTGCTGGCGTAATCCAGTTCAAAATGATGAACGATTGGGCCAATAGGATTAATGGTATTGGCGCACACCCGTAACTGATCAATTTCGTGGTAATTACTCGATGCACCGGTTGAACCGGTTAACGATAATAATAAATTCTGCGGAATAGCCGCCTGACCATTCAGGTTGGCGATATTAACCGGCGCAACCAGAGTAACAAAGCCGGCACCGCTATCGCGTTCAACGCTGATAATGGATTGTCCCGCCGTGCGTGAATCAATGGTAAAACGATAACGATGAGCCGGGCCACCGGCAGACGATGTCGGGCGCTGATCAACGCCTGGAGATAAGCTGTTGGTTCCGGTCAGATAGCGGTAACCATTACTGCCTGAACCGGAGCCGCGTACGGTAATACTGTCGGCACGTGCTCCCGGCCCACCAAGACGTCCTTCCGTCGGATTAGAAAAGTTGCCGTACTCATCCAGGCCAATGCCAAGCCAGCCACCGGCAAAGCCGCTGTCGCCGTTATCCCGTTGTGCATAGCCTAATGATCCGCCAAAGCTTCCGGGCTGCGGCGTAATACTGGCATCCGAAAATACAACCGTAATACCATCGGCCCCCGAACCGCCGCTGGTTGACCAGGCATAATGAGTAAACTCAATAATCACAATATTATCGGCGGCGGGAAATAAGCGCTGCAACGTCGAAGCGGTCGATTGATAGGTTACATCCTGCGTTAAACGCAGACGATTATTCACCGGAACCGGAGTAAAACCGCCAGAAACGGCCGAGGTTACCCAGTCACTGTTATTGGCACCGCGGTTAAAACCGTCGTTAAAACAGGTTAAAGGCGCACTGCCGGTAATGCGCAGATCATCCAGATGGAAATAATCAAAGGGACCACTGTTGCCACCGGTCTGGCGAAAGCGAAACTGGAAATTACTGCTGAGAGCTCCGGAAGGTAACGCAAAAACACTGTTACCACTGGCACCCGCCGGACCATTACCGGTAATCGTCTCCAGTGGCGTCCAACCACCAGAGCCGGTTCGGAATTCAGCCACCAGGTCTTCGTTATTGTCCGGATTTTCACTGAAACTGTCATCACCGCGCCGCCACCAATATTCCAGTGTCACACTGGCATAAACACTTAAATCCAGCGTTTTAAGCTGTACATTGGCAATACCACTGCTGGTATAGAGTGAGCGCGTCGGGCTGTTGGATGTCGCAGAAGATATTCCGGCATCACCGCCGGAAGACGTCGTAACACTCCAGTCGCCACCCAGAAAGCTTCGCTCAAAATCGTCACAGAAAATAACATCACTGCCACCACAATAGCCTGCGGTTTCGGTCAGCATGACATCATCAACATGCCAGTAATCGTTATCCGCGCCACTACCCCGGTCAAGCTGAAAGCGGACACGTAAACCGGTATACATCGCTTGAGCGGGTAATACATATTCAGCCAGACCAGACTCTCCGGGCGTGCCATTACCGTCAAAACGATCCAGTTCTACCCAGGTAGTGTTGTTCAATAAAATCTGTACCGTCAGGTCTTCATTACCATCCGGATCTTCACTGAAACTGTCATCACCGCGCCGCCACCAGAACGATAATATGGCACCGGCCTTACCTGCCATATCAAAAGCGAGTGTATCGACCGTTACCGTATTCCAGCGCAGAAACAGACTGCGCGACGGAGAGTTTGCGGTGGCACTGCTGATACCGGTATTGGTGCCACTGCTAGCCGCCCAATTGCCCCCCAGATTGCTACGTTCAAAATCATCACTGAAAATAACATCGCCGGGAGCAGCGTAAACAGCTGCACTGCATAACAGAAAAAAGAGTGAAAACAGACCGATAACAGCGCGCATTATTTGACTCTCACTTCGGTTGTACGCCGGGCGCTGTCGGTACCACTGCCACAGATGCCGTCTGATGTCAGCGTAAAATAAACCTCACTGCCAACTGCGATATTCTGACAATCAACAGTAACGCTGCAGTTAGTTAAGCCATAAAAAGAAGACGGCGAAGAAAAAGTGTGCGCATAAAATGGTGTTGTTGCACAGCTTCTGCCCGCACTGCCATCCGGCGGCAGGAGTAAATTAAGACTGAGTTGCAATCCGGACTCTGCCGCATAAAACGCGCGCTGCGATTGTAACTGCAGGCTGCTTCCCTCGCTGCTGCTTTGCTGCAATTGCGCCATCGCCGCAATAACCAATGCCAGTACCGTAATCACAAACACCGCCATCGGCAAACCAAAACCCGATTGCCGACTAACCACAGAAAATCCTACACCAGACTCAGGGAACATTGCGGATCTGTACCTCCTGCGTTTGTTGCAGTTGATCATTACTGGACAGGTTTTCCAGCACATAAGAAAACGTCACCAGACCATTGCGCTGCAGTGTCGGCGGCAAGTAACGGAAATTCAGCGAATTATTTTGCAGAGGGTAGGCCAGCACATCGCGACCTGCCGCTTGTGATGCTGGCAACGCTGCCTCCAGCGAGGCGACATTGGCAATAAAACCATAATTACGGAAATGGTAAAGAAAACTGCCCTGCTGACAAACCGCTTCTGGCGTTGTAACCAGATAAAATCGTCTGACAGGTGAGTCCGATAAAAACTCATGGGCGGATGACAAACTGACCGTAACCGCAGCCGTGCCTGAAGTACGGGCAGGCAAAGTAGCAACGGCCTGCGTTAATGCACCACTGGCCGATGGGTTATACAGCTCAGCAGAATTGATGGGGTAAATCGCCACATAGCCAGTGTTTGCCAGAGTCTCCGAAACCGGTACGGCAGAAAAACCAGTAATTGCCGTATTCAGTGCAAGATCGGTGTAAACAGACGCAACGTTCACCGGAATAAATTCTATACAGCGGCCGTCGGCTGTTGTGCGAATACTGCCCGGTAATGCCGGACGCAATAAACGGCTGATTTTTTCACTGATCACGCTGCTTGTCGCGGCCAACTGCTGACGAGCCCCGCTGTCGAGTAACATCCGTGCACTTTCACCGATAAAGCGCACAGAAATAATGGCTAATACGCTGCCTACAACAAGAACAATCAGCAACTCGATCAGCGTAAAAGCCTGCCCTTTTGATCTCGGCGGAAATTGCATTAAAAATTACCTTTATAAGCCGTAAAACGGCTTATCCGACCGTCAGGTGCCGTAATCGCCAGATCAATTCTTTTTGCTCCGCCCGTATTAATGCCTAACGAGTTATCGCAATTCACATCGACACTGACGCTATAGCCACTGTATAGCCCGGCCAGGGTCTGATCGATTAAAGCCGGATCTTCGGCATTAATACTGTTGTAGTCATCCACATCATCGTATTGAGCACGGCTTTCACCATCATCGGTAATACGGCAAACGCCGTTATACGGTGGAACACCGGCAGGGCCGGTCGCTTCGTCAAACTGACGGGCCAGTATTTCATCCAGATAAATCTGCGCCAGACTGGTTGCACGGCTCTGCAGTAACGCATCAGCACTGCGGCCGGATAACAGCGAAAATACCCGCAGGCTACCCACCAGCGCCACGCTGATAATAATCAGCATGATTACCAGTTCGACCAATGTCAGTCCCTGCTGCCTGTTCATAACACCGCGCCTGAAAATAGGAATAACAAAGCTTCTGAACACTTTTGCATCATTGATTCAGATATACGTTAAAAAATACCTTAAACAAAGGTCACTTAAGTTTAGCTGATCAGGGCTGACACGTTGCCGGATATGCAAAACCACTGGCGGCAAGACACAGGGGATGAGTGTTTTCAGATGTGAATATAAACTGATGGGTACTGCATACAGAGGTATCGCTGGCAAAGGTAAAACTACTGCTTTGGCCATTACTGAAGGCCGAACCATTAAGACTGAGAGCAGCGTTGTGACGAGGAGCCTGACGCTCCTTAAATAACACCGCCCCCTGACTGAGATTAAACAGCCACTCATCGCTGGTTTGTTCTACGGTGAGAATAACAGGACTGGCACTGACATTGGCCAACGCCCGCTGTTGGGCAAGCAGAACCATCGCCTGTAGCTGATCGCGGGCGCTTAACGCAGAAAAACTATCCGGACGGGAAAAAAGACTGCTGCCAATGGCACTGAGCACCCCAAGCAGAACCAGCACCATCACCAGTTCTACCAGGGTAAAGCCCGATAAGTGCGCTTTCATTACAACCGAGGATTAGCAACCATTAGTGGTTGCAGTAATCACCGGACTCAAAACTGCCGGTGTACCGCCCGCATTGGCAGCCTGATAGGTTACAGTGCAGTTGGTTCGGGCCGGATTAAGATTAAAGGTTGCCGTCGTACCTGCCGTAGCGGCGGTACCGGATGGCACGTAATCGCTACTGATTTGAGCCGCAGCAATAATACCTGCTGCGTCAGCTGTCGGATAACCATCAACCATCGTAATCGTCTGCCCTTCCAGACTGACACTGGCACCCAATGCTGCACCATTAGCCAATTGTTGTGCATGAGCAATATTCGCCGCTGAACGCATCGCACCTGCCAGAGCGTTCATACTGGCTGTTCGTGCATCACCACCAAAATCGGCAAAACGGGGCAAAGCAAAAGCCGACAGCACGCCGAGAATCACAATTACCATGATCAGTTCGATCAGTGTAAAACCTGCTTGTTTTTTCATATTCCGACTCCTGCTTGCTTATCGGATAAACCAAGTGACCCGGCCATTGGCCGCGTTATATTCAATGTAAGACTGACTTCCGTTTTCTTCCTGCCCGCCGGCGTCTTTGCCTGCGGTTTTTCCGCTGTTTATCGCCGTTACTTTGACGTAGCGACAAACACCAGATATCCAGAGCACACGATAGCTGTCTGCCGGCGCGTGTTCGTAAGCGGTATACAGCGGTGCCGCCGAGTCCTGCAGCAAAGCCTGCCATAGGCGTGCACAACGGGCGGTTGCGGCAGCAGACTCTGATGCTGTTGGTATGCTGTTCAGACTGCCTGTTACTGCCGTTGCAGAAGCGGTGTCAGCATCCTGCGGCCAACCCATGGCCGATACCGAAACATCGCCTCGACCAAAGCCGGCAAGTTTATTCACCGCACCCGGTTGTCCATCCAGATACCAGCGTTCATGTACCTTCAGCACCGCGGCTTTTAAGCTACTGCCCTGAGCAATCACTTCGGCCCTTCTGGCATCATCCAGCAAGCTGTTGTAGCGCGGTAACAACAATGCAGGCAGCAAGGCCAGCAAAGCGATAGCGACGGTAAACTCCAGCTTGGAATAAGCACACCACTGACGGTAACCGACACAATCCATAAGCCTATTGAAACCTTAGCTCAGTGATTTTTTTTTGCCGTTGCTATTTACGAAACAAAACATAATTTCTCCTGTTTTCAGTGACTTATTACTTTTAACAGCACATTAACGACCTGTTGCCACACGACTGAGATCCCAAATCGGCAGGAAAACCCCCAGTGCAAGTATCAGCACCATTACACCCAGAAAAACCAGCAGAATGGGTTCAATGGCATCGGCCAGCCGCTTCAGATCGTAATCAATTTCCTGCTCATAAAAATCAGCGACTTCATCCAGCAGACTGTCTATTGAACCGGTCTCTTCCCCCACTGACATCATCTGCAATACCAGCGGAGTAAACAGGCCGGTAGCAATGGCGGTGTTGGTCAACCGGTCACCGCGTTCAATACCGTGCTGCATGCTTTTTACGGCAGCTCCGATAAAACGGTTGCCGACACTCTCGGCAACAATGGAAAGCCCCTGCAGGATAGGTACACCAGCCGCCATCAGCATGGCGAAAGAACGGGAAAAACGTGCCAAAGCAATGCGTTCAAAGATGCTGCCCAATATGGGCATCTTCAGTTTCTTCTCATCCCAGAACAGTGCGCCCTGCGGGGTTTTGATGTAATACCTGAAAGCAAAAAAAGAAACACTCAGCATCACCAGCAATAACAGCCAGTAATCCTGCATAAATTGCGACGTGCCCATTAACACCCGGGTTGCCCACGGTAATTCGGCACCGAGGTTGTTGAACACATTACTGAAGCTGGGAATGACGAACATCGTGATCACGACCATAGCAATACCGATACTGCCGACGACCATGGTGGGATAACGCAGCGCGGCTTTAATCCGTTTACGGGTTTCACGCTCCATTTCCAGATGCGAAATCAGTTTCAGTAAGGCATCCGATAAATGGCCGGTGGTTTCACCGATATGCACCATGCTGACAAAAATAGGCGAGAAATACTGCGGATACTGCCGAAACGCCGTGACCAGATCCGATCCGGAGACCAGTGAGTGATTAATACCGTTGAGCGTATTTTTGATGGCCGGATTGACCGACGACTCTGCCAACCCGGTTAACGCACGAATAATAGGAACACCCGCTTTGCTCAGCGAATAAAGCTGTCGCGTGAGCAGGATTAATTCATCCGCACTGATACGCTCGCGTGACCACAGCGTCATATTGAATCCTGACGACTCCTGAACCTCTTCGGCTTCATCCAGTGCCAGTACAATAATCTGCTGTTGTTGCAGCTGATCCAGCGCTGACTGGCTACTGCCGGCCGCAATCACACCATTAACCGCCTGCCCGCGATGATCCCGGCCACGGTATACAAATTCAGCCATGGCTCAAATCCTCTTCCAGCGCAGCCGACACACGGAAGACCTCTTCCAGTGACGTGACACCGGCGCGGGCATAATCCAAGGCACACAATGCTAATGAACGGAATCCACTCTGGGCCGCTGCTTGCTCGGCAAACAGCTGGGCATCATCGTGACGCAATGACGCCACCAGATCCGGCGTCATTTCCAGCAATTCGTAAATACCGATTCGGCCCTGATAACCGGTATTGTGGCAATGGTGGCAACCACGACCACTGAGATAATTGTGAGTACCGGCACCCGGCTCCAGAACGTCCAGCCAGGATTTTTCCTGAGCATCCATGACATGCGGCTGCTGACAATGGCCGCAGAGTTTTTTTACCAGACGCTGAGCCACCACAGCCCGCAATGAAGACGCCACCAGATAGCGGTCGACTCCCATATCCATTAAACGCGCCACGGTTGATACCGCATCGTTGGTGTGCAGAGTCGATAACACCATATGGCCTGTCATGGCGGCACGCAGACCAATTTCTGCGGTTTCGTGGTCACGGATTTCGCCGACCAATACAATATCAGGGTCCTGACGTAACGCGGCGCGCAAGACCGTCGAAAATTCCAATCCGACTTTACTGTTCACCTGAACCTGATTCACCCGTGGCAGGCGATATTCAATCGGGTCTTCCGCCGTAATAATTTTTTTCTCAGGTTGGTTAAGCACACTGAGCGCCGCATACAGCGTCGTGGTTTTACCACTACCGGTCGGGCCGGTAACCAGTATCAGTCCGTGTGGCCGATGAATCAGATATTCAAAGCGTTTCTGCAATCGTGACGGCATGCCCAGCGTTGCCATACTGAGCATTCCGGCGCTTTGATCCAGTAAACGCATCACAACCGATTCACCAAACTGCACCGGCATGGTCGAGACACGCACATCAATATTTTTATGGGAGACACGAATATTAAAACGCCCGTCCTGGGGCAGTCGTTTTTCGGAGATATCCAGGCCGGACATGATTTTCAGGCGGGACACCAGCGCTGAAGACACACGCTTTTCTTTCATCACCTGCTCTTGCAGCTCACCATCAACACGCAGGCGGATACGCAGTTGGCTTTCTTCTGGCTCAATATGAATATCCGATGCTTTAATCTGCACCGCATCTTCAAATAAGCTCTGTAATAAACGCACAACCGGTGCTTCGTTCACATCCGATGACTGCGCCATCTGATCAATATCAAACTCGCTGCCGCGTAACTCGCCCTCCAGCTCTCCGGCGATGGTCGCCATCTGTTCCTGACGGCGGTAAACCGTATCCAGAATCGACAGCAATTCCTGCTCACGGATAAAAGCCGGATATATCGGCGTTTTCAGAATTCGTTGCAGATCGTCAATGACCATCAGATCGGTAGGATCGGCCATCCCCACCAGCAACCCGTTTTTTTCTTCGGAAAGCACCAGACAGCGATAACGCCGGGCATGAGTTTCCGGCAGGCGCTGCACAAGATGGTTATGAATCCGGAAACGGGCAAGATCAATAAACGGATAATTAAAGAATGCTGCCAGGGTGCGCAGCAACTCGTCTTCCTTAATAAAACCAAGATCGGTAATAGCACGACCCAGTTTTTTACCGGTTTTTTTCTGCTCTGCCAGAGCCTGCTGCAATTGATCTTCGCTGATTAATTGCTTTTCCAGCAGCAGATCCCCGACACGAACCCGTTTACGACTGGGAGCTTCCATAATTTACCTTAAACGTCTTAATTTTTGCTCAACCCAGCGCTGCTGGGCAGGCGTCAGCCGATTCTGTTGATAAAGACCTTCCAGCACACTGCGCGCCTGTTGTGTTCGTCCGGCCGATTGCAGTGCCTGCGCCAATGCCAGCGGCCAGTTAACCACTTCCGGCTGTAACAGAATAAGCTGCTGATACACCCGGGCCGCATCCTCAAAACGGCCAAAAAGATGCAATCCCGGTGCGGCGACTGCCAGCCAATAGGGATGCAGAACGGAAGTATTCTGTGCGTATAACTGCAGAAACTTATCCTGTGCTTTTTGCTCCAGATAAATGCGTAATTTAATCGCCAGATAGTCCTCACGAATCTCTATGGCCAACGCCTGATCAACCGCAGACAACGCCTGCGAAAATTGTTTCACCGCCATATATTCCGTGGCTTGCCGATAATATTGCTGCGCCTGCTGGCCACTGCGCACAACCGATGAACGGCTTTCGCTGACGGTATTCGTTGTGTTGAATGCGCTGCTGTTTTTTGTTGCAGCCGCAGCAACCGCAGGTTTTATTTTTTGTGTTTCAAGCGCACGGATGGAGGACTGTGTTTTTTCCGCTGCGCTGGAGCGGGACCTATCCGCTACGCGCTGAACAGCAACAGGTTCAGCAGCAACAGTTTCTGCAATAATGGGATCGGCTGCGGCTTCGGGAGCAAATGGTACAGGGGCTTGTACGCTCAGAGCTTCAGCTTGCTCCGCTGCATAGTTGTTATCCCTCAGCACTAAGGGTTTGCCTGGCTGTTTTTCTGCAACAAAGGATGTCACCGGAGTAACGGTATTGACGGTGCTGGCTGCTTCAGGTTGAGAAGCATCGTGATGTAAAAAATAGAACACAGCAGGCACGAATATCAGTGCAGACCAGAGCAGCGGCTGAATAGACTTAATGCTGAGTTCTTTTAGGGAAAACGCACCAGAGAGTGCTCGCTCTGAAGCAGAATATGCCGTACCGGAAGCCGCAAGCGCGGCGGATTCATGGCTCATTTGCAGAGCGTGCGGTAATGCCGACGGTACAGCATCACGCTTATCGATATCCTGCAGCACCTGATGCAGCAGGCTCATATCAACACCAGAATCACGGCGGCGCAAACGGTTGAAAGGCGTAACCAGGACCAGTCCGGCGCAAAAGGATAAGCGCCTTCGGTATCAGCAACCGCTTTAGCCACATGACGCGCTTCCAGCTGACGACAGCCATTGCCATAACCCACCAACAGCGTTTTTGCGGCAAGAATGTTAACCAAACGGGGAATGCCACGACTGGCTTGCCATAAATGTTTAAGTGCCGAAGTCTGAAACAACGGCATGCCACGGTAACCGGCAACGCTCAGACGCTGTTGCAGATACACCGCCAGTGTTTCACTGTTATTTAATGGCCGCAGGTCTGCACTGTAAGTAATACGCTGCAATAACTGCCGGAAGCGGGTCGTGGCCAGCGTGTTATTCAGCTCGGGTTGGCCGAATAATACAATCTGCACCAGTTTTTGCCGCTCGGTCTCCAGGTTGGAAATCAGCCGCAGCGCTTCCAGCGTGTCTTCTGGCATACATTGCGCTTCATCAATAATCAGCACCACCGGCTGACCGGCCAGAGCGAACTGCAGCAGGCACTGCTGAATGGCCTCCTGAACCTGCAGGTCACTTTTATCATCGGCATTTAATGCCAGCTCATGAGCAATGGCACGCCACAGACCGGCAGCCGATAACGCTGGATTAGGAATATACGCACTGCGCACGCCATCACTGGCCAGCGCATTCAGTAAGCGGCGGCACAATAGTGTTTTACCGGTTCCTACTTCGCCGGTAATTTTGATAAAACCCTCACCCGACGACAGCGCAAACAACAACAATTCAAATGCCTGCTGCTGACTGGGCAGTTCCACATAAAAATCGGTATTCGGCGTCAGGCCAAACGGTGGTTGCTTAAACCCGTAAAACTGCTCACAAGCCTGGCCCAGCTGAGTCATCTGCACACTTACCTCCGGGCGGGCATAAGCCGCGAATAGCGCTGGTTCAGTTCGTCAATCTGTTCTCGTGTCAGTGCTGAATCAATCACCTTGGGCTGAATCAGAATAACCAGCTCGCTCTGCACGATTTCTTCCCGGGTCTGGCGGAAAAACCAGCCCAATAACGGAATATTCCCCAACCAGGGCACGCTGGCATCGGTGCGTACTTTGCGGTTTTGCATCAGTCCACCAATAACCACCACCTGACCGGAACGGGCACGGACAATCGAATCGGTTTCGCGGACCGTGCTGTAGGCTAATGGCAGCGTATAGTCATCGTTATTCAGCTGTACTGTTTTAACTTTTTCTTCCACTTCGGTGACGGTCGGATGAACGTGCAGTGTGACTTCCTGATCTGAGCCAATCTGTGGCGTGACATCCAGCGCAATGCCAGAGAAAAACGGTGTTAATTCAATATCCGGGGTATTCGAGCTGCCGGTTGTGGTTGATGTGATGGTATTGCTGACGTTGGTGACAAAAAATTCGTCTGAGCCTACTTTAATCACCGCTTTCTGATTATTAACCGTGGCGATACGTGGGCTGGATAACACTTTTACCTCACCTTGGGTGCGCAACAGCTGTAAAGCACCGGCGAAATCACCTAACGCAAAATTCGCAGTAAAAACACCTTCGATAAGATCCGTATTTTCCAGCGCGGAAGACGTCAGGCTGTTAGCCGATGAATAGGTTGTTCCACGGAAGTTTTTACCGCCAAAAGCTGACCAGTTGATACCGGACTGAAAACCATCGCTGAGGGTCACTTCAATAATTTTTGCTTCGATCAAAACCTGTTTCTGCACACTCAGTTCGGCTTTTTCCAGATAACTGGCAATATGATTTAACGTACCCGGCATGGCTTTAACCACCACAATACCGGCGTGTGCATCGACCACCACCTGAGCATCGGCTTCCTGCCCCAACATCAGCTGCAACGTCGATTTAAGATCCTGCCAGAAATCCGTTCTGGATTCGGTATCCACTTCACTGCTGTTAATCGTCTGCGAGCTGCTGCCGGAGGTGGTGGTATTGGTCTGCGTGCTGCTTTGGCGCGAATCGGTTGATGTCACCTGCCCGCTGCTGACGTGCATTCCCGAGCGGCCGGAACGTTTTACGTTGAGATAATTAATCGGAAAAATTCGGGTCTGTTGCTGACGCGGCAGAATCTGAATTCCATAAGCCGATTGCACAAAATCAAAGCCATAAATATCACGAACGGCCTGCAGGGTTTCCAGCAGTGTGACGTTTTTTAAGTTCAGAGTAATGTCGCCGCTGACCTCTGGATGCACGACCAGGTTATAACCGGTGCCATCAACCAGGCTGTTAAAGAAAGCGCTGGCGGGAGTACGGTCAGCGAGCACATCAAAATGCTCCACAGGCGACGCTGGCTGTTGATCCAGTGGTGGCAACAGCTGTTGCAGATCCAGATCAGCCTGCGGTTGTTCGGCACCGGTTTGCAGTAACAACGCGTCACTGTCTTTTTCCGCTTGAGGTGCCACCGTCGCACAACCACTCAATAACACCAGCAAAGCCAGAGTCAGCAGGCGCTTAAAATGGTCCGACGCAATACAACAAACAATGACAACAGACAAAATAAATACCTATTCAGAAGTACGTCGAGTATCAGTAAGTAAAGACAATTCGTGTCGTTTTTGCCGGATTTTCACCACAATCCGGTCGGGATAAATCGCCACAACCTGAGCGCCGTCAACCTGATCACCTGCACGCACAAGCTGGTTATTAATAACCGCACGATTGCCAGTACTGCGAATCAGAATCTGCTGCACCACGATCGGTTTTTGCGGCTGCACAACCGTTTCTGGCTGTTGCTGCAACCAGGGCGGGGGTTGCGTCGGATCGGCGGCAAAAACCACCGTGGCACCAAGCAATAACAGACTGAGCAAGATGCGCAGCAGCACAATGAATATCAGCAGCGGCAGCAGATGGGCTGTCGACCGGTGCGACCAGTCCTGTGCAGGTAAAGAATACTCAGCCACCTAATACCTCCTCGCGCATACTCAGCGTGTACACCTCAAGTGTCAGCTCGCCACGAGGATGCTGCACAATATGAAAATCCAGCGATTGCCAGAACAAGCGCCAGGGCATCGCATCGAGCCGCTGAAGATAAGCCAGCAAACCGTCATAACTGGCATCCAGTGTCAGCCGTAAGTGATGGCTGTAGAGCTGCACATCGGCAAACTCTTCGCCAAGCTCCAAAGGCTGGCGCGGCAGATTGACCAGACTTTTAAGTTGCAGACGTTTGTCCTGCTTCAGCATTTGCTCCAGCAGCGGCACCATTTGTGCCGGGGACACCAGAGCATCAGTCAAGGCCGTAATGCGCTGATTCATGTGGGTTTGCTGTACCTGCAGACGCGCCAGCTCATCACGCAGCGGCTGATTAGGATCGTTAATGGCCTGCAGGCGTAATTGCTCCAGCTGGTTGTGCAATTGTAGATTCTGCTGCTGTTGGCTGACGGTGGTTTGCTGCAGAGCCATGCTGCGTTGCCACAGAGGTTGCAGTAACAGCAACGAAAACAGCGCCAGAACAACAGCGTGTAAAATAATCTGCAGCAATATCTGCTCACGCGGACGCAACGCGTTATACGCAGCGATCCCCTTTTGCGCTAACGGATGACGCCACCACAGCGAAGGCTGATAGTGAGGCTTCCAGCCGCTCATAAGCGCTCTCCCCTGCTGGCCTGATGCTGCTCTGAACGCTGCCCGGCAGAGGTCGGCACCTCGGCACTCACCACTTCCGTGTCCAGTACAAAACTCAGCCAGCGCTGTTCGCTGCGCTGCACATCAATCTGGCTGAAGGATTTACCGGCATAGGCGCTGCGCTGTAATAATTCGACGACATAGCGCGATAATTTGGACGGTTCATCGACAAAGCCCTGCAGCCGTATCTGTTGTCCGCCATCGCGCACAGAAAATCTCTGCAACCAGACACCGCTGACCTGCTGTTCGCCAAGTTGTGCAATCAGCGGCGTAAACGACTGGCTTTGCTGTAATTGTTCACGGCCCAGATAAAGTAAAATTTTCTGACTGTTCGACAGCTGCCGGCGTGCCTCTGCCAGCTGTTGCTGCAAGCCGCTGTCCACAACCAATGGCGGGTGACGCGCCATTTCATCTTCCAGCTGCTGCGTCAGGCTGTGCGTTAATAATTCGGTTTGCTGTTGCGTACTCCCCAGCCATTGCCAGTAGCCGAGCAAAGCGAGTGCCGCCAACAGCATCAGTAACGTACTCAGACCCAGCTGCAACAACAGGCGGCGGATAGGTTGCGGCAAACCCGGTGGACGGAATTCTTCCAGATAAAAATTAACCCGCTGCTGAATCTGCCAGGTCATCAGGCCACCTTTCCGGCGACAGGCATCGCCGTGCTGTTATGCTCAAACGACAATGCATTACCCAAGGCAATCGCCAGCGAGGCGGTCAGCGCCTGTTCATCAGTGTTAGCGTTATCCGCATAGTGATGAAACAGGTTATCGAGCAATAAACTGCGCACCGGAATATTCACGCTGCGCTCCAGTTCCGGTAACAATGTGCTGACATCAGCATCATCGGGCACCAACACCCATAACTGGCCGACAACCCCCATCCCCAGCTGGCTGTCGAAATAATCCAGCGAACGCTGAATATCCAGTGCCAGTGCCTCAACGCGGCTGTCACTTTCCAGGCTCAGTTCATCCTCAACGGCAGACGCCAATCCCAGAGCACGGGTACCGATATTCAGACGTCTGGAAAGGTACAAACCACCATCGCGGTAGAGATAAATCATGCCGTCGTCAGCATCCAGCCGCAGCACGCCAACTGCCGTCTCCGGCTCCATTTCAGCGACCAGATGCAACAGACTGAGTTCGGGAATGGTGATGCTGCTCAACGCTAATTGCTGATGTTTACACCAGCGCACCAGCTCTTTGATGCGACGGTGATCAATAACCACCGCAAAGGCCATCTCCAATCGCTGGCGATACGCGTCAGCGGGCATGCGGAAGCCCTGAATGACTTTTTGTTCGGCCCCCTGCGGCAGCAGATCACGCATACGGAAACGCAGCGCGTCGCCCAACTCGTCATCGCTTACCGCCGGCGCTTCAACCAGGTGTAATTCATAATCGAGGGCATCCAGCGATAACACCGTGGCAACGCCATCCAGCGCCTGATGCCTTATCCAGGCCGCCAATCCGTCCAATCCCTGCTCGCCGGGCTGCGGACGGAAGCATTCGCGTATAGTCCCGCCGTCGCGCAATACGGCAAAGCCTCTGCCCTGGTGCAATTCAATGCCCAGACAGCGTAAATCCTGAACGGTTTGTTTCTGCCAAGGCCAGCGCATGACCACCTCTTTAAAACCAAATAATCTAAAGAAAGTGTAGACCATGATTCTGGCGCAGGATGGCCAATGTCTATGTTCAGCACCTGTCGGGCCACCTATAATGCCCGCCTGCTTATAAGGCCCGGCACTATGTTCAATATTGTTCTGTTCGAACCCGAAATTCCGCCCAATACCGGCAACATCATCCGCCTGTGCGCCAACACCGGTTGCCGCCTGCATCTGATTGAACCTCTGGGTTTCAATATGGAAGAAAAAAGTCTGCGCCGCGCCGGACTGGATTACAGCGAATGGGCCAGCGTAAAAATTCACGCCAGCTATGCCGCCTTTCTCGCAGACGAGCAGCCGCAACGTCTGTTTGCCCTGACCACCAAAGGTCAGCGTACTCACTCCGATGTGGCTTTCGCCGCCGATGATTACCTGATGTTCGGCCCGGAAACCCGTGGCCTGCCGGAGGAGGTGCGCATGAGCCTGCCGTTTGAACACTGGCTGCGGCTGCCGATGATGCCTGACAGCCGCAGCATGAACCTGTCCAATGCCGTGGCGGTGATGGTTTATGAAGCCTGGCGGCAACTGGGATACAATGGCGGCTCCTGATTCGGGGAGTACCGCGATGAAAATCCTGCTGCTGTGCATCAGCATCCTGTTCACGCCACTGCTGCATGCCGGCAAGGCTGCCGAAGTTCTCACTGATACACTCAGCCGCCCGTGGGGTATGGCCTTTATTGCCCCCGATCAACTCCTTATCAGTGAACGCAGCGGCGCCCTGCAACTGTTCCACACCGGGCAACAGCAATTGCATGAGGTTAAAGGCGCACCCAGGGTGTGGTCCGATGGTCAGGGAGGCCTGCTGGATGTCGCCGTGGCCGACGACTATCAGCCTGGCGGGTGGATTTATTTCACCTGGAGCGCTCCGTTAGCGCAGGGGGAGCGAGGTCAGGCGGCCACCGCGCTCGGGCGTGCGCGCCTCGATATCAGCCGCCAACCCTTTCAGCTCGCCGATTGGCAAACGCTGCTGATCAGCCAGTCGGCAAGCAGCAGTGGCCAGCATTTTGGCAGTCGCATCGCCTTTGATAAGGACCATGTTTTTTTCAGCATTGGTGATCGGGGGGAGCGCGCAAACGGCCAACGCCTGAACACCCACGCCGGTAAAATTCTGCGTCTGACCCGTGATGGCGATATTCCGGCCGATAATCCCTTTGTCCGCCAGCCCGGCGCATTGGCAGAAATCTGGAGCTATGGACACCGCAATCCCCAGGGACTGGCATACGATGCTGCCACCCAGCGCCTTTGGGCGATTGAACACGGACCGCGCGGCGGAGATGAAATCAATCTGATCAAAAAGGGACACAACTACGGCTGGCCGGTTGTTTCCTGGGGCAAAGAGTATTGGAACCCGCTGTATGTCGGCGAGGCACGCAGCCGCCCGGATATGACCGACCCGGTAAAAATGTACGATCCCTCCATCGCCCCCGGTTCTTTACTGTTTTATCAGGGGAAGGCCCATGCAGACTGGCAGGGCAACCTGTTGGCCGGAGCGCTGAAGCTGACCCATCTGAACCGTGTAACGCTGGGCGGAACGGAGAACGAACCACAGGCCATCAGTGAAGAACGTCTGCTGACCAATCTGAACGAGCGCATAAGAGCCCTGGCGACCGACAGCACCGGCAAGCTCTACATTGCCACCGACAGCGGCCGCCTGTTGCGCTATTAATAACACTGGCAATCCACCCAAGCCATAAACAATAAAGGCCGCAACCCGTTACAGGTTGCGGCCTTTATTGCTGATGAACATACGGAATCAGCGGAAAAGCAATACTCAACTCAGTGAGTGGTTTCCTGCTCGGCGGCGGCTTCCTGAGCCTGCTGAGCTTCCTGCTGCAAACGCTGCTGGAACAGGGCATCGAAGTTAATCGGTGCCAGCATCAGTGCCGGGAAACCACCTTTAACCACCAGGTTATCGATGCTTTCACGCAGGTAAGGGAACAGGATATTCGGGCACATAGCACCCAGCATCGGCTTCAGCTGTTGCTCCGGAATATTCACCATGGCAAACAGGCCAGCCTGAATCAGCTCAACCAAAAAGGCGGTTTCGCCATCGTTGGTCGCGGTGATGGTTACCTTAACAGACACTTCATAGTGATTATCGTCGAGCTTACGCGCACCACTGTTGAGGTCGAGTTTGATCTCTGGCTTCCATTCTTTGCTGAAAGCCTGTGGTGAATTCGGCGCCTCGAAAGAAGCGTCTTTAACATAGATACGTTGCAGAGCGAACTGCGGCTGTTGATTATCGGCCATGTCGTAATGTCCTTCTGATTATTATGTGCCGGAGCAGCCTCAGCTGCGTACCACCGGCAGGTTCTGATTAGTCCACTCCATCATGCCGCCAGTCAGGCGTACAGCGTTGAAGCCCTTTTCGCGCAGCATCTTGCCTGCCACACCTACGGTCTGACCGGTTTTACACACCAGAATGATCGGGCGCTCTTTGTGAGCATCCAGTTCATTCAGACGACTGGCCAGATTGCTGTAAGGAATGTTCAGAGCATTAGCCAGATGACCAGCGCTGAAGTCTTTTTTGTCACGGATATCCAGCACTACCGCGTTTTCTTTGTTGATCATTAACGTGGCCTGAGCTGTCGATACAGTCTGACCGCTGCGACGGCTGTTGTCCCACAGCAGAGCAGCCAGAAACGCGCCCCAGATAGCAACCAGCTCGATGTGGTTGCCCACAAAATCAAATAGACGATCCATAACTTCTCATCATCACCCGAAAAAAGAAGGCGGCAGTATAGCGCCTGCCTGCCTGCGGAACCACCGCCCAAACTGTCCATTGCCCACTCAAGGGGTCAGCTTCTGGCTGTGACGATTAACGGGCATGGCAAAATCAATCACCGGCCAAGACTTTTGCCTGCCCCACAGGGCGACGAACGCGGTGTTTTTTAGGTACAATGGCGGACTTTCATGGCAACGTAACCGAGTCTGTTTTAATGAAATCGCGTACTGTACCTACTGCTCTGATTATTCTCGATGGCTGGGGCTATCGTGAAGACACCGCCAACAACGCCATTGCCAACGCCAATACCCCGAACTGGGACGGCTTGCTGCAGCAGTATCCCAATGTACTGATTCAGACCTCCGGCGAAGCCGTGGGTCTGCCCGACGGCCAGATGGGCAACTCCGAAGTGGGCCATATGAATCTGGGTGCCGGACGCATCGTGTACCAGAACTTCACCCGCATTAACAAAGCCATCAAAGACAACGAACTGGCGCAGAACGAAGTACTCTGTGCCGCCATCGACAAAGCCGTCGCTAACGGTGGCGCCGTTCATTTTACCGGTCTGTTGTCACCCGGCGGCGTACACAGCCATGAAGATCATCTGGTCGCCCTGCTGGAAATGGCCAAAGCCCGCGGTGCTGAACGTGCTTATGTGCATGCCATTCTTGATGGCCGCGATATGCCACCGCGTTCCGCCGCACCATCCATCAAAAAGATTGAAGACACTTTTGCCCGCCTGGGGAATGGCCAGATCGCCACGGTGATCGGCCGCTTTTTCTCAATGGACCGCGACAACCGCTGGGAACGCGTTCAGGCCGGCTACGATGCCATGACACTGGGCAGCGCCGAATTCCGCGCCGCTTCCGCCAGTGAAGCCCTCAGCAATGCGTATGCGCGCGACGAAAACGACGAATTTGTGAAAGCCACCGTCATTGAAGGTGCCGACGGCCGTGTACAGGATAACGATTCCGTTATCTTCTTTAATTTCCGCCCGGACCGTGCGCGTGAACTGACCCGCGCCTTTGTCTCCGGCGATGAGTTCAAAGGCTTTGCCCGCAGCGCACATCCAAAGCTTGCTGACTTTGTCATGCTCACCGAATACGCCGCTGACATTAAAGCCAACTGTGCGTTCCCGCCAGCCACACTGAGCAACGGCATCGGTGAGTACGTATCCAATCTGGGCCTGACCCAGCTGCGCATTGCCGAAACCGAAAAATACGCCCACGTCACCTTCTTCTTCTCCGGTGGCCGTGAAGAAGAATACGCCGGCGAAACCCGTATTCTGGTGCAATCTCCCGATGTCGCCACTTACGATCTGCAGCCGGAAATGAGCGCACCGGAAGTCACCGACAAACTGGTCGCCGCCATTAAAAACCGTGAGTTCGACCTGATTGTCTGCAACTACGCCAACGGCGATATGGTTGGTCATACCGGCGTTTACGACGCGGCCGTTAAAGCCGCCGAATGCATCGACGAATGCATCAAACGCGTCACCGATGCCCTGCTGGAAGTGGGTGGCGAATGCCTGATCACTGCCGACCACGGCAATGCCGAACAGATGCTGGATGACAATGGCGAAGCCATGACTCAGCACACTACCGGCCCGGTGAACCTGATTTATGTGCATAACCGCGCGCAAGCGGTACAGCTGCATCCCGGCCGCCTGTGCGATGTTTCGCCGACACTGCTGAGCATGATGGGCTTGCCGCAACCGGCCGAAATGGACGGCAACTCTCTGGTCAGCTACGGCAACTGATATGAAATCATTGTTGCTGAGCGGCTTCTGTCTGGCGCTGTTGTGTCTGCCGGCGCACGCCGACGACGAAGCCAAACTGGATGCGCTGAAAACCGAAATTGCCAAGCTCGAACAGTGGCTGAACTCGGCCAAAGACGAGTACAGCCAGCTGAACGATGCGCTGCGTAAATCGGATAAAGACATTGCTGAGCTGAGCAAGCAGATCGAGCAAACCCGCACGCGTCTGCAGGAGGAGAAAGACCGCCTAAAAAAGCTCAGACAGGAGCAGGGACAGCTCCGCCAGTTACAGGACAAACATCGCCAGCATCTCGCTGAGCAGTTACGGGCCGCACAGCGTATCGGCTCGGAAGGGCCGCTCAAGCTGCTGCTCAATCAGGATGATCCGCAACAGGCGCAGCGCATGCTGCGCTACTTCAGTTATTTCAATAACGCCCGCATTGATCATATCCACCATATTCTGGCCGAACTTGAACGGCTGGATAAGCTTGCCGAGCTGATTGCGCAGCAGGAACAACAATTGCTGGCCACCGAGAAAAGTCTGCTGGGCAAAAACCGCGAAATGGCCACGCGTAAGCAGGAACAGCAGCAACTGCTGGCTAAACTCGCCGGCCAGATGAAAAACGAACAGCAACGGCTGGCGCAGAAACAGGCCGACCGTAAACGCCTCGAAGCACTGCTGAGCGAAGTACAGACACTGCTGGTTAACAGCCCGCGTAAAGAAGACGCGCGACCGATTACCTCCCTCAAAGGAAAACTGCCGCGTCCGGTTAATGGTCGTGTGCTGCACGCCTTCGGCAACCGTAACAACGACAGCATGAACCGCTGGGAAGGCTGGGTGATGAGTGCCCCGGAAGGTCTGCCGGTGCGCGCCATTCATCACGGCCGGGTGGTGTATTCCGACTGGCTGCGCGGCTTCGGCCTGATCACTATTATTGATCATGGCCAGGGTTACCTGAGTCTGTACGCCCACAACCAGACACTGTTGCGCGATGTTGGCGCCTGGGTGAATCAGGGCGACAGCATTGCCACCATTGGCCGCAGTGGCGGCAGCACGGAACCGAATCTGTATTTTGAGATCCGTTATAAGGGCAAGCCACAAGACCCGGCTGCCTGGCTGAAACGATGAAAAAACGCCTCCTGCCGCGCCTTAACAGGTTCTGACTTTTGTGCCATTCTTCAACGCATTGACCTGAATTGAGTATCCCCATGCCGTTATCTTCTGTTCTGTCCCGCCGTATTTTCCCGTGGTTTGGTTGTACGGCGGTCTGCGTCCTCGCGCTGGGTATTACTCAGGTGCAGGCACAACCTGCCGAGGCCGCTCTGCCCGATGCCAGCACCAGTGAGACGGTGCAGCGCCCGCAGGGTCAGCTACCATTGCAGGAGCTGCGTAATTTCACCGAAATTTTTGAACGCATCCGCACTGCGTATGTAGAAGAAGTCGACGATAAAACCCTGCTGGAATACGCCATCAACGGCATGCTTACCTCCCTCGATCCGCATTCCGCCTATCTGCAACCAGAAGCGTTTTCGGATCTGCAGGAAAATACCTCGGGAAAATTCGGCGGCTTAGGCATTGAAGTTGGCCTCGAAGACGGTCTTATTCTGGTGGTCACCCCGATTGATGACACTCCAGCGCAAAAAGCCGGTATCCGCGCCGGTGATTTAATTGTCTCGCTGGATGGTGAAGCCGTGATGGGCATGAATCTGAACGACGCCGTCGAACGTATGCGCGGCGCACCGGGCTCAGAAATCACCCTGGAAATCCGCCGTAAAAATGAAAAAGAACTGCTGACCTTTACCCTCGCCCGCGCGGAAATCAAAGTCGCCAGTGTGCGTACCGAGATGCTCAGCGGTGATGTTGGCTATGTGCGCATTACGCAATTCCAGGAACATACCGGCAGCGAACTGGCGACCGCCATTGAAGACTGGCGCGCCAAAGGCGACCTGAACGGCATCATCCTCGACCTGCGTAACAACCCCGGCGGCGTGCTCGATGCGGCCGTCGAAGTGGTCGACAGCTTCGTCAGTCAGGGGCTGATTGTCTACACCAAAGGCCGCACCCCCAGTGCCGAAGTCAGTTACTCCGCCACCAATCACACCGCAGCCGGCAGCGTACCGGTGGTGGTATTAATTAATGGTGGCTCTGCCTCAGCGTCAGAAATTGTAGCCGGGGCGCTGCAGGATCATCAGCGTGCCGTTATTGTTGGCACCCAGTCATTTGGTAAGGGGTCGGTGCAAAGCGTACTGCCGATCACCGAAGACCGTGCCGTTAAACTGACCACCGCGCGCTACTTCACGCCCAATGGCCGTTCGATTCAGGCGCAGGGGATTAAGCCCGATATCTGGGTGGAGCAAAGCGAAGTGACCCCTTACGAACAGCGCTTTTATAAAGAAGCCGACCTGCCTGGCCACCTGAGCAATCCGACCCAGAAAGACAACAACGCCGGGGATAAAAAAGCACCGACCAACAACTCAAAAGCTGCTGCAGATCCCAGCGGTGAACTACTGAAAAAAGACTTCCAGCTGTACGAAGCTCACACCCTGCTGCGCGGCGTCACCATTCTCAGTCCCCGTCCGGAGGCCTGATTGCTGCAACGCTTCTCGTGGCTGGCTGCGGCCGGCCTGTTCGCTCTGTCCGCTCTGTTGCCCGCCCACCGTGTCAGTGCAGCGGACAGCGCAGCGTTATTGCTGATTATCGACGACATCGGCAATAACCAGCGCTCAGGCAAACGTACTGTGGCTTTGCCCGGCCCGCTGAATCTGGCATTTCTGCCCCACACCCCTTACGCCGCACCACTGGCCGAAGCGGCATTCAGCGCCGGTCATGGCATTCTTCTGCATGCGCCGATGGCCAACGAACAGGGTGCCCGCCTTGGACCTGGCGCGCTGACCAGCGGTATGGATCAGGCCAGCCTGCAACACACCCTGAATGACAGTCTCGCCGCCATTCCCCATGTTCAGGGCATGAACAACCATATGGGCAGTCTGCTGACACAACAGGCCGATGCGATGCGCTGGGTGATGCAGATTGCACAGCAGCAAGGACTGTTTTTTGTCGACAGCCTGACCAGCCCCAAAAGCGTCGCACTGGAGCAGGCCCGCGCAGCCGGTATTCCGGCGCTGGAGCGTGATGTCTTCCTTGATAACGACACCCGACCGGCGGCGTTGAAGCGCCAGTTTGAACAAGCGCTGCGCCTGGCCCGGCATCGGGGGTATGCCGTTCTGATTGGTCACCCCTACCCGGAAACACTGGAGTTTCTGGCGCGTGAGCTACCGGCATTAAAGGCGCAGAACATCCGCCTGACCCGCATTGATGAGTTTCTGCAGCAACGCCTGTGGCTGCCATTGCAAAAGCCTTCGCTGACACCTTCGCGCTACCTGTTACGCACCACCGGTGCCAGCCTGCAGCCCTGAGCCTGTAAACCTGAGCCGCCGCCAAACCAGAAAGCCACAGCACGGCGATCATCTTGCAACACCAGTCTGCCCTCCGTGTTCCAGTCATTCTGCAGCCGCCATTCACTCAGAATCGGTAAGGTTAAACCGTCTGTCGTATGGCTTCAGCGCCAGTCATTTTTGCTGTATCGCCGTACAATGGCACCGTATGACCGTAAAGGACTGTAAAAAGCCGTGTTTTGGTACGCCACGATACTTGTACGATAGTTTTGTTTTAGATAATCTGAACAGGATTTTGTGAGGGGCAAATAATGATAAAAAAACTCAGCACCGGTCTGCTGCTAATGATCGCCTGCAGCGCCAACGCCACCGACGAATACAGCAAAGAGCTGTATGACATTTATTGCACGGCCTGTCATGCCGTCGCCGCCTCCGGCGCACCACAAGCATTTACTTCCGAATGGGATGAGCGGTTAGATAAGGGTATGACCACCCTGGTCAATCACGCGATTAATGGTATCGGCAATATGCCACCCATGGGGACCTGTGCAGAGTGCAGTGCCGAAGATCTGGAAGACATCATCCGTTATATGGCACAGGAGCAATAGCCGTGAATTTTGACCGTATTCAACTTAACCGCCGTAATCTGCTGAAAGCAGCCGGCGCAGGCCTGGTGGCCGCTGGCACCGCCGGCTGCAGTTCCAGCGTAAAACCACAGGAAAACCCGGGTATTATCGGTAAAGACGGTAAGCGGGTACTGCCTTGGAGTAACTGGTCCGGTAATCAGCATTGCCAGCCGAATGAACGCCTGGTACCACGCAACGAAGATGAGTTGCTGACCATTCTGCGCAATGCCACCCAGCCGATCCGCAGCGTCGGTTCCGGCCACAGTTTCAGCGCGCTGGTCCCCACCGATCAGACTCTGCTGTCGCTGGCGCGTCTGCGCGGTGTTGAGAATGTCGACGCCGACGCTCTGGAAGCCGATGTCTGGGCCGGTACGCGTCTGTCTCAGATCGGCGATAAACTGTGGGAACACGGTTTATCCACCATTAACATGTCGGACATTGATACCCAGGCCTTTGGTGGCGCACTGGCCACTTCAACCCACGGTACCGGTAAAGAACTCGGCACGCTGTCGACCCACGTTAAAACCCTGCGCATTGCCAATGCCGCCGGTGAGATGCTGGAATGCAGCGCTGAACAGAACAGTGATCTGTTCCATGCCGCCGGTAACAATCTGGGCGCACTGGGCATTGTCACCAAAGCCCGTATCCGCACCGATAAAGCCTACTACCTGAAAGAACACAGCTGGATGATGTCGGAAGACGAAGGTCTGGAGCGTGCGGAAGAATTACGCGATACTCACCGCCATTACGAAATGTACGCACTGCCACACAGTGACTACATGCTCGGCATCGCCATCGACAAAATTGATCCTGCCGAAATCCCAACCGACCAGGCAGAGCCCAGTGGCGATGCCTATGAAGCGTTCCGCATGATGTCGAACCTGATCGACTACATGCCGTTTGCGCGCAGTTGGCTGGTGAATTTTGGTGCCGGTGGCGTGGAGCCTGAAACCCGTTACGGTAAATCGCACGAAATTTTCGGAAATCTGCGCGACATCCGCTTTAACGAAATGGAATACACCGTACCCGCCGAAGTTGGCCCGCAGTGTCTGCGCGAAATTCTGCAAACCATTAAAAAGCAGAATATTCCGGTTATTTTCCCAATCGAAGCCCGCTACATTAAAGGCGACGATGTGTGGCTGAGCCCATTCTACAAGCGTGATGGTTTTGCCATCAGCTGCCATAACTTCCACGACAAAGACTATAAAAAGTATTTTGCCGCGATTGAACCGATCTTCTGGAAATACGATGGCCGTCCGCACTGGGGAAAAATCCACACGCTGAAAGCCGCCGAATTTGCCGCCCGTTACGAGCGTTTTAATGACTTCCTGCGGGTGCGCAAAGAAATGGACCCACAAGGTCTGTTTCTGAATGATCACCTGCGTTCAACGCTGGGAATCAGCTGATTTAATCACTGCACTAATTAATCGTGTAATAAACAATAAAGCCGGCGAATGCCGGCTTTATTATTATCATTGCCTAATCCATCCGGCGGAAATGAGCGGCTATAGCGCAATGTTTAATCACCGCATCATATACTGGCCTGAAAAATCCCTTCTTCCCCCGTTCGTGGCTTCTTGTCAGCCGAGTTATTCTGATAAGCTGAGCCGATGAATTCATCCTTGTTATTTTTATTATCAAGACGCTGCCGGCCAATATTCAGTCTGCTCTGTTGTGCCGCCCTGGTTTTTATCGTTCCTGCAGAAATCACCTTCGCCGATGATGGAATACCCCCTGTGCGCTCCATACCTCTGTTGGCTACGTCGACGGTAAAGCCCTGGGGATTTGCGGATACTGACAGAACCCGCAAAGGCATGCTGATTGATTTTCAGAATACCCTGTTCAGCCGCGCCAACATTGCCGTTAACAACGTGCTTGAGCCTTATCCGCGGGTTATTCAGGATATCGAAAAAGGCGATGCTGACATTGCCGTCATGTTTGTCAGTCCACAGGCCAACCGTATTGCTCATTCGCTGGGTAACGTTCTCAGTGAGCGTATTGTGATTGTGGTAAAAGCGGGGAGTAAAGAATACCGCTCGCTGGATGATTTTAATGGCCAGAACATTGGCCAGGTCCGTGGCTCAAAATATGGTGATGCCTTTGACAATCATCCGGGCATTACCCGTGTGGCCCTGACCGATGTCGAACAGGGGTTAAAAATGCTGCTCGCCGGGCGGTTGGATGCCATGGCCAGCACCGAACATTCATTGCTGTTTGCCATGTACAGCGCCGGCATTAATGCCGCCGATATTCAATTGGCTTTGCCGTTGTTTACCGCCCGTGCGGATTTGTACGTTGCCCGCCATGCGATGCAGGCCGAATGGGTAAAACCTGTTGAGCAGACGCTCACCGCCATGCGCAACGATGGCAGCCTGACGCAAGCGCTCTATCACAATAAGTACTGGCCGTATGACAGCTATTGCTTCAGCGGCGGACAATGCCTTAATGGTCACCAGGCATCCGCGGAAAAGTAACAACTGAAGCACCCGACCAGAGACTCAGCGGCCGTCGTACTCTGCCCCGAATAATGTACTCATCTGCCGTTGTGGCTTCTCATTGATATTGGCTTTACCGGCTAAATAACGCTCACGAAAGAGTAAAAAGTATTCCGCCAGTGCCTGCGCGGCAATATGGTCTTCTGCCAATTTTAATATTTCTATGCCCACTTCTGCCGTGCATAACTGATGCAGGTGCGCCGCTTCGCGCAGCTGATATTCCGAACCTTTTTCCGGCTGAATACCGAGCACCGGCAGAGTCTGCAGATAGGGGCTGCGGAACATTTTTTTCGCTTCACGCCAGGTGCCGTCAAGCATGACAAATAACGGAATTTTTCCCTGTTGCAGGGTTGGCAATTCCGCCGGGGAATGAATGCAGCGTTCGGGCTCCGCATACTGATGCGGAAACACCACAATGGGGGCATAACGCTCGTCCTGCAGCAGCGCCAGTAATTCCGGATTATGAACCGTACGCTGCCACTGGTAGGCGTAATTATCGGCCACCACATCGGCAATCAGCCGTCCGGTATTGCTCGGTTTAAACACTTCACCTTGGTACATGATAAAAACAAACGCGCTGCGGCTGCTGACTTCTGGCCGCTCCGCACAAATGCAATGACTAACCCCCAGCAGACAATGCGGACAACGCACGGTTTTGCTGCCACGCGCCAGGAAAGCACGGCGGGATTTCGCCAGTTCCTGCAGGCGCAGGTCAGCGACAGAGTTACGATGCATGGGTGTTGTTATCCGCAGATGAATAAAGAAAAGGCGCGCATTCTACCCTGCGCAAGCACTAACGCGAAGACAGCGGCATGCGTTGCCACAACGCCGGTAAGTCGGCCACCGTATCCAGCAGATATTGCGGCTGCAATCCGGCACTGTCGGCGTCTTCGTCACCCGGCCGGTATTTGCCGGTACGCACCAGTGCGCCGTGAATGCCACAGGCCTGAGCGCCCAGCACGTCACCGATTCGGTCATCGCCGATCATCAGGGTTTGCTCTGCCGTAACATTAAGCGCCGCCAGCGCCTGCTGAAAAAACGAGGCTGCCGGCTTGCCCATTACCAGCGCCTCACGCCCAGTCGCGTATTCCAGCGCCTTAACAAAGGGGCCGACATCCAGCTGCAGCCCATCGGCGGCAGCGAAATAACGCGTCATTCCTAATGCCAGCAAGGGAATATCAGGATCAGCCATCAGCACCCGGAACGCCTGATTCAGCACCTCAAAGGTAAAGCCTGCGCCCATGTCACCGATCACCAGCGCCTCGGCCTGCTCACCGCCGCTCAGATCAAACATACCGAACTCGCTGTACACCGCCTGCGGTAACAGCACATGCAGACGCTGCTTATGCTGTTGCTGCAGCCACAACCGCGCGGCAATGGGTGGGGTAAGAATATCGGCTTCCTGCGCAGCAATACCGGCGGCCTGTAAATCGGCGGCAATACGGCGGGCGGGCTTTGACGTAGTGTTGGTTAAAAACCGGTGGGGAATGCCCTGCTGCCGCACCCAGTTTAAGGTTGCGGCAGCACCGGGCAGCGCTGCGCCTTTGAATAACAAGACACCATCAATATCAAAAAGAACCGCCTGCATAACGCTTCCTCCGCCTGTCGCTCAATCCGGGCCTGTCGCTCAATCCGGGCCTGTCGCTCAATCCGGGCCTGTCGCTCAATCCGGGCCTGTCGCTCAATCCGGTCACAGACAGCCTACAACAGCTGGCGCAGAATTGCGTTTATCTGCTCAGTGGTTCTCAGTCACACAAGCCATCGTCCGGTAACAAAGGCTCATAGCGGGCGTCGGTCAGGGTACGCAGGAAACAGACCAGTGCGGTGACTTCTGTCTCCGATAAAGTCCGCGCCTGCTGTAAATCGTCGTTGCTCATATTGGCACTGATTTCCGGCTCAGCCCATGGCAGTCCGGTTTCCGGATTTTCCGCAAAATCCGACCCGGTCTTAAAGTGATCGTAAAACTGTACCACCGTCGTCAGGTCAGCAAACACGCCGTTGTGCATATAGGGGCCGGTAACAGCCACGTTACGTAAGGTCGGGACCTTAAATTTTCCCTGCTGCGCAACGTCGGTTATGTCCGGATTCGCCAGCAGGCCATCATCGCTGCCGGTTACACCGCTCAGCGCACGGGCAGCGGCATTCACCGGTACGCCAATGTTGTGGTACTCGTAATTACTGAAGGTTTCCCCGCGCTGGCCCTTGGCTTTTAACTGATGACAGGCGCCACAGTTAGTGAACTGACTGAAAAACAGTGACTTGCCCAGCGTGGCTTTATCCAGCGCATCGTAAACATAGCGATTGGCATCCCCAAGCGGCAGTAACGAGCGGTCATACTTGGAATCAAAAGGCGCAAAGGTATTACTGCGCTCAAAAGCCGCAATGGCATCGGTCATTGCTGCATAGGCGGCATCAGCATCAGCGGTCAGATCCAGTCCATATAACTGGCTGAAAGCCTCAATGTAATCATTATTTTCCAATAAACGATCAACCACGGCGGTTTTGTTTTCCATACCCATTTCTATCGGGTTCAGCGGTGGCCCTCCGGCCTGCTGCGCCAGACCGCTGGCGCGGCCATCGTGAAACTGGCCACCGATATAACCGCTGTATTCTTTCAGACTGCCCGGCACGGTTTCCGCTGCGCGGGTATGGCTGCCCTGACTGAACGCCGGACTGAAGCGCGCATAAGCCGCAGTCGGAGCATTGCGATCACCAAACGACGTGCCGTTATCGCCACGGGAAACCGGGCTCACCTTGCCATCTGCGCCACTGCGGTTATCCACAAAACCATGCTCGGGGTTGTGGCAGGTCGCACAGGACTGAGTGCGGTTGGCTGACAAGCGGGTGTCATGAAACAGGCTTTCACCCAGCGCTTCTTTGCTGGCAAAGGCCGGACTATCAGAGCCGCCACTGCTGCCACCGCAACCGCTAACGGCCAATACAGCGGCGACAAACGAGACATGTAACGGCAAAAACAACGCTTTTTTCATAACCCAATCCGCCAGATAGCAGTAATTCAGGCGGCAATGCTACTACACCGGGTGTGGATATAAAATACGAATCACTCACATACAACTTCGTAGTTGCAAATCATTTGCGTTTACATTAGATTGCGGCCCCTGACGTTTTTTTACAGACGCCGCGACAGCTACCAGGCGCTTATTGCCTGACTTACGCCGCTCGCCGCCATTTATTTCTGCCCAAACAGGATCCGATCATGAAGCTCACACACCTTGCAGCCTGTATCGCCACTGCCACACTGTTGACCGCTTGCGGTGGATCATCCAGCGACTCAGATTCCTCCGTTATCAACCTGCCGAATGTGCAGAAGGTTCTGAATACCAATGCTGATATCGCACTGGCCGTTTACAGTGATGCCGTCGATACCGCCATCGACCTGAAAGCCGCACTGGCAACCTTCCGTGCAGATCCGACGGACGCCAACCTGGAAGCCGCTAAGAAAGCCTGGCTGGTTGCACGCGAACCTTACGGCCAGAGCGAAGTTTACCGTTTCCGTAACAGCCCGATTGACTCAACAGACTACAGCAGCGAAGACGGTCCGGAAGGCGATATCAATGCCTGGCCATTGGGCGAAGCCCTGATCGATTACGTCAAAACCAACAGCAGCGACTTTGGTACTGACCAGATTGGTGTGACCGCCAACAGCGCCGGCATTAACGGTAATGGTGCCATTGATGCGACTTACGCTACCAACGATGATGCTGACAACATCATTGGCAACACCAACGTCGTGATCAACGCTGATCTGCTGGCCAATACCGCCACCGCCGATGATGAGCACGATGTGATTGCCGGCTACCACGCCATCGAATTTATGCTGTGGGGTCAGGATCTGAACACCACCGGCAACACCACCGATGGCACAGACCGTGATACGGCAGTGAAATCTTATGTGTTTAACCACGGTGGCCAGCGTCCGCTGAGCGATTTCGTTCCGGGTTTTGATGGCGCAACCACAGACTACAACGCCAATACCCTTTCCCATCGTCGTCACCAGTTTATGGCCGTTGCGGTGGATAAACTGATTGCCGATCTCGAAGCCGTACGCGATGGCTGGAAAGCCGGTGCGGCTTACCGCACCGCCTTCACCACGGTGACCACGGAAGCACAGGCCAAACAAAAACTGGCAGAAATTCTGACCGGCATGGGTACGCTGTCCGAAGGCGAACTGGCCGGTGAGCGTATGCAGATTGCCTTCAGCGCCAACTCTCAGGAAGACGAACACAGCTGCTTCTCCGATAACACTCACCGTGATATCTGGCTGGATGCAGAAGGCGTAGCCAACAGCTACTACGGCGCCTATGCCGGTTACGACAGCACACTGGACGGTACCGATAACGTCACCACCCGTGCCATTACCAATGGCTATGGTATTGACGATTACCTGCGCGATGCCGGTAAAGCAGAACTGGCCACCCGGGTTGAAACAGCACTGACCAGCACCGCTACCCACTACACCGCCATTGATACCAAGGCCCGTGCCGGTGAACCCTTCGACGTGCTGATTATGACCGCCAATCAGAACCCCAATAACCCGGTCTACAAAACCATTACCGCACTCAACACCCAATCGGCACTGATTGCAGAAGTTGCCACCACCCTCGGCATCAGTGGCTCGGTTGTTGATCCTGACGCATCCGCCTGTGATACCCAGGATCCACTGGCGTCCTGTGACGAATAATCACTAACCGATGAACGCATTATTGATGCTCAGCCAGCCGGGTTTTACCCGGCTGGCTTTTGTCTTTTCTGCCGTACTGAGCCTGAGTGCCTGCCAGCCTGCTGCGCCATCCGCAAATAACGCAAAGGCAGCAACACAGTCAGCTGTACCTGCATTAAGCGACAGCGAACGCCTGCCCGGAGGCATTGGCAGCAGTGCCATCATGCCTTTTGCCAGCTACGAAAAACCCGTTACCAATTTACCCGTCAGTGCCAAAGCCGACTTTTATGCCGGTAAAGCGCTGGCGCACCAACCCTGGGTAAAAGCGCCGACCGCCACCACCGCACGCGATGGTCTGGGCCCGCTGTATAACGCCCGCACCTGCCTGGCCTGCCACATTAACGGCGGCCGTGGTTCGGTTCCGGCCGATAACAACAGTCCGCTGTTTAATGCATTTCTGCGCCTGAGCCTGCCGGGGTCTGATCCGCTTGCCGGTGTCATTCCTGAACCTGTGTATGGCGATCAGCTGCAAAGCCAGTCAACCGCGCTGTCCCATCAGCTGCGCAGCAGTCAGAACGATCTGGCCAGAGCCGATGAAGTCGCACCGGAAGCCTACGTTTATCTCAATTGGCAGACCCGCTGGTTTACTTACCCCGACGGCCAGCAGATTGAATTGCGCTGGCCCGAAGCCGATATCCGCAACCTGGGTTATGGCCCGCTGCACGAGCACACACTGTTCAGCCTCAGGGTCGCGCCGCCGATTCATGGCATGGGTTTGCTGGAGTTAATTGATCAGGCCGATATTGATGCACTGGCCGATGAGCACGACCGAAATCAGGATGGTATTTCCGGCCGGGTCAATCAGGTCTGGGATGTGCAGCAACACAAAACCGTACCCGGCCGTTTTGGCCTGAAAGCCAACCGCCCAACCATGGCGATGGTGGTCGCCGGTGCCTTTGCCAACGACGTTGGCATCAGTAACCCGCTGTTTCCGGCTCAGCCCTGTACCGACGCACAAACCATCTGTTTGCAGCAAGCCACTGGCAACGATAAACAGGGCAATGATGAGCAGGGCAATGATCAAAAGGGAACGGAGCTGCCGCAAAAACTGCTGCAGCTGGTGATCAATTTCAACCGCAATCTGGCGGTGCCACAACGCCGGGATGCCGATCATCCGGACGTTCTTGCCGGGCGCTCGCTGTTTTATCAGAGCGGCTGTGCGGGCTGCCATCAGCCATCGTTTGTCACCGGCGAAAGCAGCGAATTCCCTCATCTGAGTAAGCAGATTATCTGGCCATACAGTGATCTGCTGTTGCACGACATGGGCGAAGAACTGGCCGACCACCGCCCGGATTACGCCGCCGATGGCCGCGAATGGCGGACACCACCGCTGTGGGGACTGGGCCTGAGCCAACAGGTCAATGGCAGCACTACCCTGCTGCACGATGGCCGCGCCCGTTCAGTCGAAGAAGCCATTGTCTGGCACGGCGGTGAAGCCCTTGGGGCACGCCAGACCTTTGTTAATCTGCCGGCTGAGGAGCGCAAGGCTCTGATCCGCTTTGTACAATCGCTGTAAGTGGAATGAATATGAAATCCAGATCTTCAGCTTCAACGGCGACTGACCTGCATAAACAGGGTCAGCAACGCCGCCAGACCTTAAAAACACTACTGGCTCTGGGTCTTGCTCCGGCAACCGTCGGCTTGCTCAGCGCCTGCAATAAAGCACCGGATACATCCGCCGCTGCGCAGGAATTCTGGGTATCCGCTCAGGGCCGTGATGCCAGCCAGTTCGGCCTGGGGTGGGTGCAGCCAGAGGCAGGCTATGCCAGTCAGAGCGCTCATACCGCAGTCAGTGGTTTCCGCGGCCATGGCGCAGTACAGCATCCATTGCGTCCGGATGCCGTGCTGATGGTCTCACGCCAGCCCGGCACCGAGTGCGTGGAGGTTAACCTGCTCAGTGGTGAGGTAACGGCCCGCTTTGCCTGTAAGCCCGGCCGTCACCTGCATGGTCATGCCTGCTTCAGTGCCGATGGCCGGCAGCTGTTCACCACAGAGTCTGATTTTGTCTCCGGTCTGGGAAAAATCGTGGTCCGCGATGCCAGTACCTATCAATGGCTGGGGGAGCTCGACAGCCATGGCATTGGCCCGCACGAATTAAAAATGATGCCCGATGGAAAAACACTGGTCGTCGCCAACGGCGGTCTGCGCACCCACCCGGACAGTGGGCGTAAAATTCTTAACCTCGACACCATGCGTTCCAGCCTGAGCTACCTGCGCGCCAGCGATGGTGTATTGCTCGACGAACAGACACTGACCGAACCCAAAGCCAGTATCCGCCATCTGGATATTGCCGCCGACGGTACCGTCGCCGTTGCCACACAGGTGCAGCGTGCCGCCATGGCAGACAACCATATTGTTGCTCCCGGTGCTGTACACACACCGGGCAAAACATTGCAGCCGCTGCCAGCCCCTGTGCCGCTGCTCAGTCAGTTTAACGACTACATGGGCAGTGTTGCCGTGCATAACGGCGAGCGCATTGCCGGCTTCAGCAGCCCGCGTGGCAACCTGGTCGCTTTCTGGCATCTCGACCGTCATGAATTACTCGGTTATCACGCTTTTCACGATGTTTGTGGCCTGACGGTAAGCCATGACCAACGCTATTTTGTGTTGTCCAATTCCGCCGGCCAGCTGCGCCGTATTAATGCCAGAACGCTGCAGGAACAGCCCGACCTGCGGCTGCAGATTTCTGCAATGCACTGGGACAACCACATGATTTCTTTAACCCTGAACACCACCAGTTGAGCAATCCATGAATTTTTTATTGTTTCGTTCACTCATATTTTCTGCTGCTGCCGGATTGTTATTAACCGCCTGCGGTGGAGAACGCGTTAATGACCCGGTAACCGTCACGCAATCATCACTGGATAAGGCGCTGCAGGAACTGACCGACAACAGCATTATTCCGGCGGTTAATGATTTTGCCAGCCAAAGCGCTGCATTAACCAATCAGGCTGAAGTGTTCTGCAGCGCCCCGGATGCCGCCGGACTGACGACTCTGCAACAACAATGGCGTACGCTGGCCGACAGCTGGTATCACTTATTACCGTTAAATTTCGGCCCGGCCGACGATGATCTGGTATTTCCGCCATACATTTATATCGACTCCCTGCGCCAGCGTGGTAATAACTACAGCGCCACGGTCAGAAGTGAAATCAATACCCTGCTGGGCAACACTACAGAATTAAACAGCAGCTACTTTGATAACCGTAATTTTCAGTACGTGGGATTACTGGCGTTGGAAATTGCCATCTTTGAACGCGCCTCTGATGCCAGTAAAAACATCACCGATATTGTTGCTGAATATCAGGCCCAGCCACGTAAATGCGACATTATCAGCGGCCTCAGCAACGCACTGCAAGTTAAAGCCGATTACATCCGCAGCGGCTGGACGCTGAATCACAAAGCCACTGGTAAACCTTACCGTGAGTTATTTCTCAGTAATCAACTGGATGATGGCACCCCTGCCCTGACCCAGTTACTGACCAGCGCGCAGGAATTTCTCGATTATTTACAACAACGCAATGTCGCCACCGTTGCCGCACAAAGCAGTGGTTACAACTGGCCGTTAATGGCCACCGCTATCGATAGTATTGAAGAAATTTTACAGGGCAACAGCGCCAGCACCCTGAGCCTGTTCTCTCTGATGACGGCCGCCGGTTACGACGCTGCGGTCAGTGCTGTGCGCTCGAATATTGCAGCCGCAAGGGAAAACATCAGCAATCAGGATGCCCTGTTATTTAAATCCTCGGCGGCGCAGTTGGATGGCAATTTTAAACGTGAAATTCCGGACGGGCTGGAAGTTGATCTGGGCATCAACTTTACCGACGGCGATTAATTTTTTTAAATTATTTTATAAGGGCAGATAGTCAATGAAAGCCAACCTGAAAAAACACGCCGCCCTGTTAGCCGGTGCGGTCTTACTGGCCAATACACAACTGGTTCAGGCTGATGATCAGCAAACTATTATCGAGCTGCAGAAGCGTATCGAACAGCTGGAACAAAGCATGAACGAACGCCTGAATGCGATGGCCGACAGTATGGACAGCGTGGCCGCTCAGCAATCTTCCGGGGCAAATAAAAACGTGCATATCGGCGGTTATGGCGAAATGCATTACAACCATCTGGATGTCGATGGCACCGATACCCGCCAGATTGATTTACACCGTATGGTGCTGTTTTTTGGCTACGACTTCAGCGACCGCGCCCGCTTTGTGTCTGAATTTGAAGTGGAACACACGCTGGTCAGCGATGGCGCCCGTGGTGCGGTAGAAATTGAACAGGCCTACGTTGAACTCGACCTGATGAGCAATATGCAGTTCCGCAGCGGTGTGATGCTGATGCCGGTCGGCATGATTAATGAAACCCACGAGCCACCGACGTTTTACGGTGTTGAGCGCCCGGTGATTGAAACCACCATTATTCCGACCACCTGGTATTCGGCCGGTATCAGCATTACCCACCAGCTGGATAATGGCATCAGCTACGACCTGATGATTTCTGAAGGTCTGAAAACCGATGACCCAACCTACAACAACGATGCTGATCCGTTTGACCTGAAATCCGGTAAGCAGAAAGGTTCTTTTGCCGATGCCTTCGATCTGGCCGTGACCGGGCGCGTTGTTTATCGCGGTACCGCCGGTCTGGAACTGGCGGCTTACGCGCAGTATCAGCCCGACCTGGACCAGAGCGCAGAAATTTCTTATGCCGACGATGCCACACTGGTGGGCGCCCATGTGATTTATCAACTGGGTGATATCACCACCAAAGCACTTTACGCGCGCTGGGATCTGGGAGGCGATGCCGCCGATGCCGCCGGAAAAGCCGTACAGGATGGTGGTTATGTTGAAGTGAATTACCGCCTGAACGAACAGTGGGGCTTTTTTGGCCGTCAGAGTGCCTGGTCACAAAACGACGATATGAACGCCAGCCAGAGCGATGCCGGGGTAAACTACTACCCGGTTGAAGGCATTGTGTTTAAAGCGGACATCCAGCAACAGAATAAAGACGCCGGCAATGCCGACGGCTTTAACCTGGGTATGGGTTATATGTTCTGAGCCGCTGCTGCAGAGCAAAAATGCCGGTGCGGTTTCCGCCCCGGCATTTTTTATGCGCATCAAATGGGCAATGATTGCCCCTGAGCCGATATAAGTCCTATTCGTTTATCAATAAAAAACGTTAGGATGACATCCTTTTTACCCGGCCTTTCCACAGGGGAGCTGTTTATGCTGATTATCGAAGCCGTTGCTCCGGCCTCTACCGAAGACGACATTCTGCGTCTGGCTAAGCGCAATGACGTCAGCGACGTCTGGATCAGCGGTCAGCGCGAAAACCAGACCGTGATTAAAATTCTGCTCAGTAACGATAAATCGCAAAAAGTACTGGATCAGTTGCAGAAGCTGATGGAAGGCAAAAATAATTTCCGCGTATTGGTGTACCCGCTGGATCTGGCATTACCCAACGAAAGTCTGGAAAAAACCCGTCTGACACGTGAATCCCTGTATAACCAGCTGAGTCGGGAAAGCCGCCTCGACTGGCATTTTATTATGCTGGTGATCTTATCCACCATCGTGGCGGCCATTGGCCTGATCGAAAATAACGTCGCCGTTATTATTGGTGCCATGGTGATTGCTCCGCTGCTGGGTCCTAACCTGGCGCTGTCGCTGGCGACCACTCTGGGCCATGTGAAAGAAATCAAACAAGCACTGATTACCCTGTTTTCCGGCATTGGTATTGCTCTGGCGATTGCCTGGGCTATCGGCTGGCTGTATCCGGACATTGCAATCAGTGAAGAATTACTCAGCCGTACCCACGTAGGCCTGAGTAGTCTGGCCCTGGCACTCGCCTCCGGTGCGGCAGCGGCGCTATCTATTACCACCGGGGTTTCGTCGGTGCTGGTTGGCGTTATGGTCGCCGTCGCGTTATTACCGCCAACGGTAACATTGGGCATTATGGCCGGTATGCAGGCCTGGGAATCGGCCTACGGGGCACTGGCGCTATTACTGGTGAACATTGCCTCGGTCAACTTTACCGGCCAGCTCACCATGCGCCTGAAGGGGATTAAACCGCGCGAAGAAAAATTCCAGACCATCTCGCTATGGATATTTTCCCTCGGTATTGTTTTCTGGCTGGGTCTGTTGGTGTTATTAGTGCGCCTGATGCCCGACCTGGTGTAATGCCAACGTGCTGCGCTGGCTCAGAGCCAGCGCTTCTTGCGGAACAACCACATCAACCCCGTGGCCAGTAATCCCATACATCCCAGCAGAATAAAATAGCCATCCTTAAATTTAAGTTCCGGCATATAGTCAAAATTCATACCGTATAAACCGGCCATAAAACTCAGCGGGACAAAGATCGCAGTAATCACCGTCAGTACACGCATGGTGCTGTTCAGCTGGTGTGAAGTGATGGAAATATAGCCGTCCACCAGATCACCACACAGCTCATAAAACATCTGAGCCAGACTGTGCAGACGCTCAAAACGATCATGCAGGTCGTTAATCACATGGCGCATTGCTTCGTCATCAGGGAAAAATGCATACTCACCGGTGCGCAATTCATCGGTGATATTTTTGTGATAATTAAACGTCCGGCGTAACTTAACCAGGCGCGATTTATAGTTCATCAGCTCACGCATATGATCATCACTGCCGGCTTCCGACAGCTCATCTTCCAGATCCCCCAGGCGTTCTTCAAACACGAGAATGTTATCCAGATAAATACCCGCCGACGTGTGCATAATTTTCAATGCCAGCTGTGCCGGGCTGCGCTGCAGATAAATACCGCCATTATCCGCCATCAGACGATCAATACTCTGCGCCGCCTGCGGATGACGGGTTAATAAAAAACGTTCGCCGATAAAAAACGAAACCGACTGCCCGGTATAGTTCAGACCCGCGTCAAAGCCGGCAATGCCGCGGTACAAAATAAATATATGATCCGAGAATTCTTCCAGCTTAGGCGGATGACGATCCCGCACGGCATCTTTAATGGCTAACGGGTGACAGCCAAACGCCTGCAGGATATCCAGTTCCAGCTCGGCGTCAGGTTGTTGACTGTCCACCCAGATACGGCTCTCCGGCTGTTGTTGCCAGAGCTCAATCAGTTCCGCACCACCCGTGCTGATCTGTCCTTGTGCGTTAATTAATATTGTCCGGATCACGATCATCCCCTCAGAGATATTAGCCATTGCTCTGCGCAACGGTCGGATAAAATACGGGTAGAGTCAATTACGCTGTCGCGCTAAACCGCATTAAGGTACAGCAGAAACTCAGAACAACGCCAACTGCTGCCCGGCCAGTGCGGAGAAGTCATCGTCGGTGTAATGAAAAATAGCATCGGCCGTCGGTTTCAGCTGCTTTTCCAGATAATGATGGTAATCCACTGTCCCGCCTTTGCTGCCATCCGGCCACACCGGCTCTGGCCCGCTCACCGTCCAGCGATAGGTAATCCAGCCACCGCGCTCAGCAAAGCGCGATGGCAAACCTTTCAGCGTCAGCCATTGCTCCAGCTTTGCCGCCGCCTGTGCATGGGGCGGAATATTTTTCTGATACGCCGGCAGTGGACGACGCAGACGCTTGCGGTACGTCAGCAGATGATCAAGCTTGCCGCTGAGTAAATTCTGTACCTGTTCGCGCAGCCAGTCCTGATACGGCTCATGTAAAAAAATACGCCGGTAAAGCTCGGTCTGAAACTGACGCGCCAGCGGCGTCCAGTCCGAACGTACCGCTTCCAGTCCTTTGAATACCATCTCATCATTACCGGCGCTGTTCTTAATCAGCCCGGCGTAACGTTTTTTACTGCCGGTTTCTTCACCACGGATAGAGGGCATAAAAAAGCGCCGGTAATGGGTTTCGTATTCCATTTCCAGAAAGCTCTCGGTGCCAAATTCCAGAGGCAGGCGCTCGCTCCACCAGCCATTCAGATCGCGCACCAAACGCTGGCCAATGTCATCCGCCTCGGCGTCGGTGACGCTGCGTTTAAGCCAGACAAAAACCGAGTCGGTATCGCCGTAAATAACATCAAAACCCTGCTGTTCAATCCAGGCCGAACTTTGCTGAATAATCTGATGGCCACGCAGAGTAATTGAGCTGGCCAGACGGGTATCGTAAAAACGGCAACCATCGGAACCGAGCACGCCATAGCAAGACGCCATAATGACCTTGATCGCCTGGCTCAGCGCTTTATTACCGGCTTTTTTTGCCTGCTCGCGTTTTTCACCCAGAATGCGGATCAGGTCAGGAAGAATGTGTTTCTGCTGATGAAAACGACCGCCGAAAAAGCCCGGAATGGTACGCTGTTCCTGTTCACTGTCGTCGTCCAGCAACAGGCCTTCGGTCAGCCCCATCGGGTCAATTTTAAACGTCCGGATAATCGACGGGTACAGACTCTTAAAATCCAGTACCAACACATGCTCGAATAATCCCGGACGCGAATCCATTACATAGCCACCGGGGCTTTTCTGCGCGTGATAGCCTTCGCCGATATTGGGTGCCACAAACCCCGCGCGGTGCAGACGCGGTAAATACATATTTTCAAACGCGGCCACCGAACCACCCATACGGTCCATGCTGAGGCCGGTCATGTGAGCCCGTTCGATGGTAAAATTCAGCAGGTCGGCTTTTTCAAAGATGCGCCAGACCAGCTCGCAGTCTTTCAGGTTGTAGGCCGCTAATGCGGCTTTATCGTGCATGAACAGATGCTCAATATCGCCACCACGGTCATCGCCGTGCAGCAGCTTGCTGTCCCCGAGAAAATACTGGGCAACATCATTCAGGGCAAAACTCTCAAACTGCCAGGTGGCATTGCGCAGCAGATCAATACCATCCAGCACCACGCGTCCGGCAATGTGTAAAAAAATACGGTCGGGATTATTGGCACTGACACGCCAGCTCAGCTCGCTGCCGTCGCGGCCAATGGTGAATGGAATGTTGTGCTCGGCACATTTGCGCCGCAAGAAATCGAAATCAAACTGAATGACGTTCCAGCCCATGATCACGTCCGGATCATAGTCGGCCATTAATTGCAGAAAACGCTGCAACAGCGCGACCTCGTCGGCCACCAGTTCCAGTCCGTCATGCTTTTCCGGTTTATCGCCAACCAATTGCTCGCCAACCAGGCCTTCGTCAATCATCACCACCTGTTGCCAGTCATCGGCATAAAATCCAATGGAAAACAGCCGGTCCGGTTCACCCCGGCGCGGAAAGGAGGTTTCGATATCCAGTGACAGACAACGAAAAGGCGGCAAAGGGTCGTTTTCGGGCTGCGCTTGTGGCGGCAGTGGTTTCTGAATCCGTCCTTCCTGCAAATGCAGAAACGGTCGTTGTTTATCGGCCGTGACCCCGGACGGCAAACGCGCGGCACCATAAATAAAGCGCTCCATCAGGTAACGGTCAGTCGGGCGAATGTCGACTTCGCGACAAATAATGCCCTGCTCGAGCAATACATCACGCCAGCGATAGGTGTAAGAAGATGGTAAATAGCAGGCACTGGACGGCTGCGCAGAAAAACTCTGCAACGCCACATCAGCAATACGCACCGGCCAGTTGAGGGTGCGGGCAATATCCGCTGCACGGGACGCATGCTCACGGTCAATAAAACAAACGGCGGGGTGCGCTATCTGCTGACGCACAGGGCCGCGCGCGCTGTGCCACCAGAAGGTCAGCACGGTGCGCAGGCCGTCGGCGTCCTGAATGTCCGTCCAGCTGCTGGTCAGCAGAAAAGCGTTAATCATAAGGCGATCTATACTTGAAAGAACGGAGTTTACCGTAAATAAGGAATATCCCTATGCCCACTCCCAACATAAGTCAGGACCCGATGTATCAGCTGCTGCGCAATGACAATGTGCCAGCCTTTAATAAAGCACGCGAAGAGGGCAAAACCTGCGATCTGCGCGGATGTGATTTACGCGGTCTGGATCTGCGTAACATTAATCTGAAAGGTATGGATCTGACCGATGCTTACTTCCGTGGCTCCGATCTGCGCGGCATCGACTTCCGCGGCTGCCGTATGGACGGTGTCAGTCTGGCCGACGCCAAGATCAGTGGCTGTTTTTTCCCCAGCAGTTTACCGGCTCAGGAAATTCTGCTGTCGGTGAGTCATGGTATCCGCCTGCGTGATCAGGCGCAGTGAGAGTATTTCCGGCCCCGTCTCGGCCAATCATTTAATCCGTTATAAAGCGCCGCTTGATCTGGCTGAACCTTTTGCGCAATTTCAGACATAGCTGGTTCAAGCCTGCGGGGTTTTGCTGTACATTCCGGTGATCAATGACAGGATTGCCCGAAGAGGCAAAATGTGGGGAAAGCATGTTTTTGGTTGGTAAACCATCAGACACCATAGAACAGTTAATTAACCGGATTTCGCATCTGGTGCGGTTACTGCTGGAAGGCTTTGAACTGAGTGACACTCCCATCACGCTGGAAAGCGTCGACGATCTTTATGAGCATTTCGATCGCGATCAGTTTTTTCTGATCCAGGACGGCATGCTGCATCTGAGCAAAAACGGCCAGAATCTGGTTGGTTTTGATGAAGGTGACCTGATTGGCATCGTCCACTCTTTCGACCTGCCACTGCCGGTGCTGCGTACCGATGAATACGTAGAACTGATCCCTATCGACCGTGACCGCTTCCTGCGTCATGTGTATTCCGACAAACGCCGTCAACATTACTGGAGCCACTTTCTGGTTTGCCAGAATGCACTGCTGCTGAACTATCTGGCTGATACCTTTAAAACCCAGGTGCGGCCAACCGCAGGCTTCCAGAATATTCAGCCCGGCGATGTCATCATTCAGCAAGGCGATCCGGCAGAACATGTGTACACCATCATCAGTGGTGAGGCCGATGTGTTTGTCGATGGCGTTAAAGTCGGCGACATCGGTGAAGAAGAAGTGTTCGGTGCAATGGCCGTATTTACCGGCGAACCGCGCAGCGCTACCGTGATTGCCCGCACGCCGTGCACCATTATGGCAGTACCGCAGCATGACTTTATTCTGCTGATTGAGGCACAGCCTAAAGCCGCCGTGAATCTGATCGAGAACCTGGCGCGTCGCATCACGCTGATGAATCAACAGCTGATCGACAAAGAATAAAAGCACCGCAGCAAACCGGGTAAAGCCAAAAGCCGTGACAGTGTTCTGTCACGGCTTTTTTGTGCCTGGCGCTCAGGGGTTTAAATATAAATGAGAATTATTATTGACAGCGGTTTTGAGAATCATTATTGTTTGCTTATCGACGTCAGAGATGGCGGCGGTGTTCAACACCTCATTCAGTTGTTGGGGTGGTGATCTCTCTCATCAAGCTAATCACGGTTGCTTTGCCCCTCTCTCTTTCAGAGTCGAGGGGCGTTTTTTTATCGGTCTTAACCGCCTAAACCCAGTGCAGATAATCGCCTTCCAGCAGCGTTTCCACGCAAAATGTCTGCGTCACCTGCCCGGCCGTTAACACCTCACGCGCCGGACCATCGGCGACCAATCGTCCACAGCACAGCAATAACACCCGGTCGGCGTAGCGCCGCGCCAGGTTCAGATCATGCACCACCATCAGCACGCTCTTACCCGTCGCGGTGAGCTGCCGTATCTGGCTCATACACTGCTGCTGATGGCGCAGATCAAGCGCGCTCAGCGGCTCATCCAGCAACCACAGCTGACTATCAGCCTGATTAACCTGAATCCAGCTGCGCGCCAGCTGGCAACGCTGTTGCTCACCACCCGACAGCAGGCGCACATCACGGTCGGCCAGATAATGAACATCCCAGGCCTGCATCGCCTCATGCACCTGCGTGCGTAATTCCACCACCGAAGTGCTGTGCGCCAACCCGCCCAGCTGTACCACTTCACTGACTGACAGCGGAAAGTTCATCGGACTCAGCTGCGGCACCAGCGTCACCCGTTGCGCCCAGTCACTGCGTTGCCAGCTGACGGTATCCGCCGCCGCAAATTGCAGAACGCCACGATCAGGGCGTAACAATCCGGCCAGCATATTCATCAGTGTCGATTTACCCGCCCCGTTGGGGCCAACCAGCATCACCAGCTCACCGGCGGCCAGAGAAAAGCCGACATCATCGACAATGGCGGCACCACCGCGCGTCAGCCCCAGGCCCGACGCCTGAATCAAGGTTGTCGGCGTCACCATGCCAGCCTCTTCTTCTCACGGATCATCAGGGCAATAAACAAGGGCGCTCCCAGCAAAGTCGTGACAATGCCAATCGGCAACTCAGCCGGTGCCACGATCACCCGCGACAACATATCCGCCGCCACCAGCAGACAACCGCCCAATACCACCGCCAGCGGCAATACCCGCTGATGCGCCGCACCGGTTAACAGCCGCGCAATGTGCGGACTGATCAGGCCAATAAAGCCGATCACACCACTGGCCGATACCGCCAGTGCCACACAGAGCGCGACCCAGATCACCACCTGCCATTGCAGGCGGCTGACCGACACGCCCAGCGAGCGGGCTTCGACCTCGCCCAGCAACAGAGCATCCAGACTGCGTAAACGTTTTGGCCAGAAGATCACGGCACCCAGCAGCACCGCACTCATCGCCCCGACCCAACCCCAGTTGGCACCGGACAAACTGCCCAGCGACCAGAAAGTAATCTGACGCAACGCATCGTCGCTGGCCATATACGACAACAGGCCGATCAGCGCACTGGCAAGAACATTGACCGCAATCCCCGCCAGAATAAGAAAGCTCATGGCATGCAATGAGCTGCCCTGCAATCCTAGACGCAGCACCAGCAACAGCGCCACCACACCACCGGCAAACGCAGCGATGGGCTGCGCCCAGTAAGGCAGCGCCAGACCCGCGGCCTGCAGCACCACAAACAGCGCGGCTGCCACCGCCGCACCACCGGATACACCGATCAGCCCCGGATCAGCCAGCGGGTTACGCACCATGCCCTGAATCAACACCCCGGCCCAGGCCAGCAAAGCCCCCACCAGAAAGGCCATCAGCACCCGTGGCAGACGGATTTGCCAGAGAATGGTCTGGCCGACGTCGGTGTTTAACAGCCAGTCGATGCTTTGACTGCCGCTGGACAGGCCCAGCAGAATAAAGATCAGTGGTAGCAGCAGGCATAACAGCAGGATATGCTTGCGCCGCTTCAGGGCGGTGTTCATCGCAGGAATTAACTCAGGCTGCAGGAAAGAATATGCGGGCATTGTGCCACACAGACACAATTGCGGAAGGACAGAGTAAAGGTTTTGAACTCGAAGGCCAGTCGGTCTTTGTGGTGCGCAAGCTCGATCAGTTCTTCGTGTATCACAATCAATGCCCGCATCTGGGCATTAATCTGGAATGGTTACCGGACCAGTTTCTCGACAGCGATGGCTGCCTGATTCAGTGTGCCATGCACGGTGCGTTGTTTCTGATTGAAGATGGTCAGTGCATTGCCGGCCCCTGTCAGGGCCAGCGTTTAACCGCCATAGCGCACGAAATCCGCGAAGGGCAGATCTGGATAAGCCTTTAACGCTGCGCCGTGGCGCTTACTTTTTCAGCTTATCAATACCGTCCTGCAGTACGTCTTTGCTGCCTTCCAACAAATCAGAACCACCGTCTTTGAGGCGATCAACCAGCGCATCCGATTGCAGTGGATTGGCAAAAGGATCGCGGTCACGGATCAGGTTGGAACCAATCCAGGCGCCCAGCAACAGCCCGATAATCAGAATAATAAGATTGCGTTTCATGTAGTTACCCTGTTTTTTAAATGGATTTTGTTTAACCTCAGCCGCCAATGTCTACCGGTAGCCGTTTTCCTAATTCCAGACCGCGCTCATCGGCATAAAACTGTGCCTGATAGGCCAGCACTTCCACGCCCTGCTCCACAACTTCGGCCAGCGCCGCCGCATAAGCCGGATCAATCGCCCGCGCCGGACGCACCCGCGCAATCCCCTCATGCGGTACACAAAACAACAGCACGGTACGATAACCCTGTTGGCGCAGTTCAGCCAGACGGCGCAGATGCTTCAACCCTCGGGCGGTCACCGCATCCGGAAAACTGCCCCAACCATCGCTGGCGTCCGGATGCTCAGGCTGAGGGCAATCAAGCAGCGTGACACTTTTCACCTCAACATACACGGCCGACGTTTCCGCCTGCAGCAGGAAATCCAGCCGTCCGTCAGCCACCTTAGGTTCGGGCTGAATCTGAAAATCCCCCGCCAGCTCAGCAATGTTTCCGGCGGCCAGCGCCTCGGCCACCAGCTGATTGGGCCGGGCGGTATTGATGCAGGCTTTGTAACGTCCGGCGATTTCCACCCATTCCCAGCTGTAACGGTATTTGCGTTTCGCGGCGGCCCCGGACGGTAACGAGTCCCACAACCACACGCGACTGCCAGGTTCGGCGCAGTGTTTCATCGAGCCGGTATTCGGGCAGTGCGCGGTAATTTCTTCGCCACTGTCGAGCACAATATCGGCAAGAAAGCGCTTGTAGCGTTTGATTAACCGGCCACCGACCAATGGACCATCGTACTGCATCAGCGTGTGCCGTCCGCGCGGTTATTAAGCCAGGCAGCTAAGCGGGCCACGGCTTCCTGTAAGCGTTCCAGGCGGGTGGTAAAGGCAAAGCGCACATGGCTGCCGGCCTCATACTCACCAAAATCCACACCCGGTGTAATCGCCACGCCGGTTTCACGTAGCACCTGCGAGCAGAAGCTCAGACTGTCGCTGGTAAAGCGGCTGGCGTCGGCATAAATATAAAACGCACCGTCGGGTGCGACCGGCACAGCGAAACCCAGCGGCGGCAAGGCCTGCATTAAATAGTCGCGGCGCTCGGCCAGCTCGGCCCGGCGCTGCTCCAGAATGGCCATCGTCTCTGGCTCAAAGGCCGCCAGTGCGGCGTACTGCGCCGGTGTTGGCGGTGCCAGAAAGAGGTTCTGCGCCAGCGTATCCAGATCCGGCACCCAGGCTTCCGGCACCACCGCCCAACCCAGACGCCAGCCGGTCATACCGAAAAATTTGGAAAAGCTGTTCAGTACCACGGCGTCATCTGCGACCGACAGAACCGTTTGTGGCGCACTGGTGTAATTCAGTCCCTGATAAATTTCATCCACCCACAGCTCACCCTGCTGCTCACGTACCGCCGTCGCCAGCGCACTCAGTTCGTCCAGCGATAACACCGTGCCGGTCGGATTAGCCGGTGATGCCACCAGCGCCACCTTGGTGTCAGCCGACCAGTGCTGACGCACATCGGCGGCCGTGAGCTGGAATTTCTGCGCCGCATTACAAGGCAGCAACTGGCCACGGCCTTCAAACACGCGGGCAAAATGGCGGTTACAGGGATAGCCGGGATCGGCCAGTAAAATCTGCTGTCCCGGATTTAGCCGTGCCGCCGTTAACAGCAGCAAAGCGCCGGAAGCTCCCGGTGCCAGCACAATACGCTTTGGGCTGATGCGCACGCCAAAACGATCAAAATAGTAATCCGCCAGCTTCTGCCGCAGTTGTGGCAGACCCAATGCCGGGGTATAACCGGTCTTACCGGCGTTCATCGCTGTAATGGCGGCATCAATCATCGGCTGTGGTGTCGGAAAATCCGGTTCCCCCACTTCCAGATGAATAATGTCCTGCCCCTGCGCCTGCAGTGCCTGAGCTTCGGCCAGAATGGCCATAACCTGAAAGGGTTTAATGTCTGCACAACGACGGGCAGGAGCGTGAGAAACCTGGGTGGCCGGAGCCTGATTGGTGGACATAACAACTCAACTATCAATAAAAACAGATAAAAACGGGTAAGAACGAGTAAAGAAAACAACAAAACAGTCGCTCTATTGTGCCAGATGACTGACCAGCAGCAACAAAACCCTGCGGAAATAGTTGGCGCTTGGCATGTTATCTGATAGTTTCCCCGCCTTATCATTTGGAGCCCGGGGAAGAAAGTGTTATTTCCCGGGGCGCATGGATCCGATGTCCGGTTAAACCGGTTTACCAGGTGAGGCAGTAACGCAATGCCGCAAGATAAAAAAGAATTTGCCCTGTCCGATTTCACACCTTATGAAATTGGCAAAGATGAAGAATACATGAGTGATGCTCAGCTGGAGCACTTCGCCTCGATCCTGCGCAACTGGAAACAGGAGCTGATGGAAGAAGTCGATCGCACCAAAGAGCACATGCAAACCGAGCTGAATAACTACGCCGATCCTAACGATCGTGCCAGCCAGGAAGAAGAGTTCAACCTGGAACTGCGCACCCGTGACCGTGAGCGTAAGCTGATCAAGAAAATTGAGAAGACCATCGACCTGATCGGTAAAGGCGATTACGGCTACTGCGGCGCCTGCGGCGTCGAAATTGGTATCCGTCGTCTTGAAGCCCGCCCTACCGCCGATCTGTGTATCGACTGTAAGACGCTGGCTGAAATAAAAGAAAAACAGCTGGGCGTTTGATCTGGCTGAATGCGCGGCCGCCAGCGGCGTCCGCGCTTTCTTTTTCTTCCGATGACTGACCCTCTTATGTCAGACACTTCTGCAACACCCCCGCCTGAGCATCACACACCTTACGTTGGCCGCTTTGCGCCATCCCCGACCGGGCCTTTGCATTTTGGTTCTTTGCTGGCCGCCGTCGCCAGTTATCTGGATGCCCGTGCGCATCGCGGCCGCTGGCTGGTACGCATCGAAGATCTCGATCCGCCGCGTGAAGATCCGGGCGCAGCCACCGCCATTCTGCATATTCTGGATGCCTACGGCCTGCACTGGGATGGCGAAGTGCGCTACCAGAGCGACCGTCATGAGGCTTATCAGCAAGTACTGCAACAGCTGATCAGCAGCGGCCTGGCGTTTCCCTGCCAATGTTCGCGCAAACAACTCGGCGGCCAGCCACATCGCGGCAATTGCCAGTGTCAGGCGCACAGCGATATTGCCTGGCGTTTTCTCTGCCCGCCGGGTGAGTTGTGTTTTGATGATGCTTTACAGGGACGCTGGTGCAGCGATCTCAGTGAGGAGATCGGGGATTTTGTGATTAAACGCCGTGATGGCCCGTGGTCGTATCAGCTGGCAGTCGTCAGCGACGATATTGACCAGGGCGTCACCCATATCGTGCGTGGCATCGACCTGATCGACTCCACCGCGCGCCAGATTCTGCTCTACCAGGCGCTGCGCCACACGGCACCACACTACGCCCATATTCCGGTCGCACTGGAAGCCAACGGGCAAAAGCTGAGTAAACAGAATCTGGCGCAAGCCTTAACAACGCAAAACATCAGCTACACATTATGGCTGGCACTGAGCTGGCTCGGCCAGCAACCGCCCGCCGCCATCCAATCGCTTGCCCCTGGCGAACTGCTCGACTGGGGCGTCGCGCACTGGCAGCCACAAACACTGGCCGGACAGCGCGAACGACCGGCACCCGCTGGCTTTCAGCGCGAAGCGTCTGCCGACTGACAACTTTGTGGTACGCTTGCCGCTTTCATTTTACGACGGCGTGGCTATGTACGATTACCGCCTTGGATTGGCACTGTTGGTGGGGATTTATATGTTCTCCCCCATCATGATGGACTGGTGGCTGGATGACCGCGGCGCCTGGTACAAACCCTTTGCTGTCTGGCTATTGTTGATTGGCTTTTACATCTGGCTGAACCATAAGCGGGGTGATGATGAGCTTTAGTCTGGGTCAGCTGGGGCTGATCGTTCTGGGCTACCTCGGCGCATTATTTACCACCGCCTACTCCGTTGAACGCGGCTGGGTGCCACGCCACTGGGTACGCCATCCACTGGTGTATATCTTCTCATTGGGGGTTTATGCCAGCGCCTGGGCCTTTTATGGCTCGGTCGGTATGGCTAACCAATACGGCTATGGCTTCCTCGCCTATTACCTTGGCATCTCCGGCGCCTTCGTCATGTCGCCGATTCTGCTGCGTCCGATTCTGCATATTGCCCGTATTTATCAGCTGGGATCGCTGGCCGATTTGCTCGCCTTCCGTTACCGCTCGCGTCTGGCCGGTATGCTGGTGTCGGTGTTTACGCTGGCGGTAGTGATTCCGATGCTGACCCTGCAGATCAGCGCCATTGCCGACACCCTGCATTTGCTCAACAGCGAATGGCCGGCGACCACGCTGGCATTCGGCTTCTGTATCATCATGATCATTTTTGCTGTGCTGTTCGGTGCGCGTCATGTATCGCCACGGGAAAAGCACGAAGGGCTGGTCTTTGCCCTGGCCTTTGAATCCCTGCTGAAGCTGACCGCCATTCTGGTACTGGCCGGCGTGGCGTTATTTGGCATTTTTGATCAGGTTGGCGGTCTGGAGCAGTGGCTGATTGATAACCAGGACCGCCTGTCCAACCAGCAGATTACCCTGCAGGAAGGCCCGTGGCGCACGCTGCTGCTGGTGTTTTTTGCCGCAGCCATCGTTATGCCGCACATGTTTCATGTGACCTTCACCGAAAACGTAAACAGCGACGCGCTGAAACCAGCCAGCTGGGGTTTTCCGTTATTCCTACTGGCCATGAGCATGGCGGTACCGCCGATTCTGTGGGCCGGGATTTATCTGGATGTTCAAACCCCGGCCGAATACTTTGCCATTGGTATCGGCCTGAAACTGGAATCACCGTTTCTGGTCATCCTGACCTTTGTCGGCGGCCTGGCCGCGGCCTCAGGCATCATGATTGTGATTACCCTGGCCACGGCGGCGATGTTTCTCAATCATCTGGTACTGCCCTTCCACAAACCCAGTCCGCGTCATGATTTTTATCGCTGGCTGCTGTGGATGCGGCGCTCGCTCATCGCTGGCATTCTGCTGCTCGCGTACGGTTTTTATCGTTCCGTCGGAGCCGATCTGGACCTTAACCGCCTGGGCATTCTTGCCTTTGTCGCCGCCCTGCAATTTTTGCCCGGCGTATTGGGCTTGTTGTACTGGCCGAAATCCAATCGCAAAGGATTTTTATCCGGCCTGATCGCCGGCATTCTGGTGTGGATCTACGCCATGCTGCTGCCGTTCTCCGAACTGGCGCTGGGCTGGAATGTTCCCCTGCCGCTGGCGGCGGTGGATGAAAGCAACTGGCACCTGGCAGCGCTGTCGGCCTTCGCCATTAACCTGCTGCTGTTTGTTTTGGTGAGCCTCAGCAGCAAGCAGAAAGCCTCGGAAATGTCCGCTGCCGAAGCCTGCTCCATCGATACCGTTTCGCGTCCCAGTCGCCGGCCGCTGATTGCCGGTAACTCCAATGATGTGATTATGTCATTGAGCAAACCGCTGGGCCGTTACGTCGCTGAGCGCGAGGTGTATCAGGCGCTGACCGACCTCGACCTGCCCTCTTACGAAGACCGGCCCTACGCCCTGCGCCGCCTGCGCGCACGGCTGGAGGCCAATCTGTCCGGCCTAATGGGGCCAACCGTGGCGCACGATATTGTCAGCCGCTATCTGCCGTTTCAGGAAAATGCCGAACTCAGCGAAGATATTTACCAGATTGAACAGCGCCTGGAAGGCTTCCATGACCGCCTGAGCGGATTGGCCGGTGAACTGGATAACCTGCGCCGCTATCACCGTCAGACACTGGAACGCCTGCCGATGGGGGTGTGCTCGCTGGCCGATGACGGCGAGATTCTGATGTGGAATCAGGCGATGACCGAGCTGACCCAGATCGACGCCGCCCAGGTAACCGGCTCACACCTCAGCCGCCTGCCTCCTCCCTGGAACCGGTTGCTGCAGGACTTTGTCGTCAACGAACCGATGCACGAGCACAAAAAGCGCGTTGATATTGGTGCCCGTCCGCGCTGGTACAGCCTGCATAAATCGGTCATCAAACCCAGTGGCGGTCAGCCCGGCGGGATTGTTGTACTGATGGAAGATCAGACCGAAACCCAGTTGCTGGAAGACGAGCTGATGCACAGCGAACGGCTGGCTTCTATTGGCCGTCTGGCTGCGGGTGTAGCGCACGAAATCGGCAACCCGATTACCGGTATCGACTGCCTGGCGCAAACCATCCGCTACGAAACCGATAACCCCGAGCTGCTGGAAATGGCCAACCAGATTCAGGAGCAGACCAAACGGGTTACCCGCATCGTGCAGTCGCTGATGAACTTTGCCCACGCCGGCCATCATTCTACCGAACACGAACCGGTCAGCCTGGCGCATGTGATTGATGAGGCGATGCAGCTGCTGCGTCTGAGCAAACGCAGCCAGGACATTGCCTTTATTAATGAGTGTGCCGCTGACGTTATGGTGCTCGGCGATGACCAGCGTCTGGTACAGGTATTTGTCAATCTGCTGAGCAATGCCCGCGATGCCAGCGAGCCCGGACAAACCATTCGTGTCGTCGCAGAAACCGACGAGCATCAGGTGGTGTTGCGCATTATCGATCAGGGACATGGGATTCCGGCCGACAAGGTCGACCGTATTTTCGAACCTTTTTTCACCACCAAAGACGTCGGCAAAGGCACCGGACTGGGGCTGTCACTGGTGTACTCCATTATCGAAGAGCACTACGGTCACATCGCCATCGAAAGTCCGGTCGCCGACGGCCGCGGCACTTGTGTTAAAGTCAGTCTGCCACGTTATCATCACATTGAAGAATCGGAACCCGTTGCATGAGTCACATCCTGGTTGTTGAAGACGAAGCCATTATCCGTCAGTCCGTGCGCCGCCTGTTGCAGCGTCATGACTACGAAGTCACCGATGTGGATTCCCTTGATGCCGCCAAACGTGAAGACTTCAGCCGTTACAGCCTGATCATCAGCGACCTGCGCCTGCCCGGCGGTATGGGAACCGAGCTGGTCGAGTTGGCCGGAGACACCCCGGTACTGATCATGACCAGCTACGCCAGCCTGCGCTCCGCCGTCGATGCGATGAAAATGGGCGCGGTCGATTACATCGCCAAACCGTTTGATCACGATGAAATGATCAAGGCCGTACAGCGTATTCTGAAAGAATCCAGCCTCAGCCATAAACCGACCAATACCGACCTGCGCAAAGAAGTCAGCCGCGAGTATCCGGTCAGTGGCATTATTGGCAGCTGTGAACCCATGCTGCTGTTGTTCAAAAAAATTAATAAAGTTGCCCCTACCGATGCCACCGTCCTGATTCAGGGTGAATCGGGTACCGGTAAAGAACTGGTTGCACGGGCGCTGCACAACCAAAGCCGCCGCCACAACGCTGAAATGATTTCGGTGAACTGTGCCGCCATTCCGGAAACTCTGATCGAGTCCGAACTGTTCGGCCATGAAAAAGGCGCCTTTACCGGGGCCAATGCCATGCGTCAGGGCCTGGTTGAAGCGGCCGACGGCGGCACCCTGTTTCTCGATGAAATCGGTGAATTACCCCTCGAAGCCCAGGCGCGCTTGCTGCGGGTATTGCAGGAAGGTGAGATTCGCCGTGTTGGCTCAGTACAAAGCAGTAAAGTCGATGTGCGTCTGGTGGCCGCAACCCACCGTAATCTGAAAGACCTCGCCAGCCGTGGTGAATTCCGTGAAGACCTTTATTACCGCCTGAATGTGGTTGAGCTGCATTTACCAGCGCTGCGCGAACGGGGCGACGATGTGGTCGAAATTGCCGCCGCAATGCTCACCCGCGCCTGCGAGAAAATGCAGCAGCCAGCGATGCACTTTACCGCAGAGGCCACTCAGGCCATCCGCCAGTACAACTGGCCGGGTAACGTACGTGAGCTGGAAAACGCGGTAGAACGTGCCGTGATTCTGGCCGATGACGACAGGATTGAGGCTGAATTATTGGGTATCGACCTGTCACCGGATCGCTACGTCAGCCCGGCAATGCGTGAAAACCTGCTGCAGAATGAACAATACGGGCCAGTTGATGGTCAGACCCAGCAAGGCGATCTATCTTTGGATGATTACTTTGTGCACTTTGTGCTGGAAAACGAGCACAACATGACCGAGACCGATCTGGCACGCAAACTCGGAATATCGCGTAAAAGCCTGTGGGAACGCCGTCAGCGTCTGGGCATCCCGCGCAAGAAAGGCAGCAAATAGTCATTCACGCCCTGAGCCAGGCTCAGATCAACCTCTGCCAGCGCACAAAGTGTAACCGCCCGGTTACACTTTCTTCTCAATATCAGTCATTTACCGCCACCAGCGGTAACACTTTAGTGGAACGCAATTCGCGCCACCTCTCTCGAAAATCCACAACCCATTGATATTTAACGATTTTATTTTATTTTCACTAATTGGCATGGCATTCGCTATATAGTTATCAAAGCAATAAAAAATGCGCCTCATAAAATAAAAATAAGAATCCTGAGCGCGACAGGCCAAACAATAAAAATAAAACCGGCCATTGAGTTCATAACAATAATAACAAGCCCCGACTCACTGAAAGACGATTGCTTTGCCTGCGAAACAGCTGGCAAAGCAATCATCTCTCTTATCTGACCCACTCTTGTTCATCCAACGCCTGATTCATACAAACTCTGTTTTTAGCAAACGCTTCCCCATACCTGCTCCAGTATCGCCCCCTGTTCAAGCCATCACGCCTGATGCGCAGCGACACTACTCTTTAATTACGGCATAACACTCAGTACAACAGCACATCCGCTTCTATCTGCTCAGTCATGCTCTGAAGCCGCGCTCCTCTCATGCCATCCATGAAACAAAAGCCATGCTTTATCATTATTAAAAAAGCGCCAGTACTCACAGGCCACCCTGACATGCCACAAAGGTTACACGTTGTTACCCTGGGAACATTTATTGTTACCTCAGGCCTCGAATGAAGTAACACTTTAGTCGAACACATTGGTAACAACACCTTATAAAAACAGTAACCTACTGATTTTAAAGGGAAATTAAAATCTGGCATGACGAATGCTTTATACATAACAGAACACTGCGGCGAACAATAAAAATAACAAACGTCCTCAGTGCCAAACCGGCGACTTATAAAAATAACAAAGCGCCGGAACAAACGGTCTTCGATAACAACAACAATAAAAGACCGGTGTTATGAACACGCTGTTTTGAATGCACAGCTCCATGCTGTGAAGAATAAGAAAAATAAAGGGCAGGAACCTGTCCATTCAAAACAGTCGGTTCGCCAGGTTGAAAAATAACAATAAGAAAAGAGCAGACTCACAAAGCCGCCCATGCGGCTTTTTGTTTGCCTGCAATTTGTTCACCGTGCCTCACGCTCTGTATTGCTCCATATTTATCGCCGATAAGAACCGCAGAGATGAAGGTGCAGCATGATTCAGAGGTTCCTTAAATTCAGGTGAACCGTTACACTCGCCTGCTTCTTTGCAAGACTAAGACTTCTGAATCCGTGAAACGGCCAACCAATTTGATCAAATCTGTCATTCGCCTGTTCGGCAAAAAGAAAGCGCGCACCGATGTCCAACTGACCATCGTGCCACGTGATGAGCACAGCATCAGTCGTAATAACCTCAGCGAAAATGCTCTCAAGGTTCTGTATCGCCTGAATAAAGCCGGGCACCAGGCATTACTGGTTGGTGGTGGCGTTCGCGATACGCTGCTGGGCCTGCATCCGAAAGACTTTGATGTCGCCACCGACGCGACCCCGGAGCAGGTGAATCAGCTGTTCCGCAATTCACGCCTGATCGGCCGTCGTTTCAAACTGGTACACGTGGTGTTTGGCCGTGACGTTATCGAAGTTGCCACCTTCCGCGCGCCGCCAACCGAAGAACATTCGAATAAAATTGCCGCCAAGGGCGATCAGGGCATGATCCTGCGTGACAATGTCTACGGCAATAAAGATGAAGATGCCGTTCGTCGCGACTTCACCATTAATGCCTTGTATTACGACATTGCCGACTACAGCGTACACGCCTATGCCGGTGGTTGGGATGATTTACAGAACCGTCGTCTGCGCCTGATTGGTGACCCGGAAACGCGTTATCGTGAAGACCCGGTGCGTATGCTTCGCGCTATTCGCTTTGCCGCTAAACTGGATTTCACCATTGAAGCGCACACCGCAGAACCGATTCCGGTAATGGCTCCGCTGCTGACACAGATTCCGTCAGCTCGTTTATTTGAAGAAATCCTTAAACTGTTCCTGCACGGCAAAGCGCTCGATACTCTGCGCCTGCTGCGTGAGTACCAGCTGTTTGGCCCGCTGTTTCCGGCGACCGAGCAGTGCCTGGGCGATGATGCACTGGCACTGACCATGGCCGAAAATACCATGCGCAACACCGATGAACGCATCCATGCGGGTAAATCGGTAACACCGTATTTCTTCCTCGCTGCCCTGCTGTGGCCGCCATTGGTTCGTATCCAGAAAGAATTCGAAGCCAAAGGCATGGCACCGCATCCGGCCCTGCAAAAAGCCGCCGACCGCGTGCTGGCACAACAGATTCAAAGCACCGCCATTCCTAAGCGTTTCTCCATTCCGATGCGTGAAATCTGGGAGATGCAATTGCGTCTGGCCCGCACCCAAAGCCGGAAGGCGGAAGATCTGCTGACCCACCCACGCTTCCGCGCTGCCTATGACTTCGTGCTGCTGCGCGAGCAGTCCGGTGAGAACCTGAATGGCATCGGTGGCTTCTGGACGCGCCTGCAACAGGAGCATCCGGATCTGGTGCAAAGCCGCCCACCCCGCGATTTTGATCGTAATAACGAATCGGGCGATCAGGGCGAATTCAAAAAACGCCGCCGTCGCGCACCGCGTAACCGCAACCGCCGCCCGCCTCAGGCTAACTGACGGCGGTCGTTCATACCCATGATTCGCTGCTTTATTGGCCTCGGTGCCAACCTTGATGATCCTGCCGCGCAGATTGCTATCGCCCTGCGCGCGCTGGCCAGGCTTCCCGACAGCCGGCTACTGCGCTGCTCTTCCCTGTATGGCAGCAAACCATTAGGGCCGCAGGATCAGCCAGACTACGTCAATGCGGTCGCTGAGCTGCAAACCACTCTTGAGCCTCTGGCTCTGCTGGATGCCCTGCAGGCGCAGGAGCGTGAACAGGGACGTATCAAGCGCCGCCACTGGGGTGAGCGCTGTATCGACCTGGACTTGCTGCTGTACGGTGATCTGACCCTGCTCAGCAAACGTCTGAATATCCCTCACCACGAAATGCACAAACGCAGTTTTGTTCTGCTGCCTCTGCGTGAAATTGCGGCCGACCTGCACCTGCCCGATGGCCGCGCCATTGCTGATCTGCAGCCGGAATTCGGTGGCGATCTGCAACGCATCGGGCCACCGCCACAGGTTTGTTGACTGCTCTGACAGTTGACTTATAAACGCCAATCCGCACCATACGCCCCAGATTTGTTTCTAAACAAAACGCTGTAACCGGAGAATGACCATGAGTCCCATCAGTATCCGCTCACTGCAGGCAATGAAAGCCGGGCAGGAAAAATTTTCAGTCCTGACCGCCTACGACGCGACCTTCGCCCAACTGGCGGCCGATGCCGGCGTTGAAGTGCTGCTGGTCGGCGACTCCCTCGGCAACGTTATTCAGGGCCAGGACAGCACACTGCCGGTTACGGTTGATCATATGGTCTATCACACCGAAGCGGTCGTCCGTGGCAACCGGCGCGCCAAGCGTCCGGCATTGATCATGACGGACCTGCCATTCATGAGTTATGGCACCCTGGAACAGGGGCTCGAAAGCGCCCGCAAAGTGATGCAGGCCGGTGCGCACATGGTCAAACTGGAAGGCGATGACTGGCTGATTCCACTGGTTGAATCTCTGGGCCGTCAGGGCGTGCCGGTGTGCGTACACCTCGGCCTGACACCGCAATCGGTGAACAAATTCGGCGGCTACCGCGTTCAGGGCCGTGAAGACGATAAAGCCGAAGCCATGCTGGCCCACTGCATCGCACTGGAGAAAGCCGGTACCGACCTGCTGCTGCTGGAATGCGTGCCCAGCACTCTGGCCGCCCGGATCAGCGCTGCGGTGTCGATTCCGGTTGTCGGCATCGGCGCCGGAGCCGACACCGATGCTCAGGTGTTGGTAATGCACGATATGCTGGGCCTGAACTCCGGTTTCACTCCTAAGTTTGTGAAAAACTTCCTGACCGATGGCCGCAATGCACAACAGGCTTTTGCGGCTTATGTGGCAGAAGTGAAATCCGGCCAATTCCCGGCCGCCGAGCACGGATTCAGCGCATGATTACCGTTCATACCATCAGCGAACTGCGTGAGCACGTCCGCAACGCCCGCAGCAATGGCCGTCGTATCGGTTTTGTACCAACCATGGGCAATCTGCACGAAGGCCATATCAGCCTGATTGAGCGCTCACTGGCGGAAGACTGCTTTACCGTCTCTTCCATCTTTGTGAATCCGCTGCAGTTTAACGACCAGAGCGATTTGGCGCGTTATCCGCGCACCCTGCCGGCGGATCAGGAAAAACTGGCAGCAGCAGGTTGCGATCTGTTATTTGCACCCGACGTCAATGAGATGTACCCCAACGGACAGGACGCCCAAAGCATTGTGCATGTGCCGGTCGTATCTGAGGGCCTGTGCGGCGGCAGTCGCCCGGGGCATTTTGATGGCGTATCCACGGTGGTCAGCAAACTGTTCAATCAGGTGCTGCCGGATATCGCCTTCTTTGGTGAAAAAGACTTTCAGCAGGTGGCGGTGATCCGCAAGATGGTAAACGACCTGTGCATGCCGGTAGAAATCGTCCCGGTAGCCACCAAACGGGCTGATGACGGACTCGCCTTAAGTTCGCGTAACGGTTATCTGAACGCCGATGAACGCGCGCTGGCGCCGGGCCTGTACCTGACACTGACCGAGATTGCCGCCGACTTCAAAGCCGGCAAAGACCTTGCCGTCAGTCTGAAAGAAGCGGCAGAACGTCTGCAGCAGCGTGGTTTCCGTCCCGATTACCTGGAAATCCGCCGTTCCTCAGACCTGGCAACCGCCACTCTGGGTGATCACTCTGTCGTCGTTTTGGCCGCGGCTTTCCTTGGCTCAGCGCGCTTAATTGATAATCTTCAGGTGACATTGAATCAGGCGAATGATTGAGGCATACTTCGCCGCCTTGCGCCCATATGGGTGATAAGTGAACAATTCCGGCGTCGCGGGATTCTGTCCTGCGGCGAAGAATCGTCCGAATAGTAAAGAAAGGGTTTACCATGCAATCCATCATGCTCAAAGCCAAGCTTCATCAGGCAAGGGTTACGCACTCAGTCCTGAACTATGAAGGCTCTTGTGCCATTGACGGCCAGTTACTGGATCTCGCGGGCATGCGTGAGTTTGAACAGATCCAGATCTATAACATCAATAATGGCAAACGCTTCACCACCTATATTATTCGTGGCGAAGATGGTTCAGGTATCATTTCCGTTAATGGTGCTGCAGCGCATATGGCTGATGTGGGCGACCGCATTATTATCTGTGCTTACGCGAACTATGACGAAAAAGAACTGGCCACGTTCAAGCCTAAAATGGTCTACCTGAACGCCGATAACAGCGTCAGCCATACCAGCTTCGATATTCCGGTTCAGGTTGCCTGAGTTCATCTCACAGCCTGCCCCATAAACGCCGCTTTTTAGCGGCGTTTTTTTATTTCGCTCACCCGGACAATGCTTACGTTCTGCTGGCAATACTTCCCCCCCTGAGCTTTGCCGTTGCTGCTGCCTTCCGTATACTCGCCGCATCTGATTTGTCGTTGTTATCCGACCGTATTTAAGGAAAGCCCATGGCCGTTACAGGAAGCCTGACCCAGTCTGAGATCTGGAAATCGCTGCAGCAGCATCATCTGTCCATCAAAGACCAGCATATGCGCGACTGGTTTGCTGACGATCCTTACCGTTTTGAGCGCTTCCATATCCAGGCAGCCGGACTGAGTCTGGATTACTCCAAAAACCGGGTCACCGAAGAAACCATGCGCCTGCTGCTGCAACTGGCCAAAGAGCGGGAACTGCCGTTGCACATAGACAATATGTTCAGTGGTGAGGCCATCAACCGCAGCGAAAAGCGCCCGGCTCTGCATACCGCCCTGCGCAATTTCAGCGACCGTCCGGTGATGGTGAACGGCCAGGACATCATGCCGGAAATCAAAGACACCGTGCATCGTATGGAAGAGTTCTGCTGGAAGATCCGCCGTAACCAATGGCGTGGCTACAGCAACAAACCTTTTACCGACGTGGTATCCATTGGCATCGGCGGTTCATTCCTTGGCCCCAAACTGGCTTCCGGAGCGCTGAAACCTTACTGGGACAGTCGCCTGACGATCCACTATCTGGCCAATATTGACGGCTCGCACATTACCGAGATTCTTAAACGTCTCGATCCGGCCACCACGCTGTTTATTATCCAGTCAAAGTCGTTCAGTACGCAGGAAACCCTGAAGAATGCGCTGGCCTGCCGGCGCTGGTTCCTCGATAACGGCGGCAACGAAAGCGATCTGGCCAAGCACTTTACCGCCGTATCATCCAACGTTGAAAAAGCCGTTGAATTTGGTATCGCCAAAGAAAATATTTTCCCGATGTGGGATTGGGTCGGCGGCCGTTATTCACTCTGGTCAGCCATTGGTCTGCCGCTGGCGCTGGCGATTGGCATCGACAACTTCCGCGATTTGTTACGCGGTGCCTTTGAAATGGACGAGCATTTCCGCACCGCGCCACTGGAACAGAATATGCCGGTACTGATGGCATTGCTGGGGGTCTGGTATGTCAATTTCTTTGGTGTGAACTCCCACGCCATTCTGCCCTACGACCATTATCTGCGCACATTACCGGCCCACCTGCAGCAACTGGATATGGAAAGTAACGGTAAGTCGGTGACCGCCGATGGTTATCAGGTTGACTATCAGACCGGCCCGATCATTTGGGGTGGTGTAGGCACCAACGGCCAGCACGCTTTTCATCAGCTGCTGCATCAGGGCACGCATTTCTCTCCCTGTGACTTCATTATGCCCATGTGCAGCCACAACCCCATTGATAACTTCCACGCCATACTGGTCTCCAACTGCCTGAGCCAAAGTCAGGCCCTGCTGCAAGGCAAATCGGAAGAAGAAGCGGTCGAGGAACTGATTGCCGCCGGCATGAGCAAAGCCGAAGCCATCGTCCTGGCGCCGCAGAAGGTAATCCCCGGAAACCGCCCAAGTAACACGCTGTACTACCCGAAATCCAAGCCCCAGACCATCGGGGCCTTAATCGCACTGTATGAACATAAAGTGGCCGCTCAGGGCATGCTCTGGGGCGTTAACTCCTTCGATCAGTGGGGTGTTGAGCTGGGCAAGCAGCTTGGTAATAAAGTATTGGAAGCGCTGGAATCACAACGTATTCCGCAGCATTTTGATGGTTCTACCAACGGCCTCGTGCGTGCGTTCCAGCAGATGCAGGAAATGCTCTGATCCCGTCTGATACTCAGGCATGAGCCCTGCCTCATGCCTGAGCACTACTAAATACACTTATTTTCTTCCACCGCAAAGGACGCGCTGACTATCACGTCAGTTCGCTTGAGCAGCGGCGTTTCATCGGCTATTCCTAATGCTGAGTTATCAATCAGGATGATGCTGAATGACCCTGTTCAACGGACTATCACTGCGTTACAAAATATTCGCCATTGCCCTGACGGGCGCCGCCGGCTTTATCATCTATCTGGGCTACTCGCTTTTGGCACAACAGCGAATGGAGTCCAGCCTGAACCACATGGAAAAGATCACCTTCCCGCTGACGGAAAAAATAGACCACAGCGGTCTGTTGCTGTTTAAGGTGCGGAACGAACTGGCCAACGCGGTGGCTGACCTGGATGAAGACCGCATCAACGAAGCACGCCGCCACCATGAGGATATGCAGGCAACGCTGACCGACATCCGCCAGCTGCTGCCGGACAGCCAACAACAACTGCAGGAGCTGAACGCCGCTTACAACCAGTACTGGGCGAGTGCCAGCCAGATGGCCGAAGGGATGATTCAGGGCACAATTGAACTTGCGCAACTGGCCCAGCAGGCGCAAAAAGCCAATCAGACTTACGATGCTTTCAGCAAAATGCTGGAACAACTGCGTCAGCAAAACTACCGTAATTTCTCCGCCGAAATTCAGGCAACCAGCAACGAAAGCAGCCGTACCCTGCAAGTGGGACTGGTCATTGCTCTGATCATGATCGCCATGCTGCAGTTTACGGCCTGGTATATATCCAGCCTGATCACCCGCCTGGTCAATCGTATTGTGCACTCGCTGGGAGCCATGGCGACTGGCCATGGTGACCTCACCGTACGCCTGCAAACCCGCGCTACCGACGAAATCGGTAAACTGGTCACCAACTTCAATGGCTTTATCAGCCATCTGCAACTGCTGGTACGGGTAATGGCCAACCTCAGTCTGGGCGTTTCGGCGGGTTCAGAAAAAGTACTGACCATCGCCACCGCGACCCGCCGTGGTATCGAGCATCAGCAGGATGAAATTGAACAGGTGGCTACCGCCGTCAATCAGATGTCAGCCACCGCCTCCGAAGTGGCTGAGAGCGCGGAGTCCGCTGCCGATGCAACACGCAAAGCCAGTGACGAGACCAGCGCCTCACAAAAAGTGATGGAAGCGAATATCCGCGCCATTACCGAGCTGGTAGAGGATGTTCAGCGTGCGCGCGACGTCATCCAGACGCTGGCGAAAGAAAGCGAGTTAATCGGTAATGCTTCAAAAACCATTCAGGGCATTGCTGCACAAACCAACCTGCTGGCACTGAATGCTGCCATCGAAGCCGCCCGGGCCGGTGAACAGGGCCGTGGCTTTGCCGTCGTCGCCGATGAAGTACGGGCACTGGCGGCCCGTACCGAAGAAACTACCAGCGATATTCAGAGTGTTACCGAACGACTCAACCGCAATATGCAGGAGGCGGTACAGGTGATGGAGCTGAGCCAGAGCAATGCACAAAAAGCGGTCGAACAGTCACGTCAGGCCGAAAGCTCACTCAACAGCATCATGCAGCACGTGACCACCATCAACAATATGAACGCACAGGTGGCCACCGCCGCCGAAGAGCAAAGCCAGGTCGCTGCCGAAATCAGCGCCAACATCGTGCGTATTAATCAGGTATCCGAAAACACCGTGCGCGAAGCCACCAATACCGCCAGCGCCTCCGAACAGCTGGCCGAGCAGGCCGAACAACTGCGCAGCATCGTAAACGAGTTTAAAGTTTAGGATCAGATGCTATTCCGCTAGAATAGCCGCCTTATTTTAAGTGCGTGGCAGCGTGTTACCGCTGCCCGCACCTTGTTATCAGGACGGCCATCATGTCTGCACATTCTGCATCCGCACACGCTTCTTTTCATGCCATCGAATGGCGCCAGCAAAGCCTGCATCTGCTTGATCAGCGCGTACTGCCGCACGAACACCGTGTACTCGAATACACCACCGCCGCCGAAGTTGCTGATGCCATCCGCGCCATGGTCGTGCGCGGCGCCCCAGCCATTGGTATTGCCGCGGCCTATGGCTATGCCCTTGATGCGCTGGCCGGCCGCGATCTGCAGCAGGCTTACCATGTGCTGGCAGAATCCCGTCCGACTGCCGTGAATCTGTTCTGGGCGCTGGAGCGTATGGCCGCGCTGAACTCCGCCGATGCTCATACACTGGTGGCCGAAGCCCGTAAGATTCACGAAGAAGACATTGCCGCCAACCTTGCCATGGGCGAATTCGGTGCCTCGGTATTGCCGGAAAATGCCGTGATCTACACCCACTGCAACACCGGCGCACTGGCCACCGGTGGTCATGGCACCGCCCTTGGCATTATCCGCAGCGGTTATGCTGAAGGTAAGGTTACTCAGGTGTATGCCGGTGAAACCCGCCCGTGGTTACAGGGTGCACGTCTCACCGCCTGGGAGTTGATGCAGGATCAGATTCCGGTATCGCTGGTCTGCGACGGCGCGGCTGCACAACTGTTCCGTCAGGGTAATGTGGATTGGGTCATTGTTGGTGCCGACCGCATTACCGCCAACGGCGATGTGGCCAACAAAATCGGTACCTACAGCCTGGCCGTTCTGGCCAAGCATCATGGTGTCAAAGTCATGGTCGCAGCACCGACCACCACCTTCGACTTAACCCTGGCCAGCGGCGACGATATTCCGATTGAGCAGCGCCCACAGGAAGAAGTCACCAGCCTGTTTGGCCACCCTATTGCACCGCAAGGCTGCCATGCAATTAACCCGTCATTTGATGTTACCCCGGCCGGGCTGATTGATGTGATCGCCACCGAAAAAGGCCTGATCATGCAACCCGACCGCGACAGCGTTGCGCTGCTGCTGGCGCGCTGAGGGATGGCCATGTTCAATCAGCAGGATTTTGCCCGCGCCGCCCAGGCGCTGTGCGATTACGGCCGCATCCTCTACAGCCGTGGCTGGTCACCGGCCACCAGTTCCAACTATTCCGTACGCCTGAATGAGCAGTGCTGCGCGCTGACCAGCTCAGGCAAGCATAAAGGCGAGCTCACTCCGGCGGATATTCTGGTCGTTGACTGGCAAGGCCACGCACTGACTTCAGGCAAGCCTTCCGCCGAAACCCTGTTGCATACTCAGTTGTATGAGCGTGATCCGACCATTGGTGCTGTGCTTCATACCCATTCGCCGGTGGCGGTGGTGCTGTCACAAATCTGGCCACAGGATCAGCTACAGCTTAGCGGCTGGGAACTGCAGAAAGCCTTTGCCGGGGAAACTACCCACGAAGACACCCTCAGCTTCCCGCTGTTTGCCAACGATCAGGACATTGCCCGTCTGGCCGCTCTGGTCGAACAGCACATGAGCACCCAGGGCCAGGGCCACGCCTACCTGATACGCGGCCACGGCGTGTACACCTGGGGCAAAGATCTGGCGGAATGTTTCCGTCATCTGGAAGCGCTGGAAAACCTGTTAGGCTACCAGCTCGAATTGCTGAAACTCCGTCAACTCTAAGGGACTGCCATGAGCATTATCCGCATCTATACCGATCACGATACAACGAACCTGTTGTTCACCAGTGATAACAGCAGCAAGATTCAGTCGCGACTGGCGGAGATCGGCGTACGCTTCGAGCAGTGGCAAACCGGCAGCGACCTCAGTGCCGGGGCGCAACAGGAAGAAGTCATCAGCGCCTATCAACAGGATATCGAACGCCTGATGCGTGAGGACGGTTACCAAACTGTGGATGTGGTCAGTCTTAATTCCGATCATCCGCAAAAGGCTGAACTGCGCCAGAAATTCCTCAGCGAACATACCCACAGCGAAGACGAAGTACGCTTTTTTGTCTCCGGTGAAGGTCTGTTCACCCTGCACGCCGAACAAAAAATCTTTGAAGTGTTATGCCAGAAAGGCGACCTGATCAGCGTACCGGCCAATACTCCCCACTGGTTTGATATGGGACCGAACCCCGGTTTTATTGCCATCCGTCTGTTTAATAATCCCGACGGCTGGGTCGCCAACTTTACCGGCAGCGACATCGCCGAACGCTTTAACCGTCTGGAAAACTGAGCCGCAATCCTGATGACCGTAAAACTGATTCTGACCGATATTGAGGGCACCACGTCCTCCATTGCGTTTGTTAAAGACGTGTTGTTCCCCTATGCCGCACAGCATTTACCGGACTATATACGCAACCATCTGAGTAATCCCCAGGTGCAAGAACACCTGACGGCTACAGCACAACTGGCTGCCGCGGAGGGCCTGAATATTGATGCCAGCGATCATGAAGCGCTGATCGCCCTGCTGCAGGAATGGATCGCCGCCGACCGCAAAGTAACACCGCTGAAAGCACTGCAGGGGCTGATCTGGGAATCGGGCTACAAGAACCGTGATTACGCCGCCCATATGTATGCCGATGCCACCGAATATCTGCAGCGCTGGCATGCCAACGGTATTCCGCTGTATGTCTATTCTTCTGGCTCAGTACAGGCACAGAAGCTGTTTTTCGGATATTCACAGGATGGCGATCTGCTGCCGTTGTTCAGCGGTCATTTCGATACTCTGGTTGGCGGCAAACGTGAGGCCGGTTCCTACCGGAATATCCTCGCCGAACTGCAGAAGCAGCATGATATTCAGGCGGCGGATGTGCTGTTTCTGTCGGATATCGCTGAAGAACTGGATGCCGCGCGCGAAGCGGGCATGCAGACCTGCTGGCTGGTGCGTGATGGTGCCTTACCGCAGAACCCCACTCATACCGCCGTCAGCAGCTTTGCCGACATAGTGCTGTGAAGCTCAGCAGCGGCAAAAAAACGGCAGGATTATCCTGCCGTTTTTTATTGCTGCTCGGTCAGACCGAAGTATTTTCCGCCAGATACGGCTCCAGCTTCAGAATGCTTTCTGCCAACGCCGTTGGAATCTCACAGGGACGCCCGGCCTTGTAGTCAAAGAACACCAGCAGACTCTCACCTTTTGCCACCAGGCGTGAGGTTTCATGACTCCAGACCGCATACTCCTGCGCAATGCGTCCACTCTCCAGACGCTGACTGCGGATACCCACACTCAGCGTGTCCGGGTATTTCACCGGTGCCAGAAATTTAGCGTTGGTCGACGCCAGAATCGGCCCACGGGCGTAGTTGTTCATGTAATCGAGAATTTTCAGGTTGTCGAAATACTGCACCCTGGCACTCTCAAAGTAGCGGAAGAACTGAGCGTTATTGACGTGCTGAAAGGCATCCATTTCGCCCCAGGCCACCGTTACTTCAATGACGACCGGATAATCATACAAATCCTGCATTGCGTTTTCCTGTTGTTAAAGTGGTGAGAACCGGCCTCTGTGTGCCGGTTTTCTGACAATTATTAATGTCTTAAAAGTCAGAAAAGACACTTTAGCAATAGCCGTGCCTTTATTTCCTGAAAGGAATCGTAGTTAGAAAAAATTACAAATTAATGATTAAAGGTCACGGATATGGCGAAAAAGCGCGATCCTCTCCGGACGGCAGGCATAAAAAAACCCCGGAGCTTACGCTGCGGGGTTTCTCTTCGTACCAGAAAGTGCCGGAATTACAGCTCGAAGCTGTGGCGCAGGACAATCGTTTCTATACGGTCAGGACCGGTAGAAATGATATCGATTGGCGCTTTGATAGCCTCTTCGATAAAACGCACGTAGGCGCGCGCATTTTCTGGCAGCTCATCAATGCTCTTGGCACCGAAGGTTGACTCCGTCCAGCCTGGCAGCTCTTTATAGACCGGTTTGATTTTATCAAACTGATCAGCACTGGCCGGTACATTAACGGCGTTGCCATCGGCATCTTCATAACCGACACACACCTTAATGGTTTCCAGACCGTCCAGTACGTCGAGCTTGGTCAAACAGATGGTGTTGATGGAGTTAACGCGGATCGCGTGCTTCACCAGCATCGCATCAAACCAGCCACAGCGGCGGTCACGACCGGTCGTGGTGCCTTTCTCTTTGCCAACGGTCGCCAGGTGCACACCCACGTCGTCAAACAGTTCGGTCGGGAACGGACCAGAACCCACACGGGTGGTGTAAGCCTTGGTAATACCCAGAATCTGATCCAGATACAGCGGGCCTACGCCGGAGCCGGTCGCTACGCCACCGGCAGTGGTGTTGGACGAGGTTACGAACGGATAGGTACCGTGGTCGATATCCAGCAGTGTGCCCTGGGCACCTTCAAACATGATATCGCCACCGCTTTCGCGGATTTCGTGCACCAGGTTCACGGCGTCAACAACAACGTCTTTAATCTGTGCGGCCCAGTCCATGCAGGACGCAAGGGTTTCTTCGTAGCTGACTTCGTCAACGCCGTAGTAATTTTTCAGTGAGAAGTTATGGTATTCCATTACTTCTTTCAGCTTGTCGGCAAATTCCGGCTGATACAGATCGCCAACGCGCAGGCCGCGACGGGATACTTTATCTTCGTAGGCCGGGCCGATACCACGACCGGTGGTACCGATCTTGGCATCGCCGCGTTTGATTTCACGGGCCTGATCCAGAGCACAGTGATACGGCAGAATCAGCGGACAGGCATGGGAAATGCGCAGACGCTCCATCACCGGTACACCACGCTCTTCCAGGGCGCGGATCTCTTTCAGCAACGCATCCGGAGCAACCACCACACCGTTCCCGATGATACAGGTCACGCCATCACGCAGGATGCCGGACGGAATCAGGTGCAGTGCGGTTTTTTCACCGTTGATTACCAGTGTATGACCAGCATTGTGACCACCCTGAAAACGCACCACTGCGGCGGCTTTTTCAGTCAGCAGGTCAACAATCTTACCCTTACCTTCGTCACCCCATTGGGTGCCCAGAACAACAACGCTTTTGCCCATCGCGGTATCAATCACTCTAAAAAATTAAGCTTCGACCAGCTGCCACTGGCCATCCAGTTTTTTCAGATACAGATCCGCCCGGATCGCATCATCGTTCAACGGCACCACTACCCGCTTGCCCTGCTCACGCAATTGCGCAATCAGTTGCCATAAGGCCGGGTCATTATCATTGGGTGCAACTACTGTCTGTTTTGCTTCTGTCTGATAGGTACCAAAACGTGCCAGTACTTTCAGATCGGCACTGAAGCCGGTTGCCGGACGGGCACGGCCAAATACGGCACCGGTTTCGTCATAACGGCCTCCCTGGGCAATGGCATCGCCATAGCCTGGGATATAAGCGGCAAACACCAGACCGGTGTGATAGTTATAGCCGCGCAGCTCAGTCAGGTCGAAATACAGTGACGTCTGCGGGAAACGCAGCGCCAGCTGTTCAGCCACCTGCTGGATATGCGCCAGTTCAGCGGAGGTTTCCGGTACCAGCTCGGCCATACGGCTGATGGCGGCATCCAGTTTCTGACGGTCGCCCTGCAGGCGGATCAGCAGCGCAAAGGCTTCAGCCAGTGCGGCATCCTGAATTTCGCGCGCGGCCCAGGCTTCAAGGTCGGTGGCGCATTTCAGTTTCAGCAGATCAAATAATTCGCGTTGTTGCTCGGCACTGATACCGGCCTTGGCCGCCAACGCGCGGAAAACACCAACATGGCCCAGATCCAGATGCACCTGCTGCACACCGGCGGACTCAAGCAGGGTCAGCATCAGGCTGATGATCTCAACGTCAGCACTGACGCCGGCTTCACCGTACAGTTCAGCACCAATCTGCGTCGGGGTGCGGCTGGCCAGCAGCGAGCTGGCCTTGGCGTGGAATACGGTACGGCAATAGCTCAGACGGCTGATGCCTTCCGGCGCCAGACTGTGAGCGTCGATACGGGCAACCTGAGGCGTGGTATCGGCACTCAGGCCCATCAACCGGCCAGACAGCTGGTCAGTGACTTTAAAGGTACGCAGATCGAGATCTTTACCGACGCCGGTCAGCAACGAGTCAAGATATTCAAGCGCCGGTGGAATCACCAGGTCGTAGCCACTGTTATCCAGCTGGTCGAGCAAACGGCGACGCAACTGTTCAATCCGCCGCGCCTGAGGCGGCAGCACTTCTTCAATACCATCCGGCAATAGCCAACGGTCAGCGCTAGTCATCGTCCAGCCTTTTAATTGATTACGTAAAGTAAACCCAGCCCGATCAACATGCTGATCAGACCGGTCATGCGCATCGTGCGATCATCGACGGTAGCCAACTGAGCGACCAGCTTGCGCCATCGGGCGGGGTAGAGAAACGGCATTACCCCTTCAAGAATAAACACCAGGCAGAGGGCGATAGCGAATTCGCGCCATAAATCGGGCTGCACCGGAGGTCCTCAAAAGAAAATCGCACAAAAAAACCGGGCACCAGGCCCGGTTACAGGATTCTACCAAAGCCGCTGCGCCTTGAACATGGTTAAGGCGCGGGCATTGGTTATTGCTTACTTGCCTTTTGCGTCCTTCATATAACGGAAGAAGTCGCTGTCTGGCTCCAGCAGCAACACATCGCCCTGGCTGAAGGTCTGTGTATAGGCCTTCAGGCTACGGGTAAAGGCGTAGAACTCTGGGTCTTTGTTGTAAGCAGACGCATAAATACGTGCAGCTTCAGCATCACCCTCACCCTTGGTGCGCTCTGCATCACGGTAAGCTTCAGCTTCCAGTACGGTTTTCTGACGATCGGCGTCGGCCTGAATACCTTCTGACAGCTCTTTACCCTGTGAGCGGTGTTCGCGGGCTTCACGCTCACGTTCCGCCGACATACGGTTATACACCGAGGCACTCAGATCATCCGGCAGATCGACGGCTTTCACGCGCATATCGAGAATCTCAATACCCAGATCATCCTGAGTTTGCGTATTCAGCGCGGCGGTAAGTTTGGTCATCAGCTGGTCACGCTCACCGGATACCACTTCATGCAGGGTACGGTTGGCGATTTCATCACGCAGACCTTTGTTCACCAGGTTAGCCAGCAGGTTAGAAGCTTCCTGGCGGTTACCGGAAGTGGCTTTGTAGTAGGAATTGACATCCTTAATACGCCACTTGGTGAACGAGTCGACGATCACGTATTTCTTACCGGAGGTCAGAAAATGCGATGGATTGGTATCCAGTGTCAGTACCCGTGCATCAAAACGCTTCACGTTCTGCATAAACGGTACTTTCCAGTGAATACCCGGTTTGATGTCGTTATCGACCACTTCACCGAACTGCAGTTTGATCGCCCGCTCGGTTTCGTTGATGACGTACAGACCCTGACTGGCTACCAACAGCAGCACACCCAGAACGATCAGACTCAATAAAGCTTTCGGAGACATTAACGACCCTCCCTGCGAGTAGTGTTGCCAGTGCTGTTCTGACGGGTGCGGACTTCGTTCAGCACCTGATCGGTCAAACGGGAAATATCCCCCGTGCTCAGAGAGCCACCTTCGCCTTTCGCGGCCGGCAGATTCTGCATCAGCTTATCCAGCGGCAGGTACATCATGTTGTTACCGCCTTTAACATCCACCAATACTTTGCTGGTGTTGGTGTACACATCCGACATGGCTTCAATGTACAGACGCTCACGGGTAACCGCCGGCGCTTTTTTGTATTCGGAATACAGGTTATTGAAACGTGCCGCCTCACCTTCTGCGCGAGCAACGATACGGTCTTTATAAGCGCTGGCTTCTTCCAGTTGACGCTGAGCGCGACCACGGGCTTCCGGCACAACCGCATTGGCGTAGGCTTCAGCTTCGTTGATAAAGCGCTCTTTATCTTGCTTGGCTTTCTGCACGTCATCGAATGCTGCCTTCACCTGAGCCGGTGGGCGGGCATCTTTAATGTTGACGTTGGTCAGCACCATACCGGTCTGATAACGGTCGAGGTAATCCTGCAGACGAATCTGTACTTTCTCGGCCAGCACTGCCCGGCCAGTCGTCAGAATCGGATCCATGGCCGCCGAACCGACTTCATGGCGCAGGGCACTTTCAGCAGCTGACAGCAAAGTACGCTCCGGCAGCTCAACACGCAGGGCGAAAGCAATAGGATCGGCCACCCGGTATTGAGCGTTCAGTTCAACTTCGACGATGTTTTCGTCTTCGGTGAGCATACGTTCTTTGATTTCGGCTTCACGCACTTTGGTGGTGTTGACCGGAATCACCTGATCAACCAGCGGCACTTTAAAGTGCAGACCCGGACTTTCCGTTTTCAGGTATTTACCCAGACGCAGCACAACACCACGTTCCTGCTCGTCGAGGGTATAAAAAGAATTAAAGGCCAGCATCACCACCAGAATGGCCGCCGCAATACCAAAGAAACCGCCGGCACCGCTACCGCTGTTACCGCCGTTATTGTTATTGCCATTTCCCTTACCGAACAGACCGTTAATCTTGTCCATCAGTTGTTTCAGGGCATCATCCAGATCCGGTGGCTGATTACCGCGATTTTTATTACCGCGGTTGTTGTTACCCCAGGGATCATTGGGATTGCCCTTTCCGCCGGGCTCATTCCAGGCCATAAGTCACTCCAGTTAGGCAGACAATTTGATGCGCACGTCCGTATGACAACGCATCCTGAAAAATATCGGAACCGGATGCACCGGGCAAACTGCAATTATTCAGTGCCAGGCTTCCTGTATCGGTTCAAGAAAACGGCTTTCGGCGACATCAGCACGCGCCAGCGCACGCTTGAAATCCTGACGCTGCATTCTCAGGGTCAGTACCATATCACCGTTTTCAGCATAGTGTTCTTTCTGTATGGCACCCAAATCGTAAAGAATTGCACGTAACTTGGCTTCCGCCGGGTGCAGACAGATCTCTTCATTGAAGACTTCGGTGCTCAATAACTCGCCAACGGCCTGATTCAACAAGTCCAGTCCGAGGCGCTGTTGTGCCGATACCCAAACCGCCACAGGTTGCCCCTGATCATCACGATCAATGCGTGCTTCAGCCTGTTCAAGCAGGTCTATTTTGTTGTAGACCCGCAGTTGCGGCACAACATCAGCTTCGATTTCTTTTAATACCAGTTCAACCTGCTGAATGTTGCCATCACGTTCCTGCGCAGCGCAGTCGATGACATGCACCAGCAGATCGGCTTCGGCCGCTTCCTGCAAAGTGGCCTGAAACGCCTCAACCAGTTTATGCGGCAAATGACGGATAAAACCAACGGTATCCGCCAACACCACCTCACCAACATTATCCACTGCAAAACGGCGCAGAGTCGGATCGAGGGTCGCAAATAACTGATCCGCGGCATACACATCAGCCGTCGTCAGGGTATTAAACAACGTCGATTTACCAGCGTTGGTGTAACCGACAATGGCCACACTGGGAATGGATGAGCGCTTACGCGCACGGCGGTTCTGATCACGCTGGGCATGAACCTTTTCCAGCCGGGCGTTAATATTTTTAACCCGTTCGCGCAGCAGACGGCGGTCGGTTTCGAGCTGGGTTTCACCCGGCCCGCGCAAACCAATCCCCCCTTTCTGACGCTCAAGGTGAGTCCAGCCACGGATCAGACGGGTCGACTGAAACTGCAGCTGCGCCAATTCAACCTGCAGCTTACCTTCATGGGTACGCGCACGCTGGGCAAAAATATCAAGAATCAGACCGGTACGGTCGAGAACACGGCACTGTAAAGCCCGCTCCAGGTTACGTTCCTGGCTGGGGGATAGTGCGTGATTGAAAATAACGAGCTCTGCGCCATGCAGGCGCAGAACCTGTCCGATTTCCTCAACCTTACCTTTACCGATAAAGGTTTTGGGATCGGGGGTAGAACGTTTGGTGGTCACCAGATCCAACGGATCGGCACCTGCCGAAATCACCAGCTCTTTGAACTCGTTAAGGTCCTCGCGATTGAGGCCCTCAGGAAAATCAATATGAACCAGTACTGCGGTTTCGCCGCTATTATCCGGGCGTTCAAAGAACAAATCAGCGGCTCCTGCGTTTACTCGTCGCTGCTACCATCAACTTCGCCGGTATCTGCAGGCTGCAGACGCACATTGCGGGATGGCACAACAGTAGAAATTGCGTGTTTATAAACCATCTGACTAACAGTGTTTTTCAACAAAATAACAAATTGGTCGAATGATTCGATCTGACCTTGCAGCTTGATGCCGTTTACCAGAAAAATAGACACTGGAATACGTTCTTTGCGCAGCTGATTGAGGTAAGGGTCTTGTAGAGAATGCCCTTTTGACATAATGGTCTCCTTAAATGAAGGTGTGCCGTCCAATGTGGGGACAGCCAAGAAAAGTAATAAGCCCCAGTTCGTCCGGAGCGACGCGAATGCGATAAAGCTGCGAAATCAGGACGATGCGCTAAATATGGCGTTGGCATGCAGGATTTTCAAGGCGCTTTGCAGAAGATTACGATCCTCTGTTTCCAGCCAGTAAAGATCAGGCCAGCTGCGCAACCAGGTTACCTGCCGCTTCGCCAACTGGCGCGTGGCTATAATGCCACGCTCAATCATTTCCTCATAATCATATTTGCCGTCCAGATAGTCCCATGCCTGACGGTATCCGACGGCGCGCACGGAGGGCATATTAACGTTCAGATCACCGCGCTCGTGCAGTTGTTTCACTTCGTCGATAAATCCCTGCTCAACCATCTGGCGAAAACGCAGTGCAATGCGTTCATGCAGCGTACTGCGCTCACGCGGACAAACCGCCAGGTTAACCACATGATAAGGCAGCGGCTCGCTCTGCTGTTCGGCCCAGAACTCGGTCAGCGTTTTACCGGACACCTCATACACTTCCAGCGCACGCTGAATGCGTTGTGAATCCATGGGCTTTAAACGCTCAGCCGACTGCGGATCAATGGCGGCAAGTTTTTCGTGCATATATGGCCAGCCATATTGCAGCCCTTCAGCCAACAGCCGCTCGCGCACTGCTTCATCAGCCTGGGGTAATTGGGCCGCACCGTCGCGCAGAAATTTAAAATACATCATGGTGCCGCCGGTCAGCAGTGGTACCTTGCCACGGGCGGTAATGTCGGCCATTTCACGCAGTGCATCTGCGCGAAAATTCGCCGCGGAATAACTTTCTGCCGGGTCAATCAGATCAATTAACCGGTGCGGCGCACGCTTCTGCATTTCTGCATCGGGTTTGGCGGTACCGATATCCATCCCCTTGTACACCAGCGCCGAATCGACACTGATAATTTCACACGGATATTTTTCTACCAGTTCGAGTGCCAATGCGGTTTTACCGGAGGCGGTTGGCCCCATCAGAAAAATGGCCGGTGGTAACGCTTGCACAGTGCTCATCAGCGGCCCCGTAAAAACAGTTTATCCAGCTCACCCATGGTGAGCTGAGTCCAGGTCGGACGGCCATGATTGCACTGGCCGCTGCGCTCGGTGGCTTCCATATCGCGCAGTAAGGCGTTCATTTCCGGAATACTGAGTTTGCGGTTTGCACGTACCGAGCCATGGCAGGCCATGGTGCCGAGTAATTCGTTACGATGCGCAAGAATACGATCGGAGGTGCCATGTTCGAGCAAATCGCCCAGCATGTCGGTTACCAGCCGCGGCACTTCCGCCTGCTGCAGCAGCACCGGAATCTGGCGTACAACCACGCTTTCCGGTGCCACCCGTGCAAGCTCAACGCCGAGCAAGCGGAATTCATCGGCAAACTGCTCGGCGGCATCCGCTTCGCGCTCACTGACGGCCAGCGTTACCGGGACCAGCAATGGCTGGCTCTGTACGCCCTGCTGATCGACGGCGATTTTTAAGCGTTCGTAAGTAATGCGTTCGTGGGCGGCGTGCATATCGACCACCACCATACCCTGTGCATTCTGCGCCAGAATATAAATGCCATGCAGCTGCGCAATGGCATAACCCAGCGGGGGCATATCGGCGCTGGGTGCTTGTGGTAACGGCTGTGGTTGACCCTGCCGTGTTTCCTGTCCCCAGGGCGCATCGTCGAGCGGCTGACTGAGTGCGCGCAAACCTTCCAGCTGCGCACTGACAGCCCCCTGTTGCGGCGCAGCACTATACGCTGGCAGATAACCACCGGCATTTTCCCGCACGCTCTGCGCCTGCCAGTCGAGGCGCGCCTGCTCCTGAAATTCACCGGCCTGCACACCGCTGAGCGGCGCCGTCTGCGGCACCAGCGTAGCCGGTGTACTGCCCGCCAGGCGATCATCCGGACGCACATCACCCAGTGCTTTATGCAGCGTACGGAACAGGAAATCATGCACTAAACGGCCATCGCGGAAGCGTACTTCGTGCTTGGTCGGATGCACGTTTACATCCACCAGTTTCGGGTCCAGCCAGAGGTACAACACAAAAGCCGGATGACGGCCGTGATACAGCACATCGCGGTAGGCTTGTTTAATCGCATGCACTACTAATTTATCGCGAACCACACGGCCATTAACAAAGAAATACTGCATATCCGCCTGCGAGCGCGAGAAGGTCGGCAAGCCGACCCAGCCCTGCAGTTGCAGACCCACGGCTTCGGCATCGATGTGCACGGCGCTGTCGATAAAGTCTTTATTCAACAGACTGGCGACGCGTTTTTCACGGTCGATGGTGCGCTCGGCACTGCGCAGCTGGTGAATAACCCGGCCATTGTGGCGCAGCGAAAATGCCACGTCGTAACGGCTTAACGCCAGACGTTTAACGGTTTCTTCCAGATGGGAAAATTCGGTTTTTTCGGTGCGCAAAAATTTACGCCGCGCCGGGGTATTAAAAAATAAATCACGTACTTCCAGCGTGGTGCCTACCGGATGAGCCGCCGGAGTAACGCTGGCTGCCATGTCGCGTCCTTCGGCATGCACGCTCCAGGCTTCTTCCGCATGTTGCGCTCTTGAAGTCAGGGTTAAACGGGTCACCGAGCTGATACTTGCCAGCGCTTCCCCGCGAAAGCCAAGACTAGCGACCGCTTCAAGATCATCCAGTGTAATTATTTTACTGGTGGCGTGGCGGCTGAGTGCCAGCGGCAGATCGTCGTGTTCAATGCCATGCCCGTCATCACGGATACGCAGCAGTTTAACGCCACCCTGTTCGGCATCAATTTCAATGCGGGTTGCTCCGGCATCCAGAGCATTTTCCACCAATTCTTTAACAATGTTGGCAGGGCGTTCGACTACCTCACCGGCGGCGATCTGGTTCGCCAGTCGCGGTGACAGCAGATGAATTCGACTCATAAACAATACAGCCCGGAAATTAGGTGTTAGGAATTCTGATGCGCTGACCAATACGCAACTGGTCATTTTTCAGTTCATTGACGCGACGCAGTTCGTTAATGGCAACGCCATTTTTAAGCGCAATATCCGACAGGGTATCACCACTGCGGATCACGTAAGTATTGAATACAGGCGCACTGCCTTTTTGTGCGGCCAGTAAAGTACCGCGCGGCGGATGCTCGCGGAAGTATTCGGTAATACCGGCAAAAATAGCGCGCGCCATTTTTTTCTGGTAACTGCTGGTTGCCAGCTTACGGGCCTCATCCGGATTGGAAATAAAACCGGTTTCCACCAGCAGCGCGGGCATGTCGGGCGCTTTTAAAACAACAAACGCCGCTTCTTCCACATGGTTTTTATGCAGCCGGGAAACGTTGCCAATATTGTCGAGAATATGGCTACCCAGTTTAACGCTGGAATTGCGTTTGGCGGTCATGGATAAATCCAGCAGCGTCATCGCCAGATGGTCTTCTTTATCTTCCAGACTGACGCCACCAATCAGATCCGATTCGTTTTCTTTATCAGCCAGCCAGCGCGCAGCCTCCGAGGTTGCGCCACGTTCCGATAACACAAAAACCGAACTGCCATGCGCACTCGGATGTTTAAACGCATCGGCATGAATGGAAACAAAAAAGTCGGCATTAGCTTTACGCGCTTTTTCGGTACGTTCACGCAGGCCAATGTAGTAATCGCCGGTTCGTACCATAAACGGGTGAAATCCATGTTCAGCAACTAACAAACGCTGTAGTTCTTTTGAAATGGCCAGCACGACATTTTTCTCCCGCGTACGGCCATGACCAATCGCACCGGGATCTTCACCACCGTGACCGGCATCAATGGCAATAATAATGTCGCGTTTATTGTCGGTATAAATATCGGCTTTTTTGATCGGGGAAATAACCTGAGAGCCAATTTCGCGCTCCAGATCAACCACCAGTCGATGACTGGCGTAAACATTATTCGGCGGCAGAGGAAAACTTTTCGGATTCAGCGGTTCGGCCACATCAAGCACGATACGGACATCGTTGCCGTTACGCTTACCACTGCGGATTGCCCGGATGGCGGTTGATTGCAGATCCACCTTAGACAGATCATTGAGCACTTTCGAGTCAGACAGATCAATGACGACCCGATCAGGATTACTGAGGGTAAAAATTTTATGCTCCGCCGGACTGGATAAATCAAACACCAGCCGGGTTTTGTCCGGTGACTGCCAGACCCGCACATCTTTAACATCGGCATGCAGCGCTGAACTGAGCAACAGCAATGGCAATATCAGCCGTATCAGAAAAGTAAACCTCATGCCCGGGCAAACTCCTGTGCTACCTGGTTCAGCGCCTGTTGCCAGCGAGTTCCCCGTTCTGTGCCTGCCGTCCAGCTTAATTCACGGCTGTCGCCCAGGTCGTCAATATGCAGCACCAGATCGGCTGCGGGCAGAATGCCGCGGCCTTTTTCGGCCCATTCAATTAAGCACAGAGCCTGATTATCGAGGTAATCGCGTATGCCCATAAATTCCAGCTCTTCTGCATCCCCCAGACGATATAAATCGAAGTGGCACACATGGCAGGCCGCCAGCGGGTAATCCTCAACCAGCGTGTACGTCGGACTTTTAACCGCGCCCTGATGACCCAGAGCCTGAATCAGGCCACGGCTGAAAGTGGTCTTACCCGCCCCCAGCGTGCCTTCCAGAAACAGCAGGCCACCTTCGCTGAATACCGGCGCGCAGGCCGCCGCAAAGGCCGTCATAGCGGATTCCCCGCGCAGGTGAATGGACATCAGTTAATCAGCTCCCGCAACATCATCATTAAATCACTGGCCAGTAAACCACGCTGACCGTAACGTGCCGCCACCATATCAGCCGCAGCACTGTGCAAACAAACGCCATAACGTGCCGCCGCCCAGGGATTCATGCCCTGCGCCAGCAACGCTGCAATCACGCCACTGAGCACATCGCCCATGCCGCCGCTGCTCATCCCCGGATTGCCGTCGGTGCACAGCGCCAGCCGGCCATCGGGGGCGGCAATCAATGATCCCTGCCCTTTCAGCACCACCACCGCCTGATATTCCTGCGCCAGTTTACGGGCAGCCGCAAAACGGTCGGCCTGCACTTCAGCAATGCTGCAACCCAGCAGCCTCGCGGCTTCACCGGGGTGCGGTGTCAGTACGCAATCGCGTCCGGCAAAATCACAGCGCCAGCCCGGCGAAGCAAGAATATTCAGGGCATCGGCATCCAGCAGCAGTGGTCGTTCATCACCTAAAACCTGCTGCAACAACAGCTCTGACCAGCTGCTCTGCCCCAGCCCCGGCCCGACCGCCAGTACCGCCGCACGGCGGAGCAGGGGTTGCAGTTCCAGACCGGATTCAACGGCCCGCACCATCACTTCCGGACGGCGCATCAACAGGGGGGCGACATGCTCGGTACGCGTTGCTGCACTGACCAGGCCCGCGCCACAGCGGGCCGCCGCTTCCGCAGCCATCGCCACCGCACCGCCCATCCCCTGATCGCCGCCAATCACCAACACATGGCCAAACTCACCTTTGTGCGCGTTACCCAGACGAGTGGGTAAACGCTGTCCCAGACGATCGAGACGATCCCAACTGATGCGTTCAGCATCCGCTGGCAACTGGTGGTACAGCAGCGGATCAACCGCCAGCGAAGCAAACGCAATCGCGCCACACACATCCGGCCCGGCCGCGGTCAGCATGCCGCGCTTCATACCGATAAAAGTTACCGTCAGGCTGGCTTCCACCGCATTACCCATAATGCGGCCAGTATCGGCATTCAGGCCGGAAGGCAAATCCAGCGCCAGCACATCCGCCCAATGCTGATTAATAGCGTCAATGGCAACGGCATAATCGCCGCTGACCCTGGCATTTAACCCGGTGCCCAGCAGCCCATCAACAATGACCCGTCCGTCGTAATCCAGTTCCCCACTGAACACCTGCGGCTGTACGCCGGCATCAATCGCCATCGTCCTTGCCTGCTGCGCACTGTCTGACTGATGCTGCAGATCGCCCAGCGTATAGAAGGACACATCCATGCCGTGGTAGCAGGCCAGCGCCGCCAGCACCCAGGCATCACCACCGTTATTACCGGGGCCGGCGAAAACGCAGATGTGCTGCTCATCGGGCCAGCGTTCCAGCAAGCAGGCAAAAGCCGCTTCCCCAGCACGGGACATCAACTCAAAGCCGCTGATGTTTTCCTGTTCTGTCGCCAGCCGGTCAAGCTCGCGCACCTGTTCGGCACGGTAGAGTTCACCCGGCAGATGATCCCTGGCGGTGTAAGGTCGATTCATCCTTTGGCTGCCTAATATGTTAAATTGCGCAAAATTATATAGAAGCTGAGCCTGAAGACGAACCCATGACAGAAAGATCGTCGGACAATGCACCGGATTGCGCTGAATTATCGCCGTCATGGGCCGGTTTACGTGCTCAGCTGGACGAGTGGGCCACGGAACTTGGCTTCCAGCAACTGGGGATTACCGGTGTAGAGCTGGCTGAACACGAGCAACGTCTGCAACAATGGCTGGCTGCCGGTTATCACGGCGATATGGCTTATATGGCTGACCACGGCAATATGCGCTCGCGCCCGGCTGAATTACTGCCCGGCACACTGCGGGTAATCAGTGTACGTATGGATTATCTGGCACCGGATATCCGCATCAGCGAACAGCTGAGCGATAAAAACCAGGCCTATATTTCGCGCTACGCGCTTGGCCGCGATTACCATAAACTGGTGCGCAAGCGCCTGACCGAGCTGGGTAAGCGCCTGCAACAGGCCGCCGGCGAGATGGGTTTCCGTGCGTTTGTCGACAGCGCGCCGGTACTGGAACGGGCACTGGCCAATCAGGCCGGGCTGGGCTGGATCGGCAAAAACACCATGCTGATCAACCGCAAAGCCGGCTCGTATTTTTTTCTCGGTGAAATCCTCACCGATCTGCCGTTACCGATTGATGAACCTTATACCCAGGATCATTGCGGCCGCTGCACAGCCTGCCTGGATATCTGCCCGACGCAGGCTTTTGTCGGCCCGCATGTGCTGGATGCGCGACGCTGTATTTCCTACCTTACCATCGAGCTGAACGGCCCGATTCCGCAAGACTTACGCCCCGGCATCGGCAACCGTATCTTCGGCTGTGATGACTGCCAGATCGGCTGTCCGTGGAACCGTTTCAGCAATGCCAGCAAAGAAGGCGATTTCAGCCCACGCCATCAGCTCGACAAGGCCAGTCTGCTGGAGCTGTTCGCCTGGGATGAAGCGACCTTTTTAAGCCGCACCGAAGGCATGCCGATACGCCGCACCGGCTACGAGAACTGGCTGCGTAATATCGCCGTTGCCCTGGGTAACGCTCCGCGCAGCCTCGAAGTCACCGATGCCCTGCAGCGCAAACGACCGCAGGTCAGCGCGCTGGTGCAGGAGCATATCGACTGGGCGTTACAGCAACAGCAAAACCCACGATGAGCCACACGGTAAACCTGCGGGCAAACAACATCGGTCTGATACCGTCAGACTGTCTAAACTTCAGAATGACCGGGCGGTTTTGCAAACGCCTCAGCTGTTGGAGAGATTTATGACCATTGCCTCACATCCTGCCCGCGAACATCAGCGTCTGCAGGCATTAAAGGAACTGGATATTCTCTACCTGCCGCTGGAAGACCGCTTTGATCGCATTACCCGCACCCTGTGCCGGTTATTTGATGTTCCGGTTGCGTACCTGTCGCTCATTGACGATGAAACCCAATGGTTCAAGTCGATTCATGGTCTCGACCTGATCAACACCCCGCGTTCCGATGCCCTGTGTCAGCACACTCTGCTGGAAGACGAATATCTGATTTGTGAAGATATGACTCAGGATCCACGCTTTGCCGATAACCCCTACGTGACAGGCGCGCCTTATGCGCGTTTTCATGCCGGCTACCTGCTCAAAAGCCGCGAACAGAATGTTGGCACGCTGTGCATCGTTGACACCCAACCACGCTCGTTCAGCCAAGACGATCTTGCGGCACTGGCCGATATCGCCAGCTGGGCACAAACCGAACTTAACCTGACTCAACTCAGCGATATGCAGGTACAGTTGATCGGCGAGCTGGACGAAGCCTATCAACAGGCCCGGATCGATAGTCTTACCCGACTGTGGAATCAGGGCACCATCAAGCAGATTCTGCACCGGGCGTTTCAGCGCCATCTGCTTAATCTGACACCGCTATCGGTATTAATGATCGATGCTGACCACTTCAAAAAAGTGAACGACACCTACGGCCACACAGTGGGCGATAAGGTTTTGCAAAACATTGCCTCTGCCTTACGCCAGGCACTGCGCCCTCAGGATGCGATTGGCCGTTACGGCGGTGAAGAATTCCTGATTATTCTCGATGACTGCGAACCACGACAGGCCGCAGAGCTGGCCAAACGGATCCTCAACCGCGTGCGCAACCTCAGCTTTACCGACGTCGCACCGGATCTGAAGGTCACGCTCAGCATTGGTATTGCCGGCTCGTCCGCGCGCGGACTGGAAAGCGAAACCGATCTGATGGATCTGGCGGACCAGGCGCTGTACCGGGCCAAAAACAATGGCCGGGATCAGATTTGCCTGCTGCATAGCACAGAGGCGCGAGACTGAACGCTCCTGCCAAGTATAAAAAAGCCCTTACAACGCCAGAAAGTGCTCACGGTAGTGCTGCATTTCAGCAATCGACTCTTTGATATCATCCAGCGCCTGATGGCTGCCTTTCTTCTGGAAAGATGACACCGCCGACGGCTTCCAGCGCTTGGCCAGTTCTTTCAGCGTGGACACATCAATATTGCGATAGTGCATGTAGGCTTCCAGCTCCGGCATATATTTCACCAGAAAACGGCGATCCTGATGAATGCTGTTACCACACAGTGGCGAAGTACCCGGTTTGACATACTGACGCAGAAATTCCAGCGTTAAGCGCTCGGCTGCGCGGGCATTGGTCGTGCTGTTGCGTACCCGCTCAGTCAGGCCTGAATTGCCATGGGTCTTGGTATTCCACTCATCCATGGCATCGAGCAGAACATCGGGCTGATGAACCGCCAGCACCGGGCCTTCGGCAACAATATTGAGATTGCTGTCGGTGACGATGGTCGCGATCTCAATAATCACATCCTGCTCTGGCTCCAGACCGGTCATTTCCAGATCCATCCAGACTAAATTTTCGTTTTGGCTCATAACGGCTGCTCATAGATACATAGCGGCAGTTTAGCAACTTGCGCCAGCCCCGGCCAACACGGACAATGGCCGCCTTGCCCTCACCGCAGCGAAGATTGATGAGCAAACGTAAACTGACCAAACGCCAGACCTGGCGCGTGGAGAAAATCCAGGAAGAAAAAGCCAAACGCGCCCAGCAAAAAGAAAGTGGTATTGCCGAGCAGCTGAACGCCGGTGAACTGGGTGACGAGCGCCAGGGTCAGGTGATTGCCCACTTCGGCACGCAGGTTGAAATCGAAAGCAGCGCCGATGGTGCACAGCGCTACCGCTGTTATCTGCGCGCGAATCTTGGCTCACTGGTAACCGGCGACCGCGTCGTGTTCCGCCCCGGAGCCGAGCATAACGGGGTGCATTCCGGGGTGGTAGAAACCGTACTGGAGCGCAGCTCTGAGCTTTCCCGCCCCAACCCTTACAATGAAATCAAACCGGTTGCCGCCAATATCGATTTTATCGTGCTGGTGATTGCCCCCGAACCTGAGGCGCACAGCAACCTGATTGACCGCTATCTGGTTGCCGCTGAAAACTGCAATATCGAACCGATCATTCTGCTCAACAAAACCGATCTGCTGGATGAACGTAACAGCGCTCGTTTTGACCAGATGCTGGGGGCCTATGAAGCCTTGGGCTACCGTACTTTGCGTGTATGCAGCAAAGAAGACAGCAGCCTGAGCGAGTTGAAAGAATTTCTTAATGGCCGCATCAGTGTTTTTGTCGGCCAGTCCGGGGTGGGTAAATCGTCATTGATTGCCACGCTGCTGCCAGGTGAAGAACTAAAAGTCGGGGCATTGTCGGAAAATACCCGCAAGGGTAAGCACACCACAACCACCGCCCGCCTGTATCATTTTCCGGCCGGTGGCGATCTGATTGACTCACCTGGAATCCGCGAATTTGGTCTGTGGCACATGAGTGAAGATGAAGTGCTGTACGGCTTCCGTGAATTGCGGCCTCTGGCCGGTTATTGCCGCTTCCGTGACTGCGCTCACGGGCAGGAGCCTGGCTGCGCAATCCGTACCGCCGTTGAAGAAGGTAAAGTGCAACCTGAGCGCTTCCAGAGTTATCAGCGCATTCTGCAGACGCTGACCGAACTCTGACCCTGACCGTTTGCCTAATGCAGACATAAAAACGGCAGCCATTCGCTGCCGTTTTTTTATTCTGCCCTGCTCTTGGCGGCTTCTACCAAAAGGCCTCGTTCTTATTCGGCGGATTATCGTAGCTGTTATCTTTTGCTTCACGATTTTTACGCAACTCTTCCAACAGCGATCCGGCCTTATTAATAACGGGCTGGCGGGCATCTGCCGGAGCCTGATCATTACTGTCGATAAATTCCACCTGCGGTTCACCGCCGGTACGGTCACGGACACTTTTTTCCGAGCGTTTATTCAGCAACGTGATAGAAATACGGCGATTCACTTCATTACCCGGATCATCCGGTTTGAGTGGTGCGGTGTCTCCCATGCCGATCACCTGAGCAATCTGTGATTTGGGCACACCGGCTTCCATCAAGGCCCGTCGTGCCGCATCGGCCCGTAAAGAAGACAAACCCCAGTTAATATCGTCTTCATCGCGGGCACCGCCGGCACGCGATGAGTCGGTATGACCGGCAATGGATAAACGGTGATCCATCGTCGCCAGTAATGGTGCCATTTCCCACAAAATATCTTCTGAATAATATTTCAGCCGCGCACTGCCGGGATCAAACATCGGCCGTTTGGTCTGGTCAACAATCTGCAGACGCAAGCCTTCGGTGGTGATATCCAGCAGCAACTGATTTTTAAACGGACTCAGGGTCGGGCTGGCATAAATCTGCGCTTCAATCTGCGCTTTCATATCCTCCATGCGTTTTTTCTCAATCGCTTCGGCCAGACTTTCAATTTCTTCAGCCTGTAAAATATCTTCCGGATCGATGGTTTCGGATTCCGATACATTGTCAGAAACCGAAGGCGAGCCTCCCAGATCAATGACATATTTCGACGGTACTTTTGTACCGTCCTCAAAGGCCTTCGGATCCTGAAAATAACCAGAAATAGCGGCACGTTCCTGTTCATTCGATGAGTTGATCACCCACAACACCAGAAACAGCGCCATCATCGCCAACGCAAAGTCGGCCATCGCGACTTTCCAGGCGCCACCGTGATCTTCATGCCGGCCCTTTTTCTTACGCCGGATAATAATATTCTGGTGAGGACCGAGATTTTCCATCAGCGACCACGAACCTTGCTTTCAACTTCGGTAAAGCTTGGGCGACCATGGGTAAACAGAGATTTACGGCCAAACTCAACCGCCAGCTGGGGCGGCAGGCCGTTCAGAGAAGCAATAATGCAGGACTTACTGGCTTCGTAGAGTTTGATTTCCTCTTCTGCCAGATGACGCATAACGGCACTGACCGGACCAACGATACCGTAAGCCAGAAAAACACCACTGAACGTACCGACAAGAGCCGCCGCGACATGCGCCCCGATTTCGCTAACTTCGCCACCGATAGCGCCCATGGTGATTACAATACCCAGCACCGCCGCCACGATACCAAAGCCCGGCAAGGCATCGGCCACCTTCCCCACAGCGTTACCGGGCAATTCCAGTTCGTGCAGACGGGCATCAATTTCCTGATCCATCAGCGACTCCAGCTCAAATGAAGTCAGATTACCGGCGGCAATAATGCGGAAATAATCGGCAATAAAATGGGCCAGCTCTTCGTTCGCCTGAATCGCAGGATAACGCGAAAAAACCGCACTGGAGGCCGGGCTTTCCACATCCGCTTCAATCGCCATAATGCCTTCACGCCGGGCTTTATTGAGGATGTCGTAAATCAGGCCGAGTACATCCATATACATCGCCTTATTCACTTTACTGCCCATAATGACCTGCGGTGTCAGCTTGAAGCACTGCATCACCACATGCCATGGATTAGATAATAAAAAGGCTCCGAAAGCGGAACCACAAATAATCAGAATTTCAAAAGGTTGCCATAGCGCCAGCAAATTGCCATGAGACATGACATAGCCATACAGCACGCTTCCGAAAACGATCACCAGCCCAATTAAAAACAGCATTCACTAGAGTCCTTGGTGCAACAACTCCCGGAGGGAAGGATTAAGACTATAGTTAAGTAAAGGCTACAAATGGCTGTTACACAAACCGGGTCATGACACACTTATCGATAGCAAAACCACCCGCTGAGCTCTGGCAAACGCTCGCGGCCTGCCACGATTTTCCGATTCTTGAGGAATCGCGGCAGCGTATTCGCCAGCAAATGCATAACCGCAGCGTCAGCTTTGAAGATCTGGCCGGCTCCATTGAGCGGGATCCGGCGCTGTGTCTGCATTTACTGCGGCTGAGCGTTGAACGCCACCCCGGTTGTAATGAGCAGATATCCGGCGCTGCCAGCTGTCTGTCATTACTAGGCATGCAGGAACTGGTCAGGCTGATCAAAAACCTGCCCGTTGTCAGCGCCGACACGGAAGACAGCAGACAGCAGCTGTATCGGCGGGCGCTGCTGACGGCCCAGCTGGCCGGAAACCTGGCCGCCGAATGGGCCACGGTTAAAGGTAATCCCTCGGTAAACTATGCCCGCTGGAGTACGACGCTGACTTCCGCTCCGCTGTGGCTGGCTCTGCTGCATTATGAACCCGCTCAGAATTGGCTGCATCTGCTGACCAATGGTACGGAGCTGGCCAAGGCCAGTCGCCTGATTTTTGATCACATCCTGTCGTCCATTCACAAGCTTAACAACGCGCTGTATCTGCCCGTGATGGCAACAGCCGTTTTTCAGAAAAAGAACTGGCCAACCCCGGCAGAGTGGCGGGTATTGCGGCACCATGACCCCCGCGATCTGGACAATCAGCGCCCATTGATACACCACTGTCAGCAGCCCGCCATGATCAGCCTGATGGCCAACAGCCTGGCCTGGCATTGGCACATTGCCCCCGACAGTCGTCGCAGCAAACGCTGGCAGGCACTGGTCAGCCACTGGCTGGGCAAGCCTGAACCCATGCTGCAGCCTGAATTGCGCCAGCTACAGGTCGCGACCACTCACCAACAGCACGACGGTATCGCAACCGGCCTGCAGCTGTTGCTCAGCCCGCAACCGGCAATTCAGGAATATCCCTGGATTGAAGCCGCCGCCCAGGCACCCGCCAGCACCGCCCCTGAAAAAGCGCCTCACCGCGCACGCGCGCCCGTGGTGGAAGAAAGCAACGAACGCCACCTCGACGAAAAATATATGAAGAAACTGCTGCGCCAGTTGCAACAGGAACCCGACAGCTTCGGCGATTGGCACTATCTCATGCGCGGAATGCTGAAGGGTGTATGCGAAGGCATCGGCCTGGCCAGCGCCTGCATTGCCTTGCTGAACAAAGATAAAACCCAGCTGAAAGTGTTTTACGTCGAGGGCATGAACGAACAGGCACCGATGCGCCGCTTTGTTGTCGACATGCGTAAACCGTCTTTATTTAACAAACTGCTGGAAAAACAAGCCAGCCTGCTGCTCACCGCTGAAAACCGCCAACGTTTCCTGCAACATCTGCCAGCCGCCACCAGCGAGTTAATTCCACAGCAAACTATGATGATGTCGATTGATGCCGGCGCAGCCCCAATCGGGCTGGTGATGGGGTTCGCCGCTGAACATCAGCCAAACCTGTCAACGGCGGAATATATTGGCTTTAAAAACCTCTGCCTGGTTACCAGTCAAAGCCTGGCGGCCCTGCGCGCTAATACGGAAAAAAGAGCCGCTAAAGAGCGCCGTGCAGCCGGAAAACCCGGCCGCTCATAACCGCAGAGCACACCACGCCTGACATCCGCCCTCAGCTTGGATAAACTCTCGCCTTTATTATCGATACTGGCGGAGTTTTCCATGGCAGATTTTCCTCTGTTGCTGGAACCGGAAGCGCTGGCGGCGCAATTACCGCTGACAGCCGCTCAGGGCAGCGTTCTGATTGTTGAGCAGGCAAAGTATGACGATTACCTGCAGCAGCATATTCCCGGTGCTGTACATCTGGATTTCAAGCGTCTGCAGTGCAGCGGCCAGCCGGTTCCCGGCAAGTTACCACCGGTTGAGCAGCTATCCGAGGTTTTCAGCGCACTGGGGCTGACCCCGGATACCCATGTTATTTGCTCCGACGATGAAGGCGGAGGCTGGGCCGGACGCCTGATCTGGGTGCTGGATATGATCGGCCACCCGCACTATTCCTATCTGAACGGCGGCATCGTTGCCTGGCGCGACGCCGGCCTGCCAACCGAAAGTGGTGAATACAAAGTACAACCATCGGACTACCGGGTCGGCACGCTGCACCATGAATTTGCACTGGATAAAGAGCAGATTATTGAACGTCTCGGTCAGCCGGATTTCGCCATCTGGGACGCCCGCTCAGCGGCGGAATACCGTGGTGAAAAAGTGATTTCACAACGTGGCGGGCATATCCCCGGCGCGGTGAACTACGAATGGACGCTGGGTATGGATAAAGCCCGCGGCCTGCGCATCAACGAGCTGAACAGTTTCCGTCAGTTATTGTCTGATATGGGTATCGACAACAGCAAAGAAATCGCCACCCACTGCCAGACTCATCATCGCTCCGGCTTTACCTATCTGGTCGGAAAAATTCTTGGCCTGAACATCAAAGGCTATGCCGGCTCCTGGTCTGAATGGGGCAATGACCCGGCCACTCCTGTCACCACTGGCAGCCAACCCTGAGGAATCCCATGTCATTTAAAGAACAAGCTTTTATCGGCGCCCAGTACCTGTTGCCACAGCACCTGTTATCCCGTGCCGTTGGCTGGCTGGCCAGTTGTGAAACGTCGTGGATCAAGAATCCACTGATCCGTACCTTTATCGATCAGTACGATGTAAATATGAAGGAAGCACAGCGTAAAACGGCTGAAGAATTCCGCTGTTTTAATGACTTTTTCACCCGCGAACTCGAAGACGGCGCACGCCCCCTCGCCAGCGGCGATGATGTAATCGTGTCACCGGCCGATGGTGCCATATCTCAGCTGGGGCCGATTGAAAACGGCCGTATTTTTCAGGCCAAAGGTCAGGATTACTCGCTGATTGAGTTGCTCGGTGGTGACACTCAGCGCGCCGAGCCTTTTATGGGCGGCGAATTTGCGACTATTTACCTGTCGCCAAAGGATTATCACCGTGTGCATATGCCAGTAACCGGTACCCTGCGTGAAGTGATTTATGTGCCGGGCGATTTGTTCTCAGTTAACAAAACCACCGCCGAAAATGTGCCGCGCCTGTTTGCCCGTAATGAGCGTCTGGTGGCTATTTTTGATACGGAACAGGGCCCGATGGCCATGGTCCTGGTTGGTGCCATGATCGTGGCCGCCATTGAAACCGTCTGGGCCGGATTAATCACTCCGCCGAAGCGAGAGTTAAAAGTAACGGACTTCAGCAATCCACAACCCATTACCCTGCAAAAGGGTGAAGAAATGGGCCGCTTCCTGCTGGGTTCTACCGTTGTGCTCTGTTTCGGTAAAGACAAAATCGACTGGCTCGATCAGCTGAAAGCGGACTCTCCGCTGCGCATGGGCGAAGCCATCGCCAAGGCTGATTGATATTTCAGTCAACTCCGGGTTGCATAAAACCCGGAGTGCCCTGACAATTCCTTACACTGCCTGAATGATGGCATAAGCCCTTCCCGCCGCGATTTTTTCCGCCGCTGAAATGGACCTTCTGACCTTTATTTATCTCCGTGTAAGGAAATACGATGTTCAATCGTTTGCTCTCCGCTTTTACCCTGTTGTGCCTGTCTTTCTCCCCTTGTGCAGAAGAAGGCGGCATGACTGCCCAGCAATTCTGGGATTCTCTCAACCGCCAGAGCGGTGATATTCCACTGGCCGAAGCCGGTGCCACCCTGCATGTACCGCAGGACTTTTACTTCCTCGACGGCAATGACAGCGAGCGCGTACTGGTTGATGTCTGGGGCAATATGCCGGGCCAGAATGTCCTCGGCATGCTGTTTCCTGCCGATCAGACACCGTTTGATGACAATGCCTGGGCCGTTACCATCGAATATGAAGAAGAAGGCTACGTTTCGGATGAAGACGCCGCCGATATTGATTACCGCGAATTACTGCAACAGATGAAAGAAGACATCCGTACGGCCAGTAAAGAACGCGTATCCATGGGCTACGAGCCGATTGAGCTCATTGGTTGGGCCGCCTCCCCCTATTACGACTCCAATGCTAAAAAACTGCACTGGGCCAAAGAATTACGCTTTGGCGACGAGGAGCTGCACACCCTGAATTACAACATCCGCGTTCTGGGTCGAAAAGGGGTTCTGGTGCTCAACTTTATTGCCGGTGTTGATCAGCTGAGCACCATCGAAAGCAATCTGAGTACCGTATTGAATATCGCTGAATTCGATCAGGGATCAACCTACTCTGACTTCAACCCTGACATGGATAAAGTCGCCGCCTACGGCCTGGGGGCCCTGATTACCGGCAAAGTACTGGCCAAGACCGGCTTTCTCGCTCTGGCGCTGGTATTTCTGAAGAAGTTCGGCATTTTTATCGTGCTCGGCCTGGCCGCACTGGGACGCAAACTGTTCAGCCGTAACAAAGAAGCCTGATGATTACCGGGCAGCGTTCTGCATACGCTGCCTGCCCTCCACACTGCGCACGCCACCCAGGCCCAATTGGACAAAGTGCGAAGTTCAACACCGCTTTACGCAGATCTGCGCGTTATCATGACTAACGGCAACAATGCCCACTCTTTTATCAATAATAATCTGGGCAGCCCGCCCGCCTGAGGGGTAAGCTGTTGCCTCATTGATCAGTTTATGAATTACGCTAACGACGGAATACACGATGTACATCGACACGGCTTCAACTTCTGATATTTCCGCCCTCTGTGATCTGGCAGCCATGCTGGAACCAGCGGAAGGGGACTTTTTCGGGCGTCGCCATCAACAGGTACGACGGCTGGGTAATTTGCTGCTGGCCAAAGAACACGCACACGTGCTCTGCATCCGTCATCAGGACGAAATCATCGCCATGCTGACCATGAGCAGCACCAACCCCGGCAGTGAGCAGCCAGCCATCATGCAGCTGAATGAAATCGTCGTACAACCGTCCTACCGTAATCAGGGTGCAGCCAGCACGCTGCTACACGCAGCGATCACTCAGGCCCGGCAAGCCGGCTGGGGGAAAATCACCGTACTGCTGACCGATATCAGCCAGCAGGCACAGCAGCAGCTGTCGCGCTTTGGTTTTGTCCACACCGCAGGCCAACAAATGCAACTGAACCTGAAAGCCAGTAAGACGGCGTTATCGGTCGCCTGATTCAGGCCCGCAGCCAGTCAAAACTCAACACATCGGCAATGTTGCCGGTGTTCTGAATAATCATCAGCAAACGATCCAGCCCCATCGCCACGCCGGCACATTCCGGCAGGCCGTATTCCAGCGCCGCCAGCAGATATTCATCGACCGGACGCCCGTCCGCTTCCCGCGTAAAGCGTCGGCGCTGCTCATCCACATCGGTCAGCTCATGATAACCATTGGCCAGTTCTGCGCCGTTAAAATACAACTCAAACCGCTGCGCAACCGGAATGCCTTCGGCATTGGCGGCTACCTTAGCCAGCGCCGCCTGTGAGGCCGGAAACCCATCGATAAATACCAGCGTATCGGCCGGCAGGGATGGCTCAACCTGATGGCTCATAATCACATCCAGCCACCCGTCGCGGCTCAGCTGCAGATCCTGTCCTGCCAGTTGCTGGCCCAGCACAGCAATCTGCTCATCACTGGCAGAATGAACGTCCAGCCCGGCGTAACCTTTCATGGCCTCGTCATAGCTCAGGTTAAGCCGTGGCAATTGCGGGTAACGGGCTGATAATAGCCGCGTAACAAGCTCTGCAACTTCATCCATCAGCCGACGGTGATCAAAGCCCACCCTGTACCATTCCAGCATGCTGAATTCCGGGTTATGGCGCCGCCCGGCTTCGCCGCGGCGAAACACCCGGGCAATCTGAAAAATATCGCCACTGCCTGCACACAACAAACGCTTCATCGCGTACTCCGGCGAGGTATGCAGCCAGCGCTGTTCGGTGGTGCACATGGGTTCGATATTAGGATCAGACACGGGAGCCGCCGCGAGCACCGGCGTTTCCACTTCGAGTACATTGCGCTGGGCAAAAAACTGCCGGATTTGCTGATTCAGCCGCGCACGCGCACGTAACGCATGAAGATCTGCTGAGGGTTGCCAGTTCATAACATTCCTGTGATCGCGCCCGGACGGGCATAAAAAAGGGAGCCGCCAAGCTCCCGGGTGCTGCGCTGAAGGAATCAGGCGCGGCTGACGTAATCACCGCTGCGGGTGTCGATACGCAGCTTGTCGCCAATATTAATGAACAGCGGCACCTTCACCACCGCACCGGTGGTCAGCGTCGCCGGTTTATTCCCGCCCTGAGCCGTATCGCCTTTCAGACCCGGATCGGTTTCTACCACTTCCAGCTCAACAAAGTTTGGCGGAGCCACCGTCAGTACCGCGCCGTTAAACAACGTGATGGTGTAAATTTCCTGCTCTTTCAGCCACTTAACGGTATCGCCCAGCGCTTCCTGCGATGCCGCATGCTGCTCGAAAGAGCCATCGGTCGCCATAAAATGCCAGAACTCACCATCGTTATAGAGATACTCCATATCGAGCTCCATAACATCCGCACCTTCCAGTGAATCTCCCGACTTGAAGGTTTTTTCCACTACCCGGCCGTTGCGCAGGTTGCGCAGCTTAACGCGGTTAAACGCCTGACCTTTACCCGGTTTAACGTAATCGTTATCCAGAATGGAACAGGGCTCGCCATCGAACATGACTTTAAGACCTGATTTAAATTCGTTGGTAGAATAATTCGCCATGTAATAACCCGTTCTAAATTAATCGCTTCTTAGGAATTCATATCAAGTTGCCTATCATAACGCGATCTGCCGCCGCTGTTGAGGCCGAAGACTGGCAGCAGATTCTGGCGCAGTCATTCCGCCGCCCACAAGCACTGCTGGAATACCTCAATTTGCCACTGTCAGAGCTGCCGCAACGCCTGCAGGCCTGCGACGAGTTCAGCATGCTGGTGCCACGCCCCTATGCTGCGCAAATGCAGCCTGGCGATGCGGACGACCCGCTGCTGCTGCAGGTATTACCTCAGGCGACAGAAAATGAACATCGGCCCGGCTACATCACCGATCCTCTGGCCGAAAAAGACACCAATATTCAGCCCGGTATCATTCATAAATACCGCGGCCGCATTTTGCTGCTCGCCACCGCAGGCTGTGCGGTCAACTGCCGCTATTGTTTCCGCCGTCATTTTGCCTACGCGGACAATCGCATCGGCCGTAAGCAATGGGCCGAAGCTCTGGCTTACGTTGCCGCCGATGCCGGTATCAGTGAAGTCATTCTCAGCGGTGGCGATCCCTTGTTGTTGCAGGATGAGGCACTGCAGGAGCTGATTCATCTGATCGAAGACATCCCCCATGTCCGTCGTCTGCGCATTCATACGCGCCTGCCGGTGGTGATCCCGCAACGTCTGACAACCGCCCTGCAAGAGATGCTGCACAACAGCCGCCTGCAGACCAGCATCGTTGTGCATATCAACCATCCCAATGAATTAAGCGAGGCTCACCGCCAGCCGTTGCAGGCTCTGCGTCAGAGTGGCACCACATTGCTGAACCAAGCGGTATTACTGAGAAAAGTGAACAATAACCTCGGTATTCTGTCTGATTTAAGCGAACGGTTGTTTGAATTTGGAGTGCTGCCTTATTACCTTCACCTGCTCGATTCCGTCCGGGGAGCTCACCACTTCGACGTCAGCGAACAGGAAGCCGTTTTTCTGTACCGGCAACTGCTTGCTGAACTGCCTGGTTATCTGGTTCCGCGCCTGGTTCGCGAGGAGGCTGGCAAAGCGAACAAGTCACCAATCAACCTCGACAGGTAAACGGATATTGCCTATAAGGAAGTAGGCTTTTGCTATGAATCACATGCACTTACGGCAAAGTCGCTATACTGTGTGTGAGGTTCGGCAAAAATCCGCCGGATGAAGAAACATTGGCTTAATCAACAGCAGGATTGCATGGAAAGCCCGAAAACGCCGATCAAACTGCACATACCGACAACGCCTCTCGCGCAGCCATCCTTTTGCGCGGGTAATGTTGAGGGTGTCACCCAGTGGGCCAAAGAATTACCGATGGCCAACACCGGTGAAGCTGCACGCCAGTTGTATCAGGCCATCCGTGAACTGAATCAATGGAATACCGACCCGCTGTTGCGCTTTAAAGTGCTGGAAGTGGTGCGCCCGTATATCTATTCCATCTGCACGCTGTTGAACAAACATTTTCTACAATCGTCGATCTCACTGAACGATAAGCAGCTCAAAATCGCAAACCTCAGCCAGGCGATGCAAGGGCATCTGGCTACCGGCTATAAGATGGTTGTTGCACACAGCATCAGCCGTGTAGCACCGGCCGATAAGCCTTCAAAAATTGTGACACTGGCCATCCACCGGGCAATATCGGATACCAACCAAACCATATTACGTGCCTTTCAGCTTTATTGTCAGCCGCCGGAACACGCGTGGCTGGAAGTGAATCAACTGTATCTGCTGGCTGAAATGCACAAGCTGCTGACCTTTAAAGTCAGCGATCGTCAGACGCGTTTTTTATCCACATCCACCATTCAGGATGTGTATATCCGCGCTCACCTGCTGGGCACTGCCAAACCGAACAATCTGCGTCAGCAAGATCTGGCTCAGCTCTACGATGCCAGCGAACTGTGGGCCGAATTTGCATCGCTGTCTGCCGCCGATGACGAAAGTGCACTGTTTATTATTAACCTGCATCGTGACCGTCCGGGGCAGTATCGTCAGCATTTGCGCGATGCGCAAAAACCATTATTCCGCAGTCTGAACACCGCCAAACTGGTTCAGGCTCTTAAACATTGGGCCGCCAACCCTAATGGCGCTCACCAGATTACCGTACCGGGCAAACTCAGCGACAATTTGCTGTCCCATGCCATTCAATCCTGGGGTATCCACTGGCAACGCTCTTTCCGCCGCGCCCAGACCGAAGGTCAGCTGCGCATTTGCATCGGTCTTTCGGCCACGCATTATTACAGTGGTGGTCAGCAGGACTTTGAAAAAACACTGGCCTCGGTTAAGCCCAAAACGCTGGAAGGTGAAAGTAGTGAGCGCAGTGTCGATGTAGGCAAAGCCAGCAGCGAAGGCGATGTCTGGGCCAATGCGTTTGATGCCGGCGGCGCACGTATTGCCGAAAATGCCGCAATGAATATTGATGCTATTGAATTCATCAACAAGCACAAAGCTCAGGATCAAGACAGCGAAGAAGAAACCACGAAATATCCGGCGCATCAGGTCAACCTGATCAACACCAGCCCCGGCGGTTACTGTATACACTGGAGTGGCGATGTACCGGCCAGTATTCAGGCCGGTGAATTACTGGGCATTCAGGAACGCGGAGTCAAACACTGGTCGATCGGTGTTATCCGCTGGATCCGTCATCTGCGCGATCAGGGCACACAACTGGGGGTAGAGTTACTGGCCCCGAAAGCCGAAGTCGGCGCCGCGCGCTTGCTGCAGAAAACCGGCAGCAATGGCCCTTTTATGCGGGCACTGCTGTTACCGGCCATCAAGGCCATCGCGCAGCCGGCCACATTACTGCTGCCACGCATTCCATTTCGTACAGGCAATAAAGTGGAATTAATGTATCCTGAGATTCAGGGACGTTACCAGCTGACCAAACGGCTGACATCGACCAGTAGTTTCAGTCAATTCCAGTTCCGCGGTGCCGGTGCAACCAGTCAGCCCCAATCATCCGGAATGCAGCAGACGCCGGGATTAGGCGAAGACGATTTCGACTCCATCTGGAACAAACTCTGATCAGATATCCCGCATCTGATCATTTTGTAACGCCCCACTGACTGTTTTGTCACTCCTGGTCATTTTTTTTTCGCAGACGGGCTCTATAATCGCTTTTTATTTACCAGAGGTTGGCATGTCGACAAGTCGGGACACATTGCATCTGTTGTTGCTCACAGAAACCCAGAATGATGCCGAAAGTCTGGTGAGCCTGATGCGTAATTCCGGCAGCGCCACCCGTGCGCACCAGATTACCTCGCTGGCAGACCTGAACGAACAACTGCAGGAAAAATCCTGGGATCTTCTCGTCGCCCAACCAGACGTCAATGGCATCGGTTATGACGATCTGCTGAAACAGATCAAACGCCTGAACAAAGACCTGCCCGTCATTCTGATCGCCGAAGAAGTCGATGCCATGATAATGGAAGCGGCCATCAAGCGCGGCGCCTGCACCGTTGTTCCTATTGATGAAAGCAATCTGTTGTTGATGGTGATCCAGCGCGAACTGCGCCATCTGCGCTCCCGCCGTGAGCTGCGCACGCTTGAAGTGCGCATCCGTGACGCCGAGAAACGCTGCCAGAATCTGCTCGAAAGCTCAAAAGATGCGGTGGCTTATATTCACGATGGCATGCACGTGTATGCCAACCAGGCCTATCTTGAACTCTTTGGCTACGCCTCGGTTGAAGAGCTGGAAGGCATGCCGATTATGGATATGGTCGACAGCTCAGGCCAGGCCAACTTTAAAAGCTTTCTGAAAACCTATCATGCTGAACAAAACAGCAGTCAGGAGCTTAAGACCACAGGCATCAGCGACAAAGGCAACACCTTCCCGATGCTGATGACCTTTTCTGCCGCAACGTACGCTGATGAGCGCTGCACCCAGGTAGTTATCCGCACCAATGCCGATAACAGCGAACTGGAAGCCAAGCTGAAAGAAATCAGCAGCCGCGATCTGATGACAGGCCTGTACAACAAACCTTACTTCAACGCCCGACTGGAAGAAGCCGTCGACCGTGCCGTACTGAAAGGCGCCAAAGGCGCGGTGTTGTATATCAATATCGATCACTTCGGCAAAATCAAAAGTGAAATCGGCATCAGTAATGCCGACACCGTCATCAGCGAAATCGGTAATTGCCTCAAAGGGCAGATCAACGACAAAGATATTCTGGCGCGTATTGGTGAGGATATTTTCACCTGTATGCGCATGGGCGCAGATGCGGAATCGGCACTGCAGTTTGGTGAACGCCTGCGCGATAAAATCGAGCATCTGCTGATTGATATTGGCAACCGCACGGTGACCGTAACCGCCAGTATTGGCCTGTCGCTGATCACCGAAAACAGCTCCCGGCCGGAAGATATTCTGCAGCAATCTCATCACGCCTCTGATGATGTACGCAAACAAGCCGGCCATGAGCGCGGCAACGGTGTTCATCTCTATCTGCCAAAAGAAGTAGATGAGCCACAGCAGGCGAGCAATCTGCAGCAAACTCTGACCGATGCAATCCGTAACAACAGCTTCCGCCTGTTATTCCAGCCGATGATCAGCCTGCGTGGTGAAGAAACCGAACACTACGAGACGCTGTTGCGTCTGCATCAGCCCAATGGTGATGAACTGTCTGGCGGTGATTTCCTGAACAGCGCTGAAATCAGCGATGACCTGAAACGCAAAATCGATCGCTGGGTTATTCTGCATACCACGAAATTACTCGGCGAACACCGGGCGAAGGGTCATAACACCCGCATGTTCATTAACTTATCGGCCGCTTCCTTAACCGACGATACCCTGCCCGGCTGGATTGGCGTCGCCATTAATGCTGCCAAACTCCCTAAAGGCTCGGTTATTTTCCAGTTCAATGAAGAAGATGCCAGCCGCTTGCTGAAACAAACGCAACAGTTCAGCCACTCGCTGATGGAAAAAGGCATTCCGGCCGCGCTCAGCCGCTTCGGCTGTGCGCTGAATCCGATGCAGACCTTAAAACACCTGGCGGTTGATTACGTCAAAGTGGATGGTTCCTTCACTCAGGAACTGGGGCAGAATCCGGAAGCGCAAAAACACCTTAAAGCCCTGCTTGAAGGTCTGCATGAAGAAGAAAAACGCACCATTGTGCCATTGGTTGAAAGCGCAAACTCTGTTGCTTCACTCTGGCAGCTGGGGGTTCACTTTATTCAGGGCTACTATGTGCAGCCTCCACAGACCGCGATGAGCTACAACTTCAATGACGAAAATGATGAATAGCCCTCTCTGACAGACACAAAAAAGCCCGGCAGTACCACAATACTGAACCGGGCTTTTTTGTGAGTACAGTCTGCAGACTTATTCGAGAATATCGCGATCGCGGTACCCCAGAAGATACAGAATGCCATCCAGTCCCAGGGTAGAAATGGCATTTTTAGCATTTTCACGCACCAAAGGTTTGGCGCGGAAGGCAATGCCCAGACCGGCAATACTCAGCATCGGCAAATCATTCGCGCCATCACCAACCGCGATGGTTTGCTCCAGACGAATGCCTTCTTTTTCTGCCAGTTCACGCAGTAGCTCAGCCTTACGCTGACCATCAACAACACGCCCGGTGACACGCCCGGTAACGATGCCATCTTCCATTTCCAGTTCATTGGCATACACATAATCGATGCCCAGTTTTTCCTGCAAATAGCGGCCAAAGTAATTAAAACCACCCGACAGAATGGCAGTTTTATAACCCAGTGCTTTCAGGTTACGGATCAGACGCTCAGCCCCTTCAGTTACCGGCAGTTGCTCCGCAATGCCTTGCAGCACATCACCGCTCAGTCCTTTAAGCAATGCGACGCGCTGTTCAAAGCTCTGGATAAAGTCCAGCTCGCCCTGCATGGCGCGTTCAGTGATTTCCGCCACTTGCTCACCAACACCGGCGGCACGGGCCAGCTCGTCAATCACTTCGGCTTCAATCAGGGTTGAATCCATATCGAAGCAGACTAAGCGACGGGTACGGCGATAAACATCGTCTTCCTGAAACGCAATATCCACACCCAGCTCGTTAGCCACCTGCAGGAATTGCGCGCGCATAACGCTTTGCTCAGCCTCGCCACGGACGGAGAACTCGACGCAGGCACGGGTATTCTGCTCGGTCTGAACCAGAGGCACACGTCCGGACAGACGGTTGATCTGGTCAATATTCAGACCATGCTCGGCGACAATCGCGGTGATGCGTGAAATGGCATCAGCCTCAATCGCCCGGGCGAGCAGGGTAATAATGTGCCGGGGTTTGCCCTGCCCATGTACCCAATGCTCATAACTTTCAGGAGTTACCGGGGTAAAACGCACAGACAAACCCAGCTCGTGAGCTTTGAACAGTACGTCTTTCAATACCGGTCCCGATTCGGCACGGGAAGGAATGGCGGCCAAAATACCCAGCGACAAGGTATCGTGGATTTCGGCCTGGCCAATATCAAGAATGGTGACATCATATTGCGCCAGAATGGCGCTGATGCTTGAGGTTAACCCGGGCTTATCGGCCCCAGTCACGCGGATTAGAACCAATTCAGTCACGGATGCTACACCTGCAGGCAGATCGGTTTGATGCAATTACAGTTTGCCGGCGTCAGCTTTGGCAGCCGCCACAACCGCGCGCAACTCTTCGATCAGGTCAACGGTTTCATGCACAGACAGCGCGCGTATGCGGTCAACGCTCATCAGGTACAGACCTTTTTCCAGTTGTTGCAGCTTATCTTGCAGAGACTGTTTCACGTCGCTCATGGTGAATCCCCATTCATCAAAATTATAAATTCGGTTTACAGCAAATCCGGATTGTTCATCCACAGCCTCATAAGAGTGCCAAGTATTGCCGTTTCGCCCTAGCGTTACCGCAGGCGGCGCATATAATACCACCAATGTTGAGGAAATCTTCGTTTGTTTGAGTAATGTGATGCGGATCGCCAGCCTGATTGGGCAAAAGTTGAATACAAGTCAAATTTGCGGCCTGCTCGCAGCCTTTCTGATTTTACTGACAGGCCTGCTGATCAGCAGTCTGACTTACACCCACCTTGAAACTCAGCTGTCCGCCAAGTTACGCCAGGATGCCCAGCGTCAGCTGCAGCGCCTGACCGTTGCTCTGGCTCCCAGCCTGCTGCGTCAGGATCGCATCAGCATCAGCCTGACGCTCAGTGACTGGAGTAAAGGACCGGAAATCGACGCCATTCGGGTGCTCAATGCCAATCAGCAGGTCATTGCCGAAAGCGGCCGCCCGGCACCTGACAGCATTGAGCTGAGCCAACCGGTCACTCAGGACAACTTATCCATCGGCTTACTGCGTGCCGATATCAATCTCAGCAGCGCCGGTCAAACCGCACGCCGTTATCTGGCACTGGGCCTGATTGCCAGCGCGCTGGCGGCATTGCTTGCGGCACTGGTGGTTTACCAGCTGAGTGAGCGCTACCTGAATTACCTGCGCCAACTGCAACTGCGTCTGCACAACTGGCAGGAAGGCAAAGACCTGTTACATCTGCCACCGCCACCTTACTTGTCCGATTTACAGCAACTGCACAGCACACTGAATAAAATAGCGTTGCGAGAACAACAACAGCGCGCCATGCAGGATGCGCTCGGCCGCTTTATTTCTGCGTCGCCAGCCACGGGTGAGTTGCTGCGCTACCATGACTGCGCCTTGCTCTTTATTGAGATTCAGGATCTGGAAGTACTGCAAAGTCGCCTCAGTGCCGAACAACTGAGCCAAACACTGAACCAGTATCACCGTCTTCTGTCGCATGCCGCCAAACTCTACAACGGCAAACTGGATCGCTACCTTGGCGATGGCGTTGTGATGCTGTTCGGTATGTCACGCGATCCGCAATCCGGCCACGAACACGAAGCCTTACACTGTCTTTATGCGGCCCAATTATTCCTCGGCCTGATCGATCACCTGCGTGATCACGACCGTAAAACACTGCCGATCGAATTCCGCGTCGCCGCTCACTGGGGCCCGGTTTTGATGGCGCCATTGAGCGATGACGAACAAGTGCAGTGCAGCCTGATCGGCGATACCGTGCACTGGGCTTCGCATCTGGCGACCAATGGTGAAGAACGACGCCTGCTGGTCAGCCATGCCCTGCTCAACCACATTCCTCAGGATGCCGGTATTGCCTGGGAAGAAGGGCCACTGGTGTCTGATTTACACGGGCGCGAGCAAGCCAGCTACTGGCTGAACAGCTTGGCTGAAAAAAATCAGCTGTTAATTAAACGCCAGATAAAACACATCACAGCCATGACAGAAAGTGCCTGATAATAAATACACGTCCAAAAGCATAAAAATAAAAACTCTGCCAATTTGAACTATTCAATACCTCTACTAAGGTTATTTGTGATAACCAACTGTAGAGGATACATCCATGGTTCTTCGTAAATCTGGTCTGGCAGCTGCTGTGCTGCTGGCCTGCAGCCCCGCTGCTTTTTCTGACGATTTAAACATCAATGGCTTTGTCAGCGTCGGAGCCAGTGTTTTATCAAATACCGATGTGCACATTGGTAATTATGATGACAATGCGTCGTTCAGCAACGACACCATTGTCGGTCTGCAGATCAGTAAGCAGGTAAACGACACAACGTCTGCCACCGCGCAACTGGTTTCACGCGGAACTGAAGATTACAACACCGAAGCTGCATGGGCTTACATTACCTACGCCGCCACCGAAGACTTAGATGTTCGCTTTGGTCGTCTGCGTACGCCATTCTTCTATTATTCCGACTTCCTGGAAGTCGGTTATGCCTATAACTGGATTCGACCATCCGGTGAGGTGTACCGCCTGGATACATTCTCATCCATCAATGGTGTCGACTTTACCCAACGCTTCAGCACCGGGTCTGTTGATGGTTCGGTGCAGTTCTATTACGGTCGTTTCAGTGATGACTTCACCCCCGTCGACGAAACATACAACATTGAGCTGCGCAACTTTACCGGTGTGGTTCTGAACCTGACACAAGGCGATTTTGGTGCCCGCCTGAGCTATCACCAGGCAGATATGTATATGCCTGAGCTGGGAACCAAAACGGGAGCGCTTGATGGCCTTATCACTGCGGCAACCGGAGCAGGCGTCGGCGATAAATTCGTTCCGGACGGTGAAACCACCAGCTTCTATGAAGCAGCGGTCACTTACGATAACGGCGATATGTTTTTTATTGCCGAATGGACCGCACTGAATCATGAAACAGCCATTTTTAATGATGACACCGGTTATATGGTGAGTGCAGCCAAACGTTTTGATGATACGACCATCCACCTGACCTACTCCAATCAAAGCGATGACTTGGAATCCGGCACCGTTGGTCAGATTCAGAAAAATCTGGAAGGTAAAGAAAGCAGCATCACATTAGGTGCGCGTTTTGATTATGACACCAGTACCGCTTTCAAAGTTGAAGCTCAGTATCAGGACGAAGATACTTACCTGGGTGCTCCCGGCGAATCCGGCATGCTGTATTCTGTCGCTGTTGACCTGGTATTTTGAGGAGAGAGACCATGAAATTATTTAAATCAATCTCCAAAATTGCGATTGGCCTGACTCTGCTGATTGGCTCTTTGGTTCACGCTGAAGTCGCCGTGATTGTCAGTGCATCCAATGCCAATGCGGCGTTGGATCAAGACACCATTTCACGGGTATTTCTGGGCAAGACATCAAACTTTCCCGATGGCAGTCAGGCAATCCCAGTCGATCAGACAGAGGGGTCTGCCAGTCGTGAAGCCTTTAACGATAAAGTGTTGGGCAAAAGCTCCAGTCAGCTGAAAGCCTACTGGTCACGCCTGATTTTTACCGGTAAAGGTACGCCGCCAAAAGAATCTGGTTCGGATGCTGAAGTCAAAGACCTGGTCGCTAAAAATCCTAACCTGATCGGTTATGTCGATGCCTCGGTGGTCGATGGTTCCGTTAAGGTTGTCTTTAAATTCTGATATTGCTGAGAATTTAAGACACTAAAAAGGCGCTTCGGCGCCTTTTTATTTTCCTGCGTTTTCATATCGTCTCAACATGCGGTCAACCCTTATGACCAAAGCCCTGTTGAATCTCGACCATTTTATTCAACACCTGCAACAAAGGTTCATAATCGTTTGCAGGGTCCAGCCATTCCAGTGCCGCAACGCCTGCTTCAATGGTCGATAAGCCACCCCGCTGCCGTGAAGAACGGATGGCATAACGGCTGGGCTCGGCAGGGTTCAGTGCGATATGTGGCAAGTCATTCAACCAGGGATTTAAATGCAATAAACGCCGGACTTTACGCCAGGTTCCATCCAGTATCAGCAATTGTTTAATATCACCACGTGCGGTATCGGTCAGCGGCGGTTTATGTGTAAAAGGATACAGCAACGCCGTTGTCGTCAGATCATCTGACGGCAGAATATCCTGAGGCTGAAGCGTATCGGCAACGACCAGACGGCTGCCGGCAATACTTTTATGCAGTAATGGCGCTGTCGACAAAGGATGTCGTGCTTCCGTCGGGTCCTGCCAGATAATCAGCTGTAGCGGACTGTGCAGTTGTTTCAGGTATAGACACAAGCACACCGACAGCGGACGCTGGCACTGCTCACAGTGCCGGCGTTTTTGCAGATGCTCTTCATTCATTATTTACGTGGTTTAAGCAACGCTTTAAGAAAATGACCGGTATGCGAGGCTTTGTTTTTCACCACGTCTTCCGGTGTGCCTTCAGCGATAATATACCCTCCTTTGGAGCCACCTTCGGGGCCAAGATCGACAATCCAGTCGGCGGTTTTAATCACATCCAGATTATGCTCAATCACCACGACGGTATTACCGTCGTCGCGCAAACGGTGAAGCACCGCCAGTAATTGCTCAATATCGTGAAAATGCAGACCCGTGGTTGGCTCATCAAGAATATACAGCGTTTTTCCGGTATCCCGTTTCGACAATTCTTTCGCCAGTTTCACCCGCTGGGCTTCACCACCGGATAACGTGGTTGCCGCCTGTCCAAGACGGATATAACTCAGACCAACGTCCATCAGCGTCTGTAATTTACGTGCCACGGCCGGAATCGCATCGAAGAACTCACGCGCATCTTCAACCGTCATATCCAGCACTTCGTGAATATTTTTGCCTTTATAACGGATATCCAGAGTTTCGCGGTTATAACGCTTACCTTTACAGATATCACAGGGCACATAAATATCGGCGAGAAAGTGCATTTCCACTTTGATAACACCGTCACCTTGACAGGCTTCACAGCGTCCGCCTTTGACGTTAAAAGAAAAGCGTCCGGCTTTGTATCCGCGTGAACGGGATTCCTGAGTGCCGGCAAATAATTCCCGTACCGGTGTAAAAATACCGGTATAGGTAGCCGGGTTGGAACGCGGAGTGCGTCCAATCGGACTCTGATCAATATCGACGACTTTATCCAGCTGCTTGAGGCCAACGATAGAATCGTATTCTGCCGCTTTCAGGGTTGTGGCACCATTCAGTGCAGTCGAAGCCAGCGGGAATAATGTACGGTTAATCAGAGTCGATTTACCGGAGCCGGATACACCAGTCACGCAGGTCATCAGTCCCAGCGGAATGGTCAGATCGACATTATTCAGGTTATTGCCACGTGCACCTTTTAACTGCAGGACTTTATTCTGATCGTAAGGCGTGCGCACTTCCGGAATATGGATGGATCGTTTGCCAGACAAAAATTGTCCGGTAATAGAGTTCGGATTCGCAAAAACCTGCTCTGGCGTTCCCTGAGCAATAATCTCACCACCATGCACACCCGCGCCCGGACCGATATCAATTAAATAATCGGCACTGCGGATAGCATCTTCATCGTGTTCGACCACCAGCACGGTGTTACCCAGATCACGTAAGTGAAACAGGGTTTGCAGCAAGCGATCATTGTCACGCTGATGCAAACCGATCGACGGTTCATCGAGGATATACATAACCCCGACCAGGCCCGCACCAATTTGTGAGGCCAGACGGATGCGTTGTGCCTCTCCACCGGACAAAGTATCCGAGCTTCGGTTCAGCGTCAGGTATTCGAGTCCGACGTTAACCAGAAAGCGCAGACGTTCGCGGATTTCTTTCAGAATTTTTTCGGCGATCTCACCACGGTGACCAGCAAGGTGCAGCTCGGTGAAATAATCAAATGCCTGTTCAACCGGCATCGCCGTACAGGCGTGAATGGTTTTATCGCCCACAAACACATTGCGCGCTTCAATCCGTAAGCGCGAGCCTTCACAGGATGGACACGGCTGCACGCTGAGATATTTACTCAGTTCTTCGCGCACCATTTGCGAATCGGTTTCGCGGTAGCGGCGCTCGAGATTCGGCAACACCCCTTCAAAGGGGTGCGCTTTAATAATCTGATCGCCACGGGAATTAACATAATTGAAATTCACCGCTTCATCACCACTGCCATACAGCAGCACGTCACGTTGTTTGACGCTTAATTTGCCAAAATTTTTCTCAATATCGAAGCCATAATGTTCGGCGACTGAACTGAGCATCTGGTAATAGTAAATACTGCGGCGGTCCCAACCCCGGATCGCGCCTTCGCCAATACTCAGGTTCTGATCATGCACAACCAGATCAGGGTCAAAATATTGTTTTACCCCCAGGCCATCACAGCTGGTACAGGCACCGGCCGGGTTGTTAAAAGAAAACAGACGCGGTTCAAGTTCCGACAAGCTGTAGCCACAGTGCGGGCAGGAGAACTGAGAAGAGAACAGTAATGGTTCAGCCTTGTCGTCATCCATAGAGGCAACCAGTGCCAGGCCGCCGCTCAGTTCCAGGCAGGTTTCCAGCGACTCTGACAAACGCTGTTCAATACCTTCCTTCACTTTAAAGCGATCGACGACGACTTCGACGCTGTGCTTGCGACGCTTGTCCAGCTCTGGCGTGTCATCAAGGTCGCATACCAGACCATTCACCCGCACACGGATAAATCCTTGCGAACGCAGACTGTCAAACACATGCAGATGCTCACCTTTGCGGTCACGCACCACCGGAGCCAGAATCATGTGCTTACTGTCGTCCGGAAGATCCATAATGCTGTCGACCATCTGGCTGACGGTTTGCGCTTCAAGCGCAACATCATGTTCAGGACAGCGGGGAATGCCTACGCGGGCAAACAGCAAACGCAGGTAGTCATAAATTTCGGTAACAGTACCCACAGTGGAACGCGGGTTATGGGAAGTGGACTTCTGTTCAATAGAAATCGCCGGTGACAGACCTTCAATCAGATCAACATCCGGCTTTTCCATCATCGACAGGAACTGACGGGCATAAGTCGACAGGGATTCAACGTAACGGCGCTGCCCTTCCGCATAGAGCGTATCAAATGCCAAAGAGGATTTGCCCGAGCCACTCAGCCCCGTAATAACGACCAGCTTGTCGCGGGGAATATCGATATCGATATTTTTGAGATTGTGGGTACGGGCCCCTCTCACCTGAATCTTATCCATAGACGACTCATCACATCAGAGAAAAGCCGCCATTGTAGTGCATGCAGAGGTTGGGTTCAGCCGCTTATTCAACTGATTCGTGCAACAGGTCTTCCATATATTCTTTAGCCCAGTTCACCGCCTGAATACGGTTGCCCGCACCGATCTTTTTGAACAGGTTATAAATATGGGTTTTAACCGTATGCATACTGACGTTGAGCTTGTCCGCAATCTCAATATTGGTCGCGCCAGTCGCGGTTAACCGCAGAATCTGCTTCTCGCGCTTGGTCAGTACCGTGGTCGTGGTGTTCATTTTACGTGGCTTGTGGCGGGTGCGCTCAAGATACTGCCCCACTAACTGGCGTGGCAGCCAGTATTCCCCTTCAAACAGACCCACAATACCTTTGCTCAGTTGCTGCTGTGAGCATTCGCGATAGAACAGGCCATTCACCATCGGCCAGGCCATCAGGCGCTCGACCGGATGATTATGCGGGGTATTGAAAAAAGCCACTTTTATATCCACCGGCTGTTCGTACACCTGTTCCAGCAGATCATGCAACTTCTCCGGACGAGCACACTCGGCATCAACCAGAACCAGTGTTTTACAGGGATAGCGATTCCAGTCTTCACGCCATTCCGGCACGCTGACCAACTGGCAGTCGATATTTGTACGCTGGTGAATGTAACCAATGAGGATAGAATTTTGCAGATTTTGTTGGCCGAACAAGATAATGCGACGACCAGGGAGACTTGTCTGACGATCCATAACATAACTCCTTTATGCCAGTGGGTGATCCGTAACCGGTCTTCCGAAACCAGTGCTAAGAGTGTACGCAATCCGCTGCAAATTGCCACTTGAGCATGACTTTTTTTCGTAGTTTTACGGATTGACCTACTGCTTTTTAAGGAACCTTAGTACCAATAAAGAAGCTGACAGAAAACAATCAATCAACAGATAACCACGCTTAAGACTTAATCCACAGACGGCATTGCTGTTAAACTGGCGCACTTTTTAGCTGTGCCAACCGGAATACCTGTGAGTATGTCGAGTTCTACCCCTCCTGAAACAGTACAAAGCGGAGTGTCCGCCGCCGAACAACGCGCGGTTGTCTCTCTTGCGTCACTCTATGCTCTGCGCATGCTCGGGCTGTTTATGGTGCTGCCAGTGATGATGATTGAAGGCCAGAAGCTGGACGGTGCCACACCGCAGCTGCTCGGCCTGGCCATGGGTGTCTACGGCCTGACGCAGGCACTCTTGCAGATACCCGCCGGTACGCTGTCTGACCGCTTTGGCCGCAAACCTATTATTATCGGTGGCCTGCTGATTTTTGCCCTTGGCAGCCTGATCGCCGCCAGTGCCGACAGCGTTTACGGCGTAATTCTTGGCCGGGCACTCCAGGGTGGTGGAGCCATTGCCAGTGCCATTATGGCGCTGGTGACCGACCTGACCCGCGAAGAAAACCGCATGAAGGCTATGGCTTCCATCGGTGCCAGCATTGGTTTGTCATTCTCGGTGGCGCTGGTTCTTGGCCCCTGGCTTGCTGGTATGGGTGGCCTGAGTCTTATTTTTGGTCTGACCGGCGTACTCGCCCTGCTGGGTATTCTGGTGACGCTGTTTATTATTCCAACCCCACCGCCACTGCCCCACCGTGATGCATCAGCGGTATTGAGCGAAGTCGGTATTCAGCTGCGTAATACCCAGTTGTGGCCTCTTAACCTGGGAATATTTCTGCTGCATGCCTTGATGGTGGCCATTTTCATCGCCATTCCCGGCCAATTGCTCAAACTGGATTTGCCGGCTGAGCATCACAGCTGGTTGTATTTGCCGGTACTGCTCAGTGCGTTTGTGCTGATGGTGCCGTTTATCATCATTGCCGAAAAACGCCGCAAGATGAAAAGCGTAGTAATCATCGGTGCCAGCGTTATCGCCATCAGCCTGTTTGGTATGTCAGCCGCTTCTGAAATGTGGCATTGGGTGGTACTGATGCTGCTGTACTTCTGGGGCTTCAATCTGATGGAAGCCAGCCTGCCGTCCTGGCTGAGCAAGATTGCTCCGGCCGGAGCAAAAGGCAGCGCAATGGGCATTTATTCCAGCATGCAGTTCCTCGGCGCATTTGCCGGCGGCAGCCTTGGCGGCTGGCTGATGAGCCAGTATGGCAGCAGTGCATTATTTGTCGGACTGGGGGCATTAGTGATACTTTGGGCGCTGCTTATGACACAGTCTTCCGCCCCACAGCACCTGACCAGTGTGCGTCTGGACAGCGCGGATGGCTGCAGCGAACAACAACTTGCACAACTGATGGCACTGGCCGGAGTCTCGGAAGTCAGTCTGCTTGCCAGTGAAGGCGCAATCTATTTAAAAGTCAGTGCTGATGCCTTTGATCGAACACAGGCATTAGCCATCATTCATTCCACAGGAGAAGAGCATGGGTCGCAGCGTTAACAAAGTGACACTCATTGGTACTCTGGGTCGTGACCCTGAAGTTCGTTATATGCCGAATGGCAACGCCGTGGCCAATCTGACACTGGCCACCGACGAAAGCTACAACGACAAACAAACCGGTCAGAAAGTAGAGTCGACCGAATGGCACCGTATTACCGTGTACGGCAAGCTGGCGGAAATCATCCAGCAGTACCTGAAAAAGGGCTCAAAAGCCTATTTCGAAGGTAAGCTGCGCACCCGTGAGTGGGAAAAAGACGGCGTTAAGCGCTACACCACCGAAATCATCGCCAACGATATGATGATGCTGGATGGCCGTGGCGACAACATGGGTTCTTACTCTGCGCCATCACAGCCGATGGGTCAGCCGATGAGCGCACCCCAGGGTTATCAACAAGCGCCACAGGCGGCGCCACAACAAGCTCCGATGGCAGCTGCTCAGGCTCCGCGCGGTTATCAGCAAGCGCCACAGCATGCTCCGCAACAAGCGCCACAACATGCTCCGCAACAAGCACCACAACAGGCTCCGCAACAGCCAGCCTACCAGGGTGGTTATCAGCAGCCTGCCCAGGCTCCTGTACAGCAGCCACAGCATGCACCACAGCCAAGCAACAGCTTTGACGATTTTGATGATGACATCCCGTTCTGATTCACTCGCGCTGTGAGCTAAACGTTTGAAAGAACAATAAAAAGCCCTGCATTTGCAGGGCTTTTTATTGTCTGTTGTTCGGTGCCGGTTACGGCCGCTGCAGTGCCGCCGGCATAGGCGCGGTAACCGCCTGCAGGAACGTCTGAATCGCCTGATTATCATCAGCACTCAGTGTTCGTCCCAGCTGTACCTTGGCCATAATATCAACCGCATCCTTCAGCTCGGCGACCGAGCCGTCATGAAAATACGGCGCCGTCTGAGCGGCATGACGCAATGGCGGCACTTTAAAGACCCGGCGATCACTTTCTTTGCCAGTAAATGCCATACGGCCAATGTCTTCCTGAGAACCGGTATACAGCGTGTAGTCGGCCACGATGCCAAATTTCTGGTAAGAAGTTCCGCCCAGTAAGCGCCCATTGTGGCAGCCTGCACAGCCGGTATTAATAAAGGTTTTCAGCCCCTGTTTTTGCGCTGCATTCAGAGCCTGCACATCCCCCTGCAGATAACGGTCAAAAGCAGAGGTTGTCACCAGATGCTCCTGGTAAGCGCTCAGGGCTTTACCCCAGTTGGCAGCGGTTACGCCGTCGTCGTACAGCGCATTAAAGCGTTCATTCAGGTCTGGCAGGGCTTTAATCACCGCCAGCGCTTCATCGGCCGAAGCATGGGCATAGGCCGGTGGCGCGGTCAGCGAACGGATCGCCTGATCCGCCAGAGATTCGCGGTCGCCGGTCCAATGCATACTGATCTGCGGCACAATATCGACAATGGTCGGTGTATTGCGTTTACCTTGGCGGCCGAATGCTCCCAGCGCGGTTTTGCGTCCGTCGGCACCGCCTTTACTCTGTTCATGGCAGGTACCACAGTTGGTGCCATCACGACCGATACGTGTATCGAAAAATAACACCCTGCCCAGAGCGGCCTCCGCTTCTGAGGACTGCAATTGCGGCGCCTCTCCTGAGCCAAAAACAGCCTGAGCCTGCTGTTGCAGAGCATCGGCGCTGGCGGGTGCCGATAACATGGCGCTCACAGCAGCGAAGGCCATCAGGCCTACTGCGATACGGGTCGATACGACCGGTCGGGTAATCGGGATCATAGGTTACTCTTCGTCAGGTTGTGGACAACAAGCGGCGTAGGATGGGTATGACTCATGGGAGTTCCATTAGCCGACGAACAACACTATTCCAGTAAAGCATCAAAAGGCTCAATCATGACGCTTTCGCCCTCATGAACCGGTCCACGCATCTGTTCCAGTACGATGTAGCAGTTCGCCTGACTCATCGAACTGAGTACACCGGAGCTTTGCCCGCCGGTTGGCCGTACCACTACCTGACCCTGTTCATTCAGTTGCCAGATGCCGCGCTGAAAATCCGTACGACCGGGACTTTTGCGGATAACACTGGCAGCCAGCGCCGGTAAACGCAGCGGCTGCACCGGTGTCTCACCCGCCAGTTTGCGCAGCATCGGAGCGGCCAACTGATGCATGGTCACCAGCGCCGATACCGGGTTACCGGGCAAGCCAATAAATACGCTGTTGGGCAGACGACCGCTGGCAAAGGGTTTGCCCGGTTTAATCGCCAGCTTCCAGAAACTGATTTCACCAAGCTCGGCGAGAATGTCTTTGGTGTAATCCGCTTCACCCACCGATACACCGCCAGAGGTAATGACTACATCGGCCAGACGGTCGGCCTGAATAAACGCCTGTCGTAACGCTTCCGGGCTGTCATCAACCTTCCCCAGATCCACCACGTCACAACCCAGACGCCGGGCAACAGCCGCCACGGTAAAACTGTTGCTCTGATAAATCTGCCCACCAGCTAACGGCTCACCCGGCATCACCAGCTCGTCACCGGTGGCCAGTAGTGCGACTTTTAATTGCGTATAAACACAGACCTGCGCAATACCAATACTGGCCAGCAAACCCAGATCCGCAGGCCGCAAGCGGCGACCGGCACGGAGAATAATCTCACCGGCACGAATGTCATCACCGCAATAGCGCACGTTATCGCCCTTCGGCACAGTCGAGTGAAACTGCACCTGGCCGTTTTCCAGCAAGGCGGCGTTTTCCTGCATAACCACGCTGTCAGCACCGGCGGGCAGCAGCGCGCCGGTCATAATACGGACACACCCGCCCTGACCAACCGCACCGGTATACGGATGGCCTGCCATGCTTTTACCCTGCAAGGTTAATTCACAGCCGGCGCTTAAATCGGCGGCACGCACGGCATAGCCATCCATCGCCGAATTATCCGCCGGAGGTACGTTCAGCGTGCTGCGTACATCCTCAGCCAGCACCCGGCCCAGCGCCTGTTCCAGACGAATGAATTCGTTACCGGTGCGCGCTTCAATCTCGTCCAGCAGGCTTTCCAGCGCCTGCGCCAGCGGCGTCAGACCAGGCATATCACAAGCCGCCATCAGTCAGTTTCTCCTACATGGCACCGTACCGTCAGCCAATCCTGCAGACGGGCTTCCAACTCGTCGCCAGGCAGCAGAGGGCCAACACCGGCTGGGGTGCCGGTCATAATGATGTCGCCCGGATTCAGCGTGAAAATCCGGCTCATATAGGCAATCAGCGGCAGCATAGGGAACAGCATGTCGGCGCTGTTCCCCTGCTGCTGCACCTGGCCATTACGCACCAGTGTCAGGCTCAGCTGTTGCCAGCTGTCCACCTTTGAGGCGGCAACAAAATCGCTCAGCGGGCAGGCACCATCAAAGCCTTTGGCAATTTCCCAGGGCTGGCCTTTGGTTTTCAGGCCGTCCTGCACTTCGCGCAGAGTCAGGTCCAGCCCCAGGCCCACACCAGCAATGGCGGCCCGTACCTCATCTTCCGTGCTGTGGCATAAGCGCTGACCAATCAGCAGCGCGATCTCCAGCTCATGATGCACAGCGCCCTGCCCTTGCGGAATGCAGAACGACGGAGCCATAGATACCGCAGCATCGGCGGGCTTGATAAACAGAATCGGCTGACTGGGAACAGGATTGTTCAGCTCGCGGGCGTGTTCGGCGTAATTACGTCCGACACAGACAATTTTGCCGGTAGGCTGGGGGAAGGTCTGACCTTCAACAACGGGAAAATACATAGAAAAACGGCCTGATCAATATCACAGGCCGTTACTATACCTTGTCAGCAGGCTATCTTGTCAGCACAGGGGCGCTGCCAACAGACGTTTAATCCATTGCGGTTGGGCGGACCAGCTCAGCCAGTTCGCGGTGAACCGCGTTGGGGTCTGCCATATTAAGCTCCAGCAAACGGCGCAATGCCGTCATGCTGTCGAGATCCATCGAGTCGCAGGCACAGCCAACAACGTCATCATCGATATGCACCAGCGAACAACGCATTTCAATGGCCTCCTGCGGAGAGAGCACCAGTGTTACCACCAGTTGCTGCTCCAGACGCCAGTTCACATCCTGTGGGCGTACCAGCAAAACACCACGCAAACTGATATCCAGGCAATGGGTTTCCATGCGTTCGCCGCCGGTTTCGACCTGGACACGCTGAAGAAAATGCACACGCTTGAACTGCCGAGAATCCATGACTTACCTCTGTCACATTCCGGGACATTATGTCCACAGATGTATAAAGGTTTAGTTGGAATTACTGATATCGCAAACAGCGGCGGCTGCCGTTTGTGACAGAAAGGAGATCAGTGAGCAGAAGTCAGCTGCTGATAACGGCTGACTTCTGCCCCTGTTATCCGGCGTTTACGCCAGACGCTTGTACTTCATGCGCTTAGGCGACGCATCGTTGCCCAGGCGCTTTTTACGGTCGGCTTCGTATTCGGTGTAGTTACCTTCAAAGAAAGTTACTTTCGAATCGCCTTCGTACGCCAGAATATGCGTGGCAATACGGTCAAGGAACCAGCGATCGTGCGACACCACCATCACCGCCCCCGGGAAAGCCAGCACCGCTTCTTCCAGCGCCCGCAGGGTTTCTACGTCAAGGTCGTTGGACGGTTCATCCAGCAGCAGTACGTTAGCCCCTTGCTTCAGGGTATAAGCCAGTTGCAGACGGCCGCGCTCACCACCAGAAAGATCACCCACACGCTTCTGCTGATCACCGCCTTTAAAGTTAAAGCGGCCGATGTACGAGCGGCTTGGGTAATCTTTGCCGTTGATGTTGATCATATCCATACCGTCGGAGATGGATTCCCAGACGGTTTTCTTATCGTCCAGCTCATCGCGCAGCTGTTCGACAAACGCCAGTTTCACGGTTTCGCCCATCACCACACTGCCGGAATCCGGTTGCTCGGTACCGGCAATCATGCGGAACAGGGTCGATTTACCAGCACCGTTCCCCCCGATGATACCGACAATAGCGCCCGGCGGGACGGTAAAGCTCAGATCATCGATCAGCACACGATCGCCGTAAGATTTGGTGACGTTATGAAACTCGATGACTTTGTCGCCCAGACGCGGGCCTGGTGGAATATAAATCTCGTTGGTTTCGTTACGGGTCTGGAATTCGCGCGAGTTCATTTCTTCGAATGCTGCCAGACGCGCCTTGCTCTTAGCCTGACGCCCTTTAGCCCCCTGACGCACCCACTCCAGCTCATGTTTAATGGCTTTGGAGTGTGCCTCTTCCTGTTTCTTTTCCTGCTCTAAACGCTTTTCTTTGGTTTCCAGCCAGGTGGTGTAGTTACCCTCGTAAGGAATACCGTGACCACGGTCAAGCTCCAGAATCCATTCCGCGCAGTTGTCGAGGAAGTAACGGTCGTGGGTAATCGCCACCACGGTGCCCGGATACTCTTCCAGGAACTGTTCCAGCCAGCCTACAGATTCGGCATCCAGGTGGTTGGTGGGTTCGTCCAGCAACAACATATCCGGCTTCGACATCAGCAGGCGGCACAATGCCACGCGGCGGCGCTCACCACCGGACAGTTTGGTCACATCCGCATCCCATGGCGGCAGACGCAGCGCATCAGCGGCAACCTCCATGTGGCGCTCCATGTCATGACCACCGGAGGCTTCAATAAAGGCTTCCAGCTGACCCTGTTTTTTTGCCAGCGCATCGAAATCAGCATCCGGCTCAGCGTATGCCGCGTAGACCGCATCCAGAGCGGCACGGGCGTCGAGCAGTTCGCGCAGACCATCTTCAACGTTACCTTTAACGTCTTTGGCCGGGTCCAGTTCCGGCTCCTGCGGCAGGTAGCCAATTTTCAGATCCGGCTGCGGACGGGCCTCACCAATAATGTCAGTATCCAGGCCCGCCATAATTTTCAGCAGGGTGGATTTACCGGAGCCGTTCAGGCCCAGTACACCGATTTTGGCGCCTGGAAAGAACGAAAGAGAAATATCACGCAGGATCTGGCGCTTGGGCGGAACAATCTTGCCCAGGCGGTTCATGGTGAATACATACTGTGCCATGGAAAATACCTCGTATCAGATGGCGGCAAAGCTACTGAAAAGCGCCGCTAATGGCAACATAACAGGCCATTGTCGTGGCTTTTTCTGCGTGCAGACACTATTGGCTGTGTCCAAAGTCACAGAAATGTCATCAGTACTTTATTAAGTCGCCTACACCCCGCCTGGCTGTCTATACTTCCGCCATGATGATTAATAAAGATAAGACTCTTTAGCCATGCTGTTTCGTCTGTTACAGCGAGCTGGCCAGGACGACCTGCGCCGTTCCACGCTGATGAATGTTCCGCTGTTTCTGCTCAGCTTTGTTTTTCTAGCGCTGGTACTGGCCGGTAACGTCTATCGCCAATGGCATAACGACCAGCTGGCGTTCAACAAAGAAGTGGCGCTGACGCTGGAAAACTATGTGCAGCAGTCCGGTTTGCTGGCGCAGGCCGGACTGGCCGCGAACACGATGTTCAGCCGGGCTTTTGCCCCCCTGCTCGAGCAATCCGCCAAAGGTGATGCGTCAGCCCGTGATCAGCTCTGGGCTGAAATGCAGAAATCCTTCTTTAACCTCACCGGGTTTGTGTTGTTCGATGCCAATGGCCGCTATCTGACTCATCGCGGAACTGCGCTGCATGCCGATGAAACCCGCGATATCTATGCCAACAGCCTCAGCATTGGTGGCAACCAGGGCATGTTCTCGCTGCGTTATGGCAGCAAAGGCGGGTACTACTTTTTCACGCGTTTTCAGGGGCCCGGAGGTGAAACTTACCTCTTTGTCAGCCGCCGTTCCTACAGCAAGCTGTCGAGCATTATCTACAACGGCAACTTTCCCGGCTTCGAGATGCTGTTGCTCGACACCCGCGATAACTCCATCGGTATCCGTGAGCATTACTACGCCGATTCATCCCACCAGCCCAAGCTGAGTAAAACCGAAGAACAACAGATTCTGTACCGCACCAACATTCCCTTTACCCACTGGGATGTGATTGCCCTGCCGGTGGAAAAAGACGTTCAGGCCCAGCTCTGGAGCCGCATTCATCCGCCATTGGTGGTACTGGCCACCTTCTCCATTTTGGCTGGCATTCTGTGGGTCTTCCTGCGCCGCCAGGAACGCCGCGCGGCCGAACTGGAAATCATCCGCCGTCAGACCGAGCAACGTGCCGACCGGGTGCTGATGTCGATTGACGACGCCCTGATCTCCACCGATGCCTTCGGTCTGATCAATTACGTCAACCCGAAAGGGGCCGCGCTGTTAATTGAAAACGGCCACCGTGATTTTCTTGGTGAGAGCCTGGCCGATGTCTGGCCTGACAAACAGGCACTCTGGAACCGTGGCCTGAATGCCGACGAGCTGGAACTGCTGCAGGATAACGGCCGCCAGCTGACCGTTCGCATTGGCGAAGAACAACGCATACTGGAGCAGGGATACAATCCGCTGTACGAGGGCCGGCGCATATCCGGCATAGTCTGGTTGCTGCGCGATATTACTGATGCGGTACACGCCACCAACGCTCTTGAAGAAAGCCGCAGCCGCTATAAAGCCCTGTTTGAAGAGGCCGGTGTCGCACATTGCCTGCTGGATATCTCGCACTTCGATGGCCAGCTGGAAAGTGTACGGCTGGTCAATATTAACGATGCCGCCGTGCGCATGACCAAAGCCTGCAGTCGGCAACAATTATTGCAGGACTACAGTCAATTACTGGTGCAGGGCAGCCGTGAGTTACGCTCTGCGCTGCAACGTGCGGTCGACCTGAAACTGAGTACCACCGAGTTTGAATTACCGCTGCGCATATTCAGCGGCGAGCCGCGTGATTTCTGGGTTAACCTCAGTCTGCGCTCGGGCACCGTCGGCCAGGCGCTGATGACCGTTCTGGATGTGACTGAACGAAAAAAAGCCACCGAAAAGACCCGCGAACGCGAGGCTTTCTGGTCCAAGGTTATGGCAGCAATGCCAGACCTGGTGTACGTCGTCGAGCTGACGTCCGAGCTGAACCACAAAGTGATTTACCACAACCGCACCATGGGTGAAGTACTCGGCTACCCTGCCGACCTTCAACTCGATGCCAATGACTGGCTGCGTTATGCCGAGCCGGAAGAAGAAAGGCATCTGGCCATCGCCCTGAATAAAAACCGCTCGCTGGCAATGGGGACCACTCGCGAGGCGACGGCCCGCTTCCGTCATGCCGATGGCAGCCTGCGGGTACTGAAATTCCGCGACACCCCCTTTGCACTGGATAAAGACGGCAACGTTGTGCGCTATATCGGCACCGCCCGCGACGTGACCGGTGATATCGAAAAACAGGAACGTATTGTCGAATCCGAACGGCGCTACCGTTTACTGGCAGAAAACATGAGCGACGTTATCTGGGCCACTGACATCAACCTGAATTTTAATTTCGTCAGCTCCTCGGTTGAGCGCCTCCTCGGTTACAAACCGGACGAATTACTGCGTGAAGGTATCGGCGCCATCTTTAAGCGCCGCGACATCCGCACACTGTTCCACGCGATGCATCATGAAATACGGCAGGCGCTGCGTGATCCTGATAACGCCCAATCACGCAATGTGATGATCCGCAAAGACGCCATCGCCACCAGTAAAAACGGCAAAGAAGTTTTGCTGGAATTACAGGCCAGTCCGTTATGGAATGACAAAGGTGAGCTGCAGGGTATGCTCGGCATCTCACGCGATGTTGGCGAAGCCCGCACCATCGAGCGTGAACTGCAACTGGCCGGGGAAGTTTTCGACAACAGTAACGAAGCGATTTTAATCACCGACCGTACGTTGAATATTGCCAATATTAACCGCGCCTTCGGTGCCATTACCGGCTATAAAAATGAAGAAGTTATTGGCCGGACACCGGACTTCCTTATTTCGTCAGAGCGTCACGGCATCACCTTTTTTGAAGAAATCGGCGAAGCTCTGGTGTCTGCCGGCTACTGGCAGGGTGAAATTTTCTACCAGCGGGCCAGTGGCGAAATCCGCACCGGTTGGGCGGGTGTCAGTGCTATCCGCGATCAGGATCACGAAGTTCAGAGTCTGATTATTATTATGTCCGACATCACCGAACGTAAGGTGATTGAAGAGCGTATTCATAAACTGGCGTATTTTGATCCGCTCACCGGCCTGCCCAACCGCAGCCAGATGCATGAACGGCTGGACGTTTTACTGAAAACAGCGCAGCGCAACAACCATTGCGTTGCCCTGTTATTTATCGACCTTGACCGCTTTAAACCAATTAACGATTCGATGGGACACCCGGCCGGCGATCAGGTATTAAAACAGGTGGCTCAGCGACTGCGTAACTGTACCAAAAAACACGACCTGGTCTGCCGTATCGGCGGTGATGAATTTACCGTTGCTATTGGCGAACAGACCGATAACGAAAAAGCGGCCGATACCGCCGTCAAAGTGGCTGAACGTATTCTGCATGCTTTAAACCGGCCTTATATTCTTGGCCAGCGTGAAGTGTTTATCAGTGCCAGTATCGGCATATCCATCTATCCGCACGATGGTGGCAGCGTGATTGAATTGCTGAAAAATTCCGATATGGCGATGTATCACGCCAAAGACCTGGGGCGCGACAACGTACAGTTCTTTAACGAAAAAATGAACCAAAAGGCGGTTGAATTACTGGAGCTGGAAAACGATCTGCGCCACGCGCTGGGCCGTAACGAGCTGGAACTCTATTACCAGCCACAGTATCAGTCCAGCAATGGTAAAGCCGTAGCAGCAGAAGCCTTATTGCGCTGGAACCATCCGACCAAAGGACTCATTTCCCCCGGATTATTTATTCCGATTATTGAAGACACCGGGCTGATTGTGCCGATCGGCCAATGGGTGCTGGAGCAGGCCTGCCAGCATTTCGCCGACTGGAAAAATAAAGCACTGGATCTGCAACGTATTGCCGTTAACGTATCCGCACGCCAGTTTAAACAGGACGATTTCCTGCAGATTGTAAAAGATGCCATTTTCAAAGCCGGCATACGTCCCGATCAGCTGGAGCTGGAACTGACTGAAAGTATTCTGATCGACGACATCGAACACACCCTTGAAGCTCTTAATGGCTTGCGCAAGCTGGGTGTACGTACCGCAATCGACGATTTTGGTACCGGCTATTCTTCCCTGAATTATCTGAAACAATTCCCGGTAGATACCTTAAAAATCGACCGCAGTTTTATTCAGAATTTGCCGGACAACTCTGATGATGCACAGATCACGCGAACCATTATTGCCATGGCACACAACCTGGGCATGGGCATTATTGCCGAAGGGGTGGAAACGCGTGAACAGCTGCAATTTTTAATATCCGCACGCTGTGAAGAAGTCCAGGGCTTCCTGTTCAGCAAACCGCTGCCACAGAAACAATTTATTCAGTTGCTGCAACGTCATGAAATCCAGTGCTAAAAATGCCCTGCTGGCACTGGCAGCAGCGGCGCCGTCGTATGGGCTGGCGCCACCACAGGAAGCACAATTACAATACCGCGTGAGCCAGTATCAGGAAAACGATATGCCGGCGAACCGCGTCGCCAGTGGCTCCACACAGCGCTATCAGATTTCTGTACAGCAACTGCAGTGGCAAACTCCCATCGCCGGACAATGGCTGCTGAATATGCAGGGCAGCTATGAAAGTCTGAGTGGTGCCTCACCACAGCAGACTTTCGAAAACAGCAGCGGTCAGAGCGAAGTGATTATGAGCGGTGCCTCCATTAACGAGCAGCGCAGCGATGCCCAGCTGCAGCTCAGCCGCTATTTTTCTCACGGCACGCTGGGTGGCGGTCTGTATTATTCCACTGAAAACGACTATCAGGCACAGGCCTGGAATCTGGCCGGCAGCCTTGAACTCTGGTCGGGCATGACCACCCTTAATGCCGGACTCAGTCAGTCCGATGATCGTCTCAATCCCAGCGATACCCGCCTGTCGGTCAACCGTCAGCTGGCCGATGATCAGACCCGCAGCCGCCAGGAGGCTTATCTTGGCATCAGTCAGATTCTGAATAAGTACGAAGTGCTGCAGCTGACGCTGGGTTACAGCCAAAGCAGCGGTTACTTATCGGACCCGTACCGCAATATTGATCTGCGCCCGGACAACCGGGACAGTCAGACGCTGACGCTGATGTACCGTTTTTTTATGAAACCCTGGAATGGTGCTGCGCACTGGAATTATCGTCTTTACCACGACAGCTGGGGTGTGGATTCCCATACGCTTGAGCTGCGCTGGTATCAGAATCTGGGGCGCTTTATCGGGCGTAATTGGCGCGCCAATATTGGCAGTCGCTTTTACCGCCAGCAGGCTGCCGATTTTTATTCTCTGGCCAGCAGCGCCAGCGGTAATGCTCAAAGCAGTGACGCCCGGCTGTCCGCTTACGGCGCTATCACGCTGGAGCTGGGTATCGATCTGCTTTGGTCCCATGCACTGGAATTCAGCCTCAGCGGGCAAAGCTATCGCTGCCGAGAATCCTGGGGAGCACGAGGCAGCAAGGCTGCGGAAGCCCCGGCATTGGTGAATTATCAGCTTGTCAGTGCCGGAGTTCTTTACCGCTACTGAGCGCCGGTTCAGCCAAATAAGCTTATGGTTTCAGCGTTTAACGGGAAGCGGGCACTCAGCTCATGATCTGCGATTCCGGCTAATTGCCGCATCGCCTGCTGGATATGTTTGGGCTGCAACAGAATACCGTTGCTGTCGGCGGCCAGCGTCTGGGGATTAATCGCCTGCGCTTCGTGCGCGGCGGTGGTCAGCCCCACACTACGGTTCGCCCAGCTGGCATTCTTACTCATAAAAATGGTGCTGCTGATTGGCCAGTGATCTTTACCATTGCCGTCGTTATAGCCCGGTGTACGGGCAAAGTCAGAGCTGATCATCACCACCAGCTTATCGTCGATGCCCAGCCGCTCAGCCTCAGCCCAAAGATATTCCACACCGTTCTGCAGGCGCATTAAGGCCGCCGCATGATCAGCATCGTGATTAGCGTGGGTATCAAAGCCCCAGGCCACCAGATCCGTGCTCACGCACAGCCCGGACTGATACGCTGCCAGCGCAATCTGCGCCTGACGTAACAAGGGGTTCCAGTAACCATCGGCATCGGTGTAATCGACCAGCGTCTGCGGTACATACTGCGCCAACAATTCCAGCAATTGCTGGCCATCTTTGGCCGCCGCAAACTGATTCAGCGCCGCCTGCATTCGCGACGCCATATGCGGCTGTGCGGCCTGTAACCGCGCCAGACGTTCCGCGCGGTGGCGGTTGATAATGTCGCGCGTACTCTGACGATGAAAATACTTCGCCGCATCCCAGCCATTGCCGCCATCGAGAAACTGATCCTGATACACCAGCTTATTCAGCGCACTGGGGTCCTGCATCAGGGTGTAATTAATGACTCCCGCCGTCTGGTTGTAACCGCCGTTGCTGAGATACGCCAACGGTAGCCCGCTGCCGTACACCGCCGCCGCTAATGCGGCAAACGAAGGATATCCCTCCGCCAACCGGCCACTCCAGCTGTAACGCTGCCCGGCCTGATGCGCGTTGGTCTGGGCATCAATGCCGTTCACCACCAGCATGTGGGGATGCAGGTTAGAAAAGAAGCGTTGATTATGAGCAAAGGGCGCGTAGGTAACTGAGCTGCCGCTGATGGTTTGCACGCCCTGCGTGCTGGCCCAGTGATTGATCGCCGGGTTGGCTTTCGGATCGCAGAAACTGGTGACATCCCAGCCGCCACCGGCCTCAATACTGACAAAAAACGGGCCGTTGTAAGGCGTAAAATTACTGTCCGCCGCCTGCGCACGTAATGGCAGAGGAAGGCCTGCGGCCAAACCGGAGGCCACCAGAAGCTGCAAAAAATGACGGCGGTTCATCGCGTTATTCATAGGGCACCGTGAAGTCACTGAACAGGTAGGTCAGCAAAGCCATCCAACTGCGCAGGGTATGGTTCGGGTCTTGTTTCAGAGCGGCGTCGTTATCCCAGTCGAGCAGGCAAAACTCATCCTGCTGATCATCGCTGGTGTCGTTATGATAAAGCCAGTCGCTGGGCGCATTGGCCATGCGCTCACTCCAGACTTCGTTAAACAGGGTGTAGGCGCTGTTCTGCTCCAGCGCCAGATCCGTCAACGGATCACCCCAGATAACTTCAATCAAACGATTAACCTGCGCCTGCACCTGAGCGGATGCATTAGCCGGGGTATCGGTCATTTCCACCAGCGTAAACAGCGTGCGCTGCGCCTTGGGCAGTTCAAACTCAGCCACGACCCGCTGACACACCATTTCCTGCGACATACGCCCCGTCACCGCATACATTAACGTATTCAGGCTTTGTGCCCGCTGTACCACGGTATCGCTGTCGATACCGCCATACAGACCGTAATAATCGCGCGCCAGCAGATCGTAATTTTCATCCCAGGTGTGGTGCCAGAGGCCGCCGCTTAACGCCTGAATCTTGCGGCTCAACTGCTCTGCCGTGAGTAACTGACCTGCCCCCATATCGCCATAATTCGTGCTGGCCGGGGCTTGCAGCGCACGGAAGACCGGGCTCATCGCCATATCGGCCAGCAGATCTTTCAGCTGATAACCGCCGCTGCGGAAAGCAGTCGCCAGCTCACCGACCATACGCTGCTGTTCGCTGTAACGGGCCAGCTTGTCGGCATAATCAACATCGCTGGGTTCAGTCGGTTGCGGCAACAACTCACTGCCAAACACCGCCGGCCACCAGAACGCCACGGTGCCACTGGCAAAACGCTCATCGGCCACCATCTGCTGCGCCAGCCACTGCAGGCTGTTGTCACGGGAAGTGGCGGGCAACGCGGTGCCGGCAAAACCGGGAGCGCGCATATCGCGGTACCAGAGATCACCCTGCTGATAAAGACTGCCGGCTTTGTAGGTGTCCGGCAGAGAATCATCACCATCCCAGGCATCACGGTAATGGCCGTTGTCGCCATAGTTCTGAAAGGCACCGGCCACCGGGTCCATGATTTCATGACACACCGCGCAGGCCGGATTATTCAGCGTCGGATTGTTGGTATCGGCCAGATCAGCCGGGTCCATAGAGCGCAGCGCCAGCCCTTCGATATCCACATTCAGGAAAAAGTAATACGCCCAACGGGCCCGCGCGCGGTTGCGGTTGGTATCGGTAGAGGGATAACGCGCCAGAAACATCTGTGAGCTGAGCAGACCAGCCTGGGGCAGCGGCCCACCGGCATAGCCGTCGATAATCTGTGCCGGACGCCAATCGTCCGGATTATTGTTATCCGCAAAGCTGACGCCGGTGTGATACACGTCGTTGGAAAACGGGTTCACCATCATATAGGTGGCAGTCAGAACTTCACTGTAGGACCGGTCGTGGGTAACCACATAGTTAATCAGCTGCAGTGGTGCCGTTGCCACCGCCTTGTTGGTGTTTTCCCAGGCAAAACCAAAAGCTTCATTGGCGGCCTGGCGCTGTTCATCGGTGGCGGCACTGTTTACTGCCTGCTGTAACGGTGCCAGACGGGATTCGATGAAGGTGAAACGCCCTCCTTCATACAACAGCTCAAGCCCTGGCGTGCGACTGTTGGCGAATTTATTGGTGAGTAAGCGGTCATTCGCGCTTTCCATCAGGAAATCACTGAAATGCTCACCGCTCATTAAGTGGCGGATCGCATTGCGCAGGCTGATCTCTGTGCCATCGGCAATTGACACCTGCTCTGCGGTTGTTGGCAAACGTCCGGCAAACAGCAGCGCCGACTTACGCAGCGTGGCATTGTTATCCAGTAATACCGCTTCGTCCCAGAACGCCGACAGACTGACGCTGCCGTCGCTGCCATCACCGTCACTGCAGCTGGCAACCGGGCCGGCAAGCCAGCCCTGCAACGCCTGATGAGCCGCAGAACCCGCAGCAAACACCCGCCCGCCACCGTGCACCACCTGCGCCAGCGGCTTGGCTTCGATATTCGCCAGGCCAGAGGCCGACGCGATGTAAGTATTCACTGCGCTGAGATTATCAGCCAGATAAGAACTCGCGGAGGCAGGCTTCAGCACCAGTCCGGACTCCGCCGCAATGCCGCCCGTCTGGTGGCACTGCATACAGGATGGCGCCAGTACCGGCGCCCATAATTCAGCATTAAACCGTTCCAGCTCTGCGCTGCAGGCGGAAGCACCATTACCTCCCGGCAGCGTCGTGCCAGGCTGTTGAGGGTTGCTGTCGCTGATCAGTTCGCCCTGATATTCCCCGGTACCACATGCAGCTAAAAGTGTCGCAAGGAGGAATAGAAACGATAAAACTAAGGAGTTAAATACTGGCGACATACGGCACCTGTCATGGCTGGCTGCAATCAGTATGGATCACTCTTCGGTGGGTATCTGTAAGGACAGGTAACGTCGTGTAGTTTTATTCACTCCTGTGACAAAGGTCGCGTCATAAGTTTTTGTCTGTTGCCTGCTGCTTGTTTCTGATCGTTATAAAAGCCAAACAAATGTACACAATTCCAGCACAACGAAACGCTAAACTATGTCCCAGCACCTTTTATCCCTCCCTATGAGAATGATTATGGCAAAGCAATGCCTCACCCGATTCAGCGCAAAATTTGCGCTGATTTTTATGATTATGCTGTTCAGTGTTCCCACGATGGCCATGCAGATTTTTGTGAAAACGCCTGCAGGAAAAACCCTCACGCTTGATGTTGAAGCCAGTGACTCCATTGAAAATGTCAAAGCCAAAATTCAGGAAAAAGAGGGTATCCCTCCCGACCAACAGAGCCTGATTTTTGCAGGAAAAATGCTTGAGGATGGACGCACGTTATCGGATTACAACATCCGGAAAGAAAGTACCCTGCACCTGCTTATAAAATCGCCCATCAGTTTCACTCTGGAAGAAACCGTCACCCTGAACGCCAGTGGTTTGCTCACCCAACTGCCTGAAAATCTGGTCAGCGCTCACGATGGTGATGGCACAGCGCTGCCGGTACAGCACGATCTGTCATCAGAATGGCTGGCGCCAGGACAACACATACTGACCTGGACCGCGGAAGATGGTCTGGGCAATCAGGCTCAGCAGCTGCAAACCCTTAATATTCTGCCTCTGGCCAACTGGGCACCGGATCAGCGCACCAACGAAGGCAAACAGGTTAAGGTGGCCTTGCACCTGAATGGTGATGCGCCCGCTTATCCGGTCGAGGCCACTTTCAGTATTTCCGGGACGTCGGTTTACAACGACGACCATAACGCTCAGGCCGGCACACTGGTCATTAACAGCGGCCGCTATGGTGAGCTGAATATTGATATCACCGCGGACGCCAGCGCTGAAAATCCGGAAACCCTGATTATCACACTGGACACCATCAGCGCGGCCAGCAAAGGGGCGAAAACCCGCCACACGGTATATATCGATGAAGCCAGTCAGGCCGCCAGCATTCAACTGACTGCCGCAGCCAACAGCACACCCTCCCGGCCGCAGCAGCTGTTCACGCCGGACTCAGGTCTGATCACCGTCAGCGCAACGTTCTCAGACTCCGGCAGCAGTCACACGCTGGAGTGGGATAGCGGTGTGATTCGCGGTGAAGTATCCGCCAACCGTTTTCAGTTCGATGCAGCGCAATTGAGCCCCGGCAGCTATGCCATTCAGGTTGAAGTGCTGGACGATAGTGCCGCACCACAATACCGCAGCGCTGCGTTAATACTGACGCTGGTGGAGCAACTGCCCGTACTGAACGCCGGCACAGACAGTGACGGCGATGGCATTGATGACGCCAGTGAAGGGGCCGGCGACAGCGATGGCGATGGCATTCCCGACTTCGCCGACGCCACCAGCGCCAGCAATCTGCTGGCGATGTACCCATTACACAATGCTCCGGCGGCAGGCGCCTGGTTTGTTGAGACCGAACCCGGCCTGCATATTGCGCTGAATGTCTACGGCGCAGACAGCGGCGAATACAGCCCACTGTTAGATCCGGCCCGCCTGGAGCTGACAGACAACGGCTATCAGTATGCTTCCGGGGTGTTTGATTTTGTCGTTTCCAACATGCCGCTGGCCGGAGAAGCCGTCAGCATCGTAATGCCTCAGCTGGCCCCTCTGCCGGAACGTGCCAGCTATCGCAAATACCTCAACGGCCGCTGGTACAACTACAGCGAAGACAGCAACAACCGCCTGCAATCGGCGCCGGGCGAAGCGGGTTTGTGTCCCCCTCCGGGAGATAGCCGTTATCAGGACGGTTTAAACGCAGGACACCATTGCGTGCAGCTGACCATCGAAGACGGCGGCCCGAATGATGCCGACGGTGAAATCAATGGCCGGATTGTTGATCCGGGCGGCATCACGACCAGCCGCACCAGCGTCCATACCCGCGCGGCAGCAGGCTCACTGGCCTGGCCATGGGCCGTTTTGCTGAGTTTTATCGGCCTGCTTCGTCACCGCAAAGCACAGGCAAGCGCAGTGCTGGCACTGCTTCTGGTCAGTGGCGTCAGCAGTGCAGACTCGCGGGCTGTACCGGCCAAGATTGCCGATAACCTTTACCTGAGCCTGAGTGGTGGTATCGCTCACTCCCCTATGCGCCGTCAGGATATCCGCCAGCAACTCGCACAGTACAACGATGATGTGCAGCTCGAAAGTTCAGATGCAACGCAATCCGCAGGCAGCATTGGTCTTGGCTATCGCTTTAATGAACGCCTGTCGGCCGGGTTGTCCTATACCGATCTTGGCCAGGTCGATCTGCAACTGAGCAGCCGCGATGCGATTCGCCGCTTAACCGCAGTGCATCCGGAGGGTGGCCATGGCATCGCTCTGTCAGGCGCGTGGGATTACCCTCTGTCCGGGCTTCTGTATGTGCGCGCCAGACTGGGACTGTTCCACTGGCAGGCCAGTTACCGCAGCATTGCAGCACCGGGCGACCGCACCGAAAACCTGTCCGACTCAGGCACAGACGTCTACTGGGGAATAGGAACAAAGTATCAGCTGCGTCCGGACTTCGGCTTAACCACCGAAGTGCAGCGTTTTGAATTCGATAACCAGCCACGCCACTATGCCGGCATCGGAATTGAGTGGCACTTTATGGCACCGGCCGGCCACTGACGATTCCTGCAGGCGTCTCCGCATGGTCAGTTTTCCTGACCATGCGGTCATATTTTCCCTTACTCAGATGAGCGCAGTTCACGCCGATAATGACACCTTCTCAAGTGCCAGACGGCGCAGTTTGCGCTAGAATGCGCACCTTTCTTATTCCAACCCCTTTTCTACCACCTTGCGTGAGGAAGCCCTGATGTTTAGCCGTGATATGAACATAGCGGATTTTGACCCGGAAATATGGTCAGCCATGAAAGCCGAAGATGCCCGTCAGGAGCATCATATTGAGCTGATCGCCTCCGAAAACTACACCAGCCCACGGGTAATGGAAGCTCAGGGCTCCCAGCTGACCAACAAGTACGCCGAAGGTTATCCGGGCAAGCGTTACTACGGTGGTTGTGAGCACGTTGATGTGATCGAACAACTGGCCATCGACCGTGCCAAAGAACTGTTCGGTGCAGGCTACGCCAACGTGCAGCCTCACTCAGGTTCTCAGGCCAACGCGGCGGTTTACTTCGCCCTGTGTCAGCCTGGCGATACCATTCTGGGTATGAGCCTGGCACACGGTGGTCACCTGACTCACGGTGCATCTGTTTCTTTCTCGGGTCGCGTTTATAACGCTGTTCAGTACGGTCTGAACCCGGAAACCGGCGAAATCGATTACGCCGAAGTTGAGCGTCTGGCGCGTGAACACAAGCCAAAAATGATCGTCGCTGGTTTCTCTGCATACTCACGCGTGGTGGATTGGCAGCGTTTCCGCACCATCGCCGACGAAGTGGGCGCTTACCTGTTCGTTGATATGGCCCACGTTGCCGGTCTGATCGCCGCTGGCGTTTACCCGTCTCCGGTTGGTATCGCTGACGTGGTCACCACCACCACCCATAAAACCCTGCGTGGTCCGCGTGGTGGTCTGATTCTGGCCAACGAAGACGAAGAGCTGAACAAGAAGCTGAACTTCGCGGTATTCCCTGAATCCCAGGGCGGCCCGCTGATGCACGTCATCGCGGCCAAAGCCGTATGCTTCAAAGAAGCCATGAGCCCTGAATACAAAGAGTATCAGGCGCAGGTGGTGAAAAACGCTCAGGCCATGGCCAAAACCTTTATCGAACGCGGTATCAACGTGGTATCCGGTGGCACCGATGACCACCTGTTCCTGGTGGACCTGATCGGCAAAGAGTACACAGGTAAAGACGCTGACGCTGCGCTGGGCCGCGCCAACATCACGGTGAACAAAAACTCGGTACCAAACGACCCACGCTCTCCGTTCGTCACCTCTGGTCTGCGTATCGGCTCTCCGGCCATCACCAGCCGCGGCTTCAAAGAAGCTCAGGCAACCGAACTGGCTGGCTGGATCTGTGACGTACTGAACGGTCTGGAAAACGGCAACTCCGACGCCGTTGAAGCCGAAGTAAAAGCTAAAGTTGTTGCCCTGTGCGATCAGTTCCCGGTTTACAAATAAGCCGGGCTTAGCGCCATTAAAAACCGCCCGGTGCCTGCACCCGGCGGTTTTTTTATGCCCGTTGCTGCGCGGTTTCTGTCACACAATGGTCACAGCATTGTCATAGGCTGTTTACAGGAGTCAGCACAGCCTCTGCGCCCCGCCTGACATTCACTGATTAACAGAGAGATGCCATACCATGACCAAGTACTGGACTCCCGTTACCGAGCGACACCTGGCCGACATGCTGCGCACCGCCGAACAGCAAATGGCCCCCTCTCTGCGTCAAACCTGGCAGCTGATCCGCCTGCCCACACCGGAACTCTGGCAGCAACACCCCTGGGGCGATGAAGGCTGTGGCTTCTGGGTGGTCGCCGTGTTCGGTAAAACCTGCGTGTACCTGAATGACATCAGCCAGGGGTTTAACTCCAGTATTTTTATGAGCTGGGGACATATCGAGGACTACCAGACCCGCACCGATACTTTGGGCAGCCATCTGGCCGGCCTGTTTCACAGCCAGCCCAGCGTCACCTCCGACATCGATTGAGCAAAGGTGTAACAACATGCGGCGCAAAGGGAGTCATTTGTGCCGCATTACTGGCAAAAACAGCCAATGGCTGATTCAAACCCCCTCAAGTAATCAAGCTGAGCCGCTGAATCGGACGTAAATCAGATAAAAACCCGTGATATAACGCCTTTGCAGCCATGGCCAAGCAGAGAAGGGTTAACTCCGGCCAAAGGACGCCATGATCCTGTCTGACCTGCACCAGCCCACCCCGCTGAATATTGACCGATTGCTACCTTCACCCCTCCCTCCTGCAGGCGTTTAATACGCTGACATTGATTAACATCCGAACAACAACAAAAGTATCAAAGGAATCAGTTATGACTCATGCAAGCACTGCCGATGCTGGCACTGTCCGTCAAACTGCCGGAGCCAAGGCTAACATCCCGCCACGTCGTATGGACTTCGAATTTGCAGATGACACCAAGCGCTACTGGTACAAGAACAGCCCGTTTCTGACCACGTTCTGGTCAACCCTGTCGACCCTGTTCCCGGAAGGTGAGACCTTCTTCGTTGACTCTGTGCGTAACTATCGCAAAGACATCACCGACCCGCTGCTGAAAGCCCAGGTATCCGGCTTTATCGGTCAGGAAGCGATGCATAGCAAAGAACACAAAGCCTTTAACGATCTGGCCGAAAAACATGGCTTCCCGGCCAACAACCTCGATCGCGACCTGGGCATCCTGCTGCGTTTTGCGCGCAAAGCACTGCCGAAAAAAATCCAGCTGGCCATTACCGTGGCGCTGGAGCATTACACCGCCATTCTGGCTGAACAGCTGCTGCGTGATCCCAGCCATCAGTCCAACATTGAAGACCCCGAAGCCCTGAAGCTGTGGATGTGGCACGCACTGGAAGAAAACGAGCACAAAATCGTGGCCTACGATGTGTACAACCTGGTCGGTGGCGGCTACTTCACCCGCGTTCTGACCATGCTGATTGTGACTTTCTTCTTCTTTACGGTGGTAGGCATCGGCCATATCCGTATGCTCTGGGCCGACCGCAAACTGTTTGATGTCTGGGGCAACCTGAAAGGTTTCTGGTATCTGTGGAGCCCGAAAGGCCTGTTCCCGAAACTGCTGCCGCAGTATCTGGACTTCTTTAAGCCCGGTTTTCACCCGAACGACCACGACACCGTGCAACTGCTGGACGACTGGCGTGAAAAACTGCTGGGTAAAGACGGCATGCTCGCCGATCAGATCAAAAACCCACAGCGCGCTTAAGTACCACTTTGCCGCACCACAGACAGCCGCCGTAAACCCGGCGGCTGGCTGTACATCCTGCTGACATGCCAGCCTCTGGTATAGCCCGCGCAAATCCTTTAGAATCCGCCCTCTTTAAGCTCACCTGAGTCGCTCTTTACCAGTTATGTATTGCCCGTTCTGTACTCACCCGGAAACCAAAGTTATTGATTCACGCCTGGTTGCCGATGGTGAGCAAATCCGACGCCGACGGGAATGCATAAGCTGTGGCGAACGCTTTACCACCTTCGAAAGTGCCGAACTGGTGATGCCACGCATCATCAAACAAGACGGCACCCGCGAACCCTTCAACGAAGACAAACTCCGTTCCGGTATTCACCGCGCGCTGGAAAAGCGCCCGGTCAGTGTCGAAGACGTTGAAGCCGCCATCGTCCGTATCAAACAAAAACTGCGCGCCACCGGCGAACGTGAAGTCCCCAGCCGCATTCTGGGTGAATGCGTGATGGCTGAGCTGCGTCAGCTCGATCAGGTGGCCTATGTACGCTTTGCCTCGGTCTATCGCAGCTTCCAGGATCTGGATGAATTCCGCGCCGAAATCGAGCGCATCTCCTCACCGTTAAGCCCCCTCGCTGACAGTAAGGAAGAAGAAGCATGAACCACGAATTCTATATGGCCCGCGCTCTGCAGCTGGCCAGACTTGGCCTCTATTCCACCAGCCCGAATCCGCGTGTCGGCTGTGTGATTGTGAATAACGGTGAAATCGTCGGTGAAGGCTGGCATCAGAAGGCAGGCGAGCCCCATGCCGAAGTGCATGCCCTGCGCATGGCCGGCGATAGCGCCCGTGGCGCCACCGCCTACGTCACCCTCGAACCCTGCAGCCACCATGGCCGCACCCCACCCTGTGCCGAAGGCCTGATCAAGGCTGGTGTTGCACGGGTGGTTGGCGCCTGTTCCGACCCTAACCCGCTGGTTGCCGGACGTGGCTACAACCTGCTGCGCGATGCCGGTATCGAGGTGATTACTCCCTGCCTTGAAACTCAGGCCATCGACCTGAACAAAGGCTTTATGCAGCGTATGCGCAGCGGCATGCCCTGGGTTCGCGCCAAATTAGCGCAAAGCCTGGATGGCCGCACCGCCATGGCCAGTGGTGAAAGCCAGTGGATCACTGGCCCAGCCGCCCGTGCCGATGTCCAGCGTCTGCGCGCGCAAAGCTGCGCGGTGATTACCGGCGCCGGTTCTGTATTGACCGATAACCCATCGATGACCGTACGCCCGGCTGAGACCGACATCGAACAGGAACAACGCCTGTGGCGCCAGCCATTACGGGTGATCATTGACGGACAGCAACGGCTGAGCGGCAACGAACAGATATTCTCCCTGCCCGGCGATATCCTGCTGGCGGTCAGCGATGCTGCGCGCTGTAAGGTGCGCCGTGATGAGTCGCTGGGCACGCTCAGCATCTGGCAGGCACCGCTGACCTTGGCGAATAAAGTCGATCTCTCTGCGCTGCTGGCCGAACTGGGCGAACGTGGCTGTAATGAGGTGCTGCTGGAAAGCGGCGCACAGCTAGCCGGGGCTTTTGCTGCCGCCGGACTGATCAACGAGCTGGTGCTCTACTGCGCGCCGACTATCCTCGGGAGTGAGGCGCGACCGCTGCTATCCTTAGGGCTTGAGCGTATGGAGCAGCAGCTGCGCTGGCAGTGGCAGGATGTACGCATGGTCGGCGGCGATTTAAAACTGGTGCTGACACCAGACGCATAACAGAGCCCTGCGGCGAGCCGGCAGCGATTTAAGAGAGTGACGGAAAGTCCATGTTTACCGGAATTATTGAAGCCATCGGCAGCGTAGCCGCGGTTAAAAACCAACAGGGCGACCTGACGCTGCAGATCAACAGCGGCACACTCGATCTGGCCGATGTAAAACTCGGCGACAGCATTGCCACCAACGGCGTCTGTCTGACCGTGGTTGGCCTGCCCGGTCATGGTTTTATCGCCGATGTGTCGCGCGAATCACTGGCGCACACCCACATCGGGCGCTGGAGCGCGGGCACCAAAGTGAATCTGGAAAAAGCCATGCTGCCGACCACGCGCATGGGTGGCCATCTGGTTACCGGCCACGTTGACGGCGTCGGCATCGTGAAAAAACGCAGCGCCGATGCACGCTCGATCCGCTTTACCATTGAAGCACCAGCCGCACTGCGTAAATACATCGCTGCCAAAGGCTCGGTCACGGTTGATGGCGTCAGCCTCACCGCCAATGCGTTAAGCGCCGACGGCTTTGAATTGAATATTGTGCCGCACACCGCCCAACAGACCACGTTAATCGGTCTGCAACCCGGCAGTGAGGTGCATCTGGAAGTAGATATTATTGCGCGTTATCTGGAGCAGTTACTGCGCCCGGACAACAGCGCCGAACAGGCACCGGACACTGGCATCAGCCAGACGTTTCTGGCGCAAAACGGATTCTGGAAATAACAGGCTGAACACATGGCACTGAATAAAATCGAAGACATTATCGCCGATATCCGCCAGGGAAAAATGGTCATCCTGATGGATGATGAAGACCGCGAAAACGAAGGCGACATCATTGTTGCCGCCGAAAAAGTAACGCCGGAAATCATCAACTTTATGGCCAGCGAAGCACGCGGCTTAATCTGCCTGACCTTAACCGGCGAGCGTTGTGATTACCTCGGCCTGCCGGCCATGGTCGCCGGAAACGGTGCAAAATTTTCCACGCCTTTTACCGTATCTATTGAAGCGGCAGAAGGTGTGACCACCGGTATTTCTGCGGCCGACCGTGCGCACACTATCCGTGTCGCCGTCGACTCCTACACCAAACCGGAAGATATCGTGCAGCCTGGCCATATTTTCCCGCTGCGCGCCCGTCCCGGCGGTGTATTAAGCCGTGCCGGTCATACCGAAGCCGGTTGCGATCTGGCGCGCCTGGCGGGCCTGATTCCGGCGGCAGCCATCGTAGAAGTGATGAACGCCGACGGCACCATGGCGCGTCGTCCGGATCTGGAAGTGTTTGCTGCCAAACACAACCTGAAAATCGGCACCATCGCCGATCTGATCCACTACCGCATCGCCAACGAAAAAACCGTGGAAGTGATCAGCCGCGATAGCGTGCACACCGAATTCGGTGAATTCACCCTGCACACCTTCCGCGACACCATCCAGAATGAAACCCATCTGGCGCTGACCATGGGCGAGATTAGCGCTGACGACCCAACCCTGATCCGCGTGCAGACCAACAACCTGCTGCGCGACGTACTGGGTCTGCGCAAACCGGAATCCGACAGCTGGTCATCGACTCAGGCGCTGAGCCGCATTGCCGCTGAAGGCAAAGGTGCGCTGGTGTTGCTGTCCGCCGGTCAGAGCGAATGCGTGAGCGACAGTCTGGATGATTTCTTCGGCCGTGCGCGTCCGCTGCGCAGCCCGAATAAAGACAGTTCCGGCGCCTTTTTAACCATTGGTACCGGCTCACAGATTCTGCGTGAACTGGGCGTGCAGAAAATGCGCCTGCTCAGCTCCGAAATGAAATACAGCGGCATTTCCGGTTTCGATCTGGAAATTGTCGAGTACATCCCTTTTAACGAATGAATGGATAAAAACCATGAAACACATTAATACCATTGAGGGGAATCTGACCCCGAACGACGGCAAATACGCCATCGTAGTTGGCCGCTGGAATGCCTTTGTTGTTGAAAGCCTGCTGGAAGGTGCAGTGGATTCGCTGCTGCGTCACGGCGTCGACGAAGAAAACATCACCATCATCCGTGCGCCGGGTGCTTTCGAGATTCCACTGGTTGTGCAGAAAGCCGCAGCGACCGATAAATTCGACGCCATCATCGCACTGGGTGCGGTTATCCGTGGCGGTACGCCGCATTTCGAATACGTGGCCGGCGAATGTGTGAAAGGCCTGACCTCGGTATCGCTGGAATTCGGTATTCCGGTTTCTTTCGGTGTGCTGACCGTCGATACCATCGAACAGGCGATCGAACGTGCTGGCACCAAAGCCGGTAACAAGGGCGAAGAAGCAGCCATGTCTGCCTTCGAAATGGTTGCCCTGCTGAAAGCCATGGAGGCCTGATTTTCATGTCCCGCACTTCCGGCAATCAGAAAGCCAGCCCGGCGGCCCGTCGCAAGGCACGTCATTATGCTGTTCAGGCTCTGTACCAGTGGCAACTGGCGGGCGCGGATTTGTCTCAGATTGAGGCCGAATTCCGCACCGATAACGATATGAGCAAGGTGGATCTGGAATATTTCCACGACATTCTGCACGGAGTGCCCCGCGAGAAAACCCAGCTCGACGCCAAAGTGGCACCGCTGCTCGACCGTCGTGTTGATGAGATGACACCGGTTGAACTGGCCATTGTCCGCTTAGGTGCCTTTGAGATGATGCATCGTATCGACGTACCCTACAAAGTCGTCATCAACGAAGCCATCGAACTGGCCAAAACCTTCGGTGCTACCGACGGCCATAAGTTTATTAACGGTGTTCTGGATAAACTGGCCCAGCGTGAACGCGCGGTCGAAGTCCGTGGTCCGCGCGCCGCGCGCGACTGATCGTTAAACGGAGGCAGTACGATGAGCAAAGCAACAGGCTCGGGTGAATTCGCCCTCATTCGCGAATTTTTTGCCTCCGGTTTTCCGCACAATCCATACACCCGTCTGGGCGTGGGCGATGATGCCTCCATCATCATCCCCCCAGCCGGTTGCGATCTGGTACAAAGCATCGACACCCAGGTGGCCGATGTGCATTTTCCGGCCAGTGCTCCCGCCCATTTGATTGCCCAACGAGCCTTGCGCTGTGCCGCTTCTGATCTGGCGGCGATGGGCGCTGAACCCCAGGGGTTTCACCTGGCTCTCACCATGCCCAATGCAGAGCACGACTGGCTGACCGGTTTCAGTCAGGGCTTACGCGATGCGGCCCATGAACTCGATCTGGCCTTACTCGGTGGCGATACCACCTCGGGTCCGTGTCTGGTCATCAGCATTCATGTGCAGGGTTGGGTCGGCGCAGGTCAGGCTCTGACACGCCGCGGGGCGCAGGTGGGCGATGATATCTGGGTATCCGATACCATTGGCCGTGCCGCACTGGCACTGCCACGGGTGCTGGAAAATCCGGCTGATTTCAGCGGCCTGGCACGGCATTACTACTTCCCGCAGGTACAGACACCGCTGGGAATAGCACTGCGTAATCTGGCCAGCAGCTGCATGGATATTTCGGATGGTTTATTGCAGGACGCCAGTCATATCAGCCGTGCGGCGAACGTAACACTGATGCTGGATGCTAATGCGATCCCCACCATTGTTGAACGCGCCGACCCGCGCTGGTCACAGTGCTTAACCGGTGGTGATGACTATCAGTTATTGTTTACCGCCGCCGCCGCCAAACGCCAGCAAATCGAAGAATTACGCCCACAATTTTCCGGCATACAGTGTATTGGCCAGGTCGTTAGCGCTGGTGATGCTGCGGTTGTGTTGCAGGAAAATGGCCAGACGATTCACTTACCGCAACAAAGCGGTTTTCAGCATTTCTGAGCATCTGGCGATGCCCTCCACCAGCCGCTTCTTTAAAGCATAAAAAACCCGGAATGATCCGGGTTTTTTATGCAGATTACATGAGTGTCAGCTCAGTTTTTTCTGCCGTTTTCGCTCTCCCTGAATACGTTTATGCAGCTTGCCGATTTCACGCTCACCGGCACGGCGCTGGGCAATCGTCGCGCTGTTGAACTGCTGCTCACGCTGCAATTTAGCGTAATGGTGCAAGCGCCTTTCCTCCAGCGTTCCGTTTTTCAGCGCCAGCTGAATGGCACAACCGGGTTCATTCGTGTGACCACAATCGATAAAACGACACTGTTGCGCTAACTGCTCAATATCGGCAAACGTCTGCGCCAGGCCGTCGGCACAATCTGCTAATTGCAGCTCGCGCATACCCGGGGTATCCAGAATCATCGCACCGCCCGGCATCGCCAGCAGTGAGCGTTTAGTGGTGGTATGGCGGCCTTTACTGTCATCCTCACGGATGGTTCCTGTCGCCTGTACCTCTTGCCCTAATAACTGATTACTGAGGGTCGATTTACCGGCACCCGACGAGCCCAGCAAGGCAACGGTTTTACCGCTCCGGCACCAGGGCGTTAATTGCTGTACGCTGTCAGAATTAAGCCCGCTGACCGTCACCACCGCCAGCATGGGATCAAGCCGCTGCACCTGCTGTTGGCGCTCATCGGCCTGTTCACACAGGTCCGCCTTACTGAGCACCACCACCGCCTCTGCGCCGCTTTCGTGCACAATGCTGAGGTAACGTTCAATACGGTTCAGATTAAAATCATCATTTAATGAGCAGACAATAAAAGCCGTATCCACATTAGCGGCAATGAGTTGCATGCCGACCTTACTGCCCGCTGCACGCCGCTGAAAACAACTAAGACGTTCAAGCCGGCGGATAATGGTCGGTTGCTGCATACTGACATCACTACGGTTCAGCAGCAGCCAATCGCCGACACAAATGGCGCCCAGCTGACTGAGCACTGCGGGCGTATAAGGTAAACGCATTGCTCCCTGTTCACCGCTCACATCCAGAAGCGTTTTATGTTGCTCCAGTACCCGTACCGGATAACACTGCTGCCATTCGTCGAGACTGAGTTGTTGTTGAAAAAATGCCTGCCAGCCAAGACTGGTAAGAGAGGTTTGTGTGGTCATGATAAAGCCCTGACGCAAAGCATCATCGCGTACAGGCACACTGCAAATAAAAGGCAGCAAAAGGCCGTACACAATCATGCAAACAATATCGGGGGCATTTTTGCCCCGGTTTAAAAAAACAGATAAACCGGGCGGGGAAGGCAGAAAAACGGCAGCGATGCACAAAGCATTCGCTTGATGTGCTTACTCGATGTACGCATCCGATCGACGAACGCAATGTACAGGTCGGATACCGTTTAAGCTGTAATACAAGCCCGGTCAGAGGTTACGACAATCATCAAATGTTCTCCTGACCGTTAAAAAGAGCCTGCACTATATTACGTTGCCGACGGCACAACAAGCCTGCTGCTGACACAAGCCACATCGTTTACACTGAACGCTTTGCAACCGTTACGGAGACGCTATGACCCCCGATCAGCAAACCGCCATTGAAGCCGCTGTACTGCGCCGCCTGCTTAAGCATCTGGATGAGCGCAACGATGTGCAGAACATCGAGCTCATGAACCTCGCCGGTTTCTGCCGTAACTGTCTGGCTAAATGGACCGTCAGCGCGGCGCAGGATCAAGGCGTACCCATGGACTACGATGCCGCCCGTGAACAGATTTACGGCATGCCCTACAGCGAGTGGAAAGAGAAATACCAACAGGAAGCCACGGCAGAACAATTGGCAGCCTTTAATGCCAGCCAGAAAAACTGATGGCGTAAAGATCAGGCAAAGACCCGCCGCGTACCGAACGGCAGAGCATATGCTGCATCGAATACGCTTACTGAATGGCTCATGCTGACACTGATAAGGAATAACCATGAAACTGAATACCGCTTCCGCAGCCCTGCTGTTTTCTGTCTGCGCGCTGTTTAGCGCCCAGTCCGCGATCGCCGCTGAGGACCGCTACATTGACGTTACCGGCCAGGGAGAAGTAGAAGCCTACCCGGATTATCTGCAATTAAATCTGACGGTCAGCGATACTCAGCCAACGTCAAAAGCGGCAAAAGCAAAAGTCGATACCGCCATGAACAATGTCCTCGCCATCAGCAAAAAACTGGGCATTAAACAAGACGATATCGACGCTGCACAGATCAGCAACCAGGCTATTTTCGAATACGATTACAGCTCCAAACGTAATAAGCGTGAATACAAAGGCGAGCAGGTCAGCCGCAGCGTTACCCTGACACTGCGTGATATGGAACAATATGGCGTACTGGTCCATGAACTGCTGCAAAATTCACTGGTGAAAATCCATAATACTCAGCTGCGTTTTAATGACCGCGCGGCACTGGAACAGCAAGCCATGACACTGGCCCTGACCAATGCCCGCAACAAAGCCAAAAACATGGCCAACGCGCTGGATAATAAACTCGGCAAAGTGCTGCATATCGAAGAACAGGGTAATGGTGGTGGCCAGCCGATGTATGAAATGCGCGCCATGAGCATGGCTAAAGCGGATTCTGAACCCGCACCAATGCTGATCCAGAAACAAAGCATCAACGCCAGTGCCGGCGTGCGCTTTGAATTGAAGTAATACGTTTTAAAAGGAAAACCAATGAGCGCACAAACAGCAGCCCCGCAGATTACTCCCGGCATTTACCGTCATTACAAAGGTAACGACTACCAGGTGTTGGGGCTGGTGCGCCACAGCGAAAACGAAGAATGGCTGGTGCTGTACAAAACGCTGTATGGCGATTTATCCAGCTGGGTACGCCCATACGCGATGTTTGTCGAAGACATTGAGCACAACGGCATTCGCCAGCCACGTTTTCAGTTAATCAGCCCGGAGGCCTGCTGATGACACCGGCCATTAACAGCGCCAAAAAAGCGGGAGTAACGTTTAATGTGCACGAATATCATCACGACCCGGCGGCAGAGTCCTTCGGCGAAGAAGCAGCCGAAGCCCTCGGACTTGATCCGGCACTGGTATTTAAAACGCTACTGGTGAGTTTAACCGGCCATAAAAGCCCACTGGCCGTCGCGGTACTGCCGGTCACCCACATGCTCAGCCTGAAAAATATTGCCAAGGCACTGGGGGCGAAAAAAGCCGAAATGGCCGACCCGAAAGTAGCCGAACGCAGCACCGGTTATATTGTTGGCGGCATCAGTCCGATTGGCCAAAAGAAAGCCTTGCCAACGGTCATCGACAGCAGCGCAGAAGCCCTGCTTTCGCTCAATGTCAGTGCCGGTCGACGCGGCCTGGAAATTGAACTGGCTCCGGCGGATCTGGCGAAACTGACCCGCGCAACGTTCGCGCCTATCATCAGCGACTGACCTGAACCCGTGACAAACCAGCATCAAAAATAACCTTCTGATCGCACCACACACCCGCCTCCAGTAAGGCGCTCAGCATGACGCTGGCGGTGATCCCCCGCGGCCAGCAAAGCATCACTGCTGTTATTCTGTCGACTGCAACACAGCTTTGCATATTAATGCCGGAACTTTTGTCCCCGGCGGCTGGACGTAAGCGGCAAGGCTGTGCAGAATCCCCCCTTCTGTAAATACCAACAAGCCAACCCTTCAGTCAAGCGCAGACCAGCCAGCATGAACGATGCTTTCCACGCCATATTATCGCCACTGAAAACACTGCGCTCAGCCGTTGTGTTGAGCCTGATCGGACTGTCAGCCGCCTGTAGCCCTGTCGCTTACAAGCCGGTTCTGAACGAAGGTGTGGAACAGCAGAATGGCTATCTGGATAAAGAAATTGCACCCGGTGTTTATGTGATCGAAGTGCGTCAGATTGGTGGCTATCAGTTTATTCTGAATTACGATGACACCATCACCACCTTTAAGCAGCACTGGCATCGCCGCGCCACGGAACTGTGCAGGGCTGGCTATGTCGGCGAGCCGGAAGTTCTGCTGCCTGCAGAAGCCCGCCTGGAAGAGTTTCACTGCAATCTGCGTTACTGCCAGGACTACCCCATCGTCTCCGGCATCGCCTATTGCCATCAACGTTACAGCCTCTGATCTGAGCCACAATGTGCCCGACGGTCAGCGGCTGCACGCACGGTAAAAAATCAGCCGGTCAACCGTGCTAACCAACGACGCCACAATGGTTGCTGTACCGCTGGTTGTTTTACCGCTGTTTCTTTTTCATCGTCAGCACCGGCATCATTACCGCTTACCTGCAATTCATGAAAAAACTGCACCAGTTGCTCAATATCTGTGGCCTTTAATTCGAACGGATTAAAGGCCTGATAGCCACGGGCCTGAAGAAATGACCGTACACTTTTTTCTGCCGGAATATATTTCATCGACCAGTTACTGAATAAGCGCTTTTCAATGGCGATGCGGCTGAGAATAACCTGATTATGATGGCGACTGTCTTCACAGATGCGCTGATACAAGCCATCAACAGCAGCGGCTTCGCCTTCCAGACACTGAAGAAAATAACCATCGCCCAGATACAGCACACCACCAATTTCACGCCGGCTGTTATTGTTACGTGACTGAGTCAGAATCCGGCCTAAGCGCGGATCAATCCGGTCGTTACCGACAGAAAACGACGCATGGCTGGCGTACACAAGGCGGATTAGCATGGGAATATCCAGATAATAAAAGTTCCGATATTGTCTGGGGCCGCCACAGACAACACCAATAAGTATTAATGATGATTGTTATAGGTAAAACTAATAATCTTATTAAGGAACCTCAGACAGCGGCGCCAACTGTTGGTTAATCGCCGTCTGCAATGCCATCACCAGAGTATCAATCTGTTCGCGCGAGATGGTTAACGGCGGCGAAATAGCCAGCGTTGCCACACTGGGCAGTGGCCGTACAATAACGCCCAGTTCGCGTACCGCATTACTGACTTTAAGTGGCCATTTATCACCAGCATCCGGTAACCTCCTCTGCGCTTTATCAGCCACCAGCTGCACCCCGGCGAGTAAACCGCGACCGCGGATTTCACCGACATAAGGGTTGCTGTCTAAAACATCGTGCAGACGCTGATGCAGATAAGCACCGTTTTCCCGCGCTTTTTCCACCAGCCCTTCGCGTTCCAGCAACTCAATATTGGCCAGCGCGACCGCCGCACCAACCGGGTGGCCGGAGTAGGTATAGCCATGGGAAAAAGCACCCAGTTTTTCCGAACCCTGTTTCAGCACCTGCCAGATATCATTGGTAATAAAGGCCGCCGACATCGGAAAATAACCACTGGTCAGACCTTTGGCCGTGGCCATCATATCCGGCTCCAGCCCCAGCTGCGGCGAACCGAACCAGCTGCCCAGCCGGCCATAACCGCACACCACTTCATCGGCAACCAGTAAAATATCGTGCTTAGCCAGCAGCGCTTTAAGCTTTTGGTAATAACCGGCGGGCGGCTCGATAATGCCACCGGCGGCATGAATGGGCTCGGCAAAAAAGGCAGCAATATTTTCAGCCCCGGTAGTGTTAATTAACTGCCGTACTTCATCGATTAAACGCTCACAAAATTGCGCTTCGTCTTCACCGGGCAAAGCGCGGGTGTAAAAATGCGGACACTCCACCCGCAGCACAAAATCCAGCGGCAGCGGAAATTCTTTATGAAATCCACCCAGCCCGGTCAGACTGGCGGTGCTGACCGAGGTACCGTGATACGCCTGCTGGCGGGCGATGACTTTAATTTTTTTATGCTGGCCGCGCAGCGCATGATAATGCCAGGCAATTTTAATCAGCGTGTCGTTGGCATCGCTGCCACCACTGCCAAAAAATACTTTGCCCAGGCCGGCCGGCGCGATACTCAGCAGTTTTTCCGCCAGTTGCACCTGCCAGGGGTTCGAGGCATTGCTGAAGGTGTGGTAATAGCTGAGTTTTTCTGCGGCCTCTTTCATTGCCTGCGCCAGCTCGGCACGGCCATAGCCGGCATTCACACACCAGAGTCCGCCGACCGCATCCAGATATCGCCGCCCCTGCGCGTCTTCAATCATGCAGCCATCGGCGGCGCAGATCATCTGCGGGCCATTACTGAGCAGTGCGCTGATGGATGATGCCGGGTGTAATATGACGTCCGCATCGTCAGCGATCAGCTTTTTCAGGTCAGAATCATCCATAAGGCACTCCTTTTATTTTCAGGGCCTGTCGGCACTAATGAAACAGGCCTGTTATCGGCTAAAAATATCTCAGGCAAGGCGCTGAGAGTGTGGCCTAACGGGTTCAGCGAGCGAACAGCAACGCAGAATGAGAGGTTTTTAGCCATAACCCTCTGGGCTGAGGCCAGTTTTCCCCATTAACGTCGTCGATCGTCATTCATTTAGCCCGCTACCCATCTGCCCGGAGCAGAGGGGCGCGAAGCCCGCAGGGTCAGGAACATGGATGTTCCTGACAATATCACTCCTATCTCCTTGTTCTGAGAAAAACTGGCT
>Ga0100402_1000025_pt1 | contig 235477 bp, 223 predicted proteins | sample CryGeyme20150102_FD_80419 | JGI IMG/M metagenome (GOLD analysis project Ga0100402, IMG submission 80419) | Groundwater microbial communities from Crystal Geyser aquifers in Utah, USA - Crystal Geyser metaG 2015-0102 | ecosystem: Environmental > Aquatic > Deep subsurface > Groundwater | place... | reverse complement strand
TTAACCCGCCCAGCTCAGCCCGCCGATGACACCAGGCGGATCACATCCGCATAACCCGGCGGCTTCTGCACCAGACCACGCTGGCGCAGCAGACCGTGCAGTTGCGGTAAACGGTAGTAGGGTACCGATGCCATCAGATGGTGTTCGATATGAAAATTCACCCGCACCGGCGCAACAAAACTGCGCGCGAGCCAACCGGCATGGGTTGTCCGGGTGCTACGCAGAGGGTTATCACTGCCTTCGGTCATGGCATGCTCAGCCATTGCACGGATACGGATAAACAGCGGATAAGGGATCAGCCAGGCTGCCACCCACAACAGATACAGCTGCGGCCAGCCTGCGCCCCACAGCAGCAGAAACAGCAGAGCATTCACCAGCAGTGACGGCGTACTGTTGCGCATAAATTCCCCCATATAGCTGAACAGGCTGCGGCCTTCGCGTGGCAACCATTGCACATCGTTGGCGACCGTCCATTTCAGCAGACCGGCATTCATCAGGGCCACCCCGGCCAGATATTTCAGCCCGGTCAGGCCGCTGAGGTCACGGGCAAACTTACGCAGCATTGAGACTTTACTTGTCGGCAGTCCACGTACCAGCGACAAATCCGGATCGCCGTCACGGCCGGTAAAGCTGTGATGACGCATGTGATGGCTGCGGTAACGGTACAGATCCAGACTGATTGGCCGCGCACACAACCAGTCGCTGAGCTGGTTATTGCCGAAGCGGCTGTTAAACAGCGTATTGTGACTCGCTTCATGGGCCAGAATGGCCAGCGCCAGCTGACGTCCGCCCAGAACCATCAGCGCCAGCAGAACGCCGGGCAATAACAGATACCAGGGTTGCTGCAGAGCCCAGCCGGCCAGGGCAAAGCTGGCGGCGATGATCAGCCAGGTGGAGGCAATCGCCCAGCCGCCGCGCCAGTCGGAACGCCGGGTCAGAGCGCGAATCTCTTCACGGGACAGAAAATCGGTGACTTTCGGGCTGCGTTGCTGGCGCAGCAGATCATCGTTGGATGCAGACATAAGCCCTCGCACAACCGCAGGAATTATTATTATTCCGCCATACTACTCACAAAACACTACGCTAAAAAACATATTTATTTTATTTTTGTAATATTCAGCATCAAACGTGCGAACCGTTGCTCTGCTGATAGAGGGCATGCCAGATATCGTGACCGACCCGGTCATACTCCAGCAACACATTAAGGTAGGCAGCCCGTGCGTCGGCATCAATCAGCTCGGCCGGTAATAAGGGATCAAACACCATCTGCCGGATAGCCTCATCGCCCAGCAGAAACGCTTCCCGCGCCGCCTGTTCCAGCGACAGCTGCGGCACCCGCTGCAGCCACTCCTGTAAAAGCAGGGCTTGCTGCTGATAGCGCGCATTCAGCGCCGCACAGTCCCACAGAGCGACAGCCCGTTGCTGACGGTCACTGTCCAGCCCGGACAGCTGAAAGACCATCTGCTCTTCCCCCAGTTTGTACAGACGCGCCCGCAGAGCCTCACTGCCACCGGCAAGATTATCCGGACGCAGATACAGCTCCCGTTCCAGCTCTGCACAACCACACAACGCCAGCGCCCGTTCACGGACAGCCAGTTGCTTGCGGTCGCTGCGCCCAAGACCGGCACAATGCACCGCCAGCCAGTTACCGTTCCAGGACTGCAGCAGCGCCACTGACTCACGCCAGCCGCGAATTTCACCGGCCAGAGTCCAGGCTCTCAGCGTTAACTGATACTGTCCGCGCGCTGCCGCTTCAATCAGACCTTCTGCCGTCAGCCGGGTCAGCGCGACACGCATGTGATTATCGGCAATACCAAATAACGCACCGGCACGGATCGCATCGCGAGCACTGAGCTGCTGCCCGTCAGCGGCGAGCAGCAGTTTCAGAATCAGGGGTTTGGGTTGCAGTTGCATAAACAGCCTTAATGACAGACACGGCACCTTAGCGCAGCCCACTGGAAACACCAAGCAGGCATCGTAGCCATCAGGCCAGCGATTATTAAACAGAAATTCAGCGAAACGGATTGGCAGGAATTGCTCACCGAGCAACCTTAATTGTCGGAAAAATGTCCTTTTGGCGATTTTTTTCGTAATTTTTTTCTGCTTCCTCTGGCAGAAATCTGAGCCTCGGCTATATGTTATGCGAAATAAATTTTCCTCTTCACTTTCCTCAGTAGCGGAGATCAAAACATGGCTGAAGAAGAACTGGATATGCACGATGACAATATGGATGACGACGACGAGCTGGAAGCGTCAACAGACAATGACAGCGACGACGATTCTGACTCAGATTCCGACAGCAATAATGACAGCGAAGATCTGGCAGCCGCAGCCGCGAGTGCTCACTCATCGCTGGCGGCACGCAATAAAGTGCGCGAATCCATGACTGCAGAGATTGAGGCGTTTCTCGCCCGTGGTGGCCAGATTAAGCAGGTCGATGACAATGTTATGGCCGATCCCCCGCGTAAGCCTCAATCCAGCTATGGCAGCCGCCCTATTTAAGCTGAAACGCTGAACGCTCAGGCGTTGTTCTCAGTCCGGCCCGGCACTGCATGACGGGCCCGGTCTGCCACTTACGGGCCAGATTAGGCTGCCCGGCCGATATTTCTCTGCATTTACTCACACCTGCGTTTTTTTAGCTGGTATGCTCGCCCCAACATTCAGGCAGGAAGCCAGAATTATGTACACTTATTCCAAAAAGTCCCGGCGTCGTATGCATGCAATTCCCGCAGCCATTGCTCTGGTAGTGGTTACTCTCTTCTGGTTTTTTTCCGGTGCGCAACCAGCGCAGGCACAAACGTTATTTTCCGCCACGGAATTAGCGCAATGGTCTGTCGATTGCGATGACTGCCATCTGGAAGCGCAATATGACGTTTTGGTTGGCGATGTTGTACGCCTCGAAAGCCGCGAACATCTGGCCTTGCAACGCAGCGTTAAAGAGCAGCCAGCGCAGCCGCAATTAAGCTGGCGCTGGAGCGTCGATAACTTTGTTGATGCCGGACCGTTAGTCCGGGTTTCGGTGTACCTGCAGGATACCGATGACTGGCCAGAGCGCATTCTTCATTATGTCTGGGACAGCAGCCGCGAGCGCGGAGAAACAGAAGCATTATCCGATTTTGAATATCTGATCGTCGCCACAGGTCGTGGCAGCAAAGCGGAAAGCTGGGAAAGTGTAACGGCGGATCTGGCCGCTGACTGGCTGGCCATTTATAACGAGCCCTTGCCGCCACTGGATCATCTGGAAGTGGCGTTAGGCATGCCGGAGCAGGATATTGTTGCCGGTGCTTTTATCGAAAAAATCAGTCTGACATCCGCCCAGCCAGAGCCGCAACCGCAGCCGGCAATTGCGATAAATGAGTAATTTCCTGATCGGGCTGAACCTCCGTTTCGGCCCACGCCGCATCGCTTAAGTTTACCCAAATCGTTTTGATGCCCAGGCGCGCCGCCGCCACAATATCCTGTTCCTGATGATCACCGATATGAATGCACTCATGCGCGTGCACGTCGGCTTTTTGCAGCGCCGCCCGGAATAAATCCGGCTGCGGTTTCGGCGCACCCAATTGCTCGGCGCTGAAATGCGCACGGAACAACGTGTTAATACCAATTAATTCAAGATCGGCGTTGCCGTTGGTCAGCGCGATTAACGGATACTCAGCCGCCAGCTGTTGCAGTGCCTCAGCGGCGCCTTCAAACAACGTGACTTCGCTGCGTGCACGGTAAAACACCTGAAAGGCTTCAGCCGCAAGCGCCGCTGCCCGTTCCCGCTCCACACCACTTTGCATAAAGACCCGGCGCAGCACTTCTTCACGCAGCCGGGACACCTGAAAACGCAGCTGGGGATAACACTCAGCAATCTGATTACGGTATTCGCGCAGTGCTTCCAGGCTATAAAAAGAGGCCGCCTGCGGACAATGTTCACTGATCCAGGCGTGGGTTTTACGTTCGGCCGCGACAATCACCGGATCGGTTTCCCACAGGGTGTTGTCGAGGTCGAGGGTCAGCAGACGTAACGCCAAACTCAGGCCACCGGAATCTGTGGCAGACGCAGGGCGAGAATGTCGGCGATGTAATCGAGGAACAGCGTATCCATTGAGCTGCGATAGTAACCGGGGTCTGCACTGGCGACGGTCAGAATACCGCTGTTACCCTGACCACGGATCTGCGCCGCAGCCACTGAGCGGGAATCGGTCGTATCAATACCCAACAGGCGGGCAATGTCTTCGGCACCCAGCTGACCACAAAGCGCGCGATGCCCTTTAAACAAGCGATGAATGCTGCGCTGGGTGTCGGCATTGCGGATCGCCACCAGCGGCGCATCGAGATTGCGTTCGGTAAAGTGCAGCAGCGCCCAGGCATCAACGCCGAAATCTTTGCGCAGGGAATCATCCAGTGCAGCCTGCACCGCCAGCCAGTTATCGGCTTCTACCAACGCCAGTACCAGGCGACGGCTTTTTTCAAACAGCTGATCGTTACGGCGGGCATTTTCCAGCAGGTCAGACAGGCGCTGACGCAGCTCGACATTGCGCTGACGGTGTACCGACAGCTGACGCTCTACCAGACTGGTGGCGGTACCGGCATTGTGCGGCACCCGCAGGTCGGCCAGTAAATCGTCTTTGCCGATAAAGAAATCCGGGTGATCCTGCAGGTACTGCATCACGTCGGCATCGGTTAAGCGGGGTAGCTGGCTCATTCCTGATCCTTTAATTCAGCTTAAATGTTAATCCGGCCTTCAAAAACCGTCACCGCCGGGCCCGTCATATGTACATTTGACTGACCATCCCATTCTATAAACAAATCGCCACCAGGCAATGATACCGTCACACCTGGCTTCAGCCAGCCACGCAGCTGACCGGAGACGACCGCCGCACAGGCTCCGGTTCCACAGGCAAGGGTTTCGCCGGCCCCACGTTCGTAGACGCGCAGGCGGATATGGTGTTCGTCCAGCACCTGCATAAAGCCGACGTTCACTTTGCGCGGAAACAGACGGTGCGGCTCGATCAGCGGCCCCCACTGCTCAACCGGCGCATTGTCGATATCCTCCACACGCAGTACCGCATGCGGATTACCCATCGATACCGCCCCCAGGGCGACCTCGCCAATGCCTTCGATGTTCACCTGATATTCAGGTGCAAAGCCATCGGCAATAAACGGAATCTGCGCCGGTTCGAGTACCGGTTTGCCCATATCGACCACCACCTGACGATCGTCGGTCAGATGCAGTTCCATAATGCCACTGGCAGTTTCCACACGGATATCGCGTTTGCCGGTCAGGTGCTGATCGTAGACAAAGCGGGCAAAACAACGGGCACCGTTACCACAGTTTTCCACTTCGCTGCCGTCGGCATTAAAAATACGGTAACGGAAATCCACATCCGCCTTACCCGGTTGTTCGACAATTAACAGCTGATCGAAACCAATGCCGAAATTCCGGTCGGCCAGTTCACGCACGCGATCCGGACGGATATGACCACTCTGGGTGACCAGGTCGATCACCATAAAGTCATTTCCGAGACCGTGCATTTTGCTGAACTTTAACCACATAGTTGTATTCGCTCAGTTAGCCGGCAGGACAGATTCACCAGCGTACAGGCTGGCGATGGTTTCGCGCTCACGTACAACGTGAGCCTGCGTACCGTCGACCATAATTTCTGCCGCGCGGCCACGGGTGTTGTAGTTGGACGCCATCACAAAACCGTAGGCACCGGCCGACATCACCGCCAGCAGATCGCCTTCACTCAGTGCTAAATCGCGGTTTTTACCGAGGAAATCGCCGGTTTCACACACCGGACCCACCAGGTCGTAAGTGCGCAGCGGCGCATCGCTGTTCTCGACCACCGGCTTGATGTCCTGCCAGGCACTGTACAGCGCCGGGCGAATGAGGTCGTTCATCGCACCGTCAATGATGGCAAAGTTTTTGTGGTCGTTCAGCTTCAGGTATTCAACGCGGGTGAGGAATACACCGGCATTGGCCGCCACAGAACGGCCCGGCTCAAAAATCAGTTTGAAGCGGCGCTCGCCCAGACGGGCTTTAACCGCCGCAATGTATTCTTCGGCGCTGGCTGGTGTTTCATCACGGTACTGCACGCCCAGACCGCCGCCCAGATCGAGGTGTTCAATGATAATGCCCTGCTCTGCCAGCGTGTCGATCAGCACTAACAGGCGATCCAGCGCATCGAGGAACGGACGGATTTCGGTCAGCTGACTGCCGATATGGCAATCGACACCTTTCACTTCCAGGCCCGGCAGGCTCGCCGCTTTGGCGTACACACGCGGCGCTTCGTTGATATCGACGCCGAACTTGTTGTCTTTCAGACCGGTAGAAATATAAGGGTGAGTCTGGGCATCAACATCCGGATTCACCCGCAGGGAAACGTGCGCCACCTGACCGCGCTCAGTGGCAACGGCACTCAGACGTTCCAGCTCAGCTTCGGACTCAACGTTAAAGCAGTAAACGCCCACTTCCAGCGCACGCGCCATTTCATGGGCCTGTTTGCCCACACCGGAGAAGACGATTTTTTTCGGGTCTCCGCCTGCCGCCAGTACACGCTCCAGTTCGCCCAGGCTGACGATGTCGAAACCGGCACCCTGCTGCGCCAGCACGTTAAGTACCGCCAGGTTGGAGTTGGCTTTAACGGCGTAGCACACCAGATGCGGCCATTCGCCCAGAGCTTTGGTGTAAGCGTTGAAATGTTGTTCCAGAGCGGTACGGGAATACACGTACAGCGGTGTACCGTGCTGGCTGGCCAGTGCGGCAAGAGAAACCTGTTCGGCGTGCAACACGCCATTCTGATAGGTAAACATCGGCATGGTGAGGATTACTTTTCCATAGAATCTGCGGTGGCAGGAGCATCCTCCGGCAGATACAGCGGGCCTTTTTGTCCACAGGCAGACAGTCCGGCTGACAGCAGCAGGGACAGTAAGATGAAAACAATGGGGCGCAGTCGCATCATCGGGAATCTCCGGAATTTGGCGGCATTATACGGGGATTAACGCACACTGTCTGCGGCTGCTAAACGCTTAGCCTGTTCAGGGATTATTGTCGGCCATGGCCTGATTTAAGCGGCTTTCCAGGCGCTGCTTAACCTGCAGATGTTCGATAATGCTGAGGCTGTCGGGCACCAGCACATCACTCAGGCAGAGGGGATAATCTTCATGGCGGCTGCGCAGTTTGCGCACTTCGGCTGCTACCTCGCGGTACAGATCGGAGCCGAACTGCCAGGGGCTGAATTCCAGATTATTGCAATACAGCGTCGGTTGTTGTTGTGCATCCAGCACCGCGCGTAAATCGATACTGGCACTTTGCGCTGACAATTCCGGCAACCGACGACGCACCATTTCAAATTCGTAACTCTGAGCTTTACGACGTAATTCAAACAGCATCAGTTTGCGTGGCTGCGTACGCCCGCTCTGCTGTTGCCAGCGCTGATCCAACTGCCGCAGAAACCGCACCAAAGGCAGTAACCACTGGCTGCTGTTTGTGCTGTCCGGCCATTGCTGATGCAGTAAGGCACCTTTTTCGTCAAGAAAATAAAAGTACAGACGCTCATCTTTGCGCCAATAAAACAGTTGCCATAATCCGCTGCGGCTTTGTTCGAAAATCAGCCTTAACGGGCTGGAATGCAACGCCGCACGATCGAGAATATAGGGCGTAAACTGACTCAGCGGACGCTGCAATAACGCCAGTAATTTCATCGGGGAATCGGCGATACGCAGCTGTACGCCGTCACGGCTGTTTTCCAGCAGGTAATAGGTTTCGGCCGCTTCGATCAGATAGGGAGAACGTGGCTGATCGCTGAAATGCCTGAGTACATCGTCCAGCAATTGTTCCACGCGGATACGGATGGCACTGGCACGGGTGGCGCAGTGGCATTGGATATTCATCGCTGGCCAGTCAAAGTGTTTGGTTTGCGGCAGATATTGCAGCATCTGTTGCAGGCACTGCAGCATGGCGGCTTCACCACTGAAGCGCTCGACCAGCCATTCACCCCAACTGTTAATACTGACCAGATCAATGGTATGAATCAGGTTTTCACGCGCGGCACTGTAGCCGAGCGCATCGTCACGGTTGCTGATTTTCTGCATACCGCGACGACTCAACTGATGTTGTGGATCAACGCCAACGTTAACCATTAAATGCCATTGCAGCGGCCGCGACGGATGACGGAAATCTTCCACCTGCGGCGCGTAAGGCTGCAGTGCCCGCACCGCCTGCAACACCTCTTTTAATTCGTAAGTACTGAGCGGATTATGCTGCGGGTACAGCGCTATGCGGGTATGGCTTTGCAGCAGGTCATTCATCCGGGCAAAGCACAACAGTTCAACCAGACTCGGGGATTGTTTCAATACCTGTTCGCGATCGGCAGCCGCCGTCGGATCAGCCTCGTTACGACGAAACTGACCGGGAATTAACTGCCAGACGTTCTTATGCAGATTCAGCGACAGTTTTTCCTGCCCTAACGAGGGGGAAATACCGGGGTTAATGCTGATGATTTTTCCCGGCCGGGTATCAAAGGCGGCGTACAAACGGTTGCCCAGCACCTGCAGATCGCCCTTACTGATATGCAACCGTGGCGCGTATTTCTGACTGAACCCGGCAAGAAAACGATAGCTGCTGAGCATCTCACTGATTAATGCATTTCGTTCGCGCGCAATACGCACCGGCGACCATTGCGGGCGCTGATCCAGTTCGTAAAAATCGTGCTCGTTCCAGCCCCAGCTGCTACACAATTGACGCATCACACTGGCACGCCAGCTGTTCTGCTGGGTCGTACTCAGTTCCGACATGGGTAATTTGGCTTTGTAATAAAACGCCCGCCGCGCCAGCTGAATGCGGACATCACTGCCTTCGCTCTGCAGTTGGGCCGTCAGGCGCGTCAGCATCAGCAGATAGGCATCGTTACTTTCAACATCCACCAAACCACGATGCACCTGATCTTTCAGATCCCAGCACAAAGGCCGGATGCGTGGATACTGACTGGCGTAATGGCGGGTCAGCAGCAATTTCAGCAACGATTTATACGGGTCACTCAGCCCCTTATTCAGCTGCCACAAACCGGCACCGACAAACTCCGCCGGAGGAATACTGGGAATCGCACCAAAATCCAGCCAGTGGTCAGCATTTACCCGATGATGGTGAGCCAGCCCCTGCCAGAATGCCTCGGCATTACGTTCTTCGTTATTGGGAATTAACCACCAGCGTGGCTGACAACCGGCCAGCCATAAGGTACTGCGATAGAACTCATCCAGCAGCAATAAATGCTGGGTGCTGCCGCAGTCTTCACCCTGCGCTGACTGGCTTTGACCACGGCGGAAATCGCTCAGATTCATCAGGAAAAAATGCAGTTCAACGTTCTGGCTTTCTGCCCAGCGCTCAATCAGTTCACACTTTTTTCCCAGCGCACTCAGCTGGCCGTTATCCAGGCTCTCGTCGTAGCACAGCCACACATCCAGATCACTGGAGCGCGCCTGCGCCAGCGAGCCGACACTGCCCATTAAATACAAACCGGTGATCTGGCGGTTGCTGAATCCGCGAGGCGGCTGCACACCGCGGGCAATGCTCTGCAGGCTTTGCAGCTGCTGCGCACTGGCATTGTAATGAGCAATGCCGCAAGGCACCTGATGATCGATAAAGCCGGGAAGCTGCTGGTGATTAAGATGCAGCAGCAGCGGCAGCACATCGAGGACGATCTGCTGGCGGCTGCTCATCAGACTGCGGGTACATTCCAGCCGCGCCTGATTCAGTTGCAGAAATGCGCTGTGCCACTGGTGAACCTGTTGCTGAGAAATCGGACTGGTGATGGCTGGTGTCATGCCCAGAGTATAGATGGCATTTCAGGCCGGGGAGGTTTGCGGGCGGACAGAACACCCTGAACGGAGCAGAAAAAGAGGGAAAATCCCGCCAGCGCAGAAAGCAAAACCGACGGGATTAAGCCGATATAAACCGGCGCTTATTTCATCAGAGCGCGTACATAGTTCGGCAGCGCAAAAGCGGCAACGTGAACTTCGGCGTTATAAAAACGGGTTTCAAAACCGGCGGCGGCAACGCGCTCAGCAATCTGTTCAACGCTCTGCTTGCGCAGCTCGGCATTGTCACTCGCCCAGGCCAGAGACATCAGGCCACCAATGTAGGTGGGTACCGGTGCCACGTAGAAGCTGGCATCGCTGTACAGCTTGCTCAGACGCTGGAAAGTATTGGTGACTTCCTGACCCTGCATAAAGGGAACACCGTTCTGCGCCACCATAATGCCGCCAGCGTTCAGGCAGGTTTTTTCGTCTTTGTAGAAATCGGAGGTGAACAGCACTTCGCCCGGACCAATAGGGTCGGTGGAGTCGGAGATAATCACATCAAAGGTGTCCTGACACTGCGCGACGAATTCTTTGCCGTCAGCTATGACGATATTGGCGCGCGGATCATCGAAGGCACCATTGGAGTGCTTAGGGAAATACTCTTTGCACATATCGATCACGCTGCCGTCGATCTCAACCTGAGTCACGTGTTCAACATTTTTATGACGCAGCACTTCACGCAGAATACCACCGTCACCGCCGCCGATAATCAGCACACGCTTGGGTGCCGGATGAGCAAACAGCGGTACGTGTACCATCATTTCGTGATAGATAAATTCGTCACGCTCGGTGGTCTGTACCACGCCATCGAGCAGCATCACCCGGCCCATAAACGGCGTATCAATAATCTGCAGATGCTGGTGCTCGGTTTTCACCTCAAATAACACTTCGCTGACGGTGAAGGACTGGGCATAGCCGTCGTACAGACTTTCAGAAACAACGTTTTTTGCAGACATGGGGATTCCTGTAATGCAGAGCTTAAGTTCGGGCGGGATTATAACGGAATGATGTGCCGGAGTCAGACCGCAGAGTCAACGCCGGCGGCGGGCGGCAGCTTTGGCAGGGGCAGAATCAGCTTCAGAAGGGTCAGGAAAGAAAACGACACCGGCCAGAGAGAGACTCTGCTGACCGGTGTGCGCTGAGCATCAGGCGTCTTTGCTGACCACTTCCATCAGATCAACATTCTGGAAGCCACGCGGCAGTTTATTACCACGGCGGCCACGCTCACCCAGATAGTGTTCCAGATCGGCGAACTTCAGTTTCAGATGACGCTTTCCGGCATACACCAGCAACGTGTCTTCCTGACTGAACGCCACCGCACCGACCATCAGCTCTTCGCGTGCCGCAGCTTTGGCGCTGTTGATGCTGATCATCTTATTACCTTTACCGCGAGCCATTTGTGGCAGGTCGGCGGCCGGGAACACCAGCATGCGGCCTTCGTTGCTGACGGCGGCAATCCAGGATTTCTCCGGATCGCTGATCTTCGCCGGGGCCAGAATGCGGGCATTATCCGGCACAGTAATCAGGTTTTTACCGGCTTTGTTTTTGCTTTGCATATCGCCGATGGTGCCGACAAAACCATAACCGGCGTCGGTGCTGAGCAGATATTGCTCCTCATCTTTGCCCATCAGGGTGCAGATAAAGCTGCTGCCCGCCGGCGGATTGAGCTTACCGGTCAGAGGCTCACCCTGCCCCCGCGCCGATGGCAGGGTATGCGCCTGCAGGCTGTAAGAACGGCCGCTGCTATCGAGGAAAATCGCATTCTGATTCGACTTACCTTTGGCACTGAGCAGGAAGCTGTCACCGGCTTTATAGCTCAGGTTTTCAGCATCGACATCGTGTCCTTTGGCGGCGCGCACCCAGCCTTTCTGCGACAGCACAATGGTCACAGCTTCGGCCGATACCAGCTCGGTTTCACTGAAGGCGCGGGCTTCACCACGCACTACCACCGGCGAGCGGCGTTCGTCGCCGTATTGTTCAGCATCGGCACTGATTTCTTTTTTGATCAGGGTTTTCAGGCGACGCTCGGAGCCGAGGGTTTTTTCCAGATAATCGCGTTCTTTTTCCAGCTCATCCTGTTCACCGCGAATCTTCATTTCTTCCAGTTTGGCTAAATGACGCAGTTTTAATTCGAGGATGGCTTCAGCCTGAATATCGGAAATGCCAAAGCGCTGCATCAGCACCGCTTTCGGTTCTTCTTCACGACGGATAATTTCGATCACTTCATCGATATTGAGGAAGGCGACCAATAAACCTTCGAGGATATGCAGACGCGCCAGCACTTTATCGAGGCGGAACTGCAGACGACGACGAACGGTTTCGGTGCGGTACGTGAGCCATTCGCTCAGCATCATCTTCAGGTTTTTCACCTGTGGACGACCATCCAGACCAATAACGTTCATATTCACGCGGAAGTTCTTTTCCAGATCGGTGGTGGCAAACAAATGTGCCATCACCGCATCGGTGTCCACCCGGTTCGATTTCGGCACGATGACCAGACGGGTGGGGTTTTCGTGGTTGGATTCATCGCGCAGGTCGGTAACCAGCGGCAGTTTTTTCGCCTGCATCTGAGCGGCAATCTGCTCCAGAATTTTGGCACCGGACACCTGATGCGGCAGTGCGGTAATGACGATATCGCCATCTTCAACGGTATAGACCGCGCGCATTTTTACACTGCCACGGCCATCACGGTAGATTTTGCGCAGGTCGTCGCGCGGCGTGATGATTTCTGCCTCAGTCGGGAAATCGGGCGCGGTTACGTGCTCACACAAGGCTTCGATGCTGGCCTCAGGATCATCCAGCAGATGAATACAGGCGCTGGCGACTTCGCGGATATTGTGCGGCGGAATATCCGTTGCCATACCCACGGCAATACCGGTGGTGCCGTTAAGCAGAATATTCGGCAGACGCGCAGGCAAAGTGCAGGGCTCGTCCATGGTGCCGTCAAAGTTCCGCTGCCACTCCACCGTGCCCTGACCCAGCTCGCTGAGTAGCACTTCGGCGTACGGCGCCAGCTTGGCTTCGGTATAACGCATGGCGGCGAAGGATTTCGGATCATCCGGCGCACCCCAGTTCCCCTGACCATCGACCAGCGGGTAGCGGTAAGAGAACGGCTGCGCCATCAGCACCATGGCTTCGTAACAGGCACTGTCGCCGTGCGGATGGTATTTACCCAACACGTCACCGACGGTACGGGCCGACTTCTTATACTTAGCGGTATGCTTTAACCCCAGCTCGCTCATGGCGTAGACGATGCGGCGCTGCACCGGCTTGAGGCCATCACCAACGTGCGGCAGCGCACGGTCGAGGATGACGTACATGGAGTAGTTGAGGTAAGCGTTCTCGGTGTATTGCTTCAGCGACTGGCGCTCGACACCATCATCGGTGTAACTGATCTGATCCGTCATAAGTCCTGCAGGGCTGAGTTCTGATGGGATGAATGCCGCCGATTGTGACTGACAAGGCGACAGAGAACAATCGGTGCGGCGGCTCTGGTCAAAATATTCTAAAAATTAGAACGATATCGACATATTTTTACCATTTTCATTCCAGATAACAGAAATATACTAACCTCCGACAATCAACGATGTGAACAGATACTGAGGAGCAAGTGATGGCCAATCTGATCAATGGCGAAAAGAAGGATCTGGACGGTTTCAGCGTTACCCGTATTCTGCCCAGCAGCGTGAAGAAGATGGTTGGCCCCTTTATCTTCCTTGATCACATGGGACCGGCGCTGTTTCAACCCGGCGAAGGCATCAACGTACGCCCGCATCCACACATTGGCTTGTCGACACTGAGTTACCTGTTCAGCGGCAGCATGCTGCACCGCGACAGTCTGGGTAATGTGCAGGAAATCTTTCCCGGCGAAGTAAACTGGATGACCGCCGGCCGCGGCATTGTGCATTCTGAACGCGAAACCCTGGAAGTGCGCTCGCGCGAACACGAACTGAACGGCCTGCAATTCTGGCTGGCGCTGCCACCCGAAAAAGCCGAAATCGAGCCGTCATTCCAGCATGTGAAAAAAGAACAGCTGCCGCATTATTATCTGGAAAAAACCATCATGCGCCTGGTCGCCGGGGAAGCGTATGGTATGACCTCGCCGGTGCGCACTCACTCGCCGATGTTTTTTATCGATATTATCAGCGCCGCCGGTGAGCAGATTGAACTGCCGCATCCGCAATATGAGAGCGCGGTTTATATTCAGAGCGGCTCGCTGAATATCAGCGGCCAGAGCTTTAATGCCGGTGATTTTATTCTGCTTGATGGTGATGAAATCATTCAGCCAGAAAGCCATAGCCGTTTTGTGCTGCTTGGTGGCGAACGCTACGAACAGGTGCCTTATATCCGCTGGAATTTTGTTGCTTACAGTCGTGAGCGCATCGCGCAGGCTGAAGCCGACTGGCAAGCGCAGCGTTTTGCTAAAGTACCTGGTGACGAACGTGAATATACGCCGTTGCCGGGTAAGAAATAACGCAGAATAATTACGCGAGAAAGTAATAAAAATCCCGGCGCTGGCCACTGCTGTCCCATAGTTTTTAATCAGCACCGTAGCTAAAAAAAGCAGCATTTTTTAACATCTAGGCCGGTTGCCTCGCAGGGGAACTCATCCCCTTGCCGGCGGGCCGACCCCAGCTTCGCGCTTTCTGGGCCGTATTCCTTGAAACCTTGATATTTATTGGCCGCGTGCCTCATCGGCCATCCATGGCCGGAGCCACTTGTCCGCATCCCTGCGGACAGACCAGACATATCAGCGGTTTCTGTGGCGGCCCCAGAGGCGCAGAAAACCATCACCGCACTGCCGCGTTTCAGATCCAGCGCATTTTTTAAACATCATGTCTCAAGCATGGTTTCCGTTGAAATACGGCTGAGCGGATGACTAAAACCGGCGATCGTGCGGCGCCAGACAACCAAATGATTCTGCGGCCTTCAGAGCAAAACCCTGCCCCGGAACGATACAAATTATTGGTGTTTTAAAGTGTCGTTTCGGGGCGAATTGTTTTGCGTGCCGCATAATCATTGCTGTTGGCTGGATGAAGCCGGACGCGCCGAAAAGAGAGGATCGTAAGGAGATACCTCTCCTTACAGGGGGCCAGGGGCGGAGCCCCGGAAAGGCGTTTCAAGTTGAAAAACAGGAGTCGATCAATGCTGCCGTTTGGAGTGACATGATGTCACTCCAAACTGTGGGGCAGCAGTGGGCATTTGCCGGGATTTTTTTATTGCATCAGCCTTCGCTGCACAATCCCTGCATGCGGATTTTATTGGTCCAGTGCAGAAAACCGTGGCTGGTTGAATACTGAGTGGTTACCGCGCTCAGGCGGCCATTACACTGAGCCATCAACTGCTGTTTTGCCTGATCGACGTAGTCGGTATCAAAGACAAAACCCAGCACAACGCTCTGTTCAGTTTCAGCCGTTACCACACTGCGCTTTTCTGCAGCAGGTACATCATCAAAGTCGCTGACGTGCTGCATATGAACCGAATGGGTGCATCCGGTCAGCAACATCAGTGGCAGTAATATACGGATTTTCATTCCTGCTTACCCCTTGTGGCAGTAGCCAGTGGCAACCACTTCGCGGATTACAACCGGGATAAATACTGTGTGCTGAAACTTGGTCAGAATGCCTTCTACTTTACCGCCGGCACACTGGCTTTTCAGATCCAGAACCGCTTCGTCAACAAAGTCATTGCTGAACGCAATACCAAGAAAAGTCCAGCTGCTGGAAGTCGCGCTGATTTCGTTGCTGCGCTCGGCCGGTACCTGGGTCAGGGAAACAGAGTTGAGGCTGACACAACCAGTCAGGGCCGTCATCAATACCGCCAGGGTGATAAAACGTTTAAACATATTCTTTATTTCCTTATTTCTCAGCGGATGCAGTAAGCATCAACACCTACGATTTCACCCGACACCGGGCCTGCTGTTTTTGCTTCACGAATAGCGCGGATACCGGTCAGGCGGCCACTCGGGCATTCCACCAGCAGATATTCCTGCAGTCGCTGTGCATAGGCATCGTCGAATACCGGGTTACCGGTACGCGGGCCCATATTAATCAGCGCCAGAATATCGCGCAGTTGTTTAAAGTTTTCAGCGGTTTTCCCTCTGCTGGCAATGCGGCCAATTTCGGCAGCAGCTGTTGCATCAAAACCGGTTTCACTCAACCGTACGGAAACGGGTACTAATTCACCCTGAGACTGATCAATACTGCCGATCTGAACATGATCCAGACGCGCGCAGCCAGCCGTCAGGGCAAGCACCAGTAGTGCTGTCCAACGCATATTTGCTCCTAAAGTAAAAGGCAATGAACTATTGCCGGCGCGGATTATAAAGAGAAATAGCCGATGTGACGAAAAAGAATTTCAGGGGGGAAACTGCTGTTTATTGGCGCAGTTATTGTAGCTCTGCGAAGTATCGCTGGTAGAAAGCCTCGCCATCCATCGGCATCGCATAGTAATACCCCTGCACCCATTCGCAGCCCAGGCGATGCAATGTGCTTTCCTGTTCTTTATTTTCTACGCCTTCCGCGACCACGGTCAGGCCCAGGCTCTTAGCCATCAATACAATCGCGCGAACGATTTCATAGTCATTAACGTCATCGTTAATATCACGGACAAACGACTGATCAATTTTCAGCACCGTTACCGGCATGGATTTTATTTTACTTAATGATGAATAACCGGTGCCAAAATCATCAATGGCAAAGTCGACTCCCATCGCGCGCAGTTCGCAGACCTGCTGCGAGACCTCGGTCGTGCCTGACATCATCAGGCTTTCAGTGACTTCCAGTTCAAGCCAGCGCGGATCAAAGTCGAGATGCTGAATGATCTCTGCAACGGTAGAGGCAAAACTGGAGCTGATTTGAATAGGCGATACGTTTACAGAAATTTTATCCAGCATTAACCCTTGCTGCCGCCAGAATAAAAACTGCTGACAGGCGGTGCGTAATATCCAATACCCCAACTCCACAATCATGCCACTGGTTTCCGCCAGCGGAATAAAATCATGCGGTGAAATCATACCGCGCACCGGATGCGGCCAGCGTAACAGCGCCTCAACCCGTCGTGGCACCGATTCACCAACCCGGAATTGCGGCTGATAAGACAGCATAAAATTATGGGCTTCCAGCGCTGAGCGCAAATCCTGCTCCAGTGACATGCGCGAGTGAATGCTGTCGGTCAGCTCACGTACGTAGTGAAAACTGCGATTGCGGCCCAACTCTTTGGCCTTATGCAGCGCAGCATCGGCATTGCGGATAAGTTCATCCACGCTGTTACCGTGCTGCGGATAAATACTGATACCGGCACTGGCAAAAACGCTGAGCAGATGTCCCTGCAGACTGTAGGGCTGCGATATAACCTGCAGCAGCTGATCGCATTTTTCCTGAATACGCTCTTCACCGTCGATCCGGCTCAGCACCACGACAAACTCATCGCCGCCCAGGCGCGCACAGATATCAGAATCGCGCACACTGTTGTGCAAACGATGGGCGACATCTTTTAACAGCAGGTCGCCGATATCGTGGCCGATGGTGTCGTTAATGTCTTTAAAGCGATCGAGATCGAGAAAGATAACGGCCAATAATTCACCGCCACGGCGGGCCATATTCAGTGCATATTCAAGTTTTTTATTCAGTGACAACCGGTTCGGTAGTCCGGTCAGTACATCGTGATGAGCAATGTGCTCAAGATTCTGCTGAGCTTTCTTCAGCTCGGTAATATCGCGGCTTAAACCAAACACGCCGATGTAACGCCCGCGCTTGTCATAAATAGGGGTTTTCTGAGTTTCTAGCAACATCACGCCGCCATCAACACTGTGTACCCACTCTTCATTGATATTCACATGTTTCCGCGCCACGGCTTCTTTGTCTTTCGCGCGGAAAAACTCCGCGGTTTCCTGATCAAAGACTTCAAAATCGGTACGCCCAATCGGGTCTTTTGCCATCAGGCTGACGAACTGTTTATTACAAAAAACATAGGTGCCGCGCCGATCTTTATAAAAAATAATGTCGGGAATGGAATCGAGAATATTTTTGATCAGTTCGGTACGGTCATCCAGCTGCTGGTCACTGAATTTACGCCGACGGATTTCCGACCAGATAAATAAACCAACAGAGGTAAAAAAGATCGTCAGCGACAGCAGCAGCAAAAACAGATTGCGGTAATTTTGCCAGAAGCCTGGCTGATCATTAATGAACTGGGTTTTAGGCGGAAAGCTGGCGCGGTCAAAGCCTTGTTGTGCCGCTAACCTGGCATCAATCAGGGTGAGATTAGCCGAATGCCAGTTAACGGCGATACGGTCAGGGCTTTCTCCGGCCAGAATCCGCAATGCCATACCGGTAGCCTGTTCAGCACTGTCGGTCAGATCGCTGACCACTCCGCCGAATAATCCATCACCAATGCCTGACGATGATAACGACCAGACCGGCGACCCCGCATGATGACTAATGAATTGATTTGACTCACGTAACGCTTTGACCTGCTGATGCACATCCATATACGCCGACAACAGCAACAGTGGCTCACCGCGCAACGCCGATAATTCATCCGCCAACTGTTGCCAGCTGAGTGTCGCCAGTGAATGCACCACCAGCTTCTGATTAAGACTGTCAGCCGCCTGCTGCAGTTGCAGCATACGCAATGCGCTGCGCGGCAAGCCGTCGTTGATCACATGCAGTTGCTGAAACCCGGGGTAGAGATAGCGCATCAGCGCCATAAATTCATACACCGGCAGCGCATCGTAAACGCCGGTATAGCCACCCTGGCCTTGCAGTTTTCGGATCAGTTCGCTGTCGTTAACCCCGACAAACACCACCGGTGCCTGACCCAGAACCTTGCGTCCTTCCGCGACAACCAGCTTTAGCGCACCATCGCCGGCAACCATCACCAGATCATAACGTTCACCCTGTTGTTGTTTGGCCTGCAGTAATTGCGCGTAAGCTTTGAGGTATTCGGGTGTGGCCTGCAGATCGGAATCCATAAATTCCACATGCAGCGTGATGTCCCGTTGCGGGTTATTGCTCAGCTCGCGCTGAACGGTGGTAACAATGCGGTCAGCGGCCGGAAACAAAGGCTCGTAAGACAGCAGTAACAAGACCTGCGCCGGAGGTAATGAGGGTAACTCCGTTATGTTTTCTGACAATACCCGTTGGCCAGAAAGCAGCAACAGACTCAGCAGCAGATACTTGCAGATCTTTATCATGTCACCTCCTGGTTACCCGGCATCAGCCAGCCTGCAGCGTCCCTGCCGCAGTTACTCTGATATCAGGCGATTTCGGCTTCGTTGCCGCGTTGTTCAAGCCAGCTTTTACGGTCGCCTGCACGTTTCTTGGCCAGCAACATATCCATCATTTCGTTGGTACCATCACCCGGCTCCAGGCCCAGTTGCACCAGACGACGGGTATTCGGGTCCATGGTGGTTTCACGCAATTGCAGCGGGTTCATTTCACCCAGACCTTTAAAACGCTGTACGTTCACCTTACCGCGTTTGTTTTCCGCTTTGATACGTTCCAGCACGCCCTGCTTTTCACCTTCATCGAGCGCGTAGTAAACGTCTTTACCGATATCAATACGATACAGCGGCGGCATGGCGACATAGACATGGCCTTCGGCCACCAGCTTACGGAAATGACGGACAAACAACGCACACAGCAAAGTAGCAATATGCAAGCCGTCGGAGTCGGCATCAGCGAGAATACAGATTTTGCCGTAACGCAAACCGGACAAATCATCCGAGCCCGGATCAATGCCCAGCGCCACCGCAATATCGTGCACTTCCTGCGAGGCCAGAATTTCGTTGGAGTCTACTTCCCAGGTGTTCAGAATCTTACCGCGCAGCGGCATGATGGCCTGAAACTCACGGTCACGGGCCTGTTTGGCCGAGCCACCGGCGGAGTCCCCTTCCACCAGAAAGAGTTCGGTACGCTCGCCATCCTGACCGGTACAGTCGGCCAGTTTTCCGGGCAGCGCCGGTCCCTGAGTGATCTTTTTACGGGCAACGGTCTTCGATTTGCGCAGCCGGGTCTGGGCGCTGTAAATCGCCATCTCCGCCAATTGCTCGGCTTCGCTGGTGTGCTCGTTCAGCCACAGAGCAAACGCATCCTTCACCACACCGGAGATAAAGGCCGAAGCTTCACGCGACGACAAACGCTCTTTGGTCTGGCCGGCAAACTGCGGATCTGCCAGCTTGGCTGACAGCACATAGGAGCAGCGCTCCCACAGATCGTCCGGAGTCAGTTTGATACCGCGTGGCAACAGGTTGCGGAATTCACAGAATTCACGCAGCGCATCCAGCAGACCCGAGCGGAAGCCATTCACGTGGGTACCGCCCTGAGCGGTCGGAATCAGGTTAACGTAGCTTTCCTGCAGCAACTCACCGCCTTCCGGCTGCCAGTGAACCGCCCAATCAACACCTTCGGTGCTGCCCGCCATCGAGCCCACAAACGGTTCGGCCGGCAGTACTTCATAACCGGTGCTGTGAACCTTGAGGTAGTCTTTCAGACCGTCTTCGTAATACCACTCGGCACTGTCCTCGGCATTCGGCGCGTTAAATTTAATGCGCAGGCCCGGACACAGTACCGCTTTGGCACGCAGAACGTGCTTTAACCGGGGCACCGAAAAACGCGGCGAATCAAAATATTTAGGATCGGGCAGGAAACGTACGCTGGTGCCGGTTTTCTTCTTCGCGCAACTCTCTACCACTTGCAGGTCGAGGGCTTTGTAACCGTCTTTAAAACCAATGCGGTGTACCTGGCCATCGCGCCAGATGGTCACTTCCAGCACCTGCGACAAGGCGTTCACCACCGACACACCCACACCGTGCAAACCACCGGAGAACTGATAGTTATCGTTGGAGAACTTACCACCGGCGTGCAGTTGGCTGAGAATCAGCTCGACACCGGAGACACCATGCTCCGGATGAATGTCGGTCGGCATACCACGACCATCATCGAGAACAGTCATCGAGCCATCGCCGTGCAGCGTGACCTCAATCATCGACGCGTGACCGGCCAGAGCCTCATCCACCGAGTTATCGATCACTTCCTGTGCCAGGTGATTCGGACGGGTAGTATCGGTGTACATGCCCGGGCGTTTACGAACCGGGTCCAGGCCGCTTAAAACCTCAATCGACGACGCTGTATATTGCTTAGACATTCAAACCTCTGGCTGCCAGCGGAAATCCATAATCAACGGCGGAGTATAACGGGAAGGCAGGGGGAAGTCAGATGTCTGATTGCGAGATTTCAGCCGTCTCCGACCGGCTGGTTCGCTCAGCAAAGGCCAGCACCATCGGCATGCGTTCAATAAAGTGCTCAAAGCTGTGATTGCCACCGCCTTCAAGCCAGGCCGGGCAACGCTGATAAAGCGCTGCCGCAAGACGGTAATCGAGGGTTTCATCAGCGGTTTGCAGCAATAACAAAAGACGCTCAGGGTGATGAATCTGCGCACAATCCAATGCCCGCAGCTGAGCGATATGCGCGTGGGTCAGCTCATGCACTTCGCCGCTGTAGTAATGGGTGTTCGGCCCCAGATAATGCTCAAACAGATCAAACGGCCGTACCGCCGGATTAACCAGCACCGCCGGTACGCCTTCGCTTTCAGCCAGATGCGTGGCATAGAAGCCACCGAGCGAACTGCCAATAATGAACACCTGCGCAAAACGCTGCTGCAGACGTTTAAGCTCAGCGCGCGCCAACGCAATCGCCTCCGCCGGAGCAAAGGGTAAGGTCGGCAATGCCAGTTGTTCGGAGGTTAAATGGTCAGCGTAAAAGCGCAGCAGCTGCTGCGCTTTTTGTGATTGTGGTGAGCTGAGAAAACCGTGCAGATACAGACAGCCAATAGCGGAAGAAGACAAAGAATCAGTAACCCTTTACCGAGTAATCAATCTCAAAGGCGATGCCTTCGACGCGGCTGACGCCGGTTGCAATTGAGCCATCGGCACACAGATCCAGCCAGCGGTAACCGGGAGCAAGAGTATCCACCGAGAACTCTTCGGATTTTGGCGTAAACTGTACACAGGTTGAAGGCGTCGACATATAACGCACACCGTCGATCAGCTGGTCACTTTCCTGATGAACATGTCCCCACAATACACAACGCACATTGTTGTGACGGCGGATAACAGCCAGCACCTCATCGGCATTCTTGACACCAATGCGGTCAATCCAGCGGCTGCCCATCGGCAGAGGATGATGATGAAAGCTGACCAGGGAATGTAAATCGGGGCGTTCGCTGAGGGCCTGATCCAGCAGATCGAGCTGGTCCTGGGCCAGGCGGCCATGAACGGACCCTTCAACCTGCGAGTTCAGCAGAATCAACTGCCAGTGCTTACTGCGCACGAGTCGATGCAGATGCTCCGTGTCTTCAGCCACTTCATGCATGCTGGCTGGCACATCATGATTGCCTTCAAACCAGAAAACCGGACAACCAAAAGGCTGCAGGGCATTATGCAGATGCTGATAAGCGCGTACGCTGCCATCCTGTGAAAGGTCACCGGTTACCAGAATGCTATCGATATGGGGGCGTTCCTGACGCACGATATCAAGCACACAGTTCATGCTGTGCAGCGTTTTCATACCGAGCAGATGGCCCTCTTCAGGACCATTCAAATGGGTATCGGTAATCTGTACCAGCCGCAGCGTATCTTCCGTATCCAGTGAATACAAACTGCACCCCTGTCCCTAGTTGTTTTTGCCAGTTTCCAACTTTATCGCCAAATGCGCAAATCAACTGAAACGAAGTTCACAATAAACCGTCATCTGACCGGTAATATGCGCTGCGGAAGTTCGATAGGCTGGATGGTTTGGCCGTATTTTAAACAGTGATCGAGCCATTCCGCCAGAAAACGATTGAGCTGTACTTTTTCATCGGGCATGCGCATCGCCGGATTAGGGTAAGAATAACGACCATCAAAGCGCTGCTGATTCTGATAACTGAGCACTTCGGCCATGCTCGCATCATGATACAGACGCACCTGCATCGACATCGGCTGTAACCAGTCCGGACTCAGACCTTCCTGAATCACCGACACCATGGTGGTATAACGGTGATCTTCATCCACACACAATCGTACCTGCGCACTGTGCAGATCATTGCTGAGCTGAAAGATACGCTCGTCCCCGACTTCGGCACCCGCCAGAAGCTTGAGTAAACGCAGGTAATTGGCTTCGCACAGAGCGGCCATTTCCTGCAGATCGGGAACATAACGCTGACGTTTTTTTAGCAATCACTTTCTCCTTTCGACATCACCGCAGGCCAACAGAGCGGAACGGTGCGCTCGGGTTCTGAACCGTTGTTCAAACTCAGCGCAGCCTAGCGAATCCGCTCTGACGCCGCCAGTATCAGAATAAATGAGGCTAACGCGGCTGGCGGCTATTACTTTTTCTGCAGCAAACGCGAGTGATGAATATGCAGCCATTGCAAAGCCATGATGGTGGCGGCGTTATTAATACGGCCACATTCAACCGCAGCATAGGCGTCGCCGAAGCTCATTTTTGCCAGCCGGATATCTTCATGCTCTTCTGCCAGACCATGCACGCCTTCAACTCCCGCACTGTCGATCAGGGCGCAATACAACTGCACCCGTTCACTGGTGCCACCAGGAGATACCCAGTAATTGCAGATTGGCAGTAATTCATTAAAGGTACACCCTGCTTCTTCTGCGGTTTCACGCTGCGCCACGTCAGCATAGCGCTCGCCCGGCTCAACCATGCCTGCGACCAGCTCCAGCAGCCACGGCGAGTGATCATCAGCCAGCGCACCGATGCGGAACTGTTCCGTCAGTACGACACAATCGCGTTGCGGATCAAACAATAAAACACACACTGCTTCACCACGCTCAAACAGCTCACGTTCAAAATAACCGGTCCAACCACCGGCAAACGTACGGTGACGCAGGCGGATTGTTTCAATCCGGAAGAACCCTTTAAACGCGACCTCGCGCGCCGCAATTTCAACATCATCCCGACCATATTCCACGGGGTTTTGCGCCATACTTGACCTACCTATATTACTGAATAAGAATATTCCGGGCTTCAGCAGCCCCGACACACCGGGCCGCTGCACGCTGTGTTCTTATTTATGGAACAATCAGCACCATTTTTGCCGGATTTTTTCTGTTAGAATCCGGCAGGACTAAACGAATTCATACTCGCTGCGAAAGGCACCTCTATGAAAAAACTGCTCTCACTGACGATTGCACTGTTAGCTTCCGGCGCTGTAAACGCGGCGGACCTTAGCACCATCTACCAGCAGGCGGCCAGCAACGACGCGGAAATTGCCGCAGCCCGTGCGATCCGCGAAGCCAACAGCTACAACGTCACTATCGCCCGCGGTGCTTTGCTGCCCCAGGCCCAGATTTCTTACAGCCAAACCAGCATCAGCTCAGAAGCCGAGTCTATTGACCTGACTAACGGTGGCTATGTAAAAACCGATAAAGATTACGATCTCGGCAGTCTGGAAGTCACCGCTTCCCAGACGCTGTTCAATCTGAACAGCTGGTACACCTATAAAGCCGCCGTCAGCGGTGATGATGCCGCAGGCCTGCAACTGCAACTGGCTGAACAGCAGTTGCTGCTGCGTACCGCCCAGGCGTATTTCAACGTACTGCGGGCTCAGGACAACCTGTCCACCGCTCAGGCTGAAGAAAAAGCCGTTAAGCGTTCGCTGGAACAAACCAAGCAGCGTTTCGAAGTGGGCTTGATTGCCATTACCGACGTACACGAAGCACAGGCCAGCTACGACCTGTCTTACGTCAATCTGCTGGGTCAGGAAGCGGCGCTGGATATCAGCTACGAAGCACTGGAACAACTGACCGGCCAGCGCTTTGAAGAAGTATCGCCATTAAAAGCCGACGTTGCCATGGAAATGCCACAGCCTGCGCAAGCCAGCGACTGGGTACAATCCGGTCTGGAAAAATACGCCGGTGTTCTGATCGCTGAAGCCAGCAAAGACGGTGTGCGTCTGCAGCGTAATGCGGCCCGTTCTAATCATCTGCCAAGCGTCAGTCTGTTCGGCAGCTACACCGATGCCGATCAGGCTCCATTTGTCGGTGATGATCCGACGGACAGCACGGTCACCGCCATCGGCGTGAAAATCTCCATGCCGCTGCTGGCCGGCGGCTCTCTTTACGGTCAGAGCAAACAGTCTGCCCTGAATTTCGCTGCTGCCGATTATCAGCTGGAAACCCAGCGCCGCGATGTAAAACAGAATATCCGCAGCCTGTTCCGTCAGGTGCAGACCGATACGCTGAACATCAAGGCCCGTAAGCAGGCGATTACTTCCGCACAAAGCGCTCTGGAAGCCACCCAGACCGGTTATAAAGTGGGTACCCGTAACATCGTTGAAGTACTGAACGCGCAAAAGAACCTGTTCAGCGCCCAGCGTGACTACGCCAACGCACGTTATGATTACATCATTAACCTGCTGAACCTGAAGTTCTACGCCGGTACATTGAACGAAGGTGATATCCAGACCCTGAACGGCTGGCTGACCAGCGTTTAAGTCGGCGCCTTCCGGATAATAAAAAACCCGCCGCGGCGGGTTTTTTATTGCGTGCTGTTCAGGCTGCAGATCAGAGTTTCAGATACGCTGCACAAAGTTCCGTCAGACGTTTTACCGCCCCACGATTGGCATCGACCGCCGCCTGCCCGGCAGCACCCATGCGATTACGCAATGCGTCGTCGTTCAGATACGTTTGCAGTTGCGCCAGCAGTTCATCCGCCTGATCACTGACCACTGCCAGCGCGCCGGCGCTTTGCAGGTTATCGACAATAACGGCGAAGTTCATATGATGCGGGCCAATCAGGGTGGCTTTACCCAACGCCGCCGGTTCAATCGGATTATGGCCGCCATGGGCAATCAGACTACCGCCCACCAGCACCAGATCGGCAGCAGCCAATAACTGCAACATTTCTCCCATGGTGTCGGCAACATACGCCTGTGTCTGGGCTGATGCAGCCCCGGCGCTGCGCCGTTGCACGCGGATACCACGGCTGCGTACCGCATTGGTTACCGCTTCAAAGCGTTCAGGATGACGGGGGATCAACAATAATAACAACGTCGGACAAACGGCCAACAGGCGCGGATAAAGATCCAGCAGCAGTTCATCTTCACCGGCATGGCTGGAAGCCAGCGCCAGCACCGGACGCTCAGCGCCCCACTGCTCGCGCAATACCGCCCCTTGCGCCTGCACCATCGGCGGCACGTCCATATCAAACTTAACGCTGCCGGTGACTTCCAGTCGCCCGGCGGGCAGCCCCAGATCGAGAAAACGCTGGCCATCCGCCGCATTCTGCACCGCCACCATACTCAGGCGCTGCAACATTGGCTGGGTAAGCGCGGAGAATTTTTCGTAACCGCGGGCCGATTTTTCCGACAGCCGGGCATTGGTCAGCATCACCGGAATGTGCCGCTGCTCACAGGCAGCCAGCAGATTGGGCCAAAGCTCGGTCTCCATCACCACCAACAAGCCAGGCCGCAGGGCATTAAGAAAATTACGCCAGAACCAGGGCAGATCGTAAGGCAGATACATATGGTAAACACCAGCACCAAACAAACGCTGAACCTGGGCAGAACCGGTCGGCGTGGTCGTGGTCACAATCACCGGCACATTGGGATGGCGCGACTGAAACGATTTTACCAAAGGCGCAGCGGCCAGGGTTTCCCCCACGGAAACCGCATGAATCCACAGGCCATTCGCCGGTGGCCGGTGGGGCAAAAGGCCGAAACGTTCGCGCAGACGCTGGCGGTAACCCGGATTCAGCCGTCCGCGCCACCACAGGCGCAGCACCAGAACCGGCAGCAAACAAGCGTACAATACAGAATAAAAAAATCGCGCCACAGAACTCCCGCCGTTCACCCGGATCAAAGCGCGGCATCATACCACAGGCTGACTTGCCGACAGCGAATGGCGCGATATGAAACATGTAAAGCCGCGAGGTTTCTTAAAGCACGGAGTAGCACACCGGCGCCTACCTCTATGTTAAACTTCCGGGCTCATTTTTCTGACAGCCGCAGACGTGTAAAACCACTATGGATGTAACCGTTCCCGATTTTCACCAGGCCCGCGTGCTGGTGTTTGGCGATGTAATGCTCGACCGCTACTGGCAGGGCCCGACATCACGTATCTCGCCGGAAGCACCGGTTCCCGTAGTTAAGATTCAGGATGTTGAAAACCGCGCCGGTGGTGCCGGTAACGTTGCCCTGAATATTGCCACGCTGGGCGCAGACGTTGATCTGCTCGGCATTACCGGTAACGACGAAAACGGCAAAGCGCTGGCCGCCATGCTCGAGCTGGCCAATGTGCGCTGTCACTTCCTGCAGCATCCGCATCATCCGACCATTACCAAACTGCGCATCATGAGCCGCCATCAGCAGCTCATTCGCCTCGACTTTGAAGAAGCCTTTGATGCCACCGACCTGAACAGCCTGTACAGCGATTTCGATCAGCGTCTGGCCGCCGCCAACGTCGTCATACTGTCAGACTACGGCAAAGGCGCGCTGAGCAATCCGCAGACGTTAATCCGCGCCGCCAGACACGCCGCAGTGCCCGTGCTGGTCGACCCGAAAGGCACCGATTTCGAACGCTACCGTGGCGCGACCCTGATCACGCCGAACCTGAGCGAATTTGAAGCCGTGGTTGGCCCTGCCGACGACGACGACACCCTGGTTACCAAGGCACGGAAACTGATCAGTGATTACGACCTGCAGGCCATTCTGGTTACCCGCAGCGAAAAAGGCATGACGCTGGTACAGCGTGAGCAGGAACCCTTTCATTTACCGGCACGCGCACGCGAAGTATTTGACGTAACCGGTGCCGGCGATACGGTTATTTCAGTACTGGCCACCGCACTGGCGGCGGGTCAGTCACTCGAAAACGCTACCGTGCTGGCCAACACCGCCGCCGGTATCGTGGTCGGCAAACTGGGGACCGCGACGGTATCGACCGAAGAATTACGCCGTGACCTGCGCAGCGAAAACCGCCTGGGTGCCGGTATTTTTGATGAAGACAGCCTGCAACTGCTGGTTGAAGAAGCCCGCTCCCGTGGCGAGACGCTGGTCATGACCAACGGTTGTTTCGATATCATTCACCCCGGCCACGTGCAGTATTTAAAAGAAGCCAAAGCGCTGGGTGACCGTTTACTGGTCGCGGTAAATGCCGATGAATCCGTCAGCCGTCTAAAAGGCCCCAGCCGGCCGATTAATCCGCTCGATCACCGCATGGCGGTATTGGCCGGACTGGAAAGTGTCGATTGGGTTGTACCCTTCGCCGAAGACACCCCGGAGCGTTTAATCTGCCGCATTCTGCCGGATATTCTGGTGAAAGGCGGTGACTACACCATCGAGCAGATTGCCGGTGGCCAGTGTGTACAGAACAACGGTGGCGATGTGATTATTCTGAGCTTTAAAGATAACTGCTCAACATCCGCTATTGTGAAAAAAATTCAGGAGACCGAAGCATGATTATCGTAACCGGCGGTGCCGGCTTTATTGGCAGTAACATTGTTAAAACCCTGAACGAACAGGGCCGTAAAGATATTATCGTGGTTGATGACTTAAGCGATGGTAAGCAGTTTTACAACATCAGCGACTGCGATATCGCCGACTATCTGGATAAAGACGATTTTCTGCAGCGCGTTAAAAATGACGACGGCATTCTTGATAACGTTGAAGTGATTTTCCACGAAGGCGCCTGCTCTTCCACCACCGAGTGGGACGGCAAATTTATGATGGAAAATAACTACGAATATTCCAAAGTATTACTGCACGCCTGCCAGGCCAAAGGCATCGCCTTTTTATACGCGTCCAGCGCCTCGGTTTACGGTGGCAGCGATGTGTTTAAAGAAGAGCGCAGCCACGAAAAACCGCTGAATGTTTATGGCTACAGCAAATGGCAGTTCGACCAGTATGTACGCTCCATTCAGCATACACTGACCAGTCAGGTCGTCGGCTTTCGTTATTTCAATGTGTACGGCCCGCGCGAACAGCACAAAGGCTCGATGTCATCCGTTGCGTTCCACTTTAACAACCAACTGAAAGACAACGGCATCTGCAAGTTATTCGGTGGCAGTGGCGGTTACGGCGATGGTGAACAACGCCGTGATTTTGTCTTTGTCGCAGACGTCGTCAAAGTGAATCTGTGGTTTTGGAAAAATCCGGATAAGAGCGGAATTTTCAACCTGGGTACCGGCCAGTGCCAGAGCTTTAACGATGTGGCCGATGCCGTGATCAAATGGCATGGCGAACGCCCGGAGCCACAGAAAATTCATGGTAAAAAAGAATACATGCCGTTCCCGGATCACTTGAAAGGTGCGTATCAAAGCTTCACCGAAGCCGATATCAGCGCATTACGTGCTGCCGGTTACAGCGATGCCTTCGCCACTGTAGAACAAGGTGTATTCAGCTACATGGATTGGTTAAATGGCTGATACGCATTTCCCTAAAACACTGTTAAAACCACAACACTGGCCAATCTGGCTGACGGTTGGGCTGATGGTTTTCATCACCCGTCTGCCATTGTCGGTGCAGCTGCGCATCGGTAAAACCATCGGTTTACTGCTGCATAAAGTGGCCAAGAGTCGGCGACATATTGTTGAGGTGAATATCCGTCTGTGTTTCCCGGAGAAAACAGCGGCAGAACAACACGCACTGGTGCGACAGGTGTTTATCGACAACGGTATCGGTGTGATGGAAACCATGATTGCCTGGTTCCGCAAGCCCGATTACCTGCTCGATAAAACCACCTTTATTGGCCTGGAAAAAATCGCCGCTGCACAGGCCGAAGGCCGCGGTATTATGCTGCTCGGTGCGCACTATTCCATGCTGGATCTGGCGGGTACGCTGCTCAGCAATAAGCTGACGTTTAACGTCAGCTATCGTCCGCAGAATAATGCGGTGATGAATTACCTGATGGAACAAAACCGCGCCCGTCTTTATAACCACTGTTTTACCCGTAAAGATATCCGTGGTTTTATCCGCACACTGAAAAAAGGCGAGATTCTCTGGTACGCACAAGACCAGGATTTCGGGCGCAAAAACAGCGTATTTGTCGACTTCTTCGGAATACCGGCGGCAACCATCACGGCCACATCACGTATTGCCAAGGCCGGTAATGCACTGGTGATGCCGATTACTTATTTCCGTAATGACGATAACCGCGGTTACACCATGACGATTCATGATGCTTTGCCAATTCCGGGTGAAGATGACAGCGCCGACGCGCGTGTCGCTAACGCATTTCTGGAAGAACAATTGCGTCAGCATCCAAGCCAATATTTATGGCTGCATAAGCGTTTTAAAACGCGCCCGGATGCACAGGAGAAAAAAGGATTGCTGTATAAGTAATCTGCCCCCCGGCAACCAGCACATAATGTCATTCATATTGGCTGGTTGCCGGTAGCCGGAGTCAAAAATGGTCTGGCGCTGATGCGGAGGTTTATTCCAACACTTCCATCAGAATAAGATGCCCCTCCCCATACATGGGGGAGGTGACGGTAATATCCATGCGTTTATCGCTGACGCTGGAGCCCAGTTTTTCCAGCCGGTCGAAAGGCTTGGGAATCAGGTGCACACTTTTCAGATCCAGATCCTGCTGATTAGACGGATCGTAGAACAGCGCCCCCACCAGCTTCATCATACGCTTGATGTTATCGAGCAGTTTTTTCCCCATCGCCTTGTTCTGCAGGCACTCGTTATACATTTCGGGAAACTCGCCGGTTGCGGCACAGGAAAGCACAGCTGCAGCGCGAATATCCATAATGCATACCGCTTTAATGGTTGCCTTCTCATGATCAGAGAACAGCGCCACGACATAAGGCAAATAGCGATAATCAACCTGGCGCCGATCCGCCGGAAGCAGCTGCACATCGGCTAACGTAACGCCATCGATCACTTTGTTCATGGCACCTAACGAAGGCAGGCGCAATTCGTAGGTGGTGGTATCCGGCTCACTGGCGCTGTTTGCCAGTAAGGCTTCACCTTCCACCGCCCCCTGAATGATCGGCAGCAGTACCTCGCTGAACTCTTCCTGCTCAAACGGCTTATGCAGCACGAACAATGCCCCGGCATTACGCGCTTCCTGGATGCGTTCGGGGCTTGTTTCTGTTGTCACCAGACCAATCTTGATACCCAGCATCTGGCGCTGGCATTCACGGATCAAATCCAGACCGCTCATTTCCGGCATATGCCAATCGGTAATGACCACTTCCGGCTCCCAGGTGCGGATGATCTCAATCGCTTCGCGTCCATTACCTGCCAGCCTGAACTCCAGATCACCATAGCCCGCCCGTTGCAGCGAGCGGCGGACAATGGCCTGCATCGCCGGACTGTCATCAACAATCAGAAATTTCATTCACTCCCCCCTATGCTCTCAGCTCAGTATAGAACGGGTCACAAAGCTTGCCGTAAATGCATCTATAATAAGAATTGCCCGTATTTACCCGGTATAACCCCATGTCCATCAGCCTGATCGTTATTGCTCAACTCAGTATTCTGCTTGTGGCAGCGGTTGCGATGCTGATCCTGCAGTGGAAAAGCCGCCGCCGGGAAATTACCGATCTTCTTGAACAAAATAAAACGCTGATGCTGTTAGTAGAAGACCAGCAATCCCATAACGAACTCCACAGCAATCAGGAACAGTCACTGGTCCGGCAACTGACAGAAGCCGAACAGGATCTTAACCAACAAATCGTGGCACAGGAAAATCCGGCTGCGAAAGAACTCGAACATCTGCAGGAGCATTTTCAGAGCGAGAAAGAACGCCTGGTGGCCTACCTGAAAGAAGGTGAGCTGGATCGCACTCAGTTGCAGCAGATGGTGGAGTCATTAACGCGGAAGCTGGAGCGCGCCGGTGAAATCATCACCCAGCATCAGCTCACACAACGCCAGCAGAAAGAATTGAGCAAAACGCTGAAGAATAAGTTAAGCAGTCTGTCAGCAGACTTAATCAAACTCAAAAGTCTCGGCGTCACACGCGACCGGCTGGAAAGGGACAAAACCCGTCTGAAAGAACGACTGGAACAACTCGATAAAAAATATCAGGAAGAACGCCTGCTCACGCAAAACCTTCAGCAGGAGCTCAAAACCAGCTTCCGGGCCAGTGAAGTGGCGGCAATGCGTGATGAACTGAAAAATACGGAAGAACTGCTGCAGCGCACGCTGGCTGAGAAGGAATTTATCGAGCGCCATTTTCTGGAAATTGCAGAAGAAGGGCCGGAGCATCTGCAGCAGGAGCTGGAGCGCAAAAAACGCGAAATTGCTTTACTGGAAATCGCGGTACTGGAAATGGACAGCGAGTAGTTAAACCGGGCAAGCCACCCGTAAGAAGGTTTCCTGCAGCACCTGCACATCGTTAGCGGCGCGGTGACGTTCGATATTCATATCATGCCAGAGGGATTTTTTGGTGTCGTGCCAGGCTTCCATCTGTTCCGGCGTCAGCAGCTTATTAATGGTTTCAATGCGGAAACGCTGCACCAGTTCAGCTTCGTCAAACAGTCGCCCCATCCACGAGCTGTCAAAACTCCAGGCATCGGAATACAGCGTTTTGCCGCGCAAAATATCGTTCATTTTCAGCGCTACTTCGCGCGGGGTCATGCCTTCTCTGTGCAGCTGATCACGTGAAATACCATGAATATGTTCAGCTTCAACACTCCAGTGCAGCCAGTTAGGGGCGGGCTTGATCAGAAAACTGTGCACCATACGGTCTTCCAGCGCAAAGCCCACCTCAATCGGATAGCTGCCCCGTCCAAAACCGGAGGCCTCAAGGTCGATGATCGGTGGTACGCTGATATCCACGTAGGTATTTCCTTACTGTTCTTATTTAATTGTTCATTCTAGTCGTTGATACGCCGGGTCTCTATGCACCAGCTAACACTTTTACGACTGCATCTTCGACAAAGGCGCCACACGCATCACTTCTGCCACCGTGGTCATCCCCGCCGCCACTTTATGTGCACCACTTAAGCGCAGACTGTGCATACCTTCCTTCATGGCGGCCTGACGCAGTTTGATGTGATCCATCTGGTCGTTGATCATCACTTCCAGGTTTTCACTCATCGGCATCACTTCATAAATGCCCATCCGTCCCATATAACCGGTGCCACGACATTCAAGGCAGCCTTTAGCGGAGAAGACAAATTCCGGTGTTTTCACCAGCCAGGGAGCGGTCAGTTGTTTCCAGGCACGCTCGTCGACTTTTTCTTTCACTTTGCAGTGCGGACACAATGTCCGCACCAGACGCTGAGCCATGACGCCCAGCACACTGGAGCGGATTAAATAAGCCGGTAAGCCCAGTTCCATTAAACGGGTAAAGGCCGAGGGAGCATCGTTGGTGTGCAGGGTGGACAGTACCAAATGGCCGGTTAACGCCGCCTGAACCGCAATTTCGGCGGTTTCCAGATCGCGCACCTCACCCACCATGATGATGTCAGGGTCCTGACGCAACAAAGCGCGCACGCCGCTGGCAAAGGTCAGATCAATACCAGGATGCACCTGCATCTGGTTAAACGAACCTTCTACCATTTCGATCGGATCTTCAATGGTCGACACGTTCACTTCCGGCGTGGCCAGTTGTTTCAGTGTGGAATACAGCGTGGTGGTTTTACCGGAACCGGTCGGGCCGGTAACAAAAATAATGCCGTGGTTGTTGCGCGTCATTTCCGCCCAGCGGCGGTTATCTTCTTTACTGAAACCCAGCTCTGAGAAACTGCGCACCAGCACCTGTGGATCGAATACCCGCATCACCAGCTTTTCGCCAAAGGCGGTCGGCAACGTGGATAAACGCAATTCTACTTCCTGACCGGAAGGGGTTTTGGTTTTTAACCGGCTGTCCTGGGGTTTGCGCTTTTCCGCAATGTTCATCCGCCCCAGTGATTTAATCCGCGCGACCACCGCCATCGCCACCTGCGCCGGCAACTCGTAGACATTGTGCAGCACGCCGTCGATGCGGAACCGCACATGACCCACTTCGCGTCGTGGTTCCAGGTGGATATCACTGGCCCGCTGATCGAAAGCATATTGCAGCAGCCAATCAACGATATTGACGATGTGCTCGTCATTGGCGTCCGGTGCGCGGGCTTTGCCCAGCTCCAGCATGGATTCCAGATTCTGCACCGCGCTGACGCCTTTATGGCTCTGGCGGGCACGGTTGACCGAGTTGGCGAGCTGATAAAACTCAACTCGGTAACGTTCGATATCACTGGGCGCGGCCAGCACACGTTTCACCTGACGGCGGGTAACGTGCTCAACGTCGCCCATCCAGCTTTCAACTTCCGGTTCGGCACAGGCGACCACCACGGTATCGGTACTGACCTTGACGGCCAGAATACGGTGGCGCTCAGCAAAGGCATAAGACATCACATCGGTGACCGCTGACACATCCACTTCCAGCGGATCGATCTGCACCGCTTCCATGTTATGCCGTGCGGCCAGCCAATCGATCAGGGCATGTTCGTTCAGAAGCCGGCCTTTATGCCGGGCATCGGCGTACCCTTGCTTGGCCAGCAGGGTCAGAACATGCAGGTTTTTCTCTTCCACCTTGCGGCGGATACTCAAGGCCAGCTGATGATCGTCATCGTTGAGCAGCAGGTCGCGGCGCAGATCTTCAATCAGTGATGGTAATGAGAGTTGGCGTTCCGCCTGAGCCTGCATGTGTCATTCCCTAATCAGTGTATTTGCTCTGCGTACCCGCGTCAGAGTTGTCTGGCCAGATGCTGCAGGTGCTCTTCTGCCCAGCCGCTGTAATCATCGGCGCCGCGCTGTTCGCCCTCATCCGCCGTGTGCAGTGGCGGTAAAGACCAAGGCCTTTGTAACAAAGTTTCTGCGTTAAGCATATCAGACAGCGCGCGCCATACCGGTTCGCCGACCGGATTCCCCTGCGCGGCTTCCGGCAGCGTACGCGCATAGTCACAAGCCTGACACAGCAGCGACAGCTCATGGCTCATGCCACGCCATTGCTCAGTGGACTGCGGACGCTGGCGTTTAAGCTGCTCCAGCAATGGCAAATGCTGACGCAGTAAATGACGCAGCCAATGCCCGGCCTGCTCGCTGCCACTTTTTAACGGCGGCAGCACATATAACGCCGCTGCAGCCTGTGTCAGCGCTTTTGCCAGCACGGCGTCATCGCGCAGCTGTTGCAGGCGCCCCATCCAGACCGCCTGCAGCGTGTTTAGTTCTTCGTGTACGTCACTTTCTTCATCGGCACTGCGCAAATAGCTCAGCAACTGGGCCGTCGCGGCCAATTGTTGCAATGGCTGCTGCAGCTGGTCCAGAGCGTCACGCAGAACGCGGGTCTGGTTACGGCGGATCACTTTACCGGCCAGTTGCGGCAGAGCACGCAGTGCCTGCCAGTGTGTCCAGGCATCCAGTGCGCCATGAATATTGCAGTCCCACAGGCAGTGTTCCAGCGCGCGTTGCAGGTGTAAAAATTCGTAGCCCAGCCACTGCGGCAGCGCTATGGCCATATCATCACTGGCCGCCACGCCCGGCGTCTGCGCCCAGGGCTGACTGAGCCGCGCCAGACGATAACCGCGTTCGGCCTTGCTGATATCGCTCAGCCACAGCGGTGCATGTTCTGCCAAGCGCAGCGCCATGACCCACAAACCGGCGGCATCACCCTGTTTTAATTCCAGCTCCACTTCGCACAACGGCAGCGTTTTATGACCCGTGCAGACCTCGCCCTGATCCAGTACCACTTCGGCTTCACAGCCATCCAGCTGCCACAACCAGGCCTGACGTTCAAAATGGGTAGTGAATATTTCACCCAGCTCGGCAGTATTGATATTGGCCGGCCAGTGGTCCGCAACGTCAGCATGTTGCAGGACGTCGGTATTGAGTTGCGGTACGGTTAATGGCCAGTTCCATTCGCCGCGCTGATGTATCCCGGCCGTACTTTGGCCGCGGGTTTTAAGCGTCTGCTCATAGCCATCACCGTGCTGACGGATACGCAGTGCTGCACGGGCCGACGATAACGCCGCTGCGGGCGTATCGAGGTACCAGTTTTTCAGCGTAGAATGGCTCTGAGGCCGGGCCTGAGTGTTCAGGAATTGAGTCAGCGCAGGCAAAAATTGCGTGCTGATGCGGAGCTTGAGTTCGGTTTCTTTAGTCATGGCGCTATTGTCGTGAGGCGCCTGTCTATTAGCAAGCTCAGTGATGTTTTAAACACGGTTATTAACAGCGCTGATATTTATAACCACCGTTTTTCATAAAAGGCCCGTTATGGATCTGATCAGCCGTCTGCAAACCCTGATTGCCCACAACAGCATCAGTTCGGTACTGCCGGAGTACGATAAAAGTAATCTGCCGGTGATCAACACCCTGGCTGAATGGTTCAGCGCACTGGGCTTTAGCTGCGAAATTCTGCCGCTGGAAGGCTTCCCCGGCAAAGCCAACCTGATTGCAACACTGGGGCGCGGCGATGGCGGCCTGGTACTCAGCGGTCATACCGATACCGTGCCCTGCAATCCGGAGCGCTGGCAGTCTGACCCTTTTACGTTAACCGAGCGTAACGGCCGTTTTTATGGCCTGGGCACCTGCGATATGAAAGGCTTTTTCGCCCTGATTCTGGAAGCGTTACAGCATTATCAGGCCAGCGAGTTCAAACAGCCGCTGATTATTCTCGCCACCGCCGATGAAGAAAGCTCTATGTGCGGTGCGCGGGCATTGGCGCAGCAGGGCAAACCCAAAGCGCGCTATGCCGTGGTTGGTGAACCCACCAGCTTAAAACCCATCCGCATGCACAAAGGCATTATGATGGAGAGCGTGCGCTTAACCGGTAAGGCCGGACATTCGTCCAACCCGGATCTCGGCATCAACGCCCTTGATGCCATGGTGCCGGTGATGAATGAATTAATGAATCTGCGCCGTGATCTAGCCGACCGTTATCAGAATGCGCATTTTGCCGTGCAGGTGCCGACACTCAACCTTGGCTGTATTCACGGTGGCGATAATCCCAACCGCATTTGCGGCAGCTGCGAACTGGCGTTCGATTTACGCACCCTGCCGGGTATGAGCAACGATGATCTGCGCGATGAAATCCGCCAGCGGTTAAATCCGATTGCTGAACAAAACCGGGTGGAATTTTCGTTCGAGCCGTTATTTCCCGGCGTTAATTCCTTTGAAACTGCTGCCACCAGCCCGCTGGTTCAGGCCGCTGAACGTTTAACCGGCCATACCAGTGCGGCAGTTAACTACGCCACCGAAGCACCTTTTTTACAGGATTTGGGCATCGATACCATTGTGCTCGGGCCGGGGAATATCGATCAGGCGCATCAGGTCGATGAGTATCTGGCGCAGGATCAGATCGAACCCTGCGTTACACTGCTGCGCGGCCTGATTGAGCACTTCTGCCTGCGTGCTTCTGTCTGAGCGCTGCTCATGCTTAAATCAACGCCAACATTTAAAACCTGTTTCAGGAGTGAAAAAACCGAGTGAATCCAGATACCACCGCTTACGTGCAATGGTTCCGTCAATCATCGCCGTACATTAATGCGCACCGCGGTAAAACCTTCGTCATCATGTTCGAAGGCGATGCGATTGCGCACGATAATTTCAATCATGTGGTGCAGGACATTGCCCTGCTGACCAGTCTCGGCGTGCGCCTGGTGCTGGTACACGGCGCGCGACCACAGATTGATGCGGTTTTAAGCAAGCTGGATATCCAAAGCCGTTTTCACAACGATTTACGCATTACCGACAGCGAAGCCTTAAATGCGGTAAAAGCGGCGGTCGGCATGGTGAAAGCCGATGTTGAATCGCGCCTGTCGGTTGGCCTGCCCAACTCACCCATGCATGGCGCACGCATCCGCGTCGTGAGTGGTAATTTTGTTACCGCCAAACCGCTCGGTGTCATTGACGGTGTCGATTATCAGCACACCGGTGAAGTGCGGCGTATTGAACATCAGGCCATCAGCGAATTGCTGGCACAGCGCAACGTGGTGCTGCTGTCATCGGCCGGTTATTCACCATCCGGCGATATGTTTAACCTCACCGTTGAAGATGTTGCACAACACACCGCGGTGGCATTGCGCGCCGATAAATTAATTATTATGGGCGAGCAATCCGGCCTGCTGGATGACGACGGCGAACTGATTAAAGAATTAACCTGCATGGATCTCGAACCGCATCTGCATGGCTGGAAAGGGGAAGTACGCTGCCATGCCGAAGCCGCGATAAGAAGCGTTCGTCAGGGAGTACCACGGGTGCACCTGCTGAGTTATGCCGACGACGGCGCACTGCTGCAGGAACTGTTTTCGCGCGAAGGCCGCGGCACCATGGTCACGCAATACGCTTACGACCAGCTGCGCAATGCCAGAAGCGACGATGTCGTCGGTATTCTCGAATTACTGCGGCCGCTGGAAGAGCAGGGTATTCTGGTGCGTCGCTCGCGGGAATTACTGGAAAACGAAATCCAGCGTTTTTATGTCATTGAGCGCGACGGCATGATTACCGCCTGCGCCGCACTGTATCCGTATTCTGACGACAAAGCCGAACTCGCCTGCGTTGCGGTGCATGCCGATTATCGCGGTACAAATCGCGGTCAGCGTCTGCTGGAACAAATCGAACAGGAAGCACAACGGCGTAATTACAAACAATTGTTTGTGTTAACCACCCGTACCGCACACTGGTTTATTGAAAACGGTTTTGTCGCCGGTGCGGTTGCCGAATTACCGCAGGAGCGGCAAAAACTGTACAACTTCCAGCGTAATTCCAAGGTGTTTTTCAAATCGTTGTGAGTACTGAGTTTCTGTGATTTCACTTTCTCATCTGGGGCGCGAAATTCATCGGCGTTATGATGAATTCGGCCCCATTCTGGTGTTTGACGATGGCAATAAACGCTATTTAAGTTTTGGCACCGCCGATGAACAAAGCTGTCAGCTGAAAAGCGCACCACTGCAACTGCAACATGAATACGCCCGCGCGATGGTGGCGGTGCTGGTGCAATTCGATGCGCTAACACCGCCCGCCAATATCACGCTGCTGGGTACCGGCGGCGGTACCCTGGCCAGTACTTTGTTTCACTGGTTACCGGCGGCGACGATTCAGACCGTCGATATCCGCCAGGCGGTATTTCAGGTAGCGCAGCAATATTTTTCCCTGCCCCGCGATAAGCGCCTGAGCACCCATGTCAGCGATGCCGCCGATTTTTTACGGCAGACAGAAACCGGTCAATGCGATTTATTAATCTGCGATCTGTATCTGGCCGATGGTCTTGATCCTTTGGTATTGCAGAGCGATTTTCTCGATTTATGCGAACGCCATTTATCGGCCCACGGTTGGTTAGTGCTGAATTTATGGAAAGAACACCGCGAACAGACCGACTGTCTGGAGCAGTTAAAACAGCGTTTTCCGCAACTGCTGCAAAGCACCACCACCGATGGCAACTGGATACTCTGGGCCAGTAAATACGCGGAAATTGCCGATAAAAAAAACGCCCGTGATCGCTGCGTACAACGCGCACCATTAGCCGGTTTTAATCTGTGGAGCGTAGTGAAAGGCTTTTATCGTCACCGCTGATATCCCGTTCGTAAGACGGAGGCATCAGGGCACGCCTCACAAAGACTTACAAACTTCCCTGCTTAGTGACACGAACAGCCGTTGCCGCCACTGCAGCCATAGGGTAGCGTGCTGATTACAAGATCAGTACGGAGCAGACCTCTGACTGCCCACGTCCGATCACCAGAATAACAACAAGAGTACTCCGTATGTTGCAGTCGCTTATTCAGATCGGTCTGCCGATCGCCCTGATTTTAATTATGGTGGGCGTTGGCCTGGGCCTGACCCCGGAAGATTTCCGCCGTGTATTCCGCCAGCCAAGAGGTTTCCTGATCGGCGCCTTCTGCCAGATGTTGCTGCTGCCGTTAATCGCCATGGCCATTATTGCCGTTACCGGTCTGCATGGTGAACTGGCGATTGGTTTGTTTATTCTGGCTTTGTGCCCCGGCGGTACTACCTCGAATCTGTACAGTTACCTTGCCCGTGCCGATGTCGGCCTGTCCGTATCACTGACGGCGGTGATTGGTTTTATTACGCCGTTCACCATTCCTTTGCTCGGCGTCTGGGCCATTAATCATTACAGCGATGCCGGCTCACACTTTGAACTGCCCATCGTCAGTACCTGGATCAAGCTGATGATTATTACCGTGATTCCTGTTGTTATCGGCATGGCCATCCGCGCAAAATGGCAGCACTTTGCCCGCCGCATGGAGCCATTAATTACCCGCTTCTCGGTACTTGTGCTGGTCGCGGTGATCGTCTCCATTTGCATCAATCTGGGCGATAAGCTGATTGGCTTCACCCTGCAGGCCGGACCGGCAGCGCTGTTGCTTAACCTCAGCACCATGAGTCTGGGCTATCTGGCCGGACGCTGGTTCCTGCACAGCGAAGCACAGGCACGGGCCATCAGTCTGGAAGTCGGACTGCAGAACGGTACGCTGGCACTGCTGATCACCACCAGCATTCTGCAAAGCGCCGAGATGTCTATTGCCCCCAGCGTTTACAGCCTGATTATGTTCGTCAGTGCCAGTCTATTTACTGTTGCCGTGCTGCGTCGCGATCGTCGCCAGACCGCCGTGGCCTGATCAACACAGTCCTTTAAGGACACAGGGCCGGGCAAAAAGCGCCCCGCCCTGTAGCAAACGGGAAGATGGCGTGAATTGATTCATTTTTGTGACTCATCTCTCGGTAAATTTTCTTAGCAAAACACCAACTAACGTACCATTTACGCTAGAATCCGCGGCTCATTGACGGAGGACTCTATGCGAACCCGAACTTTATCCACCCCCAAGAGCCTGTTGCTGCCTTGTGCATTACTGCTCGGCGCTGCTGGCCCGGCTCAGGCCGATAACGGCCTTAACGTTTACGGCTTTCTGAATGCCGGTGCTTACTACCTTGATGAAAACGATATCAGCATTGAGTCGTATGAATCGGGCAGCCCGCAATTCTTTAACCGCGACACAATGATGGGCCTGCAGATCAGTAAAGAGATCAGCGAGCGCACCAGTGCCACCATCCAGCTGACCGCCAAGGGTGAAGAAGACTTTGCCGTGCGCACCTCGCTGGCCTTTATCAGCCACGCGCTGAACGACAGCACCGATATCCGTTTCGGTCGTCTGCGTATTCCATTCTTTTATTATTCAGAGTTCCTCGATGTGGGCTACGCCTACAACTGGATTCGCCCTACCGGTGATGCTTACGGTATTCCGTTCTCCGATTACAACGGTGCCGACATCATCAAACGCTTCAGCTTCGACAGCTTCGATGGCCAGATTCAGCTGAACTACGGTCGTCGTGACAAAGAAATCGTATTGTTTAACGAAGCCTATGAGTCCGAGCTGAACAACTTCGCCGGCGCGACCCTGAACCTGTATATGGGTGATTTCGGTCTGCGTGTTGGTATGCAGCAAACACAGATGACACTGGATTCTGCCGCAGACGCGCAGACTCTGAACGATGTACGGACGGGTGCTAAAACCCCGGATGAGGCACTGTACGATCTGACCGTCAGCGGCGCCCGCCGTATCGATATCGCCCAGACCTACGCCACCCTGCTGACGTCCGGCATGAGCCAAAAGACCCAGGACACCTTCAGCTTCGACGACAAAAAAGCCCGTTACTACAACCTGGCAACCACCTGGGATAACGGTGACTGGAGCTTTATCGCTGAGACTGCCGTCATCAACTTCGACTCTGGCCTGTATGTGGATAACTTTGCCTGGCTGGCGTCGCTGGCCAAGCGTTTCGATGCGCTGACGATTCATACCACTTACTCCACCTCGCGTGACCGTCTCGACGGCGGCGAAGTTGGCAAAGTGCAGGAACTGATGATGCTGCGTGGTGAAGACGAAAGTGTCACCCTCGGCATGCGCTACGACCTGGATGAAGCGACCGCCTTCAAACTGGAAGCGACCCATCATATGGAGGAAACCAACCAGGGCCTGCCAGGCGCCTCGGGAACTCTCTACCGCGCCGCATTACAGCTGGTATTCTGAGGAGCTATACACGCATGAAACTTATCCAAGCCCTGGGAATGACCGCACTGCTGAGCCTGAGCGCTGCCAGCTGGGCTGACATCGCGGTGATCGTCAATCTGAAGAATAACAACACCTACACCGGCATTGATGTTGACCTGATCGAACGCATTTATCTGGGTAAAGCCAGCCAGTTCCCCGATGGAACCCCGGCTGTCCCCTACGATCTGGCCAAAGGCGACAGCGTTCGCGACAAGTTCGGGCGTAAAATTCTGAACAAAACCCCGTCGCAGCTGCATGCTTACTGGTCACGTTCTATCTTCTCCGGTAAGAAGCAACCGCCACGAGTAGCCGAAGACGCCGAGGCCATGAAAGCCGCCGTCGCCGCCGACCTGAACGCCATTGGTTATATCAACGCTTATGCAGTTGATGCCAGTGTCGCGGTGCTCTACACCATTAAAGACTGAAAAGACTGACTCTGGCCCCGGACGTAAGCGTCCGGGGCTTTTTTGTAAGAGCAACTCGTCTTATTCTTGCCCGCCCAATTTCAACAAGGATGCGAATACATGATCCGAGCGTTTCTGATGATCACCTTGCTGACCGGTATGCTGCCATCCACTCAACTGCAGGCAGCAGAACTGGTACTTAACGGCAGCGCTTCCTATTACTACCTGACCCGTGAATATTATGTCGCCGGGCTTTACCTGGCCGCTCCCGAACAAAATCCGGACACCATTCTTTCTGCCAACACCGCCAAGCGCATGCAGCTGATCGTCAGCACCGAGCGCTGGTCGCCACGCAAATGGGCGCAGCAATGGCAGAACAATATTTCCATCAATAACGACAACCTCAGTGCTGATACTCAGGTACAGCAGGCGGTGATGGAATTTACCCAGTTTCCGCGTGACGACCTGCACCGCGATGACGAAATCACCGTCGATTACCAGCCCGGCGGCAACACCCGTGTACTGCTGAACCGCGAACTGGTGATCGAAAGCAGCGGCGTTGAACTGTTCAACTACCTGCTCAATACCTGGATCGGCAAACTGCCGCCATCGCGCGAATTCCGCCAGCATATCCTGCAGCAGGATACCTCCGCCGCAGCTGAACAAAACCGTCGTCTGCTGCTGACCCATGAAATCCCGGCCGCACGCAGCCAATTGTATTCGCGCTGGCTGAATGCCGAACGCGCGGCTCAACAAGCCGAACAGGAACGCCAGCAGCAACAGGCCCGTGCCGCCGAGCTGGAGGCCGAAAAAGCCGAGCTGGAAGCCAAAAAGCAGCGTCAGGCTGAAGCCCGCCGCCTGGCCGAAGAACGCGCCGCCCGTGAAGCCGCCGAAAAACTGGCGCAACAGCGCGCCGAGCAGCTGCGTCTGGCTCAGGCCACCGCAATCAAAGCCCAGGCAGAGCGTTTAGCCAAAGCGCAGAAGCCTGCCAACAGCAAAGCCAGCAACAGCAAAAACACCGCCAAAAGTGCCGATACCCTGGCCGCCGAGCAGGATTACTACCTGCAGCAACTGCAATGGCAGTTACAGCGCCAACTGGAAGCCGAAGTCAGCTACCCGGCCTGGGCTAAGCAATTTGCGCAGGAAGGTCTGGTAGAAATGGATCTGGAGCTGAACCGCAACGGTGAAACCTTTAACCTGCGCGCGCGTGATGACAGCGTCGCCAAGCTGTTAATTACCGAAGTACAACGCGCAGTACAAAGCGCTGCAACGAAGATCCGTATTAACGCAGACCTCGAAGGCCAGCAGTGGCCGCTCAGTGTGCGTTACCGCTTCTCATTGCAGGGCGCAGAGCAGCCAACGATGGCGATGCCACAGCCACCCAAATCGTTGCAGGTGAAGAAAGCACCGAAAGCCCAGCAAGGGCAGCTGCGCCAGAGCTATGAAGACGTACAGCGTGAACGCATTCTGAATACCGTGGAGTATCCGAAAGCGGCGCAGATTCTGAAGAAGAAAGGTCTGGTGGAGTTGCAGGTCGAAATCCTGCGTGACGGTAAACTGGGCGAGATTAAAGAGCTCAGCAACAACCGTCACCGCGAACTGACTCAGGCGTTAATCAACGCCGTGAAGCAGAATGCTCCCTTCCCGCCACTGCCGGCAGAGCTCAGCGACAGCAACCTGCAGCTGAAGGTCAGCCACGACTTTAAACTCTGATACATGCCTGCCATGCCAGTCTGCCAGTTCAGACTGGCATGGCACCAGCTACCTCACCACGGCAGTGGCTCAGCCACTTCCGCCCAGCGCTGCTGCTGATCAATATTGGCCAGCTCATCACCCAATCGTTCACAGGCGGCCAGCGCGATATCCCAACGCCGCCGGCGCTCGCTGTACTCCGGATAATCGTAAAAATCATCCAGATCAGGAATGCGCCCACCGGGCAGCGTTGCCGCAAACTCCCACGACGGCGCAATGATAATGGTGCGGCGATAGTTCTCGCGTGAGGCCGTGCGCCAGCGCAGTTTTTTATCAAACCAGCCGCCTTTCGGGGCCTTGGCAAAATAGTGCGGGTAAAGCACAAAGCCCTTCTCTGGCAGTACCGGTAAATCAAACTGATAGTCAGTGATACCGCCATCACGATAGGTGCCGCGCGGCGCACCAGGAATATTACGCACCCCGGCAATCACCAGCGGTATAGCACCACTGGCCAGAATGGCCGGCTGCAGATTATCTTCGGTTAAGGTCACATGGCGCGCCGGCAGATGCGGGTAATGATCAATCGGTGCGCGCTGCGGATGATGAAACACCACCCGTTCAATCCACGGGCGCATAGCGCTGCGGGCGAACAGATTGGCCGTCATTGCTCCCGCCAGCCCCAACGTTTGCGGCACCTTATGATCCGCTCCTGCCAGACCACGACAGCGCGCCACCAGCGTGTGATAACGCACCACCGGGTTGTTAATAATTTCCTGCGTGCCGCTTTCGCCAAGGATCACATCCAGAATATGGCGGCAGACGGTCGCCACTTCGTGGGCGGTGGGCTTCGCTGAGGCATATTGCTGACTGATGTAGGCTTCCTGCAAACGGGCATGGGCCGCCAGCGGATCGTTCTGTGCATAACAAGCCATGCGCCAGGCTCCGGCGGAAGTGCCCAGCACATGCAGCGGCTGTTCACGCCCACGCACCCATTCACTCAGCAGATAACGATCCATCGCCGCCAGCGACAGCCACTTCGGGCCGCCGGAAGCGCCCAGCATCATGTCAATATCGGACGAGTGCAGACCATTAGCGCGGATATGCGCCAGGGCTTCGTGACCGGCAAAAATTTTTAAGGCAGGCTTCATGCCCCGCTCCATCATAATGAAAGGGCTCTTTGTACCCTGTTCATATGACAGACTTAAGGGGCAAAGATGCTAAGAAACCTCTGAATAACCCATAGCCCGTTCTGGATTTAGCCCGGAAGACTCGTGCGGGGTTATTCAAAGGCACTTTAACCACCATTCTACCCGGACAACGGCAACTGAAACGTCAGCCATAAGACGGGATCTGCCGCGAATGATAACAATCCGGACGAACCCCGGACTAACCCCGACTACAAGCGAAATTGCATCATCTGTTTCGCCAGTTGCTGTGCCAGCTTGGCCAACTCCTGCACCTCCTGACGACATACGGTCAGGCCATCACTGGAGCGGCTGCTCAGCTCGGAAATATTCTGCACGTTGCGGCTGATGTCTTCCGTTACCGAGCTTTGCTCTTCGGTGGCGGTCGCCACCTGATGACTTAAACCCACCACGTCGCTGACGTTGTCGCTGATGCTGGTCAGCGCCTCGCCCATACGTTTAGCCGCCGAGACGGTTTCGCCGGTCGCACCTTCACCGGCCTCCATCGCTTTTACAGCACGTTGTGAGCCTTGTTGCAGACGTTCAATAATGGCTTCGATTTCGCTGGTCGATTCCTGGGTGCGGCGGGCCAGATTACGGACTTCATCCGCAACCACCGCAAAGCCACGGCCATGCTCACCGGCACGCGCCGCCTCAATGGCGGCGTTCAGTGCCAGCAGGTTGGTCTGCTCGGAAATGGCACTGATCACCTGAATCACCTGGCCAATATCATTCACCTGCTGTGCCAGCTGGCCAATGGCATCGGCCGATTCACGGATATCCGACGACATGCTGTTCACCTGGGTAACCGAGCGCTCCATATCGCCACGAATACGACCGGCGTCGCTGCCGACATTTTCCAGCTTGGTCGCCGTTTCGGTGGCGTTACGTGCCACTTCCTGCACCGTTGCTTCCATTTCGTAAATCGCGGTCGCAACCGAATCGGTCAGCTTGCTCTGTTCAGACGCCCAGCTGTGATTGGTGGTAACCACTTCTTCGATCTGTTCGGTATAGGTTTTTACCTGCTCGGCGGTCTCCAGAATGCCGCGGATCATCTGCCGCTGCGATTCCATAAAATCGTTAAATCCGCGCGCCAGTTGCCCCAGCTCGTCGTTGCTTTCTATTTTAAGGGTTTGGGTCAGATCGCCGCCGCCCTGGCCAATACTGATCAACGCCTGGGTAATACGGCGCAATGGCTGCGTCATGCGATCTGCGAGCAGTGCAATCAAACCGAGAAAGACCAGTGCCGTTACGATGCCTACGGTCAGCGATAACAGCGTGGCTTTGTGCAACGCGCCATAAATTTCACTGCGCGGTACCTCCACCACCAGATGCCAATCGACCGCGTCTAACTGCATGCCCGAGGCGATGATGGGCTGGCCACCACGCTCAAACTCAACCAGATCACCGGCATTAGCGGCCAGCAGTTTCTGTGCTTCGGCGGCAGGCAGATGCTGCGCCAGATCGACGCCGGACATTTTAAGATCCGGATGAATCAGAATTTTGCCATTATTATCAATCAAATAAACAATGCCAGTTTCGGCGAAGCGGAACTTGCGGATACGTTCGGCCATTTCTTGCAGACCAATACCCAAACCACTGATGCCCAGCGCTTTGCCGTTGTGCTCAATACGCACATTGATAAATAAGGTGGGCTTGCCGCTGCTTTTATCCACATCCAGCTGCAGGGCGCGTTTCAGGCCTTTATCGAGAAAGCCAAAAAACCAGCCGTCATTTTCCGCAGTAACCTTACGGGTGATGCCTTTCTGGGTGTAATAATTTCGGCTCAGAGCTGAGACAAAATGTGCGCTGTCGGCTTTCTGCCGGCGGGCAACGGTTTCAAGATATTCGCGGTTCAGCGGCCATTCGGCTTCCGGCTCACCACGCTCAATCCAGTTCTGCATCAGAGAGTTATCGGCGATCAGTTCGGAGGCGGTAATACCGCCGGTGAGATCTTTCTCGATTTCCTGCGCAATGGCGCGGATATTGGCCGGTAAGGCCGAGCCCAGCCAGTAGGTTTCGAGTTGCTGGCGGCTTTGCCAGATACCCACGCTGACGACCAGCGCCACACTCAACAGCAGGGCGCCGCCCATACTGAGCAGCAATTTCTGGCGGATGGTCATGGTGCACTCCTGAAGGATATGAATGTTCCCTTCAGGTTAGCAGCAGACCGCTCCATCACTTAGACCAAATACGACAGCTTAGCCCGCGTCAGAGCAATGGCTGAGCAAACCCTGTGCATCACGGTTTTACGGAACCAGCTGCTGCCGTAACTGATAACGCCGCACCCGCCACAGCAACAATGCGCCCATCAGCAGATTGCCCGCCGCCGCCCCCATCAGTAATCCGGGATAGCCACCGAGTTCAGCCCCGATAAAGGCACCGGGGACATAGAAGGCAAACAGGCGGATAAAATTAATCACCATGGACGCCTGCGTGCGCTGTAACGAATTCAGCGCCGAGTTCACACAAAGCACAATGCCCATGCCGGCATAGCCCAGAGGCAGCCAGCGCACGTATTCGACAATACTCTGCTGCACCGCCGGATCAGCGGAAAACAGCTGTGCCAGCCAATGACCCGAAGCCCAGAAAATTAAACACACCGCGCCTTGCCACAGCGCCAGAAAACGGAAGCTGCTGTACAGTGCCTGCCAGATGCGGTCGTACTGTGCCGCCGCATGATTCTGCGCGACAAACACCGGCAGGGTTGATGTCAGCGCCAGAATCACCACAATCGCGAATGGCTCCAGGCGCATACCGACACCAAAACCGGCCACCGCTTCCGGCCCCAGCGGAGCAACCATTACCAGCAGAATGGCACCAGCCACCGGCACCAGCATATTAGTCACCATCGCCGGAACACCGAGCTGTAACATTCGCTTCCACAACACCCGTACGTCATGCCAGTTCATACCATGACGGCTGAGATAACCTTCGCGTCGCTGACGGGTCATAATCACCAGCAGCACCAGAATCCAGCACAGCGCGCTGGCCAGAGCCGCACCACCGATACCCATTCCCGGTAAGGGGCCCCAGCCAAAAATCAGCAGCGGATCAAGCAATGCATTCAACACCGCCGCGACCATCATCATCTGCGAGGGCAGCCTGGTATTACCGGTCGCGCGCATCGCACTGTTCTGCATCATCATCAGCAACAACACAATGGCGCCCGGCCACCAGAACAGCATAAAACTGCGAATCTCCGGTAACAGCTCATCACCGGCACCGAGCAGACGGAACAGCGCGTCATTGCTAAGCCAGCCCGCCACGGCAATCACCACGCCCAGTAATAAACTGAGCAGCAAACCCGCCATCGCGGCACGCTGGGCCTGCAGGTTGTCATCGGCGCCCACCGCGCGTGCAATTAACGCGGACATGGCAATGCCCAGGCCAATGGCCAGATTCATCACCAGCATGGTGACCGGCATGGCAAAGCCCACGGCCGCCAGACTTTCGGTGCCGAGCAGGCTGATAAACCAGGTATCCACCATATTGAAAAAGAAGACGGCCATAATGCCCAGCACCATCGGCTGAGTCAGGCTGTAGAGTGTCCGGTTAACGGGGCCGTTGAGAATGGCTTGGCGCACTGAGGCATCCTTAATTGTATTTATTGCTGCGCTCACTCTACACCAAAAGCCGGAGTCAACTGGTGTCTGGAATGACACTTATTGTGCAACACTCCGATTCATCGTTTTGCCGCTCCGCCTTGTCCTTTGTTCTATCGTTGAAAGAACGCCAGACAGTATGGACATGTCATGATCCGCACCTTTGTTATCCGCGCCGCGTTACTGAGTCTGCTTTCTGCCAGCGTGCAATCCGATGTTATCCGCCTGCGCGCCGATGAGTGGTTTCCCATGAACGGAAAGCCCGGCTCTGAACAGCCCGGCTATATGATTGAAATTGCCCGCACCATCTGGGAAGAAGCCGGTCATCAGGTTGAGTACCGGCTGATGCCGTGGGAAAGAGCCATTGATGAAACCCGCCAGGGCCGTGCTGAATGCATTGTCGGTGCCTACCACGAAGATGCCCCCGATTTTGTTTTCCCGCAGCTGACACTGGGCCTGGATGACAATCACTTTTATGTGCTGGCCGCCGATCCATGGCGCTTCCGCGCTATCGCCGACCTTACTACCGTCCGTCTCGGCGTGATCGGCGGTTACGCCTACGATAACGGCGAGCTGGACGCCTATATCGAACAAAACCAGCACAATGGCGCGCGCCTGCAGATTGTCCGCAGTGGTAAAGCGCTGCAGCAGAATATCCGCAAATTGCTGACACAAAGAATCGATGCATTGGTTGAATCACCCGCTGTGATGCAGGCGCAGCTGAAGCAAATGGAACTCAGTGAATCCGTAATCAGCGCCGGTATGATTGGAAAACAAACCCCACTGTACATCGCCTGCTCACCGGTCATACCGGCGGTCAGTGAATATCTTCAGCAACTGGATGCCGGCCTGAAGCGACTGCGCAACGACGGGCGCTTAGAGGCCATCCTCAACCGTTACGGGCTGCACGACTGGCAATAACAACAACGGCCACCCTTGCACTGAACAACCCCTCTCGCTACCCTGCCGCTCAAGATTTTTGCGCAGAGAGGATGCTATGCGTCGCCAAGCCCTGATTGTTTCATCATTCGCTGTTTTACCACTGTTGTTATCCGCCGCGACCTTCGTCAATGCGGAAGAAGCTGCCAATGCAGAAAGTGCTGAAGCAGCACCGGAATTTCCTATCTGGGGCGGCTCTGCCGAACTGGGAACAATCCGCACTTCCGGTAATACCGATACCTCCAGCATTAACGGTAAATTTGCCGTTAAGCGTGATGGTGAAACCTGGGATTCCAGCTTCAAACTGGATGCCCTGACCAGTAAAGAAGACGGTGTGACCTCGAAAGAAAAATATCGCGGTACCATTCAGTTTGACCGTAACTTCAGTGAGCATTCCTACCTCGCCATTGTCGGCGACGAAGAGCGCGCCCGCTTCAGCGGCTTTGAATACCAGGCGACGTTATCCGCCGGTTACGGTTACCGCGCTATCCATGAAAAAAACATGGAACTCGACTTTGAAGCCGGCCCCGGTTACCGTCGCGACAAACTGAAAGAAAGCGGTGACATCGACGAAGAAGCCATCGCCCGTCTGGTGGCCAGATACCACTGGACCATCCAGAAAGGCGTCGAGTTTATTGAAGAATTCAGTGCCGAACTGGGTGAAAGCAACAGTATTTATAAATCTGAAACCGGCCTGAAAAGTCAGATCAACGGCAGCCTCGCGACCAAGCTGACCTACAAAGTGAAGTACGTTGATAAAGTACCGGCGGACAGCGAAAACACCGATACCGAATTTGGTGTAACGCTGGTTTACAGCTTCTGATCTGACGGCTTAACCGCTGTTGCAGATAACAAAAAGCCCGCGTTATTACGCGGGCTTTTTGTCTCCGGTAAAACCGGATTATTGATCGCAGTCTTTATCTTTACGATGACCGTGATGACCATCCAGACCGTCTTCGTCCGGGTGATGCCATTTACGCATCTGCTTTTCTTTCATCGCTGTCCACTTTTCCTGCTGTTCGGCGCTCAGTACCCCTTGTACTAATTGCTCAAACTGCTGACGCGCGGCTTCGCGTTGTGCCTGATCCAGCGGCCACTGGTAATTGTCTTTCTGTTCTTTCACGCCTTTCAGTAACGCGCTTTTCTGCTCGTCACTCAGGTCCAGCTTACGGGCCAGTTCTTTGGCGTGCTTTTTCTGCATTTTGGTGTGCTGTTCGCGCATCAGTGTCTGCGCCTGCTCACGCTGCTCGGGGGTCAGCACCTGCTGAATTTCCGCGCGCATGGTCTGCATTAATTCGTGGGCTTTGGCGCGGCTTTCACTGCGTGGCGTGTCGGCCTTGCGCAATTCGCGGAATTGACTTTCGTAGTTGCCTTCAATTTCATCAATGCGTTCTTCCTGGGCGTCGGTCAGCTCCAGCTCGTCGTCCCAGTCTATTTCGCGATGCTTACCGCCAAACGCCAGCGCCTGACTGGCCAGCAACACAGTACAGGCGGCGCCAATGGCTTTAAATATTGTCTGTTTCATCATTCGGTCCTCTGGCTATACCAGGCAGTGTGTACGCTTATCAGTGTACGGATTACCACACAAAGTTGTGTCCGCCATTGCAAAGAATTGTCACAGGAAAACCATGGGTATATTCCTCTATTACCTGCGAGACGGGCGGCGCGAATGTTCGTTATCATAGGACGTTTCCTCTGTACGACGAAGACCATGAGCGATACCACTAACGATCCCGAAGAGCAGCTGTTCCTGCAGGAAATGCAGGGCGTTAAGCCCCTGCAGGCGAAAGAGCGGGTGGAACTGCGCAAGGGTGACATCTCACAGGCCAGCGCTGCCGCACGCCGTCTGGCGGCGCAGAAGCAACCCGAAGAACAGGATGGCAACCGCCTGCAAACCAGCGAGGTTAAACGCGTTGGCCCGCACGATGTCATCGGCTATAAGCGCCCCGGCATTCAGGATGGTGTGTATCGCAAGCTGCGGCTGGGTAAATACGAAACCGAAGCCCGCCTCGATCTGCACCGGCGCACCATCGACGAAGCGCGGCGCGAGCTGTATCGCTTTATTCAGGAGTGCATGAGCCACGATATCCGCAGCGTTCTGGTACTGCCAGGGAAAGGCGACCGCAACATCAATGATCCGGCGGTGTTAAAAAGTTATCTGGTGCACTGGCTGGAGGAACTCGACGAAGTACAGGCTTACCATACCGCCCAGCCTCACCACGGCGGCAGCGGTGCGTTTTATGTTCTGCTGCGTAAAAGCGAGCGCAAAAAGCAGGCGGCGCGCGAGCAGTTCAGTAAAGGGCGCCTCTGATAGCGCACTGGCTGCTGTAGTAATCCGCTGTTACCAATCATGCTTCACAATCCGCCAGACTCGCTGTTCCACAACAACAATACGGAGCAGCACTCATGGCGAATATCCTCATTATTGCCGGCGATTACGTCGAAGATTACGAACTGATGGTGCCGTTTCAGGCATTGCAGATGGTCGGTCACAGCGTCAGCGTGGTATGTCCGGATAAAGCCTCCGGCGACAGTGTCCGTACCGCGATTCATGACTTTGAAGGCGATCAGACCTACAGCGAAAAGCCAGGGCATAATTTTGTACTGAATGCAGATTTTGCCAGCATCAACGAGCAGGAATTCGATGCTCTGCTGCTGCCCGGTGGCCGCGCGCCGGAATATCTGCGCCTGAACAGCCGCGTACTGGAACTGGTCAAACACTTCGCTGCGGCCAGCAAACCCATTGCTGCCGTTTGCCATGGCGCACAATTGCTGACCGCTGCCGATGTGATCCGTGAACGTAAAATTTCTGCCTACCCGGCCTGCGCCCCGGAAGTGACCATGGCAGGCGGTATTTATGCCGATATCGCCGTTGATCAGGCCGTTACCGATGGCAATATCGTTACCGCACCGGCCTGGCCGGCCCATCCACAATGGCTGGCACAGTTTAATGCGTTACTGAAATAACTGACTGTCGCGTCAGAGAGGATGCAATCACACTCTCTGGCGCGGCATAATGTCGGCAGACAAAATTGCGACGGAGTTTGCCGTGTGTGAGATTTATTCAGGTACCGAACCAGAGCTGTTTGCGCTGAAAACCCGCTCCATCCGCATTGATGGCGTGGTCACCAGTATTCGTCTGGAAGCAATTTTCTGGCAGTTGCTGGAACAGATTGCGGCGGATGCCGAACTGACACTGGGTACGTTTATTACCCGCATTTATCGTGAAGTGCTGGAGCGTCGTGGCGAAACCGGCAATTTTACATCGTTGCTGCGCGTGGCCTGCACCACCCATCTGAATCAGGGCCAGCGCCTGACGCTGACCAGCAGCTCTTATGACGATACCATCAACGATCATCAGGAACCGGAACGCAAAGTTTCCTGAAGCTGTCGGCGGTAATCTTCTTTATTAACCACACTCAACTGACGTGTTATTGCGCCGGTTGTTACTCCTGAGGCTGCTCCTGAGGCTGTTGCTCCAGATGCTGCTCGGCCCACAGATACTGCGCCTGTTGCAATAAGGTCTGCATCCAGTTTTCGGCTTTTGCCTGTTCCAGCACCTGCTGCAGACGGGCGCGAAACGCTGGCGTATTACAGGCCGACTTTTTCGATAAAGTAAGGTACAGCGGCTCGCTGCTGATTTCCTGCGCTAATGGATGAATATTGCGATAACCATTACGCGCCGCATAAGCCCGCGCCGGATTTTCCTCATACAGCACGTAATCAACGCGCTGACCGTTCAGCATTTTCAATCCTTGTTCCAGACTGCCAACCTGATGCACAGTGAGATTTTCACGGGCAAAATCATCAAACTCCTGACCGAAACTGTTATGAATAACAGTAACGCCCTGACGGCCGATTAAATCTTCCCAGCGATTATATTCAAACGATTTTTCATTATTCACCCACACCACGGTACGGGTTAACTGGAAGGACGGACGCAGATAATCCATTCGTTCAGAACGGGCGTCGGTATAAAAAGCGCCGGCTATGAAATCAATCCGTCCGGCGGCAACTTCTTCCTGGGTTCTGCCCCATGGACCGCTGTATTGCAGATCAATTTTAACATCCAGACTTTTTGAAACTTTTTGTAAGAAGGCCGCAATTGCACCGGTTAACACTTCGGGATTTTGCGGCTGCCTCCATAAGTAAGGCGGGTATTCCGCATTACCACTGGCGGTAAAGAAACGGCAGGCATCCTGTTCTGCACTGGCGGAAATGCTGGTAATCATTACCAGCCAGAACATCACAATCATTTTCATGAGCACAACACCCTAACGCAGACCTCCGGGATCGGATTCAGTATAGGCGGCCTGCCATCAATTGCTTGCTACTTTACGGCCAGCTACTTTACTGCCAATTCTGCATCCAGCGCGTTGATAGCTTCCTGCATCCGTTCGCGGGTTATCTCTGCCAGACGCTTTACATCATCCTCACCCAGTCCCTCGGTACTGATGGGTGGCAGATAACGCGCCAATACTTTACCACTATGGAAGCGGTGCAGATCAATATTTTTATGCGTGCTGCTGTAGACCAGAGGCACGATGGGTAAACCGGCCTCGATCGCCAAAGCAAAAGCTCCGCTTTTAAACGGCAATAAGCCTTTGCCGCGAGAGCGTGTACCTTCAGGGAAAATATAAACCGCACAGCCGCGTTTTTTGACCGTACGGGCAACCGCCGCCATAGTTTCCCAGGCTTTGGTTTTATTGCCCCTGTTAATAAAAATGTTACCAGCCAGCCAGAACAGTAAACCAAAAACCGGAATAAAACGCAGGCTGCTCTTACCCAAAATAGTGATATTACCCGGCAACATACCTGGGTAAATAAACACATCCAGAATATCCTGATGGTTGGTGACATAAATCGCCTGACCATCCCCCACCGGAGAATCATTAATGGCTTTCATATCAATATTCAGCAGCCAGCGGCCGAAGGAAAATATTTTGGCGCAGTCGCGGGTATTATTACGATGAAAGGGACGGACAATGCACAGAAGCAGGCCAAGCATACAGCCCAATAAAAAATAGATGGTTAACACAACAGCACGGAAAGCAAACAACATGATGAAGTCTCTTATTATTGTTTATAAGTGCCACTGAGCTCCATCTCCGGGCGACACATACAGCAGATGCAAAACGCTATTGTTATTTCAGAGTAAGCCGGCAGCAAGGTGCCGGCCTGCCATTATCCTGTGAACAGCAGGCATAAATGCCCGCCTGTTTACACAGAAAAATTAACGCAGAAACAGTTGGTAGGCGGTGTTGTCTGTTTCGTCCCAGTAGCCATAACCCAGCTCATCCAGAAAACTGTGTAACTGCTGCTGTTTATCATCGGCGACCTGCAGCCCCACCAACACCCGACCATAAGCTGCACCGTGATTACGGTAGTGAAACAACGAAATATTAAAATGCTTACCCAGCTTGCGTAAAAAATTAAGCAGCGCGCCCGGACGCTCAGGAAATTCAAACCGATAAACCCGCTCGTCATTCACCGTCGCCGGTGCATGACCACCCACCATATGGCGGATGTGATATTTGGCTATTTCATTATCAGTAATATCCAGTACCGGGTAATTGTCGCTGTGTAATTCATCCAGCAATGCCTGGCGCGCCCCCGGCTCGGCACTCACTTTAACACCGACATAAATCTGCGCCTGGCTGTCATCGCCGTAGCGGTAATTAAACTCAGTAATCGGACGCTTGCCGATTAAGCTGCAGAATTTCTGAAAGCTCCCCGGCTCCTCCGGAATGGTTACCGCCAGAATAATTTCACGGCCTTCGCCTATCTCAGCTACTTCTGAAATATAACGCAGACGATCAAAGTTAACGTTGGCACCGCTTAAAATCGCCACCAGGTTCTGATTTTCACAGCCTTCGCGCTCAACGTATTTTTTCACTCCGGCAATGCTTAATGCGCCGGCCGGCTCACATACGGCACGGGTATCGTCGAACACATCTTTAATGGCGGCGCAGATTTCATCCGGCGTACAGGTGATAACCTCGTCAATATGATCTTTGCAGATTTCCCAGGTGTTTTTACCGATCTGGGCCACCGCCACGCCGTCGGCAAAAATGCCCACCTGAGGCAGAATAACGCGCTTTTTCGCCGCCAGGGCCGCCGCCAGACAAGCCGACTCGGTACTCTCAACGCCAATCACTTTAATTTCCGGGCGCAGCGCTTTGATATACGCCGCCACACCGGCAGCCAGACCGCCGCCACCGACCGGGATAAAAATCGCATCCACCGGGCCACTGAGCTGACGCAGAATTTCCATACCGATGGTGCCCTGCCCGGCAATCACTTCCGGGTCATCGTAGGGATGGATATAGGTCATGCCTTTTTCTTCAACCAGCTTTTGCGAATAGGCAAAGGCATCATCAAAGGCATCACCCTGCAGCACCACTTTGGCACCACGGGCTTTAACCGATTTCACTTTAATATCGGGCGTGGTGCGCGGCATCACAATAGTGGCTTTAATGCCCAGTTTCTGTGCTGCCAGTGCCAGCCCCTGCGCGTGGTTACCGGCCGATGCCGCCACCACACCTTTGGCTTTTTCTTCTTCGGTCAGCTGCACCACTTTGTTGTAGGCGCCGCGCAATTTAAACGAGTACACCGTCTGCTGGTCTTCACGTTTTACCCAAATTCGGTTGCCCAGCCGTTCACTCAGAAAGGGGGCAATATGCAGCGGCGATTCGATAGCAACATCGTAAACGCGGGCGGCGAGAATTTTCTTCAGGTAATCGTTAAGCATGCCGGGGATTCCAAACAGACTGAAAAAATCGGTGCGGGAAGCACTCAGAGGTGAGCATTGTAACGCATCAGCGCATATAATTCGCTGCATCTGACACATCAAAACCCGAGCTGCCATCATGACACAAGACGAACTGAAACGCGCCACAGGCATCGCCGCCGCCGACTATATCCGCCCTCATCTCGACGACGACAGCATTGTCGGTGTCGGCACAGGTTCTACCGCTAACTGCTTTATTGATGCTCTGGCCGAACACAAACACCTGTTTGACGGCGCCGTTGCCAGCTCCGAGGCCTCGGCCCAGCGTCTGCGTGACCACGGTATTCCGGTGTACGACCTGAACAGTGTCAGCAATCTCGATTTTTATATCGACGGTGCCGACGAAATTAACGAACACCTGGAAATGATCAAGGGCGGTGGCGCGGCGTTAACCCGCGAAAAAATCGTTGCCGCCGTGGCCAGAGAATTTATCTGCATCGCCGATGAAAGCAAGCTGCTCAGCCGCTTAGGTGCCTTCCCGCTGCCAGTGGAAGTGATCCCGATGGCGCGTTCTTATGTCGCGCGTGAACTGGTCAAACTGGGGGGCGACCCGGTCTACCGTGAAGGCGTTGTCACCGATAACGGCAACTACATTCTCGATGTACACAACCTCAGCATCGCCTCCGCCATCGAACTGGAAAGCAAAATCAACCAGATTACCGGCGTGGTCACCAACGGTCTGTTTGCCCTGCGTCCGGCTGACGTGCTGCTGCTTGGCACTCAGAATGGCGTCCAGACCATTAAGGCTAAATAACCATCATGCACGTGCCGGGCAAAGGATTGCTGCACGCAGTTCAGGCACGGCTGACGCCTGTGCGCCTGCCGAAGCTGCTGCTGCGTCTGCTGAGTATTATGCTGTCGGCGGTTGTGTTGATTGTGCTGCTGCTGAGCGTTCTGCCTGCCTTGCTCAAACCAGCGTTGAACCGCTGGCTGCCCGACCTGCTGGCCGATGTCGCCGCCCCCGGCAGCAATGTGGTGGTGCAGATTGAAACATTCAGCTGGACCCGGTTCCGCCTGAGCGCACTGCAACTGCCACTGGTCGATGGCAGCCTGATTCAGATTACAGACCTCGACCTGCGTTATAAGCCATCACAATTACTGCAGGGGCAGTTGAAAACCCTCAATATTGCCGGACTGCACATCAGCCTGCCGGACGAAAGTGCGCGCAAAGTTGCAGCCGTGGCCGCGCACAATGCCGGCAATGCCGCCCGCGAGCAGTTGCACCAGCTGCTGGAAATTCCACAATTCAGCCAGTGGCTGCAACTGCCACTGGAACAGGTCAGCATTGAGCATATTGTGCTGCAACACCCCGCCGCAATGGCCGAACTCAGTGCCAGCCTGACCCCGCAACAATGGCGTATTCACGGCAGCGCCCAGCTCGATAACCTGCCACTGCCGTGGCAGATCGAACTGCAACTGCAACACACTGGCGACTGGCTGTTATTGATCGCCGAACAAAGCCAGCTGTTATTACAGCAGTATGGCCATATTGAACAGGACGCCGATAACACCCTCCTAACCCTCAGCCAGCGCCTGGATTTTGCCGCGCTGAGTGAACGCTTACCTCAGCTGGCTGGCCTGCCTCTGCCGCTCAGCCAATTGCAACTCAACGCCCAGCTGCAACTGCCTAACCGCGCGTATTTACCGCAGGATCTGAGCCTCAGTCTCAGTGCCGAACTCGACACCCGCCAGCAACAACTGGCTGACACTATGCTCTGGCACAGCGGCCGCTGGCATTTTGCCCTGAATAAAGCCGACGCAGCTGCCGACTGGCAGTGGCAGCTGCGCAGCGAACAACAACAGCTGCAGCTGAGTGATGTTCTGCCCAACAGCAAACAGCCGCTCACGCTCAGCAGCGGGCAGCAACTCAGTGGCCACTGCAACGCGGCACTCACCACCTGCGAAGCCGAAGGCCAGCTGCAGAACCAGCTGCAAAGCGCAGACGGTAAACAACTGCTGGCACAGTTTAATCTGACCCCGGCGCTGAACTGGCAACAGGGCAGCGCCCTCAGCCTGGTATTGCCACTGGATATGAATGTCAGTGCGCAGAATCCGGATCTGCCGCTGCAAAGCCTGCACAGCAAGGGCGAGCTGATCGCCCTGCTCGACGCCAGCGGCGACTGGCAACTGAGCAGCATTCCCGGCATCAGCAACACCCTGCAATTAACCTCGCCTGAGGGCTGGCAATTACCGCCACTGGAATTTCAGCTGCTGCCAACGTTGTATATCAATGGCAACCTGAACAGTACAAACAACAGCGGCAGCCTGCACAGCGAACCGCTGCGGCTGACCATTAAGCCCTGGCATATACAACACGGGGCAGACAGCTTCCTGCAATTACAGACCAGCGAGTTCAGCTGCCAGCCAGCGCCCGGCAGCTCGTTGCTGGTTGCCCTGCAAACAGTATTCAGCGGCCAGTGTGATATCAGCCTGCAACTGGCCAAATCGCGCTGGCAGGGCTGGCCGGTTCCCGAACTCAGCGCCAGCGGTCCGCTGAAACTGCTGTATTCATTGCAGGATGATCAGCAGAACAGTGAGCCGCAGCAACAGCTTAACGGCGAACTGCAGCTCAGTGGTGCCGGTAAGCAACTGCACCTGCGGATGCAATTACAGCATGACCTGCTGCAACAGCGTGGCAGTATGCAATGGCACCTCGATGATCTGCTTCTTCACTGGGACAAACTCAACCTGCCGGAAATGACGGCCTTAACCAAACTCGAATTTTTAAACGGTGCCCTGGCCGGACAAGGCTGGGTCGACTGGCAACAGGTTAATAATGTCTGGCAAATAAAACCCGACCTGATGCTGCGCAGCGACAATATCAGCGCGATTTACGATAACAGCATCGGCTTTGAACAATGGAATGCGTTAATTGCCCTGCGCCGACCATTCAGCGGCGATTATTTACTCGACGCACAAATCAGCGGCAAAAGCCTGAATCCGGGTATCGAATTAAAAGACATACTGGCGCGCAGTCAGACACGTATACCGGCTGACTTTTCTTATGCACTGGCCGAAATTTATGAAATGCACACCGACGTACTCGGCGGCCGCATACATACACCATTAATCCGCTTTGATACACGTAAAGACATAAACGCCTTTGGTATTGAACTTGAGCATATTCAGCTGGCACAGATCGCCGCGCTGGAAGCCAAGGCCGAGGTTCAGGCAAGCGGTACTCTCGATGGCGTATTACCTATTGTGCTAACCAAAGAAGGGGCACAGATTCCCGGCGGCACTTTATTTGCCCGCGACCCGGGTGGCGTTATCCGCTACCAGAACGCTACCTCAGAAGCGCTGCAGCAATCCGATCAGACCGTTGGGCTGGCCATGCAATTACTGCAGAATTTTAACTACGACCAGCTGCAATCCAATATTCAGTACCAACCCGACGGCGCACTGAATTTAGGTTTGCAGTTTCAGGGAAAAAATCCGGATTTCTTTGGCGGTCAGGCAACCCACCTGAATGTGAATCTGGAATATAACTTACTGGATTTACTCGAAAGCCTGCGCGTAACACAGGATGTAATCAGTCGGCTGGAAAATAAATACCAGTAAAAATCCGCTATTTGTTCAGAGGAATTTTTTACAGATAAACTCAGCGTGATTTTTAAGGCAGGATACAACGCACAGAAACATTCATCTGTGCATTGCCTTGGGCAGCAGAAATTTTTACTTATAAAAAGCTTCTACTTCGCCTTTCAGTTTAATAAGAATAGGACGACCAAAACGGTCTTTTGCCTTAGGCGAAGGGATTTTTACCCAGCCTTCGCTGATGCAGTATTCCTCAACGTCGGTACGTTCCTTACCATTCAGGCGGATACCAATATCGTGTTCAAAACACTCAGCAACGTGCTGTGGGCTGCGTGGATTACCGGAGAGATGATCCGGCAAAGCCGGCTTGGCGTTAGTGTCGCTCATGTTTATAACCTGATATCAGAAAAAGTGCCCCATTGTAGACAAGGCGGGTGAGCGACTCAATCGGCCTGCGCGCTATTTTCATCGGCACACAGACCTTCCAGCCAGCACCTCTGCCAGCAACCCAGCCAACACCTCTTCCAACACCCATCCCAGACTCTTGCTATAAGCCGGACACAACCCCGGACAGTAAGAATATCAGGAGCCTTGCGCCAGATTGGTAGCGGCAGCATGCTCATTCTTTAACAGCTCTTTGCGGACAAACAGCTCTACCGGAATAAAGGCGAAAGGAACCAGCGACGCCAGCAACACCAGCAGCCAGGTCATCACCGACCAGCCCTGCTTATGGGAGGCCGCCAGCGAAAGAACAAAGTACAGCATAAACAGCACACCGTGCGTCATACCAAGCATGTAAACGAAATCCCGGCTGATAACGCCCAGCGTGACACACAGAATAACCAGATACGAGATGCCTTCCAGCAGGCTTGAAATCCTGAACAGCTTTAACATGAAATATTCACTCAGATATGGACAGTAAGGCGGTATAGCACCACATTGGCCGGCGAAGGTAGCAAGGCCCGGAGGAGGAGGCAATAAACAACAGAGCTGAAGGTGTAATGTTTGGTAAACCTGGAAAGGCCTAACACCGCGTTAACGGGTGCATGCAGGCGTTACAAAAGCTACCGCACAGAGCCTTAATCACTTAACCCGACGCACACTAAAAATGTCACTCGTTGCGAATCACTCTTAAACAGTCCGTTATAAACACGCTCTACAGCTTATTCTCGTATAGATGTTCAACTGGAAAAATCATTGTGTAGTCGTCCCAGCTTAAGTTTCCGTCAAGCAAATCAAACTGCACAAAGCGAGAGATATCTTTATATACATCGTAATCAGGATGGCCAACACTAAAGATAAACGGAGCAAAATCCACGACCGAAACATGACTATCACTAAACTCAATTTCTAAAATATGACCCGTAATATGGGTCGCTTTAAGCACTGATAGTTCTGACATTTATCACCTTCTTCGTAATTGTAGTTGGACTTAAAAAGCCCAACACCTATTAATTAGCGGAGTCAGTCACAATAAATCAGATTAATCCGGTTTTCTGTAACTGTTGTTGCTGCTCTTTTATGTGCTGCTGAATATTTTTTAATAACTGAATGCGGGTTTCAGTGGTTAACTGGCGCAGTTTTTCCGAAGCTTTCGGCGCTTCAAACGGGTTACCGGATAATAGCTGGCTGCGCAGATATTCAGCACGCTGGTAAAAATCCGAAATACCGCTGACGTACTGATGTGGCATTTCAAAAATTGCATCCCCTTCCTGGGCGGCATTCCAGAAAAACGTATCCAACTGATATTTATCCGGCTGCATACTCATATTGTTATTCTGTGGTGCCTGATCGAACTCATCCACCCAACTTTGTAAACGTTCGGTATTCACCTGCATTTCTCCCAGCAACGACTGCTGTACATGGTAAACATCCCGCTGGTGTTGCAGATTTTCAAATTCGATGGCTTTTTCAAAACCGGAGTTGGCTGCCAGATAAACACCAACCACCGTTGCCAATAAAGTAAATAACTGGCCCAACCAGAATTCTTTGTTAACCTTTTCAGACATAAATAGCCTATTGATTCCCTGAGGAAGTTATTGATAGAAAAATGACCTGATACAGGCATGCCGGACTTTAGCATTTTTCTGATGACAGGTAAGCGGCCATTTATCGGATCTGTGAGCAACCCAACACAATCTGAATTATCAGAGCGCCTGTATATTTCCTATTTTCTTTCCGGGCATATAACATCGACAGCTGCGGGCGAATTGTAGCGACGCAGGAAAAGAAAGGCGCTTCGACAGACTGCGTTTGTTAAATTTAAAGTCTGCATTCTAACCAAACCCGTTCTTTCGGGTGATGCTCTTCAATCGTAACCAGAGCATCATCTAGCTCTTCGTCATTTGCAGGGTCTATCACATAGCGGAAGCTTGTAATATTTATATCCATTTCTCTGTAGCGATCTAACTCAGATTCACTCAAGACATTTCCACCGATCCAAACAGGATACTTACCTGTTTTAATCACTGGTTCCAGCTCTTGAAATCCTTCTTTTGTAACTGCAAATATGATCATAGGAATTTAACAGGTTATTAGTGTGCATTAATGCATTTGAAATTTACGTTACTATCCTCCGGCAAAGCGGGCAAGCACGAATGTAAATCATGTCTGAGCCGGAAAGCGCCGCTCATCACAACCCGCGTTAAAGCCTTTGCTGGTGATTTGGGCATGCTCACCTCATACTGGTGCACTCACTGGCGGTGACCGGAGCCTGACAAAGGAGCATAAAAATGGACTATCAGACCTTTCAACCCGATGCGGAACTGGATGCCATTATCAGTTGTTACTGGACCCTGGAAGTACCGGCTTCTGATGATCACCAGAAGCAGCGTATTGTTCCCGATGGCACCATTGAGATGGCATTTATTCTGGGTGACGATATAAAACGCTATGTCTCGGATGACGAGTTTATTATCCAGCCAAGAGCGATGGTTCTGGGTCAGATCACTACCCCGTTTTTTATTGAACCTCTGGGGTATGTTAATACCTTTGCCATTCGCTTCTATCCGCACAGCTTTGCCAGCCTTACCTCCACGCCAATTAAAAATCTGGTGAATACCGAAACCCCACTGGCTGAATTGTTTGGCGAAAAGACAGCTGACGATTTAACCCAGGCAATTGTTCAGGCGAAGGATACACCGTCCAGAATTGCTGTTACTGAAGCGTTCCTGAAGTCAAAGCTGAATGAGCAACAGGTTGTCGACAACATCATACAAACAACGATCGATGCCCTGATAGCCTCATCCGGGAATACACCGATTGCTGCGATAACCAAACAGGACCCGGCCCAGAGACGCCGTTTAGAAAGAAAATTCCAGCAACAGGTGGGGATCAGCCCAAAGCAACTCGGGAAGGTGATTCGTTTGCAGCAAGCTTTGACAATGCTACTTAACAATAAAGACGACAAACTGATGGACATCGCCTACGCCAGCAAATACTACGATCAGGCGCATTTTATCCGGGATTTTAAAGAGTTTACCGGGGTCAGTCCAAAGGAGTTTCTTGGGCATAAGCATATGGAGCTGTCATCGCTGTTTTACCAATAAGCGCTGTCGTATTTGTACAATGAGTTGTCAGGCTGTTGATGTAGTCTCTGAATACGGTTTATCAACGAACCGCCATTCTGCTAATTATCAAAGGCCGACAGTATGAACAGTTATATCGCAATGTTTGAAATCCCTGCCACCGACCTTGCAAGAGCTGTGGCGTTTTATCAGGCGGTACTGGGTGTAAACATCGAATGTATGGAGATGCCGGGTATGGAGATGGGTATCCTGCCTTACCAAGGCCAGCTGGTTCCTGCGGTGATTGTAAAGGGTGAGGGCTATATCCCTTCTTCAGATGGCGTCACTGTCTATCTCAATGCCGGCGATGATTTACAGCCAATGCTGGATAGGGTCACCGGGAGTGGTGGTCAGATCATTCTGGAAAAGACGGCTCACGCCGATAACAGTGGGTTCTTTGCTTTGTTTCTGGATTCAGAAGGCAACAAGCTGGCGCTGAACTCACCGAATTAATACGCCGCTCCCACAGCAGAAAACTATCTCTGAAGTCTCGCGGGCATGGCCCGCTCCTACGGTGCGGTGTTGGTTATGAATATCATCATTGTGAGGAGCCCGAACGACGCGACCATGTTGTTGATATGACGGCGGACAGGTACGGGAGATTACTTCGTCATTCTTTTAAGCAATAACCGCACTGATCTGGTGGGCAGTGCCCACCCTACATTTCCGTGTAAATGAAGTGCTCTGGCCTGTCGTGGATAAGATCCACTCCTACAATACAGCATCTGATTTACTATGCAGTTTTGCGTCTCAATTATGCGCCTGAATTTATGCGCCCGAATTATGCGCTTGCAGGCCGCGGTAGCGAGCGATGATTTTCTGATCTGACCCGTTCAGCGGCTACTCTCTGCCCTTTCCCGGAACATCCATAAACTTAAAACTCACCCACAATAAGCACAAAAAAATCACCGGAAAAACCTCTACTATCAGCGAATATTCATCGCTGATTCCACCATCCGCTTCACTCAATTTATAACAGCCAAAAAAAACCAGCGGATACAGCAGCGTTCCCCACAGAAAGAACTTGTTCATCAGGCGGTTAAACAGAGGAATTTTTATGCCGGGCTTGCTGGCCAGGCCCATCAGGCTCGCCACCGCCATAAAAGGATACGCCAGCAAGGGTAAGGCACCGGCGGTGAGGAAAATAATTCTGAGCAGTTCATCCATGAGTTATATCCTGAGGGTTGAATACTGCCTGATATTAATCAGGCAGTAAGGCCGGAATCAGCACACTGTCAGCCGAATATCAACGATATCAGCCGCACAGATAGGTGCCGGTACCCACCGCGATTAACAGCCCTTCTTCGTTATGAAATTCCATGCGCGTTACGGCCACTTTATTGCCGATACGCAGCAGGGTTGCACTGGCAATAAATTCTTTGCCTTTGCCGGGGTGGAGAAAATCCACACGCATATCAATGGTGCCGAGTTTAGCCAGTTGTTTGGGCCGGTCTTCTTTCGGGATTTCATTTTTGTGCATGCGCTGCCAGGTCGCGATTAACGCCATCGCCCCGCCGGTTACATCAAGCGCGGTAGAAATCGCACCGCCATGCAAAATACCCTGCAGCCAGTTACCGACCAGATCGTCGCGCATATTCATGCTGAATTCACAGCGGGTATCGCTGAGCAGTTTGGGTTTAAGGCCAAGCAGCTTGTTAAACGGAATCTGGTCGAGAAAATTCATCGCCAGTGTCAGCTCGGTTTTGCTGAAACCTTCAGCTTGTGTGGTCATGCCCTCTGCGGTCATGAAGTGCCCCTTTGTCTTTATTGTTATGACTCGCCCGCCAGAACAGCTTGGCGGGCAGGGCATTGTTCACAGAGGACAGAGGGGAGTCAAAGTATTCGGTGCAAAATAACGTGTTCAGCCGGCTTCTGCTTCGGCACGCTGTGCCGCCGGAGAGCGGGCGATATAAGCCAGTGCCTGGGCGGTATCACCTTCGGTAATCGGGTGAAAACGCGGTGACAGCCAGCGCAGCGTGGCCTTTACCAGAAAGCTGAAGCTCGGTACGTGGTCGGTGTTGCGGCCACAGCGCTCCATTTTCCGGGTCATTTTCAGCCAGCCCCAGCGGCCGATTTTCCGCACCTCTGCATCTTTATCCTGCGCTGCGAGAAAGCGCGTACCGGTAAAGACAAAATACACGAACAACGGAAATACAAAGGCCATCAGCAACTGGCGGCTGAGGTAAAAACCGATGCGGGTTTTGCACAGATGGCGGTGCAGGTCGTAGGCCACGGTGCGGTGTTCAACCTCTTCGGCCAGGTGCCATTTAAACAGGTCGGCCATCACCGGGTCGGCTTTATTCCAGCTGGTGTTATCCATCGCCCATTGGCCAAGAATACCGGTGAAGTGCTCCACCGCCCCGATAATACCCACGCGGGTTATCAGCCAGGAGCGCTCGAACATCTTCAGCTGCAGAAACTTCTGCCCCAGCGGCTCATCACCCAGCAGGGTTTTAAACAGAAAGCGCACGCGCTGCAAAAAAGGTTCGCAGTCTATCTCGTGCCGGTTCAGATATTTTTGCGCCGCGCTGTGTACGCGCGAGTGCACCGCTTCCTGACGGATAAAACCTTCAACATCGGCACGCAGTTCGGCGTCGTTTACCAGTGGCAGCGCTTTGTTATAGACACGGCAGAACCACAGCTCGCCTTCCGGCAGCAGCAGGTGGATGGCGTTGGTCATATACGAAGCCAGCGCGTCACCGGGAATCCAGTGCAGCGGGGTCTGTTCCAGATCAAAGCGCACCTTGCGCGCTTTCAGTTCGTGGCGCCCGGTGTTATTGGACGTGGCATTGTTCATATCAGGCTCCTGTATATTCACGCTTGTTCGGGCTGCTGCGCGGCAGAAAATGGCGAGGAAGAAACCGCAGATACCCGCACGGCGCGCAGTGCGCTGTCTTCCTGATTGCTGTCGATGGTGTGGGCAAAATCAGCAATCCATTGCGCCACCTGTGGCGCATGGGTAAGCAGCACCCAATGGGTGGCGTCGATATCGCGGCGGTACAAATGTTCAACCCAGTCTGTTAATTCGCTGAACAACTGAGTGCCAACATAGTTGTCACCGGTCGGTACAATCAGCTGCACCGGGCAATGTGCCACACGCTGTTCGGGGCGGAACATTTTGTTCATAAAGTTAGCGCGGTACAGACGCACACCAATGGCACCGTCATCACGCTGGGTTGGGTTGGCTTCCGGCTCTTTAACCCCTTCACGCAGGCGCAGATAAGCCGGCCAGACTTTGGCAAGCCCCGTACGCCACATCAGCGGCGCCAGCAGCGGCAACTGGAAAAAAACGATGTACCAGGAGCTGAACAGCTGACGGACGGCCTTGCTGATATTGCTGAATGACGTGGAGAACAGGTGCTTACGCATCCAGAATCCCATGTGGTCGAGACAAGGCCCCGACACGCTGGAAAATGAAGCAATCCGGCCTTTTAAAGCATCCGTGGTAACCGATTCCCAGCTCTGAATGGAACCCCAGTCATGCGCCGCCAAATGAAACCTGCGGCCGGGAATCAGCGTATCCACCACCGCCTGAAGATCCTGCGCCAGCAGTGGCATGCGGTAATCGGCGGTTTTCTGCGGTTTGTCAGACTGACCTGCGCCGCGTACGTCATAAGCAATCACATAAAACTGCTGCGCCAGACGCTCGGCCACCGCATCCCAGACGCTGTGGTTATCGGGATAGCCATGCACCAGCACCAGCGCCGGATTGGCCGGTTCGCCGCGGGTCAGGGCGTGCAGGCGCACAGGGCCCGACTGAATAATGTGTGTTGTCACTGTCATAGCGATTCCTGGATTTTTGTTTTTTCAGGCGAGAACGCGCTCAGAGTATCGACGCAAACTAACAAACAACCCGGCCTGTGATGCAGGTTCGCCAGCGCCAATTTTGTCGGACAATGCTGGCCTGCCTGACACTGCACGCATCATTCACTCATATCATTCACACACGTAAAAATGACGACGGTGGTGCCAATAGCAAATGGCGCGTTTGCATAAAAGCTTCATAATTGCCCGGCATACTGCGCAGCACTTTACGGAAGGCAGAAAATCTGCAGAAATCCGCTGTTTAGCGCTAAGGCATCAACGCTGTGTTTATGAGCCACCACTCAATAAAGTTGCGTTATATCAGCACCGATTCAGCTACAATTGGCATACTTTTCATTTCCCTTCCCGATCAGGAGATTCCTCATGGCTTTCAGCGATGCTCAACGCTTTTTCCCGGAAACCCGCCTGCGCCGTAACCGCCGCGACAATTTTTCCCGCCGCCTGATGCGTGAAACTCAGTTAACGGTCGACAGCCTGATTTATCCGATGTTTGTGCTGGAAGGTCATCAGGAACGCGAAGCCATTGCCTCAATGCCAGGCATCAACCGCCTGTCCATCGACCTGATGGTGGCTGAAGTTAAGCACCTGTATAAGCTCGGTATTCCGGCGGTTGCCCTGTTTCCGGTAACGCCAGCCAGCGCTAAATCCGAATTTGCCGAAGAAGCCTTTAACCCGAATGGCCTGTTACAACGTGCCGTGCGGGCGATTAAAGATGCGGTACCGGAGATGGGCGTGATTACCGACGTTGCCCTCGATCCGTTCACCCTCAACGGCCAGGACGGCATCACCGATCATGACGGTTATGTGCTGAACGACCGCACGGTAGAAACCCTGGTGCAACAGGCGCTGTCTCATGCTGAAGCCGGTGCCGATATCGTTGCCCCATCCGACATGATGGATGGCCGTATCGGTGATGTCCGTCAGGCGCTGGAAGAAGAAAGCTTTGTAAACACCCGCATCATGGCGTACTCAGCCAAATACGCTTCCGCTTATTACGGCCCGTTCCGCGATGCTCTGGGCACGGCGGCCAGCCTTGGCAAAGCCGATAAAAAGACCTACCAGATGGACCCGGCCAACAGCAACGAAGCGCTGCACGAAGTGGCCATGGATCTGGCCGAAGGCGCCGACATGGTGATGATTAAACCGGGCATGCCGTATCTGGATATTGTGCGCCGGGTAAAAGATGAATTTCAGGTACCAACCTTTGTTTATCAGGTGAGTGGTGAGTACGCCATGCACAAAGCCGCTGCACAAAATGGCTGGCTGGATGATAACGCTGTGATGGCCGAATCCCTGATGTGTATGAAGCGTGCCGGAGCCGATGGCATTCTCACCTATTTTGCCAAGCAATATGCAGAGTGGATTAACAAGTAAGACAGGCTTAATTAAAGCAGACAGGATGAAGCAATGAGTGACGCAGCCGCAGAAAAAGCCATCGATTTAAGCAGCAGCGAATATTATATAAACCGCGAATTAAGCCATTTGCAGTTTAATATTCGTGTACTGGAACAAGCACTGGACGATAGCTACCCATTACTGGAACGGCTGTTTTTCCTGTGCATTTTCAGTAAAAACCTCGATGAATTTTATGAGGTTCGCGTCGCCAACCTGACCCAGCAATTAACCTTTGCGCGTGAGCAAACCGGTGCCGATGGCATGCACCCGCAACAGGTTTTAAGCAGCATTCATGCATTGTGCAGCGCAACGGTTGAGCGCCAGTATGAAATCCTGAATGACACCTTGTTGCCGGCACTGGAAAAAGAAAATATTCATTTCTTACGTCGTGCCGACTGGAGTGAAGATCAGCGCAGTTGGGTGCGGGCGTATTTTGAAGACAGCATTCAGCCGTTAATCAGCCCGATTGGTCTTGATCCTTCGCACCCGTTTCCACGACTGGTAAATAAAAGCCTGAATTTTATTGTCGCCCTCGAAGGCAAAGACGCGTTTGGCCGCGAAACCGGTCTGGCGCTGATTCCGGCACCGCGTTCTCTGCCACGGATTATCCGCGTACCGGATGACATAACCAAAGGCGGCGATAATTTTATTTTCCTGTCGTCCATGATTCATGAATACGCCGACGAACTGTTCCCCGGCATGACGGTAAAAGGCTGTTACCAGTTCCGCGTAACCCGGAACGCCGACCTTGAAATTGACCACGACGATACCGCTGACCTGGCATCGGCATTAGAAGACGAATTGCATTCGCGTAACTTTGGCGAAGAGATGCGTTTGGAAGTGGCCGATAATTGCCCGGAAGAGCTGGCGAATTTTTTGCTGAAGCAATTCACTCTGGATACCACCGACCTGTACCGCGTTAACGGGCCGGTTAATCTGGGCCGCCTGATTGAAGTGATCAGTCAGATTTCACGACCAGACCTGCAATACACTCCGTTTACTCCGGGTCTGCCGAAGAACATTAACTTCAACAAAAGTATTTTCGAAAGCATCCGCGATAAAGATACGCTGCTGCTGCATCCGTTTGAGTCTTTTACGCCGGTGGTCGATCTGCTGCGTGAAGCAGCCAAAGATCCTAACGTACGTGCGATTAAACAGACCCTGTATCGCACCGGGGCAAAATCCGAGATTGTAAACGCTCTGGTGGATGCCGCGCGTAACGGCAAAGAAGTGACCGTGGTTATTGAACTGCGCGCGCGCTTTGACGAAGAAGAAAATCTCTATCTCGCCAACCGCTTACAGGAAGCCGGGGCGGTGGTGGTCTACGGTGTGGTGGGTTATAAAACCCACGCCAAGATGATGCTGATTGTGCGCAAAGAAGGCGATAAATATAAACGCTATGTGCATTTGGGTACCGGTAATTATCATGCCGGGAATGCCCGTGCCTATACCGATTACAGCTTCCTCACCGGCGATGATTCTATCGGTGAAGACGTACACAAAGTTTTTCAGCAATTAACCGGAATGGGCGAAGCGCTGCGCATTAAAAAATTATTTCATGCGCCGTTTACCCTGCATAAAAAACTGATTGAACTGGTGGACCGTGAACGTTCCCATGCCGAAGCCGGAAAACCTTCCTTAATCCGTATGAAAGCCAACGGACTGACCGAGCCGAAGTTAATCCGCGCGCTGTATAAAGCCTCGCAGGCCGGAGTAAAAGTAGAGCTGATTATCCGTGGTATGTGCTGTTTACGTCCGGGCGTAGAAGGTGTGTCGGAGAATATCCGTGTACGTTCTATTATTGGTCGCTTTCTTGAACACTCACGCGTTTATTATTTTCTGAATAACGGCAAAGATGAAATCTACGCCGGCAGCGCCGACCTGATGGAGCGTAACTTATTACGCCGGGTAGAAACGGCTTTCCCGATTGAAACCAGCAAACTGAAAGAGCGTATGAAAAGCGAACTGGAAGTGTACATGCTGGATAACTGCCAGGCCTGGGATTTACAGCCCGATGGCAGTTATATACGTGCGCAACCTGCAGAAGGTGAAGATATGGTGAAGGCACAGGCGATTCTGCTGGAAACACTGGCAGCGAGTTCGTCATAAGCAATTCCGTTTGGCATTGATAAAAAAAGAGCTTCTGTTGAAGCTCTTTTTTTATGCCCTGGTTTACAGAAGCTGTTACAGAGGAAATTACCGTAAAAGTTACAGCGAAAAATCCCGCCTTAAAGTCAGCATCAAACGATCCTGATTATCAAACTGACCAAACTGCGTATCGTCTTTACCATCAAAGGCAACAGCCGCGAAGCCGACTTTCCACTGCGGTAAAAATTCATAGTTTACGGTTGCGCGCCATAACTGGCTGCTGTCGTCTACCCAGTTAACCAGCCATAACAGTCCGGTGGTTAAGCGGTATCGGCTCCAGTTTTTTTCCACCGACACTGACGATTCCCAAACATCATCATGATTACTTTCTTCGTCGTACCAGTGGGTCGTCGCCAGCTGCAGGTTCCAGGTCCATTCATTTTCCACCCGGTCAAAGCCAAGCAGTGCCGAAGTCCGGCTGCTGTCTTCAATACCGCTGGCTGTCTGGCGCCCTTCACGCCAATAATGTGCGGCGTCGGTGCGTAAAACCCAGTCTCCCATGGGGCGGGCCAGTGATGTGCCAACCATGTCGCGCTCTGGCTGTTCGCGTACCAGCTGCGCATTTTCAAAGGTCAGCATTTCATCCGCATGATAGCCATGAAAAGCGTACAATTCGATATCGTTGCCCGACCAGAATATTTTTCCGCGCCAGCCGATATCCACCCCACTGCCTTCTTCGTTGACTGCGGGTAAAGTCGCGGGCATACCATTGGCCGCAAAGTCACTGCCGGCCGGTGCCAGGCGGGTCGTTTTACGCTGTGCAGCAATAATTAATTGCTGCTCCCAGGTATTATCGAAGTAATCGGTAATCAACATGCCGCGCGGCTGCCGTCCAAGTGAATAATTATCGAAATAAGGTAAAAGAAATTCGCGCAGGTCGAGTGGGTTCCAGACATCCACAATGCGAAAATAATCTGCCCGCCCCCAGGCCTGTTGCTGCTTACCGGCACGGACTTCAAAACGATCGGCCGACCAGGTCAGGTAGAGTTCACGCAGTTCCGCATCACTGCGCATTTCATCCCGCACCTTGTCTTCGGCATCGTCATACTGGCTGCGGTAACGCCCCATTAAAATAGCGTTGGTTTTTAACCGGCCGTTGTTTATCTGCCCTTCCAGCAAACCTTCATATCGCTGCCCAAGATCGTCGCCGGCTTCGTTACCGGCGCGTTCCTGTTGACGTATTTCTGCATGACCTTTACCGCTGAAGGACGGTGCAGCAAGCGCTGCACCATTAACCAACAACAGCGCCAACAAAAGCTGAATCCGAACCATTACTGAATCCCGCTGCGCAGCGTACGCTCATTAAACAGCCGTTCGGCAATGCCAACGTTGTAGGTTGTTTCTTTGCGCAATAAGCGGGTAAAGCCCCCTTCCACATGATTGGTCATCACCGCTTCGGTCACGGTCCAGTAGCCTTCAATTTCTTTCAGACCGGTGACTTCAAAGGTTTTGATATGACGGCCTTCACGATAAAACTCATCGCGCATAATCAGCTGCCGCTCGGCATCAACAAAAATTTCGCGCTGGCTGTATCCGGTACGCGGATTTTCCAGACCATTGGCGGTATGTGCGGCAATTTTGTGCAGCGTGCGACCGTTAATTTCTACTGTGCCCTGATCTTCATAGAGATAATCATCCACACGCAGGCGTTCGATATCAGCAAAGGAAAAATCGGTACCGAGAAACGGGCCTTCTTTCGAGTTAGTCGCAATACGGCGTGACTGACGCAGCGCGGGCAGATACAGCCACTGATCATCGTCTTTGCCGCTGGCTTCTTCGTAGCTGAACATCAGAATGCCGGTACCGGCAGTATCCGCCGGGGCGGTGAAATACAGCACGGCTTTACGCTCGGCACCGAATTTTTTTTCCAGCATTAACAATTCGCGCTCGCGCACAAAGCCATCACTCATGGTCTGTTCCAGAATCATGCGTGAACGACGGTCATCGCCGTCGTCACGATCACGTACCTGTTCCAGCAGCACTTCCGGTTTAATGCTTTTTTCACTGACGGCAAAGGCCGGCAGCATGGTCAGGCTCAACAGCGTAAGCGCTGCACTTTTCAGCAGTAATTTCATTATTCGTTCTCCGACGTCACCAGCCCCTGCGCACGACAATCGAGTACGCGATAATCGCGCGCCGACGCCTGCCAGATGCTGGTATGGGTAAGTTGATAGTTGGAAACAGGCGGCGCATTCAGCGGTGCTTTATGGCCCAGCACCACCAGCTGTAACTGGCGGAAATCCGGACGCGCCAGCGCCTGCAGATCGCGGCTGCGCAGGCTCTCGGCCATCATGTACATCTGCGCCAGTGCCGCGTTGCTTTGCGGCAGGCCATTGGCATCGAGCAGCTCGCCACCCAGAATGCCGCCCAGATACGACAGCAGATTCAGCGCCGAATAATTACGCCCGTGTTCGCTGTCCGGCGCACCCGGTGCGTTACTCAGTTGCTGCTGTGCCGTCGCCAGCGCCTGCAACGCGGCCACGCCATCGGCGCGTTGCGGCGTATCGTACTGCCATTGGGTCATATAGCGGCCAGCCAATGGACCACGCGCGTTTGCCGCGACCACACACTGATGACCGGCGGCATTCAGACTGGCCGCCAGATGATCACTCAGCTGCTGCAAACCCTCCGCAGTGGCCGGTTTTTTCAGCCGCAGCCACAGGTGCGTGGCGCTACCGTCGGCCGACACCAGCCGCCGCTGCACCAGCGGATGTTCTTCCACCAGCGCCTGCAGGCGCTGCATACCGGCGGCGTTCAGTTCGCCTTTTTCGATAATGCGGCGGAACCGCACTTCGTCCTGCTGGGCGACGATCACGTTCATGCTGGCCAGGCTGTCGACGCTGCGCAGCAACGGCTCGCCGTCACTGCCCTGCACCTGCCATAAGCCTTCAACCGCCGTCACCAGTTGCGGCAACAACTCCGCCTGATACACGCCGTGCGGCGGGTATAAACTGATCACCTGCCATTCGTCGTATTCGGTCAGCGGTTGGGCCGCCTGTGCTGTCGTTGCCGACAGCACACACGCCAACAGCAGCGTGTTCAGCACCCTAGGCATTGGCCGGCTCCGCCTGCGGCTCGTCGGCACGTTCAGCAACCGTCGCCTGTGGTGCATCCGGGCGATGGAAGGCCGGCAACACCAGCAACGCAAACAGCGCACTGAACAGCATGGTGAGCGAGATAAAGTAGCCCAGGTTCACCAGAGCCTGATAACCCGACAGCGTCAGCACCAGGAAGCCAAAGCCCAGCGCCAGGGTGTTAATCAGAATCGGTTTACCGCAGTACTGCAGCGCATTGGCCACCAGCTCGGCATGATCCTGACCTTTACTGAGACGCAGCGCGGCAATGGTATGAATGGCGTAGTCGATGCCGATACCAAAGGAGATGGCCGCAATAATGGAGGTGCCGATATCCAGTGCGGTGCCGGTCAGCGCCATCAGGGTAAACACACCCACCAGCGTAAACAGCAGCGGTAGCAACGCCAGCAAACCTAGGCGCAGCGAACGCAGAATGGCGACCACCAGTAACGCAATCAGTACCACCGCCAGCAGCAGACTCTGGATCTGACCGCCGACCACAGCATCGGTGGTAGACACCAGAATTTCACCATAACCGGCGGCGCGGATGCTGACCCCGGCCGGCAGCACGTTGCGTGCTTCGTTCATCACGCGCTCGATCACGCCGCCCACTTCGGATGAACGGTCACTGTGCAGCACGGTGAGAATGCGGCCATTGGAGAAGCGGCGGTCAACCACATCAAACAAATCCTGACCGTTGGCGTTTTCGTACAGCAGGTAGTACTGCGCCAGCATCGGCTGGGTCAGATCTGACGGCAGACGGTAATCGGCGGCACTGCCGCTGGTCTCACCTTCACCAGCGCTCAGTACCTGATGCATGCGCTCGATAAAGTTCACCGGCGAAATGGTAAAGCCCACCAGCGGATCGTTATTCAGCTGCTGCTGCAGTTTTTCCACCGCCAGCATCACCTGCGGCTGTTTGAAGGCATCCACCTCTTTGCTTTCCAGCAGAAAGCTGACCACAGTCGAGCCGCCGAAGTTGGCGTTAATGGCGGCGTCATCCTGGCGGATACGGCTGTCAGCTTCGAAGTAACCGATCACCTGGTTATCCACCGTCAGGTTCTGCTGGGTGTAAAGCAGACCACCGGCCATCAGTACCACAACCGCCATGACCACCGCCTTACCATGACCAGCCACGCGTCCGAGCATGCCCATAAAACGGCTGACCAGAGTGCTGACCAATAAGCCGAAACGCGGTGGTGGTGCTTTCCACAGAATCACCAACGCCGGTAAAAACAGCATGGTAACGATCCAGGCGAACATAACCCCCAGACCGACGAAGATGCCGAACTCACGGATAAAGATCACTTCGGTCCAGCTCAGAGCGAAGAAGCCTGCCATGGTGGTGATGGTCGTCACCAGCATCGGCCAGAACAGCTTGCGCAACGCATCCGACGCCGCCTGAGTGCGGGCCGCACGGTCGGGATTAGCCGGTAGCAGACGGTAGTAAGTAGCGAGGAAGTGAATGGCGTCACAGACCGCGATGGCAATAATGAACACCGGCAGCATGGAGGTAACGATGTTCTGCTTCACGCCGAACGCCGCCATCGTGCCCAAGGTCCAGAACAGCGCAATCACGGCGATCATCAGCGGCGCAACCACGCCCTGCAAACGGCCAAAACTGAGCAGCAGCACGACGATAATCACCAGCAGCACACCCGGCAGCAGGGTCTGGTTATCCTGCTCCATACTGGTGGCGGTCTGCGCCGCGATCATTGGTGGGCCACTCAGGTAAACGCGGTCGCTGAAGCCTTCGCGCGCGCTCACATCGTTGATGATGCGGCTGATTTCACCGTAAGCCAGCAACATGGACGGCGAATCATCTTCGTCGATATTAAACTCCACCTGAATGGTGGTGGCGTTACCTTTGGGCGATACCAGGCCGTTAATAAACATCGGATTGGCCAGCACGGCCTCACGCAGCGCCTGCCGTTCGGCGTCGTTCTGCGGCAGGGTTTTCATCAGCGGGCGTACATCCAGACCGCCGGTAAAGGCTTCGATGTGCTCCATGCGCGCCAGACTGCGCACCCGTTTAACCGGACGCAGGCGCACCGCCAGATTCTCCAGCCAGGCTTTATCCAGCGCACTGATGCTGTCCTGCTGCGCCAGACGTTTGAGCGCCGGAATATCCTGCGGTGTCAGCCCATCCTGCAGTAGGGCATTGGCCTGCGGCATGGTCAGCACGCCGTCTTCCGCCAGCGCGGTTAGACGCTGACTGTCGGCTTCACTGATCAGCAACATGCGTTCAAAGGTGCGGCTTAACTCCTGCACCGTCGCCAGACTGCGGGCGTTGAACACATTGCCTTGCGGATTATCGATGGCGACAAAGGCCTGCTCACCGGTGTTGGAGAACAGGCGCTTGGTATCGTGATCGGCCACCCGGCTGGGGTGGCTGTTATCGATCATGTACGGCGTGCTGTTAATCTGCAGCTGGCCGGCAGCGCCTAACGCCAGCACCGTAACCAGCAACAGACCCAACATCATCAGCCAGGGGTGACGCTGCACCCCGGTAAATAATTGCATTACGGCATTCATGCAATGGCCTCCTCAGCTGGCTGGCTAAAGGCGGTGGTGGCCGGATTCTGGTTCTGATAGACGCCGAGGTTCAGGCCATCGCGCATGCGCTCGCCCTTACGGAAGCCTTCAACCAGATTGGTCCAGATCACATGGCGGTGAATTTCGATGGTGCCTCCGGCAAAGAACACACCGATGGAATCGCGCAGCAAACGCTCAAAATACTTGTCGCGGCGATAACCGGAATTACCGTGAATACGAATGGCATTCAGGCAGGCTTCGTGCAGACTTTCGGTGGCGATCATCTTCACCATTGACGCCAGACTGGAGCAATCGACACCCTGCTCCATACTGTCCATAGCCCGTAGCAGAACGCTGCGCAGCACTTCCACCTGGCAATACATATCGACGATCTGTCCCTGAATGTACTGGTTCTCACCAATCGGACGGCCAAATGCCAGACGCTCCTGACTGTAACGCAGGCAGTCTTCCACCAGCGGTTCCATGCAGCCGGTAATCACCAGACCGGTCAGTACACGCTCGACCAGGAAGGCGAAATACAGCACATTCAGACCACCACCCACGCCACCCACCACCGCGGATTCCGGCACCAGCACATCGTTAAAGTTAAACGCACCAATTGGCGTGCCACGGTTGCCCAACAGCTCAAATGGCTCACTGCGCTCCAGACCCGGAACATCGGTACCGGTAATAAAACAGGTCACCGATTTATCACCGGCACCTTCGACATGGGCAAAGGTCATTACCACGTCCGCCTGCGGCGCATTGGTGATGTTCCACTTCTGGCCATTAATGCGGAAGCCGTTCAGCTCCTGCGTCGCGCTTAATTTCATGGCACGGACATCGGAGCCACAGCCCTGTTCGGTAATGGCAAATGAGCCCAGTAATTCACCGCGGATCAGGCCCGGCAACCAGCGCTGCTTTTGCTCTTCCGTGCCGTAGCTGAGCAATCCGGCCTGCACCAGACCCACCTGAGCGACAAAGGACACCAGTACGCCCATGTCCTGACTACCACGGGAAAAACCCTCCAGCGCGGCAGTAAACTCGCGCAGGCCCAGACCACGGCCACCAAACTCTTCCGGCATATGCAGGCCAAACAGCCCGCTGGCACCCAGGTCGCGCCAGATCTGACGGTCAAAAGTCAGCGTGATATCACGCGAGGCGGCACTCGGACGTACCCGCTCACGGGCGACCTGTTCGTAAAAATCCCGGATTTCCTGCTGTTGTTCGTTCCATACCGATTTCATAACTGAGCCTCCAATTCCTTTGCTGCGTTACTGCGGCTTGCGTTTAAGGCAGCCAGCAGTGCGTTGTCATCCAGATCAAGCAATGCTTCTACTTCATCGGCGCGCGCCTGATTGATATCCGCCAGCAACAGCCAGAACGGACGCACATCGCGGCCAACATAACGGTGGTGATAGAGGTGGTCGGCCGGCAGGCAGGATTCACGCGCCGGCAGTAATTGCGGGTTAAAACCAAAGAAGGTGAGGTTGCGCAGAGTCACGTTTTTCTCGCCATCGCCGACAAAGGCGCTGATGCCATAGCGGCTATCGGATACCACCTGGCGATAAGCGCTCAGCAGCATAATACCTACCCGCGCATTCAGTACCGGATCATCCAACTCGGCTTTGGTTACCCGGCCAATTTCGCGCACCGCGGCAACCGGAATTCCCTGTAACTCATCAACCCCAGCGAACAGATCACGGCCAAAAGCCTGCTCAACACCATAGTGCGGACGCTCGGTGCTGGAGAACGGCAGGTTATCGGACAGCGGCGCTTTCAGCGTCGAGTAACCCAGCAACTGGCTACTTTGAGTATCAATCAGTACCAGATGCACATCCTGCGGGCTGAGATTGCTCAGTGGTTCATGATGCAGCAGGCGACGTGCCGCCTGATCGGGGTTAATAAAGCCAACGCGGGCGTAATGCACAAAGGCAAAACGTAACAGTTGGCGTGCCAGCGGCCCGGCCAGTTGCTCATGGGGAATGGCAAAGGCCGAGATGCCGGCACGTTCGGTCAGCAGCTGATCGCGGTAGTTGTGCAACTCCGGCATCAGCGGCAGTTGGTAATGGCGCAATGACCGTTCAAGGAAGAACGGATCACTGTCACCGCCCGGGCCGTTAGCCCAGGCACGCAGGCCGCTGCGTAATTCGCTCACGGCGGCTTCGTCACGCGCCTGGTCGTCGCTGGCCTGAGGTTTGCGCATCAGGCTCCACAGATCAACGTAGTTGTCGGTTTCCACCGCCCGCTCATTCAGAATGTCGAGCACCAGTGTCGAACCCAGCACACCAAATAAATTCGCTGCCAGACACAGCTGCGAGGTGTAATCCTTACCCTGCTGATGGCGGGCCAGTTCGTCGAACATTTCCAGCGGAATAAATTCATCCGGAATTAATCGTGCGCAAGCCTGCAGCGGATCCAGTGTTGCCACGTCTTCGGCATTCAGCAGGCCGGCCATTAATGGCAATGTGCCATCGCGGTAATCGAACACCGGCACATACTGCGCCGCCGCCATGTCATAACCGCAGATAACCGCTTTTTGATTGCGGTGCGCCACTTCGTGCAGCAGGAATTTCATTTCCAGACCCGAACGTCCGGTAACGTCGACGGCATCAATAATCACATCAGCCCATTCAACCAATGCATCCACATTGTCCGGTGTAATGCCGTTGGCATAGCCGTCGATCTGCACAAACGGATTGATCTGACTCATGCGCTCGTGGAATACATCAACTTTTGAGCGGCCAACATCGGTCAGCACCATATTCTGGCGGTTAGCGTTATTCAGTTCATAACTGCCGTTATCTGCCAATGCCAGCTGTTCTGCGCCACTGCGCACCAGTACTTCAATAACGCTGCCACCGGTTGAACCACAGCCGGCGATGAGGATGTGTGCCTGTCGTAAACGCTGCTGTTCTTTGTCGCTGATAAAACCTGCATTACGCAGCGTAAATTCGTGATAAAAACTTTGGGCGTCTCCCGACCATCCCGGATTTTGCTCTGCCATAATCCCCTCCTGACAAGCTGCCATATCATCCTGAAAATTAATTCCGCAGAACTGCCGGTTTCGGTCCGGATGCGTAAAAACCAATGTTTTCCGCTTTAATTTCCGAAGCGCCGTTCTTCTCAAGCCTGCGGAGCCCGGATGCTAGGGAGGGCATTCATGACAGCACAACCACCGATTCTTAATTGCTGTCATGAAAAAACCACTGAGTTTTCTGATAATAAAAAGCGTGAAAAAAATGCAATAAAAGTGACACGATCGTGCCGTCCAATAGGCGGCGGAAAACGCAACAGAACATTGGAATAAACGTGCGGAAGTGGTTGATTTTTAAGCAACAGGAAAACAAAGATAAAAAAACAGCGCCATGAGCGCTGTTTTTTTATCCTGTATTTTTTTCAGGCAGAGGCAGGTAATAAACGGTGGAGATCGGGCGGCACCTGAGCGAGGTCCCAAAGGAAACTGTCCAGTTTGAACGTTGCATTGCGTATTTGATGATCGATCTGCGCCAGTTCCTGCTGCACCTGTAAAAAACGTTGCTGGCGACGCATGGATGACAGTGCCTGTTTAACCTTCTCCGGATCGGAACCGACATACTGGCGTTTGCGTTTACCATTTTTCTGCGGTTCGATCAGATACAGATAACGCCCCTGATGCCAGAATGGTGTGGCATCGACTCGCGGTAACTGCCGCATATCATCCAGCTCACTGAGCAAATGTGTGCGTAATACTTTCAGCCGTTCCAGCTGATCGTGAATACGTTCAACTTTATCACCTAATAATTGCTGATCGCCCATACCCTGCAGATGAATTTGCTGCCGTGATAAATCGGTAACGGTCATCATGCAGCCACGAAAACAGCCATCGCTGCTGGGAATCGCGGTGGCAGATATCTGCACCCAATGCATATCGCGGCTGCGGCTGATGAGACGGATAGTAAAACGGCTGCTGCCGTGCATGCTGAATAAACGCTGACGTAATATTTCTGCATCGTCGCGCGGCATCAGTTCGGTTAATGGCCGCCCGGCCAGCTCTGCCGGAGCATAGCCGCAGAGACGAACCAGATACGGATTCATATAGGTGATATGACCACCGGCATTAACCACCAGCATGCCGTCTTCCGCCAACTCGACAAGAGTCTCGTAGCAGCGGCTGCGTTCATTGCTGGTGCAGGTGGTGATTTTAGGCAGTGGCGTTTCGTCCACTGCACTGTGCGAGAAAGACACCGGTACTTCCATATCAGGATCGTACTGGCTCAGCAGGTGAATCAGATCTGCAGCGCGCATTGGCTCATCCTCCGTGATCTTGTCGCCGAATGACAATGGCCGCGATGATGAATGACCATGGCGGGTGACGCAAGTCTCAGGCTATTTCGAGGCTGAAACCTGCACCTTTCTGCTGACTGACTTCGGCCGCCAGATCCCGGGCGGTCAGCGGATGCTCGGTCAGCCATCCTTCCGGCAAGGTTAATTGCAGACGCTCACCATCGCTGCTCAATTGCGGACAAGGCACCGGATGAGCACCCCGACTGTGATTGAGCACCACCGCCAAACGTAATAAGCGCGTGATTTGAATCATCGCTGTACGGCTGCCGGGCGTAATGTCAGAGAAATACTCCGGCAGAAATTTACGCCGGTGGCTGCGTACCATGGCCGCCAGCTTAGCCTGTCCCTGACGGGTGAACCCTAATAAATCAGCATGCTGTAATAAGTAAGCACCGTGTTTATGAAAACCACTGTGGGCAATACTCAGACCGATTTCGTGCAGCTGCGACGCCCAGTCGAGCCAGTAACCCCAGCCGTTATCCAGTTTCCAGTCTTGCTGAACCTGAGCAAACAGCGCCCGCGCCATGTCTTTAACCCGCTGTGCCTGGGCAGCATCCACATAAAAGCGCTCCGCCATGGCTTGCACGGTACGTTCACGCACATTCTCGTGGGTCGAACGGCCGACAAGATCCCACAGCGCTCCTTCACGCAACGCGCCGTCGGAATACATCATGCGTTCCAGTCCAAAGGTATCGAACACCGCCTGCAAAATGGCCAAACCACCAATAAATACCTGACGCCGTTCCGGCTTCACGCCGGGCAGGCTGACATCGTCGGTGGTGGCAAACTGCAACATATGTTTGCGCAGTTTTTTTAATCCGCTGAGGGTAATGCCTTCGGCCTCCCAGCCATTTTCCACCAGCGCCTGCTCCGCCGCACGGATGGTACCGGAAGAGCCCACCGCGCTGTGCCAGCCCAGCTGTTTGTAGTGAGTTTCGATGTTCAGCAGTTCCTGACGCGCGGCATCAACGGCATCGTTAAAACGCGCTTCGGTTATCACGCCATCCGGGAAAAACTGTTTCGTATAGGAAACGCAGCCCATATGCAGGCTTTCCAGCGCCTTGGGTTCAAAGCGTTCACCAATAATAAATTCGGTGCTGCCACCACCGATATCCACCACCAAACGGAGACCAGCATCGTCGGCCAGCGTGTGTGCCACACCGAGATAAATAAGACGGGCTTCTTCGCGCCCGGCGATGACTTCAATCGGATAACCGAGAATCTCTTCAGCGCGCTCAATAAACTGCTGACGGTTACGCGCCGCACGCAGAGCATTGGTGGCCAATACGCTGACACGCTTAGGTTCCATACCCTGCATAAACTGCGCAAACTCGCGCAGACACTCGAGTCCGCGCTGTTGTGCCTCTTCTGACAGAATGCCACGTTCATCAAGACCTGCCGCCAGCTGAACCTTCTGACCACGACGCTCAAGGGTGCGGATTTCGCCCTGAAATTCCTGCGCAATTACCATATGAAAACTGTTGGAACCCAGGTCCACCGCAGCGATCAGATCGGTCATCGCGCCAGTGTTTTCCGTCATAACTACTTTCCTGAATGCTGATTCCCGATCACGGCGCATAACGCCGGATGGGCTTTCTGCTCTGCCGGACAGGCACTTTAAAAGCGCGCTTGCCGACCCCATTTAGAGAATAAGATTGAATATGCAGTCAGCAACATCCTACGTCCAGCAGAGAATCGGTAATTGATTCCAGACAAAGCCGGCGTACAATGCGGAGCTGCGAAACTTAAATTCCACAGGGGAAACACATGAGCGACAACATCCTGACCGTAACCGACGACTCCTTTGATGCCGATGTACTGGGCTCTGACGTACCTGTACTGGTTGATTTCTGGGCTGAATGGTGTGGTCCGTGCAAAATGATTGCGCCGGTGCTGGAAGAGATTGCCGAGGAATATGCCGGCAAACTGAAAATCGCCAAACTGAACATCGACCAGAACGAAGCCACTGCGCCTAAGTTTGGTATCCGCTCTATCCCAACCCTGATCCTGTTCAAAAACGGTCAGGCGGAAGCAACCAAGATTGGCGCCATGAGCAAATCTGAACTGGCTGCCTTTATTGAACAAGCTCTTTAATAAGCCGCTGTCGACCCTGACAACGGCTTGTTTATAAAAAGGCGCTACGGCGCCTTTTTCTATAGACACCCAAAAACAATGTGTCTATAGTCTGTTGATGCACGGGGCTCCCCCATGCATTCCTCTCTTGATGAATCATCAAAAAACCTTCAATAACTGCAATAAACACCAGCCCTTTATGAATCTTTCTGATCTGAAACTGAAGTCCGTTCCTCAGCTCCTCGAATTAGCCAAGGAGATGAATCTTGAGAACGTCAGCCGCACCCGCAAACAGGACATTATCTTTTCCATCCTGAAACACCACGCGAAAAGCGGTGAAGACATTTACGGTGATGGTGTACTGGAAATTCTGCAGGATGGTTTTGGCTTCCTGCGCAGCGCCAACAGCTCCTACCTTGCAGGCCCCGACGATATCTATGTATCACCGAGTCAGATTCGTCGCTTCAACCTGCGTAAAGGTGATGAGGTTGCCGGTAAAATCCGACCACCCAAGGAAGGCGAACGCTACTTCGCGTTGCTGAAGGTTAACCAGATTAACGGCGACAAGCCGGAAAACACCAAATCCAAAGTTCTGTTCGAAAACCTTACCCCGTTATTCCCGCAAGAGCGCTTTGTTCTCGAACAGGGCAATGGCTCTACCGAAGATTTATCCTCCCGCGTACTCGACCTGGTTGCCCCCATCGGCAAAGGCCAGCGTGGCCTCATCGTTGCACCGCCGAAAGCCGGTAAAACCATGTTGCTGCAGACCATCGCTCAGTCCATTACCCGTAATAATCCGGAATGCGACCTGATTGTTCTGCTGATCGACGAACGTCCGGAAGAAGTAACCGAAATGAAGCGTTCGGTACGCGGCGAAGTTGTGGCATCCACCTTCGACGAACCACCGGCCCGTCACGTTCAGGTTGCCGAAATGGTGATCGAAAAAGCCAAGCGCCTGGTTGAACACAAGCGCGACGTGGTGATTCTGCTCGACTCCATCACCCGTCTGGCGCGTGCATACAACACCGTGGTACCCAGCTCAGGTAAGGTACTGACCGGTGGTGTTGACGCCAACGCCCTGGAAAAACCAAAGCGCTTCTTCGGTGCTGCCCGTAATGTCGAAGAAGGTGGCTCGCTGACCATTATCGCCACGACACTGGTTGATACCGGTTCGAAAATGGACGAAGTGATCTACGAAGAATTCAAAGGTACCGGTAACCAGGAACTGCACCTCGACCGTAAAGTGGCCGAGAAGCGTATCTACCCGGCCATCAATGTCCGTCGTTCCGGCACTCGCCGTGAAGATATGATGTTTGATGAAATGTCGCTGCAGCGTCTGTGGATTCTGCGCCGCCTGCTGACCGAAATGGAAGATGTTCAGGCCATCGAGTTCCTGCTCGATAAGCTGCGTCAGACGAAAACCAATGACGACTTCTTCGATTCTATGCGTGGTGGCCCGGGTAAATAACCAGGCCAACGGCATAATAAAAAGCCTCCCTTGCGGAGGCTTTTTTGTGCGCGTAATAAAAACACTGCGCTGAACCCGGCACTGACAGCGGGCATAAAAAAACCGCCCGAAGGCGGTTTTTAATGCAAAGCTTAAGCAGGATCAGGCTGGCAGTAACGCTCCGCCCATCGCTTCTTTCAGCTTCTTCATTGCGTTCTTTTCCAACTGGCGGATACGTTCAGCAGACACCTGATAGATAGCAGCCAGATCATGCAGGGTCGCTTTCTCATCACTCAACCAGCGTTGCTGCAGAATCGCACGGCTGCGCTCGTCGAGCTGATCCAGAGCCATGTGCAGACGATCGCTGGAATCCTGCTCAAAGTTATCGGACTCGACCACCAGCGCCGGATCGGTGCTGTGATCTTCCAGATAATGTGCAGGTGCCTGATAGGCCGTTTCATCATCGTCATCGACACCAGCATCAAAGGCCGCATCGTAGGCATTCAGACGACCTTCCATCTCAAACACGGTTTTGGTTTCCACACCCAGATCTTCGGCAATTGATTTTGCCTCCGCCAGGCTCAACCAGCCCAGACGTTTTTTCTGGCTGCGCAGGTTAAAGAACAGCTTACGCTGGGCCTTGGTGGTGGCCACTTTAACAATGCGCCAGTTGCGCAGAATAAATTCGTGAATCTCGGCCTTGATCCAGTGCACGGCAAAGGACACCAGACGTACGCCGACTTCCGGATTAAAGCGTTTAACCGCTTTCATCAGGCCAACGTTACCTTCCTGAATCAGGTCAGACTGATTCAGCCCGTAGCCGGAATAGCTGCGGGCGATGTGTACAACAAAACGCATGTGCGCCATAACCAGACGGCGCGCGGCTTCGAGATCGGCGTGATAATGAAGTTGTTCCGCCAGTTGCTTCTCTTCTTCCGGAGTGAGCACAGGAATCGCATTAACCGTGGCAATGTACGATTCCAGGTTTGCACCAGGGGACAAAGCGTTAACGGCTTGCATACCTTTGTTCATTTAACCTTCCTCTTTATGCCTCTGTGAGGTGCTTTTTGCAGCCTCTGCGAAGTATCTTGGCGACTGAGTTTAGCACTTGCAAAGTCTGACAGCCAATACGCCATTGAGTTCCTTTACGGAACAATACATTCAATTACAACCCGATCAGGGTTCAATATGATCCAAATGCCGACTGACCGACCACCAGGCCCCTAACCAGCCTAACAGCATAGCCGCCAACAGCAGCACCATCGCCGCGGCGGCAGACAGCGGCTTCAGTTCAAAGCCTGAGCCATACAGTTCCGCCAGATCCGCCACCGGGCCGTTCAGTAGCGCCCAGCATAAAATCAGCAGCAACCAGGCCAGTAAACCACCCACCATGCCGTACCATAAACCGGTATACAGAAACGGCCGCCGAACATAAGCGTTGGTACCGCCGACCAGTTTTACCACGCGGATCTCATCCACCCGTGCGGCAATGGCCAGGCGGATGGTGTTGCCGACCACCAGCAGAATGGCCAGCGCCAATAACACGCCAAGCACGCCAATCAGGCGTTCCGCCAATGCCAGCATCGCCTGCAGCCGTTCCACCCAGGCCATATCCAGCTGCACACTATCGACCAGCTGATAGGATTTTAGTTGCTCAATCAGACGCAATAATGCGGCTTGTTCGATGCCCAGCGGTGGCTCGACCAGAATCACCGCCGGCAGCGGATTTTCTGGCAGAAAATCCAGCGCGGCCTGCAAACCACTGTTGTCGCGGAAATCATTCAGCGCGGTATCGGCATCAATAAATTCGGTATTGGCCACACTGTCGAGGGCGGCAATGCGATCGCTGAGCTGCTGGCCCTGCTCCTCGGTCGCTTTCGGGGTGAGATACAACGTGATGCGGCCCGACGCCTGAAAGCGGCCACTGAGCTGCTCCATATTATCCAGCGCCATCCACAATGCGCCGGGCATGGTCAGGGCGATGGCGATCACCATCCAGGTCAGCAGACTGCTGAGGGGTTTGCTCAGCAATCGCATCAGCGTCTCGACCGCCACCAGCTGATGGTTAGCTGCCCAGGCATTCAGCCGTTTGCGTACGCCAATTTCCTGTAACGACGCTCCGGCCTGAGTTTTAACCGTATGCTTCGGCTCAGCCATAAATACCTCCGGCTGCCGGGACCTGGCCGTCGTGCAGATGGCCATGATCCAGGATCAGACGACGATGACCCATACGTTCAATCAGGGCGATATCGTGACTGGCGATCAGCACAGTTACCCCCACCTGCTGGAAGCGCAGAAACAGGTTCATAATCTCGGCCGACAATTCTGGGTCAAGGTTACCGGTTGGCTCATCCGCCAGCAGCAGGGCGGGTTTATTCACCACCGCACGGGCGATACCGACCCGTTGTTGCTCACCGCCGGACAGCTCAATCGGATTGCGTTTTTCCATACCCAGTAAGCCAACCGAGTCGAGAGCAGCGCGCACGCGCCGTCCGGCTTCGGCCGGGGTATAACCGGCAATCTGCAGAGGGAGGGCAACGTTGTCGTAGACGCTGCGGTCGAACAACAGTTGGTGGTTCTGGAACACCACGCCGACTTTGCGGCGCAGATAAGGGATCTGACCCGGACGCAGGCGGCCAAGATTCTGACCATCGACAAACACCTGACCACGGGAAGGCCGCTCCATCAGCATCATCAGCTTCAGCAACGTACTTTTGCCGGCACCGCTATGCCCGGTAAGAAAGGCAAACTCGCCACGGGCCAACTCGAAGTTAATGCCGCTGAGCGCTTCTTTGCCTCCGGGGTAACGTTTACCGACCCGGTCAAACTGCACCATGGTCATATCCGGCTCCTGTTTTTATGTTTGTTCGGCTGGACCTGTTCGCGGCCATCAGCCGTTGTCGTTCTGCTCACGCTGAAACAATGCACGGGTGAACTCTTCGGCATTAAACGGACGCAAATCATCGATGCCTTCGCCCACACCGATATAACGCACCGGCAGCCCAAAATGACGCGCCAGGGCAAAGATAATACCGCCTTTGGCCGTGCCATCCAGCTTGGTCAGCGTCAGACCGGTAACACCGACCGACTGCTGGAACTGACGCGCCTGATTGATTGCGTTCTGACCGGTACCGGCATCCAGCACCAGCATCACTTCGTGCGGGGCGCTGTCATCGAGTTTTTTCATCACCCGTACGACTTTTTCCAGTTCCTGCATCAGGTTGTCTTTGGTGTGCAGACGACCGGCGGTATCGGCGATAAGAACATCGACTTTACGGGCTTTGGCCGCTTCCAGCGCATCGTACAGCACGGAGGCTGAATCAGCGCCGGTATGCTGGGCAATCACCGGCACATTATTGCGCTCACCCCAGACCTGCAACTGCTCGACAGCGGCGGCACGGAAGGTATCACCCGCCGCCAGCATGACGTTTTTGCCATCGTTCTGGAATTGTTTGGCCAGCTTGCCGATGGTGGTGGTTTTACCCACGCCATTGATGCCAACCATCAGAATCACATAGGGCTTCTTGCTGCTGTCGATCACCAGCGGAGCCTGCACACCGCCCAGCGTATCCTGCAGCTCGCCGATTAAGGCGTTATAGAGCGCATCGGAGTCTTTCAGTTCTTTACGGCTGACACGTGTGGTCAGGCGACTCATGATGTCCTGGGTCGCTTCCACACCGACGTCGGCCATAATCAGCTGGGTTTCCAGCTCTTCCAGCAGATCGTCATCAATTTCTTTTTTGCCCAACAGCAGATTCGCCAGGCCGTCGCTCAGACCACTGCGGGTTTTGCTCAGGCCCTGACGGATACGGCTGAAGAAGCCTGGCTTTTTCGTACCCTGATTATCCAGCGGCTTGTCCTGGGTCTGGGCCTGAACAGGTGCAGCCGACAGGTTCTGCTCTGCCAGCGGAACAACGTCTTCTGCGACGGGTTGTTCGGGTTCTGGCTCTGATTCGGGCTCAGCGATGACGTCAGCCTCAGCAACGGCTTCAACGTCAACGACAGCCTCCGCAGTAACAGCGTCTGCGTTAACCGCTCCGTCTTCAGCAACGGCTTCGCCACTGTCAGGCAGGGTTTGTTCTGGGGATTCGGATTCCGCCGCCGGGGTTTCTTTGGCAGCGTCAGGGGTGTTTTTTTTGCGCTTAAAAAAATCAAACATCGGGGTACTCAGACATCAGGGACAATAATGGATGTTCGTCAGGCGCCGGTGTTGCAGAATGCTGCGGGGGTTTGCGAAACGGTGCAATCGGGCCAAAGCCCATCGCTTTATTTCCGCACCCGGCGTCAGGGCGCTATCCTACCATCATTCCGCCGGATGTTATCGTTGGTGGATAAATTTCACCACGCATTCAGGGCATGTTGGCACGCCGTCATGCGTCCCGGATTACCCCGTCGAAACAGAGATGACCGTCCTATGCTGCACGGATTCAGCCGTACCACTCTCAGCGTTCTGATTATTGTCTGCCTGCTGCTGATCAGCTGGATCCATCTGGGATTCAAAGATGAAGAAGAGCAACCGCTGCCCGCTCTGACACAACCATTACTGGCTGACGCTGGCTGGCGTTACTGGCAGAGCCTGGAAGGCATCGCGGTGTATCTGCGTACGGCGGGGGATATCAATGGCGGCCATATGGCGCTGCGCAGCGCGAGCGCTTTATACACACTGAAACTGCCTGCAACTGACTGGCCCGACCACCTGAAACAACAATTGCCCGGCAGCCTGAAAGGAAGCCAGGCTGTGCTGCTGATTGCCGGTCCATGGGATGAACTCAGCCAGAAAACCATGGCCGCCTATGTTATTCGTACCCTGAACCTGCAGCCGTTGGAACCTGCTGGCGGGCCACTGCCGACCTGTATCGCAGAACATCTGGCGGGCGCATTGTGGCTGACTCAGGCGTTGCTACCTGCGTCAGCGCTACAACCGGCACATGCCTGGGCCGCTCTTTATAGCCTTCCAGACAGCCTCGCCCTGCTCACTCGCCCCGACGCAACCGGCCCAACCCGCAGCGCCTGGGCCGAATGGCGGCTTGAACAGACCCGGATACTGCGCCAGAACTGGCAAAATGACCTCAGTCAGATCGACATTCAGGCCGATCTTGCCTACTATCGCCCGCCGGAAGACCTCTACCGCCAGCTGTACCATCAGCTCGGCCAGAGCCAGAAAACCGCTCCCGCTGAACTGCTGCAGTGTCTGTCAGCCGCTCAGCCGCAGCGAGAACCCAGCCAGCACTGAAGAACTCATGAGTAAAATCCAATCCCAGCAACTGCGTATTATTGGTGGTCAGTGGCGCTCCCGCCGCCTGCGCTTCCCGGCCGTCGACGGCCTGCGTCCGACCATGGACCGGGTGCGTGAAACCGTCTTCAACTGGCTGCAACATGACATTGCCGGTGCCCGTGCGCTGGATGCCTTCGCCGGTTCCGGCGCGCTGGGCTTTGAAGCCCTGTCCCGGGGTGCAAAAGAAGTAGTCTTCCTGGAAAAGCACCCCACCGCTGCACTGCAGCTGCGTGAAAATCTGGAAATTCTGCAAGCGGCCAATGCTCAGGTCTGGGCCGGTGATGCATTACTGTGGCTGCAACAGAATCCGGAGCCTTTTGATCTGGTGTTTCTCGATCCGCCGTTCGGCAAAGACCTGCTACAGCCTGCCATCGACGCCCTGCGCCTGCTGCCCGGTGCGCTGGTGTACGTCGAGCATGAAGTGCGCCTGCAACCGTTATTTCCTGCTGACTGGCAAGAGATTAAGCACAAAGAAACCAAAGAGTTCTGTTTCCGCCTGTTTGAAATTGTGGCGGATTAAGGCGCCTGATTTTTATTGTTTTTTGATTGAGTTATCAAAAGCGCTAAGGAATTCGCCCGCCAGCGATGCTAAAGTAGCGCCGCCTTCTGTAACAGAAGGCTGAATTCCGCTGACTCAACGCATCTGTTTGGCGCATCCATTCAGCTCATCAATAAGGACATATCCATGCTGAAAACTCTCTCTGTTATCACGCTCTTCCTGCTGGCCACGTTCCGCGCTCAGGCGGTTGAAGTGGTTGATTACCCGGTTTATCTGGGCGGCGCTCAGTCACTGAAAGCCATCATCCTGCCACTGAAAAACGAAGAGAAAGCACTGATACAGGTATCCGGCGTTAACCATGCCGTCGACCGTGTCGTGTTCCTGGCCGAAATGCAGAACCGTGGTCAGGGTGGTGTTGCCTACCGTATTGCCTACGATGGCCAAATGAAAACCCTGATTCTGAAAGGCGTTAACTGGGGCAATGAATACTTTCAGGTATTCCTGCCAGACAATGGCCGTGACGGCCTGAATGTTGGCACCATTGAGCAGGGTGAAACCGACCCGACACGCGAAGGGATTGTGCAACGCTATACCCAGCAGACCACCGAAGGCATCCAGAAAAAGCTGGCGTTGTTTAACCGTGATAAGCACGTTAAAAACGTCGAAGCCATGCTCAGCGAAAAAGACAGTGAAGCCAGCAAAGCCTGCGGCGGCACGGTTAAAACCGCGATTGACTGGGCCAGCGTGAATGATGACCTGCTGAAAGGTATCAGCATTGGCGCATACTGCGGACAGGTTGCCGGCGAAATGGCGCGCATCTGTGAACGCCATTCAGAATTCAAAGCCGACCTGGCCGCGCTGCAGGGCGTGCAGTGTCAGTTCAGCGACAAGCTTAAACTGCGCCGCAAGGGCAACAACCTGACCTTTATGACCGAAAAAGACGCACCGAATCAGGCTGATTTTATCAACGCCTATCTGCGTAATTTCTGAAGCAAGCTGACACCAGCGTCTGCCCTTTGATAACGGCCGGAATCGATAACGAATCCGGCCGTTATCGTTTATCCCTGTTGTTTGCCCCTGCGGCTTATCCCCTTTGCTCCTTTTCTGCGCTTTCTTCTGCGCTTTCTTCCGTTTCCAGCCACTGCGGGCGCGGCACAAACTGCTGTTGCAGCTGATTCATCGCTTCGCGGTACTCGTCGGTCAGATACGGCCGCTCCAGCGTGAAGACCTGATAAATGCCGCCACGTAACAGTTCCGGCGAAATGGCGTCAACATCGGCGCTCAACAGGTTGCAGCGCAGGAAAGAGAACCAGGACGTCACCACAATCCAGGTGTTCAGCGCCAGACTGGCGATATCGTCTTCACTGATGCGGATAATACCGGCAGCATTCAGGCCGCGGAAAATCTGCTGCACCTGATTCAGACACAGACGGAAAAACGCACGGTAGCGGGCATGCAATTCGGCATCGGCCAGCAGCAGATGCTCCATATCGCGGTGCATAAAGCGGTAATCCCACAGACCGGTAAAAATGTCCTGCAGATAACGCAGTTTATCCAGTGGTTGCAGGGCACGCTCTTCCGGCACCTGCAGAATATCCAGCACCCGGCTTTCATAGCGCTCAAACAGGGCAAAAATAATCGCCTGCTTATTCTTGAAGTGGTAATACAGATTGCCCGGCGAAATCGCCAGATGGGCGGCAATATGATTGGTCGTTACCTTGCGCTCACCCTGCTCATTAAAGAGCTGCAGGCTGGCGTCGAGAATTCGTTCTTTAGTACTCATGCCGTTTCCGCTGTCGCTGCCCGTATTGCTGATAAAACGCCGGGCGTCATGTTGTCAGGCGCAGGCTCACACACATTGGCCGCAAATGCCATGCGCAGAAGGTTGATCTTCGCCATCATTCTTTTACAGTGTTGACCTTTTAGAGTAATGACTCTAATAATACCAACCGACGAAAGCAAACCAATAATAACTATCCCGCAGGAGCCCAGTATGGTCGCAACGGTTACCAGTCTCCATTCTCCCAATGAGGAGCTTGAGCGCATGCACAGCCTGTTCAAACAACAGCAACAGGCGTTCCGTAACAACCCGATGCCGTCTGCTGACGAGCGCATTGCCGATCTGAAGCGCCTGAAGGCTGCCATTCTGAAGTATCAGGATGAGCTGGCTGCTGCGGTGAACCAGGATTTCAGCTGCCGCTCAACCGACGAAACCATGATCGCCGAGATCATGACCAGCGTTGAAGGCATCAACTACGCCTGTAAACGTCTGCGCGGCTGGATGAAACCGTCCAAACGCCACGTCAGCATGCTGTTTGCGCCGTCACACAACCATGTGATGTACCAGCCGCTGGGCGTAGTCGGCATTATGGTGCCATGGAACTACCCGATTCAGCTGGCCCTGCTGCCGCTGATGACCGCCCTGGCCGCCGGTAACCGCGCCATGATCAAAATGTCAGAGTTCACCCCCGTCACCAACAAGGTGCTGAAAAAACTGCTGACCGAAGTCTTTAACGAACATCAGGTCGCGATGATCGAAGGCGAAGTCGAAGTCTCTTCTGCTTTTGCCGAAATTCCCTGGGATCACCTGGTGTTCACCGGCTCTACCGCCGTGGGCCGCATCGTCATGTCCGCCGCCGCGAAAAATCTGACGCCGGTAACGCTGGAGCTGGGCGGTAAGTCACCGGCCATTATCGCGCCGGGCGCCAGCATGAAAGACGCCGTTGAACGTATCTGTTTCGGTAAGTCGCTGAATGCCGGTCAGACCTGTATCGCGCCGGATTACGTACTGCTGCCCGCCGGTAAAGAGCAGGAGTTTATCGACAGCTATCAGGCGACGTTTGCGCGCATGTATCCAACCATCCGTGACAACAACGATTACACCGCCGTGGTGAACGAGCGTCAGCACCAGCGCCTGCAGGCCTGGGTTGCCGATGCCAAAGAAAAAGGCGCGAAAATCACCGTGGTCAATCCGGCTAACGAAGACTTTGCCGGCACCCGCAAGATGCCACTGCACATTGTCGAAAACGGCAGCGCCGAAATGAAAGTGCTGCAGGAAGAACTGTTCGGCCCGGTGATGCCGGTGGTTCCTTACCGTTCGCTGGACGATGCCATCGACTACGTTAACGACCGCGACCGCCCGCTGGCGCTGTATTTCTTCAGCTATGACAAAGCACAGCAGAAGAAAGTGCTGGAACGCACCCACGCCGGTGGCGTCACCATCAACGATACGCTGATGCACATCGCTCAGGATGATATGCCATTCGGTGGCGTTGGCCCGTCCGGTATGGGCCATTACCACGGCAAAGAAGGCTTTGTTTCCCTATCGAAAGCCAAAGCGGTACACCGCAAAGGCCGCTTTAACAGCGGGCAGTTTATTTATCCACCTTACGGCGGCGCGATTCAGGGCCTGATCCGCAAGCTGTTTATCCGCTGAGGAGGCGTTTTATGTTTAACACCTCCCGTCGTGGATTTTTACAACTCAGTGCCAGCTCCGCTGCTGCACTGACTGTCGGTGCTTCGCTGGCCAGCCTGAGCGGCTGCAGCAAAGTACCGGTGGCCAATGGCTATAAACAGCTGCGTGCCGGTGATATCGAATTTCTCAGCGCACTGGCACCGGTGATTCTGAACAAAAGCTATCCGGGCACCCTGGCCGATGCCGCACCTGAGCGGCTGACCAAAGCCCTCGATACACTGATCGGCACCCTGCAGGAATACTCCAGAGGCCAGCTGATGCAGCTGTTTGATGTGATGCAGGTTGCTCCTATCCGCTCCGTCATGGGCGCACAATGGGGCAGCTGGAGCGATGCCAGCGCGGAGCAGATTGAAGGCTTTTTACAGGACTGGAAAACCAGCAGTCTCCAGCTCAAACGCATGGGTTACGGCTCACTGTGTAAGCTGCTGACCATGTGCTGGTACTCGCAACCGGAAACCTTTGTCTCCACGGGTTATCCCGGCGCGCCGAAGAAAATCCCGGCCTGAGCGACAACAGAATAAAAAGAGAACTGACAATGCAGAACAATAATCAACGCCAGCCCGATATCCCGGTGGTTGCCGGTATTTCCGACCCCATTCTCGACGGTATCGCCAACGGCTGGAACGTGCGCGAATCGACCGAAGTGGCCGATGGCAGCGTCGTCGAAGCCGATGTCATCATTATCGGTACCGGTGCCGGTGGCGGTACGACCGCCGAAATTCTGGCCAAAGCCGGTCTGAAAGTGCTGATGCTGGAAGAAGGTCCGCTGAAAAGCACCAACGATTTCCGTATGGACGAACGAGAAGCCTACCGCGACCTGTATCAGGAAAGCGCCGGCCGCATGAGCAAAGACGGCGCCATGTCGATCCTGCAGGGTCGCTGTGTCGGCGGTACTACGGTAATCAACTGGACCTCCAGCTTCCGTACGCCGGAGCCAACGCTGAACTACTGGAGCGAAGAGTTTGGTGTCGAAGGCTTCAGCAGCGCCGACATGGCTCCCTGGTTCGAAACAATGGAGCAGCGCCTGAACGTCGCTCCGTGGCAGGTTCAGCCGAACGAAAACAACTCGGTGCTGGCCCGTGGCGCAACCAAGCTGGGCGTAGACTGGCATGTGATTCCGCGTAACGTGTCCGGCTGCTGGAACCTCGGTTACTGCGGCACCGGCTGCCCGACCAACGCCAAACAATCGATGCTGGTCACCACCATTCCGGCCGCGCTGGATAACCATTCGGAACTGGTTTACAGCGCCCGCGCCGAACGTCTGATTATGGAAGGCCGTAAGGTGCTGGGGGTGGAAGTCACCGCACTCGGCCGTGATTATCAGCCCAGTGGTAAAAGTTTCGTCGCCAAAGCGCCGCACGTGATCATGGCCTGTGGTGCTATTAATGGCCCGGCACTGCTGCTGCGCTCCAAAGCACCGGACCCGCATAAGCGCATCGGCAAGCGGACTTTCTTCCATCCGACGACCTTCTGCTTCGCCGAATTCGAACAGGTGATCGACCCCTACTACGGCGCGCCACAGTCGATTTACTCCGACCACTTTCAGTGGCTCGAAGTCAGCGGCAAAGTAGGTTACAAGCTGGAAGTGCCCCCCCTGCAACCCGGCCTGACCTCGGTACTGCTGTTGGGTCACGGTGCTCAGCACTTTGACGACATCAGCAAATTGCCGAACCTGCACGCCATGATTGCCCTGCTGCGTGATGGTTTCCACCCGGACAGCGAAGGCGGCAGCATTGAACTGGCTGACGATGGCACGCCCATCATCGACTACGAAATCAACGACTATCTGTGGGATGGGGTCATCCGCTCCTGGCTGACCATGGCTGAAATTCAGTTTGCTGCCGGGGCCAAAGCGGTACGTGCCTCCCATGTTGACTCTCCGTGGTTTCACAGCTGGGAAGAAGCCAAAGCTGGTATCAGCCAGCTGGAGTTCCGCTCCAATGCCTTTACCGCAGGCTCCGCTCACTGCATGGGTGGCCTGACCATGGGTGAAGATCAGAGCCGTTGTCTGGTCGACAGTCATGGTAAGTACCATCACCTCGATAACCTCTATGTGTTTGACGGTTCGGCCTTCCCCACCAGCATCGGCGCTAACCCGCAGCTGTCGATCTATGGCATGGCCTGCAAGCAAGCCAACAAACTGCTGGAAACCATCAAAGCCAGCGCCTGACGTCCAGCCTGTCATTTGCCGTGGATCATTTGATCCACGGCAAACTCCCCCGCGTTATTTCTCCCTGCCAGCCGCGTAACACCAGTGCTTTATTGTTTGCCGTGCGGCTTTTGTTTACTATGCGGCGCATTTCCAGCGCACGCAGAAGGCTCATTTATGAATATTGCTGTCTACCCTGGCACGTTCGATCCCATCACCAACGGTCATACCGATCTGGTCGAACGGGCAGCGCGTATGTTCGATCACATCATTCTTGCCGTTGCCGATAACCCGAAGAAAAAGCCGATGCTGGACCTTGAAACCCGTGTCGATCTGGCACGCAGCGTACTCGGCCATCTGGCCAACGTTGAAGTGGTTGGTTTCAGCAACCTGCTGGCTGATTTCGTTAAAGAAAAAAACGCCAACATCATTCTGCGCGGCCTGCGGGCGGTGTCTGACTTCGAATACGAATTTCAGCTCGCCAATATGAACCGTGTACTGGCACCGAATGTGGAAAGTCTGTTCCTGACCCCGGCTGAGCACTTCTCTTACATTTCATCTACGCTGGTCAGAGAAATCGCCTCACTGGGCGGAGATGTCAGCAATTTTGTTAATCCTCAGGTAGCCAAGGCCCTGAAGAAATGTGTGAACTAACCCGCCCCTGACGGAGGTAAGTCATGGCTCTGATTATCACTGACGAATGCATCAACTGTGATGTATGCGAACCGGAATGTCCGAACGAAGCGATTTCTGCCGGCGAAGAAATTTACGAAATTGATCCGTCCAAGTGCACCGAATGTGTGGGTCACTACGACGAGCCACAGTGCCAGTTAGTCTGCCCGGTGGATTGCATTCCACAGGACGAAAACCGTATGGAAACCCAGGAAGAACTGGAAGCCAAATACGAAAAACTGACCGGCAAGAAAATCGCCTGACCCGTGCGGAATCGGGCGCGGAGCCAGCACCACTGACGGTTGCACCGCTGACTGACCTCCCACACACTAAGGCCTCCCACAAGGAGGCCTTTTTTTATGCGCCCGCTCGCCCTGAAGACACTGCTGACGTCCCTGCTGTTTGCCCTGCTGCCTGCCCTGTTACTCAGCGGCTGCAGCACCCCACAGAACACTGCCGGTGCCGGACACAGCAAGCAGATCACTGCTGGCAGCAGCCAGAATACCGCTCCCGGCCAGGCCGCCATTGCCAGTGCCCACCCGCTGGCCACCGCCGCCGGTATGGCGGTACTGCAGCAGGGCGGCAACGCCTTTGATGCCGCCATTGCCGTGGCCGCCAGCCTGGGCGTCGTGGAGCCCTACAGCGCCGGTATCGGAGGTGGCGGCTTCTGGCTGCTGTACGACGCCCGTGCCGCGCAGTACCGCTTTATCGACGCCCGTGAGACCGCTCCTGCCGCCGCCCACCGCGATTACTATCTGAATGCCGACGGCAGCGTAAACCGCGATAAAGCAGTCAACGGTGCGACCGCAGCAGCCATTCCCGGCCAGGCCGCCGCCTTTGCCTATATCAGCGAACACTATGGCGAGCTGTCCTTAAAGAAAACGCTGCGTGCAGCCATCCAACAGGCCCGCGACGGCTTCGCAGTGGATGAGCACTACCGCATGCTGATGGGCTACCGCCTGCAGGCGGTGCGCCGCTATGAGGAAAGTGCCCGCCTGTTTCTCGATGACAACGACATTCCGGCTGCAGGCTTTGAACTGCAGCAACCCGAACTGGCACAGACACTGGAAGCGCTGGCCAATGATGGCTTCGATGGTTTTTATAAAGGCCCGGTTGCGCAGCGTCTGCTTTCAGCGGTGAACAGCAACGGCGGCGAGTGGACAGCCGCAGATCTGGCCAATTACCGCGTGGTCGAACGCGAGCCCGTACACGTGCGTTACGGCGCACTGGAAGTGATCAGCGCACCGCCGCCATCCTCCGGTGGTATCGCCATTGTGCAGATGCTGAATATGCTCAGTCATTTCAGCTGGCAGACCATGACGCCGGTCGATCAGACCCACCTGTTAACCGAAGTGATGCGCCGCGCCTACCGTGACCGCGCCGAGTTTCTTGGCGACCCGGATTTTGTCGACGTACCGGTATCCGAGCTGTTATCCGAAGCACGGGCGCAACACTGGGCCGAAAGTATCGATCCGGTGCAGGCTACGCCAAGCCTTGATCTGGCCGGGCCAAAAAACCTGCACGAAGGCTTCCACACCACCCATCTGTCGGTGCTGGATAAAGACGGCAATATGGTCTCGGCCACGCTGAGTATTAACCTGCCCTTCGGCTCCGCCTTTACCGCCGCCGGTACCGGGATTGTGCTGAATAACGAGATGGATGACTTCTCCGCCAAACCGAGCGCACCCAACGCCTATGGTCTGACCGGCAACGAAGCCAATGCCATCGCCGCCGGTAAGCGACCGCTGTCGAGCATGACACCGACCATTATCAACAGTCCGCAGCAAACCGCGATTATCGGCACCCCCGGCGGCAGCCGTATTATCAGCATGGTGCTGCTGGGCACGCTGGAACATCTGCAGGGCAAGCCGGTGAGCGACTGGGTCCGCCGCCCGCGTTTTCATCATCAGTATCTGCCGGATGTCCTGCAACACGAACCCGGTGCTTTCAGCGCGCAGCAGGAGGTTGCCCTGACCCGTATGGGACACCGCCTGCAGACCGCAGGACGCAAGTACGGCAATATGCAGGCGATCCTCTGGGATAAGCGCAAACAGCAGGTGACGGCCGCCTCCGACCCGCGAGGTATCGGCAGCGCTGTTGTGAGTCCGGAACATAAGCCATGAAAAAGGTCGCTCAAGCACAATGATCGCGTTCACCCTGAAAAAAATCATCGGCATATTGCTGATGCCCATTCCGCTGACGCTGATCGCGCTGCTGGCCGGGCTGTTACTGCTTAAGCACCGTCCGGCGCTGGGCAAAGCGCTGATCAGCGTCGCCGCGTTGTGGCTTGCCCTGACCAGCTGGCATCCGTTTGCAGATCGCTGGCTGGCACCGTTTGAAGATAACTTCCCTGCCTTCGATCTCAAGCAACCGGTCAGCATTGTCGTGGTACTGGGCGGATGCCATGCCAGCGATGAGAGCATGCCACCGGCCGCGCAGCTGTGTTCCAGCTCACTGTTCCGTCTGACTGAAGGGTTGCGCATTCTGGCTGCGAATCCGCAGGCGCAGCTGTTTGTCTCCGGTTATGCCGGCAACGACAGCCGCCCTCACGCCGAGGTTATGCGTGACATCGCACGGAGCATGGGGGTCGCTGCAGAACGCATCCGCACATTCCCGCAAGCCAGAGATACCGAAGAAGAAGCACAGCTGATGACGCCCCTGCTGACCGGGCAGAGCTTTGCACTGGTCAGCGAAGCCTCGCACCTGCCGCGGGCGCTGGTGTTTTTTCAGCGTCAGGGACTGCAGCCAATACCTGCGCCAGCGGTACGTCTGAGTACCGATAACAGCGATTGGCGGATTGAAGCGCGGGCTGCGCTGAAAAGCGAACGCGCCATGTACGAAGGCATTGGCCAGCTCTGGCAGTGGCTGAAAGGCGCCTGACCGGCACAAAAAGCAGAAACAAAAACGCCGGGCACTGCCCGGCGTTTTTTATCACAACCTGCTGATCAGAACAGGTAGCTGACGTTCAGATCCAGCGTATCGATATCGGCGTCATAACCGTCGTCTTTGTTTTCCATCGAGTAACTGGTGTAATCCAGACCTACACGCAGCTTGTCACCCAGACCGGTATCCAGACCTACACCCCAGAGGAAATCGTTACCAGAAGTGTCGCCCTTCGAGCCGGTGTTCAGCTTACGCTCGGCCGACCAGTGATGGGCACCCAATTTGAACATCAGATCCACGTTACCGAAGACTTCACGGCCAAAGCGGCTGACGATCTGATAAGAGGTTGCCGAATCTTTGAATGTACCGGTCGACGCTTTGATTTCTGTTTCCGCCAGACGCTTAGCCCCCAGCATCACATCAAAGCGGCTCTTATCGGTCAGCTCAAAATGAGTACCCAGATACAAACCATAAGTGGCACCGTTACCGGTTTCGCCATCAGTATCCAGCTGCGCTGCACCACCGCTGAGCATAACGAAGTGACGGATACGTTTGCCGTCACCTTCGTTCAGGGAGCCCACTTCGTTTTCAATCTTGCCACACCCCAGACAGCGCACGAAGGCCGCCTGTAAAGGGGTAACCACCAGCGTTTCCGCCGCCTGATCAGCATTGCCGCCGAGCAGGGTAAACGGCAGGGTGGCGCCGTAGATCAATGCACCGGCCTGGGATAATACGAAATACAACGGACGGGCAATCACTGCATCTGCCACCATGGCACCAGCGCTTGGGCTTTCTTCAATCCGTTCAGCGCTGGCAAGAGAACTCATGCCCAGCAATGCGGTGGCCACAGCAATATTTACCGAAGTCCGTAAGGTCGCCATCAGTTGCATTGTTCTTCCTCTTTTGATGCAGATGCGAATAGGCCTGACTATATCAGCACCTGCACGCCTCGTCACGACTGGAGGCAGGGGCTTTAAGCGCTTCAGCGCTGGCAACCCGGGCAATAAACGGTCGCCCGCTGTCCCTGACGGATTTCTTTCAGCACACTGCTGCACACCTTGCATTGTTCACCGCCGCGGCCGTAAACAAAAAGCTGCTGGGCAAAGTAACCCGGTTTGCCATCACCACCGACAAAATCACGTAATGTTGTGCCGCCCTGTTCAATCGCCCGCGCCAGCACCTGTTTGATTTCACTGACCAGACGCTCATAGCGCGCCAGACTGATTTTTCCGGCCGCCGTCGCCGGACGAATACCGGCCAGAAACAGGCTTTCATTGGCGTAAATATTGCCAACCCCGACCACGACCTTGCCATCCATCACAAAGGTTTTGATCGCCTGACTTTTGCCACGGGAACGGCGGAACAGATACTCAGCGGTAAAGTCATCCGACAGCGGCTCCGGCCCAAGATGAGTCAGGTGATCGCTGTCGGCACCCGGCTCAATCCACAGCAAAGCACCGAAACGGCGCGGGTCGTGGTAACGCAGCACTTTACCGTTACTCAGAAGCCAGTCGATATGATCGTGTTTACCGGCCGGCGCAGAGGGCTCGACCAAACGCAACGAGCCGGACATACCCAGATGCCAGATGGCGGTACCGATATCGGTCTCCACCAGAATGTATTTCGCCCGGCGACGCAGACCACGCACGGTCTGGCCTTGCAGAAGTTTTAATTCATCCACCACCGGCCAGCGCAACTGCGGCTGGCGCACCACCACACGCTCAATACGCTGATTCAGCAGCCAGGGTTCAATACCGCGCTTGGTGGTTTCAACTTCAGGTAGTTCAGGCATAAGGATGTCGGGCATCAGAAGAAAACCGGGATTATGCCAGAAGAGAGAAAGAAGGCGTTAAACGCGAATTCGCAGCCCGGCCCGCAGAGTGGCCGTCTGGTTGTCAGTGACAGATGGCGGCCATCAAATCACAGCAGGAGCAGTGATAAACGTGCGCAGCACGGCCCGCAGGGTGGCGGCCATGGATGGCAGCCATAAAAAAACCCGGCACAGGCCGGGTTCTTTTCAAGCAAAAGAAGCTTACTTAATTTTGGCTTCTTTATACATAACATGCTGACGGATCACAGGATCAAATTTTTTGATCTCCATTTTCTCTGGCATGGTGCGCTTGTTTTTATCTGTGGTGTAGAAGTGACCGGTACCGGCACTTGACACTAAACGGATCTTATCGCGTGGCATAACAGGTCTCCTTAGACTTTTTCACCGCGTGCGCGCAGTTCTGCCAGTACAACATCGATGCCTTTCTTATCGATGATGCGCATACCCTTGGTAGAAATACGCAGACGCACAAAACGGTTTTCGCTTTCTACCCAGAAACGGTGCTGTTGCAGGTTAGGCAGAAAACGGCGCTTGGTTTTAATGTTTGAGTGGGAAACGTTATTCCCGGTTACAGGACCTTTACCTGTAACTTGGCAAACCTTAGACATTGATCTCGCCCCGATTTTTAACTGTATCGAACAAATTGGAAATTCGTTACCAACCGTGGGCATTCGTCATCAAAATCTTGACTCGTGACGGCCCTGGCTGAAAAGAGTTGCGCTTTATACCAAAACGCCCTGACCGCCGCAAGCGAAAGCTTATTTTTTATACGAATGACAGGCCAGCGCCAGAACGACTTTTTATCGTTCGGTACCTGGCGGATGCAGGGTGGGCCTGGCCTGACATTGTTCTTACAGCCAGCCGCGCTCCGCAAAGGACACGCAGTGCCCATCACCGACCACCAGGTGATCCAGCACACGCACATCGACCAGCCCCAATGCCTGCTGCAGGCGATCGGTCAGTGCGCGGTCAGCGTGACTGGGCTCGGCAATACCGGACGGGTGATTGTGTACCAGAATGACCGCCGCCGCGCCCTGAGTCAGCGCCAGCTTCACCACCTCGCGCGGGTACACCGCTGCGCCATCAATGGTGCCGTGGAACAGCTCATGATATTTCAGCACCCGATGCTGATTATCGAGCAGCAAACAGGCGAAGACTTCGTGGTCGCGATCACGCAGTTGCGCCAGTAAATAGCGCCGGGTCAGATCCGGGCTGGTTAAGGCATCGCCGCGCGCCAGCTGCTCAGCCAGATGCCGCCGCGCCATTTCCAGTACCGCCTGCAACTGGGCGTATTTGGCACTGCCCAACCCCAGCGGGGTGCAAAAGGTGGTCAGATCGGCGGTCAGTAACGCACGCAGACTGCCAAATTCCTGCAGCAGCTCACGCGCCAGATCTACCGCGCTTTTGCCTTTAACGCCGGTGCGCAGAAAAATCGCCAACAGCTCTGCATCTGACAGACTGCCCGCGCCCTGAGCTAACAGTTTTTCCCTTGGCCGCTCCGCGCTTGGCCAGTCACATATCGCCATACCCACCTCCCTGCAGGTCTGTGATTCGTTGAGTGATCGGAGCCTGCAGTGGCACTCCGGCCTGTTGCAGACTTGTCATACGCTTCCTTATATACTCCGGTTCATTCTAGTCAGCGTGAAACCAGCCATGCAACAACTCTGTAATAAGCGTATTTTGCTCGGAATCACCGGGGGCATTGCCGCCTATAAAGCCGCCGAACTGGTACGTATTCTGAAAAAAGCCGGGGCCGAAGTGCGGGTTGTTATGACCGCTGGCGCCATGGAATTCATTACCCCCCTGACTCTGCAGGCGCTGTCCGGTAATCCGGTGCATCACGCCCTGCTTGATCCGGAAGCCGAAGCCGGTATGGGTCATATTGAGCTGGCCAAGTGGGCCGACCTGTTATTGGTTGCCCCGGCGTCTGCTAATTTTATCGCCCGCCTGACACAAGGCTCAGGGGATGACCTGCTGACCACCGTCTGCCTGGCCACCGAGGCTCCGATTGCCCTGGCTCCGGCCATGAATCAGGCCATGTGGCGTGAGCCGATTACCCAGGCCAATATTGCCCGCCTGATCGACATTAAAGGCAGCAAACTGTATCTGTTTGGTCCGGCCGAAGGCATGCAGGCCTGCGGCGATGTTGGCCCCGGCCGCATGCTGGAGCCGGAAGAGATTGCCGTGCAAGCGGCCGACTTGTTTGAAACCGGTCTGCTGGCCGGTCTCAACGTCGTTATTACCGCCGGTCCGACCCGTGAAGCCATTGACCCGGTGCGTTATATCTCCAACCACAGCTCCGGCAAAATGGGGTACGCCATTGCGGCTGCGGCCCGTGATGCCGGTGCCAGAGTGACCCTGATCAGCGGCCCTGTGGTGATTCCTGCCCCTGAGCGCGTGCACTGCCTGCGTGTTGAAAGCGCCCGCGATATGCTCGACAGTGCCCTGGCACAACTCGGCCAATGCGATATTTTTATCGCCGCCGCCGCAGTTGCTGACTATCGCCCGATGACCGCTGCCAATCAGAAAATCAAAAAGTCGGCTGACAGCATGGAACTGACGCTGGTGAAAAACCCGGATGTGGTGGCCACCGTTGCTGCCCATGAACAACGTCCTTTCACCGTCGGCTTTGCCGCCGAAACGCAGGATGTGGATATTTACGCCCGCGATAAGCTGGTGCGTAAAAACCTCGATATGATCGTCGCCAATGACGTATCAATGAGTGATATCGGCTTTAACAGTGATCAAAATGCCGTCACTGTGTTCTGGGCCGAAAACCAGCAAAGCTTTGCGCAGATGAGCAAGCAGGCCCTGGCGCGCGAGCTGGTCGAGCTGATTGCACATCAGTATCAGCAGACGCAGGAACAACAATCATCTTAACCGTGGAACAGAATCACGATGCAAAAGTTACAGGTAAAAGTACTGGATGAACGTCTGGGCGACAGCATTCCCCTGCCGGAATACGCCACAACCGGCTCTGCCGGACTGGATCTGCGTGCCTGTCTGGATACGCCACTGACGCTGCACCCGGGCGAAACTCAGCTGATTCGCACCGGCCTGGCAATTTACATTGAAGATCCGGGTCTGGCAGCCATGATTCTGCCGCGCTCGGGCCTTGGCCATAAGCACGGTATTGTGCTGGGTAATCTGGTTGGCCTGATCGATTCCGACTACCAGGGCGAGCTGATGGTCAGCTGCTGGAACCGTGGTAAAGACAGCTTCACCATTGATATTGGTGAACGCCTGGCGCAGCTTATTCTAGTGCCGGTCATCCAGGCAGAATTTGAAATTGTTGAGCAATTCGAATCCACGGAACGTGGCGCCGGTGGTTTCGGGCACTCAGGACGAAGCTAAGCACCGCAAACAACAATGACCGCGACCTGATCTCATACAACAATAACCCAGGGGCTGCGCTAAGCCCCGGCCGAAAGGAAGCAAAATGAGAACGAAAACCCGCACACCAGAACGTACCATCGTTTTTTACAGTCGCCTCACTATCTGGCTGGCGCTGTTGTTTATTGCTGGCGGGCTTTCTTTTCAGAGCATTCAGGTCAACCTGTTTACCCAATCCGATGTCGACCGCGCCTTTGCTGACGCCATGGCCGAGCAGATGGCGCACTCTCTCAGCACGCGCCTGCAGGACACCCGCCGCCTGCAAACCGCTGCCAGCCGTCACCCGCTGACCGTACGTGCGCTGGAAGAGAATGATCCGGCCTGGAAAGCGACGCTGCGTCAGTTCCTGCCGGGGGTATCCTCGCTGCAACTGATCCGCCGGGAAGAGGCTATGGGCCTGCAGAGCAGCCATGGCTATGCGGTACAGGAATTGGTCAGCCGCACACTGAGTGGGGCGGATATGCGCCTGGAGGCCGTACAGCGCAATGGCGGCGTGCATTTTTACTGGGCATCACCCATCCGCAACGAACGGAATCAGATTGCCGGTGTGCTGCTGGCCGAATATGGCTCCGGCTGGCTGTCACAGTTCCAGTCCGGCACCAGCCAGAAAATGGGCCAGATTGTGGTTAGCCAGTTTGTCGATAACGACCGCTCAAAAGGGTTGGAAATTTTCCGCATTGGTCAGGAAGTAAAACGCGCGGGCACCATCGTGACCAAGCCGATTAATGATTACTGGTATCTGACCTACATCCCATCCGATGAACGTCCGCAGCTGGAACTGATGCCACTGGCAACGCCCTGGATCATCGTTCTGGTCGCCACGTTAATCGGCCTGTTTATTCTGGTTGGCATGCAAAAGCGCGACATTCTGCGTAACCAGCTGAAGCTGCTGACCTATGTGCGCAACCTCAGCCGTAAAGGCATCGACGAGCCACCGGTCTTTACTCTGGCCTTGTTCCACGAGCTGGCGGGCAGTATGCAACACCTGATCAATACCATACGGCCAGGTGCAGAAACCACGGCTGCCAGCGCGGATAAAAACAACGGTCGCGAGCGTCAGGACATTCCTCTCGAGCAGCCGAAGAAGATCACCACGGTCAGCCATGCCAAGCGCCAGACGTTACCGGAGCTGATGGTCGAAGAAGTTGAACAGGAACATCCGGTTGAAATCGCGCAGGGTATTTTCCGCGCTTACGATATCCGCGGCATCGTCGGCCAGGACCTGACCGATGACACCTGCTACTGGATTGGCCGCGCACTGGGTGCCGAAGTGCAGGAGCGTGGTTTCAGCAAAATCAGCCTCGCCTGGGACGGACGCGAATCCAGCCCGCAGCTGGCCGGACAGCTGCAGCAGGGACTGAATGACAGTGGCTGCCACGTTATCCGTCTCGGCGCACAACCGACCGGCCTGTTGTACTTTGCCACCTACGAGCTTGATACCCCGTGCGGGGTTGTCGTGACCGGCAGCCATAACCCGTCTGAATTCAACGGCCTGAAAATCGTTATCGATCAGCAGACGCTGGCGCAGGATGAACTGCTGGCGCTGTATCATCGCATCATGCGCCGCGACCTGCCGCGCGGCCACGGCCAAACCGAAGAGCGAGAACTGGCCGAAGCCTATCTGCAACGCATTGAAGGTGATGTACAGCTCGCGCGCAGCATGAAAATTGTGATCGATGCCGGCAATGGCATCGCCGGACCATTGGCGGAAAAACTGATGGCGCTGCTCGGGCTGGAAGCCGAATGCCTGTTCTGCAACGTTGATGGCCGCTTCCCCAACCATCACCCGGACCCAAGTCAGCCGAAAAACCTGCAGGCATTGCAGGACGCGGTAAAAGCCCACAATGCCGACCTTGGCCTGGCGTTTGACGGCGATGGCGACCGTGTGGCACTGGTCGACAATAACGGTAAGATCATCTGGCCTGACCGCTTGCTGATGCTGCTGATTGAAGACATTCTGCCGCGCAATCCCGGCCGCGATGTGCTCTATGACGTCAAATCCTCGCGCCATCTGGCGCCTCTGATCAGTCGCCACGGTGGCCGCCCGACCATGTGGAAGACCGGCCATTCGCTGATGAAGCGTAAAATGCTGGAACTTAATGCTGTGGTCGGTGGCGAGTTCAGCGGTCACTTCTACATTCAGGACCGCTGGTATGGTTTTGACGATGGTCTGTATACCGCGGCCCGTCTGTTGGAAATTATCAGCCAGAAAAATCAGCCCACCGACCAGCTTTTTGCTGCTCTGCCGGAAGATGTCAGCACACCGGAAATCACCATTGATAGCGATGATGTGCGCAAATTCAGCCTGCTGCAGGAGCTCTCCGCCGACAGCGAACTGACCGCGGGTGCCCGGGTATTCAACACCGATGGCCTGCGCATCGAATTTGCCGATGGCTGGGGGCTGATCCGTCCGTCCAACACCACGCCCAAACTGACCCTGCGCTTTGCCGGAAACAACGCCGAAGCCATTACCCGGATTCAGCAGCGGATGAAGCAGGCACTTACCCGCTACGCACCGGAACTTAAGGTTCCGTTCTGAGAAAGACGTCAATTCCCGTTGGCAGGTTCGCGCCGGATAACGTTATAATGCGGCGCGGCATCAGGGCCTGCTGAGCAAGCAGGCAGCCTTCGCCACCCGTTCTTAATTATTCGCTCATCAAGGAGCCAGACCATGCCATTGTCGCGTGACAGCGCCATGAATACCGCCAAAGTTCTCAGTGAAGCCCTGCCTTACCTGCAGCGTTTCGTCGGCAAAACCATCGTCGTCAAATACGGCGGTAATGCCATGATCGACGAAGATCTGAAGAACAGCTTTGCGCGCGATATGGTGATGCTGAAACTGATCGGCATTAACCCGATTGTGGTGCATGGCGGTGGTCCGCAAATCGGTGATCTGCTGAAAAAGCTCAACATCGAGAGCACCTTTGTGAACGGCATGCGTGTGACCACCGGCGAAACCATGGATGTGGTTGAAATGGTGCTCGGCGGCCTGGTGAACAAAGACATCGTCAACCTGATCAACCAGAACGGTGGTAAAGCCATCGGCCTGACCGGTAAAGATGGCCAGTTACTGCATGCGAAAAAACTGCACGTAACCAAAAACTCACCGGAGCTGGAAAAGCCTGAAATCATCGACATCGGCCACGTGGGTGAAGTGTCGCGCATTAACACCCAGGTACTCGATATGCTGACCAACAGTGACTTCATTCCGGTGATTGCACCCATCGGCGTGGGTGACGACGGCTCTTCTTACAACATCAACGCCGACCTGGTGGCTGGCAAAGTGGCTGAAGTACTGCGCGCCGAAAAGCTGATTCTGCTGACCAATATCGCGGGCCTGATGGATAAAGAGGGCAAAGTACTGACTGGCTTATCGACCAAGCAGGTCGACGACCTGATCGCCGACGGTACTATTTACGGCGGTATGTTGCCAAAAATTCAGTGCGCCCTGGATGCCGTACACGCCGGCGTAACCAGCGCACATATCATTGATGGCCGGGTCGCGCATTCAACCTTGCTCGAACTGTTCACCGACGAAGGTGTTGGTACGCTGATCACCAACCGCCGCTAACGGAGCATTTCATGACTGAGACCGCCGACAAGCTGTCACGACGCGATCAGATTTTGCAGGCGCTGGCGCAGATGCTGGAAAGCAATCCCGGTGCCCGTATTACCACCGCCAGCCTGGCTAAGGCCGTAGGTGTATCGGAAGCGGCGCTGTACCGCCACTTTCCGTCCAAGGCAAAAATGTTTGAGGGCCTGATCAGCTTTATCGAAGAAGCGGTTTTTTCCCGCGTCAGCCGCATTCTGCAGGATTTCGAGTATGCCGATCAGCGCTGCGAACGCACCCTGACACTGGTGCTGACCTTTGCTGAGAAAAATCCGGGCATGTGCCGCCTGCTGTCCGGCGACGCACTGTCCGGTGAAACCGAACGCCTGCGTCAGCGTATTCAGCAGTTCTTTGAACGCATTGAAATGCAGTTCAAACAGATACTGCGCGAAGCCGAAATGCGCGAAGGCAAAGTGCCGCTGCAGACCATCAGCGCGGCCGCTAACCTGCTGACCGCTGTACTCGAGGGGCGAATCCGTCAGTATGTGCGCACCGAGTTTGATACCCGTCCGACCCAGTACTGGGATGAACAATGGCTGCTGCTGCAACCGCTGTTACTGCGCGAGAAAAACCTCACCAGCCTGTCGGTGTAAACCGCAGACAAAAAAATCCCGGGACATGCCCGGGATTTTTTTAATCTTTTTTACCTTCCAGCTCGCGGTCGACCTTGTCCAGATCAACATCGGCATCCAGCGTACCGGCCGGATAGACCTGCAGAATCCGCACGCGCTCGTATTGCTCAGCAAAATCGCGGGTACTGTCCTTCATTTCCTGCTGACGCGCTTTGATATTGCCTTCGCTGTCACGGATACCGTTCTGCAACTGCACAATCTCAAGACGCATATCGGCCGGAACCTCCTGACCACGACGCTCAATGTTGGCGGCCTGTGCCTGAGATTTTTCCAGCTTCTGCTCAAGGTCAACAATACGTCGGCGCTGTAACTGGATGTAGGAGTCAATTTCGTCGGCTTTGCGCTGCCGCGCACGTTCCACATCGGAGGGTTTGGCGTACAACCGCAACAGATCCAGATCCAGTTTGCGTTGCGCGGCGATGGCATCCTGACGAGCCTTTTTCGCGGCTTCTTCAGCACGGCGCTGTGCCAGCTCTTCTGCGGTCGGTGCCGGAGCCACGGTTTTTACGGTCATGCCATTACTGTTCAGTATCTCGTAGCCAAGATGGCTGTATTCCGCCGGAATATAATCCTTAACCACCACACGCCCATCGACGGTAAAACGATACATTTTGTTCGCAAAGCTCGAGGCAGACGCCAGTAAGCAAACAACAGCAAACAGCCCAACCAGTGGCTTCATGGTTATCAATCTCCTTTACGCGCGGGTTTATTCAACCCCGTAACGATCACGGTAAGCACTGATCGCAGCGGCATACTGCGCCAGTTCTGTTTTTTCGGACACATAATCGAGCACCTGGTTCAGACCCACAATGCTGATCACTTTCATGCCGAAGTCACGCTCAACTTCCTGAATGGCAGACAACTCACCCTGACCTTTTTCCTGGCGGTCCAGGGCAATCAGGGCAGCGGCCGGCGTTGCACCTTCTGCGGCGTTAATCATAGCCATGACTTCCCGGATAGCCGTACCGGCGGTAATAACATCGTCTACGATAAGTACACGCCCGGTCAGCGGTGCGCCGACAAGGTTACCGCCTTCGCCGTGGGTTTTGGCTTCTTTGCGGTTAAAAACGTAAGGCATGTCTTTGTTGTAGTGGTCAGCCAGCGCCACCGACAGAGTCGCGGCCAGTGGAATGCCCTTATAAGCCGGGCCAAAGACCACATCGTAGTCAACACCGGACGCTTCCAGTGCTGCCGCATAAAAACGTCCAAGCTTGGCCAGCGCGGCACCGCTGTTAAACAGGCCGGCATTAAAAAAATAAGGACTGACCCGGCCGGATTTCAGGGTAAATTCGCCAAATTTGAGTACACCCTGAGCGATGGCGAATTCGATAAATTCTTTCTGATACGTCTGCATACGAAACCTGAGATTCAACCGCCAGCACAGGCCGGCAAAATAGTTCGGACGGAAGGGAGAAATACCGGCAATGCGTGACCAGAAGCACAACATTCGCGCCCATATTTACCCGCTTTCCAAAGGATGCGGTATGATACACGCTTCACCAGTTGGGAACCATGTATGAGGATTATCAGTTTACACGTCAACGGCCTGAAACAAGCGGTCGAAAAAGGGCTGTATACCTGGCTGCAAACCGCGCAGGCTGATGTGGTTGCCATTCAGGGGCTGCTTGCCAAAGAGTATCAGCTGCCTGACTCCGTCGTGTATCCCGATGGTTACAACGCCTATTTCTTCGATGCCGAAGCCGATAACTATTCCGGTGTGGCTATCCTCACCCGTGAAGTGCCGAAAGCCATTATGACCGGCCTGGCATTCCCGCAGTGCGATATGCAGGGGCGCTTTATTCAGGCGGATTTCGACCATGTAAGCGTTGGCTCCATCCTGTTCCCGACGGTTGATGAACACAACACCCTGGAAGATAAACTGGCCTTCCAGAAATCCTTCCTGGAGCATCTGAACAAAACCCGGCGCAAACGCCGCGAGTTTATTTTCTGCGGCAACTTTGAAGCGGCGCATAAAACCGTTGATCTGGCCGACTGGCAGAGCCATCAGGACACGCCGGGCTTCCTGCCGGAAGAACGCGCCTGGTTCGATCAGATGTTTGGCCCGGCCGGTTATGTCGATGCCTTCCGCGAAGCCAATTTCGGCGAAAACCAGTTTACCTGGTGGCCGGATGCCGAAAGCGCACGCCGCAATCAGCACGGCTGGCGTAAGGATTATCAGATCTGTACACCGGGCATCCGCCAGTTTGTGGTGGAAGCCAAGCTCGATACCAATCTGCGCTTTGGTGATCACGCCGCGGTCATGGTCGAATACGAGTTCGACGAAGACTGACAACCCGCACAACTGACAGACAATAAAAAAGGCGCCATCGGCGCCTTTTTTAGTACTGCAGATTGATCGCTGAAACGATCAGTCAGCCAGCGCTTCTTTCTGTTTCGCACTCAGCTCACCGATGGCTTTCTGTGCCAGCGCCAGCATGGCGTTCAGTTCATCCGGCGTGAAGGCTTCACCTTCGGCTGTACCCTGAATCTCTACGAAACCACCGTTCTCAGTCATGATGACATTCAGATCGGTTTCTGCGGTGGAGTCTTCGGCGTAATCCAGATCCAGCACCGCTTCACCCTTGTAGATGCCCACAGAGACTGCAGCAATCATCTGCTTCAGCGGCTCACCTTTTACTTTGCCTTTGGCTTTCAGCCAGTTGATCGCATCCACCATGGCCACACAGGCACCGGTAATCGACGCGGTACGGGTGCCGCCGTCGGCCTGAATCACATCACAGTCGATGGTGATGGTGTTTTCGCCCAGCGCCGTCAGATCAATCGCGGCGCGCAGGCTGCGGCCGATCAGGCGGGAAATTTCTACGGTGCGGCCCTGCTGTTTGCCTTTAGCCGCTTCACGGATCATGCGCGAGCCGGTGGAGCGCGGCAGCATGCCATATTCGGCCGTTACCCAGCCCTGACCTTTGCCACGCAGAAACGGCGGTACATTGGTGTCGACTGAAGCGGTACAAATCACCTTGGTGTCGCCGAATTCCACCAGTACAGAACCTTCGGCATGTTTGGTGAAATTGCGGGTAATGCGCACATCACGCAGCTGATCGGTTGTACGGCCACTGGGTCTCATAAGCGGAATCCTTGAATCTGATATTGAGTAAAGGCCGGCATTATAGCGGCAAAAAGCCTCAGCCCTTACAATGCAGGGGAATTTATTAACGCGAGAGACTTATGGTTTTCAGTATGACGGCCTTTGCCCGTGCCGGCAGCGAATGCCCGCAGGGACGTTTTACCTGGGAAATCCGCTCGGTGAACAGCCGCTATCTGGAACTGCACTTCCGCCTGCCGGATGCTTTCCGCGATCTGGAACCGGCCCTGCGCGAGCGCCTGAAAAAATCCCTCAGCCGTGGCAAAGTCGAATGCGCCCTGCGTTTTCAGCCCTTACAGGGCGAAAACAGACTCAGCGTAAACCACGAACTGGTACACGAGCTGAACCGTGCCGCCGATGAAGTGCATGCCATCATCGGCCCCGGCAATGCCATGAATGTGCTCGAAGTGCTGGCCTGGCCCGGTGTGATCAGCAGTGCGGAAACCGACGGCAAAGCACTGCAACAGGCGGCACTGCAGGCGTTCGACGATTGCCTGCGCAGCAGTTGCGATGCCCGGGCGCGGGAAGGCGAAGAACTGGCCGCACTGATCCGCCAGCGGCTGGAAAAAATGCAGAAGATTGTCGCTGCCGTTACCGCCGCGATGCCCCAGGCACTGGCCGCCCAGCGTCAGCAGCTGGATGATAAAATCGCCGACCTGAAAATCACCCTCGACAGCAGCCGGCTGGAAACCGAAATGGTGCTATTGGCCCAGAAAGCCGACATCGCCGAAGAACTCGACCGCCTGAACACCCATATTCAGGAAGTCGGCCGTATTCTCAGCCAGGACGAACCCATCGGCCGCCGCCTCGATTTTATGATGCAGGAGCTGAATCGCGAGGCGAATACGCTATCCTCTAAATCACTGACGACCAGCATTACCCAGGCCGCCGTCGACCTGAAAGTGCTGATCGAACAAATGCGTGAGCAGGTACAGAACATCGAATAGATTGCCCGCAGCCGCCTGCAGCCACACCGCTCTGCAGGCGCAATTGGCGATTGCTTTGTCTGTTCCCAGGATATCCCCTTCTTCCGCCAGCAGTGGCCGATCACTCAGGCTTGACCTGTCTACAACTTCATAGTTTACCGTACACACAATCCTTCCTGTCTGAACAGCAAAGCGAGCCACTACAGGTGTACCGAATATCTGAGTTAGCTAATAAAGCCGGGCTGTCACGCTCCACTCTGCTCTATTACGAGAAGCAGGGGCTGCTGCATGGCGCACGCCAGGCCAACGGTTATCGGCTGTATTCCGATAAAGATGTTCAGCGCCTGCATTTGCTGCAACAACTGCAGGCGGGCGGTTTAACACTTAAAGAATGTAAATCCTTTTTAGACAGCAAAGTGGAACGCCCTTTACTCGAAAAGCGCTTACAGCAGCTGGATGAAGAAATCGCCGGAAAGCAGCAGGCACGCGTTTTACTTGCCGCATTGTTGGGTGAGGGTTCGCTGCGCTCCTGGCATCAGCAAACCGATCAACTGGCGCCAGATGCCCATCTGGATTGGCTGCAACAGCAAGGCTTTAATGAAAAACAGGCCCTGCACTTAAAATGGTTATCAAAAGATATGAACGAGCATGATCGCTATATGGCCGACTTTATGACGGTATTCCAGACATTAGAACGCTGGGGGCCAGGCTCAGATGCCGATTCTCTTAAAGCGCTTTCAATGCTGCCTGTCACACCCACGAACATTATTGATATTGGCTGTGGCAAAGGCTTTTCCACCCGATTATTAACACAACACACCCAGGCACAGATCGTGGCTGTAGATAACGAACAAAGCGCCCTTGATGAACTGAATACATGCCTTACTGAACAAGGCTTAGGCGACCGCGTAACCTTAAGCTGCGCCAGCATGACGGAGCTGCCATTTTCAGCGGAGAGCTTTGATTGTATCTGGTCAGAAACCTCGGCCTACATCATGGGTATTGAGCAGGCATTAAAACAATGGCGGCCGCTGCTTAAAGAGAATGGCTGCATGATCATCAGCGATCTGGTCTGGCTAAACGGGAACCCAAGCCGGGATGCAAAAGCGTTCTGGAAGAACGAATACCCCGACATGCAAACGGTCACAAAACGCCTGACACAGATGCAGCAGGCAGGCTTTGAAGTTATTGATCATTTCACCCTGAGCGAACAGGCGTGGAGCGATTATTACCAGCCACTGAAAGCACGGGTTACAGAACTCAAACCGAACATGCCTGATTCGCCAGTCATCGCAGATATAGAACGCGAAATTGCATGCTATGAACAACATCTCGGCGAATTCGGTTATGAAATGTTTGTTTTAAAGCGCTAAGACAGCGAGCGGCAGGATGATCACTAATCTGAGGACAAAGCAGCCGGGCGGGACAATTTCGCTTATAATCAACGGCATTCATCCGCGGCGAATAATGTCATGACAGATTCCACTAAAAACATGATCGGCACCCTGTTTATTTTCTCAGCTCCGTCCGGTGCCGGTAAAACCAGCCTGGTGAAAGCCCTGCTGCAATCCACCGGCTATATCGGTGTGTCCGTATCCCACACCACCCGCGCGCCGCGTCCGGGCGAAGTGGACGGCAAAGATTATCACTTTGTCTCTGTGGCCGAATTTCAGGACATGGTCAGCCGCAGCGCGTTTCTTGAGCACGCTCAGGTATTCGATAACTTCTACGGCACCTCACAGGAATGGGTCGAATCCGAGCTTTCCGCCGGTCGTGATGTGATTCTGGAAATCGACTGGCAGGGCGCGCAACAGGTGCGTCACCTGATGCCGGATGCCGTCAGCGTATTTATTGCACCGCCGTCTATTGCGGCGTTGCGTGAGCGCCTGCAGAAGCGCGGCCAGGACAGTGAAGACATTATCGAACGCCGCATGCGCGATGCGCGTAACGAGATGAGTCACTACGGTGAATACAACTATCTGATTATTAACGATAATTTTGAAAACACCGTCGAAGAACTGCGCGCCATCGTGATTGCCCGCCGCCATCGTCTGAGCGCCCAGCAGGTGCGCCACGAAGATGTGCTGCAGGAATTACTGAACGGCTGATCACGTCCGGAGCCCGCTGGCCTCTTCCCTTGCCGGCGGATTCCGCTACAATACCCGGTTCCACCGAATTCATCTGATTCCACAGGATATCCCATGGCACGCGTTACCGTAGAAGATTGCTTAACCAACGTTGATAACCGCTTTGAACTGGTCATGCTGGCCACCAAACGTGCCCGCCAGATCGCGGTACAGGGTGCTGAGCCACTGGTTGCGGAAGAAAACGACAAGCCAACCGTACTGGCTCTGCGTGAAATCGCTCAAAACCTGGTAACGCCAACCACCATGGCCGCCCAGGAAGAAGCCGCACGAGCGGAACAGTACTAAGCAGACCCAGCCTGAGGTTCTGCTTAAGTGCCCACCATTGATGCCTTATCGGAGCGGCTTTCCCACTATCTGAGCAACCCTCAGATTCAGCAGGTCAGCCGCGCCTATTACTACGCCGAACAAGCCCACGATGGCCAGCGCCGTCGCAGCGGCGAGCCTTATATCATCCATCCGTTAGCGGTCGCCAATATCCTGGCCGACATGCATCTCGACCATCAGAGCCTGATGGCCGCCATGCTGCACGATGTGATTGAAGACACCGGCGTACCCAAAACCGCTCTGGCAAAACAGTTCGGCGATGTCGTCACCGATCTGGTCGATGGTGTGTCCAAGCTCACCAATATTCATTTCGAAAGCAAAGAACACCAGCAGGCTGAAAATTTCCAGAAGATGGCGATGGCCATGGCCAAAGACATCCGCGTGATTCTGGTTAAACTCGCCGACCGCCTGCACAACCTGCGCACCCTGGGTTCACTGAAGCCTGAAAAGCGCCGCCGCATCGCCAAAGAAACCCTCGATATCTACGCCCCTATCGCCAACCGCCTGGGTCTGAACAGCATCCGCGTGGAGATGGAAGAGCTGTGCTTCGAGGCCATCTACCCGATGCGCTCAGAAATGATCCGTAAAGCGGTAAAAGCCGCCCGTGGTCATCGCTCTGAGATTGTGAACAATATTGCCACCGCGGTGCGTAACCGCCTGACCGAAGTGGGCATCAGCGCCCGCGTGGTCGGCCGAGAAAAGCATCTTTTCAGTATTTACAGCAAGATGCGTGATCAGCGTAAATCGCTGACCGACATTATGGATGTGTACGGTTTCCGCATTGTCGCCGACTCTGTCGATTCCTGTTACCGCATCCTCGGCGCCATGCACGGTTTGTATAAACCGATTCCGGGCCGTTTCAAAGACTACATCGCCATCCCAAAAACCAACGGCTATCAGTCGCTGCACACCACACTGATTGGTATTGGCGGCGTGCCGATTGAAATTCAGATCCGCACCGAAGAAATGGAATCCATGGCCAACCATGGCATTGCCGCCCACTGGCTGTATAAGTCAGAAAGCGATCAGGCCAGCGGCACCCAGCGGGCGCGACAGTGGGTACAGAACCTGCTCGAACTGCAGAAAAACGCAGGCAGCCCGCTGGAATTTGTTGAGCACGTAAAAGTCGATCTGTTCCCGGATGAGATTTACGTGTTCACGCCAAAAGGCAAAATTCTCGAATTACCGTCCGGCTCCACCGCCATCGATTTTGCTTACGCGGTGCATACCGATGTGGGCAATCACTGCATCGCCTGCCGTATTAACCGCCAGCTGGCACCGTTAAGCGCACGCCTGCAGAACGGTCAGACTGTACAGATTGTGACCGCACCGGGCGGCCAGCCGAACCCGGCATGGCTCAACTTTGTGGTGACCGGCAAAGCGCGCTCCAATATCCGTAATTACCTTAAGAGCCAGCGCCGCTCAGAATCGGTGGCGCTGGGCGAACGCCTGCTGAATAAAGCGCTGAATGCGCTGGGCAAAACGCTGGAAGATATTGATCAGCAGCATATTGATCTGGTGCTGCGTGAAACCGGTCTGGATGATCTCGGCGATCTGCTGGAAGACATTGGTGCGGGTAACCGTATGGCACCGCTGCTGGCGCGCCGCCTGCTGGTTGCCAATAAAGAGTCCGATGTTGATCTGGAATCGGTCGAGCAATCACCGCTGGCAATCAAAGGCACAGAAGGCCTGGTGGTTAACTTTGCCAAATGTTGCAGCCCGATTCCCGGCGATCCGATCATCGGTTATGTCAGCTCCGGCCGTGGTCTTGTTATTCATACCGAAAGCTGCAAAAACGTTGAAGAATTCCGCGATAACCCGGAAAAATGCGTCATTCTCAGCTGGGATAAAGACATCGACAGCGAGTTTACCGTCGATCTTAAAGTCTACCTGGAGAACCGTCGTGGTATCGTGGTGGAGCTGGCCAGTGCCATTAACCAGGCCGAAGCCAATATCGAAAAAATCAGCGTGGAAGAACGCGATGCCCGTCTCAGCGTTATTCATCTGAGTCTCAGCGTTCATGGCCGCAAACATCTGGCCCGCGCCATCCGCCGTCTGCGTAATATCCGCGGCGTGAATAAAATTGTCCGCAGTAAAAATTAAGGATTGTTATGAGCCGCGAAATCATCGCCACTGAAAAAGCCCCGGCCGCTATCGGCACTTACTCCCAGGCCGTTAAAGTCGGTAATACCGTGTACCTGTCCGGACAGATTCCGCTGGTACCGGAAACCATGGAGATGGTTGAAGGCGATATCGAAGCGCGCATTCATCAGGTATTCAAAAACCTGAGCGCAGTCTGTGAAGCCGCCGGAGGTTCTCTGCAGCAGATCGCCAAGCTGAATATCTTTCTCACCGACCTGGGCAACTTCGCCACCGTTAATAAAGTGATGGCTGAATACTTTGAGCAGCCATACCCGGCCCGCGCTGCGGTCGGTGTGGCACAGCTGCCACGTGATGCCGGCGTAGAAATGGATGGCGTACTGGTAATCGACTGAGTTTCTTTGCTGCATAAAAAAAGCGCTCACTGAGCGCTTTTTTTATGGCCGTTAACCGCAGACTAGATCAGCCCCATCTCGGTCAGCAGCTGATCATAACCTTCGCGGTAATTGCTGAATTTAAAATCGTAACCCAGCGCCCGCAGACGTTTATTCGAACAACGGCGGTTAGCACGGCGTGAAGCTTCGGGCAGATCATGATCCGGTTCGACATCGCCGATGCGGTCTTTCATCCACTCCAGCACATCGAACAGCGTGGCTGGCTCGTCATCGGTGGCCAGGTACGTGTCGTCCAGTGGTTTATCCGCCAGCGCGCGTTCGATCAGCAACTGTAAAACCCCCAGACAATCATCACGGTGAATGCGATTGGTCCACACCGGTGGTTCTGGATCACAGTGACTGCCCTGCCGTGCCTGCTCAATCATGCGCGTGCGGCCGGGACCATAAATGCCGGTAAAACGCACTACCGTACCGGGCAGCTTATCGCTTAATAATGCCTGCTCCGCCGCCAGCATTTCTTTGCCGGCAAAACTGCCGGGCTTGGTTTCGGTGGTTTCGTCGACCCACTCACCCTGCATCTGGTGATAGACACTGGAACTGGAAACAAAAAACGCACGCTTCAGGTTCTGTCCCTTCAGAGCCCGCAGCACATTGCGCAGCCCTTTGTAGTAGTAGTCGTGGTAACCCTCTTTCGAAAACACCGGCGACGCCACGCTGTACACCAGAATATCCAGATATTCAGGCAATGACTGCAGCGTTTCTGCCTCCGCCACATCGGCCTGAATCAGACCAATACCGTCACCGATTGGTTTATCGGAGCGGCGCACACCCCACACCTGATGCCCATCAGCATGCAGCCGCTGAGCCAGATTACCGCCAATATCTCCTGCCCCGACAATCAGAATCCGAGCCATGTAATTCTCCTCTTGCGCTCAGTCTGGTGCGGCCCAAAGGGCCACGCATTCATTGTTATTTTAGCCAAGCGACAGCATTCAGCTTGCGGCAGACTTTCTTAAAGCCGCCATAATAGGTAAGCTAAATCAAACTTCCGGCACCCATACAAGGTAACAATTAAGGAACCCTTATGACGCTGACCGAACTCAAGTACATCGTGACCCTGGCACAGGAGCGTCATTTTGGCCGGGCGGCGGAAAAGTGCTTTGTCAGCCAGCCGACGCTGAGCGTAGCGATAAAAAAACTGGAAAGCGAGTTAGACGTTGCGATATTTGAGCGCAGCAAAAGCTCAGTCACTGTTACGCCACTGGGAGAACGCATTGTTGCTCAGGCGCAAAGGGTGCTGGAAGAGGCCCGCACTATCCGAGAACTGGCCAGCGCTGGTAAAGATCAGCTCAGCACACCGCTGAAGCTGGGCGCCATTTTCACCATAGGCCCTTACCTGTTTCCGCATCTGGTGCCGCAGATTCATCAGCAGGCACCGACCATGCCGCTGTATCTGGAAGAGAATTACACCGGCGTACTGCGCCGTCAGCTGCGTGATGGCGAGCTGGATGCCATCATCGTCGCCCTGCCGTTCACCGAAGCCGATGTCCTGACCCGGCCGCTGTACGATGAAAATTTTGTCGTGGTGCTGCCGAAAAATCATCCGTGGTGCAAACAGAAGAGCATCGAAGCCGAACAGCTGGCCGATGAAGATCTGCTGATGCTGGGCGAGGGCCACTGCTTCCGTGATCAGGTGTTCGAGCACTGCCCAACGCTGGCGAGGAAGCATCACACCCGCCTCGGCAGCGTACTTGAAGGCAGCTCACTGGAAACCCTGAAACACATGGTCGCCAGCGGCTTGGGGATTACCGTATTGCCCGAGTCGGCGGTGAGTAATCTCGATCAGAATCTGGTGACGACCCGCCCCTTCAAAGCACCGGCCCCCTTCCGCACCGTGGCGCTGGCCTGGCGTGCCAGCTTCCCGCGCGGTCAGGCCATTGACCTGTTGTTGAGCACCGCACGTCAGTGCCGTCTGGAACCCTGAGGGCAGTTAACGCGTGGCAAAACTCAGCCAGATCACCGAGCTGAAAGGCGTTGGCCCGAAGCTGGCCGAACAGCTGCATAAATTGCAGATCCGCAGCCTGGCGGATCTGTTTTTCCACCTGCCTTTTCGTTATGAAGACCGCAGTCAGATTACCCCCATCGGCGGTCTGCAGCCGATGCGACCGGCGGTGATTCAGGGCGAAGTACGCGGTGCCACCGTGCTGTTCGGCAAACGCCGCAGCCTGCTGGTGAAGCTGCAGGATCACAGCGGCGTCATCAGCCTGCGCTTTTACCATTTCAACGCCGCGCAGAAAAATCAGTTCAGCACGGGGGCCACCATTCGCTGTTACGGTGAACCGCGTCGCGGGGCCAGCGGACTGGAGCTGTACCATCCAGAATACACCCGGCTGGAAGATGGTCTCGACTTGCCGCTGGAACCGAGCCTGACGCCGGTTTACCCGGCCACCGACGGCATCAGCCAGCAGCGCCTGCGTTTGCTGCATGAGCAGGCATTGGAGCTGTTGAAGGCCGATCAGGTGGATCTTACCGATCTGCTGCCCGTTACCTGGCTGCAACAATGGCAGTTACCAACGCTGAAAGACGCCCTGCTGTTTTTGCACACGCCGCCACGGGAAACCAATCTGGCGTTACTGGAAAGCGGCCAGCATCCGGCACAGAAGCGCCTGATTCTGGAAGAACTCCTCGCCCACCAGCTGTCGTTGCATAAGCTGCGCGCACAGGTTCAGGCCGATGAAGCTCCGGCCATTCACAGCGACAAATCCCTGCAACGGGCATTGCTGCAGCAGCTGCCGTTTACCCCGACCGGTGCTCAGCAACGGGTGGTGAGCGAAATCGAACAGGATCTGACCCAGCCTTACCCCATGCTGCGTCTGGTGCAGGGCGATGTTGGCTCCGGCAAAACCCTGGTTGCCGCGCTAGCCGCCTGCGACCTGCTACAGGCCGGATTCCAGGTGGCACTGATGGCGCCCACCGAAATTCTCGCTGAACAGCATCTGCACAACCTCTCCGGCTGGTTTGAACCACTGGGCATTAAGCTCGGCTGGCTGGCCGGCAAAGTGAAAGGCAAGGCGCGCGAACGCTCGCTGGCGGAGATTGCCAGCGCTGAAGCGCAACTGGTGGTCGGCACCCATGCGCTGTTTCAGGACGATGTGCATTTCGCCCGGCTGGGGCTGATTATCATCGACGAGCAGCACCGCTTTGGCGTGCATCAGCGTCTGTCACTGCGGGAAAAAGGGGTGGCGCAGAAGTTGTCACCGCATCAGCTGATCATGACCGCCACACCGATTCCGCGCACACTGGCGATGAGTGCTTACGCCGATCTGGACACCTCGGTGATTGACGAGCTGCCGCCTGGACGCAGTCCTATTACCACCGTTGCCATCACCGATCAGCGCCGTCCTGAAGTGATCGAACGGGTGAACAGCGCCTGTGCTGAAGGCGCTCAGGCCTACTGGGTTTGCACCTTAATTGAAGAAAGCGAAGCGCTGCAGTGCCAGGCCGCAGAAAACACCGCACAGGAGCTGACCGCCGCCTTGCCACATCTGCGTATCGGGCTGGTCCACGGGCGTATGAAAGCGGTCGAGAAGGCCGACATCATGGCACGCTTTAAAGCCCATGAACTCGACCTGCTGGTTGCCACCACGGTGATTGAAGTCGGTGTCGACGTACCCAACGCCAGCCTGATGATTATCGAAAATCCTGAACGCCTGGGTCTGGCGCAGCTGCATCAGCTACGCGGCCGGGTTGGGCGTGGCAGCGCCAAGAGCCATTGTGTGCTGCTGTATAAATCACCGTTGTCATTTACCAGTAAACAACGCCTGCAAGTGATGCGTGACAGTCAGGACGGCTTCTACATTGCCGAACAGGATCTGCAGATCCGTGGCCCCGGCGAACTGCTGGGTACGCGCCAGACCGGTTTGCAGATGCTGCGCGTCGCCGATCTGCAACGCGACGGCGATCTGTTGCCGCAGGTGCGCGATATGGCGCAGCAACTCTGGACCCTGCATCCGCAAACGGTCGAACCCCTGATTCAGCGCTGGCTGGGCGATGCCGAGCGTTTTGCCAACGTCTGAAGCCTGCAGAACAACCACAACGTTGTTGCCACCACTGGTCAGAATCATCCTCCGCTAACCACCTTCAGGGCAGCAGATACAGCAGGCTGGTCTATAGTTATTTCCACCCCTAACGATCAGTAAACGGACTTCCCCCATGGCCATTCCCGCCACCGTAATGAAAGTGCTGGATGACTGGCACATCAATTACAGCCTGACCGACGACGAGGAGCTGTTCCATCTTATGCAAAGCAACCCACCGGCCTCCTATTCAGCCAAAGTTGCCAACGTCGTCTTCCTTAAAGACGATCTGGGTAAAGTACAGGTCGTGATCCCCGGCAACCGTATGCTCGACCTGAATCAACTGGCGCATCAGCTCGGCCGGCAATTTACTGCGTTGTCTGCCAGCGAACTGGAACGGCTGAAAAAACAACATGGCCTGGACGAGTTCCCGGCACTGCCACAGGTCACTAAGCTGGAAAGCCTGGTTGACGATTCTCTGCTGCAGCAGAGCGAGCTGTTTATCGTCTCCGGTGCCGAACACGAGTGGCTGAAAGTGCCGATGGAACAATTCCGCACACTGACCACCAGTTCCCGTATCGGCAGCTATACCGCGCCGTTAATGACCGACATTCACTACAACGACCCGCAACAGGATCTGGAAGATGTGCATGCCGCCATCCGCCAGTTCACACCGCTGCGTATTCGTCAGCGTCTGGCCGAAACCCTCGACCTGCCGCCGCTGCCGGAAACCGCACGCCGTATCATCGAACTGCGTGTCGATCAGAATGCCGACACCGTATCACTGGCACAGGCCGTTGAGCTTGATCCCGGTATGTCCGCACAGGTGGTGAGCTGGGCGCGTTCGCCCTATTACGGCATTCGTGGTGAAATCAAAACCGTGGAAGAAGCGGTTATCCGCGTACTCGGCTTCGATCTGGTCATCAATCTGGCGCTCGGACTGGCACTGGGCCGCACACTTTCAGTGCCGAAAGAAGGCCCGCATGGCTATGCGCCCTTCTGGCAACAGGCGGTGGTGACTGCCGCACTCTGTGGTGAACTGGCCAAACTGATGCCCGCGCGCCATCGTCCCAGTCAGGGGCTGGCGTATCTCTGTGGCCTGCTGCATAACTTTGGTTTCCTGATTCTGGGGCACATATTCCCACCGCAGTTCTCACTGGTAAACCGCCATATCGAGGCCAACCCGCACATCAACCGCTTTTACATCGAGCGCCATTTGCTCGGCCTGACCCGGGAACAGATCGCCGCCTGTCTGCTGAAGCAATGGCGTATGCCGGAAGAACTGGTCACGGCGATGCGTCAGCAACACAATCCCTATTACGAAGGTGAACACGCCGACTATGCGCGCCTGCTGTATGTGGCTACCCGCAGCCTACGCCGCCATGGCTTTGGTGACGGCCCGTTCGAGCAGCCGGAAGACTTTCTGCTCGACACCCTTCATCTGCGCTCCGACAGCGTGGATGAAGTGACGGTTAATCTGCTCGAACGCATGGACGATCTGAGCGAACTGGTGCAGATGCTGAATCACTAAGCTGCATCCAGTCGTCCACAAAAAAAGCCGCTGTTGCGGCTTTTTTTGCTCAGGCGTTACCCCGCCTGTCGGCTCAGACTTTTTTTCACCCCGGCCAGCCATTGCTGCAACACCGGTTCGCGGTATGCCTGCGCCAGGCGCTGCAGTTCGTCATTCGGGGTGGTGCGATGTACATAGAGCAGAAATTCGATAACGTCACGCTGCAATCCCGCCTGCCAATCCCTTGGTGGCTGCCAGTTGCGCAGCACCGCCTGCAGTTGCGGATACACACTGCTGCGGGTAACGCTGAGCAAAGCCGAGAACTGCATGGCTTCGTCGAGCTGTTTAATCAGCGCTACCCGCGCAGGTGCTGGCGGCTGCTGACGCAGACGGCTGATGTAGTCCTGATAGTTGCGGTTATCCTGATCGGCAATGGCGCTCAGTTCTTTGCTGCGTGCATTTTGCAGACGACGGCTGTTAAGCGTGCTCTGTAATAACTCGCGCTGCTGATCATCAAGAGAAGCCAGTGCACTGGTCAGAGTATTCTGCAGGGCAACCGGCGCCCACAGCGGCGTCAGCCGGTCGACGACATCGTACTGAAAACCGAGCGGCGCCTGGGTTTCATTCAGCACCTGCTGCGCCAGATTACGTGCCTGCTCCCCCAGTCCTTCCAGACCGGAAGCGCCGATAATGGCTTCCAGTTGTTTCTGTGCCTGCTCGGCGGCCTGTTGCTTTGCCAGTTCCTCCGCACTCAGCTGGGCATCTGCTGCGGCATTGTTTGCTACCGGCATGGATATGACACTAATACCCTGCTCCGCATTAATACCGCCCTGCTCCGCACTGACTGCCGGCATCGCTATCGTACTGGCCAGCAGCACGGCCAGCATAGAACGCTGCATGTTCACTTTTGTTCTCCCGCTTTGGGGTTGTTGTAGATGTCCTGGTCGATAGCGCCTTCACTGCGCGCCACCACCACGGAGACCATAGCATCACCGGTAACGTTCACGGCGGTGCGCATCATATCGAGAATACGGTCGACACCGATAATCAGGGCGATGCCTTCTACCGGTAATTGTACCTGTTCCAGCACCAGTGCCAGAGTTACCAGCCCTACGCCGGGCACACCGGCGGTACCGATTGAAGCCAGCATAGCCGTCAGCACCACCAGCAGATACTGACTCAAACTCAGATCAATGCCGTAAGCCTGGGCAATAAATGCCGTCGCCACACCCTGCATAATCGCCGTGCCATCCATATTAATGGTCGCCCCCAACGGCACCGAAAAGGCGGCCACGCGGTTTTTAACGCCAAGGCGCTGCTCAACCGCACGCAGGGTAACAGGTACCGTAGCCGTACTGGAGGCAGTACTGAAGGCAAACAGCTGCACATCACGCATTTTGCGTAAAAAGATCCGTGGAGACAGCCCCGACAGGCTTTTCAGCAGCAGTGGGTAAATAATAAAGCCATGCAGCAGAAGTACAGTGGTGACGGTCAGCATATAAAGCGCCAGATCACCGACTTTGCCAATGCCCTGTTCGGCGAACAAGGTAAACAGCAGGCAGAAAACACCGTACGGTGCGAAGCTCATCAACAACGTGACCAGCTTCATCAGCACTTCGTTCCAATCGTTGAAATGGCTGCCGATACGTTCGCCGTATTCACCGGCCCGGCCAATGGCAATACCAATCAGCAGAGCGAATACAATCACCTGCAGCATCCGGCCTTCTGCCATCGCCTGCACCGGGTTGCTGGGAAAAATATTGGCCAGCACATCAATCAGCGCCATCGGCTGCGGCGGCACATAGTTACCATCGGTGGTTTTATCGACACCGCTTCCCGGCTCCCACCAGGTGGCTAACAGCAACGCCAGCGAGATCGCCAGACCGGTTGTCGCCAGATACAGCACAATGGTTTTCAGGCTTAGCCGACCCAATGAACCCTGGTCACGCAGATGGCAAACACCACAAACCAGCGACACAAAGACCAGAGGGACTACCAGCACTTTCAGACTGGCAATGAATATTTTACCGCCCAGCAGAAACAGCCCATGGGCCAGTAAATCGTCGAGTATGTAATGCAGATATTCCTGCCACACAGGGTCACTCAGCAGGTCAGGTATCAGCAGCAAACGCTGGGTCAGACTGCCCAGCAGAATGGCAGCGGTCATGGCTAGCAGAATCTGACGAGTAAGGCTCATACGGATATCCTATTGGCCGGGCCGCCGCGACCGCAGCCGGACGGTAAAGCAAAACCGCGGACGGTGCCGCGGTTTTTAAGTTGTTATTTTTTTTTCGGTTTCAGGTACTTGCTCACACCCTGGAACCACATCACCAGCGACAGGTCCCCGGCGATTTTAATGTCTTTCTCCTGAATGCCTTTCATAAAAGCATTTTTGTCTTTCGACGTCAGGATACGCAGACCAGTATCAGCGTTTTTGAAGCTGATGGTAAAGGCCGGATTTTTATGCGCCTTACGCTTACTGCTCACGCTGTTGTTGGCAATGACGTAATGACGGACGATGCCGCCATCTTCGGTCTGTAACTGAAAAGCAAAATCTTTGCCATCCAGTTGTTTACGGAAATCAGGGTTTTTGCGTGCGGCTTTCTTCATCAGCAGGCCCAGGGCCCACAGCAGCAGTTGGAACTTGATCATGACACATCCTCAGGAGGGTAGAGAAAAAAGTGTCTCTCAGGATTCCGGTTGTTCGGTGATGTCGCCTGCATCCTGAAAGAGGCGCGATTGTGCCAGAGCCGGCATGCATTGCAAAAGACCTTCTTTGCCTAAACGGCGCATATGCTGACGATTGCGTTCAGGAATCCGCTCCGGACGACTGACACTGGCCAGCGCCTGCTCGATATCGGCCTCGCGGATGATATGCAGCATCGGATACGGTGAACGGTTGGTGAAGTGGCTCATGTCATCTTCATCCTCGCCTTCAAACAGATACTGCGGATGAAAACTCGCCAGCTGCAGCATGCCTTCATAACCCATCTGGGCAAGCAGATTGTCGCAGATCAGCAGCCAGTTCCAATACAGGTCAAAGTTGTCAAAGCCTTGGGGAACAACGAATAAAGCGGTGGGTAATTGTGCGGGTTCTGCGTCGGCAACCGCGCGCAGCAGTTCCATAAACTGCAGGGTAGCCTGCTCCGGGTCGGAGCTGTCACAGACATCAATACGCAGGGAATCAAAAACAGGAGCGGCAAAGGGGCAGAGCCCCTCGCCGATAACCAGCTGCTTAACCCATTCCCGGGTCAGCCGCTTTGCCGTGCTTATTGCACGGCCTCTTTCAGACCTTTACCTGGCTTGAATGCCGGTACTTTGGCAGCCGCGATGGTGATTGGTGCGCCAGTCTGTGGGTTTTTACCCTGACGTTCTGCGCGCTGACGTACTTCAAAAGTACCGAAACCGATCAGGCTGACAGAGTCACCTTCACTCAACGCTTTAGCAATCTGATCGGTGATCACGGTGATCACTTCGGCTGCTTTTTCTTTGCTCAGATCTGCTTTTTCAGCGATGGCCGCAGCCAGTTCTGGTTTACGCATGGATGGTTATCCTTATTGGTCTGTAGTGGTCCCCGATTCCCCGGGGATGACGTTATCCCCTGCTGACAGCAGGGGAGCGTGAAGTAACGAGAGGTCAGGGCAGAATGGCCGGCAGCTCTTTGTTGAGTGCTACTTTATTCATAACCCTGGCTCCGGTCAAAGCATAGCCGAGCAATTCGCCGTTTTCGTTGCGAAACTCCGCCTGAACGTCGGCTCCGTCACATTCTGTTTGCCACATGCCGGAAACACTCAGCGCCGGCGGTGAAACCACCACCGGTACAACCGGCGTTTTAACGGTAACCGGCATAACGCCGTAGCTGACCTCGGTCGCTTCACCGCTCAGTGTTTTCGCCAGCGCTCGGGCCGATGCCATTAATGGCAGTACGTACAACAACACGCGGCCTTCAACTTCGGCGCAATCGCCCAACGCGTAAATATCCGCTTCGCTGGTCTGCAGCTGACGGTTAACCACGATACCGTGATTCACCTGCAGACCGGCTTTAATCGCCAGATCCAGACGCGGACGCAGACCAATAGCAGAAACCACGACGTCGGTTTTTAATGTTTCGCCATTACTCAGGGTGGCACTCAGCTCATCACCATCATGCACGATACGGCTGACCAGAGGGCCAAGATGGAAGCGCACGCCCAGTCCTTCCAGACCATGCTGTACGGCATTGGCCGCCTCGGGTGGCAGCAGCGACGGCAGTAATTGCTCACAAGGGGCAACGACGTCGATCTCAAAACCGCCATTGGCCATATCGTTGGCGTATTCACAGCCAATCAGGCCGGCACCCATGATCAATACGCGCTTTTTACCTTCAGCAGCGCTGCGGAAGCGGGCGTAATCTTCAAGATCGTTGATGGAGTAAATACGGTCTCCGGCATCACCTTCCACCCGCGGACGGATCACTTCCGCACCCCAGGCCAATACCAGCTTGCTGTAGTCGATGGGTTCTTCACCGACGAACACTTTGTGCGCCGCAGCGTCGATATGGGTAACGCGGGTGTTGGTGCGTATAACAATATTCAGCTGCTCAGCCATTGCCGCAGCGCTGGCCATTGCTAACTCATCGGCGGTTTTGTTTTTGCCGAAACCGGTGGATAACATCGGCTTGGAGTAATTACGGCCATCGTCGGCGGTAATCATCAGAATATCCTGTTGCGGCGCCAGCTTGCGCAGCTCTTTGACCAGGTTATAACCAGCCAGACCGGTTCCGATAACCACAATCGGGGCAGAATTCTCGTTCATAGACTTTTATCCGGATGGAGAGAGGTGAGAAAAGGACAGGAAGTGCAGAGGCACTTCCCGGGAATTCGGCAGGGCTGAATCAGATTTCTACCATCTCGAAGTCTTCTTTGCCCACACCGCAATCAGGACAAATAAAGTCTGCCGGGACGTCTTCCCAGCGGGTGCCCGGAGCCAGACCTTCTTCCGGTGCGCCCAGTTCTTCGTCATAAATCCAGCCGCAAACAACGCATTGCCACTTTTTCATACTATTACCTTAAAAAATACCGATTTTCAGAAAGGCGCTAAAACTACTCAGGCGAACGCGGAAAATCAACGGTCAATTACGGGCATTTGCCGTCCGAAAATGGCCAGCCATGCCCGCCCGGGCTTGCCTGACGCCCCGATTTAGCGCATCCTGCGCGCCTGAAATGATCCCCGGTTTTCCGGATTTCTGCGTCTCCACCGAGCCCGTTCATGAAGGCATTGTCCTCCCTGCACCTGCCGGCGATTCCGTCTCTGGCGCCTGTGCTGCATCCGTCTGCTCCCCGCTGGTCTAACCGGAACCAACGCCGTGCGTTCTCGTTACCGCCGATCTGGCGCGACTGGCTGCTGGATCAGCAATCCCTGACCGCCCGCCTCAGCGCTCTGCGCCCCAACACCTTTAATGTTCAGGTGCTGGCGCAGTATTACGGCGAACCAACAGCGGTTGAACGTCAGGCCCTGCAACTGTATGGCAGCCAGCGGTTGTGGATCAGAGAAGTGATTCTGCGCCTTGGCGACGTGCCGCTGGTGTATGCCCGCACCGCCATTCCGTTAACCACACTGTCGGGCAACGAACGCTGCCTGCAGCATCTGGGGGCGCGCTCGCTGGGCAGTTATTTATTCCGCCAGCCATCACTGCGCCGCACGCCATTGCAGGTCAGCCACTGCAAAGCCAATGCGCTGGGGTTAGAATGGTCGCGTCGTTCGGTGTTTACCCTGCGCGGTAAGCCGTTAATGGTGTCGGAAGCGTTTTCCCAGCGTCTGACCGAATTTCTCTGAAGGCCTGAGCGCCCTCTGCAAGAAGAAGAACCGCTATGTCCGCATTAACCCAACTGTTTGATCGTTACTGGCCGTCCCGCTGGGCACGCTGGCAGGACTGGATTGCCATCACCCGCCTCGACCGGCCCATCGGTTCGTACCTGCTGCTGGGGCCAACGCTGTGGGCATTGTGGATTGCCGGTTCGGGCAAGCCGGATATCGCGCTGCTGCTGATTTTTACGGTGGGTGTGTTTCTGATGCGCTCCGCCGGCTGCATCATCAATGATTTTGCCGACCGCAAAGTGGACGGTTATGTAAAACGCACCGCTGACCGGCCACTGGCCACCGGCCGTATGACCAGCAAACAGGCGCTGACCGGCTTTGCGGTGTTGGTACTACTGGCCTTCCTGCTGGTGCTGCTGACCAATACTTTCACCATTATGCTGTCATTTGCCGCCCTTGGGCTGGCGTCGCTCTACCCCTTTATGAAGCGCTACACCCACCTGCCGCAGGTGTTTCTTGGCGCGGCGTACTCTTGTGCGATTCCGATGGCCTTTGCCGCGCAGAGCAACGACATTCCGGCCGTTGCCTGGCTGCTGTATATCGCCAACCTGTGCTGGACCGTGGCCTACGACACCATGTACGCCATGGTCGACCGCGATGACGACCTGAAGATCGGCATTAAATCTACTGCGGTCCTGTTCGCCGAACTGGATCTGGCGATGATCGGCCTGCTGCAGGGCATAACGCTGTTCTGCCTGTTGGCGGCCGGAAATCAGCTGGCACTGAGCTGGCCGTTTTATGTCGGCCTGCTCTGCGGTGCGCTGTTTTTTGCCTCCCAGTTATGGCAGATACGCTCACGCGGGCGCGACGTCTGCTTTACCGCTTTCCGCCAGAGCTACTGGTTTGGCCTGATTATCTGGGCCGGTCTGGTCGGACACTATCTGCTGCATCCGGCCTGAGGCCTGCTGAATCGGTCTGAACAGGGTTCAGGCTTTTCACGAAAAGTTCCCTTATCTCGGCAACTGTCACATCCCTGTAACATTGCGCCAGTGTAATACCAGCGCAATACGGGATTGTGACACTTGCGTGACGACAACTATGACTAAAGCAGGCAAGACGGTATTAATCGTCGATGATGAAGCGCCAATCCGCGAGATGATCGCGGTCGCCCTGGAAATGGCAGGCTATGAGTGTATGGAAGCAGCCAGCGTTCAGGAGGCCCATGCTCATATCGTCGATAATAAGCCAGATATGATTTTGCTCGACTGGATGCTGCCCGGAACCAGCGGCGTGGAGTTTGCGCGCCGTCTGAAACGGGATGATCTGACCGCCGAGCTGCCGATTATTATGCTCACCGCCAAAGGTGAAGAAGACAACAAGGTACAGGGACTGGAAGCCGGGGCGGATGATTACATCACCAAACCCTTCTCCCCGCGTGAACTGGTCGCACGCCTGAAAGCCGTGCTGCGCCGCGCCACACCACAGGGCATTGAAGAACCGATTGATGTGGGTGGCCTGATGCTGGATCCGGTCTGCCACCGGGTGACCTCACACAGCAGCCCGATTGATATCGGTCCGACCGAATATCGTCTGCTGCAGTTCTTTATGACCCATCAGGAACGCGCCTACTCACGCGCCCAACTGTTGGATCAGGTGTGGGGAGGCAATGTGTATGTCGAAGAACGAACCGTCGATGTGCATATCCGCCGCCTGCGCAAAGCTCTGGGCGAAACCCACGAGCATCTGATTCAGACCGTGCGCGGCACTGGCTACCGTTTCTCGACCAAAGCGTCCTGAACACGATGAGCCCGGCCTGGCGCAGGGAATTGCGCCGCCTGTGCTATCTGCTGCTGCTCGCTCTGAGCATCGGCCTCAGTATCCATCAGACCGGCACCATGATTGCTCTGGCACTGGCAGGCTACACCGCCTGGCAGTGGCTGCAGTTATCGCGGCTGCAACGCTGGTTACAACAAGGGCAGAGTACACCGCTGCCACGCACTGTCGGTATCTGGGGGGCTGTCTTCAATGAAACCCAGCGCCTGCAGCAACGCAGCAGCAAGCACCAGCAAAAGCTGCAGGCCATTATTAACCGCATTCAGGATTCCACCGCCGCGTTGCAGGACGCGGTGCTGATGGTCGACAGCCACGGCAATCTGGAATGGTGGAACCACGCGGCGAGCAAATTTCTGGGGCTGCGGGCGCCGGTTGATGTCGGCCAGCCGATCACCAACCTGATCCGCAATCCGGCTTTTAACGACTACTTTAATCACGGCGAGTATGACGAACCGCTGGAAATTAAATCGCCGGTAAACAGCCGTATTCATCTGCAATTCAACATTACCCAGTTTGGCCGTAAAGACCGGCTGATGGTGGTGCATGACATTACCCGTCTGAAGCAGCTGGAACAGATGCGCAAAGATTTTGTTGCCAACGTCAGCCACGAATTGCGCACGCCACTGACGGTGGTATCCGGCTACGTCGAAACCATGGCCAGCGTCAGCGACCAGCTGCCACCACGCTGGGGGCGCATGCTGGCACAGATGAGCGAGCAGAGCGCGCGCATGGAAGCCTTAATCAAAGATCTGCTGATGCTGTCGCGACTGGAAACCACACAACAGGAACAACCACAGGCCGTGGCTATTGAGCCGTTACTGGCCAGCATCGCCGCCGATGCCCGCGCGTTAAGTCACGAACGCGGCCACGATATCCACCTCAGTATCGATTGCCCGGCCCAACTGCTGGGCTATGCCGATGAGCTGCGCAGCGCCTTCTCGAATCTGGTCTTTAATGCGGTGAAATATACGCCGGACGGCGGCAGAGTGGAGTTAAGCTGGTACTGCAACGATGACGGCGCCTTCTTTGCCGTACGCGACAACGGCACGGGCATCGAGGCGCATCATCTGCCACGCCTGACCGAGCGCTTTTACCGCGCCGACCCCAGCCGCAACAAAGCGACTGGCGGCACCGGCCTTGGCCTGGCCATTGTGAAGCACGTACTGTTGCGTAATAACGGGGAGTTGCTGATAGAAAGTGAGCCGGGAGAAGGCAGTTGTTTCACCTGCCACTTTGGCCCTGAGCGGCTGCTCGGATGTCAGCCGCATGAGCATGAAACGGTGCCGCAGGAGCAAGCCTCGTAACGCAGCACTAAAACGGCTTAACGCACCCTGGCAATAAAGCGCGATAACGTCGCCAGTTTTTCCGGATCATCATCGACGTAGCGGATCAGCATCTGAATCGTTTGCGCATCGGGATGAGGTTCCTGTGCCTGCATCATACGTACATAACCATTAATGCGGGCAACATCGCCGCTTTCCTGATCAACGATATCGAGCACCACCTGCTCCAGCAAAGCCGGTAACGGCCCTTCACGGCGAAATACGCCAATCAGCTCCTGCAAACTGATGTCTTTGATTACCAGCTTGGCACTGCCACCGGAACCAAAGCGGACACTGGCAAGGCCCCGGGCCTTGGCAGCACTTTTACGCGCCGGAGCCGCCTGCTCACCCATTAATACCGATGCACCGCCCAGGTCGGCGGCTGCGACGGCCTTGGGTTCGGCCATCGCTTTCGGCGTTGCGCCCATCAATACCGACGCTCCCCCCATGTCACCACCGGCCACTTTAGGTGCGGCCCCCACACTGGCAGCCCCCAGAATGTCCGCTGACCCACCCCCCAGAGCGGGTTTGCTGTCGCCCTGGTTAGGACGTATTTTCAGATGTTTGTAGACCAGCTTGGACAGCTTGCCGACGAAATTTTCACGGGTAAATGGCTTACCAATGTATTCAGACACACCGGCTTCTACCGCTTTCAGCACATGATCGCGCTCGCCGCGGCTGGTAATCATCATAAAGGGGACTTTTTTGTAACGCTCATCAGCACGCATCCATTGCAGCACTTCAATGCCGGAAACTTCCGGCATTTCCCAGTCGCACAATACCAGGTTGATGCTCTTGCCATTCATGATGCTGATGGCTTTGCGGCCATCGACGGCTTCATGCAATTCGCAGCCGGGATAGGTATCCCGGACCGCTTTTTTAACCAGATCGCGAATAAATGCGGCATCATCAACGATCAGAATATTCAGTGCTGCCATCGGCTAACCTTTGCCTGTGGGTATCCCCTTCAGCATAGCCGAATCCGCCGACATTGCCCGCCGGACCCGCCATTCGATCAAGTCGCAGACGGGTTGCGCCGATCACCGCTGCCGGCATCACAAACCAGTTCACCAGCGGAATCATCATAAACAATGCGACCAATCCACCGAAGCCCAACACGGTAAGGTTGTCGCCCGCCATTGCCTTACGCATCTCGGCAAAACTGCGGCCATGGTTATCAAAGGAATAATCAATGTACTGCAACGCCACGACCCAGCTGCCGAACCATAGCCACAACACCGGACTGGCCAGATTCAGACCTGGAATAAAACTCAGCACCACCAATAAAAGGTAACGTGGCAACAGATACCCCAGCTTGGTCAGTTCGCGGCCAAACGTGCGGCGGATCATCTTGAGCAAAGATTCTTCCGGTATAACCACTCCGGCACGACGCTCCACCTGCTCACTCAACAGGCCGTTAAGCGGACTGCCCAGCGTGACCAGCAAAGTGCTGAAAAAATACGCCATTACCAGCAGCAGAGTCAGTAATGCCAGCGGCATCAGCAGCCAGTAAAGCCATTCCAGCCAGCCCGGCAACCAGGCCACCAGCGATTCAATCCAGCTGCTCAGTTTATGCCCACCCCACCAGCTGGCGGCGCTCATAACCACAATATTCAGCAGCAGCGGCAAAGCCACAAAGCGGCGCAGGCCCGGCTCGCGCAGAGAGAGGAAGCCCTGCCATAAATAGTGCCAGCCAAGAAAAGGATTGCCGTTCATATCTCACTCCGTGCATCAGTTCGGGCGCTTTTATACAATGCCTCCTCCTGAATAACCACCCAACAACCCGTGCCGTTGCCTGTTAAAAACGGCCAATCCAACCAGGAGAGCCAAGCCCGTGACGCCGCAACGTCTGGAGAGAATTCACCAAACCCTGAGCCTGCGCCAACCCGATTTAACCGTACTGACCGACGAAGTGCATAAAGATCGCAATCTGTCGGCCATTGTCCGCACCTGTGATGCCTTTGCTGTGCCGGAAGTGCATTGTGTCTGGCCCGGAGATCAGTACCGCCTGCGCCGCAATCAGACCGCCGGAGCGGGCACCTGGGTCGATGTGCAAACCCATCCCGCCATCGACACCGCCATTGACCATTTACAGCAACAAGGTTTTACCATTTGCGCCGCACACTTCAGCGAACGCGCGATCGACTTCCGCGATTATGATTTCACCCGGCCAACGGCACTGATGCTGGGTAATGAAAAAGAAGGGATCAGCAAGCAGGCCGCTGAACTGGCTGACGAGCATCTGATCATCCCGATGCAGGGCATGGTGCAATCCTTTAACGTATCGGTGGCGGCCGCCATCATTCTCAGTGAAGCCCAGCGCCAGCGTGAGGTTGCCGGCCTGTTCGAGCACAACCATCTGGATGAAGAAACCTACCAGCGCCTGTTATTTGAATGGTGCCAGCCAACCATCACCAGACTCTGCCATAAATACAAACTGCCTTACCCGGAGCTGGGAGAGGACGGCGAGCTGGTCGATCCTCAGGGCTTTTCTGCTCTGGTCAACGGCCGTAGCTGAAACTCCCAGCTCAGATCGCGGTTGTTAAACGTCATCTGAGACAGCGGAATACGCTGATAGCGGAAATCCTGCTGCCAGAATTGCAGCAGGTTTTGTTCAAAGCGGCGTGACACCTGCGCGCCCAGCAGCACCACACGCAAAGCTTTCGGCGGCAGTCGCAACAGCCACTGCCGCTGATGACCAACCTGAACCGACTTATCCACCGCCGCCGCGGCACAGATTAAACGCTGCTCCGCCAACGGAGCGTGCGTCGGCGGATCGCAGTACAGGCTGTCCGGGAGCCGTGGTGCACGTTGCGACTGATAACTTACCGGGTGGAACGCGGTGTCCGGCCACTGCTGCGGATCAACGCCCAGCCAGATACCGCCAAAACCTGCTCCGTGGCGCCAGGCAAGCGCACAATAAGGATTACTGAAAAAGCGCTGCAATAACCAGTCTTGTGGCCGTCCGGCATCCTCTTCTGCGCGGGCTTTACGCTGTGCCACCAGCGCGGCTTCGATATCCACGCGTTTACTCTCCGCCTGACGCAGAAAATCCTCCTGACTGATCAAATCGCGCAGGTTCGCTGGCAGACGTCCATATTCAGACAGCATGTGCGACTGATAGTCGTCCGCCGATACTCTGACCAACGCCGGCTGCGCCGCCGGCGGCAATAACCAGGGCAAACCGCTGGCCGTTGCCGGTAATAAAGGGATAAATCCACGCTTTAACAACGGAATCGCCTCTTCTCCCAAGGGCAAATACACAAGCTCTGACGGTAGATTGACAGCATTACTCATAAAAACTCATGACTCCTGAGAGAAGACCGGCAGACAAGCGCCTGCAGCCTTGTGCGAGATATCTCACAAGGTAGTGCGATATCTAGGTAAAACACCCTGATCCCGAAGGAAAGATCCGCACAGAAAAAACGTAAGTGATTGATTTATATAATATTTATAAATCATGATACAAATACAACAGCCTCAGTATAGAAAACCAGGGCTATCTCAGAAGGGCGATTCTGCTATCTTTAATTCCACAAGGACGGACGCACTGCCTGGATGGCAGTGATCAGGAAGATACCGCTAAGGACTGCAATCACGGATAGAGTTGTCGGCGATGGATCGCTGGTCAGGGATGAGCAACCGCAACGGATAGCGGCAAGGATGAACGAAGTCTAGGACGCCAGGATGGCGCTAGGGTGCTGTGGCGGTCAGGACAGGATGTCCTGACCGCCCGATTTTTTTGGGCCTTTATAAAGTTTCAGACCACCCACACTCCCACATTGTTTCCCCACTATGTTTTTATTCAGCCACACATAACGCCTTCCGACTGTCTGTACCTAACGGCTGTGATAACGCTCCGCCATAAACCCCACGGCAACAAAAGATCCGATCACCACACTCAGAAACATACCCGCCGACAATGTACGCAGATAACTGTCGAGCACCGGTGTCAGCCACACAGACAACGCACCATACCCAAACGTACACAACGCAATAAATACGCCTACCCGTATCCACATCGGTTGCGGCCGCACCAGCTTGCGCACCAGATCATTAATGGTGTCTCCGAAAATTACCAGTAAGGTCGCGATCAGCGCCAAAGCGATATCGTCGGTATGCGGTCGCACGTGGCTGGCGAGAGTTTGAATCAGGGTCATGCAAGGTTCTCCGTCAGGTGAATGATTCTGTCCGCTAATAGCAAAGCAGACAGCCATGACATTAGCCGGGAAGAACAGCCTGTTCCATTTCTGTTACGAATAAAAACTGAACGTTAACTAAACAGCATGGAGTTCTGTCCCCGCTGTGCCATTCTGAAGATGTGCAGTAAAGGACATAACAAGGAACTGCGATCATGAATGAATTCCCCCACCGCCTGGGACAACTGCTGTTACAGCGGCAGGAAATAACAGAACAACAACTGCAGCAGGCGCTGAGCTATCAGGCGCAGAATCCCTGCCAGCTGGGGCAAGCGTTAATCAGCCTCGGTTTTATTGATGAGCGCACGCTGCGAAACGTTTTACGCCGCCAGCGCTGGATCAAACCCTGTGCTGCCTGCTTTGCCCTGATCGCACCCTTTTCCATGACCTGGGCTGACGAAGATAAAGAAGCCGCCTTCAGTGGTGATTGGCTGGAAGCCAGCCATTGGGATCTGGTCGACGATGACAGCGTCAGTGCCCATTCTTCTTCCGCCGATCTGATGAAATTCGTGGCGATGACCGCCTGGGATATCTACCAGGGGGAGCCGCAAGCCGGCGAAATACGCTACAGCGTCAGCCAAACCAACAATCAGGGATACAATCTGGAATTGTCGATGCGCTTTTGAGCACATCTGTTCAGCTGCATTTAAAAAGCACAAAAAAAAGCCCGTCCATTGGACGGGCTTTTTAATTTGGTGCCGGCACCAAGAGTCGAACTCGGGACCTACTGATTACAAGTCAGTTGCTCTACCGACTGAGCTATACCGGCTAAGTGGGCGGGGATATTACTGACCTGCCCTTGCCCCGTCAACCGCTTTTTTGGCTAAGCCTCTGAAAATTATCGCTTTATCGTGTTTTCAGTGAAAACAGGCAGATTCCGGCGACAATCAGAGTAATAAAACCGCCGGATCAGCAGGCACCCTGCACTTCAGCAAGCGCAATCTGCGGCCCCAATGGTTAAATTTAGAGTGAACAGTGCTTAATAAAACTGTCACAATCAGCATCGGAAATTTGCCGTAGAATCGAGGACCCTTATGAGCGGTGGCTATATTCTCGTTGTCGATGACGAGCCTGCAATTTGCGATATGATCCGTACCTGCCTTGAACTCGCAGGCTTCCGTGTGAAGCTGTCTGCCAATGGCCATCTGGCCCACCAAATGATCGTCAATGAGCGGCCTGATCTGGTTATTGCTGACTGGATGATGCCCATGATGTCCGGTATTGAATTAACCCGGCGCCTGAAACGCGACGAGCTGACCGCCGATATTCCGGTCATTATGCTGACCGCCCGGGCGGACGAAGATGATCGTATCAGCGGCCTCGACAGCGGCGCAGACGACTACATTCTCAAGCCGTTCTCCACCCGCGAGCTGGTTGCCCGCATCCGCGCGGTACTGCGCCGTACTCATGCATTGATTGATGACGTACCGGTGAAGGCCGGCAAGCTCAGCCTTGACCGCTCTTCCCAGAACGCCAGTATCAGCGGCCAGCCCATTTCCCTGGGGCCGCTGGAATTCCGCCTGCTGGAGTTTTTCATGCTGCATCCCAATCGCGTATACTCGCGCGCCCAATTGCTCGACCGCGTCTGGGGGGGCAATGTTTATATTGATGATCGCACCGTGGATGTTCATATCCGCCGTCTGCGCAAAGTGTTGTCGATCGACGATCAGGAACAAATGATTCAGACCGTACGTGGGGCTGGTTACCGTTTTTCTCCGTCTGACGAAGTAAAAAGCTAAGGGGAAGTTTGTGCAGCAGGTTGCCTGGCAACGCGAGTTTTTCCGCATTCTGGTCGTGGTTGGACTGGGTGTCGCCCTTGGCTGGTCTTCTGGCCATCCCGTCTGGGGACTGATTCTGGGCCTGCTGACCGCTCAGGTTATGGCCTTCCGCGCGATGGCCAGCCTGTACCGCTGGAGCTACCGTCAGGGACCACCGCCACAAGACAGCGGCCTTATCGGCTACAGCGTTGATAAACTGATCCGCCGCGAAAAAAATCTGAAGAATAAGCTGGCACAGCAGGCGATTCAGCTGCAACGCTACAATCAGGGCATCGAATCGCTGCACGATGGCGTGGTGATCATCGGCCAGGAAGGCTACATCACCAATTTCAACGGCTCAGCGTCGCGCTTACTCGGCCTGCGTCGTGAAGACAGCGGCCAGCATATTACCAACCTGATCCGTAACCCGCGCTTTACCCGATATTTTAACGAGGGGGATTACAACTCCTCATTGCAGTTCGACGTCAGTCACCGCAAACAATTCAGCCTGCAGATTCAGATCACACAGTTCGGTCTCGACCAGAAAGTCATGCTGGTAAAAGACATCACCGAACGTAAGCGCGTAGAAACCATGCGGCAAAATTTTATTGCCGACGTATCCCACGAACTGCGCACACCGCTCACGGTGATTAATGGCTATCTGGAAATGCTTGACGATATGGAGCTGCCCCCCAGCCTGCAAAAAGCCATTACTCAGATGAACGGCCAGGGCCTGCGGATGAAAAGTCTGGTCAACGATCTGATTGAATTATCCAAACTGGAAAGCGCCAACACCGAGCAATTAGGTGACTGGTTTAACCTGCAGCAACTGGGCTATTCGGTGGTTGATCAGCTGCAGGCTTACAGCGCCAACCGCATTACCTTCAAATGCACACAGGCGATTGAGATTCAGGGCTTCAGCGATGAGATGAGCTCGGTGCTGACTAACCTGCTGACCAATGCCATTAAGTACGGCGGAGAAGATAAAATCGAATTCAGTATCCGCTCCGGCTTTGATGGTGTGAAAGTCAGCATCAGCGATCATGGCGCGGGGATTCCGGCGCAACATATCAGTCGCCTGACCGAACGTTTCTATCGTGTTGATGATTCGCGCGAATCGACCGTCGGTGGCTCGGGACTGGGTCTGGCCATCGTTAAACACGCACTGGAACACCACGACACCGTGCTGGATATCGAATCCACATTGGGTAAAGGCAGTACGTTCAGCTTTATTATTTCTTCTGACCGCAGCCGGGTGATGGAAAAAGACTGAGTATTCCCGCCGCATTGCAGACATAAAAAAAGCGCCTTAAAGGCGCTTTTTTGTTTCTGATTACTGTATTAATACAGCTATCAATCAGAATTTGTATTCCAGACCCGCACCGTAGTACTGAGCGTCTTTCGATTCGTCATCGGACTCTTCGCTGGTTGCGTAAACAAAGGTCTTGGCATTTTTAGCCAACTTGTAATCTGCACCCAGGCTGTAGCTCACGCCGCCTTTTGTTTTGATATCAGACGCACCGTACTGCGCTTTAACAGTTACATCAGAAGTCGCTTTGAATGCAGCTGATGCCATCCAGCCTTCTTCGGAAGTGCCATCGTTGTCGAAAGTTTCCCACAGTGCACCCAGTTGCACCGCGCCCACTTTATATTGACCAACGACGCGCTGTGCATTCATCAGCTCGCCATTCACTTCGTTGTCATAGGCATAAGCAACGTAGATATCGCCACGGGTGTAAGCCAGGGATGCCGACAAACCGTTGTTCACGTCTTCATCTTCTGAGTTCAGGTGATCAACGGTTGCAACCAGACCGGCGAAAGACGGCGAGCTGTACTGCACGCTGTTCTTAGCGCGGTTTTCGCTTTTGGAAATGATGTTTTTGATATCACCACGCAGATCGTTAAACAGATCGACTTTGTTCTGTGCGCTTTTGAATGGCGTATCAAACATACCGGCCTGAATACGACCAAAGCCACCCTCAAGACCAATAAAGGTATTGCGCTGAGACAGCGTAGAGTCGTACTCATATTTGTCTCCGGCATCGTCTTCGCCTTTCAGGGTTTTTGCACCGCTATCAGCAAATACTTCATATTCCACCTGATACACCGCTTTCAGGCCATGCTCCAGCGCAATCTTACCTTTCACACCCAGGCGGGAGGCGTTCGAATTCAGTTGCGAGTAATTGCCAGCGTCTTTCTGCTGCACGAACTCCTGAGTCACATTGATTTTGCCGTAGAACTCGGGCTTTTCAATTTCAAGATTAATGGTTTCAGCCTGAACCAGAACCGGGGAAGCGATAGCGAGAGATAAGGCGATTTTTTTCATAATGTGTACCTGAATAATGTCATGCAGTGTTATAGCTCATTGCCTGAAAGTGCCGTATCAGGCAACAGGCTGGCCGATAGGTGACAATTCTGTTTCAGTTACATTACAGAATTATGACATCAGCAATATTTATTGCACTTGGATGACAATTCCATGAATGTTTTATGAATTCACCTGCGGATACTGACTAAGTTAAGCTCAGATACTTCACTTTGCCTTATTCCGGTGCGCAGAATGCTGATTAAGACCCACAAAAAAGCCCGCTGCAATGCGCGGGCTTTTGCACAGCAGAGACAAAAATCAGTCTTTGTTGGCCTGTTCTTCTATTTCAGTCAGTGAGCTGTGACGCACGTCGGTACCTTTCACCAGGTAAATCACCTGCTCTGAAATATTACGCGCATGGTCACCAATGCGTTCAATGGCCCGCAGAATCCACAGGATGTTAATCGCCTGACCAATAGAGCGTGGATCTTCCATCATGTAGGTAATCAGCTCACGCAGAGCAGAAGCATACTGCTGGTCGACCAGTTTATCGTTGCGCACAACGTCAATGGCGCCATCGACGTCGTGACGGGCGAAAGCATCCAGCGCACCGGAAATCATTTTTACAACTTCGGCACCCATGTAACGCATCGCCTGCTGGCACAGCTGGTTGCTGCTGTTATCAGCGACTTCCAGTGTATGAATGGCAATCTTGCTGGCTTCATCACCGATACGCTCAAGATCGCGCACAACACGGGAGACTGCCAACACCATGCGTAAGTCAGACGCGGCTGGCTGGCGACGCACCAGAATCTGGGTACACTCGTGGTCGATGTTCACTTCCATCTTATCCACTTCGTCTTCACGGCGGATAACATCGTCGGCCACGCGCGTATCACCGCTGCAGATCGCTTCAATAGCATTCGCTACCTGACGCTCGACCAGACCACCCATGCCCATCATATGGTTGCGGATCGCTTCCAGATCAGCGTTGAACTGTCCGGAAATATGCTGGTTAAAATTCATTTCCATTGTAGCGTCCCCTTACCCGAAACGACCGGTGATGTAGGCTTCTGTTAATGTGTGCTGAGGCGTCGTAAACACCTGATCGGTCGGGTTTACTTCAATCAGCTGACCAAGGTGAAAATACGCCGTACGCTGCGACACCCGTGCAGCCTGCTGCATGGAGTGGGTTACGATGGCGATGGTGTAATTCTCACGCAATTCGTCAATCAGTTCTTCAATCTTAGCCGTTGCAATCGGATCCAGCGCAGAACAGGGTTCATCCATCAGGATGACTTCCGGATCGACCGCAATGGTGCGGGCAATACACAGACGCTGTTGCTGACCACCGGACAAGCCCGTGCCGGGTGAATGCAGACGATCCTTTACTTCATTCCATAAGCCGGCACGCTGCAGACTTTTTTCTACGATTTCATCCAGATCAACGCGTGAATGCGCCAGGCCGTGAATACGCGGGCCGTAAGCAACGTTGTCATAAATCGACTTAGGAAATGGGTTAGGCTTCTGAAACACCATACCAACCCGTGCACGTAAAGGCACGACATCCACTTTAGGATCGTAAATATTTTCGCCATCGAGCAGAATTTCACCGCGGATCTGACAGATATCGATGGTGTCATTCATACGGTTAAGGCAACGCAGGAAGGTCGATTTACCACAACCGGACGGGCCGATCAGGGCGATCACTTCGTTGGCACCGATGTCCAGGCTGACATCAAAAATGGCCTGTTTTTCACCGTAAAAAACGCCGACATCACGGGCCTTTAATTTCGGATTTTCACAAAAAGCGGCGCCATTGGTTTTGTGGTTTTCGATGATGCTCATAATCTATTTAATCCAATCAAATCGTTAATGTGTCAGACCACTTACCAGCGGCGTTCCAGACGACGGCGCAGCATCACCGCGGCGGTATTCATCGTCACCAGGAAGCCCAGCAGCACCATAATGGCACCGGAGGTACGCTCCATAAAGGCGCGCTCAGGACTGTCTGACCAAAGGAAAATCTGTACCGGCAATACTGTTGACGGGTCATTCACAAAACCCGGTACGTCGACCACAAAGGCCACCATACCAATCATCAGCAACGGGGCCGTTTCACCCAGCGCCTGCGCCATACCAATAATGGTACCGGTCAGCATGCCCGGTAAGGCGAGCGGTAATACATGGTGAAATACGACCTGCATTTTCGACGCACCCAACCCGAAGGCTGCTTCGCGGATGGACGGTGGTACCGCTTTAATTGCTGCGCGACCGGAAATAATAATGGTCGGCAAGGTCATCAGCGTCAGCACCAGACCACCAATTAACGGTGTGGAGCGGGCAACACCAAAAATATTAATGAAAATGGCCAAGCCCAGCAGGCCGAACGTAATGGACGGCACCGCGGCAAGGTTGTTGATATTAATTTCAACAAACTCGGTAATTTTATTGCGCGGGGCAAACTCTTCCAGATAAATCGCCGCCGCCACTCCAATCGGAAACGACAACAGAAAGGTCACCAGCAAGGTCAGGAAGGTACCGGTAATCGCACCACGAATACCGGCAAGTTCCGGTTCGCGTGAATCACCATTAACGAAGAACAGGGTGTTGAACTGTGTCTTCAACATGCCTTGTTCAATCCACTGCTCCAGCCATTTCACCTGAGTTTCGTTCATACGATTGTTATGCAACTCGGTGCCACGGTCGTGCTTGAACCACTGATCGACATCGTCATCGGCGATCAGATTAATGCTCATCGTCTGTCCCAGTAACGACGGATTCAGCATCACCGCTTCCTGTAACTGCCAGGCCGCACCAGCACTGATCATGCTGTACAGCATGCGCCGTTCACTGCGTCCTTCAGGCTGTACCAGCTTTTTGAAGTGCTGCTTAATCAACCCTTCAAAATCGGCGTTACGAATTTCCTGATCATCGGCTTTTTTATTAATGCCGAGATAATCAGCATCAATCAGAATCTCCGTCTGGATAACGGTCTGGCGAAAGGCGGAAGCGCCTTTATTAATAATGTCGCCAAACAAACCCACCAGACACAGCAGACCAAACAACACCGACGCCATGCCGTAAACACGGAAGCGTTTTTCCGCCGCACGGCGGCGCACCATGCTTTTTTCAACTTTTTCGCGGGTACTCATAGAGGTATTAGTCATATTGTTCCCGATATTTCTGTACGACTTTCAGAGCCACAAAATTCAGCACCAGGGTCACCAGGAACAGCACCAGTCCCAGCGCAAAGGCCGCCAGTGTTTTCGGTGAATCGAATTCCTGATCGCCCACCAGCAGCGTTACGATCTGTACGGTTACGGTGGTCACAGAATCCAGCGGGTTAGCCGTCAGGTTCGCAGCCAGACCAGCCGCCATCGCTACAATCATGGTTTCACCAATGGCACGCGATACGGCCAGCATAATGGCACCCACGATACCGGGCAGAGCCGCAGGTATAACCACTTCTTTAACGGTTTCACTTTTGGTGGCACCCAGACCGTAACTGCCATCACGCAACGATTGCGGCACGGCGTTGATAACGTCATCGGATAAAGAAGAAACGAACGGAATAATCATGATGCCCATCACCAGACCGGCGGCCAGCGCACTTTCTGATGACACCGCCAGACCCATCGATTCACCCAATTCACGGATCACCGGAGCCACGGTCAATGCGGCAAAGAAGCCGTACACCACGGTAGGAATACCAGCCAGAATCTCCAGCGCCGGCTTGGCGTACTGGCGAATAGTCGGCGTGGCGTATTCGGATAAATAAATAGCTGCCATCAGACCAACAGGCACGGCAATAAACATCGCGATCAACGAAATAAGCAGGGTACCGGCAAACAGCGGTACCGCACCGAAGCTGCCGGAAGAACCGGACTGGTCAGCGCGCAAGGCCACCTGCGGCGACCAGGTGGTGCCGAACAGGAATTCAAACGGGCTGACTTTACCGAAGAACTGCCAGGCTTCGTACAGAACTGAGGCCAGAATACCGAGGGTTGTCAGTACCGCGACACCGGAGCTGGCAAACAGCAGACGGCGGACAATGCTTTCCACTTCGGTGCGGGCGCGCATGTCGGCTTTGATCCGGCGCCAGGTTAAGGCAATACCCAGCAGCGCCAGCGACAACACCATACCGCTGTGCAGCAGCAGCGTGCGCTGTTGCAGATCGATCAGGTGACGCACCGCTGGTTCAAGTTCCGGTGCTGCATCAATACCCGCACCAATCGCCAGATTATGGACTTTGCTGATGGTCAGCTGAATTTCCGACGAAGTGCCCTGCTGAATGGCTTCCGGCAACTGGGCGATCAGCAGATGATCAATGATTGGCGCTTCGGCCAAACCCCAGATAAGCAGCAATAACAAAGGCGGCAGGCCCGTCCACAGGGCCATCAACGCACCGTAGTGAGTTGGCAGTGAGTGCAGGCGTATGCCTTGGCTGGCAATTGCCCGGGCCCGGTTCCGTCCCAGCAGATAGGCTCCGCCGAGAAGAATCAGAACCGCAATGATCAAGCTACTGTAATTCATGGGTCATTGATCTTTAAGTGGTTGTGACATGCAAAAGCCGAGGCGCTGCCTCGGCTTTTGCCGCGTGTCTTCCGACCGCGCCTGCAGCTTACTTAGCGGCCAGCGGCGTCAGATTTTTTACTGTTTTCAGAACACGGGTACGTTCTTTATCAGTCATCGGGATCATACCTTTATCGGCCAGGTAACCCTCTTCACCCATCGCACGTTCAGAGGTGAATTCAGCCAGATACTCTTCGATACCAGGGATGACGCCGACATGTGCCTTCTTAACGTAGAAGAACAGTGAACGGCTGACCGGGTAAGAACCATCAGAGATCGCGTCAAAGGTCGGCAGTTTACCGTCAACCGTTGAACCCTGCACTTTATCTGCATTCTGCTCCAGGAAGCTGAAACCGAAGATGCCGAATGCATCCGGGTTAGCAACCAGTTTCTGTACGATCAGGTTGTCGTTTTCACCCGCTTCAACATAAGCGCCATCTTCACGCAGACCGTGACATACCGCTTTGTATTTGTTCTTGTCGCTGTCTTTCATCGCTTTGATGAATGGGAATGCTTTACACCCACCTTCCATAGCCAATTCAACGAAAGCATCGCGGGTACCGGACGTTGGCGGTGGCCCCAGAACTTCGATTTTCTTGGCAGGCAGAACAGGGTTTACGTCTTTCCAGGTTTTGTACGGGTTTTCGATCAGCGTGTCGGAACCGTCTTGCGCAGGAACCATTTTCGCCAGCGCCAGGTACATATCTTTACGGGTCAGTTCCATGTGCGGAGCCGCCGCCGTGTTAGCGAATACGATACCGTCGTAACCAATCATCACTTCAACGATGTCGGTTACGCCGTTTTTGGCACACAGTTCAATTTCAGACGATTTGATCGCACGGGAAGCGTTGGTGATATCCGGCGTTGCGTCGCCCACACCAGAACAGAACAGCTTCAGACCGCCGCCGGAACCGGTGGATTCAACTTTAGGCGTGCGGAAGTTAGTCGATTTACCAAAACGCTCAGCCACAACGGTAGAGAACGGGTAAACCGTGGAGGAACCCACGATGCTGATGTAATCACGTTCGGCGTGAGCCGTAACACTTACGACAGAGGCCAGCATTGCGGCGCCAGCTAACAGAGCTTTTTTCATCTTTGCTTCCTTTTGTATTCCGGTTGTTACCAATCCAGGAACAGCGTTGGCTATTGGATGAACGTGATTATTGGAGCGCAATGTTACAGAAATATGACAGGCAGGCAATTTATTACAACACCATGACAGTTGTGTGACACGGGAATCGGGCTGCAAGCCGCATGTTCTGTGGGTATAATGCGCCGCCCGGGCCTGCTGCGCCCTTGTTCTGCCGCCTATAATAAGAGCACCCGATGATCCAGAACCTGCTGAATTCCCTGCTACAACTGAACCGGCTCACCCGGCTTATCGGCGAATCCGTACGCTGGCTGTCATTGCTGATGGTGATCTTTTCCTGTCTGGTGGTCGTGCTGCGCTACAGCTTCAATATCCCGTCCATTGCCTTACAGGAAGCGGTGATGTATCTGCATGCGTCGCTGTTTATGCTGGGCGCCGCCTATACCTGGCAGCAGGGCGGACATGTGCGGGTGGATGTGTTCTACCGCAACTGGTCGCCACAGCGTCAGATCTGGGTAGACCGTCTCGGTATTCTGTTACTGGTACTGCCGGTGTGCCTGTTTATGCTCTGGGTCAGCTGGGATTACGTGGCCAACGCCTGGGCCATTGGCGAAAAATCGCCGGAAACCGGCGGCCTGCCCTTTGTTTATCTGCTCAAAAGCCTGATCGTCGCCCTGCCGCTGCTGATTATTCTGCAGGCGCTGGCCGAGCTGGCCAACACCTTCGTGCCGCATACCGATGCACATGAAGCCGCGGAGGTGGAAAAGCACTATGGCTGAATTAATGCCGCTGCTGTTATTTGTGCTGGTCTGCCTCGTACTGATGTGTGGCTTTCCGGTGGCCTTCACGCTGGCCGGTACCTCGCTGCTGTTTGCCGGTGTCGGCGTATTAACCGGTACGCTGGATGATGCCTTCCTGCATGCGCTGCCGAACCGTATGTTCGGCATTCTCAGCAACCAGATCCTGATCGCGGTGCCGCTGTTTGTGTTTATGGGCGTAATGCTGGAGAAGTCGCGCATTGCCGAACGTCTGCTGCGCAATATGGGCCTGCTGTTCGGCCCGGTGCGCGGTGGCCTGGGCTTTTCCGTGGTGATTGTTGGCATGCTGATGGCGGCCAGCACCGGCATTATCGGTGCCACCGTAGTGACCATGGGCCTGATCTCGTTACCGACCATGCTGCGTCAGGGCTACAGCCCGGCGCTGGCAACCGGCAACATCTGCGCAACCGGCACGCTGGGGCAAATTATTCCACCATCGACGGCGCTGATTATTCTTGGCGATGTGCTGTCCAGCTCGTACCAGCAGGCGCAATTGAAGATGGGTATTTTCAGCCCGGAAACCATCTCAGTGGCCGATTTATTTGTTGGTGCACTGATCCCCGGCCTGATGCTGGTTGCCGCTTATCTGCTGTACATCGGTCTGGTGGCTCTGTTCCGTCCACAAGCCGCACCGGCCGTCAGTGACCGGCCACCACTGGACAGCGCTTTTGTGCTCGAATTACTCAAGGGCCTGCTGCCACCATTAGCATTGATCATCGCCGTGCTCGGCTCAATTCTGACCGGTATCGCCACGCCGACCGAAGCCGCCGGTATCGGTGCCGGTGGCGCCCTGCTGCTGGCCATTGCTTACAGCGAGTTTGATATTGCGCGCTTAAAAGAAGTGATGGATGCCACCCTGCAGGTCACCAGCATGGTATTCCTGATCTTTATCGGGGCTGCGCTGTTCTCGCTGGTATTCCGCGGTTTTGGTGGCGAAGAGTTGGTGCATTCGGCCTTTACCAGCCTGCCTGGCGGCGTGTTCAGTGCCATGCTGATCGTGATGCTGGTGATCTTCCTGCTCGGCTTTATTCTCGATTTTATCGAGATCACCTTTGTGGTGGTGCCGATTGTTGCGCCGGTACTGCTGATGATGGGCGTCGATCCGGTCTGGCTGGGCATTATGATTGCCATCAACCTGCAGACGTCATTCCTGACGCCACCTTTTGGTTTTGCCCTGTTTTACCTGCGTGGCGTAGCGCCAAAAGAAATTGCCACCCGCACCATTTATCGCGGCGTCATGCCTTTTATTGCCATTCAGCTGTTGATTCTGCTGTTGCTGGCCATCTTCCCGCAATTGGCCACTTGGTTACCGGATCAGCTCTATGGCTGATCCGGCCTGCCGCTAAAGTCGTATTGGCAGCGGATGTGCTGGGGGCAGAAAACCAGTACACTCCGCACAAAATAATTCCAACCAGGTAGAGCCCCATGGATCCGATAAAGGACGCCGTCGACCATTCCCACGAGCACTCCCCTGAAGATGTCCGTGAAGACTGCGAGCCAACCCCCGAAGGCGAGCTGGCCCTGCGCCTGATTCCCACCCGCAGTGAAACCAATGTTCATGGTGATATCAGCGGTGGCTGGGTGGTCGCGCAAATGGACCACGCTGCCGAAAGCGTCGCCAGCCGTCTGGCTCAGGGCCGGATTGCGAACGTTGCATTGGAGTCGGTGGTGTTTATGTCACCGATTCGCATCGGCGCGGCCGTGTGTTTTTATACCCGCCTGCTGGATATCGGCACCTCTTCCATCCGCATCGCTATCGAAGTGTGGACGCAGAATCCGAACGAAGTGGAACGGCGCAAGGTAGTCGACGCCGTGTTTGTGTATGTTGCTATCGATGAAACCGGGCGTATCCGCCGCGTTCCGCGCTGAGGACGGCTGAAAGAGCAGGAGCCAGAGCGGCTCCTGCGGTCTGTACTTACTGTTTAACCGGACGCGCCCAGCCAGTCACGTTGCGCTGCTTACCGCGCGCCACGGCCAGCTCTCCCTCAGCCACTTCTTTAGTGATCACCGAACCCGCGGCGACCGTTGCGCCGGCACCGATTTTTGCCGGTGCCACCAGCGAGGTATTGGAACCAATAAAAGCGTTGTCGCCAATTTCGGTTTTAAACTTGTTCACACCATCGTAGTTACAGGTAATGGTTCCCGCCCCAATATTCACGTCTTTACCGATCTCAGCATCGCCGATATAGGTCAGATGGTTCACCTTGGAACCTTCACCGATCACCGACTTTTTCACTTCGCAGAAGTTACCGACCTTGGCACCGTTATGCAGCTCGGCGCCCGGGCGCAAACGCGCGTATGGGCCAACATGGCAGTCAGCGGCCACCAGCGCCTGATCGATCATGGAATAACATTCAATCTCACAGCCCTGCCCGATGCGGCTGTTTTTGATCACGCAGTACGGGCCGATCTGTACGCCGTCTTCCAGCACCACATCACCTTCGAACACACAGCCAACGTCGATGCGCACATCATTACCGGCCTTCAGAGTGCCACGGATATCAATGCGCGCCGGATCGGCCAGCGAGACGCCATCGCGCAGCAGTTGATCTGCCAGCTGGCGCTGATATACACGCTCCAGACCAGCCAGTTGCAGGCGATCGTTCACTCCCTGCACTTCGTATTCATCCTGCGGATGAATCGCACGTACCGCCACACCCTGTTCCACCGCCATGGCGATCACGTCGGTCAGGTAATACTCTCCCTGAGCATTATTGGCGGAAAGCTTTGGCAGCCACTCATTCAGCAACGCCGCTGAGACTGCCAGAATGCCGGTGTTCACCTCACGGATTTTACGCTGCAGATCGCTGGCATCTTTGTGTTCAACAATGGAGAGAATATTACCGGCATCATCGCGCACGATACGGCCGTAGCCATTCGGATCGGCCAGTTCAACCGTCAGCAAGGCCAGAGCATGGCCGTCGTGGGTTTCATTAAGCAGTTTCTGCAGGGTTTCGTTGCGGATTAACGGGACATCGCCGTACAGCACCAACACGGTGGATGCCGGATCAACGTCAGGCATGGCCATCGCCACTGCATGGCCGGTGCCTTTCTGTTCACTTTGCAGCGCCCAGGTCAGCGGAAAATCCGTGATCTGTTCTTTCACTACATCAGCCCCGTGTCCGATCACCACATGCAGACGGGCATCGGCCAGCGCTGAGGCGCTGCGCAGCACATGCGCCAGCATCGGCTGACCCGCCAGCGGGTGCAGCACCTTTGGCAGGTCGGATTTCATACGCGAGCCTTTGCCCGCAGCCAGGGTAACGACGGCCAGTGTCATAACAGCGATATCCACAGAAAATAGTGGCGGCTATTCTAACGGGCCTGCGATGCCTGTCCAGCAACGGTGCGGCTGACGGATATCCTCCTTGCGCAGTATTTACACGCCCTGCAGCAACAACAGAGCAAAGTAGCCGCGTTCATCGGTCCATATCCGGCGGGTGTCAAAACCGGCGGTCTGAGCCATCTGCTGCAATCGGTCCGGATGGTATTTACAGGAATTTTCGGTGTGGATACTTTCGCCTTTACGCAACGCGATCTGACGACCTCCGACATTGAGTACCTGATCAACCTCGCTGATCAGATGCATTTCGATGCGCGATTGCTCTGAGTTGTAGCGTGCCTCGTGGCGGAAGCGCTGCTCATCGAAGCCAGCGCCCAGCGTCTGATTCAGATGGCGCAGCATGTTTTTATTAAAAGCCGCCGTCACCCCCTGCTGATCGTTATAGGCGGCTTCCAGCACCGCCGCGTCTTTTTCCAGATCCACGCCGAGCAGAAAATAACTGCCACGCCCGAGCGTCTGGCGTACGCGCTGTAAAAACTGCTGCGCTTCCGGCGGCGTGAAATTGCCCAGGCTGGAGCCGGGGAAAAACCCCAGTTTGCGTTCGGCTTGTTCAATCTGACGCGGCAGACTGAGCGCCTGGCTGTAATCCACACAGGCGGCATAAATACTCAGCCAGTCATAGTCGTCCAGCAGACGCTGCGCGGCGGCCAATAAAAACTCACGGCTGATGTCCATCGGCACATAACAATCCGGGCGCAGTGCTTCTAACAGCAAACGGATTTTAAGACTGGCCCCGGCACCGTATTCCAACAGCACACTGCCGGCACCGACGATACGTGCAATCTCACCGCCGTGCTGGCGCAGTAAACCAATTTCGGTACGGGTCAGATAGTATTCCGGCAGCGCGGTAATCGCCTCGAACAACCGTGAGCCGCGCTCATCGTAGAACAGTTTGGCTGGCAACGTTTTCTGCCGTTGTGCCAATCCTTTCAGAACTTCTTCGCGCAGATCCAGTGGTGCGGGTAAGTGATCGAAAACCTGCAATGCCTGTCGTTTCATACCGTGTCTCCCGTCATGCCATCCGTTGTGTGGTGTCATCGGTTTTATATTGTTTTCAGGGCGTTATGCGGTGTCGCGGGCTAAGCGCAGGCCGGTAAACTGCCAGCGCTCATGGGGGTAGAAAAAGTTGCGGTAAGTAATACGGCCGTGACCTTCGGGCGTGGCGCAGGAACTGCCACGCAACACCATCTGATTACACATAAATTTGCCGTTGTATTCGCCCACCGCGCCGGCGGCAGGACGGTACCCCGGATAAGGCTGATAAGGGCTGGCGGTCCACTGCCAGCGGCAACCAAACAGCTGCTGTAACTGTTGCGGAAACAACCGTGCAGCGCTTTCCCATTCGGCTTCTGTCGGCAGGCGCGCCCCGGCCCAGCGGGCGTAAGCATCAGCTTCGTAAAAGCTGATATGGCAAAGCGGCGCGTGCGGGTCGAGCGGCTGACGTCCGGCCAGGCCGTATGCACTCCATTCGTTATTGTGCTGGCGCCAGTAAAACGGTTGCTGTTCCTCCGGTGGCAGGCTGCTGATCCAGCTCCAGCCATCGGCCAGCCACCATTGCGGCTGCTGATAACCGCCCTGTTCCACAAACTGCAGGTATTCGCCATTGCTCACCAGACGGCTGGCGATTTCTCCACCCGCCAGCCACTGGCGGTGACGAGGGGTTTCGTTATCGAAGGCAAACACCGAATCGCTGTGACCAATCTCGGCAATGCCTTCCGGCAAGCTCAGCCAGCTCAGCGTTGTCTGTTCTGCAGAATGTTGTATGGCTGGCTGATATACAGGTTCCAGCGGATTTTTTGCCCAGCAGTACAGCAGGTCGGTGAGCATCAGCTCCTGATGCTGCTGTTCATGATTCAGCCCCAGTTCGATCAGTGGCTGCAGGCTGGCGTCAGCCAGCAAGGGCTGCATCGCCTGATCAATGTGCGCGCGATAGGCCAGCACCTCGTCCAGTGTGGGGCGGGATAGCAGGCCGCGCTGCGCCCGCGGGAAGGGCTGGCCGATGCCGTTGTAATAGCTGTTAAACAGATGGCCGAACAGCGGGTGAAATTCCTGATAATCAGGGCGGTGGGGTTTAAGCAGAAAGGTTTCGAAGAACCAGCTGGTATGGGCCAGATGCCATTTCAGCGGGCTGGTAAACTCGGCCGCCTGTAATTCATGATCGGCGGCGTTCAGCGGCTGGCACAGAGCGAGCGTCTGTGTCCGGACCTGCTGGTAAAGCTCCATGTCCGTACCTCCGTGGCAAACAGGTATCAGGTGTTAACCTGACCCAAAGCGTCGGCCATGGCAAGTCCGCAATGGTGATTGGCCTGATCGGGGCGGAGATCAGACCAGAGTGATTAATCCGGACTTAAACAGGTGGCAAAACGCTGGGACAGATCCTGAATAAAATCAGGGTAGCCCGTCTTTGTCACAGAAATATGACTGGCCACCGGGTCCAGCTCGCCCTGTTTAACATCCAGACCACGCACCACCGATTGCACCAGTGCCGGGGAAAATTCCGGCTCACTGAAGACACACACCACTTCACCGGAGGTCAGCTGATCGCGCATACGCTGCAACGTTTTCAGGCCCGGCTTCTGCTCCGGCGACAGGGTGAAAGCCCCCACCTGCTTTAACTGCATCGCCTGCACCCAGTGGTCGTAAGCGCGATGAAACACAAAAAAGCCACGATCACGCAGCGGGGTCAGCAACTGGTCGGCACGTTGCAAAGCGGCGTCGACATCGGCGGCGAAGTTACCCGCGGGCAGCTCCAGGGCATTGGCCAATTGCTGCTGAGCGCGCACCATCATAGTGGGTGAAAACCACCAGTGGCCATCATTCGGCTGGCCTTCTGCACGCAACTGCGAGACATCAATCCAGATTTTATCCGGCCAGCGGCGGGCAAAACCACTGAGGTAAGGCTCAGCCTGAGCACCAGACCAGATAATGACATCGGCGCTCTGGATAACATCAATATCGGATGGACGCAGGGAAAAATCGTGTGGCGTCATACCCGGCGGCAGCAAGACGCTGAGCTGTTCCGCCTCAACCAGCGAGGCAGCCATAAGCGCCAGCGGGTGAACAGTCGCCAGCACTTTGTATGGCGGTTCATGACTGATAGGAGCAGCCTGACTGCTCAGACTGAGACTCAGCAACAGTGAAATCAGCAGCAACGGCAAATTCTTCATTGTATCGGGGCGTTCCTGTCGTAGAATTGCAACATTATAACCTAATCTCCGAGGCGCGACGATGACCCAAAACGTCTACAAGGCCCACGACCACCACGTCTGTATCGACAGCGCTGTGTCCCGCGCCCGCGCTCTGTGTGAAGAACAGGGCGCGCGCCTGACTCCGGTACGCCAGCGTGTACTGGAACTGGTCTGGGCCAATCACAAACCGGTTGGTGCCTATGACCTGCTGCCCAAACTGGCGGAAGAAGGCTTTAACTCGGCACCACCAACGGTCTACCGCGCCCTCGATTTTTTACTGGACCTGGGATTGGTGCACCGCATCAGCTCGCTCAATGCCTTTATTGGCTGCACCCATCCGGGCAAAGCGCACCCCAGCTGCTTTTTCGTCTGTCGCGAGTGTGGCGAAGCGCAGGAGCTGGACGCTGAGCAGGTAAATAAAATCGCGCGCCAGGCCGAAGCTATGCTGGGAGTCAAAGTTGAACAACAAATGACGGAATTAATGGGGCTGTGCCCAAGATGCCAGGCCAGCGCATGAACAGCAGCGAGACAACCGCCGTCCTCAGCGCCAGCCACTTACAGCTTGTGCGCCAGCACAAATCCGTACTCAACGATATCAGCCTGAATCTGAAAGCCGGGCAGATCATCACGCTGATCGGCCCTAACGGCTGCGGTAAATCAACGCTGATTAAAGTGCTGCTGGGGCTGGAAAAACCCGACTCCGGCACCGTTACGCGTCGCACCGGACTGCGTATCGGCTATATGCCACAACGCCTGAGTCTGGATCAGCGTATGCCATTAACGGTGACCGGATTTCTGCAACTGGCGCGGGGTGCCAGCCACGAACGCATCGGTCACTGGCTCGACCGTCTGAGCATCCGCGCGCTGGCGCAACAGTCGGTGCATGATTTGTCCGGCGGTGAATGGCAACGGGTATTACTGGCTCGCGCGCTGTTGATCAAACCCGACCTGCTGGTGCTGGACGAACCGGTACAGGGCGTCGATGTGCAAGGGCAGCTGGAGCTGTATCGTCTGATTCCGCAGCTGCGTGACGAACTCGGCTGCGCGGTGCTGATGGTGTCGCACGATCTGCACCTGGTGATGGCCGCCACCGACGAAGTTATCTGCCTGAATGGCCATATTTGCTGCTCCGGTCATCCGGACACCGTGTCCCTTGATCCAGCCTACATTCAGCTGTTTGGTGCCCGCCAGCAACAGGCTCCCATTGCCCATTACACTCACCATCACGATCACCAGCATTGCGCCGATGGCCATGTTGAACACCGGGCGCCCGGCAAGGATATTCTGTGAATCTGTTCGATTACTGGTGGCTGATGCCATTAATGGCGGGCATTCTGCTGGCTCTGGTTGCCGGACCACTGGGCAGTTTTGTGGTGTGGCGGCGCATGGCCTTTTTTGGAGACACCCTGGCCCATGGTGCCTTGCTGGGCATTACCTTTGGTGTTCTCACCGATATCAATCTGACGCTGGCACTGGTGCTGGGCTCGGTGTTACTGGCGCTGTTGTTACTGCCGCTGCAGAACCGCTCGCGCTTATCGTCCGATACCCTGCTTGGCATTGTGTCGCACAGCACCCTGGCGATTGGTCTGGTGACGCTGAGTCTGGCACAGGGCATCCGCGTCGACCTGATGGGTTATCTGTTTGGTGATTTGCTGGCGGTAGAACGTATTGATGTGCTCTGGATTCTGCTGGCCGCCATTCTCATTGCCGTGCTGCTGTTCTGGCAGTGGCGCGCGCTGCTGGCGATTACCGTCAGTCAGGAACTTGCCGCCATCGATGGCCACCCGGTGCAGCGCCTGAACCTGATGCTGATTCTGCTGCTGGCGCTACTGGTCGCTCTGGCCATGAAAGTGGTCGGAATTCTGCTGGTCAGCGCCCTGCTGATTATTCCGCCGGCGGCGGCGCGCAGTCTGGCGCGCACGCCGGAACAAATGGTGTTTCTGGCCAGTGCGACCGGTGTTATCTCAGTTCTGTTAGGCTTGTGGGCATCATTCCACTGGGACACACCGGCAGGCCCCAGCGTGGTCGTGGCAGCAACGGCTTTATTCGCGTTCAGTCTGGTGTTGCAAAGCCTGCGTGATAGCAGACGCAGCGCCTGACGGCAGACAACGTAAACGGCAGGCAAAAAAAGACCCGGTCGCCATTGGGGGCAAACGACCGGGTCAACTTCGGATCATTGGGGAAGTACCGAAGAAAAAAGTACAGAAGAAAAATAACTACCTGAAAAGAACGACCTTAAAAAAACATCCGGAGAGAGATGTCATGCATCTGTCCATCAATTCCCAAGGGAATGATTAAACTATAGCCACGGATTTTTGCTTTGCCGGTTAAAAACCGGTTTTCAGGTTGTATTTTCTTATGGATATCGGGGATGTAATACAGAGCAGCAATCACGAGCGGACATCGTCGTGTTGCCAACTGAAGCCGCCGCAGACGGCCTCAGAAAAAGGCAGGAGACCGGCACGCATAGTGCCGGTTCGCATTCAGGCAGGCGGCGTCTCTTGCGCATCCGCAGCAGCATCGTCGTCAACCGGCAGCAACCAGCTGTTGAGACGCTTCTGCAGAATGTCCGTCCCTTCACCGTTCAGTGACGAATAGGTCTGCACACTGACCAGATTTCCCAGTGACGAAACCGCTTTACGTACCTGCAGTAAGGCACTCTGAGCCGGACCACGCTTAAGCTTATCGGCCTTGGTCAACAGGATATGCAGCGGCATTTCTGAACGCTTCGCCCACTGGATCATGGCGTTGTCGAATTCTTTCAGCGGATGGCGGATATCCATCAGCAATACCAGACCAATCAGGGCGTCACGGTTTTGCAGATAATTATCCAGCTCGCGCTGCCATTCGTTTTTTACCGCCAACGGCACTTTGGCAAAGCCATAGCCGGGCAAATCAACCAGCGCCAATGGCAACTCGCCGATCTGAAAATAGTTAATTAACTGCGTACGACCTGGAGTTTTACTCGTACGCGCCAGTTTTTTGTGACCTGTTAACCTGTTCAATGCACTGGATTTACCTGCATTGGAGCGGCCAGCAAAGGCTACTTCCCGCAGAATATCCATCGGGCATTGACTCAACTTCGCGGCGCTCTTAACGAAGTGAGTGTTGGTGTAGGTCAATGATTCCTGTTCTATCATGGGGTAAACGTAATGACCGTCCGGAAATTAATGTTATATAATGCTTGGCCTTTGGATGACGCACCCATTCTATCACAGGGCGATGAGTCCGGGGCTAAGCTGTTTTAACCAACTAAAACATGCAAGTAGAGAGAGACTCATATGATGAAAAGATTGGCTTTGATGGCTGCCGTAACTGCAGCAATGAGTGCAAATGTTCAGGCCTTCGATGTAGCGGCTAAATTCCAGCAAACCTGTAACGTATGCCATGCAATGGCCGTTGCCGGTGCTCCGAAAGCCTTTGATAAAGCCGCCTGGGAGCCACGTATGGCCAAGGGCATGGATGCACTGGTAACCAGCGTCACCAACGGCTTGAATGCCATGCCGCCACGCGGTCTGTGCATGGACTGTACTGCTGACCAGTACAAACAACTGATCAACTACATGGCAACGCCGAAGTAAGCGCGCTGCCTGAGTAGTAGACGAATTCACATACAACCTGGACCTGATGATGAAAAACCTGTTGATTAGCCTGATCGTTTCTGCCGGACTGATGTCCGTTGCTCACGCCGGTGATGCTGAAGCCGGTAAAGCAAAATCTGCTACCTGTGCTGCCTGTCACGGTGCCGACGGTAACAGCCTTGCACCAACTTTCCCGAAAATTGCAGGCCAGGGCGAGCGTTATCTGATCAAACAGATCAAAGACATTCGCGATGGTAATCGTCAGGTTCCGGCGATGGCTCCATTCGTTGCCGGCCTGAGTGATACCGATGTTGCTGATCTGGCCGCTTACTTCAGCGCTCAGGTACCAACCACTGGCGGTGCTAAAGAAGAACTGGTTGAACTTGGCCAGCGCATCTACCGCGGCGGTATCGAAAGCAAAGGCGTTCCCGCTTGTCTCGCTTGCCATGGCCCGGACGGCAAAGGCATCGAAGCAGCTGGTTTCCCACGCCTTGCAGGTCAGCACGATGCCTACACTCAGGCTCAGCTGACGGCGTTCAGCATGAACCAGCGTACCAACGATGGTGATACCCGCATGATGCGTGATATTGCCTATCGTCTGCACACCACTGAAATCGAAGCCGTGTCTTCGTACATTCAGGGTCTGCGTTAATCCGCAGATAAAGAAGAAGGTGGCTGCGGCCACCTTTTTTTATGCCTGCAGTTTGTCCCCCGCTTGACTGGTCTTTGCATTTTGGCGGTGGGCGATGCCGAACCTTTATGCAAAAATGCATCTAACAAAATCTGATTAATAAGAATGGAGTAACCCATGTTGTCACAGGTAACCAAATGGATGGCAGCTGCCGTATTGCTGATCAGCGCCAGCGCTCAGGCCGCCGATTACGAGGCCGGTAAAGAATACAAAGTGCTGGCAGAGCCTGTACCTGTGCTGGCCGATGGCAAAGTGCATGTTGAAGAAGCTTTCTGGTATGGCTGCCCGCACTGTTTCCACCTGGAAGACATCATTACTCCGTGGAAGAAAAACCTGGCCGCTGATGTTTCTTTTGAAGGTGTACCGGCGATGTTTGGCCGCGCCTGGGTATCTCAGGCTCAGTTTTACTACGTAGCTGACGTACTGGGTGTGCTGGATCAGGTGCATGGTGAAATTTTCAAAGCCATCCATGTTGAGCGTCAGCGCCTGCTGGATCGTGACGACCAGCGTGACTTTCTGGTTGCCAAGGCCGGCGTTAAAGCCGCTGATTTTGACAAGGCTTACGAGTCATTCACGGTTAAAAGCCGTATGAAACAAGGCGACCAGCGTATCCGTGCGTTCCAGATCTCCGGCGTACCCGCCCTGATCGTGCAGGGTAAATACGTGATTGATGCCACCTCCGCCGGTGGTCAGGATCAAATGCTGAAAGTGGCCGACTACCTGATCGCCAAAGAGCGCGCACTGCTGTCCGGCAAGTAACATGACCCATTTCTGCACTCTGCAGGAATTCACAGCGGCACCCCGTGCCGCTGACACCCTTCGTTTACTCTCCTTCAATATGCAGGTCGGCATTCAGACCGGCGGCTATCACCACTATCTGTTACGCAGTTGGCAGCATTTACTGCCCTGTCGCGAACGCGATTGGGCGCTGAGCCAGATTGCCCAACTGGTCAGCCCGTTCGATATTGTCGCCCTGCAGGAAGCCGATGGTGGCAGCTGGCGCAGCAGTCAGGAAAACCAGATCGAGCGCCTGGCTCGGGAAGCTCATTTTCCCCACTGGTATCAACAGATTAACCGCAACCTCGGCAAACTGGCGCAGCACAGCAATGGCCTGCTGACCCGCCTGTCAGGAGCACGGGTCGAACAACACTCATTACCCGGCCTGTTGCCCGGCCGCGGCGTAATGCTGCTGCGCTTTGGCAGCGGCGAGCAGGAGCTGCTGGTTGCGATTACACATCTGGCGCTGGGTAAACGCACCCAGTTCAGCCAACTCGATTTCCTCTGCGATCTGGTCGCCGATGCGCCCCGCCTGGTGATCATGGGCGACCTCAATCAGGAGAGCGAAATCCTGCTGCAGCAAAGCCCGCTGAAACGCCTCGCCCTGCACCGTCTGGAGCAACATCTGCCCACGTATCCCAGCTGGCAACCGAGCCGGGGCCTCGACCATATTCTGCTGAGTGACAACATCGAACTGAAACGCATCGCGGTAATCAATCATCCGCAGTCCGATCACCTGCCCGTTGCAGCAGAAATCGTCCTGCCCGGACAACCCTGACACCACGCAATTTTTCCACGATTCAACACAGCAACTTCAGCTCCCTTACCTATACTTGTCCTGACTATTTAAACACCTCCAAAAGACGTAACCCGAGGACGCAACATGGCAGAGGGAGCAGGGTCGGATTCCGCCCGGCGCTGGCGCGACAAATATCTCGATCTGTTAGACAGCCACGAGAAACTCAAAAACACCTCAGAACAGCAACACGATCAGATGCGACGCGGGCTGGTTATGGTGTCGCTGCTGGCAGAAGGTCAGGCTGCGGGCGTCGATAAATCGCTGAATGACCTGCGCGACGCGCTGAAACCCGGAGCCAGTGGTATGAACCGGGTCATGGATGAACTGGAACGCGCCGTTAAACGCTTTGAAGAACAAAATACCGCCCAGGCAGAAGTGCTGCTTGGTCAGCTGGCCGATACCGCCGAAAAACTCAGCCATTGCCCACTGCCAAGACCGCTGCTGAAGCGCATTAAAGAAATCCGTAAAAATGCCAGCAATGAGCTGCTGAGCTGGTCAGGCTATATCAATCAGCTGCAAAGCTGGATTCAGATTTTAGGTGAAATCGCCACCCTGGAAGGTTTTGAAGAACAGCGCAGCAGCAAATGGTGGCAACGCTGGTTTAAGCCCAACGATCAGGAAGCCGCCGAAGACCTTCCGCCCGACTCGGATGCCGGTGAAGGCCACGACACTGAACCGGGATTCTCCCATATTGCCCAGGAAGTGTCTGAAACCCTGCTTAACCTGCTGTCACAGCTGGTCATTCCTGAACGTCTGAGCCACACCGTGCTCAACCTGCAAAACCGTTTACAGGAAGGTCTGAACTGGTACGAACTGGTTCCTCTGCTGGAAGACACCACCGATTTCCTGCTCGAATGCCTGGGCAACAGCCAAACCGAGCTGGAGCAGTTTCTGCAAAGCCTCGATCAGCGTTTGCAGGCAATTCAGATTCTGGTCAGCGAAGCCAGCCAGGGACAAATGGAACGCAAACGCGCGCGCCTGGATCTCGACAGCATGGTGCGCGATCAGATCGCCGATATCCGTTCGGTGGTCACCGGCTCCGGTGATCTGGGTGAGCTGGGTGTCAGCGTGCGCGATCATCTGACCATGATTGTGCAGGCCATGGAAAAGTATCAGAAAGAAGAAGAAGAACGCGAAGAACGGCTCGCCGCCAAGCTGGAAATGCTGCAGGCGCGGCTGAGCGAGATGGAACAGGAAGTCAGCGAAAGCCGTGTGGCTATTGAAGAGCAGCGACGCCGCGCCACCCACGACAACCTCACCGGCCTGCCCAACCGCGATGCCTATCAGGCCCGCCTGGCAGAAGAACTGCTGCGCCGTAATCGTTATGGCGGTTCATTAGCCCTGGTGATCGGTGACGTCGATCACTTCAAACGCATCAACGATAATTATGGCCATCTGGCCGGTGATAAAGTGCTGCAGCTGATTGCCCGCTCGTTGCGAAAAAACCTGCGCGATGTCGATTTTATTGCCCGCTACGGCGGTGAAGAATTCGTCATTCTGATGCCGGAAACCAGTAGCGCGGATGCCATGGTGGTGGCAGAGAAATTACGCGCAAAAATTGAAGGCAGTCCGTTTAACTTTAAAAAAGAGCGGGTGCCGATCACCATGTCCTTCGGCGTCAGCGAATTTCATGCGCTGGAATCACCGGACGCCGTTTTCGACCGCGCCGACAAAGCGCTGTATCAGGCTAAAAACGAAGGCCGCAACCGTATCTGTCAGGGCTGAATTGCCCTGTCAGATACCCCGCCTTCGGGTAAATTCTCCGCTGTATCTTGATCTTTTCTTTCGCTCTGCTAAATTCCCGCATCAAATCTTTCGTTTCGAAACATAAAATGCCCAAACGCAATACGGTACAACGCCGCCATGGCATTCTCAGCCAGCTGAGCAAGCATGGTCAGGTGCAGGTTGAGGAGTTGGCCCGACGCTTTGACACCTCCGAAGTCACCATCCGCAAAGACCTTGCGACTCTTGAGCAGAGCGGTCTGCTGCTGCGCCGCTATGGCGGCGCAATTCCATTACCCAGTGAGCTGATGAGTGAACCTGCGGGCACGGATGATGGTCAGAGCCCCAACAGACAAAAAGTTTCGAAACGAAAGCAGGAAATTGCCAAGGCCGCCGCAGACTGTATCCGCGACCATAACCGCATCATTATCGATTTCGGCAGTACTACCGCCGCACTGATTCCGGAGTTGCAGAGCAAACGAGGTCTGGTGGTGATGACCAACTCGCTGAACGTTGCCAACGCCGTGCGCGAGTTGGAAAACGAACCGACGCTGCTGCTCAGCGGCGGCACCTGGGATGCCCATTCCGAGTCCTTTCAGGGCCAGATCGCCGAACAGGTGCTGCGCTCTTACGACTTCGACCAGCTGTTTATCGGCTGCGATGGTATCGACCTCGAGCGCGGCACCACCACCTTTAACGAGCTGCTGGGCTTAAGCCGGGTGATGGCCGAAGCGGCGCGTGAAGTGATTGTACTGGCGGAAGCCGACAAGGTCGGACGGCGTATTCCCAACCTCGAACTCCCCTGGTCAGCGGTCAATATTCTGATTACCGATGACCGGCTCAGCACTGAGCAACAGACATTAATCGAACAACAGGGCGTGCGCGTAATCATCGCAACGCCAGGCAACGGAGAATAACAATATGTGTGGCATTGTCGGCGCGGTAGCGCAGCGTGATGTAGCGGAAATTCTGCTTGAAGGCTTAAAGCGTCTGGAATACCGCGGTTACGATTCCGCCGGTCTGGCGATCATTAATGGTCAGGCCGAACTGAAACGCCTGCGCCGTCTGGGCAAGGTTCAGGCGCTGGCTGATGCGGTTAAAGCCGAGCCGCTGCCGGGCGGCACCGGCATCGCCCACACCCGCTGGGCGACCCACGGCGAACCGTCCGAAGCCAACGCCCACCCGCATATTTCCGGCGACATTGCGGTGGTGCACAACGGCATCATCGAAAACCACGAAACCCTGCGCCGCGAGCTGCAGGCCCAGGGTTATGTATTTACCTCCCAGACCGATACCGAGGTGATCGCCCATCTGGTCGAGCGCGAACTGAAAAGCGCCGACTCGCTGCTGGCCGCCGTTATGGCCGCCCGCAGCCAGCTGCACGGTGCTTACGGCATGGTGGTGATCGAACGCCAGCAGCCAGAGCATATGATCGTCGCCCGCTCCGGCAGCCCGCTGGTGATTGGTTTTGGTATTGGTGAGCACTTTGTCGCCTCTGACCAGCTGGCCCTTCTGCCGGTAACCCGCAAATTCGCTTTCCTAGAAGAAGGTGATGTGGCCGAGATCCGCCGCGACGGCGTCAGCGTTTACGATCGCAACAATAACGCCGTTGAACGCGAAGCCCACGAAAGCACCGTCGAACATGATGCCGGTGACAAAGGCGAATTCCGCCACTACATGCTGAAAGAAATCTACGAACAGCCGCAGGCCATTGCCAATACCCTCGAAGGCCGCCTGTTTAACGGCCAGCTGAACCTCGAAGCGCTGGGCGACCTGAGCGGTATCGAGCAGGTACAGATCATCGCCTGCGGCACCAGTTATCACGCCGGTATGACCGCGCGTTACTGGATTGAAGACATAGCCGGTGTCGCCTGTAATATCGAGATCGCCTCGGAATTCCGTTACCGCAAATCCGTGGTGCGCCCGAACAGCCTGCTGGTCACCATTTCCCAGAGTGGTGAAACCGCCGACACTCTGGCCGCCCTGCGTCTGGGCAAAGAACTGGGCTTCAGCAAAACACTGACCGTCTGTAACGTGCCCGGCTCATCACTGGTACGCGAATCCGATATGGCGCTGATGACCCGTGCCGGTGCCGAAATCGGCGTGGCCTCTACCAAAGCCTTCACCACCCAGCTGGTCGCCCTGCTGCTGCTGACCGCGGCACTGGGTCGTGGCCGTGATATGGATAAAGCCAGTGAACAACGCATCGCCGACGCCCTCACCAGCCTGCCTGGCTTAATCGACAAAGCCCTGCTGATGAATGCCGACATTCAAAAGCTGGCCGAGCACTTTGCTGAAAAACACCATGCGCTGTTCCTCGGCCGTGGCGACCAGTACCCGATTGCAATGGAAGGCGCGCTGAAGCTGAAAGAAATTTCTTATATCCACGCCGAAGCCTACGCCGCCGGTGAACTGAAACACGGCCCGCTGGCGCTGATCGACGCCGAAATGCCGATCGTCGTCGTTGCTCCGGCCAACGATCTGGTGGAAAAACTGAAGTCGAATATTGAAGAAGTGCGCGCCCGTGGCGGCGAGCTGTATGTGTTTGCCGACGAAGCCGCCGAAATCAGCCCGCAGGCCAATATGCAGGTGATGGCCGTACCGCACTGCGACGACATCATCGCGCCGGTGCTCTACACATTACCGCTGCAGTTACTGAGCTACCACGTCGCCATTATTAAAGGCACCGACGTCGACCAGCCGCGTAATCTGGCAAAGAGTGTAACAGTCGAGTAAGCAACGGCTGAACGACCACCGGTTCTCAATAACATTACGGGTTGCTTAATTTAATGCTCAGAAAATTACTCACAACTACGCTGCTTTGCTGCTTTCTACCCGTCGTGCAGGCAGCCCCGGACTTCGCCCAGCTGCGTAATCAGGCGCAACTGTCCGGCGATACTTATCTGACCGACAGCGAACGTGAAGCGCAGCTTCTGCAGCAGGGCCAGACGCTGATTCATCAGGCTACGCTGGCGGATTCGCAGGTCAGCTATTTTCTCAGTCAGGGCAATGGCGTGCAGACCATCGCCATCCGAGGCACCGCTAATTTAGCCAATGTGATGGTCGATCTGGATATTGAGTTTCAGCCGGACGAGCGTCTGGGTATCACCTTGCACAATGGCTTTAAGTCTGGTGCTGAGGCGGTGTTTAACGATGTAAAACCCTGGCTGGTTGCCGGCATGCCGGTGCAGATTACCGGCCACAGTCTGGGCGGTGCCATTGCCGTGGTGCTGGCGATGTATTTAAAACACGATACGGCAATGCAGATAACGCAGGTGATTACTTTCGGCCAGCCCAAGGTCACCAACATTACCGGCGCGGAAATTTACGCCAGCATTCCGCTGACACGGGTCGTTACCCAGAAAGATCTGGTGCCACTGGTGCCGCCACTCAGTCCGCTGCAGATTAAGGATCTGGATGTTTACTGGCACATGGGCGAAGAAATTATTCTGCTCGGCGGCCAGCAGTATTCGCAGACCCGTGGTTTAAAAAGCATGCTGCGCGCGACCAAGCTGAGCACAGCGCTGCCGGATGAAAGCAACCTGCAGGCACACCAGATTGCCACTTATCAGACGCTGATCGGTGAGCTGCTGCAGTCGGCCGAAGAAGTGCCTTACCAGATGGAAATCAATCTGTTCGGGCTGTCGATTAACTAAGGCCCGCTCAATTCATGTGGCAGGCGATCGTGCCTGGCTTTTTGTGCGGAAAAATATTTTTGTCATCAGCGTATGAGACTCTGCCAACCGGTTATTGAAATGGCAGCAAACATGCGCAATCTGATGAAACCAATTTCTCTGGCACTTGTGGCACTTTGCGCTGGCTCGTTAAAGGCCGAGCCTCTGGCGAAAGATCACTGGCAGGAACGCATGGCCATCGGCCTCGGCACTGGCACTACGTTTTCCGTTGCTGGTCTGCGGCTTGATATTCCCCTGACGGATACTATGGATCTGCTGCCTGTTATCGGCCATGGTGGCGCTCTCGGTTTACAACACCGGCCTCTGGAGAGCTATCCGCGTTTTGGTTACGGTGCCATGTACGGTGCCGTCGCACTTGCAACCCGCTACGGAGAAGACGGAATCAGCACCGAAGAGTCCTGTTATGGTGCCAGTCTGTTTGCAGGAATAACGCCCCGCTATGATCGTTTCAGCTTCAGTGGCAGTGTTGGCTATGTCATGTCATCCACACCCGCCGGGGCCTGCTCGGATAATTCAGAACGTACCGCTGGCGACCCGCACTGGCAGATGTCTGTGGGGCTGCATTTACCATTGCGCATCCGCGCTCTGGGGCGGCTTCACAGCTTGTAATACCGGGTCTGTTAAAACAGCGGGCTACTGGCCGGTCATAATCTGCGCAGTCGGTGTTGCCAGCTGATCGAGTGTCGCCAGCGTAATGGTTTTATCAGCGCTGAGCACCACAGTACTTCCCTGCACAAGCAGATCGTTGCAGCTCAGACCAGCATATAAGGTTCCTGCTTCGGGCTGTAATGGATCACTGACATCCACTTCCTGCAAACCTTCGCTGGTACAGACATAAAGTACCGACCCTGACAGAGCCAAACCCTGCGGCTGGGGTAAGGGCAAAACAGACAACAGCCAGATGTTATCGCCGGAGCTTGTGTCGTAAATCAACAACCGGTCTTCTCCTTCATCACCGCAGCGATTGCCGGCCCTGACGGTAACGTACATCAGGTTATCTCGGCCAATCGCAGGATCACAACTGCGGGCATGGCGGGCAAAGGCCAGCTGCACCAGCGCTCCATCACTGCCCACCTGCAGTACATAGCTGCCATTACTGGCCCCCAGCAGAACTCTGTCTGTGCCTTCTATCGACAGGGTTTCAACAAAATCCAGAGCCAGAGAATCGCGCAAGACCGGATTTGCCGGATCGGCCAGGTCATAGGTATTCACTTCCCCCATGCCGGTTAGCACCACCAGATAGCCATTCTGAGTGACCATGCCCGACGTAGAGCCGTTGACGCTGCTGGTAAAATCTTCACCACCACCGTCACCACCACAGGCGCTGAGCAGGCCTGCCAGACACAAAGCCAGCGTGAGCTGTTTCCAATGTGTAGTCATTGCTGCACTCCATACAGAAAACGTCGGCCATCCGGCGTTTCATAACCAATGATCAGCGGATGCCCCGCATGCAGAACCCCACTCTTAAAATCGGCGCCTTCAATCCACTTCCGGGGCTGGCGCGGCAGAGAATACTGATCGGTAACCCGCTTCACGCTATTGGTGCTGTAGGTTGCATCGCGCAGATCAGCAATATTGATGGCATACAGGTCAGTAAAGCTGTTGGCGTAAAGGTAGCCATTGCTGATGGTCAGCTCGGTTGCACCGGGCAGAGGGTAGAAGCCTGTCCGCAGGGGGTTCTGTCGATCAGAGATATCGAAGAAGTGATACCCGGAGTAACGGTCATTAACGACCAGTAAATCACCGCTCTGCAGCAGTTTACCCGGACTGCGCAACGGCACGCTGTTACCGTAAACCGGTACCGGCAGGCGTTGCAGATCATCCAGATCAAGATACACCGGGATGTCGCAGTACTTATCATCATGTTGGCAGACTTTTTCATGCCACGTCTGGTAGAAGGGATTACAGCCAACCAGAGCGCTCAGGGAAAAAAGCGCCAGAATCCTGAGATACATAGTCATCATCCTTGGTAGGAAAACGCACCCTACCAAAGACTGATGACAGAACGGTTATTGCAACAAAAATAACCGCTTAAACCTCAGACTGACGCGCATCCCCATCCTGCTCTCCGACAGTACCCAGCCGCTGATGCAGCCAGGCCAGTGCCAGCAGCGCCAGACCCAGCCCCATAAAGGATGCCACGCGCCACAGACCGGTCAGTCCGGCCATATCAATCAGGAACAGCTTGGCCACGACCACCAGCAACAACACCATACCGCCACGGTAAATATCGCGGCTGGCGAGCCAGCGCCCCAGCGTCAGCGCGCCGGCGGCCAGCAGCATCCACACCACTGAGTAGGTGTAGAGTTCGCCATCCGGGGTGTAGTTACTCAGGCTCATACCGGCATCGCCCTGCCAGATCTGGCGGATTTCCAGCGAGATAAACCAGAGCGCATTCAGTCCGGCGGCCAGTGCGGCAAAACGGCCGTACTGCGCCGGCAGCTGACGCCACAGCGCCAGCATAATCAGCGTTGGCAGGCCGTAGCTGAGCAACAGCAGGTTAAACAGCGGCGTCGAACCGATATTGCCACTGCTCCACAGCGGGTTTTCCGCCAGCAACAGCACAAACAGATAGGTGGCTGCAGCCGCTGCCAGATGCAGCAGGCCCACCACCTGATAGAAGCGCGGCAGCTGTTCACTTAAGCGCGCACGCCACAGGTAAATAACCGCCGCACAGCCCCAGATCAGTACGTCGAGGCTGGCCTCAAGAAAGCTGAATTCGTGATGGAATATATCGCCGTCGTACAGCCAGTAGCGCACTTCTGCGGCCAGCGTCAGTACCAGCAATTGTGCCGCGCCGCCTTGCAGCCAGGCCTGCATTTTTACTTCATGGCGCAGAATCCAGGCGGCAGCTGCCGCACAGAGCGTGGCACCACCGTACGTCCAGAGTGACCAATGCGTGCCGGCATCATAGCTCAGCAACCATGGGTTAAAGGTCAGACGCACGACCACCAGCATCAACACTGCGCGGATAACCCACGCCATCAGCGGCAGCTGATAACGCTGCTGCAGCCAGGCCAGCGACACCAGCTGCAAGGCAAACGCCAGCGTCAGGGTTGCTTCGGCCAGCCAGATCACCGCTGCCAGTGACAGACCCAGATGCGCCGCGCTGATCAGAATCACACTGATCAGCGGCCGGGCATCGCCATATCGCTGCTGGTTCATATTGGCCAGCCACAGATACAGCATACCCAGTACCAGCGCCACCAGCCCCCAGGCCCAGTCGAGGCGGAAATCGGTAAACAGGTAATAACCCAGCGCCAGCATCAGCAGCGGTACCGCACTGCCCAGCCCGGTCCAGAAGGCCGGATACAGAACCTGCATCCGCAACAGCCAGAGCGCACTGCCGCTATACAGCAGTGTCAGCCACAGGAAGCGCACACCCAGCTGCGCCTGCCCGGCGGCATCGGGGCCGATCAGAACCAGTTCGTCTCCAACAGAAGACAGCATCGGCATAACGGTCGCCAGCACAATCAACAGCAACGGCAGCGCCGCCAGCGGATTCAGCTCCGGACGACGGCTGGCCGCCAGCAGCATCAGTACCGGCAATGCCAGCAGGGTGAAATAATCCGAGGCGATCACGCCTTCACCGGCGAGGGTAATCCCCTGCGCCAGCAACACCAGTAATACGCCCGGCAAAGCAGGCCAGTGCGGATCGGCACGCCAGCTCTGCACCCGCTGCCACCAGCTGTCTGCGCTGGCCGACTCATCATTGTCCTGATTACGGTTCTGCAGCAGCCAGTCAAAGCCCGGTACAGCAAGGAACATATAGGCCAGCGCCAGCAGATAGAGTGAACGCACGCCATCAGCAGGTTCGGTCATCAGACTGATCAGCCACCACAAAAGAGAGCCGGCAATCACACCGATCCACAGCCAGCGTTGCTGCACATAGGCCAGCAACCAGAGCGAGAACAGCGTCAGAATGCTGATATACACCAGCGCCAGTTCAATCTGCCCCGAACCACTGCTGAGCAGAATCGGCACCAGATAACCACCGAGCATGCCCAGCGCGGCCAGCACCGGGCCATGCCTGAGTGCCAGCGCCAGTGTGGCAAAAGACACCAGCGCCATGCCGGTAAATACCAACCCCGGCGCGGTTCCGGGTAATAACTTAAAGGCCGCAAACAGCGCGGAATAAAGAATGATACTGGCGCCACCGGCCAGCGCCGCAAAGACGTTGTTCTGGCCTTTGTTGCGTCGCAGCCATTCCGCCGCGACATGCAGGCCGATACCCGCCAGCAGCGACAACACTACGCGGGTTTCCGGCCCCAGCAGCCCCTGCTCAATGGAGTAGCGCACCATAAACACGCCGGCCAGACCCACACAGATACCACCGAGCCAGACCATCCAGTTGTTGCGGATATTCTGCAGCAGACGATCAAAAAGGTCGGGGCCACTGCTGAAAGCAGGGGTTGCTGACGGTGCCTGATAAGACGGTGCGGTCGGTGAATACACCGGCAGTTCAGCGGCAGGTTCAGATACTTGTTCAGGTGCTTGTTCAGATACCCCTGCAGACAGCGCCTCACTGGCCGCAACCCCGGCCTGTTCGGGCGCTGCCGTAGCCGGTGCCGGTGCCGGTCGCACAGAATCGACCGCTGTTGATGGCGGTGCAGTCTCCGCACGTCCGGCTTCCACCGGCTTCTCCCGACCGGCCGCAAGACGGCGCAAGGCCGCTTCCAATACCCCGATGCGCTGCTCCAGCATACTGACCTTGAAGAACGCCATCACTCCGAGAACCAGCGCTCCCAACAAGGCGATGGCAAGCAAAAACGCCAGAGTTGTAAATTCATCCATAAAAAGTATTCACGTTAATTGACTGGGGACTCAGCAAGAGACTATACGCAATCGCTTCCGGTGCTGTCCTGATGATATTGGCTCAGGCCCTGAGCAAATATCATCAAAGAAATACCGGCCAGAGTATAACGCTGCCAACGCCGGAAAAAGTGACCGGGGCCGCAGGGTTTGCCAATCAGGGTTTGCGTTCATAAAAAAAGCGGGCCCAGGCCCGCTTCTTTCATACTGATTGTTCAATGCTGATGTATTCGCTCAGCCATCACGTTCAGAAGTAGTAACCAAACTGCACGTTAAAGAAGGTCTGCCAGCCGTTTTCGCCATCGCCTTCTGCAAAGGCTTTGGTGTAATCACCGGCGCCGATAAAAGGTACGTTCTTGGCGCTGGTGACATCGAAGTTGGTGTACAGGTTACCGGTCACCACCAGCACGCCCAGCGTGTTGATCTGTGAATCGCGGAAGGCATCTTTGTTTTTATCCAGCAGGTTGTAGTCGTTGTACAGCTGCACCTGATTGACGATGCCGCCTTTCCACGGCAGGTCGTAGCTCAGGTTCAGGACATACACGTTAGCCTGCGCGGCCGCCATGTAACGCGCACCAAAACCACCCATCTGGATGGTGTCATCGCTGACGCCGTCGGCGTTTTCGGCATTGTAGGAATAGCGGATCGCTTCCGACTGCACACCAAAGGCACCGTAGGTTGCGGTGTAGTGCAGCGCTGCAGCCTGAGCATTACCCATTTTGCCGGTGGTTTCGTTATACAGACCGCCGTACTGCAGCGACACACCGGCTTCGGCCTGTTCGCTCAGGGCATAGGCCGCACGCAGGTTGAGCTGGTGGGTTTCCTGATTCTGCTGCACACCGGCATCGCCATCGGAGACCACATCAAATGAGAAACGCTGAGCATCGGTTGGTGCGGCATCGCCACTGGCGAAATAAGCCAGTTGCAGATCCCAGTTACCGGATTTGGTCAGCACTTTGATGCCGCTGTCGTAGTCATCGTTAAAGCCCAGGTACAGGGTCGCATCACCCCAGTAGCTGTGCGATTCGAACGGCAGAATACCAAACGGTACTTTGGTGATACCCACCTGTACTTCGGTGTTATCAGAGGCATCGGTAGCAAAGTACAGATGATGCACCATGGCACCGTTGCCGCTGTCGTACCAGCGGTACTGGCTCGACAGGCGTACGCCCTGATGCTCGGCTTCGATACCCAGGTTGATCTGGTTATAGGTGAAATCGCCACCGCGTTCGGTCTGCGCTTCGCTCCAGTCTTTGTAGGTGTAATTCAGACGGAAGCCACCGGTCAGGCGTACATTTTCCAGCGCGGTTACCCGCTGTTCCAGACTGTTGGTTTCGTGGGTATCAGCAAAGGCCTGAGGGCCAATCAACAGGGTCGCCAGCAAGGCGCGGGAGAAGGTAGCGTTAGACATGAAATTCTCTGCGATGATTAAAACCTGACCAAGCGGTCATAAAAAGCGCAGCATCATTCCAGAATTGTCCGCTTTGTTGTATTGGATATATGTAACAGAATGTTTCGGTCAAAAATTCTGATCATTATACAGCCAGTAAAAATCAAAAATCTTTTGTATTACAAAGGGTTAACCATTGCAGTCCGAATGTTTTGAAAGATCGTTGCGAAAAAAGTCAGGTAGCGAAAGCCTTGCTGTTGCGCCGTTACTCAATCAGATAAAAGTTAAGCAACTCCTGCAGCCGCCCCTGCTTGCGCAGCTCAGCAAAGCCATGATCAAGGGTCGCTTTAAGCTCCGGCCCGCGCATATAGAGCCGTGATATCAGCATGACAAAATCGTCTGCAGCAACACCGGGCACCGGCTCAAAGACGATATCATTTCCCAGATCCACATCGCCCTGACGATACAGACCATGCAGAATCTCCAGCCGCGTCAGAAACAACTCACAGCGTCCACGCCTCACCTGAGCCAGCGCCTGGGCATAATGATTGGCCTCACGCATCACCCTGTGGGTTTCGATTCCAAAACGGCTGTAGTCATAACCACGCAGCCCGCAGATATTATAATTTTTCAGATCATTGCTGCTCTGAACCTGCGGCAAAGAGGGGAAACGGATGAGCGAAAAGGCATAACCCGGCTGTACCTGATAATAAGGCTCGGTGACCAGAAAACGCGCCTTACGTTCGGCGCTGGCCGAGGCGCTGAGGGCTATCTGATAACGGCCTTTTTCTACTTCCAGCAGGCAACGCTTCCACGGCAGCATGTGAATTTCATAATCCAATCCGGCCTCCGCGAAAATGAGCGCCAGAACATCAGCATCGTAACCGCGTACCTCGTTATCCCGTTCAAAGGTATACGGCGGCCAGCCAGCGGCATCGCCGCAGATGCGGATCACCTCGTGCGCCTGAACCGGCCACGCCAATAACCCGGCCAGGGCTGCCCACAGTATTTTGCATCGCCAGAGCTGCTGCATATTGCGTCCTGCCATTCATGCTTAGTGCTGAGTGTAGAACGAATTTCACACTGATTACCAACGCCGAACAGAGAGGACGCTATTGCTAAAAAAGACAGCAGAAGAGTGCTTTCCCGCGGTTAGAACCAATCTTTCTAAACCGGTTTTCGTAGTCTGCTTTACTCAATGCACCCTCAGTAAATATCGACAGGAGCGTGAGTATGAGCCGTTTTAATTCACCCGGAATACTGTTGAGCGCATTGCTTGCAGCCAGCCTCGCGGCCTGCAGTAATGATTCGTCCAGCAGCCGTTCCGACAGTAAAACGCCAGTGTCCGGCAAAGTGGCCGATGGTTATCTGGCTGGTGCCAAAGTCTGCCTCGACCTGAATGCCAATCAGACCTGTGATGATGGCGAACCTTCCACCACGTCAACCTCCGGAGGCAGTTTCACCATTGAAAATGCCACCGCTGAACAAATCGCTAATGCGGCTGTTGTGGTCGAAATTATCGTTGGGGAAACCATCGACGAAGACAACCCCGGCACCGCTATCGATCGCACTTATACCCTGACGGCTCCTCCCGGCTACGGTTTTGTCAGCCCACTGACCACCATGGTACAGAACGAAGTCAGAGAAAAAGGCGTTACTCCGGATGAAGCCAAGGCCAGCATCCAGACCCGTCTGGGCACGACGGTTGATCTCGAAGACGACTACGTAGCCGGCAGCAGCGATGGCGGCGGTAATGCAACAGAATTTGAGCGCGTACATAAAGTGGCTCAGGTTACCCGCGCCGTCATGCAGCAGAATATTGAAACCGTCACGCAGGTACTGAACGGTACAGAGGCCTCTTTTGAAGATGTACTGGCTTTAATTGTTAACCAGGTGTTGGCGGCTCTGGAAACCATTGGCACCGCTGTTGATAACAGCAGTGGTGAGTTTGATGCCGATGCGCTGGTCGACTCCGGCGCCGTTGATGACGCCGGGGTTGATCCGGCCATAGTCGAAGACGATCTGGCGGAACGCGAAGCCGAACGTAACGCCAGCACTGTCAGCATCGCGGGTGTGCTCGGAGGCGGTGGCAGCCTGCACTTTTTTGAAAGCGAAGAAGACGGTGGCCAGGTCAGTTTTGCCTACGGCACCGTTGCTCCGGGTGAAAACGACAACGTGACCATAACCGATTTCCGATACAACAATGGCAATGGTCTGTGGGAAGAGGAATCCGGTGATGGCAGCAATAGCGAGCAAAACTGCATCCTTTCTGGAGGGACCTGGAACTGTGTGACCGATAGCGACGAAACCATCGCCATCAGTGGCGACAGCGTTGTCGTAAGCCGTGGCGGCCTGAGCGCAGCTCAGGAAACCATCACTGGCGTAGCCGTCAACCTCAGTGGTAAACGCATTCAGACCTATGCCAACGACGAATACTTCGCCCGCGCCCTCGACCCTACCGCCAAATTTGGTACCAGCGCCACCGGCTACAAACTGACCTTCACCCGCGCCAGCGACTACTACGAACTGTATAAAGAAAACGCGGCCAGCGTTTCTGCCTGCTGGGATGGTGACGCCAATACCGAAGGTCCATGGGCACCAACCGATATCTGGTGTAACAACGTTTTCACCCGCACCGGCGATGGTAACTCTCAAACTGATGGCGATGCAGCCACCAGCCTCGCACAGCTGATCTCTGCCAGCGCAGCGGTAAATCCCGATTCGCCGGAAGACATCAAAGGCACCGATATATACAGCAATGACAAGAGCTGGATGGTGGAATTTGTCAACGGCGGCCGCGCCAATTTCTATCCGTTCAGCTACAGCGAGGGCGGTGCTGCTCTGGGGACTAAAGTGAGCGGCAGCTGGGTACAGAAAACCGTAGACGGTAAAGCCATACTGGTATTTACCATCCCGGATCTGATTGCCGCCCAGGGCGACTTTGACCGCTATGACCGCGTACAGTTTTTTACCGTACATGAAAGCTACGTTCGCCGCGGCTATGTCGCCAAGGCCGGAGCCAGCAACGACAATGAGTGGGTATTCAATAATGCTGCCCGCGATGAGATCAAAGCCGCGTTCGATAACGGTCTGCTCACTGATCTGGATGTTTGCAGCAGCGGTGACGCCGAAGAAGCTCTCATCAGTGCCTTTGCCAGTGCAGCAACCGCCTGCTCAGCCAGTGCCTTTGTCAGTGACGATGTGGCCGGTAAAGCGCTGACATCCGATTTCGGCATTTTCACTTTTGTCGATAATGACAGCGGTAACTACTTTGGTGAGCTGGGCGACGATGGCCAGAAGTACCTCGACTTCAGTTGGAGTATTGATAGCAGCGGCTCTATCGTCATTAACACTTCAACCACCAAAGCCGATGGCTCCACCCTTTACCTGCGTATGAATATCGCCAAAATTGCGCAGAATGCCCGCCAGGTCAGCGTGGTCACGCTGGGCCTTGAGGCCTCCAGTGAAGCCGCACTGGACACTGCCAGCGGTGATGTCAGCGGTGAGGTCTGGAAGATCCGCTGAGACACAAGACCAGGGAGATAAACAAAAACGCCCGGCACTGCCGGGCGTTTTTTGTTGGCTCTTACCTGTCAGAAATCGGCCAGCATATTACGCAGACTGGACAGGGTTTCCTGGCCGCGCTGTTTCTGTTCTTCGGCGGAGGTTTCGGTTTTGCCTTCCCAGACGATATCGTCCGGAGGCAGCTCATCGAGGAAGCGCGAATGGGTGGTGTCCATCGCTTCACCAAACTGGCGGCGCTTGCCGGCATAGGTGAGGGTGAGGGTACGCTTGGCGCGGGTAATACCCACGTACATCAGGCGCCGCTCTTCTTCGATGGTGTCGGCCTCGATGCTGTTGCGGTGCGGCATCAGTTCTTCTTCCATACCCATGATATAGACGTGCGGAAACTCCAGACCTTTGGAGGCATGCAGCGTCATCAGCTGCACCTGATCGGCTTCGTCTTCTTTTTCCTGCTGCTCCATCATATCGCGCAGAATCAGCTTGGATACCGCATCTTCGATGGTGCATTCATCGCCCAGCTCTTCCGCTTTGGCGATCATCTTGCTGATTGAATCGACCAGGAACCAGACGTTCTTCATGCGCCGTTCGGCCTGATTCGGCGTGCCGGAGTTCTGCAGCAGATAACCTTCGTAGTCGATATCGCTGATCATCTCTTTGACCGCCGCCACCGGATCATCGGTATAGGCGTTGCGGGTAATGCCTTCGAGCCAGTGACCAAAGCGGCGCAGACGATCCAGCGCTTTCGGCATCAGCTGTTGTTCGAGACCCATTTCGGTGGTCGCCGCCATCATTGAGATGCCACGCATGGCGGAATATTCGCCCAGTTTCTCAATGGTGGTCGGGCCGATTTCGCGGCGCGGTGTGTTAATCACCCGTAGAAACGCGGCGTCATCGGTCGGGTTAATCAGCAGTCGCAGGTAACCCATGATGTCTTTGATTTCGTTACGGCCGAAAAACGACTGGCCACCGCTGATTTTGTACGGCACCTGATACGCCTGCAGCTTCATCTCGATATTGCGCGACTGGTGATTACCACGATACAGCACGGCAAAGTCGCGGTAGCCGCAGCCATAGCGCAGACGGCGTTCAACAATTTCGGTGGCGATGCGCTCAGCTTCCACGTCGTCATTGCGGCATTTGAGGATTTTGATCGGGTCACCGTAGCCCATATCGGACCACAGTTTCTTTTCAAATTCGTGCGGGTTGTTGTCGATCACCCGGTTGGCAGCATTCAGGATCAGGCCGGTGGAGCGATAGTTCTGCTCCAGCTTAACGATTTTCAGCGTCGGGAAGTCTTTCTTCAGCAGCGACAGGTTTTCCGGACGCGCCCCCCGCCAGGCATAGATTGACTGATCGTCATCGCCTACCACGGTAAGGCCGGTACGGTGACCAACCAGTAACTTAACCATCTCGTACTGGCTGGTGTTGGTGTCCTGATACTCATCCACCAGCAGGTAGCGGATTTTTTTCTGCCAGCGCGTGAGTACATCAGGATGATCACGGAACAGTATGGTCGGCACCATGATCAGATCGTCAAAATCGACGGCGTTATACGCTTTAAGCATGCGCTGATACACGCTGTAGGTCTGGGCAATCAGCAGATCCTGTGGCGTAGACGCTACTTTGATCGCGTGCTCGGGGGTGATCAGGTCGTTTTTCAGGTTGGAAATGCTGTTCTGCACCAGCTCGATCATATCGCCATCGTCGCCATGCTCACGGTGCATCACGTCGCGGATAATGCCTTTGCAATCATCCTGATCAAGGATCGAGAAGCCACTTTTATACCCCGCCGTGGTCAGTTCATGGCGGATGATGTTCAGGCCGAGGTTGTGGAACGTGGAAACGGTCAGGCCTTTGGCACCGCCCTTGCCGACCAGCGACATCACCCGCTCTTTCATCTCGCGCGCGGCTTTGTTGGTAAAGGTTACCGCGGCAATGTGGTACGACTTGATACCACACACACCAATCAGATAAGCGATCTTACGGGTAATCACCGAGGTTTTGCCGGACCCGGCACCGGCCAGCACCAGCAGCGGGCCATCCACATACTTGGCGGCTTCTTTCTGGCGGGGATTGAGCTGACTTAAATCGACCACGGGCTTACCTCTCTGACGGGCGGGCATTCTAACAGCTCAGCGGGTGGTTGGAATCCGCAGCGACACAACAGTCACGCAACAGTCACAGCCTTTCAACAGCGACAACACCTTAATTCAGGTACGCAAGTCTTTGTCCGGGAAGGATATTTTTTCCTGCACAAAACGAGACATGCAGCCCGAAATGTCCTATATATGAACACTGATTATTAAAAGAAATGGTTATGGATAGCGTCGTATTTTGCCATTCAGGCAGCGGTACGGGGCGTCACAAAACCGGGCGTCGCCTATAGGGCAGACACATTACCAGATCTAATTCAGTTCGGGTTTTATGGAATTCTCACCACAACAATCCAGGCTCAACCTGTTGGTTTTGAGTACTTGCGAACAACGCTTAGGCGACCTGCGACTATGGCTGAACAACAGCAGGAGCCAGGATGCCGTTGTGCCGGATTACCTGTTGATGGATCCGCACACAACCTCCACGGAGCCGCCCCTTAGTCCGCACTGGCAGGCCGTAGTGCTGTTAATTGACCATATTGCTCCGCAGCACCTGCAATGGCTTTCACAGCTGCCAGTGCAACTTCCTTTTCTGATCATATCCACCGCCGAGCACCGCCAATACCTACCTCAGTCCGGGCACTGGCTGGCGCTGAACGATTTCAGCCGTCATCGGTTTTTTCAGAGTTTTAAACCTCTGCAACTGCAATTACGCAGCGACATTCCGGCACCGCTGCAACGTAATGAATTTTTCCGCAGTCTGCGACAGCAACTGACAGGCAACGAGCAGGCTCTTTACCTGCAGGTTTTACAGTGCCGCTGGTTGCGCAATAACCGCGAGCCGCACACATGGCAGCAGCGCGAAGACATCCAGCAGGAATTTGAACGCACCATCAGCCTGCGTGCTCCCGCCGGTGCGATTGTCGGCCGTATTCTCGACGATCAACTGATCGTTATCAGTGATAACTACTACCAGCTACAGGCCGACTGGCTGCCATTGCAACCGGACGACGATGAACGGCCGTGGGTGGTGTATTACAGCTCACCGCTGTGCATCAATGATTTTGCCGCCCTGAGCGCGGTACTGCAGGAAGGCGTACAGCAGATCGCACGCGAACGGCTGGTGCAGGAGTCGCAGTTTGAGTGGCGCCAGCAGGACACCAGCCTCAGTCTGCTGGATGGGATGCACCTGGCATTGCAGCGCGATGAGTTCTACCTCGAATATCAGCCTCAGTTTGACAGCCGCAGTGGCGCGCTGGTCGGTGCCGAAGCACTGATGCGCTGGCGTCATCCGACATTAGGGGTTATCCCGCCCACGGTGTTTATTCAGGAAGCGGAAAACGCCGGACTCATTCAGGCGCTGGGACAGTGGGCGCTGCGCGAAACCGCCAAAGCCTGGTGTCAATTGCAGAAGCTGCTGGAGCAGCCGTTACGGATGGCGGTGAATGTCTCTTTTCCGGAGGTCGCCGATCCCAGCTACGCCCAACAGGTCATCGACCTGCTCGACCAGATTGGCATGCCGCCACAATATCTGGAGCTGGAATTAACCGAAACCGCGATGATGCGTGATGCCAGCGTCTCGTTACTGAATCTGCGCCAGCTGAAAGCGGTGGGGATACACATTGTGCTGGATGACTTCGGCACCGGCTTCTCGTCGTTATCGCATTTAAGCGATCTGCCGCTCACCGGTATCAAACTCGACCGGGCGTTTGTCTCGCCGTTGCCTGATCATGGCCCGCAGACTCATATCGTCACGACGATGCTTGAGCTGGCCAAAAAGCTGCGGCTGGAAACCACCGCCGAAGGAGTTGAAGACCGTGCTTGTCTGGAAGTGATAAGGCATCTGGGCTGCGACCGCATTCAGGGTTACATCTACGCCCAGCCTCTGCCGTTGGAAGAATTGATCAGCCAGGCCCGACAGGGCTTCAAAACCAACTCCGACTTTAATCAGGGGCGGCTGTTCTGAGGCTGAGAAGACGGCTCAGCCGGGCTGTCTTTAGGGCCGAAAAAGGCCTCGCCATCAAAAGGGTTCTCGGTATTCAGGTGGTAATAAACCATTCCCCCTACCGCCACACCCACCACCAGCAAGAAGATGATCAACTGCTTTTCCATAATATTGATTCTTATTTATAGCGTTAATGACAGTGTGGCAGATACTGGCACCTGTGCAAATAACGCACAAATCCGTATCTGACCCCCTACCCCTGACGATAACGATCCAGTGTGCGATAACCCAGCGCCTCCAGCAGATGCGCCCGGCCAATGGTTGGCTGCGCATCCAGATCGGCGATGGTACGGGCAATATTCAGCAAGCGATGGTAACCGCGCGCCGACAGCTGCAGACGCTCGATGGCCATCAGCAGCCAGTGCTGGTCTTCCTCACTCAGAGCACAAACCCGCTCGCGCAGACTGGCGCTGAGTCCGGCATTGGCACAGTCCTGACGCTGTTGCTGAATGGCCTGCGCAGCCATAACCCGTTGCTGCACTACGGCACTGCTCTCGCCCGGCGGCGCCTGTTGCAATAAAGCCGTAGGAATGGGCGGCACTTCAACATGCAGATCAATGCGGTCGAGCAGCGGTCCGGAGGTCTGCCCCTGATAACGGCGGATCTGCTCCTGGGTGCAATGGCAACGCCCGGACGGATCACCAAAATAACCACAGGGGCAGGGGTTCATCGCCGCAATCAGCTGAAAGCGTGCCGGATAGGTTATTGAACGATTGGCACGGCTGATAACAATACGTCCGCTTTCCAGCGGTTCACGCAGCACATCCAGAACTTTGCGGCTGAATTCCGGCAGCTCATCCAGAAACAGCACCCCGCCATGGGCCAGCGAGATTTCTCCGGGCTTGGGGCTGGTGCCGCCACCGACCAGCGCCACTCCGGAAGCCGTATGGTGCGGCGCGCGAAAAGGCCGCACACGCCATTGATCCTGCCACTGCGACGGCTGGCTGCTGATGGAATAAATCGACGCCGACACCAGCGCCTCCTCTTCACTCATGGGCGGTAAAATACCGGGCAGACGACTGGCGAGCATGGTTTTGCCGGTGCCCGGCGGGCCGATAAACAACAGGTTGTGTTGCCCGGCAGCAGCAATCTCCAGTGCCCGCCGCGCCTGTGGCTGCCCCCGCACATCACTCAGATCGGCCAGCTCTGCCGCCCGGATGGCGCGTACCGTTCCGGCCGTGACCGCAGTTAACGTCTGCTGCCCATGCAGATAAGCGGTCACCTCCAGCAGATTGGCGGCGCTGCGGAATTCCCCCTGCGAGCAAAGCGCCGCTTCGGCGGCGTTGGCAATCGGCAACACCAGCACGTGATCCGCCCGCGCGCATTGCAACGCGCAGGGCAAAACACCGGGCACCGGCTGTAATTCTCCGCCCAGACTCAGCTCGCCGATAAATTCATGACCATCCAGAGCGGTGGCCGGAATCTGGCCGGAAGCCGCAAGAATGCCCAGCGCGATGGCCAGATCATAGCGGCCACCTTCTTTAGGCAGATCGGCAGGAGACAAATTGATAGTGATGCGTTTGGCAGGAAATTCAAACTGCGCGTTCATCAGGGCAGAACGCACACGGTCTTTGCTTTCTTTAACGGCGGTTTCCGGCAGCCCAACCAGGCTGAGCGACGGCAGGCCGCTGGACAGATGCACCTCAACAATGACCGGCGGCGCATCAATACCCAGCTGCGCGCGGGTGTATACGCGGGCTAACGACATAAGCAATCCTTTGCTGTACGGCTGAAACCTCAGGGTAATGCAAAGTTGTGCAATTGCCTATGCGCAGAGAAAAGACAGCCGCGTTACGAACAGCCGTCACATAAGAAGCTAAAATAGCTGCACATGAATTTGTTGGAACGGCCTATGTCAGTCAGCTCCCCCCTATCACACCGATTATCTCTGGGCCTGTTGTTGGCCATGTTGTTGCCCATGTTGCTAAGCCTTGTTCTCAGTGCCTGCGGAGGCAGCAGTGGCAGCAGCAACCCGACAGCCACGTACTCGTTATCGGGCCAGCTGAGCATTGCCACCGGTATCGTCACCGATTCCGATATCAACGATATCTACGCGCCTTACATCAGCAATGATGACCCCACCAACCCGCAGCTGTTGAGCAACCTGACCACCGTTCAGGGCTTCGCCTCGGCCAGAGCAACCAATGCAGCCGAATCTGAAGACAGCGCATCGGAACGCTATGCCGACAGTGCCGACCGCGACGATTACTTTAAGGCCAGTCTGCAAGCGGGGCAGACCCTCCGCCTGCAGGTGGTCGACCTGACCTACTTTTATAGTGGCGAGGGCTATCACGGCGATCTTGATCTGTTTCTCGCCGAGGCAACCCCAAACGCTGAAGGGGATTATATTCTGGCAGACTCATCCCAGCTGGGCCCGGTGGATGGTGCTGCCGCAGCGTTTGAAGAGGTCACGGTTCCGGCCGACGGCGACTACCTGATTAACGTCTACGCCTATTCCGGTATTTCCAAATACGTGCTGCAGATTCTGCCCGCCAGTACATCCGCATCCGCACACCGAATGGATGACTTTGTTACCGACGAAATCATTGTGAAAGCCAAAGCCGGCAGCAGCCTCAGCGCCCAGGCCCGTAATGCGGGTCTAAGCACCGCGCTCACTCCTGTGGCCCTGAACCAGCTGAAGACGGCATCGACAACCGATCCGGACAAACCGCAGCTGCTCAGCCTTAACCGCAGCAGCGCACGCTTGAGCGCTGGCAGTGCTGAGCCCGATCTGCTGCGTGCGTTCAGCGAGACGCTGTATAACAAACGCCAGACCCTGATCGACAGCAAGCGCCTGCGCCAGCAGGAAGGTATCGAATACGCCGAGCCCAATTACATCCGTAAAGTGCAGGCCACGGCCAACGATCCTTACTACCGCTACCAGTGGCATTATCCGGCTATCAACCTGCCGCAGACCTGGGATCTGAGCAAAGGTGATGGCGTCATCGTGGCGGTGATTGATACCGGTGTGTATCTGGCCCATCCGGATCTGAGCAGTCAGCTGATCGCTGGCTATGACTTTGTCAGCAACAGAGACAGTGCCCGCGATGGCAATGGTATCGATAACAACCCTGATGACCCTGGCGACGACGATATTCCCGGAGCCAGCTCATGGCACGGCACCCATGTTGCTGGCACCGTAGCAGCAGCAAGCAATAACGGCATTGGCGGAGCCGGTGTCGCCTGGAACGCGAAAATCATGCCGCTGCGGGCGCTGGGCAAGAATGGCGGCACCTCCTACGACATTATTCAGGCCGTGCGTTATGCCGCCCGGCTCAGCAACGACAGCAACACACTGCCAGCCAACAAGGCCGATGTAATTAACCTCAGCCTCGGCGGTTACAGTTCATCCGCAGCGGAGCAGTCGGTGTATGCCGCTGCCCGTAATGCCGGGGTAATTATTGTTGCTGCTGCCGGCAACGAAGCAACCGCCACGCCATTTTATCCGGCGGCCTATCCGGAAGTAATTTCTGTCAGCGCCACCAACTATCAGGGGACGCTGGCCAGCTACTCCAATTTTGGCAACACCATCAGCGTTGCAGCCCCTGGTGGAGAGTTGAGAAATGACGATAACCGCGACGGCAAGAAGGATGGCGTGTTCAGTACCGTGGCCGATGACAGCAGCGGCTCACGCCAACCCAGTTATGACCTGTATCAAGGAACCTCCATGGCCAGCCCGCATGTCGCCGGGGTGATTGCGTTGATGAAATCGGCCTATCCGGCACTGTCCGCCAGCGATGTCGATCAGTTATTGCAGAGCTGTGCGATCACCAGTAAGGCCACCAGCTGTAACCGTGACAACCAGTTGGGATATGGTCAGATTGATGCCTACCGCGCGGTCAGCGAAGCGCTGAAGCTGGCCAATGGTGGTACCTTGCCACCGCGCCCGGTGGCATTACAGTCTTCTCCGGCGGAACTGGTGTTTGGCAGTGACAGCAGCCTCAGCTTTACCCTGAGCAATGCCGGTGATCTGCTACCGGCACTGCTCAGTGTCAGTGAAGATGCCGACTGGCTGAGCATTACTGCGGCCAGCACCGACGACAAAGGGCTGGGCAGCTACAGTGCCAGCGTTAACCGCAGCGGCCTGAGCGATGGCTACTACAACGCCACCATCATCGTCAGCGACGGCAGTAACAGCCTGAGTATTCCGGTGTATATGCAAAACGGAACGGTCAGCAACAACAGCATGACTCAGCAATATGTTCTGCTGGAAGACAGCGATTGTGTTGAGGAGCAATGTGTTGTCAAAAGCATCGCCGCGCTCAGCAACGGCCGCTTCAGCTTCAGTGGCATTGCTGCCGGACGTTATCGGCTGCTGGCCGGTTCCGATATTGATGTGGATAACGTGATCTGTCAGGCCGGTGAAACCTGCGGTGCCTATCCGAGTCTGGGCGCGGAACAGATTATTGAGCTGAATGCGAACCGCAGTGGAGTCAACTTTCTGATTAACCTGAACAGCAATCTGGGCAGCAGTAATCAGAGCGCAACCCGCCTCCTGAACCGGCAACTGCCCGCCAGCTCCGGCGAAGCGGGCAAGAGCCCTGCGCCCTGATAAATGCAAAGGCGATGTTGCGTCGTTCAGCTCCGGTTTAGCCCGCGTTCAGCATACTGACGGTTCTGTACCGGATGGATGTCATGGATGAAAGCACCAGAAAACACCCTGCTGTTTTGGGCTCTGACAGCATTACTGATACTCAGCGGCTGCACCGTTTACCCCAGCAAAGTGCCGCTGGATCAGGGCTATGCCCGCTGCGAACTGATATCACGCCAGCTGGCGCTGAACTATGAGTGGCTGGAGGCGAATACGCATGCCGACCTGTGGCGGGGACTGGGGGATTGTCAGCAAAGCGCTGAAGTGTGCCTCGGAGCCTATGTGGTGATTGTCGGCGGCTGGACCGCAGGCAGTGCCATTGTCTCCGGCTCTGTTTATCTGGCAGGCAATACTCTTCACTGGCTGGAGTATCAGGGTCGCTGTAACAACAGTGGATTGCGGCAGCTGATCAAGCGGGCACAGCCACCATTAAAAGCCGCTCCCATGCAGATCAGCCGTTACTGACGGCAGGTTATTGAAGGCGGGCACTAAGCGCCTGCAGCACTGGCACCAGTCGCTGTGAATTATGCGGCGGGGCGATATAACCACGGTAAGCGCCCTGTTTATCCAGAATCACCAGATTGGCGCTGTGATCCATCAGGTATGCCACGCCTTCGCCGCGCTCAACTTTGCTGTACACCGCGTTAAGTTCCGCCGCCAGCACGCCCAGACCATCGGCATTACCGGTCAAGCCCAGAAAACTCTTATTGAAGTACGCCATATAAGGCTGAAGTGACTGCGGGCTGTCGCGCTCAGGGTCAACCGACACCAGCACCACCTGCCATTGTTCGCGAATATCGGCCGGCAGCTGTTTCCAGGTACGGCTGAGGTCGGCAAGCGTGGTCGGGCAGATATCCGGGCAAAAGGTGTAGCCAAAAAACAGCAGTACGTTACGACCCTGCAACTCGCTCAGCGCCATCCGCTGCCCTTGCTGGTTGATAAATGTCTGATCGGTTACCGCCAATGCACGGGGGAACAGCATCAGACCATCCTGTTGCAGCAGCTGCGCCTGCTGCCATTGCGGTGCATAAGCAACACCTGCACCGGTCAGCCATGCCGCAAGTAACAGTAAAAACAGTACAATCGCTTTTTTCATCAGTGCCCCAACCCCTATAACCTATAGTGCCCCAAAATCGGTGACGCGGAGTATATCAGCCATGACGGCCAGCCACGCAGCAACAGCCCCTTCTCTGGCTGCGACACAACGCCGCATCTGGATGCTGGCCTGGCCGATCATGCTCAGCAACATCACGGTGCCATTACTGGGGCTGGCCGACAGCGCGGTACTGGCACACCTGCCCGACCCGCAACACCTGGGAGCGGTCGCGATTGGCGCGCAACTGTTTACCCTGCTGCTGTGGAGTTTTGGCTTTCTGCGCATGGGCACCACCGCACTGACCGCCCGTGCGGCCGGTGCTCAACAACCGCTTCAGGTTATTCAAAGCCTGCAGCATTCGCTGTGGCTGGTGATGCCAATCTGCCTGCTGGTGATGGCCGCCACCTTTGTCGCGTTGCCGTGGCTGCTGCCGGTGATGGGCGGCAGCGCCGATGTACAAAGCGGCGCTGCGGAGTATCTCAGCATCCGTCTGTTATCTGCACCCGCGGTACTGGCGCAATATGCGCTCACGGGCTGGTTTATCGGCCTCGGTAAAACGTATGTTCCCTTGCTGATTCTGACGCTGGTGAACAGTCTGAATGCGCTGCTGGATTATTTGCTGGTGTTTCACGTCGGCATGACCAGCGATGGGGTGGCACTGGGCAGCGTACTGGCTGATTACAGCGGCCTTGCTGCTGCGCTGTATTTTGCCCGTCGCCATGGGCTGCAGTCATTGGGGACTCGTCCGCCGCTGGCAACACTGCGCCCGCTGTTACGCATCAACCGACACTTATTCGTGCGCACGCTGTGCCTGCTGCTGGTGTTTGCCTTCTTTACCGCTCAGGGCGCGCGCATGGGGGAACTGACACTGGCCACGAATGCCCTGCTGATTACCGCGCTGCTGTTGATATCCAATGCGCTGGATGGTTTTGCCCATGCCGCCGAAAGTCTGACCGGACACAGTCTGGGCCGGGCCAATACCTCACAGCTGCACCGCACACTGCTATTAACCGCGCTGAATATGTTGCTGCTGGCCAGCCTGCTGACGCTGTTATTGTGGCTGGCCGGCCCCTATCTGCTGAGCCTGATGACCAATCAGCCGGAGCTTTTGCCACAACTGCAGCGCTATCAGCATTACCTGTTCTGGTTACCATTGGTCGGTGTTGCCAGTTACTGGCTGGATGGTGTGTTTATTGGAGCGCAGGCCAGCAGTGCGATGCGAAATGCCATGCTGGCGGCCGCTTTGCTGGTATTTTTACCGGTCTGGTGGCTGACCAGAGAGTGGGGGAACGATGGTCTTTGGTGGGCGTTCTACGCCTTCCTTCTGGCCCGGGCTTTGTTTGCTCTTAACACTTTTTTGGCACTGTGGCGTCGTCCACAAAATTTTATGTAAATCGACTGGTTGCCGCGTCAAACTTTACTATACTTTCCAATGTCGACAGAAACTAGATCCGCAAACCATTGATTTATAAAGATTTTTTAACTAATTAATTTTTAGATCAATTCCGTCTAAGTTGTGCCGTGATTTTCCATTGCGTGAGTAAATCTGAACTTATAGCTTTACCACACGTCAATCACGGCAGATTGGAAACGAGGCAAACGCATGACCATGGAAGTTATCCACCAGCAAATCCGCAACGCCCTCAACGATGAAGCCATCACTCTGCAATTGCAGAACGCTCTCAGCTCCCGCGCCGATCAGGTTGCCCGGATCGTTGACCTGCCAGAAGGTGAGGCCGCGGAAAAACTGCTGGAATTTGTCGTCCGCTACATCGAAGACGTGCCACAGATGCTGCTCGATTTACAGGCCGCCGCACTGGAAGCAGGCTTGAGCCACTACGTGCAGCCGGTTATCCAGATGGCGACCGAATTTTTCATTACGCCACCTGCGGCACTGAGCCATGAAGTGGGGCTTGCCGCGCTGATGGATAAAGCCTATCTGGCGCACCGCCTGCTGGAAGAAGTGAACGAAACCTACATACACCGAGTTGGCCAACCGCTGACCCCGATGGATATGACGTTGTCGAATGTGATTATTCACACCCTGATCGGCGAACCGTTCGCCAATGATCTGGACCAGCTGGTCGATGTCGCGGTTAAACGTCTGTTCGGCCCGCAAGTGGCCTACCAGAGTCCGGAATTCAAAGCGTTCATGAACCGTCAGGAAGCCAGCAACCTGGTGCATATCTGGCGTCAGTGGCCATCCATGTCCAATGAGATGGGCCTGACCAGTACATTGCTCTGACAACCTGATACCGGCTTGCCTCAGGCCAGCCGGTGCTGCATCTCCGGCAGGCGCTGCAGAATAAATTCCTGTAACGCCTGCACCCGCGCACTGCGACGCATATCTTTGTGATACACAAACCACATCAATGACGGCTCGGCACTGAGTCCGAACTCCACCTGCTTCAGCCCCGACATGGTGTCCGCCAGGCGCTGCAAACCACCAACCGGGCCGATACCCATGCCTTCTTTTACCGCCGATAAGATGTCGTTAAAACTGTTGCTCTGAAAGGCGATCTGGTCCGGATCAAGCTTCTCCAGCAGTTGCCGGATACCGGAAATCCGTTGTTTTTCTCCGGTCGGCAAGGCCCACCAATGGCGATTAATATCAGCCATCGAGCGCGGCAGACCATGACGCTCAATATAATTTTCCGAGGCGCAGTAGTGCATCTGCACCGGCAGCAGTGGCCGCGCAATCAGATCCGGTTCGCGTGGCTCCGATCCCATACGAATGGCGACATGCACGTCTCCACGCGCCAGCGACAGTACGTCGTCGGTGGCGACAATCTGCACCCGGATCTGTGGAAACTCCTGGCGGAACGCATGCAGCAGCGGCGTAAAAAACGGCGAAAAATCGGATACTGTCGAGATGCGCAACGTGCCGGACGGCGAAGCGTCGAGCGTTGATAAGGTGCCCTGCAAACGGCGCATGTCGGCCACAATCGGATGCATTTTCTCCAGCAGCAACTGCCCCGCATCGGTCAGACGGTAGCCACGCTGATGGCGGATAAAAAGCTTATGCCCGAGCTGTTGTTCCAGCCGGTTAATGTGGCGCAGCACGGTGCTGTGATTCATCCCCAGACGCTCTCCGGCGCGACTGAGACTGCCGGATTCGGCGACCTGATACGCAATACGGATATCGTCCCAACTGGTTTCCATCATCGGTTCTCTGCACATTGTGAATGGCGACATTTGAGTTGTGCATATTTGCACAACAGTTGTCTGATTATGCGTGTTTTTTTGCTGAACTAAAGCCGCTATGGTGGAGTCTTATCGAGATCGATTCTCAGGGACTACAGATGTCACGCTCTGCACTACGCAACACCCCCTCTTCTTACGGCTGGATCAGCATTGTCTTTCACTGGCTGATGGCTCTGGCCGTCTTTGGTCTGTTCGGGCTGGGCCTGTATATGGTGGAACTCACCTACTACGACGCCTGGTATCGTGGTTCACTGGATCTGCACAAAAGCGCAGGCATTATGCTGGCATGCGCATGGTTGCTGCGGGTGTTGTGGAAGTTTGTTAATCCTCAGCCGCAGGCATTGGGCAACAAAGCCTGGGAACGCAAAGCCGCCCACCTCGCCCATGGCCTGCTGTACCTGCTGATGCTGGCGCTGTTTATCAGTGGTTATCTGATTTCTACCGCCGATGGCCGCGCCATTGAAGTGTTCGGCTGGTTTGAACTGCCCGCTACGCTGACCCTCGCCAATCAGGAAGACGTCGCCGGTGTCATTCACTGGGGGCTGGCCTGGACGCTGATGGCGACGGTCGCGCTGCATGCTGTGGCCGCCATCAAACATCATTGGCTGGATAAAGATAAAACGCTGGTACGCATGTTAAAGCCCGGGGCTTAAGTGCGATAAGCCGCACCGCAATGACAATCTGACCGATGACATAACCGTTTTAAACAACACGTTAAACACCAAGGAGCAAACGATGAAAAAACTGATGCTTGCCGCCGGCCTGAGTGCCGCGTTGCTGATGCCGTCACTGTCTCAGGCAGCGACGTATCAAATTGATACTCAGGGCGCCCATGCTTTTATCCAGTTCAAAATCCAGCATCTGGGATACAGCTGGCTGCTGGGTCGCTTCAATACCTTTGATGGCCAGTTCGAATACGATGCCAAAGCGCCGGAAAAATCGGCCATTGAAGTAACGATTGAAACCGCCAGTCTGGATTCCAATCATGCCGAGCGTGACAAGCACCTGAAAGGTTCTGATTTTTTGAATGTCAGCAAATTTCCACAGTCCACGTTCAAAAGCACCGGCTTTAAATCCACCGGCGCCGGCGAAGGCATTCTGAGTGGCGATTTCACCCTGCATGGCGTTACCAAAGCCATCAGCTTCCCGGTGACAATGATTGGTGAGGGCAAAGACCCGTGGGGCGGCTATCGTGCCGGTTTTGAAGGCAAAACCACTCTGAAACTGTCTGACTACGGCATCGATTACAACCTGGGGCCAGCCTCCACGACCGTTGAAATTGGTCTGTTTATCGAAGGCGTGCGCCAGTAATTACTGAGCACACGACAACAGGCAGAAAAACATCAGGCAGAAAGAGCAGTCGTTCTTTCTGCCTGTTTTGTTTCTGGCGTCTCTGTTTTTCTGACGTATCTGTTTTTCTGGCGTCTCTGTTTTTCAGGCATCCGTGGTGCGGCGACGCTTAAAGATTCCCGGCAGATTGATGACCTGCACAAAGCGGAAGACCAGCACGGCGTGGATCAGCGCAACAATACTGCCAACGGCATACTGTCCCGAGCCCATCATTTCCCACACCATCATCGGCAGCACCAGAATCGGAAACCAGGCCAGATAGCGGTAGAACACTTTTTCAAAACGTGAGCCGGCGTCATTGGCCGTCGTCACGACCTCCGCACTGTCGGTTACTTTGCTGCGCTTGTTGTTATTGTTTGACATGACCTGCACCTGTTTCAGCTGAACCTTCAGAGGATCATATTCTCCTGCTCCCGGCTATTAGCCCATGGTCGGAACCTCAGCGTGATGAAGCCCCGTATCGACCAGCAGAAAACACGTAAACTGCTAGGCTTAACAAAGATTTAGCGGATATCCGGAGTTTCTGTGCAGGGTTGGATTACAAGGTTGCTGCTCTGCCTTTCATTAACGGTCATAAGCGGCTGCGACTCTCCGGGTCCGGCGCTGCGAATTGGCACCAATGTCTGGCCCGGTTATGAACCCCTTTATCTGGCCCGCGAGCAAGGGCTGTACGATCATCACATCAAGCTGGTTGAGCTGCCCTCGGCATCAGATGTTATGGATGCATTGCGCATGGGTCATCTTGAAGGCGGCGCCCTGAGTCTGGATGAAGTGTTATCGCTGGTGCAGGAAGGCCAGGATCTGGTGGTCGTGCTTGTGTTCAGTTTCTCTGCCGGTGCCGATGTCATTATGGCGCACCCGGATATCAAAACTCTGGGGGACCTGCGCGGTAAAACCATTGCGCTGGAAACCACCGCCGTCGGCGCACTGATGCTCAAAAATGCGATGGAGTTTGCCGAGTTACAGGACGATGCCTTACACATCCGTCATATCGGCCTGAGCGACCACCTTAATGCTTATAAGGCCGGCAGCATTGATGCCATGATTACGTTCGAGCCCTTCAGCAGCGAGCTGGCCCATGCGGGTGCGCATGTGCTGTTCGACAGCAGTGCCATCAAAGGCCAGATCGTCGATGTTCTGGCCATTCGGCGCGAGGTAATCACTCAACAGCCGCGGCCTATTCAGGAACTCATTCAAGGCTACTTTCAGGCCAGGCGCATGCTGCGCACCACACCTGCAGCCGCCCTTGCCATCATGAACCAGCGTATGCGCATGCCAGAAGACGATGTCGGTAAGATGTTTGATGGCCTCGAACTGGCAGATATTGCAGAAAACAGACGTTTGCTGAGTGGTGATCCGTCCCCCTTAAGCCGCCATTCCGATCACCTGGCCCTGATCATGGTAAAGCAGAAACTGATGATGACTCCTCCGGCACTTAAACACTTCACCACGCCTCGTTTTCTACCGGAATCGTCATGAGCGCTGCACAAAAGCCACGCCAGAAACTGATCTCACTGCAGCGGATTTTACTCAGCTGGTCTGTCATCGCTCTGGGGGTCGCTGCACTGCTGCTCAGCTATTTCCTGTATCAGGCCTCAACCCAGCAGTTCAGCAGTAGCTGGTCGAATAAAATGGAAGCTGAACTGGGAGGCCTGCGCCTGACGTTGCAGCATCAACTGGCCGAAGAGGAATGGAGCCTCAGCGATCAGACACTCAGCCGCATGGCAACCCGTCCACACGTCCGCCACCTGCTGCTATGGGTCGATGGTAAGGTGAAGCTCTCTACCCGCCGTGCGGATATTGGCCAACCGCTGACGGTTGATCTCACCGCCCTGCATCTGTCGCTGGACACAAGACAGGTACAGTATTTTCAGGCTGGCGGCGAATTCTACAGCTTGCAGCCGCTTCAGTACCGCACACGCGAGCTGCGGGGAGAGCAGGAGGCTTGGCTGTTTGCTCATTATGATGCCCGCAGTCAGTACCAGCAGATGTTGCAAAGTACCGGTCTGCGTATTGCCCTGCTGGTTCTGCTGCTGGTGCTTTACACCCTCGGCCTGCAACGCATTTTACAACGTCAGGTTCTGCGCCCGCTGTATCGCCTGGTGAAGTTCACCCTGACGCTGCAGGCCGGAAAGCTGGGGCAAACCATTAACTCCGGTACGTCTTCCGAGTTCGCTCATCTGGAAAGGGCATTTAATAACCTGAGCCAACACCTGCAGCATTCTATGCAACAGATTCGCGAACAGCATATGCGCGACCAGGCCTTTACCCGCGCCTTCCCGGATGTGGCCTTTCTGCTCGATAACGACGGCATTATCCGTGGGCGTTACGGCAGTCTCGACAGTCCGCTGCCAGCACTGCATAAAGACCTGACCGGCCAGCCTTTTACCTGCTGGCTGCAACCGCACGCTGCCGGACGGATGACAGAAAGCCGGGATCAGGCCCTGCAGTCACTGGATATGGAAATTACCGAGTTCCGGCATGAAGATTTTTATATCGAATCACGCATGACGCCTCTGCTCGATAAAAGCCAGATTGGGCAACCCCAGGTAAATGGTCTGCTATGGCTGATCCGCGATATATCCGAAGTCAAACGCAAGCAACAGCAAATTGAATATCAGGCCAACTTTGATTCGCTGACCCGGCTTGCCAACCGTCGGTTTGCGCTGCTGCACATCGAGAAAAAAATGGCGCACGCCCGCCGCGTAGGAAAATTCGGCGCAGTGCTCTTTATCGATCTGGACCACTTTAAGAATATCAACGATTCTCTCGGCCACCCGGTGGGCGACAAATTGCTGGTGAAAATGGGCGAGCGCCTGAATCAACTGGTACGCGATGAAGACCTCACCGCACGCCTCGGTGGCGATGAGTTTCTGGTGTTATTTGACGAGCTGGGTGACACCCCGGAAGCCGCCGCACAATATGGCAGCGACTGCGCTGAACGACTGCTGGCCGCCATCCGCGAACCCTTCAATATCGACATCCATTGCTTCCACCTGTCGGCCAGCATCGGCATTGCCGTGTTTCCTGCGCATCAGGATGAAGCGACCGATCTCGTCCGCCAGTCCGATACCGCGATGTACCACGCCAAGGCGCAGGGGCGCAGCGGCATCAGCATTTACACCCAGAATATGCAGCAGGAAACCCAGGACAAACTCAACCTGTATAACGACCTGCATCAGGCGATCGAACAACAGGCATTTACTCTGGTGTTCCAGCCACAGATAAATGAGCAGGCCGAGATCACGGGTGCCGAAGTGCTGTGCCGCTGGACCAACCGCGGCGTGCCGGTCAGTCCCGAAGTGTTTATCCGGGCGGCGGAGGAAACCCGACTGATTCTGCCGCTGGGGCAATGGATTCTGAGTGAAAGCTGCCGCGTGCTGAAACGCTGGCGTCAGCAGAATGTGCTCCCTGAAAGCTTCCGCCGTCTGGCCGTGAACATCAGTCCGGCACAGTTTATGGACGAAAACTTCGAACGCTATGTCACCGACCAGGTCAGCGGCAATGACTTATGTTCTGCGCAACTCGAACTGGAAATTACTGAAAGCATTTTCCTCGGAAACAAAGACACCATCCGCAGCAAAATGCAGCGCCTGAGCAGCATGGGATTCACCTTTGCCCTGGACGATTTCGGCACCGGCTACTCCTCGCTCAGCTACCTGCAGCACCTGCCGCTGCACAAACTGAAAATCGACCGCTCCTTTGTGATGGATATTGAAGACAACACACGGCCGGCCCGGATTGTCGATTCCATCATTCAGATGGGGCAAAACCTGGGTATGGACATTATCGCCGAAGGCGTCGAACACCAGGCCCAGCGGGACTATCTGCAAAACCATGGTTGCTGCGAATTTCAGGGCTATCTGTTCAGCCGGCCATTGGCAGAAGATGAGTTTCTTGAGTTTGTACGGCACAATAGCGCTCTGGCCCATCACTGACGGCGACCGCTGTGCTGCCACTGGTATACCACCCCAACTACTCCTGTCCCTTCCCCGACCAGCACCGCTTTGTGATGTCAAAGTTTGTACGCCTGCATGACTATTGCCGGCAACAGGGACTGATTGGCCGCAACAACCTGTTTCAGCCGCAGCCAGCATCGCTGACCGACCTCGGCATCGCTCATGAACATTTTTATCTGGAATCGTTGTGCGATCAGACACTGGACCCACGCGCCTGGCGGCGTATCGGCCTGCCCTGGAGTGAGGGCTTAATCGACCGCACCCTGACCGCGCCCAACGGCACCCTGTTAACCGCGCGCCTGGCTTTGCAACAAGGCATGGCCTGCCATCTGGCCGGCGGCACCCATCACGCTCACCGCGATTTTGGCTCTGGCTTCTGCCTGATCAATGATCTGGCCTACTGCGCTCTGACACTGCTGGCGCAGGGCGATGTAAAAAAAGTACTGATCTTCGATCTGGATGTACATCAGGGCGATGGCACCGCCGCCATTCTGGCGCATGAGCCACGGGCATTTACCTGCTCCATCCACTGTGAGAAAAACTTTCCCTTCCGCAAATCCAGCAGCGATCTGGATATTGGTCTCGACCAGCACCTGACTGATCAGCCGTACTTGCAGACGGTGGAAGAAACACTGCTGCGCTTACTGGATGAACACCAGCCCGACCTGGTGCTGTACGACGCCGGCGCCGATATCTGGCAGGGCGACGAGCTGGGTCATCTGGATATCAGCTGGGCCGGCGTGCAGCAGCGTGATGAGTTGGTACTCAGCCATTGCCTGCGCCGCCATATTCCGCTGGCAACCGTGATTGGTGGTGGCTACGACCGTGACCATGCACGCCTCGCCCGCCGCCACGCCATCGTGGTGGAAAGCGCCGCTCATCTGTATCCGCAGTATCTGAGCTGAGACGCGTAAACAACAAGCAAAGCATCTCCTCCGGCATTTACAGAACCAACGTACAGGATTAGGCTCGGCGCATAATAATGATAAGGACAATACTTTGCGCCATTTACTCGCCTTTACCCTGATGCTTTTGCTGGCCGCCTGCGGTGGCGACGGCAGCTCCGGCCACTCCTCTGCACCTGACGACAACACTCCCGGCAATGGCGATGATCCGGGCGACGGTGGTGACCCGGGCGACGGTGGTGACCCGGGCGATGGCGGTGACCCGGGCGATGGTGGTGATCCGGGCGACGGCGGTGATCCGGGCGATGGTGGTGATCCGGGCGACGGTGGTGATCCGGGCGACGGTGGTGATCCGGGCGACGGTGGTGATCCAGGCGACGGTGGTGATCCGGGCGACGGTGGTGATCCGGGCGATGGCGGTGATCCCGGCGAACCCGACTGCGGCTATCTTCCGGCGGCAGATGTTACGCCAGGCAATACCTTAGGCAACACCAATGTAAAAACCGATTACGACCTCAGCCTCTACAACCAACGTACAGAGCTTAATACTGACTTAACCGGCACTTGGGTAATGATACAGAAGCAGAGCCGAACACATACGCCAAGCCTAGGTAATAGCCAGAAGCTACGCCAGCGCTGGCAGAAGTCGCTGTTTGTTATTCGCAATAATGGTGGGCAGGAAGAAATAGCGAACTGCGCTTCCGGTGGCGCAACTTTTGTTCCTCTTAGTGAGATAAGCAGCCATTTCAGCTTGCCACTGTTCGATTCCGGCAGCAGCTATGAGCAACAATATTTCAGCCTCAGCAGTAATACGCTGCTTCAGGGGTTACCCATGAATGATTACAGCACCGGCGCAGGACAAACGGTCTTCACTACCCAAAGTGCTCGCGCCATCAAAATATCCGATAACACGCAACCTCTCGGACAACATTCACTGGCCATCAATTACGGCTCAACAAACATAAGCAAAAATAATCAGGACGTATATTGCCTGACACAACAGCGCGAACTCGCCGCAACTCAGTTGTGTGGCGAAGCAGCGGAAGCCAGTGAACTCACACTGATCATACGCACCCGCAGCAATGAAGGCAGGGCATCGCTGGCCTATAGCATACAAGGTGAAACCGAACAGACAGCACTGTCCAATGAATACGACAGCACGCAACTGATTTTGCAAAATAATCAGGCGCAACCGTTCACGATTAACAGCAGCAATACTCAGCTCAGCGGCAACGCCGTGCTGTCAGAAGCTAAGGCATTGATAAACAACGGTCCTTTTCCGGATGCCACCGGCAGCTACAGCACGGCCCTGACATTGCCCTGACCTGATACTGCGCCGGGCATCAGCCCGGCCATCTGTTCTTTCAGCCACATCACCGCCGGGTCACGGCTGGCCTTGCGGTGCCAGTACAGATGCAGCTCCAGTGGTGCCAGTGGTAGCGGTAACGACAGGATGCTGTAATCAGGCAGCTGCGCGGCCATATTTCGGGCAAAGCTGTGCGGTAGTGTCAGCAGTAAATCGGTCTGCTGCATCACCTGAATCGCGGCATAATAATTCTGGCAGCGCAAAGCCACCTGCCGCACCTTACCCAACCGGGTCAGGGCGAAGTCTTCCACCCCCGGCCCTTCGGCGCGGCTGGAAACCAGCACATGCCGGGCACTCAGGTAAGCGTCCAGATTCCACGTACTTCCCTGTAGCGGATGCCCATTGCGCATCGCTACGACCAGCTGCTCTTCGCCAATCGCCTGATGCTCAATATCATCGCCGACCGGCAGCAGTACATCGGCGGCAAAATCAATCTGTCCGGATGACAGCGCGCTTTCCATATCACGCCGCGCCACCCTCACGCTGCGCAACTGAATTCCCGGCGCCTGTTGTTGCAGGCGCGCCATTAACAATGGCAGCGCTGTGGCTTCCATCACATCCCGGGAAGCCAGAGTAAAGACACGGCTGGCCTGGGCAGGATCAAAGGCCAGGCCTTCAGTCAGGGTCGATTCCAGATCCTGCAACGCCGCTCTGACACGACCAATAATCGCCTTCGCCAGCGGCGTCGGAGTCATGCCCTTGCCGGAGCGCTCAAACAGTGGGTCATCAAAGCGTTCACGCAGACGCCCCAGCGCATGACTGACCGCCGGTTGCGACAGATTCAGCTGCTCGCTGGCGCGGGTCAGATTGCCCTCACGGTAAATCACATCGAAGACCACAAAGAGGTTCAGGTCGACACGGGAAAGATTCATTTTGTGCATAGTTGTATGACTGAAACTCAAGAAATTTTGATAATAGCAGAGTTCCGATGTCATCCGGGCGTCACAATTAAAGGTGAAAATTCATACTTTTATCAGTACCTCGACAAGGCCGTTGAACATGAAATTCCGTATTCCTTTTTTGCTTGCTCTGGTGGCTCTGGCCAGTGGTTGTGCCAGTCAACGTATTGGCCCGGAGGCGACATTCGTTGATACTGACGATCAGCGTGAACCACCATTAAAAGTCTCCGCCGCTTTCCGCCCTGACCTGTGCAGCCCACAAGTCGGTCACTTGTCCTTCTCTGTACAAAATCCTCACAACAACTGGAAATTGATGAAGAACATCCAGTTGCTCTACCCCTACGCAAGCCAGAACCCCAAAGCCTTTGAGGTTCTCGGTGGTGATCGCCTTCTCGCCTGGGCCGATGCCATTGAGCGGAAAAATCAGCGCAAGGATCATAATGCCGACCTCGCCCGGTTAGCGGCTTTTACTCTGAGCGGCGCGCTGCTGTTAAATAACAATGAAGATAACCGCAGAACCGGAGCAGGACTGGCGGTTGCAGTGGCAAGTGCAGAGGAGGCAAGCTCAATAACCCAAAGCGCAGCCGCAGCCTCTAAACCCGCTGGTGACAATTCAAACCATCTGCTGACTGGTGAAAAAAGCATTCCCCCCGGAATGGACCGGACATTTTGGGTGTTACTGAATGCTCAACCCGATGCTCCTTTAATGGGCTGGATTGGCGTGCGCTATCAGGACGAACAAGGTGATAACCACGAATTTGTCGCCCCGCTGCCGCAGTATCAGAAACAGTGCTCCTGGCAGCAGGAACGCGTGCGTTTCCTGCAAAGCTGGGCATTGAAGCAAGGCATGATTGACTACCGTGATATATCCGAAAATAACATCCGGTTATCACCTGTACAGATCGAAGAGGCTTATCAACAACAGCTCAGGCTGTCAGACAGCAACTGAGAACCTTTGACTCTGGCTTTGGGGATTCGTATCTTGACGGTGTCAACATACCGAATAACAGACAGCCATAAGGATCTGCCATGAGTACTCTGCCTGAATTCCAGAGCTTTAACGTCAGCGTCGAAAATCACATTGCTCACGTTCAACTGTGTCGCCCCGATGCCCTGAACTCCATGAACCAGGCTTTCTGGCTGGAGCTGCCGCAATGTATGCGTGCCATTGAGGCCCAGACCGATGCGCGGGTGATTGTGATTTCTTCGACCGGCAAGCACTTCTCCGCCGGTATGGATCTGGGCGTGTTCACCAATCCGAAAGCGGTGCCAATGACCGGCGACGCCGGGCGTATGGCCGAGAATCTGCGTCGTGTCGTAATGCAATTGCAGGATACCTTAAGCTCACTGGAACAGATCCGTTTACCGGTATTGGCGGCCATTCAGGGTGGTTGTATCGGTGGTGCGCTGGATATGGTCTGTGCCGCCGATTCGCGTTATTGCTCTGCCGATGCCTACTTCACCATCAAAGAAACCGAACTGGGCATGACCGCCGACGTTGGCACCTTACAGCGCCTGCCAAAATTGATGCCGCAGGGAGTGGTACGCGAACTGGCCTATACCGGGCGTAAATTCAGCGCGCACGAAGCTAAAGCGTTGGGCTTTGTTAATGAAGTGTATGAATCCCAGCAAGCCATGCTCGACGGTGTAATGACCATTGCAGCTGAAATTGCCAAACACTCACCACTGGCGGTCAGTGGCTGCAAAGAGATGCTGAACTACAGCCGTGACCACAGCGTTGAAGACAGCCTGCGCTATATGGCGACCTGGCAGTCAGGCATGTTCCGCCCGACCGATATGATGAAAACCTTTCAGGCCAAAGCGCAGAAACAACAGGCGCAGTACGATGACTTGTTTGCCGTGAAGGGATTGTTTGAGGAGTAAAGCGACAGCGGCGGAGTACATACTCCGCCTCACTCAATGAAAGCCATTCAGAAAATAATGCGCAATCCGGTATTGAAGTAATTCATACGAGTCGACACATTTAAGCGCTCATCGTTAGTCACTGATTCCATTTCCTGCCATTCAATACGTTTTTCCTGATAGCCAATGTCCAGTTCCACATGCTCGCTCAGAGGAGCAAAGATGCCAACGCCAATATTGACGGCCGTACCCCTCAGGTCATCATCTCCTGCCACCAGAGAGGCAGTATCGTCGTAATCGTAGGACCCAAGACCGACGGTTAAGTAAGGCCGGACAGGTTTATTGCCGACGCTGAAAAACAGATTCAGATCCATACCGCTCAGATCATTCCGCGATGTGTCGACATCCATATCGACCTGGCTTCTGGCAAGCTCCAGCCGTACTGCCGGGGAAAACATAATGCCTAACTTAAAATCTTTTATATCCTGATCGTAATGTGTGGTACTGATTTTCTGGTTACTGTATTCCCAGTCGTGCGAGCCATCACCTGTCCCCCACCCCATTCCGAGATACAGACGCACAGGGTCATCAGAAGCAACCGCAGCCAGCGGTAGTAGCCCTGCAGCAAAAATTAAAGACCAACGGCAAACAACACTGAGCATAAACTTTCCTTAGTAAAAACACGCATAATAGTTAATTTAAATCATTATTGTTATACTTATAAAGTGCAAGTACTTACTAAAAGATCACTGCGCTAAAACCGGATAGCCTAATACTTGCCGGGCTTGGCGCGGATCTTCTGGCACTCGTGTATACACGCAGCACGCTGCGTATTCCAGCAGGCATAAAAAACCCACACTGCATTTCTACAGAGTGGGTTTCTTTTGCAGAAACTCAGTGTTTGCCGAGTTTTGCTCGGGACTGCTGGACTTGTTATAGCCGCAGCTGAGCTGCGGCATCCAGCACAAACACTAATTATAAACTTAGTGCTTACCGAGTTTTGCGAGGATCTGCTGGGCCTGTTATAGGCGCAGCGAGCTGCGTTCCAGCAGAAATCCAGGCATAAAAAAACCCACGCTGCATTTCTACAGAGTGGGTTTCTTTTGCAGAAACTCAGTGTTTGCCGGGTTTTGCTCGGGACTGCTGGACTTGTTATAGCCGCAGCTGAGCTGCGGCATCCAGCACAAACACTAATTATAAACTTAGTGCTTACCGAGTTTTGCGCGGATCTGCTGGACTTGTTATGGCCGCAGCTAAGCTGCGTTCCGGCAGAAATTCAGGCATAAAAAAACCCACGCTGCATTTCTACAGAGTGGGTTTCTTTTGCAGAAACTCAGTGTTTGCCGAGTTTTGCTCGGGACTGCTGGACTTGTTATAGCCGCAGCTTAGCTGCGGCATCCAGCACAAACACTAATTATAAACTTAGTGCTTACCGAGTTTTGCGCGGATCTGCTGGATGGTACGCAGCTGAGCCGCAGCTTCTGCCAACTGAGTAAGCGCACGAGAGTAATCAAAGTCTGCACCCTGATTCTCAATCGCCTGCTCAGCGTGTTTCTTAGCTTCCATAGCCGCTGCTTCGTCGATGTCGCTTGCGCGCACCGCCGTATCAGCCAGTACGGTTACTGTATTGGGCTGAACTTCCAGATAACCGCCAGAGACGTAAACAACCTCTTCTTCGCCGTTTTGCTTAACAATACGGACCGGACCTGGTTTCAGTGGGGTCAGCAGCGCTGCGTGGCCGGGTTCAATACCCAGATCACCCAGTACACCGGACGCCACAACACGCTCTACCAGGCCAGAGAACAGATTCTCTTCGGCGCTGACGATATCGCAGTGGACGGTAATCGCCATAATCTTTCCCTCAGACTGAGGAGGCCGGGGAGCGGACTACACTACTCGCTCCCTGACCCGCCCAAGTTACATTTTCTTGGCTTTCTCGATAGCTTCGTCGATGGTACCAACCATGTAGAACGCTTGTTCTGGCAGGTCATCGAATTCACCATTGAGGATGCCCTGGAAACCACGGATGGTTTCTTTCAGAGACACGTACTTACCAGGCGCACCTGTAAAGATCTCGGCCACGTGGAATGGCTGAGACAGGAAACGCTCGATCTTACGTGCACGGGCTACCAGCTGCTTATCTTCGTCGGACAGTTCGTCCATACCCAGAATCGCGATGATGTCTTTCAGCTCTTTATAGCGCTGCAGAACACCCTGAACGCCACGAGCTACGTCGTAGTGTTCGTTACCGATGACCAGTGGATCCAGCTGACGAGAGGTGGAATCCAGTGGGTCGATCGCAGGGTAGATACCTTTAGAAGCGATATCACGTGACAGTACGACGGTTGAGTCCAAGTGAGCGAACGTGGTCGCCGGGCTTGGGTCAGTCAAGTCATCCGCAGGTACGTATACGGCCTGTACCGAAGTAATAGAGCCAGTCTTGGTAGAAGTAATACGTTCCTGCAGAACGCCCATCTCTTCTGCCAGCGTTGGCTGGTAACCTACCGCTGAAGGCATACGGCCTAACAGTGCAGATACCTCGGTTCCCGCGAGGGTGTAACGGTAGATGTTGTCTACGAACAACAGTACGTCTTTACCTTCGTCACGGAATTTTTCAGCCATAGTCAGACCTGTCAGAGCCACACGCAGACGGTTGCCTGGGGGTTCGTTCATCTGACCGTAAACCATTGCTACTTTGGATTTGACTTTGTCGTCCAGGTTTACAACACCGGATTCCGCCATTTCGTAGTAGAAGTCGTTACCTTCACGGGTACGCTCACCAACACCGGCGAATACAGACAAACCGGAGTGTGCCTTAGCGATGTTGTTGATCAGTTCCATCATGTTTACAGTCTTACCAACACCGGCACCACCGAACAGACCCACTTTACCACCCTTAGCGAATGGACAAACCAGATCGATTACTTTGATGCCTGTTTCCAGCAGATCGCTGCTGGCAGACTGTTCGTCGAAGGTTGGTGCTGCACGGTGAATAGAAGCAACTTCTTTCTCACCGATAGGACCACATTCGTCGATTGGACGGCCAAGCACGTCCATGATGCGACCCAGTGTCTCGATACCAACTGGTACAGAGATTGGAGCGCCAGAGTTTGTTACAGGAAGGCCACGCTTCAGACCTTCTGTCGAGCCCATCGCAATGGTACGAACTACGCCGTCGCCCAGCTGTTGCTGAACTTCGAGAGTTGTCTCAGTACCATCTACGGTCAGGGCGTCGTAGACCTTAGGCACCACATCGCGTGGGTATTCCACGTCGATAACGGCGCCGATGATCTGTACGATACGTCCGCTCATATTCGGTTCCTCTTAACCTTAAAACCTGTGTTCCCGGGCCTTAAACGGCCGCGGCACCGCTAACGATTTCTGAAATTTCCTGGGTGATCGCTGCCTGACGAGCTTTGTTATACAGCAAGTTCAGATCTTTGATCATGCCGCCAGCGTTATCGGTGGCGTTTTTCATTGCCAACATACGCGCGGCCTGTTCACAGGCGTTGTTTTCAATCACACCCTGATACACCTGAGATTCTACGTAGCGAACCAACAGACCTTCGAGGATCTCTTTGGCATCAGGCTCGTAGATATAGTCCCAATGGTGTTTCAGTGAATCGTCTTGTTGTGCCTTCAGGGGCAATAACTGCACCGCTTCTGGCGATTGGGTCATGGTGTTCACAAAACGGTTATGCATGATGAACAGACGATCAATCCGACCACTGTCGAATGCGTCCAGCATCACTTTTACCGCTCCGATCAGGCTCGCCAACTCAGGAGCATCACCCAGATGAGACTGGGAGGCTACTACGTTGCCGCCAAAGCTGTTGAAGAACAGACCGGCTTTGGAGCCGATAGCGCAGAAGTCAACTTCCACACCTTTGTTCTTCCACTCTTTGGACTGCTGTGCAACACGCTTGAACAGGTTGTTGTTCAAACCGCCACACAAGCCACGGTCGGAAGACACCACGATATAACCAACACGCTTGATTTCGCGGTCTTGCAGATAACGGTGACGATATTCAGATGTTGCATTCGCCAGATGACCGATCACATCACGGATTTTATCCGCGTATGGACGGCTTTCCTGCATGCGCATCTGAGCGCGACGCATTTTACTCACAGCGACTTTTTCCATCGCTGAAGTAATTTTCTGCGTGCTTTTTACACTCGTAATCTGCTCTTTAATCTCTTTTCCGACTGCCATTTAGCTGCCCTACGTTGAGTGAATCCAGCTGGCGATGGCCGTTTCCGGCATCGCCAGCACCGGACTTACCAGGTCTGAGTGCCTTTGAATTTCTCAATGCACTCTTTCAGACCGGCGGCGATTTCATCGTTGTAGTCACCCTTAACGTTGATCTTCGCCATCAGTTCAGCGTATTCGCTGTTGGCGTAGCTCAGCAGAGCAGCTTCAAACGCTTGAATCTTGTTCACTTCAACGTCTTTCAGGAAGCCTTCAGTCGCAGCGTAGATCACCAGACCCATCTCAGCGGTGGACATTGGCGCGTACTGCTTCTGCTTCATCAGTTCGGTAACGGCACGGCCGTGTTCCAACTGTTCGCGAGTCGCTTCGTCCAGATCCGATGCAAACTGAGCGAAAGCCGCCAGTTCACGGTACTGAGCCAGAGCCAGACGGATACCACCGCCCAGTTTCTTGATGATCTTGGTCTGTGCAGCACCACCTACACGGGATACAGAGATACCCGCGTTCATCGCCGGACGGATACCGGAGTTGAACAGGTTGGTTTCCAGGAAGATCTGACCATCGGTAATAGAGATCACGTTGGTCGGTACGAACGCCGAAACGTCACCGCCCTGAGTCTCAATGATTGGCAGCGCGGTCAAAGAACCGGTTTTGCCTGTCACTGCACCGTTAGTCATGCGCTCAACGTACGTTGGGTTAACGCGACATGCGCGTTCCAGCAGACGGGAGTGCAGGTAGAATACGTCACCTGGGTAAGCTTCACGGCCTGGTGGGCGCTTCAGCAGCAGGGAAATCTGACGATATGCCCATGCTTGCTTGGTCAGATCGTCAAATACAATCAGAGCGTCTTCACCGCGGTCGAGGAAGTATTCACCCATGGCGCAGCCGGAGTACGGAGCCAGGAACAGCATTGCTGCCGGGTCTGACGCGCCTGCCGCTACGATGATGGTGTGATCCATCGCGCCGTGTTCTTCCAGTTTCCGTACTACGTTAGCGATAGAAGATTGCTTCTGACCGATGGCAACGTAGATACACTTAATGCCGGAGCCTTTCTGGTTGATGATGGCGTCAATAGCCATCGCAGTTTTACCCGTCTGACGGTCACCAATGATCAGCTCACGCTGACCACGGCCAACCGGCACCATGGAGTCGACTGCTTTGTAACCAGTTTCAACAGGCTGATCGACCGATTGACGTGCAATTACGCCAGGCGCAACACGTTCAACAGGAGCGGTCAGGTTGGTTTCGATCGGACCTTTACCGTCGATCGGGTTACCCAGAGTGTCGACAACGCGACCCAGCAGGGCTTCACCAACAGGTACTTCCAGAATGCGGCCAGTACATTTGGCAGTCTGGCCTTCAGCCAGACCTTTGTATTCGCCCAGAACAACGGCACCAACGGAGTCACGCTCCAGGTTCATTGCCAGGCCGTATACGCCGCCTTCAAATTCAATCATTTCACCGTACATGGCGTCAGCCAGACCGTGAATACGAACGATACCGTCAGATACAGATACGACGGTGCCCTCGTTCTGGGCTTGTGAAGTCACATCGAGATTTTCGATGCGTTTTTTGATGACTTCACTGATCTCAGATGGATTCAGTTGCTGCATGCATCGTCCCTCAAACTAGGATTTCATCGCTTCGGCTAATTTTGACAGCTTGCCGGTAACGGAGCCGTCGATTACCAAGTCCCCGGCACGAATGATGGCGCCACCGATGAGTGTCTCATCGATTTCGCTGGTCAAACGTACATCACACTGCAGTTTGGCTTTAAGGGCCTGTGCCAGTTTATCGGCCTGCTCATTGCTCAGCTCGAACGCGGAGGTGACGACTACGTCAACCGTGTTCTGCAACTGGGCTTTCAGCTCTTCGTAAAGAGCTGCGATTTCAGGCACCAGCATCAGGCGCTTGTTTTCCGCCAGAACGGCTACCAGGTTTTTGGCTGCTTCATTCAGCTTGTCGCCACATACGTCAGTTAAAGCCTGTGCCTGCTGTTGCGCAGTCAGAGACGGATGCACCAGTACTTTTGCCATATCGGCATCGGCAACACAGGCTGCCAGTAATGCCAGGTCCGCAGACCAGGCGTCTAATGCACCTTTCTCACTTGCTTCAGCAAACACCGCTTTGGCGTATGGCCGAGCGAGAGTTGTTAATTCAGCCATGGAAACCTCGCTTACAGTTCGTCAGCTAATTGGTTCAGCAGCTCAGAGTGAGCAGCCGCATCAACTGACTTACCAAGAATTTTGGCTGCGCCGGCCACGGCCAGCTCAGACACCTGCTTGCGCAGAACTTCTTTAGCGCGGTTCACCTCTTGCTCAACTTCAGCTTGAGCAGCAGCTACCAAACGCTCACCTTCGGAACGAGCAGCTTCTTTAGCTTCGTCGACGATTTGGTTAGCGCGTTTGTTAGCCTGTTCGATGATTTCAGCAGCCTTTTCTTTGCTTTCACGCAGTTGGGAAGCGGCTTTTTCCTGAGCCAGTTCCAAATCACGTTCAGCACGGTTAGCTGCGTCCAGACCATCGGCAATTTTCTTTTCGCGTTCTTGCATAGCACCCAACAGGTGAGGCCATACAAACTTCATGCAGAACCACACGAAGATAGCGAAAGTGATGATCTGGCCGATCAGAGTCGCGTTAATGTTCACGCCAGAGCCCTCATGTTCATTGATTAAGGAAGTTCGTTATTACATGAACCCTTAGGCAGCGAACATCAGGTACAGACCCAGACCAACACCGATCATTGGCACGGCGTCCAACAGACCAGCGATCAGGAACATTTTACCTTGCAGCATTGGACCCAGTTCAGGCTGACGAGCAGTACCTTCCAGCAGACGACCACCCAGCAGACCAAAACCGATTGCTGTGCCCAGAGCACCCAGACCGATCATCAGAGCCGCAGCCAGGAATACCAGACCTTGTTCCATAGTTATCTCCAAATATAGAAGTTAAGTTAGTGAGTTAAGGGTTAAAAAAATTAATGATCTTCGTGCGCCATGCTCAGATACACGATGGTTAACATCATGAAAATGAACGCTTGCAGTGTGATCACCAAAATGTGGAAAACAGCCCAGGCCCACTGCAGGACACCGCCCAGCAGACCGAGGAAAGCACCAGCAGAGAACATCAGCGCGATCAAGATGAAGATCATCTCACCGGCATACATGTTACCGAACAAACGCAGTGCCAGAGAGATCGGCTTAGCGATCAGCGCAATCGATTCCAGGAAGAAGTTAACCGGAATAAACAGCGCCTGGACGACCGGGTTTTTCGCATTGAATGGGTGCAGCGTCAGCTCACCCACAAAACCGCCGATACCTTTAACCTTGATGGAGTAGTAAATCATCATGGCGAAAACAGTCAGTGCCATACCCATGGTGATGTTCACGTCTGTCGAAGGTACAACCTTCATATAGTGAACGCCGAAGGCACCAAAAATAGTGGGCAGCACGTCAACCGGGATCAAATCCATGAAGTTCATCATGAAGACCCAGGTGAAAATAGTCAGAGAAAGCGGGGCAACCAGAGCATTGCGGCCATGGAACGCTTCTTTAACGGTGTTGTCGATAAACTCAACGATCATTTCCACAAAGTTCTGGAAGCCCGTTGGTACAGCTGTTGTTGCCTTCTTGGCAGCACGCCAGAACAGGAACATCAGCATAGCGCCCAGACCGAAAGACCAGCCCAGTGAGTCGACGTGTACCGCAGTGAAGCCCATATCTGCAGCTTCCTGACCACTATGAGCCATGGTCCAGGTCGCTTCAGTCAGTTCAGTTTCAGTACCATCCGCGTCATGACGAACATAACCAGCAGGCAGTTTGCCGTAGGTCAGATTGGTTAAATGGTGCGAGATATACTCTTGGGAGTTACCAGCCATTGTTCACTCTCAATTCCAAAGGTTTATAAATTAGCTATCTTTGCTGCGGCCAGATGGCCCAGCTGCACTGTTATGAACGCAGCAAACAGTGCCAGAACATTCAGAGGCTCGACGCGCTGAAAAATCACAGCAAAACTCAGCGCCGTCAGCACAAATTTCCAGGATTCCCCCTGGTAAAACGACTGTACGATCTGTACAGAAGACCGGGCTCCGCTATAACGGAACGCGCGCCAGACGAAGTATGCATTGGGCAGGGCGCAGGTTAAGCCCCCTAACAATGCCGACTTGGCGGCTACATCGCTATGCAACCAGGCAACCAATGCGGCCAGAACCGTCAGGATCAGTTGTAAAATCACGATCCGGTAGGCCGGAGGACGCGGTATGCCTGTCATCCCCAGCCCCACAATTGGTCAAAAATCTGCAACAGCCTATTTTAAGGCGCGGTGATTATATTGGCTCGACCCTTCAGCTTCAACCGAAACCGGGGGGCAAAACGAGAATAATTCGACCAATAGGTATGATGCAGGTCAGGCAAAGGCTGAATCCCGCGCCGGTTTGAGCTGCACAAGCCTCAACGTCAGGATTTGTCAGGCCTACGTAAGGAAGTGATGACTTACTTAATGCTACCTGAGCGCTACTCTCAGACGCCCCGTGGCATCCTGACTTTTATGCATCCGAAGGGTACACAGAGTTCTATCAATAGCTATTTGCATCCAGCCTTCACGCGCATACGCTGCGCCTTTTGCTTTTGTCCGGAACAACCAATGAAGAAGGGAATCCTCTTACTGCTGCTATCGCTGCTCAGTGCCTGCGGCGGCGACAATAACTCATCCCAGAGTCCCGCGCCACAGCCAGAAAACCCCGACACTCCTGTCGCCGGTATCACCATCCCGGTGGTGGTTCATATCATGGAGCATCCCGCGTCAGATGACAGCCGTATCAGCGTCGCTAAAGTTCACTCACAGATAGCCGCACTGAACCGCGCATTCAACCGCCAGAATGATGACCTGAGCCAGGTGCCGGCAGAGTTTCAGCCTCTTATTGCCGATATGCAGATCCGCTTTGAACTGGCCACGACCGACCCACAGGGGCAACCAACTACCGGCATTACCCGCACCACGCAGAATATTGAACTGGCGCCGGAGGAATACCGCTGGGGTTATCGCTATCTGCATTACAGCGCCTTAGGCGGCAAAGATCCCTGGCCACGGGAGCGCTACCTTAATATCTGGGTCAGCGATATGCGCGACCGCCATGGCAAAGTATCACTGGCCGGACGCGCCAGCCTGCCCGGCAATCCGCCAGAAGAAGACGGCGTACTCATCGCCACCCTGGCCTTTGGCACAGAACCGCCACTGGAACAGGGTCTGCATCTGGGCAAAACCACCGCCCACGAAGTCGGCCACTGGCTGGGACTGAAACACATCGCCGGCGAGCAGGAGAGCTGTAACGTTGACGACGGCATCAGTGATACACCGCTGAGCAGCAGCAATTACGGCGGCCTGAACCCCTCCCACCCGAGCTCAACCTGCGGCAGCGCCGATATGTTTATGAACTATATGTCACTGGCCCGTGACGAGAGCCTGCTGATGTTCAGTCAGGGTCAGAAAGCTGCGGTCTGGTCGGTACTTAACGAAGGAGGGGAGCGGCACTCGCTGTTGCTTAACAGCCGTAACACCGCTGCAGACTGACTTACTTGATATGCGCCAGAATGCCGTCCAGCTCATCCAGATTGGTGTAGTTAATCACCAACTGGCCTTTGCCTTTGGCACTGTGCTTGATGGCCACTTTGGCGCCCAGACGGTCACCCAGTAAACGCTCCAGACGCTGAATATCCGGATTGGGCTTGCTGGCGCTTTTATCCTCTGTTTTACCTTCCTGCAGATGACGCACCAGCGCTTCGGTCTGACGCACGGTCAGCGTACGACTGACCACCTGCGCCGCGGCTTCGCTCTGCTGGCCACCACTTAAACCGAGCAGGGCGCGGGCGTGGCCCATTTCGATATCGCCGTGTTCGAGCAGGCGCTTTACGTCTTCGTTCAGGTTCATCAGACGCAGCAAATTGGCAACGGTGGCGCGGTTTTTACCCACCGCTTCGGCGACTTCCATCTGCGTCAGTTCGAACTCGTGTTGCAGACGGTGCAGAGCGGCGGCTTCTTCCATCGGATTCAGGTCTTCGCGCTGAATATTTTCAATCAGCGCCATGGCGATGGCGGCATCGTCGGCCACATCACGAATCAAAGCAGGAACAGTATCGAGCTGAGCCAGCTGGCAGGCGCGCCAGCGGCGCTCACCGGCAATAATTTCAAAACGATCATCGGCGCTGGCCAGCGGACGCACCACAATCGGCTGCATCAAACCCTGCGCTTTAATAGAGGCTGCCAGTTCTTCCAGCGCTTCCGGCTGAATGTCTTTGCGCGGCTGGTACTGACCCGGCTGAATCCATTCGATCGGCAGGTGACGCAACTCGCCAGCGTCTAACGACTGACTGCTGTCACTGACGTCACGGTTATCGCCACCGTCTGCCTGCGTGGCGACGACCGCCGCACGGGAGCTGGTCAGCAGGGCGTCAAGGCCGCGCCCAAGGCCGCGTTTTTTCTTTGTCATGCGTTCAAATAACCTTATTTAGCTGCATCAGGCCGAGGCGGTCTGACGGGTGCGGCGGTTCATTTCACCGGCCAGTGCCAGGTAGGCCACGGCACCACGAGAGGTTTTATCGTAACTCAGCACCGGTACACCGTGACTTGGCGCTTCGGCCAGACGCACGTTGCGCGGAATCACAGTGCCATACACCCGGTCGCCAAAGTGGCTGATCAACTGGGTGGAAACATCGACGGTGAGGCTGTTGCGCGGATCGTACATGGTGCGCAGCAGGCCTTCGATTTCCAGTTTCGGGTTGGACGTAGCCTTGATCGATTCGATGGTCTGCATCAGGGCACTCAGACCTTCCAATGCGTAGTACTCGCACTGCATCGGAATCAAGACCCCTTGCGCCGCTACCAAAGCATTGACCGTGAGCATATTCAGTGACGGCGGACAGTCGATCAGGATGTAGTCGTAATCGGGGCGTACTTCGGCCAGCGCTTCGCGCAGACGGCTTTCACGCCGGGGCAGATCCATCAGCTCGACTTCGGCAGCGGTTAAGTCGCCATTGGCCGGCAGCAGATCAAAACCAGCGGTGGCTTCGGTTTTCCGGATGGCCGCCGCGGTCCGGGCACGCCCGGTCAGCACATCATAGAGGGAGACCTCAAGGTCGTGCTTGTCGATACCGCTGCCCATGGTGGCGTTACCCTGTGGATCAAGATCCACCAGCAGCACACGACGCTTGGTCGCGACCAGCGAGGCCGCCAGATTGACCGCAGTCGTGGTTTTGCCGACACCACCTTTCTGATTCGCAATTGCCAGAACTTTGCTCACAACTCAGCTTCCTTCAGTGCCTGACGGCGACACGCATTCAATCGTTGGTATTAACCGGCAGCAAACGCAGCAAGTGCCGTTCGCCTTCCACACCGGGAACGCTGATGGCATCGGAAGCCACCACGCGGAATTTGTCGGCGATGGCGGCAATTTCATCCTGTGGATATTGCCCCTTCATCGCCAGAAAGCAGCCCTGCTCAGCGCGCAGATGCTGACACCAGTGGGTCATATCGGCGAGCGAGGCAAAAGCGCGGCTGACAATCATATCGAAAGGCCGGGGGGGATGATATGCCTCGACCCGATCGTTCACTATGGTCACGTTATCCAGCCCCAGCGCGGTGCGCGCCTGGAACAGAAAACGGGTTTTCTTACCGTTACTGTCGAGCAGGGTGAAGGTTTTATGCGGATTCATGATTGCCAGCACAATACCCGGCAAACCCGGCCCGGTACCGACGTCGGCAATATTGTCCGCTTCCTGCACAAAAGGATGCACCGCCAAACTGTCGAGCAAATGCAAATCGACCATGCGCTCCGGTTCACGGATGGCGGTCAGGTTGTAGGCTTTGTTCCACTTCTGCAGCAGATCCAGATAGGCACGCAACGCGCTCAGTTGCTCTGCCGTCAGGGCAATCTGCATCTGTTCAGCGCCGCGCGCCAGCTGACGGGTTAAGGAATCTGTTTCAGCGTTCATGGTGAATCAAACCAGCAATATAGAAAGGCGGCGGATATTAGCATACGCCCGCAGGAGACGGGAAACGCGCGCCTGCAAGCTTAACCGACATTCACCAGACTTGTTCCGGACATAACCTAAGTCGGATTGGGCTTATCAGCGCTTAGCCCTATCATGCACACACTCATTAAGGGAGCCTGCGTATGAATTCCACCGCCAGTCATCAGCCATCGTCCCACTGGTGGCCCATTATCGCCGCTGCGGTATCGCTGATTGTGGTGCATGGCTTCGGCCGCTTTGTGTACACGCCGCTGCTGCCACTGCTGGTCGATGACGGCCTGATCACACTGTCTCAGGCCGCATCCCTCGCCACCTGGAATTACGTCGGCTATTTAAGCGGCGCCATGCTGGCGCTGTTTCTCTATCAGCGTGGCCATGGCCGTATTACGCTGGCGCTGATGCTGACCGGCAATGCACTGATTACTTTACTGCAGGTGTTTGTCAGCCAGTACGAAACCCTCGCCGCCCTGCGCCTGCTGAACGGTATTGGTAACGGCGTGGTCTTTGTGCTGGCACCGGCGCTGGTGCTGGAGTGGCTGGTGACGCAACAGAAAGCGCAACTCAGTGGCCTGATGTATCTGGGCGTGGGCATCGGCCTGCTCAGCTCCAGCGCGCTGGTTGAGCTCAGTGCCACCTGGCTGGCAGGTCCGCAACGCTGGCTGCCCGCGGCCATCGCCGCCATTCCGCTGGCATTGTGGAGCAGCTGGTATCTGCATCGCTTACCCGGCCACGCGCCGGCCGGGCAGGGTGACGATCATTCAGCACTCTGGGACCGCGCCAGCACGCCGTTATTTCTGGCCTATGCCGGTGCCGGGTTAGGCTACATCCTGCCGATGACCTTTCTGCCCGCGGTAGCGGCGGACTGGCAACTGACGCTGGTGCCCAGCGCCTGGCTGCTGGTCGCTATCACCTCACTGCCATCCACCTGGCTGTGGAACCATCTGGGTGCCGCTATCGGTGATAAAACCGCACTGTTGTGGAACTACGCCATTCAGGCGGCGGGTGTCGGGGCGCTGTTGCTATTGCCGCAACAGTCGGCGGGATTATGGCTCTGTGCGATTCTGGTCGGTGGTACGTTCTTAGGCGCGGTGCTGCTGACTCAGCGTCTGGCCCGCAGCTTGCACCCGCATCAGGGACCAAGGTTAAGCGCTGCGCTCATTGCTCTCTACGGTTTCACCCAGCTGCTCGGCCCCTGGCTGGCAAAACTCGGTATTGAAGGTGGGGCCAGTTTGTCATCCACCTTTATCTGGGGATTTGCAGCATTGGTATGGGCGTTTGTATTAATGTTGTGGGTACCCGCACGCCGCGATCACTGAGAGCACTGAGATGTCAGCCAACCAACGCCAGCCAAGTCTCTATATTCCCCACGGCGGCGGCCCGTGCTTTTTTATGGAATGGCCGGGCAACCCGCAGCTGTGGGATAACATGGCCGCCATGCTGCGCTCGATTCCTGCGCGTCTGCAGCAACCACCCAGCGCAATCCTGCTGATTTCCGCCCACTGGGAAGCGCCGGTATTTACCTTTTGCGGTGGCTCACAGCCGAAACTGGAATACGACTATTACGGTTTCCCGCCGCATACCTACGAGATCCGCTATCAGGCTTCGGGCGCTCCGGCACTGGCGCAACGGGCAGCGCAATTACTGCAGGATGCCGGTATAGGAGCGGCGGTGGATAACAACGCGCCCTGGGATCACGGTGTGTTTATTCCGCTGAAGGTCGCCTATCCGCAGGAAGAGATTCCGGTACTGGCGATGTCGCTGAAAAAAGGGCTGAACCCGGCCGAACATCAGGCTGCCGGAAAAGTGCTGACACAGCTGCGTGATGAAAACGTACTGATCATCGGCAGCGGTCTGAGCTACCACAACCTGCGCGCATTTTTTGCCGACTCAGCCAGCGATGCTGCTGCCGCCAAAGCCTTCGATGACTGGCTGATTGACGTTGCCGAACAGAACGAAGAACAACGCACCGCTGCGCTCAATCACTGGAGCGATGCCCCCGGCGCACGTCAGGTGCATCCGCGCGAAGAGCACCTGCTGCCGATGATGATGGTGGCCGGAGCCGCGGGCGCGGATCAGGGCAGCGCTTTTTATCGCGAAGAGATTATGGGCAAAGCCGTCTCCGCGATTGGTTTCGGGCTTTAACCAGAACTCAGAAATACCAGCGCCAGTTAACGCTGGCGGCATGTTCATATTTGCCATCAACAGCAAGGCGGGATACTTCAGCAATTAAGGCTGATTCCTCCAGTGCAATACTGTGCGTCAGCGTCAGCTGTTGTTGTGTTTTTCGGTCAGGAGCAAATCTGGGTTGGTAACGCAGCCAGCTTTTCATACCAAAGACTTCGTACAGATAAGCACCCACTTCCGGTTCGGCGTAGAGAAAATCGGCATCGTTATTCCGGTACCAGCCGCCATTCAGCAAAGCATACAGACGCAAATCGGCGGACGCCGCCAGGGTAATACCGACGCCACCATGAATATTAAATGCGGTTTGCCGCTGCAGATTATCGTCAGCCAGTGAATAAAACCCGACGCGAAAATCCCCCGAAATACCACCGGTAAAACGATCCCACGGTGTCAGGGAACGGGCTGAATACAATTGCAGATGATTAAGACGTAATGCTTCACGTTGTGGCGATGCGCGCAACGAGAGATCAAACAGTTTTAATTCGTTCTCGGCAAAATACTGACGGTTGTCGTCTTCAATGCCATGACCTACCGCCAGCCATTGCAGGCTTAACCAGTCAGTTTTTTCTGTACGCTGATAGCCGAATGAATAATGTGCATCCTCCGGTGTTTTCAGTGGCGAACGATAATGATCGAGTGTCAGTTCATAGTCAGAAAATTCTGGCGATTCGGGGATGCTCTGACGCAGCGCTGCTGTTTTTTTCCTGCTCTGTTCCGTATCGTCAGTGCCAGTCTGCTCTCTGTAATCCAGCACAGCGTTTGCCATTTCCCGCAGCAGAAATCCGTCTTCACCACCGACCTGAGGCAGCTTATCAATTTCACCCTGTTGCCATTGATAAACTGCATCCTGCAACTCCTGCGGCACGGTATCTTCAAGCATACGCACACGCCATTTGGCGGCCGGTGTTATTTCAATACTTTTGATTTTTCCGCTGCGATTGACGGCTTTAACCAGATCAATAGGGGTCACCCAGTCGCCAGTTGTTAATTGCGGAATAACCAGACGGAGCAGGTCAGCGGATACTGTGGCGCAGTTCTGTGTATGGAAAAAATAATCCATATTAACCGAGCGTAATTCCCACAGATGATCCTGCAGTAATGCCCGCTGCCCGGCATCCAGGTCAAGTTCATACCGCCACACATTGCGCTGCTCTGCCAGATTATAAAATTCGAAATGCGCGCGCAGGGGCTTAACCAGAAAGAAGCCTTCCTTGCCCTTTATCAACGTTTCCCAGAGCACTTTTATCGGATTAATGCTGTCGAGCACCGTGAAAAATGAAACAGAGTGACGGGCATAAAATCCATCATCGCGCACACCTTCGGCCGCCAGCATGGCATGACCAAGCATACTGCTCGGGCTGGTCAGATTTTCAGAGGCATAAATAACACTGACCTGATCAACCGGCACACGCTGCAGAAATACCCGGTACTCCGGACAATCAGGAAACTCAGGCAGGCTGGCACCGCTTTGCTGTAACAGACGATAGCGGGCAGGAAAGCGACATATTGCCTGCGGCTGCTGCGCGAACAGCCTGAGCGTTGCCTGCCACTCCAGCTCAGGAGAAAAGTCATCCTGCGTCAGAATAAACGCCGGATCGGTAATCGTGGGGGTTCCGTTTTTGATATGCAGTAACGAAAGCCAGCGATCATGCTGCCAGCCCGGTACAGCATCTCTGGCGAACGCGGAGTTGCATGCGAATAAAAACCATACAAACAAAAAAAAGGAAGCCCGCAGGCTCCCCTTTATCGGCTCAGTCAACATCGGTTTACTGACAATCAATTACCGCGTTGTCATAGGTCCACATCGAGCCGGTAGCGGCATCAGTGGTAAAACCGGTGGTAGAGAAGACGTTAACAAAGGTTACAACTTCTATCTTTTTGCGTACGGCAGTCGACGATGCGCAGCTGCTGTCTTTGGTTTCAATCACTTTCGTCGAACCATCTTTTTCCAGCTTCACAGTCGTTGGGGCCGTATAGTTCTGACCGTCGACGGTGATATCAACCTTTTTACCATTAGAGGTAGAAACATTAATGGTCGCAGAGTCTTCGGAAAACAGCGTGGCACAACCGGCCAGAGAGGCTGCAAACATCATTACCGCAATTTTAATGGCTTTCATTCAGCTAAATCCTTGTTTTATTTAAACGTAAATCCTGAGTGCGGACTCATTATATGAAGATCATTCCATGCCGCAATTAAAATCATCCTGACCGACTCAGACAACGCCACTATTACAGCTTAAATCCCGGTGCATGATGCAGCTGTCCCTGAATCTGCGCAGCATCATCCAGCGCCTGTTCTAAGGTCTGGCTGCGGGCGGCATTAAACAGGCGCTTGGTTTCCCGCAGGCAGCGGGCGTCGTTGGTGGCCATCTGCCGCGCCAGTCCAAGAGCACTGCCCAGCAGCTGGGCATGGGGTACCACGCGGCTGACCAGTCCCATGCGCAGTGCTTCGTCGGCCGAAAATGTGCGCCCGGTGAGCGCCATTTCCAGCGCGTGTTGCATACCGATACGGCGCGGTAATAACCAGGCGCCGCCATCGCCGGGAATAATCCCCAGTTTGATAAAGCTTTCGGCAAAGGTCGCCTGCTCGCTGGCAATGGCAACATCGCACATACACACCATATCGTTACCGGCACCCACCGCCGGGCCATTAACTGCAGCAATGATGGGAATTTCCAGCTGGGCAAACGCCAGCGGAATACGCTGAATAAAGGCTTTGTAATTGGCGCTCAGCTGTTGCGCATCGCCGGCAAACATACCACTGCGCTGCTGCATCGCTTTGATATTTCCGCCACCACTGAACACTTTACCGGCACCGGTAAATACCGCGACCTTAATATCCTGACGGTCGTTAACCTGGGCCAGCGTCTGTTCGATGGCGTCGATCACTTCGCCATTGGAAATGGCGTTTTTAATATCCGGCCGGTTCAGCGTCAGCAGGGCGATACTTTCGGCACCGCTGTCGTCTTTGCATAATTCCAGAGTCAGGTGTGCGCTGTGGTCAGTCATGTTGCAGTTCCTCCAGATCGCGGAAGTGTTGCAGCGCTTCCGGGTTTTTCAGGGCGTCGGTATTTTTAACAGGCAAACCCTGCACCACATTGCGCACCGCCAGCTCCACCAGCTTACCGCTGATGGTACGCGGCAGTTCCGCCACCTGAATAATCTTCGCCGGCACATGGCGCGGCGTGCAGTGACTGCGGATCTGGCTGCGGATTTTATCGCGCAGCGCATCATCCAGTGTCTGGCCATTATTCAGCACCACAAACAACACCACGCGCACATCGCCGGCCCAGGGCTGACCAATGGCCAGACTTTCCAGCACCTCGTCCAGCTGCTCGACCTGACGGTAAATTTCGGCGGTGCCGATACGTACACCACCGGGGTTGAGTACCGCGTCGGAGCGGCCGTGAATAACCAGCCCGGCGGTTTCACCGCTGTCTTTGCCATGGTGCGCGACACGTTCGGCGTAATCGCCATGAGCCCAGACGCCATCAGGCTTTTGTGCGCTATAGCGGCTGAAATAGGCATCGTGATATTTCTGTCCGTCCGGGTCATTCCAGAAACCAACCGGCATTGACGGGAAGGCTCTGGTACACACCAATTCGCCTTTTTCGCCCGGAGCCAGCGCCCGGCCTTCGTCATCCCAGATTTCGACTGCCATGCCTAAACCAGCGCACTGCAGTTCGCCGCGATAGACCGGCAGCAAGGGGTTACCCAGCGCAAAGCAGGAGATAATGTCGGTACCGCCGGAGATGGAACACAGCGCGATATCGGCGCCGATATCGCGGTACACATAATCAAAGCTTTCGTGCGCCAGCGGCGAACCGGTAGAGAGCAGGGTGCGCACTTTATGCGGCTTTCCTTGCCGATGTTGCTGCAGATGCAACTGCGCCGGTTTTATGCCAGCTTTCTCCAGCGCCGACAGGTATTTGGCGCTGGTGCCGAAAATAGTGATGCCTTCTTCAGCGGCCATCTTCCACAACACATCGGGCGCCGGGTGAAAAGGCGAGCCGTCGAACAGCACCAGCGTGGCACCGGTGGCCAGACCGGAAACCAGCCAATTCCACATCATCCAGCCGCAGGTCGTAAAGTAAAACAGCACGTCATCGGCACGTACGTCAGTATGCAGACGCAGCTCTTTCTGATGCTGCAGCAGCGTTCCACCAGCGCCATGGACGATGCACTTGGGTACGCCGGTAGTGCCGGAGCTGTAAAGGATATACAGCGGCTGATCGAACGGCAGCTGGGCGAATTCAATGTCATCCTCTGACCACTGCTGCTGCGACGAGGTGATAAAATCCTGCCAGCTGACCGAGCCCTGAGGTTTGCTCAGCGCCAGCCCCGGATAAGGCACCGAAATCAGCTGCTGCGGCGGTAATTGCAGCGCATCACGGATAGCGGCCACACGCTCGCCACAATCGATGGTTTTACCGGCGTATAAATAGCCCTGAGTCGCGATCAGCAGCTTCGGCTGAATCTGGCCAAAACGATCAAGCACACCCTGCAGACCAAAGTCCGGCGAACAGGAGGAGAACAGCGCGCCAATCGACGCTGCCGCCAGCATGGTAATCACAGTTTCCGGCACATTGGGCATAAAGGCCGCCACCCGGTCACCGGCCTCAACACCCGCTGCACGCATGGCTTGTGCCAGCTGCGCCACCTGAGCATAGAGTTCGGCGTAGGTCAGACTGCGGCGCTGAGCCGGATCTTCGTTGCGGAATACCAGTGCGGCTTTATTGCGGAACGCGGGGTTCTGCGCCGGTGCCAGCAGGTTTTCAGCGAAGTTCAGCCGCGCGCCCTCAAACCAGCGCGCGCCGGGCATTTTGTCACCATCGCTCAGCACCGCCGTCGCCTCATGGCTGGCGATCACATCGCAGTAGTCCCAGATCGCCTGCCAGAAATCTTCGCGCTCGTGGGTACTCCATAAATGCAGGTCATCGTAATCGCTGAAGCGGTGGCCACTGGTGCGCTCCAGCCAGTTAATAAAGCCCTGCATCTGCGAGGCGGTACGGCGTCCGGCGCAGGGCGTCCAGAGGGGGTGTTGCTGTTCTGTCATTGCTTGTCCTTATACTTCCGAAGGCTACGGCAAATACCGGTACCAATCCTGTAGGAGGGGATCTTATCCCCGACCCATTACTGACTCAGATCCACAGTGCATCCCAATAGGCATAATCTCCGACCCGCCTTACCAACCCGGCACGCAGAGGATTGGCGACGATATAGCGTGCGGCAGGCAGAACATCTTCCTCGCGATGAATGCCACGGTCATGAAAACCGGATTGCCAGACAGCCGTGCCGATATTACGACTGGTCACCGCTTTCAGCTTCCCCACCAAAACAGCAAGCTCCGTCTGCTCCTCCGGCTGCAGCAGCCAATGTACGTGATCAGGCATCAAAACCCAGCAAAGCAGTCTGGCGTCGCCAAGCAGTTTTGCATTGGTAAATGTCCTGCATGCAATACTGGCGCTCTGCCAGTCCATAAAAACAGGCCTGCGCTTTTCTGCCACGGCAGTAACCAGATAAATACGACCGCTTTCGGAATAACGCCCGCGCCTTAACTGGCTGTAGCCGGTTTGTTGCCAGAGCTTTGCCATAACAATTCCCTGTTATATAGCTGCATTACTGTCCCAGGTCGGGGATAAGATCCCCTCCTACAGCCATCTCATCACTATTTCTGCGTGGCTTTCGCCACCAGCGCGCGGCCGCTTTTACTGCCATTCGGGCGCTGCAGCTGGTCGCTGATCCACTGCCCGGTTTCTGCCAGCAATTGCGCGTCGATACCGCTGTGCAGGCCGAGGCCTTCGACCAGACGCAGCACATCTTCGCTGGCGACATTACCCGATGCCCCGGCGGCATAAGGGCAGCCACCTAGTCCGGCAACCGAGCTGTCGACGGTGCGGATGCCCAGCTCCAGCGCGGCGTAAATATTGGCCAGCGCCTGACCATAGGTATCGTGAAAATGCACCGCCAGCTGCGACACCGGCATATGCAGTGCCAGCGCGCGGATCAGATTCTGCGTCTGCGGCACGCTGCCGGTGCCAATGGTGTCGCCCAGAGAGATTTCGTAGCAGCCCATATCCAGCAGCGCCTGCGCCACATCGACCACCGCCTGCACCGGCACCTCGCCCTGATAGGGGCAGCCCATCACGGTGGAAACATAACCGCGCACCGGCAGACCGACGGTGCGCGCATGTTCCAGCACCGGGCGGATACGTTCCAGACTCTGCGCCACGCTGCAGTTGATGTTCTTCCGGGTGAAGGCATCGGAGGCGGCGGTAAACACCGCAACCTCTGAGGCGTTGGCCGCTACTGCCGCTTCCAGCCCCTGCAGATTAGGGGTGAGGGCGGCATAACGCACGCCGGGCTGGCGCTTAAGCTGCAGCAGTACGCGGTCGCTGTGTTGCATCTGCGGCACCCATTTGGGTGAGACAAAACTGCCGGCCTCGATATGGCGCAGGCCGGCGGCGGCCAGCCGCTCGATCAGCTCGCAGCGCAGCTCAACACTGAGCGCCTGCGCCTCATTCTGTAAGCCATCGCGCGCGCCGACTTCGACAATGCGAACGCTGTCCGGATGTGCCCGCTGCATCATGCGTCGGCCTCCGCTGCGTTCTCTGCTTCTGCCTCTGCCGTTATCTCCAGCTGCAACAGTTCAGTGCCTTCAGCCACCTGATCACCGGCCTGATACAGCACCGCCTGCACCAGCGCGGCCTGCGGGGCGCGGATGCTGTGCTCCATTTTCATCGCTTCCATAATCATCAGTACCTGACCGGCCTCAACCTGTTCGCCCGGCTGCACTTTAACCTCCAGCACCTGACCGGCCATGGGTGCGGTCAGACCGCCATGATCATCCTGCGCCTGCTCGCCCAGCCAGTGGTTACGCACAAAACGCTGACTGCCCTGTGGCAGAAACAGCAGCAGCTCGTGTTCGCTCAGTGCCAGCGGCAGCGATTGCTGCTGACCGTTTACCCGCGCATCCAGCTGCAGCAGGCGGATATCACCTGCCTGTCTGTTAAGTTCTAAACGCCCCTGAAGCTGCACGCTGTGATCGGCCAGCTGCAGCTGCCAGCTCTGATTTCTGTCCGGACCGTGCGCCTGCTCATTCGCCCTCGCCCGTGCACGCAGCACATCACCAACGGCACTTTCCAGCCGCAGCACGCGCTGCGCAGGCAGTGCCGACTGAAAACCATCGGCGTGCCACGGGTCATGCGCTTGCTGCTGAGGCTGAGATTGAGAGGCAAGCGTCGGCAACAGCAGCTCGGTTAACGCCGCCAGTTCCCAGTGGGTCGGCAAAGGCTGCGTCAGTTCGTGCTGGTTACGCTCAATAAAATCGGTGCTCAGTTCGGCATTGGCAAAAGCCTCCAGGCTGAGCAGACGCAGCAGAAAATCGCGGTTGGTTTTTACCCCGTCGACCTGCAATGCGGCCAGTGCGGTGCGCAGGTTATGCAGTGCTTCGGCGCGGTCACGGCCGTGGGCAATCAGCTTGGCCAGCATCGGGTCGTAGTAAGGGCTGACTTCATCCCCCTGTTGCACACCGCTGTCGAGACGAACAGAAGCAATCAGCTCTGGCGCCTGCCACAGTTTCAGACGGCCAATAGCCGGCAGGAAATGGTTATCCGGATCTTCGGCGTACAGCCGCACCTCGATGGCGTGGCCATTAATCGGCAGGTTCTGCTGGCTGACGTCCTGCGGCAGACCTTTACCCGCCGCCACGCGTAACTGCCAGTACACCAGATCGACGCCGGTAATCATCTCGGTGACCGGGTGCTCAACCTGCAGGCGGGTGTTCATCTCCATAAAGAAGAATTCATGGTTGGCATCCAGCAGAAACTCCACCGTACCCGCACCGCGATACTGAATACGCTGCGCCACCGCCAGCGCGGCCTCCCCCATACGCTGGCGCAGCGCGGCCGTCATACCCGGCGCAGGGGCTTCCTCGATCACTTTCTGATGGCGGCGCTGCACCGAGCAATCGCGCTCGAACAGGTAAACGCCGTTGCCAAAGCTGTCCATAAACACCTGCACTTCCACATGGCGCGGACGGATCAGGTATTTCTCAATCAGCAGGCGATCATCACCAAAGGCCGAGCGCGCTTCGCGCCGGGCGGCGGCGATATCGTCGTGCAGCGTGGCAGCGGAGAGCACGATACGCATGCCCTTACCGCCACCGCCGGCACTGGCTTTCAGCAGCAGCGGATAACCGATGCGCTCGGCCTCGGTGCTCAGGCGTTCGTCGCTCTGTTCATCGCAGTGATAGCCGGGCACCAGCGGCACACCGCTGTCGGCCAGCAGGGCTTTGGCGCTGGCCTTATCGCCCATGGCTTCAATCGCTGCAGCCGACGGGCCGATAAAGGCAATGCCGGCGTCTTCACAGGCGCGGGCAAAGGCGGCGTTTTCGCTCAAAAAACCGTAGCCCGGGTGAATGGCTTCAGCGCCGGAGGCGCGCGCGGCATCCAGCACCTTGTGCATATCCAGATAGCTTTCGGCGGCGGTCACACCACCGAGAGCAATGGCTTCGTCGGCCTGCTGTACATGCAGCGCGCTGGCGTCGGCGTCGGAATAAATGGCAACGGTGCGGATGCCCAGCGCTTTTGCGGTACGCATTACGCGCACGGCAATTTCGCCACGGTTGGCGATCAGAATCTTGTTAAACAGGTGCTCAGTCATGGGCGGCTTCCTGTGCATAAGTGGGGGCGCGTTTCTGCAGAAACGCACTTAATCCTTCCTGGCCTTCGGCGCTGACGCGCAGGCGGGCAATCAGTGCCGATGTTTCTTCTTTCAGCTGGTCATTGACCGGGCTGCTCTGGCTAGCGATCAGGGCTTTGGTCGCCGCCAGCGCCTGCGGGCCATTGGCCAGCAACGCCTGACACCAGCGCTGCACCTGCTCATCCAGCTGCTCCGCCGGCACCACTTCATGCACCAGCTGCAGTGCCTGCGCCGTTGGTGCGTCAATCAGTTCGGCGGTTAAGAAGTAACGCCGCGCCTGACGTGCGCCCATCGCCGCCAGCACATAAGGGCTGATGGTGGCCGGGCTTAAACCGAGTTTCACTTCGCTCAGACAGAAGCGCGCGTTGTCCGCCGCCACCGCCATATCGCAACAGCAGATCAGCCCCAGCGCGCCACCAAAGGCTGCGCCCTGCACGCGGGCGATGGTCGGTTTGGGGAAGTCATTCAGATCCTGCAGCAGACCGGCCAACTGCAGGGCATCGGCGTGATTCTCAGCCTCGGAGGCGTCTTTCTGGGCTTTCATCCAGTTGAGGTCAGCGCCGGTGCAGAAGTGTTTGCCCTGACCAGCGAGCACCAGCACCCGCACCGCAGGTTCGGTGGCCAGTACCGACAACTGCGCCCGCAGCTCGGCAATCAGTTCGGCATTAAAGGCATTACCCAGTTCAGGACGGTCGAGGCTCAGCGTGGCGACGCCCTGATGAATTGCGAGTTCTAACATGGTCGATTCCTTACCTGATTCGAACAGGCTCTACATGCGGAACACGCCAAAGCGCGTCTCTTCAATGGGTTTATTCAGGCAGGCCGACAACGCCAACCCCAGCACGCGCCGGCTGTCGGCCGGGTCGATAATGCCGTCATCCCACAGCCGCGCCGAGCTGTAGTACGGATGACCCTGCTGCTCGTACAGCTCACGGATTGGTTGTTTAAAGGCGTTCTCGTCGGCGTCGCTCCAGGGCTCGCCTTTCTTCGCCAGCTGCTCGCGCTTCACCTGTGCCAGCACGCCGGCCGCCTGTTCGCCGCCCATCACCGAGATGCGTGCGTTTGGCCACATAAAGAGGAAGTTCGGATCGTAGGCGCGGCCACACATGCCGTAGTTACCGGCGCCAAAGCTGCCGCCGATTACCAGCGTCAGCTTCGGCACTTTGGCACAGGCCACCGCCATCACCATTTTGGCGCCGTGGCGGGCGATGCCTTCGGCTTCGTATTTGGGGCCGACCATAAAGCCGCTGATGTTCTGCAGAAACAGCAGCGGAATTTTGCGTTGCGCGCAGAGCTCGATAAAGTGCGTGCCTTTCTGTGCCGACTCGGAAAACAGGATGCCGTTATTGGCAACGATGCCGACCGGCATGCCGTACAGTTTGGCAAAGCCACACACCAGCGTGGTGCCGAAGCGCGCTTTGAATTCATCAAACTCCGAGCCGTCCACCAGCCGCGCAATGACCTCGCGCACATCGTAGGGCTGGCGGGTATCGGTCGGGATCAGGCCGTACAGTTCGCTGGCCGGATAGGCGGGTTCTTTTACCTCTGCCGCCGTGCTTGGCGGCTTGTGGCGATTAAGGTTGGCGACGGCGTTACGCGCCAGCTGCAGCGCGTGCTCGTCGTTTTCAGCCAGATGGTCGGCAACGCCGGACTGACCGGTATGCAGCTCGCCACCACCCAGTTCTTCGGCACCGATTTCTTCACCGGTAGCCATCTTCACCAGCGGCGGGCCGGCAAGAAAAATGGTGGCCTGATTACGCACGATAATGGATTCATCGGCCATCGCCGGTACATAAGCGCCGCCGGCGGTGCAGGAACCCATCACCACCGCAATCTGGGCGATACCGGCAGCCGACATATTGGCCTGGTTAAAGAAAATACGGCCGAAGTGTTCGCGGTCGGGGAAGACTTCATCCTGACGTGGCAGGTTAGCGCCGCCGGAGTCCACCAGATAGACACAGGGCAGATTGCACTGCTGGGCGATGGTCTGCGCGCGCAGGTGTTTTTTCACCGTCAGCGGGTAGTAGCTGCCGCCTTTTACCGTGGCATCGTTGCCCACCACCATGCATTCCTGACCGTTGATACGGCCGATACCGGCAACCACACCGGCGGCGGGTACGTCTTCGCCGTACACCTCATGGGCCGCCAGCTGACCGATTTCGAGAAAAGGGCTGCCGGCATCAAGCAGCAGCTGAATGCGCTCGCGCACCGGTAATTTGCCGCGCCCGGTATGGCGCTGCATGGCGACTTCGCCGCCACCTTCGGCAATACGTGCAACCTTGGCTCTAAGATCGGCCACCAGCGCCTGCATCTGTTCACGGTTGGCGGCAAACTGCGGGCTGCGGCTGTCGAGCCGGGACTGGATATGCGGCATCAGCTCTGCTCCTGAAACAGTTCGCGGCCAATCAGCATGCGGCGGATTTCCGAGGTGCCGGCGCCGATTTCGTACAGCTTAGCGTCGCGCAGCAAACGGCCGGTGGGGAAGTCGTTGATATAGCCATTCCCGCCCAGCAGCTGGATCGCATCCAGCGCCATCTGCGTGGCTTTTTCGGCACAGTAGAGAATCACACCGGCGGCGTCTTTACGCGTGGTTTCGCCACGGTCGCAGGCGGCCGCCACGGCGTACAGATAGGCGCGGCTGGCGTTCATGCTGGTGTACATATCGGCCAGCTTGCCCTGCACCAGCTGGAACTCACCGATGCTCTGGCCAAACTGTTTGCGGTCGACGATATAGGGCTGCACCACATCCATACAGGCCAGCATGATGCCGGTCGGGCCGCCGGACAGCACCACGCGTTCGTAGTCGAGGCCGCTCATCAGCACTTTCACGCCCATGTTCTCGCCGCCGAGGATATTCTCCGCCGGTACTTCGACGTTATCGAACACCAGCTCGCAGGTGTTGGAGCCACGCATGCCGAGCTTGTCGAGTTTCGGGCTGCGTGAGAAACCGGCCCAATCGCGCTCGACGATAAAGGCGGTCATGCCGTGCGGGCCTTTGCTCAGATCGGTTTTGGCGTAGATCACATAAACGTTGGCATCCGGGCCGTTGGTGATCCACATCTTGGTGCCGTTCAGTACATAGTGATCGCCTTTTTTATCCGCGCGCAGCTTCATCGACACCACGTCGGAACCGGCATTGGGTTCACTCATCGCCAGTGCGCCGATATGCTCGCCGGAGATCAGTTTCGGCAGGTATTTCGCCTTCTGCTCCGCCGTGCCGTTGCGGTAAATCTGATTTACACAGAGGTTGGAGTGGGCGCCGTAAGACAAACCGACCGAGGCCGAGGCGCGGCTGATTTCTTCCATGGCGATGACATGGGCCAGATAGCCCATACCGGCACCGCCGTATTCTTCGCTGACGGTAATGCCAAGCAATCCCTGCTCACCGAACTTGCGCCACATGGGCATGGGGAACTGGTTGTCGCGGTCAACGTCCGCAGCCAGCGGCGCCAGCTCACGCTGGGCAAAACCGCGCACCTGATCGCGCAGCATATCGAGCGTTTCGCCCAGGCCAAAATTGAATCCGGTCATCGTATGGCTCCTTCCTGTTGTATTTTTATTCTTGGTCAGCAGGGCCGGAAATAACGGGCGGCGCTAAGCGCCTTTCAGTGCCGCCAGTGCCTCGCTGGCTTTCAGCTCGGCGTCGTCCAGGTCCTGCATCATGCGTTCGATATCGTGCAGTTGCTGGCGCAGATGAGTGCGCCGCTGTTCTATCACCGCCAGCAGTTTTTCCAGCTGCGGCCGGTTGGCCTCCGGCTCCAGTCCGGGGCGGTACATACCAATCAGCTCGCGGCTTTCCGCCAGCGATAAGCCCAAACGCTTACCGCGCAGGATCAGCTTCAGCGTCACCCGGTCCTGTGGCGTATAGATACGGGTCTGACCTTCGCGCTGCGGGTTGAGCATGCCCTCCGCCTCATAAAAGCGGATGGTGCGGGTGGTAATATCAAACTCGTCGGCAAGGTCACGGATGCTGTAAGTACGGCTCATGCGGGTTGGGCAGTCAGGCTGTTAAGTTACCTTTACGTTAACGTAAACCTGAGTGGCAAAACAAAGGGCAATTCAGGCCAGAAGGCATGGGCAATAAAAAGCTCGCATCGAGCGGGTGGTATCGGCAATCGCTACCGGAATACGATCCATTGGACAGGTATTCAGGCAGAGCTTAATGTCGCGGGCAGAGTGCATGCGCAGGTATGCGTACCAGTCAGCTTTCAATATCAGTAGTATTTCTGGTCGGTAGCCCTTGTGACGGTCAGCCGTGACTTGCTCAGGTGAAAAGCTGTAATAAAGGAAAGGGAATGAAACGCGACATTTGTACCGGACAAATTGAACAGCGCCTGCTGCTGTTGTTACGGCTGTTGCTTCGGGCCTCCAGGCAGGGAATGAAAGTTCCGTCGGCAAAGCGCCAACGGTCATCAGGCAGCCGCTGGCAGCAAGATACGCTGAACGACAGCCTGTACGACGCACCCGCCTTTGAGTGCTCCCCGGGCAAAACGTCATAGGAGACGCCTCATGACAGGGCACTTACCAAAGCTGCTTATTGTGGAAGACGACATCAGCCTCAACCGGATGATGAGTGAGGCTTTGCAGGGGCAGGGTTACCGGGTTAACAGCGCCACATCAGGCCTGCAAGGGCTTAAGCTGGTGCGCGAGTGGCAGCCCGATATTCTTCTGCTGGATATGATGCTGCCGAACTTTAATGGGCTCGAGTTATTACGCCAGACCACACCTGAATACCGAGGTATTGTCTTGATGATTACCGCCAGCGACCGTCCCCAGTTAGAGGAGCAGGCGTTTGATCTCGGCGTACACGATTACATTCAAAAACCACTGCGGCCACATATTTTATTTGCCAAGTTAAAAGCGCTGATCCGTCTGGCTCAGGGGCAAACAAATGAGCTGACCACAAGCGAGTTTTATCAGGTGCAAAACCTCAAACTTGATCCTGCATCACGCCAGTTTTTTATCGACGACGAAGCCGTAGTACTCACGGATGCCGAGTTTGCGATTGCCGAATACCTGATGGCGAGACCAGGCGTGGTTCTGGCACGCAGTGATATTGTCGCGGCTTTGCGCGGTATTGAGTACGACGGCCTCGATCGTGCCATTGATATGCGCATTTCCAGTTTGCGTAAAAAAATGGACGACAGTGTTCCTCCCTATAAATATATAAAAACGGTGCGTAGTCGCGGTTATATGCTGGCGGATGTATGAGATTTTTTGGCCGTCTGTTTTTGTATTTTTCCTGTGCCTTATTGGTGGGCGTTTTTGCTGCGGTGGTGCTGCTGGACCAGCATTATGTGCAAGCTCTGCAGCAGGAAGAATATGCCCGCACCCAGGGCATTCACCAACTCGTACAGCAGCAAATCATCGAACATCCGGATCGCCAGCAACGCTTGGCTCAGTGGCAGGATAAATTTGGCTACCGGCTATCTTTACAGCCGCTATCGGAGCTGCCGTTAAATCAGGTCGAACAACAGCAGCTACAGCAGGATGGCAGCTACGTCAGCGCTCGCAGTGGTTGGGTCGTGGACGACGTTACGGTCTTTTATTTTTTTCCGCAGTGTCATTGTGCGTTAGTGCTGGAAAAAATGTATCACAACGCCCTCGCACACCAGCATTATGGCAATGCCTTAGTGTTAATGGTCTTTCTGGTGTTGGGGCTGTTTGTATTTTTATACGTGCGCAGTAATCAACGCTATGTACGGCACCTTAGCGAGGTTTATCAGCGCTATGGCGATGGTGATTTTCAGCAGCGCATCGACGCGCGTATGCCGCATCCCTATGACGAATTAGGCCGGCGCTTTAACGACATGGCCGAGCGCATAGAAACCTTAATGAATGAGCACCAGTTAATGGTGAATGGCGTTTCTCACGACTTAAAAACACCGCTGGCGCGTTTGCGTTTTGCTCTGGATATGACACGGGAATGCCGTTCCGTGGCCGACTATCGGGACCAAGTACAACAGATGGACGATTGCCTGGACGACTTAACTGAGTTGCTCGACGACTGGCTGCTGCTGGCCAAACTCAATGGCCAGGCATACCCCATCAGGTTTGCCCAATGTCCGCTGGCACCGATGATCCGGCAGATAAGCGAGCGCCTCAACCCGCTGATGCCAGAGATACAGATAGCATTACAACTGGAAGAAGTCGTGGCAGCGCTTGACCCCGCGTTATTTAATCGCGTGTTGGAAAACCTTATTACCAACGGCCTTAAGTTTGCTCACAGCCAACTGCGCATTTGTCTGCGGGCAGATCACAACCGCTTTGAATTAACCGTGGAGGATGACGGCCCCGGTGTGCCCGATAGCGACAAGCAGCGCATATTGCAGCCCTTTGTGCGCTTAGATGACAGTCGCAGCAGTCAGGGCGGCGGACTGGGGCTGGCGATTGTTATCAATCTGTTGGATAAACACGGCTTTGAATTAAAAGTACAGGATAGCGATCAGGGTGGCGCGGCGTTTGTGGTGCGGGGAGAACGGGCCTGAGAGCGGGCCCGATTCTCTTAGGGCCTGGCCTCATAACTTATAGCTCACCGATAACATCGTATTCCAGCGGTAATCCGTATCCACAATCGGGCTGGCGGTAATGCCTTTGCCAAGATGGGTAATTCTGGCTTCTGCCTGCATGCGCCAGCGTGGCGTCATGTTATAGCTAACCTCCAGACTACTGCCGATATTAGTCGTGGCCTGGCCCCGGTAAGCTGGGCGGTTAAGCTGCTGTTCCTGCGCCCGCACGCCGTAATAATAATCCACCAGTTGCTGGTCGAGCTGGTGAAAATATACAGCGGGAATAATGGCTAAGCGCGGTCCTTCGAGGGGCCAGGCGGCCACCAATGACCATTTCTGGCCCTGATGAACCTGACTGATATCGTGCACCCATTCCAGTGCAAAATAGCCCAGCTGCTGGTCGTAAAAATTAAACCCCATACCCGCATCCAGACTTTCCTTACGCGCCTCCATGCCGCGGGTAGCATCACTGGTGTCGTCGTTCAGAGTTTGCAGGCGCAGGGCAGCAATAGCACTTAACCAGCTTTTCTGGCTGAGCGGCAAATACAACTCGGCGCGGTCAATATTGATGCTCCATAAATCACTTTGATATTGCACGACCGGCAGGACATACGCATTGCCGTCGCTGTTTTTATATTCCGCTGAAGTGTTGCCCATGCCGACGCCAATATGAAACTGATCACTGGCGGCGGGCATGGCGAAAGCTGCGAAAGACGCAGCGATCAGAACACGTCTTAATATATGTAAGATCAACATATGAAATCCTTTTCCAATAAAAACTAAAGCAATGGCGTTGTCTCAGGTGCTGACGTTGACGTATTGCTTGTGGGGGTGACCTGCTGCGAATTGACCCTGGGCTTTAAACCCAGCCAGGTGCCGATTTCTGCAGAAATCACCAACAATATCGGGATCAGCAGCAAGCTGATCACCGTGGCAAATAACAATCCATAAGCCATGGAGGCAGCAGCCGGTATTAAATACTGTGCCTGCTCTGAGGTTTCGGTGAGCAAAGGGTAGAGGCCGGCAAAAGTGGTGACGGAGGTGAGAATAATGGCGCGAAAGCGGCTCAGGCAGGCTTCGATGGCAGCGGCTTGCAGCGCCATGCCTTGCTCGCGGCACTCATTAAAGCGGTTAACGATCAACAAACTGTCGTTGACCACCACACCCGATAACGTCAGCATGCCGAGCCACGAATACAGGCTCACGCTTAGCCCTAAATACACATGTCCTAAAATAGCGCCAACCAGCCCTAAAGGAATGGCTGCCATAATAATCAGTGGCTGCCAATAGCGTTTAAGTGGAACCGCCAACAATATATAAATGCCCAATAGCGCCAGGGTAAATGCCGTAAGCAAACCTTGTTGAGACTCGGCAACTTCTTCCAGCTCACCTGCAGGCACGATAGATAAACGAGGAAACTGGCGGCGTAAATCCGGTAGCTGAGTTTGCAGCAAACGCTGATACACATCGGCCGGACTGGCAATATTCTTATCGATATCCAATTTTAATTTACGGCTGAGCGCACCGTTATAGCGGTAATACACACCGGCGGTTTGCGCAGCATGAATATCAGCAACAGCAGTCAGTGGAAAACGCTGCCCCTGTTGGTTAAAAACGTAAAACTGTGACAAGTCTGCCCGGCTGTTACGCGCTTCCGGCGTCAGACTAACGTACATTTTTACCCGCGCCTGATCGCGAAAAAACCGGTCGACCTCCAGACCGCCAAAGCCCATGGCCAATTGCTCAGCCAACATACGCCGGCTGATGCCATACAACTGCGCCTCGGGTTTTAGCGTAAACGACAATTGCGGCAGACTGGCCTGGTGAACATCTTTGACCGATCGTACCCCTGGTTGTGACAGCAGCCATTGACGAATGGTGTCACTTTGCTCAGCCAGCACACTGGCGTCCGGGTGCTGAATAATAAGTTGATTGCCAACGCCAGAGCCTTCAAGGGATACCGTCACATCGACATTATCGACGGCCTCCAGTGGCAACACGGCAGTGCGCCACTGCTGAGCGATGGCGGCGAGATCTGCCTGGCCGCGCAGTTCGCGTTTTAATGGCTCGGCAAATACCAGAATATGGCCCTGCTCCAGGGTAATGGTCATGCTTTTTTCAATCACATCACCGGCCATACCTTGCTGGCGGTATTGCTGGTTGATAAGCAAGCGCTGTTGTTTTATTTGCTCGCTGGCCTGCTGCAACAGAGCTTGCGGGGCGTTAGGCTCCATATCGACCTGCATAATCAATAAATCGCCCGGCACTTGCGGGAACATCACGCTGCGTATTTTGCCCAGGCTTAAATAGCCAAATACCAACACGCACAGGGCTACAGCCACACACAACATCCCGTAGCGATAGCGCAAAGCGCTGATTAATAATGGCCGGTACAGTCTTTGCCGAATGCTATCCAGGCCTTGCTGTGGCAGATGACGCCAACGCTGCAGGCGACCTGGACGCTGGCTTTGGCCGAGCGGAATATGACGTAAATGGGCGGGTAAAATCAGTTTGGATTCTAATAACGAAAATAATAAAGCGACGATAATAACCCAGGCAAAGCCGGCAAACAGACGCCCGGTTTCCGATGGAAACTGCGTCATAGGTAACAGGGCCACGACGGTTGTGAGTACGCCAAAAGTGGTGGGCAGGGCGACTTTTTTGGCACCGGCAATGGTGGCGCTCACCGGGTCGGTAGTTTGTGGGTTGGCTGTTTGTTTTTGGCTATAAATACTTTCGCCAACGACAACCGCATCGTCCACCAGGATGCCCAGCACCAGAATAAAACCAAAGGTGGTGACTTCGTTAATGGTGTACTGAAAGCCAAGCTGACCGAGCACGATTAAGGTACCGGCAATGGCGACGGGCAATCCCATGGCCACCCAGAATGCCAGGCGCAGTTGTAAAAAAAGACTGAGGATCACAAACACCAGCACAAAGCCGATCCAGGCGTTATCGGTCAGCAATTGCAGTCTTGATTGCACGTAGTCGGCCGCGTTAAACCATACCGTCAGGCTGACATTATCAGGCAGCTGAGCACGGAGTTGAGCGACCTCTTGCTTGACCTGGCGAGAAATTTCCAACACATCACTCTTAGCCGCCATTTTAACGGCAAAGGCAATGCTGGGCTGCTGATTAAACCGAATCTCGGAGTTGCCTTCGATAAAACCGTCTTCGATGCGGGCCACGTCACTTAAACGCAGGCGCTGGCCCTGATCGCTGACACGCACCACCAGCTGGCTTAAACGCTGCAATGATTCGGCACTGTACTGGCCCTGCAATAAAAACTGGCCGTTATTGGTTTTTAACAGCCCGGTACGGCTGCGCACGGATTGCTGGTGAATGGCTTCGGCCACCTCGGTCAGCGACAACTCATAGAGCTGCATTTTTTCCGGTTGCAGATAAATATATACGCCGTATTCCAGCAAACCGTATTGTTCGATTTTATGCACCGCCGGGTTAGCCAGCAGAGTTTGCTTAACCTGATTGGCCAGCTGTACCAAACTGTGATCGTCGGTGTCGCCATGGAGTTGCACCATGAGGGCATCGAAGGTCATATCCGCCAGTTGAACCTGCGGCTTTTCCGCTTGTTGTGGCCAGTCATAAATACTTTCAATATTGGCTTTAACGTCGCTGAACAGCCGTTGCACATCGTAGTCGAGTTGCTTTTTAACGGTCACATTGAGCATGTCTTGCTGGCTGGTGACGGCAACGGATTTAATGCCACTCAGGCCTTCCAGTGCCTGTATGACTTTTTGCCCCAGCTCCTGATCTATTTGTGCGCCGCTGCGGCCTTCGTAATAGGCGCTGACAGTAATTTCACTGGCAGGCAGTTTAGGTATCACTTCTTTGCGCATATGGCTGGCAGAGATCCAGCCACCGATCAACAAGGCCAGCATCAACAAATTAGCGGCGACCGGGTGACGCGTGAACCAGGCGATCATAGTGCCGCCTCCTGACTGAGAGTGGTGGTTTCAACTTTGACAGGGCGCGCTTCAATGCTCATGCCCTGCGCCAACGAATCACGCGGATAGGCCAATACATTGTCGAGCGGATGCGGGTTACTGGTCGCTGGCCAGGAAAAATATACGCGCTCATTTTGCACAATAAAGGTATGCAAACGCTGCTTTTGCGCACGCTGGTGTTTATCTAAAAACCAGATTTCATGCTGTGCCGTCAGGCTGGATTCAGGCACGGAATAAACCCTGCTCCAGGGTTTTAATGGCAGCTGAACACGCACGTGCTGACCGGTGATCAGGGAGTGCTGACCATCCAGTGTCATATAGAGTTGCCGCTGTAATTGCTCACTGTATTGGCTGACGCCCTTAATGTGCGCCTTGCCTACAACGTTGCCATTTAAATCGGTAATGGTGATGGGGTGTTGCAATAACGGCTGGGCCAGAGAATCAAATTCCTGAACGCTCACTACCACACGAATTTCCTGACCATCGTGGGGTATTACCGAGGCGATGCTTTGCCCCACGGCAATGTGTTCGCCGATATGGGTCTTGATGTCGACCAGCTCACCAGAAAAAGGCAATGCGATACGGCTGCGTTTCAGATCTTGCTGAGCCTGTTGATATTGCAGTTGATAATATTCCAGATCAGCGTTGGCGGTTTGCACCATCAGGCTGTCATGGGCGTATTGGGCGCGGACATTTTTTAACGCCATATTGGCATTCATCAGCGCGACCCTGGCAGCGGCCACCTGCGCCTCATAGGGCAATGGGTCAACCTGCAGCAACCATTCCTGAGCGGGCAATACCCGTCCACGACGATAGCTGGGGGAGGAGTCCACAATGCGGCCCGCCACGTCACTGGTCAGCTCCACCAGTTTTGCCGCCTCCAGTGCGGCGAGTTTATCCAGTGTCGGCATATGCGGTTCTGCTTTGGGCTGAACCACGGAAGCGACATAGGACTTGTTCTCTGGCTGCACGTCATGGGTAGTGACTTCGGTGTTTTCCAGCTCATCCAGAACCGCCAGAAGTACAAACAACCCAAGCCCGGTTGCCAATAGTTGACGCAGGCGAACAGAAAATAGCCATTTCATGATGGAGAGCTCTATTGAAGGTTAATAAATACTTGTCCATCGGAGCTTTGAAAGCGGATGGTGCTTTGCTCAAAGGTCGGACTGCTGTTGCTGGCTAAATCCACCGCGCTGATGGCGAGCTTCTCGGTGGGTGCGCCGAGAAAATTCTCATCCAGTTTGTGGTTGTCGTTTTCATCGTGATAAACAAACAAGGCGTAATCACCATGTTGTAACTCAACAAAAGTACAGCGCGCGCGTTGCTGTTTAATCGTCTCGCGACAATTCTGCTGCGGGGCCGCCTTACCATTAAATTGCTCAGCATTGCTGAGTAAGCTGATATCGATATAGCCGTCATCATTAGCAGCGGCATGGACTTCAATCGTGAGATTGCCCTGTGATTGCGCAGAAGCACTGCCCGCATTTTCGGCGTGACTGGGAAGCGCAAACCCCGCTAATACAGCGGCCGTCCACAGCGCCAGTGTGATCGGTATTTTTTTCATAATTTTCTTCCTGAACGTTAAAAACCTGAATGTTAAAAAGAGATGGTCTGCAGCCATCCCGGCAATGGCTGTCCGTCAATCGTTACTGGCAGTGTAGGGAGAGGAGGTGTGAGACTTCAGTAAGCCTTTGTAAGAGCTGGGGCTTATCTGCATGAAAACGTTTGTGACACTGCAGCAGCGTTCTCTACCATAAAAGTCCAATTAGGGAGGATGCTTATGAAAATCTGGATAGGAGCTGCATTGTTGCTGGTGTTGGTTTCGCTGCTGATCGCGACGGCGATACCTTATCGCAGTGAAGCCGTATCGTTTTTGCATGGTGATACGCGTCTGGCGGGGGATTTATTACTGCCTGACGCGCGTGAATCTGCGCTGCCGGTGGTGATCTTTGTGCACGGCGATGGCACCGTTGACCGCTCCTGTGCCGGCTATTATCAGCCTTATTTTGATGCCCTGTTGGCCGCAGGTATTGGCGTTTTTAGCTGGGATAAACCCGGCGTCGGAGAGTCTGAGGGAAACTGGTTAGATCAAACCATGGCAGATCGCAGCGCGGAAGTAGCCGCAGCCGTAAGGTATTTACGCAGCCGGCCAGAGGTGGATGCTAAGGCGATTGGTTTGCTCGGATTTTCACAGGCGGGTTGGGTAATGCCGCAGGCATTGGCGCAAGATCCGGATTTAGCTTTTGGTGTGTTTATTTCTACCGCCATTGGTTGGCGTGAGCAGGGGGATTATCTCACCCGTCAACGCCTGGCATCGCTGGGTTTAAGCCAACAGCAACTGCAAGAGAGCATGGCCTATAATCAGGCGCTGGATCAGCGTTTGGCACAGGGCATGTCCTATGGTGAGTATCAGACTTATCGTGGGCAACACGAGCCAGAGTTTTTTCAAGGCAGTGAAATGTCGCCTTCCCGTTTCAGATTTGCGGTCAACAATATGGCAGCCGATGCACGCAGGTTTTTACCGCATATCCGTCAGCCGGTGCTGGCATTATTTGGTGACTCAGATCGTAATGTCGACGTACAGCAATCGATTAACGAATATAAAACCCACATTCAATCGGATTTTAGCTACCGGGTGTATGCCGATGTTGACCATGGGTTGTTCAAAAATCAGTACTTTGCCGATCAGCCCAAAGACAGTCTGTGGTTTTGGCTAAAGATGATTGTTTTAGGGGCTGAGGGATTAGCGCCAGGGGTAGGCAAAGATATTACGGCCTGGATACAACAACGTTAAACACACCTCTGAATCATTCTGCACGGCTTAACGTGAGTGAATCATTCAGAGGTGGTTTAGGGCCTGTTTACACTAATTAAACAGGCCCTAGTTCAGGTACTTATCCAGAATCGCCTGATATTCGCCACTGGTCTTCAGTTCTGCCAGCGCCTGATCAAAAGCGGCAACAAACTCCGGTGATGTCGCGGCTTTGCTGATAAGGAAGTAGATGTCGTCGGAGTAGACCGTCATGAGGGTTTTGAAACGGCCGCTGAAGCCTTCTTTTTTCAGCCCTGCTGCGGCGGAGAACGGGTCGGCCAGAAAGCCATCCAGCCGTTTCGCCGCCAGCTTTTTGTAGTTGGTTGCATCATCACCGGCATCGGCCAGACGGGCTTTGAAACCCGCATCATTTTCCAGAGCCGCATAATCTTCGCCGTAGTAATAACCGCGGGTAATGCCAAGGGTAAAATTCTTGCCGATCAGATCCTTCAGCGAGGTGATACTGGCGTAGCCTGCGGCATCCTCGTTACGCACTATCATCACTGCCGATTCGGTACGGTATGGCGTGCTGAAATAGCCAAATTCTTCGCGCTCAGCGGTACGTGAGGCACCGCCGGTCAGGTGCAGATCACCAGCGGCCACTTCTGTCAGCAGGCGCTTCCAGGGCCGGTTCACAAAGGTAAAAGGGCAGCCCATGCGGGTCAGAATGGCGGTCGCCATATCCAGATCCAGACCAGTAAAAGTTCCTTGTTCTTCATAGGCATAGGGCAGCCAGGGCTCCCAGCCCACCTTAACGCCACCCGCCGGACAAACCGGAGCAGCCTGAGCCGGAAACATCAGCAATACGCTGAACAGTGAGGCAATCATCATCGGAAATTTCAGTGTCATGGTGCAGTCCTTCTGCCTGTGCGGATAGTGACCAGTGTAGGTAGTTTTCAGAGTCGCGGAGTGCCAATGATGATCGCAGGCAGGTATGTCAGCTTTGCCACATGATCCACTGCTCCATATTGCCTGTTGATGACTTTAAGGTTGGTTTAAGCATGGCCGCTCTACGCTGGGTGCAAATCCTGAGGAGAGGTCGTTATGACACACACAATCAAAGTCTGGGACCCGCTGGTGCGTATCTTCCACTGGTCGCTGGTGCTGTTTTTCTTTATCGCTTATCTGAGTGAAGA